>OMKS01000003.1_pt1 | contig 201087 bp, 190 predicted proteins | sample 1674721 | NCBI WGS metagenome assembly OMKS01 (sample SAMN06264996, study PRJEB25208) | sediment metagenome | isolation source: hot spring sediment | place: USA: California | collected 2014-09-02 | reverse complement strand
CTGAGCGAAGGAAGAAATGTGTACCATTCCGTTGCGAACTTTCTGTCCCAAAGAGGAATCATCCAAGAAAGCCCTGATAATTCCGCATGCCGAAGTCCGTTGACAGTGAGACGGGATTGCCGAAATCGGTTATTCCACGTCAGGACAGCATCACAATACCAAGCTTCATCTCCTGATTTGTCTGCGATTTCTTTTTGAATCGCATTTAAAAGAAGCCGTTTTTCCCCGGGAGAAAAGAGATATTTGAATTGACCGAAAATCAGGAAGAGATGCTGAGCGGCGTCCTTTCGCTCATATATCGGTTTCCCTGTGAGCTTGGGCAAATAGTGCCCTTTGAGCAGACTTCCAACATGGCCCGGGACAAACACCGCATCATGGGGCAACATTCCTGTCTTTTGCCCGTGTTTTAATGCAACAAAATCGTAAAGTGTCGGTTGGGCGGCATATTGGCCGGCATAATCAAGGTAGTAGAGGATCTGATTCTGATACCGTTGATAAATATTGGTGTCCAGAGGAATCCTCACCCAGGGATAGCCCAGGTTTTGGGCGGCACGAGAAGCGATTTGAACTTCAAAAGACTCTTCGCTCCCATAGGTATAAGTCATAACATTCTCATAACCGCACTCTTTCAGAAAGCAAAGAACCAAGCGGGAGTCATACCCGCCGCTCAAGGGCACAAGGGCTTTTCTTCCCCGAAGGTTTTTTGCCAGCCGGTCTCCTGTTTCTTGAGCAGCCTTTTTAGCCGTTTTGAAAAAAGCATCTTTGTCTGCCAGGGGGGAATGCCCTGGCCGATAATCATAATAGATCTCCGTTTGCAGAGAACCCCGTGACCATCTCAGCGATTCTCCGGCATTCATCTGAAAAATATGAGGGGAAAGCGTTTCCCGGCCGAGCGTGTAACCTAAGGTGTCAAAGCACAGTGAAGCGATTTTCCCGGGGGCTTGCCCATCACCTTCAGGAAGAGAGTGTACATCGTCGGATAAGTAAAAATGTTTATTTTGTATGGAATAAAAAAGTGGAAATGTCCGCAGATAATCTGAAGCGACAAAAAGACAGCCTTGATATGATAAAACCACCGTTGCATGGCCATTGAGATTTTGAAGGTAATCTTCCCACTGTTCCGGAGAAAAGTTCTCCCGCGCAGAATCATAGATAGTCCCTCCGTCATTATCAAAGCCTTTGATCTGAAGAAAGGCATTTCCTGTCCAGGGGTACCCCCCTTGACGGGTCAACATGACGGTATAATCAGGCCCCTTAAGAATCACCGGGACTCCTTTCCAAATTTCCGGAGAAGAAATTCTCTGAGAGCCAGTTCCTGCAGCCAAAAGCGGCCCGGACGAAAAGAAAGCCGTCCCGTATTTTTGTCGAAAATGTAGCGCCCCGGACGCCCGTTCACGTGAAGCTGCTCACAGGTAATGAGTTTAATAAGCGGAGAAAACTCTGTGATATAAAACTTTTTATTTTCAGCTGATTGGAGGAAATCAACGCTCAGAATCACAGACTTCAGTTCTTTTTTCAGGGCCAAGGCTGTTTCGATAGGCCCGCGGGGAAGGGACTTCTTGATTGTCGGACTTAATCCGGACGCCCGAAAATCGCCTTTGGGAGCTTTTCGGTAATACCCGAAAATATGATTTTCATCTATAACCGTTACGCGTAGGTCAAACCCCGTATGAGGAAGATATTCCTGAAAAAAGAGAATATTTTTTTGTCTTCTGCCGGGCCAACAAGTCTTTAATCCGGGCCCGAAAGCTTTTTGTACTAAAGATTGGGCTTTTCTTTTGTTTCTTACAGCAACAACGCCCTGAGAGGAAGATGATGGAAAGGATTTATGGACTAGAGGATATGAGGCCGATTGGATCCAATCACAGGCTTCTGAATAATCATGTGTGATAAAAGTCTTTAAAAGAGGATACCCTTTGTCTCTGATACGCTCATATTGAGCCGATTTGCTTCCGTACATCAGGGCATCTTCAAATGCCGGCAGCGTCGGCTGATGCAATACATCTTTTAAAATAGAGAGTTTCTCTCTGAACTCCTCTAAATCCCAGGGACATTCCAAGGGCCGCCAGACGAGACAATCACAGAAAGCTGCTTCTTCCTGCCATCGGGAAGAATGAATATCAACAAATCGAAAAGGGATACTGTTGTTCCTGCAAAAACGTTCATATTTGGTATAATAAGGAAGTGGGTCATGATCCTTGACAATTCCGACCACAGGAATTTTATCAAATCGATCGGAATCTACCTTTACAATGTCAGCCTCCTGATAAGATAAATCATCTCGAGCAACAGGCCGGCTGCGGGACGCAAAGCGATACTTGACTCCACGTCCCAGGCGTCCCAAAGCAGGATAACGCACTAACAGATGTTTTACCCGTCGATCCATACCACTCCTTCCGCTTGAGTTTCCATTTTATCAGAAAACTCCCTGAAAGTGTAGCCTCGAGTAGGGGTCAGGTCTTGAAAATTAGACTTTTCTATTTTATTTAATCCTTCGCTTGAATTTCTTTTTTCTCCCGTTATACTCTCAGCATGGCACGTCCGTTACGTATTGAGTATGAACATGCCTTGTATCATGTCATGGCCAGGGGGCACAGAAAAGAAAACATTTTTTTCTCCGACAAAGACAGGAGTATATTCCTTCTCAAACTTGAAGAGAGTTTGATTAAATATTCGGCGATTCTCTATTGTTATTGCCTCATGAACAACCACTATCACTTACTTTTAGAAACACCTCATGCGAATCTTTCTGCTTTGATGCACTATTTCAATGCGTCCTATACCAATTATATTAAAGCGAAATATTCATTAGTCGGATCTCTTTTCCAGGGCCGCTTCAAAGCAATTCTCGTAGAAAACGATTCCTATCTTAGTACATTAAGTGCATACATTCATTTAAATCCCCTCCGTGCCAGGTTAACTCAGGACCTCAACCTTTATCCTTGGAGCAGCTATCTTTTTTATATAAATGAAACACCACATCCTTTTTTAAAAAAAGATCTTATTTTGAACCTTCTTGGTTCCAAATCATACGAGACATTTACCATGGAGTGGTATCATAAAAATATGGAAATTGATAAAAAAGAGATCTATGGCACCCAGGGAGTCCTTGGAAGCGACCAATTCAAAAACAGAATATCTGAATTGATAAATAAAAAAATAAAAACCACCGAAAAGAACTGTTTAGAATATCCTGGGATAAAACAATGGACTTCTTTGTCCTTCCAAGAAATATATACCATTTTCAAAAATGAGTTTAAAACAAAAGACGAAGACATCTTTGCTAAACATTCACGATCCCCTTATCGAAAACTTCTTATGTGGGCTTTAAAACACCATACTGATTTAAAAAACACCCAAATCGCTGAGCTATTCCATGTCCATTACACTGTAATCGCTAAAATTGATCAAAATATTCAAAGATCATGCAGTTTGGATCCAAAACTTGACCACTCAATGACTCTTTTTAAAAAAAAGCTGTCCGACTTAAAAAACAATAAATAAGAACTCTCTCTTCATCCTTCTCCTGTTGAGGTAGTCAAAGGATGTGGACGTAAAGTGATTGTCCTAAAACCATTTTCCCAAAATCGTAAAATCAGCGCATAATCGACACAGCAAGAGGGGCAACGAAAGGAGCCTTCCCACACTCAGGAACAAGTCTTTTCGCAGATGAAGAGTAATACGTCACATGAAGGTATAAAAAACTTATTATAAGCAACATTTTTCGAGTGAGATGATAAAACCAGCGATAGTCTTAACAATGTGACAAATGTAATCCCTTTACGAGATGAAAACTCTAATATTCAAGACCTGACCCCTTTACTAAAAGCTAATATTCAAGACCTGACCCCAACTCGAGGGCCTTGATGTTGTCGGCGAGAGCTTTGGACGGGACGGTCTCTTTGAGCACAGTTTTGATCTCTTCCGGGCCGACCATGCCGCAGTGGCGCATCATAGCCCCAAGCATAATGATATTAGCGTATAAGGGCTTCTTAAATGTATCTACAGCGAGACGAGTCGCCGGGATGCCGATACGTTCTTTTCCGATATTTTCCGAGAGTTCAAAGACAGAATTATCGTAGAGGACAATAGCTTCTTGACTGACTTTAGAAGCAAAAAGCTTCACACCCATCTCCGCCATGACGACAAAGATATCGGCATGTTCCACATGAGGGAAATCCACAAACTCTTCTGAAAGGACAACTTCAGCCCTTGTCGCGGTTCCCCGGGACTCTGAACCGTAAGATTGGGATTGGGCTGCATAATAACCCTTTAATATCCCGGCACGGGCAAGAATACTCGCTGAAAGGATGACCCCCTGGCCTCCAATGCCTGCAAACATTATCTCTTTCATACTGCTCTCCCTTAAAATTTTCCGACCATGATCTTGTCATCATGGTATTCGCCTGAATAGAGGACACTGTTATCTTTCATCCATTGGATCATTTTCGCCGGCTCCCTCAACTCATTCCGTCGGCCGTATTGGACAGGACATCCTGTCAAAATATCAAAAAAGGAAAAATCGTCCTTCTGAAGGACATCCTTAAAAGCCTTTTTCATCTGCATCGCATGAAAAGCTGTGTAACGGTAAACATGTTCTCCGCCGGCGCCTTTCACAAGCTTGACCAGATCGAAGGGACGATAGTCATTGCCGAGAGGCGTCGTCATGGTCTTGGCTCCTACAGGAGTGGTCGCTGAGGCCTGTCCGCCTGTCATGCCGTAAATATTATTATTGCCGCAGATCACCGTAATGGGAATACGCCGCCGGGCGGCATGGATCAGATGATTCCCCCCGATGGTAGTCAAATCGCCATCCCCGCTGATCACGACGACTTTCAATTTGGGATTTGCTAATTTCACCCCGATGGCAAAAGGAATGGCCCGGCCATGGGTGGTATGAAGGGTGTCGGTATTCATATGCGGAGAAGCGATCCACCCTCCGCAACCGATACCCGACACCAATACAAGATTGTCCTGGTCATAGTCCAACTCTCCGAGAGCCGACACAAAGGCGTTGAGAAGAATCCCATGCCCGCATCCCGGGCAAAATGCTGTGGGAAAAACATTGTCCCTGATATATTTCAAGTATTCTTGTTTCATAAAGACGTTCCTCCCTCAACGGCGCGGAGAATGGACTCCGGAGTGATGACTTCCCCATCAGCCCGGTTGACACCGATGACTTTTTTCCCGCCGGTGAACCGCTGGACTTCGCCTCGAAGCTGGCCGAAATTCATCTCGGGGACAATCAAAGTCTTTGCCTGGGCCGCTAACGTTTCAAAGCGCTCTGTGGGCATAGGCCATACAGTTTTGAGTCGCATAAGCCCCGCTTTGATACCCTTTTTTCTGGCGTCCTTCACCGCTTTCAACGCTGCCCGGGCTGCAAATCCGAAAGAGATGAGAACCGTTTCGGCATCGTCCAACTCGTATTCTTCCCATTGAACGATTCTTTCCTTATGATATTCAATTTTTTGTTGCAAGTGGGACAATAAACGCTCCTGAGTGACTCTGTCCTGAGTTTTGCGGTAACCGTGAGGGTCATGCGTGGATCCGGTAACAAGTAAGCGATGGCCGGTTCCAAAACGGGGCATGGGAGGAACAGCATCTAAGGGTTCTTCTCCTCCAAAAGGGGCGCCATTTCCCTCTTCTACACGGTTAAAGATTTCTATCGCTTCCCGAACAGCTACAGTTTCCCGAAGATGGCCTGTGGCTTCTTCCATAAGAATGATCACAGGTGTCCTGAATTCTTCAGCAAGATTAAAGGCCCGCACTGTTTCATAAAAGGCTTCCTCCACACTCCAGGGCGAAAGCGCGATGATGGTATGCTCCCCGTGGGTCCCCCAGCGCGCTTGCATAAGGTCTCCCTGAGCTGTTCTTGTCGCCTGTCCCGTTGAGGGCCCGACACGCTGAACATCCACAACGACGCAAGGGGTCTCTGTCATAATAGCATATCCCAAGTTTTCCATTTTAAGAGAAAAACCCGGACCGGACGTCGCCGTCATACTTTTCGCACCGGTCCAAGAGGCTCCGACAATCGCTCCCATAGAGGCGATCTCGTCTTCCATCTGGACAAAAACGCGCTTTTCTTCTTCAAATCTCCGCACAATTGTCTCCATGATCTCACTGGCCGGTGTTATGGGATATCCTGCAAAAAAAGTACATCCTGCAGCGACAGCGCCTTCAGCACAAGCTTCGTCTCCCTGCATAAAATATTTACCGGCCTTTAAATGAGTCTTTTTCTTTTCTATAGGCATAAGGGCTCTCCCTCCCTCTGAGTTTTACTCATCTTCTTTCTCAACAGTAATGGCTAAATCAGGGCAATGATCTGCACACATCTGACACCCGATACAATTTTCAGGACGTACCGCTTTACTGACAATGATTCCGCGGTCATCAAGGAGCCCTGCTTTTTCAAAAACATTTTTCGGACAAACAGAAAGACAGATATAACAACCTTTACACCAATTCTCCCGAATAATCACTTTATAGCCCATGACTTCCCCCTTAGTTAGACGATCTTTTTTTCTTTAAGCGTTTTAATCTCATCCGGGGCATAACCCAACTCCCCAAGGATCGAATCCGTATGTTCTCCCAAAAGAGGAGGTGCCTTGTCATATGAGACGGGAGTCTCGCTCATTTTGATAGGGCTTCCGACCAGCTTTACTTCTCCCGCTGTGGGATGAGGCAAGGTAATCATCATCTCCCGATGCTGAACCTGCGGGTCCTCAAAGACTTCGTCAAGTTCATTTATGGGCCCTCCGGGAACAGCATAATCTTCCATTAGACCCAACCACTCTTCACGGGTTTTGGTCAGCATCTCTTTTTGAATCATAGGGATAAGAATATCTCTGTTTTTGACACGGTCTTTATTGATATGGAATCGCGGATCTTCGGCCCATTCTTCTTTATGCAGCATGCGGCAAAAATCCTTCCATTGTTTTTCCGAACCCACACCGACAATAAGATAACCGTCTTTGACTTTAAAGACCTGGTACGGCACAATCGTGGCATGCTGATTTCCATAGCGTTTCGGAGACTCCCCCGACACAAGATAGCTGGAGGCGACATTTATCAGCCAAGAGACCTGGCTGTCCAGGAGGGCGACATCGATCATTTGGCCTTCTCCTGTCTTTTCACGGTGATGAAGCGCTGCCAAGATCCCGATGTTCAGATAAAGGGCCGATGTCACATCGACAATAGCCACCCCCACCTTCATGGGTTCACCGTCCGGTTCTCCGGTAATGCTCATCACGCCCCCCATCCCCTGGGCCACCACATCAAAACCGCTTTTCCGTGAATACGGGCCCGATGTTCCGAACCCTGTAATAAGGCCGTAAATAATACGGGGATTGATCTTTTTCAGGTCATCATAGGTAAGTTTTTGTTTTTCCAGACTGTCGACACGAAGGTTCAAAAGAACCACATCAGCCCATTTGACGAGCCGTTCAAGCACCTCACGTCCTTTTGTAAAATCCAGGGTCAAGCTGCGCTTGTTGCGGTTAGCACAAAGATAATAAGCGGCTTCTCCCCCTGCGAAAGGAGGCCCCCAACCCCGGGTTGTATCTCCTCCATGAGGGATCTCCACTTTTATGACATCGGCTCCTAAATCACCCAATATCTGACCGGCAAAGGGGCCGGCCAAAACACGGGATAGATCAAGGATTTTAACACCTTCCAGAGACCGGTTCACTCGTCACTCCTTTATTCTTTGTCAGCCATGTGCCCACAATCAAAGAAAGAACACTGAAAAAGAGCGCCACATAGACTTTATCGACATTGAGTCCGATTGCCTGCACGATCTGAGGTTTAAAAAGCACATAGAGAATGATTCCCAGTGTTGATGAAATAAAGGCCGCATTCGCTGCTTGTGCGGTTATAATAGGCTTTCCTGTCTTTTTGTGGGTGATATAGACTCCGGCCAGAACAACGACAGCCGCAGCGCCGCGGATACCGTAGGTCAAATAAGCAATATCCAAAATACCGCCTCTGATGAAAATAGCCATGGGGATCACCGCCAACCCGACGGCTACCGTCATCCTCCGGGATGTTTTCAGCAGGGTCTTGTCATCAGCATCGGGATTGATCACATTATGATAAAAATCTTTTACGATAATTGTACTCACCGCAAACATGACCGGAGCCACCGTAGAAAGAATAGCCGCCAATATCCCCGCCGCTGCTAACCCGCTGAGCCATGGGGGAAGAAACTCTCCGTTCATCAGGAGAAAGGGCAGGGCTTCTTTGGCTCTTTCCGGAGGAAGCACTCCGAAAAAGCCCGCACGCACCGCCATCCCCATGGTTGCGACGAAGACTCCTAAAGGAGCGATGAGAAAAGCGCTCATCATGGCTCCTTTTTTGGCCGTATTGATATCTTTGGCCGCAAAGACAGGCTGAATAGAAGCCTGAGAAGCAAACCCCGCTAAAACTCCCCCTAAGAGCCAGGCAAACACCGTGCCGAGCCCCATGGAAAAGGGGTTTTTAAACTGCGCCACAAGAGTCTTGCCTGCTTCCACGGCCTGGCCGGGGCTTACCCCGCTGCGGTGGATCTCATGAAATGCCGTGGTTTTCTCTAATGTGGCAAAAAGGTTCCCATATCCGCCGACTTTCACCATAACTAAAATATAAACGGTGATAATCGTCGAAAAGAGAAGAATAATATGAATCATGTTAGTCAAAGCAATAGACTTCATCCCTCCCTCATAGACGTAAAGGATTACAAAAATCCCCGAAAAAATGATGGCAATATTGTAGGGGGTAAAAAAGGCTGCTCCGCCGCCGAAAAGCGAGGTGAGAAAAGTACCGGCATAGGAGAGGATTCCCCCGAAAAGCTGTGAAAAAAGACTCCCGATGGCTTGCAGCTGCAGATAGGACAAAACGACGAAAGCAATCAAAAAGGCAAAGGAAGAGATGACACGCACCTTTTTGTTAAACAAATTTTGGATCATCTCCCCTACAGTGTGAACCTGATGCTTTCTGTAAACAGCGGCCAGAGTCAATCCGAAAAGAAACATTCCCGTTGCCGTCGAGACATTATACCACAAGGGGAAAAAACCCGAGTGATAGGCTTTTTCCGCTGTGCCGATAGTACTCATCCCTCCGAGCCACTGGCCCACCACAGAGACCGTCACAAGAGCCAGACCCATATTCCTTCCGGCAATCAAAAAATCTGAAGCCGACTTTGAAAAACGTTTGGAAAGATGCCCCACAACCACAAGGAGCAGAAAATAAGCCACAATGACCAAAAATTGTACCCAATGCATGTCTAACCCCCGAATTTCTCCACAATGGCACGGGCTGCTTCTTTAGCTTCCCCCATGGCCAGGATAACAGTGGCCGCCCCGCTGACGATGTCACCGGCGGCCCAGACATTATCCTTTGTGGTCTTTAGATTTTCATCTACGACAATGCGCCCTTTTTTGTCAAACTCCAATTTTTCAACATTTTCTCTTATGATTTTGTTAGGACTCTGCCCGATAGCTTCCACCACCAAGTCTGTCTCCATTTCAAATGTCTCTTTTGTACTTGCGATCCGGCTCCGGCCGTCGTCGGCCACTCCGGTAATCTTCATTCTTTCCACGACCATTCCCCTGACACGCCCTTCATCATTTAAAAGGATCTCCACAGGGTTTGTCAAGACCTGAAAGTCAATGCCCTCTTCCTTGGCATGATGACGCTCTTCTAAACGGGCAGGCATATCTTTCTCTTCTCTGCGGTAGCAAATAACGACATCCGCGCCCATACGGCGGGAGACACGGGCCGTATCCATGGCGACATTCCCGCCTCCGATAACAACGATTTTTTTGCCGCTGATTACAGGAGTATCATACCGGGGAAAATCATAAGCTTTCATCAGATTCACCCGGGTCAAAAGCTCATTGGCAAGAAGCACCCCGATACCGTTCTCTCCCGGTATACCTAAATATCCGGGAAGTCCGGCTCCTGTAGCGATAAGGACAGCATCATTTTTTTGAAGAAGTTCATCTATGGTCAAAGTCTTTCCGATCAGGAAACTGGTCAAAAACTCCACTCCCATTTTTTTCAACGTCTCGATCTCCCGATCAACGACATCGTCAGGAAGGCGAAACCCGGGGATCCCATATTTCAAAACACCCCCCAATTCATGGAGGGCTTCGTAGACCGTCACCTGAAATCCGGCGCGCCGCAATTCAAAAGCAGCTGTCAAACCCCCGGGGCCTGAGCCCACGACGGCAGCCTTGTGCCCGTTTTCGTTGATTCGGGGGATACTTTCGTCTGCATAATGATCAGCCAAAAAACGTTCTAAAGCCCCAATATTGATCGGGTCTCCTTTCTTTCCCAAAATGCACATCGCTTCACATTGAGTCTCCTGAGGGCAGACTCTTCCGCAAATCGCGGGAAGGAGATTGTTTTTTTTAATAATCTGATACCCTCTTTTAAAGTCTTTCTCCTGAATCGCCTTGATGAACCCGGGAATATCGATTCCCACAGGGCAGCCCTTGACACAGGCCCCACATAAAAGACAGCGCGAAGCTTCTGCGACAGCTTCTTCTTCTGTATACCCTAAACTGACTTCTTCGAAGTCGCAGATCCGTTCTTTTGCAGGACGCATACGCGGGGTGATACGGCCAGAGCTCACAAAGACTCCTTTTTTGACTTCTTTTCCCGGTAATGCTCTAAAGCCCGACACTCGTGTTTTTCATATTGGCGGGAACGGACAAGAAGGTCATGAAAATTGACTTTGAATCCATCAAAGACCGGCCCGTCCACACAGGCGAACTTCACTTCTCCGTCATACTCAAAACGGCATCCGCCGCACATCCCCGTTCCGTCTACCATGATCGGGTTCAGGCTGACAAAAGTGGGCAAACCAAGGGCTTTATTCGCTTCCACAACGGCTTTCATCATCACCAGGGGACCGATGGCCACACAAAAATCAAAGGACTCTCCGCTGTCGAAAAGGCGCTGCATCGCATGGGTGACTAAACCCTTCTCCCCAAGAGATCCGTCATCGGTACAAAGGGTCAATCGAAAAGAAGCCGCTTTCATCTCCTTTTGCAAAATCAAATGCGAGGCATCTTTGGCCCCGAGGGTGACATGGCGTTCCCCTTCAAAATGCTTGACTTTGGGATAAAGGGGAGCAATCCCCAAACCGCCGCCGACAAAGAGGCCTTTTTTCGCATCAGCGGGAAAATGAAAAGGCCGACCTAAAGGGCCCAAAAGATCGATCAGCCGATCTCCGGCCTTCATCTGATTCATTAATTTTGACGTCAACCCCACTCCCTGGACGACCAGGCGGATGGTTCCTTTTTCAGGATCGGCATCCACGATGGTCAGAGGAATGCGCTCCCCTTTTTCATGAACACGGACAATAACGAATTGACCCGGCTCATAATGGGACGCTATTTCGGGATGTTCAACAATAAAGGAGCAGACGTCTTCTGAAAGGTTTTCCTTCGATACAATCGTGTTTCTCATAAACGTATGATACCTTGAGAAGGTTTCTTGTCAATTAAAACCTCTGCCTCAGGGCCGTGAAATGTCGTCAAAACCTTTTTTTCTAAAGCGTTTTTTTAAAACAGCAAAAAGATTATCAGCTCCCGGCGGGCGCAAGAGAATCAAGGCGACAAAATAGATCAACACTCCGGCGGCGACCGGCCCCAAAACAGCGGCCAATCTTTCAAAAAAACGGATCCCGGTGAAAAACCGGCCTGTAAAAACAACGGCTGCATACATTATCCCGGACGCCACAAAGGCTTTTACAAAAGTCTCCGCGCATTTTTTCCATTCCACAGGAAAATATTTTTTATTGACGATAATCAACAGGACAGAGATATTGGCCAGAGCGGCGATGGAAGAAGCCAACGCCAATCCTGCGGCCCCCATAAACTGCATAAGAATCAGGTTCAAAACAATATTCAGCCCCATAGCAGCCATCCCCACCTTAAAAGGGATATGAATCTCCTCAGATGCGTAAAAGAGGGTGGAGACGATGCGCACTCCGAAAAACCCGATAATCCCGATGATATAAAATTGCAGGACATTGACCACAGCCAAAGTATCCGCTGCAGAAAAGTTCTTATATTGGTAGAGAAAGGTGACAAAATCATGCCGTATGGCAAAGAGCCCCACAGAAACAGGGACCCCGATGAGAAGAATAAAATGAACAAGCCGCCTGAATACAGCGGCCGATCGATTTGTCTCTTTCTTTTTTACCGAAGCCGAAAGAGAAGGCAGAGCTGTATTGAACACCGCCACTCCGATAACCCCGATAGGAAATTGAATAATCGTTTCGGCATAGCGTATCACAGAAATCGTTCCCGGGGAGATGAATGATGCAAGCAATGTATCCACCATGATGTTGAGATGCACCACCGCCATGCTCCCGATGGCCGGAAGCATCATCTTGAAAATCCGACTGATCCCTTCTCCCTTAGGATTAAATTTCAGTTGATAATGGAAGTCATATTTTTTACGTATATAGAAAAATTGATAGAAAAAGATCAAAAAGCCGCCGTAAATATAAGCATAGGCCACCTGGTAACCCAGAGCATAGACATGGGCGACACGGCTTCCGAAAAAAAGCAAGACGCCGATAAAAAGAATGTTCAAGACGAGAGAGTTAGAAGCCGGAAGGACAAAGTTCCGGTTAGCATTCATCAAGCCCATAAAAAGCGCCATCATGGAGATGAAGAACATGAAGGGAAGGGTGATCCGCGCCAGAGAGACCGCATAGGTGAAATCTTCCGGCGAGGAGCTTTTAAGCCCCGCCGCCTGAAGAAAGATAATGACCGGCATAATCAGCCAGCCCACAGCAATAATCACCAGAATCAGGCTTCCGATCACATTGATGACATTGGAGATAAAGCCATCTGTTTTTTCTTTATCCCCCTCCTGGACATAAGACGTGTAAACCGGGACAAAAAAGGCATCAAGAGCCGATTCTCCCAGGATCCTTCGGAACATGTAAGGGATCTGAATGGCCACCTGAAGAGCGGAAGCCGCTCCTGTGGTCCCGAAAAAAGAGGCAATAAAAATATTCCGGACCATGCCGAAGACCCGGCTCAAAAAAATCATAATAGAGACGTGGAAAGCGGACCGGAACATCCGCGGCCTTTTTGTATTCACCGGTTCATTGTACCATAAGAGAAAGAAGAGATAAACAGATTTTAAAGCGTCAGTTCAAAAGAATAAGGCCGAGGATAATAAAAAGAACACCTAAAGCGACCTTTATAGGGGCCATGCTCCGGGAAAAGAACCGTCGAAACAGATCTTCTTTCAGGCCCAGATAAGCCAGAATACCGACAATGATCAGAGGAAGAATAAAAAAGATATTATAGAGGAACAAATATGCAAACCCTGAGGCCTTTCCGTCCCTGACTAACGCTGCAATGACGGGGAGATAGATCTGGCCTGTACAGACCAGCTCAATACAGGAGACAATCAGGCCTGCCAAAAAACTGGCCGGGAAAAGATACCGGGATTTACTGTTGCGTATGATCAATGAATTGATGGACTGTTTCCATTTATCAGGAAGCCGAAGAGTGATTTTTTTATGTTTAAAAGACAGGAATGCATCATAAAATGACCAAAGGGCCAAGCCGAAAAGCATAAGAGCCAAAAGGAGATGAAAGATATTCCGGGCAGAGTCCCGGAAAGGGATGAGGACAAGAAGAGAACGAAACCCCAGCCCCATAACAAAATAAGCGGTAAAGACACCAAGGCAAAAACCCCCTGCTGCAGCAGGAATACGGTCTTTTCTCTGAGCGGCAAGAAGATAAAGAACAAGGAAAATAATAGCTGCAAACGCGCAAGGATTTAATCCGTCAATAAGCCCCGCAGCGGCAACGGTGCCGGCTCTCATTTGAAAAGCCGAAGCGGTTTTATCCTTTTTCCCCGGGCTCATCTCTTGTTCATTTTCCCATAAGGCCTGTAATTGGCGGGGAATATCATCACCCTGAATTACGGCGACTCCCTCTACTTCCAGAACAGGGACCTCCCTCACAGAGACCCGGTATTCCCCTTCGAGTTTTTTTATCCGGTCAATGGCGTCCTTCTCAAAGAGAGAGACCTTTTCAAAGGAAAGGCGATGTTTACGCGAAAAGTCTTGCACTTCTTTTTCGACTTGATGACATGTCCAGCAGGAAGGATCGGTGAAAAAGCGAAGCTTCCCGATCGGGGCGGCAACACAAAACTCTTTTCCCAGACAAAAAGTGATAAGAAGCACAAAAAGAACTTTTTTCATCTTTTTCATTCTTCAAATAACCTGACAAGATAATCTACAAAAAGGGATGTCATGCTTATTGAGCGCACATCATTTCCACAATACGAAGCCAGGATCTTTCCTGTATCTTTTTCAATGACAAAGACCGTCGGCCCTACTTCGATCTTTTTTTCTTCCAGCCAGGGAAGAATATCTCCATAATAATAAGGCACCTGAAAAAGGAAACTCCGCTCCAATCGTTCTGCATCCTGACGGTTGGATACCGGATAAAAAACCCGAAAGATCTCTTCTTTTCTCCCGGCCCGGGTAAGAGCTCCGAGAAAGGCCTGAACACAGGCATTGCAATTCATTTTGCCGATAATAATAATGACTCCTAAATCGCTTTTGATCTCTTTTAAGTCAAAGGGTTTCCCGTTAACAGAGCCGATATTGTTTTCAGGGGGAATGAAGAGACTCCCGTTCCAACTGTTCACTTTTGCCGTATAACGGACTAACCCTTTCAGATCCTTTTTAAGAGAGTCACATTGTCCCTTCAACCGAATGTTTGCCCTGGCCATTGTCACAGCCCCAATGAGAATCGCAAGGCTAAGAACGGCGATGAGCCAATCACTCTTCTTCATTCTCTTCTCCCAGCCCCAAATCCACTTCGCAGATGTGGAGGATGGTGGACGTCTTGCCGTCTTCGACGGGTTCAGCTATAATAACCATCGAATTTCCTTCACCCGTAATTGTATGACTCAAACCAGATCTGTCTTTGCCAACTGTCAATACAATAAACTCCCCAAAAGAATATACCCGCGACATTAACAGTTTCCCCGATTTCAGAGAGAAAATATTTTCTTCAAATTCCCCTTTTTCTATTGATGTGTGTACACATAAGACTTTATTTATTTTATCCAGGAAAAACCATCCTAACCCATTTCCTACGTTAAATCGTTTACGAATTTTTCCATCTTTTGTTCCTTGATAAATAAAGGGAGTATTGAACCCGTCTCCACTTTTTCCAGTAAAAGGTTTCATGGTATCCCGGAAATATAAATAATCCCTCCCAATACAGAAGATGTTTTCAATACCCATAAACCCTTTATCCTTCTTCAACGGGAAAAGATTAAAATAAGTCTGTCCTTCTTTGAGAGGCTTGTTTTCAAACAGGGCCTTTTTGTCGACCTTCACCACCCGGGCATTGTTATCAAATGTCCCATAGATGTAATCTAAGTAAATATTGTCCTCATCACATTTGATTTCATTTGGATTCATTCTTTTTAAAGCATCCAAGGAGTATTGATCAATAAAGACGACTTTATCCTTTTCGATCCTGTAGACATTCATAACACTCCGGGCCGTATCAAAAACCCCGACTGTCGATGAATCAATGAAAAACAGGCGAGACGGCTCGATGTATTCCCCGGGGCCCTTTCCCCAGGTCCCGGCTTGTCCTACATATCGGCCCTCTCTTGTCCAGACATGTAAAAGGTTGTTATGCGCCTTTACAAAAAAGTAGTCATGTGAAACTTCGACATGAATGAGAAACGCCGTATCTTTCCCCCGGGGCTGTTCCAGCTTGATCTCTTCTGTCTTCACCCAGACCGGCCCTTGTGGGGACTTCTCTTCAATTTTCCTTTTTAAAGCGGCGTCCTCTTTCGAAAGAGAGCAGGAACTCAGGGTGATAATAAAAAGAAGGATATGCAAATATTTATGAACAAATCTCACGTATGACCTCCATCGATTATATGTGTGGGGAGAATTCCTCCCCACACACGTTGCATGACGACTAACAAGGGATAACTTCACACTGCAGATTACCCCCAGATTCGCAATATTGCACCCATCCCCATATGATTTTACTAGTCCCATCTGGATATACTATCATTTCACATTCAGCATGAGCATTTCTAGGCGTATACTCCGCCCCGTTAGGATCCGGAACCTCATAATCGTCTTCTCCGGGCCCATCAATGTAATCCTGCCCTGCATTCCAGGTCCCTCCTGAGACAACCGGCACAGCAAAGGCTAACAGAACCAACAACAAACATCCGATTACAAACGCTTTTTTCATAAGAACTCCTTTCGTTCTTTTCCTTTTTTTTGACTGTAGTCCTTATGATAATAAAAAAAAAAAACGAATGTCAAGTAATAATTTAAAAAGCTGTAATTGAAAATAGTTAACTAATGGAATCATTCCAAATCACCCTTCTTCATTCTCTTCTCCCAGCCCCAGATCCACTTGGCAGATGTGGAGGATGGCACAGGTCTTTTTGTCGTTAAGGACGGGCTCATCAGCAATATAGATCGAATTTCCGGGACCATCGAAAGATTCAATTATAGGAAGGTCTCTCATTTTTCTTTTCAATATCGAATCCCTAAATTCATTATCCAAACTATTTTTCATTTCGTAAAGTTTTTCGCCTGATTTTAAAGAATAAGCTATTTCAATCAGCCCGGTTTTATTGAGTGTCTGAACTAATAAGACTTGCTTGGTGTTATCCACACAAAAGGAGGCAGGACCTGTTCCCACATCAATTTTTTCCGGTTTATCTCCCTTTGTATTTCCAACATAAATATAGGGAGATGTAAATACTGAAAGTCTATTTGAATTATCAAACACTGCAACATCTCTAAAAAAAATAGATTCCCCAAAGACAGAAAAATTGTTAACAAGAACAGTATATTTGATAGCTTGTTTAGCCGGATAAAAATAAAAATATGTCTTCCCTAATTCCAAGGGCTTACCTTCAGTAAAGACCTTCTTATCGACTTTAATAACCCGTGGATCGTTATCAAAACCCCCATTGCAGGTATTAAAAAATAGATGCTCTTTATTTGCTTTGATACTTTTAGGTCCATATTTGCTTAATTGACTTATATCGTATTGATCGACAAATTGAACCTTATCATGATTAATCTCATACACATTGATAACCCTTCGGACATCATCTACACACCCGATCAATGAATCAGACAGAAAAAAGAGCAAGTAAGCACTTCTATACTCGCCGGGGCCCTTTCCCCAACTCCCAACCTGGTCGACATAGGAACCGTCCCGTTTCCAAATATGAAGAAGGCCGTTGTGAGCCCGGGCGAAAATATGATCGTCAGATAACGTAATGTCGTAAAGAAAGGAGGTATCCCACTTCGGTGTCTTCTCTAAATATATTTCTTCAATTTTTAAAAAGGACATTCTCTGAGACAAGACAGACTCGACTTGTTTCTTAAGCCATTCATCCGAATGGTTTCCTTTGCAGGAAGAAACAAGTTCGATAATAAGAACACAGAGACAGATTCTCAATTTCATGTTTGATATCCTCGTTTTCAGAAACCACTGGGAATAATTTTCCCTACTCATCCAACATCCTGACAAATTCAGCAAATTCTTTTTCCGGCTCTTCGACGACACTGTACGCAGGAGAGACGCGGAGAACAGCTCCGGTCCGGCCATCCAACAGGATAAGAAGAGGGCCTTCGATCATCTTTTTAGACTCAAACCACTCAACAGATTCCGTATAATAGACAGGATAGGCCAGTTCATATTTTTTCTGAAATCTTTTCATCACATCCCGATCCAAGCCAAGGACAGCGATCCGGACATGCTTTCCTTCCATCGTGCGCAGGATATTGTCATAGGCATAAACACATTGCTCGCAGATGAGCTGAGGAAAAAGAAAAAGAAGCGTGTAGCGTTCCTTCCCCTGGGATGTGAACACTTCTTTCTCGTTCTCTAATTTCTTAAACGACGAATAATCCATGAATTTCCCCGCCAAGGCCCACTCGATCAGTTGTGCCTGGCGAAACGTCATATACTCGTTTTGTATTCCCTTGATGACCTTTTGCGACCGGATGAAGTTAAAGGCTGTAGCCAAGAACAACACGCATAAAATACACCAGAACAAAATATTCTTTTTTTTATTTTCCACTTTTTCCTCCTTCAGCAGCCAGCCCTAAATCAATATCATAAAGATACAGCCGGGCCGTCCTGTTTTTGTCAGGCCGCGTCAAATAGGCCGCATTTTCATGCGACCGGCAAGTCCGGGATATCCCCATAATGGACTCCGGAGCTAACGGGGGAAGGCTGGAAAAGGTATGAATAACATTCCCCTGAAGATCCAGAATCCGGTACTCATCGGCTTTTCTCAGGTCAAAAATATTTTTCATGCTTGTGATAAAAATCAACTTCCCGCTGCGGTCAAAATTGATATCAAAGATATCCCTATACTTTGTCCGGATCTTTCGAAAAAGTTTTCCATCCATGCTGTAGACATAAATAAAGGGTTCGAGCATTTTAAAATCCCTATCGAAGGGCCCTAACACATAAATCAAATCTTCCGAAATTGCATAAGTCGGATTAGCGATAGGAGACACCTTTTTTCTTTTATGAAAACGTTGGGTTATTTTAAAATGGTCATCCAGCTTAAAAAGAGTAAAGACCCCGGCCGGCCCCGAACAGGAAAGCAGATAAAATGAATCTTTTGCAAAAAAAAGCGTATCCATATAGGTCTGCTCATTCAGATCTGCATCCTTCTGCTCAATAAAGCAAACGGAATCATTATCCGTTTCGTAAAAATTGATTACAGCCCGGACGCGGTCAAAGATGAGAAAGGAGTGATCTCCGGTAAAATCAAAACCACCCACCGAGACATACTCACCCGGAGCTTTTCCGGGCCCGCCGGCCCGGCCGAGAAAAACCCCATCTTTGTTCCAGACGAAGACTTGGTGTTCACCTCGGTCATACCTGAGTCCTAAAATCAAGTGTTCGTTTATTTTAAAATCAGTAAAATACCCCCGGTCACGGACCTGTTGCAAGGGGATGACTTCTTTTTGAATATAGATGTCCTCCAGAGATTCTACTCCCTGTATTAAGGCTTTCTCTTTTTCTGTGAAAAGTTCAGGGGAAACAGAAGCTTTACAGGAGAAAAGCAGGAAGGTAATCGCTGCTGCCAGAAATAAATTCATCTTTCCCATGAACTCCCTCAACAGAAAAACAGGCAATGCGTCTGAGCTTACCCGTCTTCAGAAATCTTTAAATAATTCTTTGTGTTATTGACTCAACGATCGTATCCCGGATTCATTACGAGCGTGTAGGCGAACTGGTGCTCGTGCCTCCGGAAACAATACAACTGGAGCCACCTGGAAAACAGTTGACTTGACCGTTAGCAGTCGATTTCGTCCCTTTTCTGAGCGGAAGGGGAGCGGCCTCTGCCTTTTGAGACAGCATCAGAATCGTCCCGACGATCATCATCACTAAAATCAACACAGCGCAGATCTTTTTCATAATCCCCCTTCGTATGCTACACTTTATTATTGTCATAATCGAGATTAACAAAAAAGAGAAGAATGTCAAATGATAATTTGAACAATAAACATATATTTATTTAAGGCCTGATGATCCCCAAGGGTGTCTGTTCAAGACGCTGTCCCAAAAAATTGTCTGCACAAGCATTTTCCACAAATTCCGCATCAAGGCCGTCTGTTTGACCCCAGACATCCACGTCCCCGTAATCATTAGCATCAATGATGGCTATTTCAACCTTTTTCCCAAGGCCGGCTTTCACTTTCTCACAGACTTCGTCCCCTTTGACGGGAGCAAAGATCAAAACGCGGTTATAAGGCCCCACTGTCTTAGCCCGAACACCGTCTGCCCCGTCTATCGCGCCTGCCCGGCGGCCTGCTACTCTGTAAAACCAACCGTGAATTCCCATCATCTTCCCGATTCCGCCGATAATAGCAGCAAACAATATCCGCAAAGCTCCGGCCTCATCAATGGCTCCTTGCATCTTTTCCACACGTCCCAAGCCTTCACCTGAAAGGGGCTTGGTCACAAATTTCGAAAGAAAACGCGCCAGCCCGGTAATTTTTAATTCATCGAAGGGTTTGACCAGGCCCTGAGAGATAGAAACGACCTTAGAAGAGATGACAATAATATCACCGTCCAATGCCTGTTCTTTTAAGGATTCGACTGCTAACTGAACGATATCATCACTCTCTGTGATAACATGAGTCTTTACCGGGATCTTTTTCAAAAGCTCCTCCTTTTATCTTTGCGTCCGCCAGCGATTTGCCAGCCAATTCCATTGAGCCGGGTTCTCCTTAACGGCAGCTTCCAGCTTGTCGATTAAAAATTGTAAACTGACCCGTATATCTTCATCAAGGTCTTCACTATGGCGTTTCAGAAAAATAGGCTCTCCAAAATGACCCACCGAAGTCCCGTCTTTCAGACGCCTGATTGTCACGAAACTCACCGGGCACCCTGTTTTTAATGCAAAAACAACAGGGCCATGAGGCGTTGAGCAGCGCCGGCCCAAAAAAGTCGTTGTCACGCCGGCGATCCCGCCGTCCTGGTCATTGAGAATCGCTACACCATGACCCTCTCTGAGAAGCCGCATGACTTTTGGGACAGCTTGCCTGTCACGGAATATGAGCTTTATTCCGCTTTTTTCCCGCATCCGGTTGATAAGCCGGTCCGTATACGGATTGTTCTGTTTTCTTGCAATAACAGACAAAGGGTAACCCTTATACGCCACGATCTGCCCCATAAGCTCCCAGTTCCCCAAATGTCCCAGAACAAAGATCACCCCGGGATACTGAGCATACAGCTTCTGCAGGACATCTTCATTCTCGATGGAGATGACTTTCTCCACATCTTCTCTTTTCATGCGGAAAAGATGGATCATTTCAATGTAAGTCAAAATATTTTGGATAAGAACTTCCCGGACAAAGGCTTTAAGAGCAGCGCCTTCTTTGGGAACATCGATCTCTGCAAGCCGGATATTCCGCACGGCAAGTTTTTTGTACCCCAGAAGAGACATAAGCGGAAGGAAAAAACCGGCCGTTTTTCTGTTCCACCGCCAAGGCAGATGAGAAATAATAAAAACAACGCCTTTGACAAAAAAATATTCGATTCCATACTGAAGTACGCGAAAAACAGTCATGAATCTAAAGCCTTTTTTATGACTTCGGCATACCGCAGAGCGGCTCCGCTGTTCGCCCGTACACATCGCCCCGCCCGCTCAGCCAGCTGACGAGCTTCATCAGGATGAGAGATAAGACGGACAAGAACTTCGGCAATCTCTGTTTTTCCGACAGTGAGCAAGGCCTGTTCCGACATAAAATAGTCAAAGATCTCCTGAAAGTTATGCATATGCGGTCCTACAAGAATCGGCTTCTCCCAGAGAGCCGGCTCAATAAAATTATGCCCGCCCTGTGGAATCCAGCTGCCGCCGACCAGAACAAGATCGGCATACCGATAAACCATGTCCAATTCTCCCATGGTGTCCCAAAGAATCACATCTTTGTCCCAGGAAAGAGAACCACTGCGCCGTTCCACGCTGTACCCCATATTTTTGAGAAGTTCTTCCACTTCATTCAGCCGATCCAAATGCCGGGGAGCCAAGACAAAAAGCGTTTTCTCTGTCAACTGATGAAAACGGGAAAAAAGGATCTCTTCCTCCCCTCTGTGCGTTGATCCGATGACAGTTACGGGCTTTGCCGGGCGCTTTTGAAAAAGGGCTTCCAATCTCCGGCTGCGCTCATCATCCTTTTTGTTCAGATAGACATCATACTTTGTGTTTCCAAAGACCTGAATCAGTTCTTCGGGAGCACCACAACGAATAAAACGCTGTTTTTCCGTTTCTGACTGGACCAAAAGGGCTTCATAAAGGGCAAAGACCTTTTTCCATAATCCTCTGAAAAGACGGTAACTGTTATAATCCTTGGGGGGAATACGTCCGTTAATAAGCATTACCGGCACTTTTTTGAACGACGCCCAGCGAATAAGCTGCGGCCAGATCTCTGTTTCCACAATAACAAGAATCCGGGGAGCCATTTTTTTGAACAGGCCGGCGACAAACGGGAAAAAATCGACCGGCAGATAAAAAAGATCCACGGCCTGGCCGAAATGTTCTCTCACCATCTTATATCCGGTATATGTGCCCACAGAAACGGTTACGGGATATTCCTTTATAAATTCTTCAATGACCGGAACAGAGGCCTTGACCTCTCCGGCTGATACCGTATGAAACCAAACAGGCTGTTGATGACGGAAGACTTTTCGCGGAATCAAACCAATTCGCTGGAAGAGTCCATGACGGTCTTTGCCTGTTAACAATGCCCGCAAGAAATAATAGGGAAAAAGAACAAGGAGCACAGGAATAAAAAGGATATTATAAAGGACAAAAAGAACGGCCATGCCTACCCCCGGAGATTTCTTTCAGTGATCTCCAATGCCTTCAAAGCAATTTTAAGAGAGCGGAGATTGTCCATGGCGCTGTAAATGGGTTTTTCATGGTCCTGTATGCAATTTAAAAAATGTTCGACTTCAAGGCGCAAGGGATTATCCCGGTTCACAGTGAGCCGTTCCACATAAGAATCCTGGACCTGCTTCATTTTTCCGTCGACCACATTATCGCTGGTGGTGGCTTTTCGATGAATCGAAATATCTTCAGAAGCGTAATCCAGAAAAATATCATAGTCCGGCATGGTAATGGACAATGTCCTTATTTTGGTCTGGCTTACACGGCTGGCTGAAATAGTGGCAAAACTGCCGTTCTCAAAATAAATCTGCACATTAGCAATATCTTCAAATTTACTGTAGACTTTCTTTCCCACAGCAGCAATGCCGGCGACCCCGCTTTTAACAAGCCCTAAAATAATGTCGATATCATGAATCATCAGATCTAAAATGACTCCGGAAGTCCGTTCCCTCTCTCCGGGAGGGCCCTGGCGTTTGGCTTCCAGGAAAACCGGGGTCTGTCCCTTGATCACATCTGTCAGTTCAAGGACTGCCGCATTAAAGCGCTCGACATGACCCACGTGAAAGGAGAGATTTTGTTTTTCTGCAATATCGATCAATTCCACGGCGTCTTCATAGATCCGTGTCATAGGTTTTTCCAAAAGAATGTGAACCCCCGCCTCCAGACAGCCCTTGGCGACTTTATAGTGTTCGGAAGTAGGAACGGCAATATTGACCGCATCCACATGGGGCAGCAAATCCCGGAAGTGATAAAAAGGTTTCGTGCCGTAAAGGGCGGCGATCTCATTAGCTCTGCTTTTTCGGATATCACAGACCCCGACAAAATCAACATATTTTTGGAGTTGATGATAAATGCGGGCATGATAATTCCCCATATGCCCGACGCCGATGACTCCTACGCGCAGCTTATCCATGAGAACACCTTTCTTTTATCAGCAAAGCAGCTTTTCTCACAGCTCCTTCAGGTTTCAATGTCTTCTTGACCGCCTGTAAATCCTTCTTTATTGCTTCTAAGTGTGCCGGGTCATCCATAATATCTTTCACTGTAAGGCAGAGTCGGCGGCATGTCAAATCTCTTTGAAGCAGTTCAGGGACGATTCGTTGCCCGGCAATAATATTGGGCATGCCGACAAAGGAGACTTTAACCAAAAGGCGAGCTATGATTTCTGTCAGAAGGGAGACTTTATAAGTGATAATCATGGGAGTCTCAGCAACAGCTGCTTCCAGAGTCGCCGTTCCGGATGAAAGGATCAAAAGGTCTGCCGCCTGCATAACATCATGGCTTTGCCTGTTGACGGTTTTAATATGATCCGGAACCTGGCCGGCATATTTCTCAAAATAGCGGTTTGACGCAAACGGTAGAATGAGGTCATAGGACTCTTTCAATTCTTCGGAAGCCCGGAGAAAAAGAGGAAACAATGTCTTGAACTCCTGGCTGCGGGATCCTGGGAAAAGGCCTATCAGAGGCTTCTTGGAAGGTTCTATCCCTAATCTGCGCCGGGCGTCTTCCTGTTTTACAGCCGGAAACTCGTCCAAAATAGGATGCCCGATATAGTCGACATTTAACTGTGTTCCCCGGTAAAAGTCACGCTCCCCCCGGAAAACCGCAAGAATATGATCCAGCCTTTTTTCCAGGGAAGAGGCTTTTTTGAACCCCCAAAGCCAATATTGAGGAGCAAAATAGTAGAATGAGTAGATGCCTTTTTTTTTAACGGTTTTTGCCAAACTCAAATTAAAACCCTGATTGTCAATAAAGATGACGCAGCAGGGGGACCACGATGTCATAAAAAGACGAGCCCGTTTCAGGGCAGAAAGATTCCCTCTCAGATGAGGCAACCCCTCCAGGAGTCCCACACTGCTTTTTTCTGTAAGATCATCGATAAGAGTGACTCCGGCTTCTCGCATCCGCTCTCCGCCGATACCGCAAATCTCAGCACCGGGCATCACAGCTTTGAGCTCCCGAGCCAGAAACGCCCCATGAAGGTCTCCGGATATTTCACCTGCAGAGAGAAAGATCTTAGTCATTGGCTTTCAGCAGCAAGCCCCTTTCTGATTTTTTTATAAAGTCGACCATATGAGCCAGCTCCGGGGACTTATCCGGCCCCAGGGCTCCCAGTCCGGCCAGCATCTCTTCACGGCTGCCGCTTTTACGGATCACTGAAAGGGCTTCTTTTAAAAGACTTCTTGTCTCTTTGTCAAAACCGGCTCGTCGAAGCCCCACGATATTTAATCCGTAAAGCCTGGCATCTCCGTCACTGATAAGAGTAAAGGGAAGAACATCCTGCCTGACGCGGCACCCGCCCCCCAGCATAGCCAGGCGTCCTATTTTGACAAATTGATGAAGAAGGCAGGAAGCCGAGATAAAGGCCCTGTCTTCTATCGTCACATACCCGCCGAGTGCTGCAAAATTCACAAGGACGACTTGATTGCCCACCCGGCAATCATGGCCGATATGGGCATGTCCCATAAGAAAATTATCATCTCCCAGAACCGTCTTGCCGCCGGCATTCGAAGAGCGGTGTATGGTCGCATACTCCCGGATAATGTTTCTGTCTCCCATTTGAACCCAGGATTCTTTTTTTTCAAATTTGATGTCCTGCGGCTCTCCGCCGATATCAGTGAACGGGTAGATTCTGTTCCCCTCGCCCATGGAGACATAACTGTGTATGACCGCGTGGGCTCCTACTGAGCTTCCGGCGCCGATCTTCACATGGTCTTCAATGATCGCATAAGGCCCGACAATCACATCCGGAGCCAGATCGACATCATTTCCGATAAGAGCCGTGGGATGAATGGCTGCCATTCAGGACTCCTCTTTATCAAAGATTCCCGCTGTGACGATACCTGAAGCCCTTAACTCTCCCTCAACAAGGGCTTCTCCTTTTAACTTGACAAAGTATCCCTTTTTCAGTTTCTTGCTCTGTTCGACACGGACTTTGATCAACATCGTGTCCCCGGGGAAAACGGGTTTTCTGAATTTGACCGAATCCATTCCCATAAAAAGCGTATTTTGTTTCTTTTTATCAAATCCGGTCTTCTCCGCCAGGAGAACTCCCCCGGCCTGAGCCATGGCTTCGATGATCAATACTCCGGGAAAAATAGGATTATCCGGAAAATGTCCGGTAAACATCGGCTCATTGACGGTGACATTCTTTTTTGCAAGACAATGGTCATCATCAAGCTCTTCTATGGTATCCAAAAGAAGAAAGGGATAACGATGAGGCAAAATCTCCATAATCTGTTTTGTGTCCATTACTGCCATTGTGCAACCTCCATAATTTTTTTGACAAATTCCGTGTTGTGAAAATGACCGCTTCTTTCAGCCCGGCACTCCCCTTTGACCTGCCATCCGCAGAGAGAGAGATCTCCCATAAAATCCAGGATCTTATGCCGGACAAGTTCCTGGTCCAGCCGATACGCATTATTCACGGGTTTCCCTTCCTTAAGGATAAGGGCATTGTCCGTGTTTCCCCCTTTTGCTAAGCCGGCTTCTTTAAGCATCTGCAACTCTTCGAAGAACCCGAATGTACGGGCGGGAGCGATTTCTCTTAAAAATGATTCGGGAGTTATTGTCAGGGTATATTCTTGAAATCCAATTCCGAACCGGGATCCGTCATAAAGAAAAGAAAGCGTGAGTTCTTCTGCCGGGGAGCTTGTGATCACCACTTCTCCCTGATGATAGCGATAATCAGGAAGGGAATACGTCAGGAGGGGAAGATCCAATTCACGGCTTTCCCGACTCAAGGCTTCGGCAAACTCTAATGCGCTTCCGTCTAAGATGGGAAGCTCATTACCCTGAATGAATTCAATCCGGCAATCGGTAATCCCCATCCCATAAAGAGCGGACAGCAAATGTTCCACCGTTTGAACAGTTTCTCCGTCTCTTGCCAAAGTCGTCCCCCGCCGGTCTCCTGTTTTATATGACACAGAGGCCGGGATCATAACTTTATTCTTTTGAAAGAAAATCCCCTCTCCTGAAACCGGATGAAGAGCAATACGGGCTGTCTCCCCCGAATGAATCCCGTTTCCTTTGAAATCTATCCTGTTCTTAATGGTCTTTCTCATAGGCGTCAATTTTCTTTTCAAGCTCTTTGATTCTTTTCCACATGGTTTCCAGCCGATTTTGATAGGCTAAAATCCGATAATGCTCATTCATGGGCCGGGCAGGAGAGCCGCTGTAAATACCGCTTTTTTCCAAAGAGCCCGCAATTCCTGCCTGGGCAGTTAAGATCACACGATCGGCGATATTGCAATGATCCCCCACGCCGGCCTGTCCGGCAAGAACAGCCCACTCTCCGATCGAGCTGCTTCCGGCCACGCCGCTTTGGGCTGCAATACGGGAATGCCGTTTGATGGTCACATTATGGGCGATTTGAACAAGATTGTCGATCTTCACATCGTCTTCAATGACGGTCTCGTCTAAAGTCGCTCTGTCAATGGTGCAGTTGGCTCCGATCTCGACACGATTTCCGATACGGACACGCCCCACCTGGGGAATCTTCACTAAAGTCCCGTTTTTTTCCATGTATCCGAACCCGTCAGACCCGATAACCGTTCCTGAGTGAAGAATGCTATCTTCCCCGACCTGACAATCTTCGTAAATCACGACACCGGAAAAAATCCTTGTCCCTTTCCCGACCCGGACATCATCCCCCAAGATCACGCCGGCTTCCAGGACAACGTTTTCTTCTATGGAAACCCGGTTTCCCAGAAGACATCCGGGGCCGACAGACGCTGATGAATGGATCCGGCATCCTTCGCCGATGACAGCCGCCGGGTGAAGTCCCTCAGGCGGGCGGATAAAAGCAAACCGGCTCACCAGACGAAAGAAAAACTCTCTGGGAGCCTCACAAATAATCTGAGGGGAAGGATTGTCGAGCTCCTGAAAAGTGATAATAACTCCGACTCTTTTCTTCCCTAATCGAGACGCGGCCTCCTCATTTTCAATAAAACAAAGAGAGGTCTCATCGGCAGCTGCATCCGATGAAAAGCGCTTGAGAAGAAGCCCCGGGGCCGGGTTTACGACCCGGCATCCCGTGACATCGATCTCTTCGAAGGGAAGAGATATGATCATTATTTATTGACCCTCTCAATGACAATATCTGTCATATCCAGATCATCGTTCGCAGAGAGCGTAACACTTTTATCAAAGATCACGTCCAAATCGCGTTCTTTTCTCAGATTTGTAACAATGGAACGGATCTTATCAAAAATGGGTTTCATCAACTCGGCTTCTCTGCGGGCTAATTTTTGATTTAATTCGCCGCGCAGCTTATTAAACTCTTCCTGCTTCACCATCAATTCCTGCTGCTTCTTTTTGCCCTCTTCCTGACTTAAAAAAGCGGCTTGTTCTCTGAAACTCTGCTCGAAGCTCATGACCTCATTGTATTTCTTTTCCAGCTGTTTGTTTAAATCATTGGCTTCCTTCTCCAAAACATTCTGAGCTGTCTGTTTCTCTTTAGAGGCATTATAGACACGCTCTGTATCAACGAGGGCAAATTTCAGTTCCGCTGAAAACAGAAGCCCGGCTGTCATTGCTAAAAAAACACACATTACGATAATCTTTTTCATCACGAATCCTCCTTTTTATCCCGCAAGCCTTTTAAAAAGTCCCCTGTGAAATGCCAAAATGGAATTTCCACTCTTCAGTGTCAAAACCGTAGGCATAGTCCAGGGTCAGGGGGCCCATGGGTGTCGTTATTTTTACACCAAGTCCCGCGCCGTCTCTCAGGTCGCGGAAGTTAAAGTCGCCCAGACCGTCCCAGGCCCGGCCGACATCCCAGAAAAGATAGCCTGTTATCATTCTCTCGACAATGGGGAATTTATAAGAAAATGATGTCGTAAAATAAAAATTCCCTCCCCGATAATATCCGTCATCATCCAGGGGGGAAAGAGCCTTGTCTTCATAACCTCTCACCCCGTAAATATTGCCGCCTACAAAAAAGCGCTCATAAATGGGCACTTCTGTGCTGGGCTCCAATTTTTCGACAAATCCTGTCTTTAGATAAACTGAAAAAACAAATTTCCAGAAGGATTTAAAAAACCAATTACTTGTTCCCTCGACTTTATAATAGTTCACATCGCCGCCCAGGAATTTCCCGCCGAGCTCTCCCGTCAGCGAATTGTTCGTTCCCCGGGTCGGCTCAAAACGGTTATCTCTGGAGTCCCGCACAAAACTTAAACTGGCGCTGCTCCTCAATTCCTTTTTTTCCTCGATCTCATTACCCGCAGCAACGGAGACATCTCTGACTTCGACACTTTCCAGCGAATAAGAGAGATATCCTGTGGTATAAAGGGCCAATTTGCGTCCCACAGTTAAAGAACCGCCATTTCGCAAAATCGTGTAATCACTGTAATCCAGGTTCTTCTTATAGAGGTTCATAGAGACATAAGTAGGGGTATCAAAAAGATTCGGGTTGGCAAAACCCAACTGATAGGTCTCGACCTTTTTCCCGATCTCGAACTGAACACTGCCTTTGTACCCCCGGCCCAAAATGTTCTGTTCTTCATATTTTAAAAACATCGAAAGTCCCGCATATTCCGAATAGCTGCCGCCCAAATTAATGGATCCCGTTAATTTTTCCTGGACTTCTATAATGATATTCAGGACATTGGGATCACTTTCATCAGGGACGGGGATCACCCGGACATCTTCAAAGTACCCCAGATTATAGATCTGCTCCTGAGAGAAGACGATCAAATCCCTCTTAAACTCATCCCCGGGCCGCAGCAAAATATTTCTCAAAATAATCTTGTCATAGGTTTTGGTGTTCCCGCGCACCTCGATTGTGCCCACGGTAATAGGCTCGCCTTCATTAATGAATATTTCGACGTTGACCAGTCCCTCGGAAAAATCATAACGGGGTGTTACATCCGCAAAAATATACGACCTGTTACCGTAGGCCTCCAGGATCTTCATTTTTGACTTTTCCCAATTTTCTCCGGTGAAATATTCTCCCTGGTGAAAAGTCAATGTTCCGCTCAGTTCCTCATCGGACATCAGCTGGTTTCCTTCAAAAGTGATCTCCCCGACACGGTAACGGTGCCCTTCCCGGACTGTTATCAAAATATCTCTCCGTCCGGGCTCTTCAGACGGCACGATCTCATACCCTTCCACGGAAGAATTAAAATATCCCAATGCCCAAATCCGCTTCTCGATGAGCTTCATATCCTTATCCAGCTTTTCAGTATCCAGCTTCGGACGCCTCCACCAGGCAGATTCTTTGGATTCCATGGCCTTTTTCAGCTTTTTAGCCTGCAGTTCGTTTAAGCCCTTGAAACGAATCTCCCCTACGCTCAGCTTTTTTCCCTCATCGATTTCTATGACAATAGCGATCTCGCCGTCTCTTTCTTCGGCTTGGGCTGTCACACCCACAAGAAAATAACCGGCTTCTTTATATTTTTTTTCAATATTATATTCAGCCTGATGCAAAAATTTCGGATCAAAAGGAATGTCTTCCACAAGAAAGGGCGCTTCATAAAGAAGTTTTAAATCATCATATTTTTTATTCCCTTTAAAGGAGATACTGCGGATGAACATCCGCTCCTTGACCATGTAGGTAATCACGATTCCTTCGTCCTGTTTTTCGGCCTGAACCTCGATCTGATCGAAATAGCCTAAGTCATAAAGATTTTCCACATCCTGACGCAATTTGATCACGGAAAACTCTACCCCTTCCACTCCGGAACAGACAGAAAGAGCGAATCCCCTGTCAATCTTGTTCAGCCCTTCAAAACGAACGTCAGCTATCGGGACCGCCCATAGTGATAAAGCTGTTGCGGCCAACAATATAACACTACTAATCCATTTTTTCATTCGACTCCTCCGATGCCAGCTCTCTGAGAATGGAATCGCCCGTACGCTCGGTCACGATCTTTCCATCGATTAAATCCACTTTCACAGTATCCCCTTCAATAAATTTCCGGGATAAGATCTCCAATGCCAGCATATCCTCAATATGGCGCTGGATTGCCCTTTTTAACGGCCTGGCCCCGAACTCGGGGCTGTACCCGACTTCAATAAGAAAATTTTTCACTTCATCTGTCACAGACAATTGCACGTTTCTCTCCTGAAGACGGATCCGGACTTCGGCCAGAATCAAATCGATGATCCGGCTGATCTCAGGACGCCCCAGGGGATTGAAGACCACAAGCTCATCCACCCGGTTGACAAACTCAGGATTGAAAAGTTTTTTCACTTCTCCGATGACCATGCTCTTCATCTTGTCATAATCGATCTCCATACCGGTTTTGGTGAAGCCTAATGTCTTCTGCTGCCATATAAATTTTGCACCGATATTGGATGTCATAATAATGATCGTATTCTTAAAATCAACGACCCGCCCGACATTATCGCTCAGCCGCCCGTCTTCAAAGACCTGAAGAAGAACATTGAAGACATCGGGATGCGCCTTTTCGATCTCATCCAGGAGAATGACAGAATAGGGTTTCCGCCGAACCTTTTCGGTGAACTGCCCGCCTTCTTCATAGCCCACATAACCCGGAGGGGCCCCGGTCAGGCGTGACACGGAAAACTTCTCCATGTATTCGGACATGTCCACCCGGATCATCGCATCGGGGTCATCAAACATAAATCCGGCCAAAACCCGGGCCAGTTCTGTTTTCCCCACTCCCGTAGGCCCTAAAAACATGAAGGTCCCGATAGGCCGGTTGGGGTCTTTCAACCCGGCCCGTGCCCGTCTTAAAGCATTGGCAATCACAGTGATGGCTTGATCCTGTCCTATAATATGACGCTTCAACTCCTCTTCTATCTTCAAAAGGCGTTCACTTTCCTTCTCTTCGATCTTTGAAAGAGGAATCCCCGTTAATTTTGATATAAGCAGTTTGATATCATCGGCAAGGACAGTTTTGACATCATTGGCCTGAGAATCCGCCCATTCTTTTTTCATTTCACGGATCTTATCCTTCAACTTACTCTCTTTGTCTCTGTAACTGGCGGCCTTTTCAAACTCCTGCATCATGATAGCCGTCCTCTTATCCACGGAGATCTGTTCTACCTTTTTCTCCAAATCGGCGATATCCTTGGGCATCTGAGAAAGAGTCAACCGGACCATAGCGGCCGCTTCGTCAATGATATCCACGGCTTTGTCCGGAAGAAAACGGTCCGAAAGATACCGGTCTGACAACCGCGAAGCGGCGACAATCGCTTCGTCTGTTATCTTCACGGCATGATGAGCTTCATAACGGTCGCGCAGCCCTGAGATAATCTCAATGGTCTCCTCTACAGTCGGGGGCTCGACGATGATCTTCTGGAATCGGCGCTCCAAAGCCGCATCTTTTTCAATGTATTTACGGTATTCATCCAATGTGGTCGCTCCGATGCACTGGATCTCGCCCCGGGCTAAGGAGGGCTTAAGAATATTCGAAGCGTCAATGGCTCCTTCGGCCGCTCCGGCTCCGACTAAAGTATGGATCTCATCAATAAAGACAATGATATTTTCCGATTGTTCGATCTCTTTTAGCAAGGCCTTCAGGCGTTCTTCAAATTGCCCGCGGTATTTCGTCCCGGCAATGATCGCGGCCAAATCCAATGAAAGAAGTCGGGTACCCAGGAGGATATCCGGGACTTCATTGGTTACAATGCGCTGTGCCAACCCTTCTACGATGGCTGTCTTTCCCACGCCGGCTTCTCCGATAAGAACAGGATTGTTTTTTTTGCGACGGGCCAGTATCTGAATCACACGTTCGATCTCATGCTCCCGTCCGATCACAGGATCCAGCTTGTCTTCTATGGCCAGCCTGGTTAAATCCCGGCTGAACTCGTCCAAAGGAGAACTTTTCTGGCCCGGTTTATTCCGGGAAATGACAGCATCCCCTTCCAGATCTCCGCTGAGAAGGCGTATCACTTCACTTCTGACCCGCTCGGGAGTGATTCCGAAATTCTTCAAAACCCGTGAAGCAATGCCCTCTCCTTCCCGAAGAAGTCCCAAAAGAACATGCTCTGTCCCGACAAAGTTATGACTCATACGGCCCGCTTCGTCCATGGCCAATTCCAGGACCCGCTTGGCCCGGGGAGTCAATTGGATATCATGCTCAATACGTGATTTATCCCCGTCTTGTACAATAAATTTTTTGATTTCATCTCTGAGCAGGTTGATGTCCACCTCTAAACGGCGGAGGACAATAACCCCGATACTGGCTCCTTCACGGAGCAATCCCAACAGAAGATGTTCCGTTCCGATAAAATCATAATTCAGACGGGCTGCCTCTTCTCTGGCATACAGAACGACTTTACGGGCCCGTTCACTAAACCGGTCATACATGGCTTAAGCCTCCTCTAAAGGGTGAAGCCGTCTATGCTCCAGCCGATATATCTCGTCACAACACTCCGCCATGGCCCTATTATGAGTCACCATGACAAAAGCACAGTTTCTTTTTTTCTGTAATGTCAACAACAGGTCCATAATCTCTTCAGAATGCCTTTCATCCAAATTCCCGGTAGGTTCGTCAGCCAAAAGAAGAGCCGGATCTTTGACTAGCGCCCGACCAATAGCCGTGCGCTGTTTTTCGCCGCCGGAAAGAAGGCTGGCAATATGGTCTTTTCTGTGGCTCAGGCCTAAGTCGTCAATAACGGAATCCGTCCTCTCCATCGCTTCTTTTTCACTATAGTTCATGCGGGCAGCTATGTAAATGTTTTCCCGGAGCGTCAGATCGTTAAAGAGCTGAAAAAATTGAAAAACGAAAGCAATATCATTTTTCAGGACCTGCGCCCGTTCATTGTCGTCCAAAACAGTCAAATCGGATCCGTTGAGACAGACAGACCCTTCCGTAGGCGGGGTCAATTGCCCCAGAACATGGAGAAAGGTCGATTTCCCGACTCCTGATTCCCCTATGATCGCCACAGTCTTTTCACCCGAAGCGGTCCAGTCGACTCCCGAAAAGACCTTAATATCCTCCCCGGGTGAACGGTATATCTTGGAAAGCTGTTTTACTTCGACATGCACATTATTCATATTTAATCGCCCTTATGACATCCATTCGCGCTGCCTGTCGAGCCGGAAAAACCGCCGCAACATAAGTGATTAAAAAAGCCACGGCACCGACAATGAAGAAATTCCAGAAGGAAAAACTCACTTTAAGCTCCGTGGAATAATAGACCTCAGCAGGCAATGCGTTAATATGAGAAATCCTGATGATGAAACAGAGAAGAAGGCCCAAAAGTTCCCCTATGGCAATCCCCACGCCTCCGATGATCAACCCGTTATAGAGGAATATTTTTTTGACTTCCCCGGAAGAAAACCCCAAAGACTTGAGAATACCGATCTCCCTGGTCTTTTCTCTGACCAATGTGATGAGTGTCGCAACAATATTGAACGAAGCCACAAGAATGATCAGTGTCAGGATGATGAACATCGTCTTCTTTTCCAATTCCATGGCCGCGTAAAGGTTCCGGTTCATCCGGAACCAATCCCGGGCGGCATATTCATCGGGAAGAAGCTCTCCCACCTTTTGCGCTAAGGGATAGGCTTTGTCAATACTGCCGATTCGGAGACTGATGCCTGATGCCCCCTCTTTAGAAAGAAAATTTTTGGCATCCTCAAAGGTCATATAGACCAAGGAGGTATCATATTCATACATACCGCTTTCAAAAATGGCCGTCACCTCATAATCCCGAACTCTGGGAAAAATCCCCATGGGGGTCACTCTTCCGTTAGGGGAGAGGATCCGAATGGTGTCCCCGACTCCGGCATTCAGCAGGCGGGACATTTCCATTCCCATAGCCACTCCGCCCTTTTTCAGGGTCCCCTCTTTAATAAAATCAGCGTATCGTGTCACACGGGCTTCCCTTTCGGGCTCTATGCCCCGTATGCCGGCACTGTAATTACGCCCCCTGTACATGACAAGACCCTCCCCATGGATAAACGGCGCTGCAGCCTCTACCCCTTTGACGCTCAATGCTTTTTCCTCAAAAGGGGCCGGATCTTTAATATCATATCCAAAACGGTTCTGAATCAGGATGTGAGCATTGACCCCCAGTATTTTTTCTTTAAGGTCATTCTCAAAACCCTGCATAACGGCCAATACGGTTGTCAGTGTCATTACACCTACGGCGATTCCGGCCATGGAGATCAACGTAATGCCGGAAAGAAGTTTATTTGTCTTGCGTCCTTTAAGATATTTTTTGGCAATCCAAAAAGAAAGCGACATTATTTCCCCTCATCTTTCAACAGAGGAAACGGGATAACATCTTTAATCGTTTCAGCATCGGTCAGCAGCATGACCAACCGGTCAATCCCGATCCCCACGCCTCCGGAAGGAGGTAAGCCGTATTGAAGGGCTCGGATAAAGTCTTCATCCAACCGCTGGGCTTCTTCGTCCCCGGCACGAAAATTCTCTTCCTGGCTTTTGAAACGCTCTTCCTGATCTTGAGGGTCATTCAACTCTGAGAAGGCGTTGGCCATTTCCCATCCATTGATAAAAAGCTCAAAGCGTTCGACAAAAAGGCCGGTGTCATCCCCGCGCTTCTTTTTTGCTAAAGGGGATATCTCCAGCGGATGATCCGTTATAAACGTGGGGTCGATCAAATGCTCCTCCACCGTGGCTTCAAAGATTTCCTGAATAAGTTTCCCCCGGGCCATCTTTCCGGCATCCAATTCGGGGTTGCACTTTTTGAGATACCGGCGCAACTCGTCGACACTTAAAGAAAGGACATCCGTCCCCGTATATTCTTTGATGGCATCTGTCATGCTCATGGTTTTCCAGGGGAGGTTAAAATCAATCGTCTTATCTCCATAAGCGACTTTACGGTCCTCATATCCCATGCCGTCCACACAAGCCAGAATCAGTTCCCGGGTAAACTCCATCTGGTCGTAGAGATCCTGATAGGCGGCATAATATTCCATGAGAGTAAACTCCGGATTATGCCTTTTGGATATTCCTTCGTTTCGGAAAACACGCCCGATTTCAAAGACCTTCTCCAGCCCGCCGACCACAAGGCGTTTTAAATAGGTCTCCAGAGAAATACGCAAATAAAGGTCCCGGTTCAGAGCATTATGATGCGTCGTGAAGGGGCGGGCATCCGCTCCGCCGTACATCTGCACCAAGACCGGAGTCTCCACTTCAATATACCCTGCCTCTTCCATTGTCCGGCGGATTAGAGAAATGATCCGGCTTCTTTTACGAAATCGCGCCCGCACATCGTCATGAACGATCATATCCACATAACGCTGGCGGTAACGCAGCTCTTTATCCTGAAGCCCATGAAATTTTTCCGGTAACGGCCGGAAGGACTTTGTTAAAAGGGTAAAATCTTTCACAAAAAGAGTCAGCTCTCCGCTATGCGTGCGAAACACCGTGCCGTGAACTCCGATAATATCACCAATATCCAATTTTTTAAAAAGCTTGTACGGATCTTCACCCACGACATCCCGGCGAAAATAAAGCTGAATATGGCCCGTATCATCTTTCAGGTCAGCAAAACCTGTCTTCCCGTGAACACGCTTGATCATTAAACGCCCTGCGGTCCTGAGGTCTCCGGACTCTTCTTCTCCGGCCGATTCGTAATCTTTCAGGATCTGACCGATGGAAAATTCTTTATCATATTTGTATTGGAAGAGTTCCAACCCTTCTTCCTTCATCTGTTCTGCCTTTTGAAAACGCTGCTCCATTAAAATATTCATATCTTCCATGGGTCATGGCCTCCTTGATAAATTTCACCTACGAATATAGAGAGGAAACCCTTCACTGTCAAGAAGTTTCATAATACAAAGAAGTTATGAAAATCCCGGGTCAAATCAGCTTTAAAAGCTCCCTCAAATCCCTGATCTTTTCTCCTCTGAAATCGGGATAGCTGTCTTCAGGGTCATAGAGCAGCGCCCGCATCCCGAAATCAGATGCTCCTTTAACATCTTTCTCGGCATGGTCCCCCACCATCAGGCATTCATCGGGACGTAACCCTTTCGCCTCGCATATAGCTGCAAAAAAGGCTTTGTCAGGCTTTCCGACTCCCAGGTCTTTTTGGGCAAAAACAGCTTGAAAAAAACGGTTCATCCCCACTCTTTCCAGGGCCCGACGCACTTCAGAGGCCCCGGAACTTTCTCCGTTTGTCGCTACAATGAGTGAAAAGTGCCCGAAAAGGGCTTTGAGGGTCTCACAAGCGCCTGAAACAGCCTCGACACGGGGCCAGTCACACATAGGGCCCTCAAGCCCAAAATCGGTCATCAGCGTATTTCCCCAATCAAAAATCACAGCTTTCAAGGGACTCACAAAATCCACCCGCTTCCGACGACTTCAAGCCCCTCATCTCTTTTCTTATAGAGAACAGCCAGCTGCCCCGGAGTAGCTGCCCGGATTTTATTTTCAAACTCCAGGACAAAGGAATCTCCGCTGATTAAAGCCCGGCAAAGGTGAAAGGAGTCCCGGGAGCGTACCTTGGCCAGAAGAGGGCCTTTCAGGTCTTCTTCGGATGTCAGAGGCAAAAATCCGTCTCCCTCCAAGCGATCTGTATATAGACGCTCATCAGGGCCGATGACAAGCCTGTTCCGGGAAGGGACACTTTCCAGAACATACAAGCGCTCTGCCGTACCTCCCAAGCGAAAACGCTGCCCCCGTGTATAGTGGAAATACCCGTCATGGCGACATAAAAAATGTCCCGCTTCATCAACGGCATCTCCGCAAACCCCTTCAAGTCCCTCGTTTTGAAGAAATGCACGGTAGTCACCTTCCGGAACAAAACAAATATCCTGACTGTCATTTTTTCCCGCCACTGAAAGCTTCATCTTTGCTGCAAAAACCCGCACCTCTTCTTTCGTCATCTCTCCCAAAGGGAGTATCATCCGGGACAGAAGCGTATGGGGCAGCCGGGCTAAAAAATAAGATTGATCTTTGTCATGGGGTGATGCCCAAAGCCCGCCCCGGGCGATAATTGCATAATGGCCGCTGGAAAGAAGACTTCCTTCTTCCCCGGTGATCTCCAGCCCCAAAGTGAATTTCAAGGGGTTACAGAGCGGACAGGGGCTGGGAGTCCTTCCCTGTCGGTACTCCTCCACGAAAGGCGCAATGATCTTTTGACGAAAAACTCTTTCAGCGTCAATGATTTCCAAAGGGATCCCTAATTCTTCCGCAGCCGTTTCCGCATCACTTGTAGAACGCCCCCAAGGGCCGAAGACTAACGTATATCCCATGACATCATAGCCGGATTCTTTCAGAAGATACGCGGCTATGGTACTGTCTATCCCTCCGCTTAAACCGATTCTGACTTTTTTTTTGCCCATATGCCCTCCTTTTGAATAGTAAAGTTCGCTCCATAGCTTGTAAAGAGTAAAGCTGTGAAAGACCTTGAAAGAGATACGGAACTTCCGTATAGTGTCAGGGGAGGATTTATGATCTATTTGGATAATGCTGCAGCGGCGCCGCCGCTTAAAGAGGCTCTGGAGTCTTTCCAGGAAACTCTTTTTTCTTGTTATGCCAATCCCTCTTCAGCTCATGCAGCAGGTTTCCGCATCTCTGCACTTATGGAAGAAATGCGCAGTCGGGTTGCCGATACACTGGGACTGACTCCCTCAGAGATTATTTTCACATCCGGAGCTACAGAGGCCAATAATACTGTTTTACAAAGCTTCACATCCCGTTTTAAACGGGGAGAAGCTCTGGCTCTGTCACCCATCGAGCATGCTTCGATAGAAAACACCGCTCGAAGCCTGGAACAGACCGGCACCCGTATTCATTATCTGCCCCTGACTCCCGAAGGAGAAACAGACATCCCCCGCCTTCAAAAAGTATTGCCTCCTTCCTGCGCCCTTCTTTCCATTATCGCAGTGAACAATGAAACAGGGATTGTTCAGCCCCTAAAAGCTTTAATAGCGGAAGTCCGGCGCATTCGTCCCGAAACCCTTATTCATGTCGATGCCGTTCAGAGTTTTTGGTCTTCACTTTGGGAAGAACTGCCCTTATTAGACTGGGATTTTTTGACCCTCAGCGCTCATAAGCTTCATGCCCTTAAGGGAACAGGAATCCTGGCTGCCCGCAAGGGGCGCCTGCTTCACCCTCTTCTCAACGGAGGAGGACAAGAGCGGGGACTTCGGGCAGGAACAGAAAATATTCCGGGAATCATTGCTTTCGGCATGGTCCTGCAATTTTTGAATAAAAAACGCAAAACCTACTGCCGGCATATGACTCAATTGGAAGAATATGTGCTGTCCGCAGCCGATAAGTTAGCAGAATATCACATCAACCGGCGAACCGGAGCTGTTTATTCCCCCCATATTATTTCTCTTCGGCACGAGTTCATTCCCGGAGCTGTCCTTCAAAATGCACTGTCTGAACAGGGGATCTACGTTTCCACGGGTTCGGCCTGCAGCGATAAAAACAAAAAAAGCCTCCGTGTTTTGAAAGCATTGGGATATGATGAAGATCAAGCTCGAAATACCATCCGCGCCAGCTTCTCGCCTTTGTCATCCATGGAAGAGATCCGGGCACTCATCCGGGCACTCGAAGACCTTGGAGAGAGCCTCGGTGGGCTCTACAGAAAGGCACGGCAGCAATGACCGATTATCTTGTCAGTTACGGAGAATTAGCTCTTAAGGGGAAAAACAGAAGGTTTTTTGAAAAAAAACTGCTGCAGATGATCAAAGAGCGTGTTCAGCGGGACCATTTAAAGATCACGGCTTCTTTTCTTTACGGAAAAATATTGGTTCACAGTGATGAAAGCCCCGATACGACCCGGAGCCTGCTCAGCCAAATCTTCGGCATTGCGGCTTTCCGTCCGGTTTATACATTCCCGTATGATTATGAGCTGTTAAAAGAGAGGCTCCCTGCTCTTTTGGCCGCCTCCATGGAAACACGAAATCCCCATACGTTTCGAATAACAGCCAAAAGAGCTTTTAAACTTTTTCCCATTGATTCCATGGCGGTAGCCCGCGATCTGGGCAGCCTTGTTCTCAGCCGGTTTCCCGGCCTGAAAGTCGACCTGACCCGCCCTGACATGGAGATCACAGTAGATATTCGCAGTGAAGGTTTTTTTGTCTCCCTTGATAAGATCAAAGGAGCAGGGGGATTTCCGGAAGGCTCTCAGGGACGGGCTCTGCTTCTTCTTTCAGGGGGCATCGACAGTCCGGTGGCCGGGTATCTGGCCATGAAACGGGGCTTAGCCACAGATTTTGTCACTTTTCAGGCCCCTCCGTTTACCGGAGAAGGCGCATTGAACAAAGTCAGAGAGCTTGCCGGAGTCATCCGGTCAAAGGGAAGCCGCCGAAAAGGCCAGCTTTATATTGTCAATGTTGCCACTCTGCAAAAAGAGATTATTGCTTCATGCAAACCTGAGTATGCGACACTTCTTCTCCGGGTTGTTATGCTCAAAACAGCTGCGGCCCTGGCTCATGTGAAAGGATACGATGCTTTGATTACGGGGGACTCTTTGGGACAAGTCGCCAGTCAGACGATCCGCTCTTTGGCAGCTGTCGATGCTGTAGCCGGGGGTTTTACTTTACGCCCTCTCATCGGGTATGACAAAAATGATATCATGGCCATCGCCGAATCTTTGGGAACCATGGAAATCTCCAACCGCCCCTTCCAAGACTGCTGTTCTCTCTTCGTTCCGGAGCATCCGGCCACGAAGCCGGAGGAAGCCCTTCTGCTCAGTGAAAGCGAAAAGCTTCCCCTTCAGTCCTTTTTAGACGGCTTAAGAGATCATCTTTCTTCAGAATCCGTTTAAGCTAATTTTTCTTCGATTTTTTTCACAATCTCCTCATACCGCTGCGCGGCCGGGAGGGTATTATAATCATAAATGAAAGGCCTTCCCGCATCACCGGCGATGACCACGGCAGGATCCAAAGGGATCTTGCCCAATAAGTCCACATTGAAATCGGCGGCCGCCTTTTCACCCCCACCCTCTTTAAAAAGGGGAATCAATTTTTGACAATGGGGACAGATAAGCCCGGACATATTTTCCACAATCCCCAAGACAGGGACATTCATCTGTTTGGAAAAATTTATGGTCTTACGGGCATCAAGCAATGCAACATCTTGCGGGGTTGTCACGATAATCGATCCGTCCATTCCGCCCATAAGCTGAACAACGGTCAACGGCTCATCCCCTGTGCCCGGAGGACAGTCCACCACCAGGTAATCCAGTTCAGGCCATTCGATATCCTGAAGAAATTGTTTTATCGCCCCTGTTTTCAAAGGGCCGCGCCAAATAACAGGCGTATCAGGTGTCTCAATGAGAGAGGCCATGGTCAGGGCATAGACATTCTCGATGACTTTGACAGGAGTCGGCCGGTGATCGGAAAGAGGATTCCCCAAAGTCCGCCCTTCGATCCCCATAAGTTTACCCACAGAGGGGCCGTGAACATCAACATCTAATATTCCGACCCTTTTTCCCTGGAGCGCCAATCCAAAGACCAGATTCACGGCGACAGTGCTTTTTCCCACTCCGCCCTTTCCGCTCATGACTAAGATCTTCTTACCAATACGCGAGAGATTCTCTTGCTGATGAATCTCTCCCATTTCACGATTCATATCGCCTTTATCCATATCTCCTCCTTGAAGATGATAACCACTTACCCCGGAATGATAGCCCCGGCTTATTTTATGTCAACTCTTTCCTTGAAAAAAAGCCGGCATACCTTTACTATGGGAGAATGGAATCACTGATCCGGGCTCTTAAAAAAGAAAAACACCCTCTTCTTATTCAAACTCATGATTTTCCCGACTATGATGCCATTGCTTCCGCTTACGGGCTGCAAATATTTTTAAAAACCCGGGGGATTCAGTCCGATATCTGCTATGCGGGGAAAATCCCCCTTTTTGTCCGGGAAGTCTTTCTCAAATCGCTGAAGATCGCCCTCTACCCTGTCAATGCCGTTTTGGATAAACAGCGCCCGGCCCTCGTTGTGGACTCAAATCCTTATTCCGGAAATCTGACCCCTCTACAGAACCCATACTGGGGTTTTATTGATCATCATACGTCAAATTACGACTCCTCCCGCTCTTATCCCTTTATCGACGTCCGTAAAATCGGCTCGACATCATCTGTTATCAGCTCCTATTTTCAACAGGGGAGAATCGCCCCTTCCGTCTCTGTGGCCACAGCCCTGGCTGTCGGCCTTTTTACGGACACCTTTAATTTAATAAGAGGAGTCTGCCCTGAAGATTTAGAAGCTTATGCCTTTCTCTTCCCTCATGTGGATACCGATATCATGAAGATGTCCGTGATCAACAAATTGACCCTCGGGGACCTGGATTATTATAAAAAGGCTATCGACTCCCTGAAGATCTATAACGCCATGGCCGTTATCACCATCACCGGTGTCAACGACCGTAATCTTTTAGGTATTATGGCTGATTTTTTTCTTTCCCTGATGGAGGTCTCCTCCAATCTTATGGTCAACACGACAGAAGAGGGGACACATCTCTCCTGCCGCAGCCTGGACCCCTCTCTCAATGCCGCCCGCATAGTCAAACTTATTGTCCGGGGAAGAGGATCGGGAGGAGGCCACAGTTACATGGCAGGCGGATTTATACCCGGACAGGTGGATATTCATGAAATTCACGCTATAATAGAAGAGATTGTAAATGAGAATAAAGGAGGATAAAATGAGAAAACTTGCTTTTGTCTTGTTTTTAACCGCCCTGGTCGGCTTTTCATGCGCTGATTACAGGCTGCTGAAGGATTATTACGGAACACCTGATGCTCCCAAAGAGGTTATTGTCATTCCGACCTTCCCTTCCAAACTGGAAGAGGGAGCTGTTCCCAAGATCCTTACATTGAAAGTGGAGATCCGAAACCAAAGCAACGAAGCGATTTCACTGGATCCGTCTAAGATCTACATCTCTGTCGGGACAGCCATGCATGCCCCCCTTTCTCCGGAACTTGTGGCCGGAGAAAATAAAAAAGTCGATATTAATGCTTTGGCTTTGAAACGTCAGACCCTGAAACCGGGACAATCTGCCCGGGGAACGCTTTATTTTACAAAAGCGGTCGCAGATGTCATTGAGCAGCAAAAGTTTTTTAATCTGAACATCGATGCCGGTTTGGGCAAAAAAATCATTGTGACTTACAAGAAATAATCTCATGCGGGGGGGCTCAGCCTTCCCCGTCTCTCTTTTTATAGACGGCAACAGAGCAAAATGTGCGGGGGATCACTTCTCCGGCCGTAAAGACAAATCCCTTTCTTTGATAATCATTCGGGACAAAGCCCGCAGGCTTCCACAGCCAGGCTTTTCCCCCCGGTTTCAAAAAGGCCGCAGCGAAGTCTAAAACAAACGCGGTTTCTCCCATCCCCCGGGAGATGACATAATCAAAAAACCCCTCATATTGTGGAAGAAACCGGGAGGCTTCCCCTGTAAGCAAAAGGGGATACGAAATATCCAGCTTTTGAATGATCAACGACAGAACATTCATCTTTTTGCGGGATTTGTCCAGGAAGGCCATCTCCAGAACAGGATTGCGGAGATAGAGAGGAAGCCCGGGAAGGCCGCCGCCTGTTCCCAGATCCAGAATACGTCCCGAAAGAGGAAAAGGAATCAGAGAGTCCTCAACAAGAGAACGGATCTCCTCCCGGCTCCGGGCCCCTGTCACATTAATAATTTTACGATAACGGTAAAGGAGTCCGGCATATTCCTCCAGAATCGGTGTCATAGCCCCTCTTTACGGGTAAAGCGTATAATGAGAACAGAAATATCGGCCGGAGAGATCCCGGAAATCCGGGATGCCATCCCTATTGAAGAGGGCAGATATTTGTTCAGTTTCTCCGCAGCCTCCGAAGTGAGTCCTTTAACGGATGTATAATCGAACGCTTGTGGAAGCGGCATCTCCTCCATTTTTTTAAACCTTTTGATATCAGCTAATGCCCGGGCAATATACCCGTCATACTTGGCTTCAATGGCGACACTTTCCAGAACATCTCTCTTTCGGGGGGCGTTCAGCCCGGCCAATTCCAAGAGAGAGTCCATGTCCATATCCTTCATTTTCAAAAGCTCAAAAAGCTTTTTCCCGTTAAAACGGCTCCACTGCGGGTCATCCGTGCGCAGAGCTTCTTGTCTGAGCGTAGCTTCCAATTCAGAGCTGCAACGGTACTTTTCTTCGACCCGGTTCAAAAAAGTGCGGTCGACCAGCCCTATGGCAGCCGCTTTAGGAACCAGGCGTCGGTCAGCATTATCCGCTCGGAGAAGAAGCCGGTATTCGGCCCGCGAAGTAAACATCCGATAAGGCTCGTCCGCCCCTTTAGTAATCAGATCATCGATTAAGACCCCTATATAGGCTTCATCCCGTTTAAGCACAAACGGCTCCCGGCCCAGAACCTGCAAGGCAGCATTGATTCCGGCCATAAGTCCCTGGGCAGCGGCCTCTTCATACCCCGATGTCCCGTTGACCTGTCCTGCTAAATAAAGACCGGGGATATCGCGGACTTCCAGGGTCTCTCTTAAAATATAGGGAAAAACATAATCATATTCCACAGCATAGGCATAACGCACGATCCGCGCCTGCTCCAGCCCTTGGACTGTATGAAGAAATTCTTCCTGCACTTCCGCGGGAAGGCTGCTGGAAACCCCGTTTAAATACATCTCTGATGTATAGCGCCCTTCCGGCTCGACAAAAATCAGATGAGATTCCCGCTCAGGGAATTTTTTTACTTTATCTTCTATGGACGGGCAATAACGAGGGCCGATTCCTGTAATATTCCCTGAAAAAAGGGCGGAGCGTTCCATATTATTTCGGATGACCTCATGTGTTTTTTCATTGGTATGAGTCTTATAACAGGCAACCTGATCGATTGTCAATGCCTTTGTCCTAAATGAAAAGGGCCTCGGCGGGTCATCACCTTCCTGTTTTTCCATGCGGCTGATGTCAATAGTCCTGCGGTCCACGCGGGCAGGAGTGCCTGTCTTTAGCCGCCCCATCGGGAGTCCCAACTCAAAAAGGGCTTTGCCCAGCCCGTCAGCAGGATGCTCACTCAAGCGCCCGCCGGGGAAAACACGGTCCCCGATATGAAGACGCCCCTTTAAGAATGTCCCCGGGGTCAAAATCACCGTATGTCCCCAATAGGCTTCTTCATAACTGCCCTGAACACCGCAAACTTTGCCGTTTTTGATAATCAGCCCTTTGACGGTATCCATGGCTAAAGTGATCCCGGCGTCATTTTCAATAACAGAGCGGATACGTCCGGCATAGGCCATTTTATCGGCTTGAGCCCGGGGAGACTGGACCGCCGGGCCTTTAGCGGTGTTCAACATGCGGAACTGAATCCCTGTTGCATCAATATTCAAAGCCATGGCGCCGCCTAAACAGTCGATCTCCCTGACGATCTGCCCTTTTGCCAAGCCGCCTATGGCGGGGTTACAAGACATCATTCCCAATGTATCCGGATTCATTGTGAGAAAAAGCACTGAAACGCCCAAGCGTGATGCGGCCAAAGCCGCTTCGATCCCGGCATGCCCACCACCGACCACAATAACATCATAGGACTTCGCCATATCTCTCCCTATTTACCGATACAGAAGCGGCTGAAAATATGATTCAGCATCTCTTCCACCACACGATTACCGGTAATCATTTCCAGCTCCTCCGCTCCGCTTCGTATAAAATCGGAGACGATCTCTTCGAAAGCGCCTTCACGGGCCGCTTCAACAGCCTGCTTCAGCAAAGAACGGGCCCGGATCAAATGGTCCAGTTGACGGCGGTTCAAAAGCACAGCTCCGCTCCCCCCTCCGGAAGTCAGACGGGAGGCTTCCAGAGCCAGCCGGGTTTTCAGCTCTTCCATATTTTTCTCTGTGTGGACCGACAATGGGATCCAGGGAGAAGGAACAACCTTCTCTTCATTTATGCCGTCACATTTATTGACAACGAAGATCAACGGGACTTCGGCTTCCCGGACAAATGACGGAACGTCGATAAGCGGAGTGTCCGGTGTCAGCATATAAATAATGAGGTCGGCTTTGCCTGACAATGCGCGGGCTTTCTCAATACCCTTACGCTCGATCTCCATGGCTCCCGCATCCCGAAGCCCCGCCGTGTCAATGAGAGTCAAATAGTGCCCCTCAAGGAGAAAGGGTTCTGTCACATAATCCCGAGTCGTTCCGGGAGTCTCGGAAACCAAAACCCGCTCATGGCCTAAAAGGGCATTCATAAGACTGGATTTCCCGGCATTGGGAGGGCCTAAAATAAGAAGATGAAGGCCGTTTTTTTCTCTGATTGCTTTTTGTGAATCAGCGATCTCCTGCTCGATATCTGTGAGAAGGTCTTTGATTTCTTTCTCAATATCCGCCCAATGGGTATCCGCGATATATTCTTCATCAAAATCAATGGAGAGGTTCAGCCTTCCCAGGATATGAGTCAGCCGCCGGGTCAACCCATGAAGCTTCTTATCCAATTCTCCTTTGAGCACAGCCGCAGCTTTGCTGAGAAGGGCCGGTGTTTTGGCGCTGATAAGATCTGCCACCGCTTCCGCTTCCAGAAGAGTCAGCTTCCCGTTTACAAAAGCCCGGCGGGTAAACTCCCCGGGATCCGCCATGCGGACTCCTTTTTCCTGAAGTCGGTTCATAATGATATCTGTCAAAAGAGGGCTTCCGTGAAGACTCAATTCAACGACATCTTCACCGGTATAACTGGAAGGGGCCTTAAAGACCGTAGCCAAAGCCCGGTCCAGGCAATGCCCCTGTGAGTCGACAATGTCGCCGAAAAGAACATGATGCGAAGGAGCCGAATCAAGGGGCGTCCTGCACCGGAAAAGTTCTGAGGCGGAGGAGATTGCATCTTCACCTGAAATCCGGATAAGTGAAACAGCAGCCTCCCCTCTGAGTGTGAGGGGGGCTGCAATGGTGTCATATTCCCTGTTCATCATGAGCGTATGAAACGAGGATTTTTTTCAGCTCTCCCTTTCCCAGGCTCTTTGTTCTGACATATTTGATCTTTTTCAATGTCGTATGGACGATTTTACGCTCATAAGGGTTCAAGGGCTTTAAAATGACATCTTTTCGCGTTTTCAGTACTTCTTCTCCGGCTTTCAAAGCAATATCTTTTAAAAAGACATCTTTGTTTTTTCGGTATTGGTTGACGTCAAGCATCAAATGGCTTTCCAGTGAGTAACGGTTTTTGAGCATAATATTAATCAGGAATTCCAAAGCCATGATGTTTTTGCCGTTTTTCCCCACAAGAACATTGACATCGTCTTTCTCATAGGACAAATTCAGTCTTTTGCGGTTATGGTATTCATCAAACCCTTCATATTTGACATCAAAACCGATTTGTTTAAACACGCTTTTCACTGTTTTTTTAATTTTGGAATCTTCATCTGTTCCCATCAGTTTCTGTAACAGGCTCATATCAGCCCTCCTGTGCTTTTAAATGCTTTCTTGTATATTGCTGCTGCCCTATGGAAATAGCATTACTTAAAAGAAAATAGAGTACCAGTCCTGAAGGCATACTGTAAAAGATAATCAACATAAAAACAGGCATAAAGACTTGCATCATAAATTTATTGGCTCCCTGTACATTCCCCTGGGCAGGCGTGAGTTTTTGCATCCATATCATAGAGGCAAACATCAAAATGGGGAGGACATTGAAATTCTCTCCTAAAAACGGCAGGCCGAAAGGGAGCTTAAAAAGAGTATCCGGAATCGAGAGGTCTCTGATCCAGAGCACAAACGGTTCTCCCTTCAATTCAATGGCATTGCTAAAAACCCGGAAGAGGGCCCACAAAACCGGAAATTGCAGAAGAAGCGGAAGGCACCCCCCCATGGGGTTGACTTTGTTTTTCTGATAGACTTCCATCACCCGCTTATTCATTTCCTGGGGATTGTCTTTATACTTTTTTTGAATTTTTTGGACTTCAGGCTGTATCTTCTGCATCTTAGCCATGGAGATATAGCTTTTATGGGTCAGGGGAAAGAAAAGAAGCTTGACAATGATCGTCAGGACAATAATGGCCAGTCCGTAATTTCCCAGCCATCCGTAAAGCCCTTTCAAAGCCCAAAGGAAGACCATAGAAATCGGCCGGATTATTCCTCCGAATTGAATCGACTTTTCCAGTTCGGGATCAATACGGGATAGAAGATCCGATTCTTTGGGGCCGTAAAAAAACTGAAGAGGGCTTCTTCCGTCCCAGCCCAGTGCCATTGCAATACCGCTTTGAGCATCTTTTTGAGAAAAAACAAGAGAAAGGGGCCTCTCATCAGCAAGAAAAATGCCCAAAAAATATTTGGTGTTAAAACCGCCCCAACGATTTGTAAGGGCCGTTTCGGGAGCTCCTTCCTTCACTTTGACATACCGGAGCTTATCCCCGTAATAGAGGGGGCGCCCATAGGCTTTTTCCGCGACGTCATCGTCAAGTTCTTTCTGGACATGGACAGTGTCAAAATAAATATTCCCTTCCCATTGGAAATGAAGAAGATACGGATTTTCATTATCAAAAAGGAATGTCTTTTTTGATTTCCATTGCCCGTCATCATAAACAAAGGCAAAACCGTTATCCAGAGGCTCATAAGTATAGGGAATACGGCTGTCGCTTTTCCCCTCCGAAGACAGGGCAAAGCTGCCCGGAGCAATGATCGAGACATCATAGGCATCAAAGACCCATCGCTCGACAGTTCCTCCCTGCGGAGAAAGAGTCAGAGCAAAGATATCGTTGTCATATGTTACCGGTTCTGAAACGCTTTGCGGAAACTCTTTCCCGAGGAAGTCTCCTCCTTCCTTACGGGATTCTTTTTCTGCAGCCTGCCGGGGTTCCGGCTCACGGACAGGAAGAGTTTCCTCTGTTGAGGGCTCCTGAGGGGCCTCTTCCTGTACTTGACGCGGGGTATACAAATATTGAAATAAAACCAATAAAATCAACGTCACAAACAAAACTAACATTGTTCTCTTTTCCATGGTCTCTCCTCTCTTTGATTAATCCAGAGGATCCCAGCCGCCCTTATGAAAGGGATGGCAACGCAACAAGCGCTTAATGCCTTTGAGGGTTCCTCTGAAAGGGCCGTATTTGGAAACGGCCTGATACATATATGTGGAACAAGACGGAGTATAAATACAGGTATGCGGCGTATAAGGGGATATATACAAACGATAAAAATTGATAATGCGTAAAAATACAGTTTTCAGCATAGAGAATTCAGCTTTGCCGCCGCTTTGAGCCACTCTTCTTTTAATACGGTAAAAGAGGCGGAGCGCCAGTCCTTTTTTGCCGTGGGAAGGATAATCATCCGGCCCCGGCATGACAATGCTTCTTTGTTCGTCCTATAGAGTTCCCGCACAAGCCTTTTAACTCTGTTGCGGCAGACTGCATTGCCGTGTTTCTTTGTTACAATGATGCCAACCTGTCTCTGTTCTGCCTGAAGGAAAAAGATAGTAAAATATTCCGTCCTTATCCGTGCACCATGCTCAAAAACATTTTTAAATTGACTTTTTTTTTTTAGATGCTCTGCACGGGGAAAACGCTCATCCGCCATTAAACGGCCAGTCTCTTTCTGCCCTTTTTCCTTCTGTTTTTTAAAACCATCCGTCCGTTCTTTGTGGACATGCGTTTGCGGAATCCGTGATCTCTTTTCATCTTGATATTACTTGGCTGAAATGTCCTTTTCATCTGTTATGTCCTCCCTTCTTGTTTCTGTGAGGTAAAACCTAATATAGAATAACCCTTACGTCAAGAAAAAACTTATGGTTTCCTCTGAAGATGGGGCCACAGCTCTTCACGGAAGTCTCCCGGCACATTTCCTTCCCGAGCGATTTCTCCTAGTCGATGACAGGGGAAAGAAGCCTTGTGGAGTTTTCTTTCGACCTTTTCAATTTTGCCCGCCGGCACAAGGGCCAGCAAAGCGCCGGAGGAGATCAAATGGCCGGGGTCTATGGAAAGGGCTTCGCAGATCTTTTTTACCGGTGTCCGCAGCTCCGGGCCGCCGTTCCACAACACCGCCCCGTCATTGAGCAGGGCATCAAATTCTGCCAATCCACCCATGATCCCCCCCTCAGTGGGATCATGCATAAACAGCACATCATCCCGAATCAGTTTGGAATAAGGATAGACAGAAAGCCGCTCTTTGTAACTCAGCACCTCGGCCTCTTCTTCCGGAGTCAAAAGCCCCTGCAATTCATCTTTTCGGGACATGTAGATCAAATAGGCCCCTTCAATAGCGGCTTCTCCGGCTAAAAGAATAATATCTCCCGTGCGTGCCTTTTGCATAGTGAAAAGGCGGCGGGATTTTCCGATAATCGTTCCTGAGATCAGCGGTTTGTCTATTTCCCCCGACAACTCCGTATGGCCTCCGATAACAGCGATTCCATAACATCTGCAGGCCTTATGGATTTCTTTCATGCAACGGCTGATATACGCGACACCCAACCGTTGAGGGACAAGTAGAGTCACCAGAAGATACAGAGGGTCTCCCCCTTTGGCGGCAATGTCGTTGACATTGACCTCAACTAAAAAACGACCGGCATCTTCTTCTCCGGCCCCCACAATAGGATCTGTAGAAGCCAGCAAATAGCGTCTTCGCCCCAGCCTGATCACTGCGGCATCCTCTCCTATTCCTGGTCCGGTCACGACTTCGCTTCGTCGTGCTCCCCGAAAATTGAAGACATGTCTTTTCAACAGTTCCGGCGGAAGTTTTCCTGTACAATCCATTTTTCTCCTTTACAGTTCTTCTTCCAATTTTCTCTTATAATCCCATTTAAAATCTCCATAGGCGTTCAGGCGAATATAGAACTTATAATCGATGACGCCTGTTTCCCGCTCCTGCCAGGAGATCCCCATGTTCCAGCAATGAAGGTCCCGCAATAATTCAAAATTCTGTTCCCGGATCTTATTTAAATTAAAATCGTACAGGATACTGGTTTTAAATCTCCATTTACGAGTCAACTGCAAGTCCCCCTCAACACGGGCTGTTACGACATCATCTTCACCATGAAAGCCTTTTTTGTAAAAAACCGAAAGGTTCAGGCGGCTTTCGTCCCAATGAAGCGTCCCCGCTCCATAAGCAGAAAGAGCCTTGTCTTGGCGCTCATAAAGATCATACTCATGCCGCACAGTCAAACGTGTTGAGATGATTTCCGCCCAATAAGGGCTGAAGACAGCAGAATTGACCAGAGATGAAAATTCACGGCCCTGAGTTTCCAGATTTTGTGAAAGCTCCGAAACAGTTGTAAGAAAGAGATGCTTTTGATTACTTCCCACCTTCGTCAGAAAAGTATTATCCAGCCGGTAAGCCAGCTCTTTTTTCAGACTGACAACACTTTCCCCTTGTTGAGCGAACCGCTCCTGGCTGACTTCAGGAGTCCAATTGAAGATGACTTTGGGGGTTACCGTATGCTTTATCATGTTAGTGCTTCCAATATTCAAAACATTAAAATAACCGTAAAGGTTAAAATAAAGATCCGTAGAAAGAGTGGGAACCCACCGTTCGATCACCCCTTTTTCATAACGGATATAATCCATGCGATTTGTTATCTTTTCACCCATATGTAAATAAGAGAACAGGTTATGCCGGTAGGAAAGAGTCAGGTTTCCTGTTGAATCCCATTTTTTAAAGTTCCCGTTTTCATAAAGATGATTGCTGTTTCCCGAAAAAGAAAGATGCATACGGGGCAAAAGCCTGAGATTGTACATATTCACAGAAAATCCCGGGAAAAAGGATTTGGTGTATTCATCGGTGGACCCGTCTCCTAAATCCTGCCACTTTTTATCTTGAGACAGAAGCAAGCGGGCATTTAAGACAGAGCCAAAACGCCTTTCAAAAGCTGCATAGGAAGAAAGGCTGTTCCTGGTCCGCTCGTCAATACTGGAACTGAAATCATCATAATAAGAAGTATCGCTGAGCATATCAGCGCTAAGAGTCATCTTAATTCCCGCTTTTTTAAAATCCTGAAGCGCATAGCCTTTTATGTACCACCGTTTCAACTGCGCAATCGTGTCATGAGTGTAGGCGCCTCTGATTTCTCCCCTACCTGTAGAGGTCTTCACTCGAACCTCCCCTTCATGGGAAAGCCCCCGCTCTGTCATGATTTTCAACGTATACGTCAAATCAGAGTATCTGTTCAAGACCAGAAAAAAAGGAATTTGAAATGTCAGGCCGTCAGCGCTGTTATTGGAGACTGAAGGGATCAGGAATCCGGTCTTCCGCCCCTCGGGAATAGGAAAAAAGAGAGAAGGAAACCAGAACACAGGAACACGGTAGACATAAAACACGACAGGAGAGACCAAGACCTTGTCATTTTTGATAATCTTCATCCGTTTGCTTCGAATGGAAAAGTGAGGATTAATATTTGCACACGTGGTAAAAGAGGTCTGTTTTCCGTAAACCAATCCGTCGCCGACAGTATTGATCACCTCTCCCGACACATACCCCTTTTCTACAGGGGCTCTCCCATTATCCAGAAAGGCTCGTTTAAGAACCAGGTCATACTCCAGCATTTTCCCGGAAAAACGCTGTCCACCCCGTGAAAACTCAATGTTTCCAATGGCCAGCAGTCTTTTTTCCTGAATGAAATAATAGACATTATCAGCCTTCATCACGGCCCCGTCATAGGAAAGGCGGCAATTTCCTTCTAAGACAATACGCTGTTCTCCCGGGAAAGCTCTGATTATATCCGCTGTGTATTCTAAAGTCTCTCCGTGTATGGAAGAAAGCAGCCCTGTAAGCATGATAAGGGAAAAAAGAAAAACGGGGCGCATCAGGAGAAAAAACTCCTTATGGAGTCTCCGATATTCCGGATCTCTTTCACCGTCATCTCTTCATAAAAGGGAAGTGAAAGCGCTTTCTGATGATATGCCATCGCCCGGGGACAGGAGAGACCATTCTCTTTAAAAAAGGGAAGCCCCGGAATATATTGCGCGGGCTCCGTTGACGTAATCCCGCTCCGGGCCAGAAATTCGGCTAAGGCCGTTTTTCGGGATGTCAATATAATCATCTGATGCCAGGCCGGTTTTATCTTTTGAGGGAAAACAGGCAAAATGATATCATCGATACCGCTCAACTCCCGGAAATATGCCTGCGCCAAAATATCCCGCCTTTTTAAGCGGCGGGGGAGGGATTTCAACTGACTCCGTCCTAATGCCGCATGAAGATCACTTAAACGCAGGTTCAACCCCGGCTCTTCAAAATCCTTTTTTTTTCCGTGATTCTTTAACGATCGAAAGACGAGGGGATTTCCTTTTCCCCAAAGGGCTCCGCCTTCAAAAGCAGAAAGCACTTTTTTAAAGTGAAAACTGGTAAAGGCATAATCTCCCAAAGCCGCCAGGGGCTTTTGAGAGATTTCGCTCCCGAATGAAGCCGCCGCATCATGAATAAGAGGGACGTTCTTTCCCCGGCAAAAAGACAAGACCTCTTCCAGCCCTTCAGCATGACCGAAGGATGAGACATAAAGAACAGCTTTAACGGAAGAATCCCATTTCTTCTCCATATCCTTCGGGTCAAGGCAGGGGACAGACGGGATAATATCGGCAAAAAGGGGTTCGGCCCCTAAAAAGGCCGGAATATTCGCGGCAGAGACAAACGTATACGCCGGGACGATGACCCGGTCTCCGGGGCCTATCCCCAACCCTTTGAGAATCAAAAAATAAGCCATTGTCGCATTGACAACGGTTTCCACCCAGGGAACGTTTAAAGTACGGGCCAGTTCTTCTTCAAAGCAAGCGACCTCTTGCCCGAAAGGATCCTTACCCTGTAACAGGTGCCGAACGGCAAAGCGGTCTTTTCGGCTGAAGGAAGGGCGGGTCACCATGCCCCGCCCTAAAGTCTTTCTTTTCGTCATGTCTCTTGCCAGCCTTCTTTCTATTTATTGACCTGGTAAGTCGTATCCCCTTTTTCAAAAAAGGCTACGATCTGATTCGCCGCGGCAACACCGGCATTGACATTGGCTTCATTCGTCTGAGCCCCCATTTTTTTGGGTGTGAAATAGATGCGGCCGGGACAGGCGGCGGACAGGGCCTCGGCACAATCCGGAGCGATATCAGAGAGATAGGATAAATCTGTCCTTTGGGCTAATACTTTTTGTAACGCGTCTTCATCCACGACTTCTTTCCGGGCTGTATTCACCAATGCGGCTCCCCTTTTCATTTTCTTGAGCAGCGCTTCATTCACAAATCCCAATGTCTCCTTCATTTTCGGCAGATGAAGGGAGACATAGTCCGCCTTTTCATACAGCTCTTCTACAGAAGCCACAGGAGTTACCCCGTTTTTTTCCATAAGCTCTCTCTTGACAAAAGGGTCAAAGGCCAGGATCTTCATGCCGAAACCTTTGGCGATCTGAGCCACATAATGGCCCACATTTCCGTAAGCATGGATTCCGATTGTCTTTCCGCGCAATTCCGTTCCGGCTTTAGGTGTAAAAAAATTACGGGCTCTGTAAAGCATCATGGCAAAAACAAGCTCCGCAACAGCATTGGAATTCTGCCCGGGGGTATTCATGGCCACAATGCCTTTTTCTTTGGCTTTGGCACAATCGATATTGTCATACCCTGCACCGGCACGAACGACAATTTTTAATTGCCCTGACGCATCCAAAACTTCCGCATCCGCTTTATCGCTGCGGATGATCAGCGCATCTGCATCAGCAACAGCCTTCAACAAAGCGCTTTTTTCTGTGTACTTTTCCAACAGTTCCAGCCGATATCCGGCCTTTTCGACGATCTCCCTGATCTTGGTGACAGCTTCAGGGGCAAAGGGCTTTTCTGTGGCAACTAATACTTTTTTACTCATCAAGACCTCCTTTTATAAAAAGTTCGATTTCTTCTCTGATTAAACCTAACCTTTTCCTTGATTTTGTCAATACTATTAGACTCCATCGTCTTCCTTCCTGGTTATTAAGCCTCCCCGGGTGATGACCTTTCCGTGCTTTCGGGAGACTTCGTCCATTATTGTGTCGACTTTTCTTTTGGGCGTGGGATCTTCATCAAAAAGGCTTGGCTGAAGCAAAACCGCCCCTTCCTCAATATTTGTGACACCTACCCCGATAAGCCGTATTCTCTTTTCGCCTTTCAATCCTTCAAAAAGCGCTTTAACGACTTGATGAAGAGTCTCTGTATCATCAAAATAACAAGACAATGTCCGGCTGCGGGTCAATGTAGAAAAATCAGAGTAACGGACTTTTAAATGAGCCGTCCGGGCTTTTTGGCCTGCAACCCTTAATTGGGCGGTCACATTTTGGGAAAGAGCCAAGAACAACTGTTCTATTCTGCCTTTATCGCGGGTATCTCTTCGGAATGTCCTCTCTTCGCTGATAGATTTTTGCCCTCTCTCTTTTTCCAGGGAGCGGGGGTCAATACCTAATGCCATGCGGTGCAGATGTTCCCCCCAGCGGCCGAAATGCCTGGACAATGTCTCTTCGGGGAAAGCGGCCAATTCTCCTATGGTCTCTATCCCCAGCCGTCTCAAAGCAGCCACGGTCTTGGGCCCTGCCCCCCACAGACGCTTTACCGACAGAGGCGCAAGAAAAACAGCCTCTTCTCCGGACGGGCATATCACAAGCCCTCCGGGCTTTTGAAGATCCGATGCGATTTTCGCCACTGATTTGTTGGAGGCAATCCCCACACTGGCGCTCAGCCCCCTCTCCTTATAGATCTTTTGCTTTATGGCCTTTCCCAAATCGCAGCTCCCTCCAAAAAGGGCCTCGGTTCCGGTGCAATCTAAAAAAGCTTCATCAATACTGATCTGTTCGATAACAGGGGAAAAGGTCTCTAACAGAGACATGATCTTTTTTGACTCCTGGGCATATTTACGGATATCCGGGTGAAGATAAACTCCTTGAGGGCACAGCCGCCAGGCCCGGCTCACCGGCATCGCCGAATGGACTCCGTATTTTCTGGCTTCGTAACTGCATGTCGATACAACACCCCGTCCCTGTCCTTTTTCCGGAGACGCCCCGATAATCACAGGCCGGCCTTTTAACGCAGAGTCATCCCTCTGCTCAACGGCAGCAAAGAAGGCATCCATATCTACATGAACGATCCGCCTCTCCATACACAGCCTTTCTCTGAGCCTGCCGGCTCAATCAGATCAGGTTCTTTGTATAGAGTTTATGATAAAACCCTTCTTTTTGCAACAGGATTTCATGTGTCCCCTCTTCGACCAAACATCCCTTGTTCAAAACAATGATTTTATCGACATGACGCACTGTTGAAAGCCTGTGCGCGATAATAATCGTTGTGCGGTCCCGGCTCAACTTAAACATGGCGTCCTGGATCAGGCTTTCGGATTCATTATCCAGCGAAGACGTGGCTTCGTCAAAGATCAGAAGAGGCGGGTTTTTGAGAAAAACACGGGCAATTGAGATCCGCTGTTTCTGGCCGCCGGAGAGTTTGACCCCGCGCTCTCCCACATAAGTATCAAACCCGTCAGGCAATGTCATAATAAACTCATAAATATTCGCATACCGGGCAGCTTCGATCATCTGTTCTTCAGTTGCAAGGGGCTTTCCATACATGATGTTTTCACGGATAGTCCCATCAAAAAGGAAGATGTTCTGCTGAACGAGGCCGATATTTTCCCGGAGAAAACGTTGCTTCAAATCCATGATATCATGGCCGTCTATGGTGATTTTCCCTTTTTGAGGCTCATAAAACCGGGGGATCAAAGAAACGATGGTGCTTTTTCCGGCACCGGATTCTCCCACAATAGCCACAGACTCACCCTTTTTCACGGTAAAATCGATATCTTTCAGAATCCACTCCGGCGAAGAACTGTATTTGAACCATACCTTTTGTACTTCGATCCTCCCGGCCACGGAGTGAAAAGTGCGGGCATGGGGCCGGTCCTCGATATCCGGATCGATGTCCATAATCTCCACAAAACGCTCAAAGGAGGCTGCCCCTTGATGAAATTGCTCGGTAAAATTCATGAGTCTCTGTATGGGGTTCAGAATAATGTTCACATAAAGAATGAAGGCCACAATATCAGACGGCGTTATCTGTCCCCGTAGATAAAGCCAGGCTCCTCCGGCAATGACTGTCAGATAATACATATCGGAAAGAAAATGAAACCCGGAATAAAAAATCCCCATGATGGTATACATCTTCTCTTTGGCAAATTTAAAGAGGGTATTGACATTTTCAAATTTTTCTATCTCCAGGTCTTCGTTGGCATAAGATTTGACTTCCCGGATACCCTGGACAGAATTCTCCACAGCGCTGTTAATATCAGCGATTTTTCTACGGACACGCCGAAACCCCTGGCGCATTTTTCCCCCGTAGCGAATACCCCACAGCATCATGAAAGGAAGAGGAATAAACGCAATCAAAGCTAAGAGAGGATTAAATTTGATCATAAAATAAAAAGAGCCCACGATGAGAAAGAAAGAAAGAATCAGGTCTTCAGGGGCATGATGGGCCACCTCGGCAATAGTATTCAGGTCATTAGAGATCCTGGACATGATGTGGCCGGTTTTTGTGTTATCGAAATAGTTAAAGGAAAGTTTTTGAATATGGCGAAAAATATCTTCCCGCATATCGTATTCCATGCGGACCCCCAGGATATGCCCCCATTTCATACGGATAAATTCAAAGACCATCTTGACAAGATAGATCAAAACCATGACCAGAAAAAGGGAAATGATAGCCTGAATATTTTTTTCCGGGATATGTGTATTCAATAATGTCCTGACCATAGACGGGATGAGAATGGCCAACACAGAAGAAAGCAAGGCTACACCCATATCAATGAAAAAGAGAACTTTATGGGGTTTGTAATAACTGATAAAGCGTTTGAGCATAGAAACCTCCGGAATCATAATAACTTCGGTTAACGAAATGTCAACGCTTTTTCTCTCCGTCAGAGAAAAGCATCTCTTCTAAACATTTACGGGGAAGCGTGATACGCATTTTTTCCCCGGTAAGAGGATGAACAAAGGAATAAGAAAAACAGATAAGGCCTAAAGGCCCTTTATAAGGGCTCCCGTAACGGCTGTCCCCCCAGAGGGGGGCAAGGTAACGTGCAAAATGTTTTCGGATCTGATGGGTCCGCCCTGTACGGGGAAAAACGAAAAACACGTCCTTTTCGCCGCAACGTCCATGATAACGCAGCCGGGTCTCTGCCGGCTTCTCTTTACCGTTCCATTCCAGGGTATCCGTAATTCTCAAAGAGAGCGGCGGAACCTCCAGGGCGGGAGTCACCGCAAGATAAGCTTTTGAGACCTTCTTTTCCCGAAACAAAGCATGAAGGGATGCTTCCGCCTTTTTTCCCCGCGACAAGAGAAGAAGCCCCCGGGTAGGCCTGTCCAGCCTGTTGATGACAGAGACGGTTATTGTTTCATTTTTTTCTCTCCGTCTCACATATTCCCGGGCCCCGTAGGCCAGGCATTCAACCTGAGAATAAGGAGTAGGGTGGCTGGCCAGGCCGGCTTCCTTATAAACCACCAGGAGAACATCATCTTCATAGATCACAAACTCTTCAGGCAACTCATAGGGATACGCCGGGTGGAGAGGCTTATTGATTTTCAGGGTCTCTTCCGTAATAAGCAGCGCCGGATCGGTCAGTCTTTTATTCTCTTCGACATTCCAGACACTTCCGCCCCGGATCAGGGCTTCGGCTTCCTGTTCATCAGTGTTAAGATATTTTTGAATCACTTCGCTCAACATCTCCTGGCTGCCTTTTTTGAGCTTAATGAAATACCGTTTCATCTTTTTTTCCTCATCAGGAAACCGTAAAGGCCTTTTTCATAAAAAAGAGCCTCCTCTTCCATTTCATCCGGCAATGATTCCCGTATCAGTGCAGGAGTCGCAAAAAACCACGCGCCCTTTTGAGTCCTGCCTTTATAATGCTGAAGAAAAGAAAGCTGCCTGCTTCTATTCAATCCGAAAAGAAGAGGATCCGTAACAGAAAGAAGAAGAACGCCTCCCGGAAAAAGCTTTCGGCTTAACCGTCTCAGGACAAAGGCGACATCCCCGGCATTCCGGCAAAACCCCAAAGAATTCCCGAAAAATGTAACAGTATCGAAACAGGGTGTTTCTTCTTTCTCTTTTAACAGATCTTCTGTCTCATAATGACGGCAGCCTCGTTCACGCCCGATGAGTTTCATTACGAGACTGGCGTCAAGACAGACGACCTTATGATTTTTGCCTTGAAGATAAAGGGCAATGCGTCCCGGCCCGGCGGCGGCATCACAGATCTTCCCTTGGGCCGCATTTAACAGCGCTTTTTCAACGGGATGAAAGTCTTTGTACCTTTTAAAATAATAAGCAAGGTCTTCAGGATGTCTCTTTTTTCCTATTTGGATGGAAAACAGGGCAAAAGATCCTTGATGAATATCCAGGAAGGCTTCTTCAATAAGATCCATGGCCCTTATTGCCCGCCCGAAGGGCTATGGACTCTTTAAGCTCCTCTATGTTCTTCTTTTCCAAGACGGAGATAAAAAGAGCATCTTCCGACTGTTTGAATTGACTTTCCAATGCACTCAATTCCTCATCGGTTAGCAGGTCACATTTATTAAAGGCGCGCAGACGCGGCTTGTCCCCGGCTCCCAGCTCGCGGAGCACCTGGTCCACGACATCCATTTTTTGCCGATAAACGGGGGATGAAATATCCACGACTTCTAAAATAAGATCCGAATAAAGAAGCTCTTCCAATGTCGACTTAAAGGACGCTACCAGATGATGGGGAAGGTTTCGTATAAAACCTACAGTATCAGAGAGAAGGACTTCCCCTGTCCCCGGGAAAAAAACCTTCTTCACGGTCGTGTCCAAGGTCGCAAATAGTTTGTTCTCAACATAAAGAGGCTTGCCGCAAAGCAGACTTAACAGAGAAGATTTCCCTGCATTGGTATATCCGACAATAGAGACTTTGAAGGCTCTGCTCCGGCCTTTGCGCTGCGTGCCCCTTATTTTTTCAATATGGAGGAGTTTTTTCTTCAAAGCGGCGATACGCCTGGTAATGGCTCTCCGGTCCGTCTCAAGCTGAGTCTCTCCCGGGCCCCTGAAATTAAACCCCCCCTGCTGGCCTGTTAAATGAGGCCAAAGATTTCTTAAGCGGGGAAGGAGATACTCTAACTCAGCTAATTCGACCTGAAGCCTGGCTTCACGGGTCTGCGCATGCCGGGCAAAGATCTCCAGGATCAGCTCTTCTCTGTCCATAACTGTCCGTCCGAAATCTTCCTCTAAATTGCGTTGCTGCACAGGAGAAAGAAAAGAATCCACGATGATGGTCGTGATCTCCGGGGTCTGCTCCAGAAAAGCCGCGATCTCTTCGATCTTTCCCCGGCCAAAATAATGGCCCGGGTCAGGATGTTCCCGTTTTTGAGTAAAAACATCAACGACACGCCCTCCCCGAGTCTCGATGAGAGCTGTCATCTCATCAATCCTTTCTTCCGGATCAACCTCATCGCGCGGTGTTATCATAGACAGAAGGAGACAGGGCTCATGCAGACTCATGGTAGCCCTTTCGGATCAAATAATCGTAAAACCGAAGATAAAAGAGTTTATATCCGTATTCGCCCGCAGACAGAATCACGACAAGTAAAGGAAAATAAAGATAAGAGCGAAGCATGAGAGGCACAAAAAGAACACTCAGCACAACGGCTGCAAGAAAAAAGAAAAGCGTCACGATAAAACTCATGGGAAGAACATGTTTCAATGCCGTTCTTTTTCTCTCCCGGTTCAGAAGAGAGGCCTTGACCGGCTCTGTCATAGCAAGCACAAAAACAAAACCAAACAGAAGCAGGGGAGAGGTACTCTTTAGGCCGATCATGATGGCTGTCAACAGAAGCATCAACAAAAAGGACGCCCCATCTACAAAAAGGAGATGAAAAAAGGAATAGACTTCATTTTTTGTCTTATAGACAGCCGCAGAAAGAAGCGCCGTTTTCACCACAAATAGCAACAGCGTGATAAAAAGCGCGCCCCCGACGGGAGCTTCTTTCAAAGAGAAAAAGAACAGCGAGAGGTCATTTAATCCATATATCCCGGCGGGCAACACCTTCAACGGCCATGTCAAAACGACAAGGCTCAAAAAAAGGGGAAGGCTGATGAGGACATTCAAGCCTGTATTCGTCAGTGAAGCTTGTTTCAATAGCCCGCCGGCACCTAAAAACAGAAAAACAACAATAACGCTGAAAATCCAAATAAACGTTTTCCCGCCTCTTGAGGCAACAATATAATTATTCACAGGCTGCATATCCAATGTGGAAAGATACGCATAATCAAAGGGAATAGCTTCCGTCTCTCCGGCATCCTGAAACGTCACAGTCCCTTCTTCTCCCTGATAATGCCAGTGCAGATCTACGGGGAAAAGGAAAGGATGGGTCGCAGTCACTTGAAATCCCTTCTTTTCATTCATCTGAAGAGCAAGATCCGGGCGTGCTCCGTAAAGGAGGGCGTTGAAAAAAGAATAGCTTTCCGGAGAAAGCCGCTTCCGTAATGCTCCTAAAACATCTTCTGTTGACAGATGACTGAAAGCTTTTTCGCTGTAAAGATCCTGCGCAAACCGGTCAACAGCCTCTGTTCCGTCCCGCCTTTCGGCCAAGGTCAGATAGACAGGGAAATAATAATAATACTTGGCCATGGCCTTTTCCGGGGAAGCAGCCTCTTCAGGAAGAACAAAAACACTCCCCTCCTTCGCATTTGCGATACCGGTCACGGTATACCGGATATCAAAAGGGGTATATCGGATCCCCAGAACATTCACCGGATCATCTTCTCTGGCCAGCCTCAGCTCATAGTAAGACGTCAGCCCCTCGTCAAGCCAGGGCTCCTTTGCTTCATTAAACCCCAAAATACCGTAAAACCATTGATGGGCAATCTCATGATCCACAACCGTATTCAGCCCTGCGCCGGGAACAATATTGATCAAAAGAGGGTATTCCATCCCCTGCCCTACAGGACCGATGGTGGATAACTCCGCAACAGTAAACTGCCTATACGGATAAGGGCCGACCCACTTTTCCATTTTACTGAAGGCCCGAATTGTCCTGTCCAGAATACGGCGGGCCCGCCGGGGATTCTCCCGGGATAAAACAACTCTGTACAAGCGTCCCTCATGATCCTCTTCATAGCGGTAAAATTTCCGGGCGACTCCAAAGACGGCGTCGCCTGCAGGGCCGCCTTTAAAAGAGGAGGAGCCTCCCGCCTCTTCAGGAAGATTCGACACAACGTCATATCCTATCGGTACTCTGACATCAAGAGACCATCGGGCATAATCGGAAAAAAATTCTTTATAAAAAGAATGCGGTTCTGCGTCCCACTGTCCGGGGCCGGTTAATACCCCCAGCTTAGGGAACCACTGAGAAAACCACCAGATCCGGTCTGACGTTGAATAACCGAAACGAGCCGTGCGCTCCTGAGGGACAGATAAAGAAAACTCTACTTCGATACGGTTTTTTGATCCGGCTTTCAACGGCTTATCCGGGAGAAAGACAGCAAGGGAAGGATCTTCTGTCTCTTCCCGGAACGCCGCCTTCCCATTGACCTGTAACGATTCGATGGTGATTCCGGCAGCCCCTTTCCCGCTGTCAATAAGCTTTTTGACATCATCCGGGGCATCTCTGTAAAAATGAGCTTCCGGCTGGGCCCCGTTCCAATATAAATGGAAAGAAAGAGAATTTGTCTCAAAAGGGGGAGAATAAAGAATCACTTCTTTTCCCGAGGCTGAAAATTCTTCCGGCTGAATATCGATCTCCAGAAAATACTCCAGATCAGCGGCAAATGCTGCTGAAAAGAAAAACAGGCTAATCGAAACGGTAGTTAGGAGCTTCTTTAGTAATCGACACATCATGTGGATGACTCTCCTTTAGTCCGGCAAAGGTAACGCGGATGAAACGGGCTTTTTCATGAAGCAAAGGAATGGATTCCGCTCCGGCATATCCCATTCCGGCCCGCAATCCTCCCAGAAGCTGATAGATGACATCACGGAGACGTCCCTTGAAGGCGACACGCCCTTCGATTCCTTCGGGAACCAATTTTGACTCTTCTTCGATATCACCCTGGAAATAACGGTCTTTGCTTCCTCTTTTCATCGCTCCCAGGGATCCCATGCCGCGGTACGATTTATAGCTGCGTCCCTGATATATCACCAGTTCCCCGGGTGATTCTTCGGTTCCGGCTAACAGATTGCCCAACATGACAGTATGAGCTCCGATTCCTAACGCTTTAACGATATCCCCCGAAAACCGTATGCCCCCGTCGGCGATGACCGGCACCCCGGCCCCTTTCGTGTAGCTGAGAACATCGCTGATGGCCGTCACCTGAGGGACTCCGACCCCGGCGACGACTCGTGTCGTACAGATGGAACCCGGTCCGATCCCCACTTTTACGCTGTCGACCCCGGCATCAAGAAGGGCTTTCGCCGCCTCTTTTGTGGCAATGTTGCCGGCAATGACATCGACATTCACGCTTTTCTTCAATCGTTTAACAGTTTCAATGACATTCTTTGTATGGCCGTGAGCAGTGTCCACGACAAGAACATCGACTCCGGCATCGAGGAGAAGAGGGACCCGTTTGAACGCGTCATCCAAAACCCCGACAGCTGCACCGATACGCAGACGCCCCTGTTCGTCTTTACAGGCCAGAGGGTGGTCAATATTTTTCTGAATATCTTTGACCGTGATCAATCCTTTGAGATTAAACTCTTTATCAACAATAAGCACCTTTTCGATGCGATGCTCATGCAGCTTTTTTTTCGCTTCTTCCATGGTGGTGCCTTCGGGGACAGTGATGAGACGCTTATCAGGAGTCATCACCGTCTCTATGGCGGCCGTCAGGTCGCGGGCAAAACGCAGATCCCGGCTGGTAACAATCCCCTTAAGCCTGGAGCCGACTGTAATGGGGATCCCGGAGATCCGATACCGGTCCATATACTCCAGGGCCTTACTGATCTTGTCTCCCGGCTCTAATGTAATGGGGTTCGTGATCATTCCGCTTTCAAACCGTTTAACATGATCGACCTCCACGGCTTGGGCTTCGGGAGGCATATTTTTATGTAAAATACCTATCCCTCCTTCAGCGGCGATGGCAATCGCCAAAGCCGATTCTGTCACCGTATCCATGGCAGCGCTCACAATGGGAATATTCAGATGAATGGTGCGGGAAAGCTTTGTCTTCATATCAATTTTTGACAAATTGACATTGGAGGCCCCGGGCACCAGAAGAATATCGTCAAATGTGATTCCTTCGCCGATAATCTTTTCCGACATGCATCCTCCTTATATGAAAAAAGCGGGTAACGAGACTCGAACTCGCGACATTCAGCTTGGGAAGCTGACGCTCTACCAACTGAGCTATACCCGCTTATGAGGAATAGTATAGGAAAGAGCGGGTTGTTGTCAAGATAATTTCAAGGCTTTCGGCCAATCCTCTTCGCGAAAAACCCTTTAAACAGGGTAAAGAATCCCTTATAATCAAATATGGACAAAAAACAGAAACTCCCTTCACACGGAGAGACCATTCAGTATTGCCTCAACAGCCTCGCATCCTATCAAGATGGAAGTGAAGCTTTTACGTTATTAAGGGTATTATACAAAATGGAAGAGGAAATCAACGAAAGAAATTCTGAATTCTTTTCCAAACGTCCTCTTCTCTCGGGAGAAATCCAGCTTTGCTCTCTTCTCGTCGGCATTGAAAATACGGGGGCTCTCCCCTCGGGGTTCCGGCAATACCTGGACACCCGGCGGCCCTATCTTCCCCGGCCGCCGGATGAACATTCCCTATAAGTACTGCAAAAGAACCTGTTCAAAGGTCTCTTTGTCGCGAAGGCCGATGAACTTAGCGACGACTTTCCCGTCTCTTCCGATGATAAAAGAGGTCGGAATCCCCTTAAGCCCTCCGAATAGCTCCACAACACGCATCTCTTTGTCTTTGTAGAGGACGGGGTAGTTGATTTTATTAGCGCGAGAATACTCCCTGGCGTCACGAAGAGAATCGTCCAAAGAGATCCCGATTATTTCCAGGCCCCTCTCTCCATATTCGTCTTTCAATTCAATAAAATCGGGGATCTCTTTTTTACATGGACCACACCAGGTCGCCCAGAAATTCACAATAAGGACTTTTCCTTTATAGTCCAGAAGATCATGCTCTATTCCGTCAAGGTCTTTAAGCACGATACCGGGGAGTTCCGATAAGCCGAACGACCCTTTTCCGCCGGGAGACGCTGTTTCTTTTTGCCCGCATCCCCACAGCATCGCTGCAAGGATAAGAATAAGCCATAGTCGTTTCATATTCCTCCTTTATGTTTCAAATTGCACAAAATAAACCCTGTTCTTTTTGCAATACCGCCACACTTTTTCATTCCACAATTCAGGGTCAAAGGCCAGCTCCACAGAAAAGCCCTCAGACGCGACCTCAGTTCCCTTGAAGTTTTCCAATGTCCGGCTTCCGTTAAACAAAACGATCCGGATCATATCATTATCCAAAGCGCGGTGAAGATATTCTAAAAGTAAAGGATCATAAGCCGGGTCATCCCTGTCGATATAAAGAGCCATATAGACACGGCGTCCCTGAAGAAGCCGGACCAGATAAAAATATTCTGTATATTTACGGTAAAAACGATTGACAGCATCAGCCATACGGTCCAAAATCTCCAGTTTATCAGAATAACTCTTTTCATCCAGGCAGGATACAGAGAACTCCGCATTATAACAGGATGGATAAACGGGAAACCCGCTTTCATCTTTGGAAAACAGAGAATAATTTTCATGGGAAACAAAAGTGAAGCCTCGAACCCCTTCCTGCCAGGGGATAAATGCTTCTCCGGAAAGAATGCGCCGGACATCCTGATGGCTATTGTCTGTGCGGTAAAGGACTTTGTTCTCACCGGGAAAGGCGTCATAATGAGCCCGTGTATAAAAAATATTCAACAATGCCAGTTCCCGCAACTCGCGTTCCCCTGATGCTCCGGGCTCAAAATGGTCCAAGCGGTCCACACGGAAAAAGGATGGCTTCCGTCTGCGAAGAAGCCCCTCCTCCTCCAAAGAGTGAAGGCCTTTGTCCATAAAGACATGATTATATAAATAGACATTGACGATTTCATTAAAATAATCTCCCGTTTGGAAAGGGGAGTATCGGGAATAGATGGCCAGGATCTCATCTAAAGGAAAAGAAAGACGCTCGGAAGAGCTAAAACCCAAACCTATGGCCCGAAGCTGCTCTCTGCAGAGTTGCTCCAGCGTTTCCGGGAGAATCTCCCTTAAGCCCGCCAAAAAAAGATGCTCCAGAGCCTTGTCCAGGCGATGCGCCAGGCTTTTACTCACAGGCTCAGGCAATCCCGGAAAGCGCCGGGAGACAAAGGCCTCCAGCCAGATAATATCGACATCCTGGCCTCCCACAAAAAGGCGTTCGCCTTTTATTTCAGGCAGAAGCCGCTCTAAAAGAGTCTCCATATCCTCTTCCCGGATCAGTCCCTGCTCTTTTCTGCTTTGAATATAATAAGCTAAGACCCGGATCAAATCTTCAAGGTCGTCCGGGCGGATAGTATGATGCTTCTCCCGGACTTTTTTTCGCAAAAAGGCCGTTGTCAGTTCTTTGATCTCTCCATCGACAGCCTTATAAAAAATGCTTCCGGCAAGCATATTATCCCTTGTTCTCAAGATATTCTTTCAACTCTTTGATAAAATCATTCGGATCCTTAAACTCCCGATAAACCGATGCAAAGCGGACATAGGCGACAATATCGAGTTTTCTCAGTTTCTCCATGACCCTCTCTCCGATAGCCGAAGAGGCGACTTCTCCGGCTTCGCATCGGTAGAGCTCACTTTCAATGGCATCGATCAGGCCCTCGACTTCTGACTCGGAAATCGGCCTTTTCTCTAAAGCCTTCCGTATCCCCCGCTCCAGTTTTGAACGGTCATAATCCTCGCGCCGCCCGTCTTTTTTCGTAATATGGGGTAATATCTCCACGACAGTCTCATACGTTGTAAACCGCTTTCCGCATTGTAGACATTCTCTGCGGCGGCGGATCGCTTTATCGTTCTGAGCAGGCCGTGAATTCACCACCCGACTGTCCCCGAAACCGCAATGAGGGCATTTCATTCCGATCCTTTTCTGAGGCGTATACCGGCCTCTTTCAAAAGCGATTTCGCAAGTTCATCGGGATAATCTTCTAAATAGCATATTTCTTCAATCCCGGCATTGATCAGCAGCTTTGCACAGACAACACAGGGATGATGCGTCACATAAATCATGGACCCGTTCACAGAGATCCCGAATTTTGCCGCCTGGACAAGGGCGTTCTGTTCGGCATGAATTCCCCGGCATATCTCCTGTCGTTCTCCGGACGGGATTTTTAATTCCTCGCGCAGGCAACCCACATCCAGGCAATGGGGCAGCCCCGAAGGTGCCCCGTTATATCCTGTTGCCAAAATCCTTTTCTCTTTGACAATGACAGCCCCGACATCCCGCCGCAAACATGTGCTCCGCGTCGCGACCAACCGGGTTATCTGAAAGAAATAGTGATCCCAATCCGGACGGGTTTTCATCAATTCTCCAACTTATACTGGTACAGGGGATACGCATCGCAAAGAATCCTGACATCTCCTTTGACCCGATTCAGGATCCCTTCATCTCCCTCAGAGCGAAGGACTTCATCGATGAAACGCGCGACATCCCCCATCTGCTCTTCTTTCATTCCCCGTGACGTCAAAGCCGGCGTCCCCAGACGGATGCCGCTGGTTACAAAGGGGCTTTTTTTATCAAAGGGGATCGTATTCTTATTGACTGTGATTTCCGCTTTTCCCAATAGGTTTTGTGCTTTTTTCCCGCTCATGTCCAATGAGGCCAGAACATCCACAAGCATGAGATGATTATCCGTACCCCCGGAGACTAAACGGTATCCTTTCTCCATAAGGGCTTCCGCCAGGGCTTTGGCGTTTTTTACAACCTGTGACTGATATTCCTTAAAATCATCTTCCAGCGCTTCCTTAAAAGCAACCGCTTTGCCGGCAATCACATGCATCAGAGGGCCCCCCTGAATGCCGGGGAAGACTTTCATGTCGATTTCTTTAGACCACTCTTTCGTGCAAAGGATCATTCCTCCCCGGGGGCCTCTGAGGGTTTTGTGTGTCGTCGTTGTCACAAAATCCGCGTAAGGAACCGGGTTCGGATGAAGTCCGGCGGCGACAAGTCCGGCAATATGCGCCATATCCACCATTATTTTAGCGCCGGTTTCCCGGGCTATTTCCTGAAATGCTTTAAAATCAATGATCCTGGGGTAGGCACTGGCTCCCACAATGATGAGTTTGGGGTTTGCTTTTTTCGCAATCTCTCTGACAGCATCATAATCCAATGTCTCTGTCTTCTCATCAACACCGTAGGGGACAATATTATAAAACAAACCACTGAAGTTGACCGGGCTGCCGTGGGTCAGGTGGCCACCGTGAGCAAGGTCCATTCCTAAAACAGTATCTCCGGGTTGAACCACAGAGTAGTAGACGGCCATATTCGCCTGTGAGCCGGAATGAGGTTGAACATTTGCATGATCCGCCCCAAAAAGAGCGACGGCACGCTCCATGGCGAGTTTTTCCGCCTTGTCCACGATTTCGCACCCTCCGTAATAGCGGCCGTTCCTTGAAAAATCCCTTTCCAGAGGAGCATCTTTTGAGCGGAAATAGGGATAACCTTCTGCATACTTATTGGTCATCACTGAACCGACAGCCTCCATTACCGCCTCAGAAACAAAATTTTCTGAAGCGATCAACTCCAATCCGTATGTCTGCCGCCGAGTCTCCTCCTCCATAAGCCGGCTGATCTCGGGATCGACATTGTTCAATTTTCTGTTAAGCATAGCGCCTCCTCTTTTGTCTTTATTCACAACAATTCTCCCATTGACTTATCTTACCGATGCGCCGCTGATGGCGTCCGCCTTCGAAGACGGTTGTAAAGAAATTCTCCAATATCTGCGGCAATTCCCTCTCTTCGGTAAAATCTGCAGAAAGGACAAGAACATGCGCATCATTATGAAGCCGTGCCAACAATGCCGCCTTGGCACTGCAGCAGAGTGCCGCTCGGATCCCGGGATATTTGTTCGCTGCTATTGACATTCCGATTCCCGTACCGCAAATGAGGATTCCTTTTTGTGCTTTTCCTTCTGTGATTTTACGGCATACTTTCTCTGCAAAATCGGGATAATCAACACTCTCTTCATTAAAGGGCCCTAAATCGCTGATATCCCATCCCTTTTTCTGAAAGATGCAACGGATCTTCTCTTTGAGTAAAAGGCCCCGATGATCGCTGGCCATAACAATATCCATGTCCGCTCCTCCTTACAGATCGCCCAGGTCCACGGGCTCATCTTTTGTTGTATCGGCCTGATAATCCACAGGTTCTGTTCCTTTATAGAAATACATAGGAACTCCCCCCTCTTCTCCCTCGGGAATTCTCCTTCCCGACCAGGGATCAACGCGAAGGGCAACAATACCGGGAGGCATCTCCCAATCCTTTACTTCTGTGTGTTCTTCTAATGCGTTGATGATCTTACAAAAACCTTCCCCATGGGCCAAGCCGGCAAACTCCTTCATGCCCAGGCTGCCCTTATAATCAAAGCCGATCCAGCTGCCTAAAACATATTCGGGAGTATAGGCCACCAGCCAAAGGTCTGAAGCATTGTCTGTCGTTCCCGTTTTTCCTGCAACAGTGCCCTTAAGGTTATACGGGGCTTGGCGGAGAAAGGCCGCTGTTCCGCTGTCAAAAGGAGCTTTCATGATATTATTCATAATGAACGCTGTCTGTTCCGGAAGCACACGACTGAGCTGAGGCTCGTTCTCCTTGATAACACTTCCCCTGGCATCTGTAATACGTCGGATAAAGATCGGCTTGACACGCTCCCCCATATTGGCAAAAGTGCAAAAAGTACGGGTCAATTCCAACGGGGATACCTCGGCAATCCCCACGGAAAGGGCAGGGACCGCGGCAATGGGGCTTTCAATACCCAGACGCTTCATGTACTCCACCGCGGTGGTCGGGCCGATCTCCCGCATCAGCTTCGCACTGACGACATTGATAGAGAGGCTGATGGCATTGCGCAGTGTCATGGGGCCTCGGAATTCTTCGCTGTAATTTCTCACTTTCCATTCAGGAGGGTTCTGTTCGGGAAGATGCCAGACAAAAGGGGCATCTACAAAGACAGAGGCCATGGTATATTTTTTTGTGTCGATAGCCGCCGTATAAAATAACGGTTTCACTGTCGATCCTATTTGAAGCCGGGACTGGGTTGCTCTGTTAAACTGGCTTTCACGAAAATCACAACCTCCTATCAGAGCCGTAACATAACCGGTTCGGGGATCCATACCGATGAAAGCCGCCTGCGGAAAAGGACGCTGCTCCCAAAGAACGCCCATGATCTTTTCGTCATGATTAGCCCAGCGGTATTTGACAAAGATCTCGTCGCCGAGTTTAAAATAATCTGAAGGCCGGAAATCCCACATCCAGTTTTCCCGGTCGATGGGAATTATTCCCGTATACCCCCGTCCCAGATCCACTTCCATAATAGAGCTTTTCACCTCTTTGACTCTTCCTTTGAGAATCATGTTAGGATAGAGCTCTTTTTTCATGTCCTGAAACTGTCTCAATTCCATCGCTTTATAGCGGTTTCGCTTTTCGATCTGTTCCAGGTTCATTGAAACAGCTTTATTGGCCAACTCCTGAAGATGAGGATCCAATGTTGTGTAGACATTAAGCCCTCCGGTCAAGATGACATCATCCCCATATTCTTTGACCAGCATCCGACGCACTTCCTCAATATAATAGGGGGCGGATTCATTGATATGGGATTTCCTTGGCTCTATTTCAATGGGCGTATCTTTTGCAGCGTCATACTCCTCATCCGTAATGATCTTTTCTTCCCACATGCGGTGAAGAACCAAATTCCTCCTACTCAAAGCCCGCTCCGGATAACCGTAAGGAGAATACGTCGGGCCTTTGGCCAAAGCCCCCAGAAGAGCGGCTTCCGGAATTGTCAGTTCATCGATTGTCTTATTGAAATAGCTCTGTGCGGCGGCCCCGGCCCCGTAAGATCCGTTACCCAGGTAGATAATATTCAAATACATGGATAAAATATCCTCTTTTGAAAAGCTGAACTCGATCTTAAAAGCCAAAACCATTTCTTTGATCTTACGTGTCAGCGTACGCTCATGGGAAAGGTACATGTTCCGGGCCAGCTGCTGGGTGATAGTGCTCCCCCCCTGAGCGAGATGTCCCTTAAAGATATTTTGAGAAATTGCCCGGAGAATACCGAAAATATCTATGGCCGAATGCTGATAGAAAGAGGAGTCTTCGATGGAGAGAAATGCCCCTTTAACCAGCGGGGGGATCTCTTCGGGAGTGAGGATGACTCGCTTTTCCTTATAGAATTCATGGAATAATTCATCGTTGATATCGTAGAGCTTCGTCCCCACATGAGGCTCAAAAGCGTAAATAGCCGCTGATGACGGAAGATCAACAGCTAAAACGGCAATGACCCCCAGAATGAGGATCAACGGGAAGACAAATGTCAACATAAAAAGAAACCACATCTTCTTTTTTGATGTATAGGCATAAATCATGATAAACGACCCCTTTTTTGTTCAGTTTATGGTCTACATTATATAACAGCACCTTACGCTGTCAACTTTTTTAACAGTGCACCCTGTCATTAATCACGTCAGAGTCTTTCCTTATTCTTAGGAGAACAACTCTTCTAATTTCTCTTTTAACCCTTTTTCAGGATATCCCCCAATAATATGAATACTATCATTGATCACTGTTTTCGGGACATTTTCTACTTGATACTTTTTCCCTGTTTCCGGAAATTCAGATACTTCATAAACCTCTGCGGTTATTTTTTTATTGAGTTTTGCCGCAGCAAAGGCCGTCAGAGCTGCCTGAGGGCAATACGGGCAACGGGGAGTCACAAAGACTTTGAAATGGACGGGAGAAGAAATCGATTGAAGGTAGTCTTTCATTTCCGGAGTAAAAAAGGACGATTCCCGGCCTGAAAGAGCGCCTAAAGTCTCTAAAAGAGTTGAAAATTCATATCCCGACGGAACTCCGTAAAAAAGAAGACGCCCCTCTTTCTGCCCGTTGAAAAGAATCGCCGGAAGACAGTCCACTTTGTTTTTTCGCGCCGCTTCATCTTTCAGTCCCGTATCGTGAACGGTATAGAGAAGACGCTGATCTAACTGATGCAGTTCCTCGAATATCTGCACCAGCGCCTCACAAGGCGGACACTCTTCTGAATTTTCGTCAATAAACAGATCCACATGGATTTGGCCTTTGACTTTCTCATCAAGTATTTTCTTAATACCCTGCCGGTCTTCCTCTGTGAATAAAGCCATAATCACACTCCTTTTCCATTTAAGGGCAGATGTCTAAATCATCTTTGGCCTTTTGAAGCCGCTCATGAAATTGCTGCCACTCCTTATCTTTGTAGACCAGGGGAAGGATCTTCTGGATGACTCCTCTGATTTCTTCTGAAAGAGACGGATTCAGATAATACCCGCTCCACGTTCTGTATCGATGACTTTTCAAAAGGCGGCTCTCTTTTAATATTTTGATATGATTAGAGACTGTTGACTGAGACAGACGCAAAGCCCGGACTAATTGACAGGTATAGTACTCATCCTGGCTGCATGACGCTAAAATAAAAAGGCGGTTTTTTTCAGAAACCGCCTTAAGGACAGAGACCAGCATAGCCCTCCTATATCGATTCCTGCCGATATAATACAGGCCTGCAGCTTTTTGTCAAGAATCGCCATGACTTTGAAGAAAGACCTTCTCATAAAGGCCTGCTCCATCCCTTAACTCCGGATGCCAGGTCGTCAGCCAAGCCTTTCCGTCCCTTAAAACCACAGGGTCGCCTTCTGACCGGGCTTCAATATGAACGCTTGCTCCCGTTTCTGTGATCCGTGGCGCCCGAATGAAAATCCCTTCGACAGTTGTTCCGTCATTAAAGGCAATCTTACGAGAATCGCTTTCTCTATGCCGGCCGTAAGCATTCCGCTCAAGCGATACATCGATAACACCGCAGGGATTGATTCTCCCGTCGACTTTTTGCGAAAGGAGAACAGCTCCGGCACATATCCCCCAAAAGGGGTGCCCTTTGTCTCTCCATCGCCGAAAGGCTTTTTGAAAACCCTCTTCTTCAAAAAAGCGTTTCATCACAGTACTTTCTCCTCCCGGGAAAATGAGTCCTTTTGTTCCTTCCAAATCTTCTCCCTTTAATATGCGGCGCACGCTCCACCCTCTTTTAAGAAGAAGGGTTTCATGCTCCCGGCAAGCCCCCTGAAACGCAACAATGCCGATGATCACGGATTCCCTCTTGCGCTGATCATTTCTGCGATCGTCCCTATTCCCTTCATAGGGATTCCGAGATTCCGCGAGGCCTTCAACAATTCAGCAGCATCCTGATAGTAGACCACGGCTTTCACAATGGCTTCAGCTCTTCGGGCCGGCTCTTCTGACTTAAAAATACCTGATCCCACAAATACGCCGTCACATCCCAAAAGCATCATAAGAGCTGCATCTGCAGGGGTTGCAATACCGCCGGCTGCAAAATTGACCACCGGAAGGCGTTTTACCTCTGCCGTTTGATCCACAAGTTCTAAAGAAACCCCGTATTCTCTGGCTTTTTTCAAGCGCTCTCCGGCATCCGCTCCCTGCAAATGCAAGATCTCTGACACCACGGCCCGTGTGTGCCTGACAGCTTCAACAATATTCCCTGTACCGGCCTCTCCTTTAGTGCGGATCATGGCCGCACCTTCCTGAATACGGCGCAAAGCCTCTCCGAGGTCACGGGCCCCGCAGACAAACGGAACCCGGAAATCATTTTTCTGAATATGAAAACAATCGTCGGCCGGAGTCAACACTTCGCTTTCATCAATAAAATCCACTCCTAATTCTTCCAGGATCAATGCTTCTGCAAAATGGCCTATCCTTACTTTGGCCATGACCGGTATCGTCACGGCTTTCATGATCTCTTCAATCATAAAGGGATCACTCATCCTGGCGACCCCCCCTTCGGCACGGATCTCTGCAGGAACTCTTTCTAATGCCATAACAGCACAAGCTCCCGCTCCCTCAGCTATACGGGCTTCTTCCGGGTTCGTTACATCCATGATGACTCCGCCCTTGAACATTTCTGCAAAATTTCTGTTGATCTCCTCACGTTTTTCCACAAGGCCTCCTTTTCATTTTCCCCATCCATGCTATACTTTGAGCATTAACGAGAACTTAATTGTAATAGGACAATAAAGACATTGTCCTACTTTGTCAAGGGAGGATTTTTGTTTTCAAAAGAGATATATGCTATCATGACCCAAAGGATCTGCGACGGCCTTTATCCCCCGGGGCACCGACTGCCCCCTGTCCGCCAGGTAGCACAAGAGTTCGGCTGCAACAAATTAACAGTTCACAAAGCCTATGAACAGCTCAAACGCGACGGCCTTTTATACACCATTGTCGGGCGGGGTAGCTTTGTCTCCAAAGAACTTTTCCTCCCTCAAAAAACCCGAGGCTTTTTTCAGTCAGCCTATCTCCATCATTCTTTTTTTCCTTATGAGCCTTTTTCAGAGATCCTCCAGGGTCTTTTCCGGCAGAGCAGGGCTTTTTCTCTGCAGCAGCCTCCTTTGCCGGGCGACCCGGCTCTTATCGATGTTTTAAGCAGGCTGTACCGTCTGCCGTCAGAACGCCTTCTCATCGTCTCGGGAGCTCAACAGGGATTGGATATTACGCGGACTGTCTTAGATATCCGGGCCCCGTCCCGTATTCTGTTCGAAGACCCCAGCTATCCCGGTGCTGCTGCTCTTTTTATGCCGGGATCCTTTGTGCCCATGGGAGCATCAGGGCCGGATCCCGGACTTGTCAAAGCCCGGGCCGCTCTTCAGGGAGTCCGCCTTTTTTATACGATCCCTGCCGTACATAATCCCACAGGATTTTCCTATTCCCTCGAAATTAAACAAAAGATCTGCCGGCTGGCGTCTGATCTCGATTTTTATCTGATCGAAGATGATTCCCTTTCAGAGTATTTCCCTTCGGAAAGCCCCCGGTTTCTGGACCTGCTGCCGCAAAGGACTTTTTTTATTAAATCTCTGGCAAAATCAACTGTTTCGGGCATACGGCTGGGGATGCTGGTTCCCCCGGCTCCTTTTTTCAGTTCGATTATCACAGCTAAATATCTTACTGATATCTCCACATCAGGACTTCTCCAGCATGCAATGAGCCGCTTTTTTCAGGAAGGCTTTTTTGCTCCTTTTAAAGAGCATATTTTAACGATCCACTCGGCCAGGAAAAACACCCTTTTAAATGAAATCTCTTCTCAAACCGGACTTGCGGTCAGCGGCGGTGATAAAGGATTTTGGCTTTGGGTCAAACGGATTCGCGAGAGTGCAGATGCTCCGTATCTTTGGACCGAGGGGCGCACATTCTCTCCGACTCCCGAATATCGCAGTTATTTCAGATTAGCCTATATGGATATGGATGATCAGGCTTTTGCAGAGGGACTCTCGCTCCTTCAAAGCGATTCTCAATCGCTTTCACGCTGATAAAGACAATAGCCGAAAACATAAGTCTTTTCGATTTCAGCTTTTCCCAGACTTTCATTGTCGAAAATATTCTCACTTAAAATAACAAAATCGGCCCTTCGGCCCAAAGCAATGGAGCCGCTCTTTTTTTCGTCATGTCCGATTTGAGCTCCGTAAAGGGTAAACCCCTTCACCGCCTCTTCGACAGAAAGGCTTTCTTCCGGGACAGGATGGTTTACCGCAGCCCGTATTCCCCCCAACGGGTCCAACGGGGTGACATGGCAATCAGAGCCGAAGGCAAAGGGAATGCCTAGATCTTTGGCTGTTTTAATCCTGTTAATACGTTTTGTCCTGTCCGGGCCCAAGCGCTGCTCATAAAGCCCTCCGGGATGTCCCCAATAGGCATGAAACATAGGCTGAAAATTTATCCAAAGGCCTAAATCGGCAATGGCCCGGTACTCTTCATCCCGCACAACGATCCCGTGCTCGATCCGATGCCGCTTTTCAGCCTCCCTGCCCAACTGGGCATACCCGCGGACAAGCTGTTCCACCGCCCGGTCTCCTATGGCATGAAAACTCATCTGCAAACCGGCATCATGAGCCTCATCCATGAAACAAAACAGCTCTTCGTCTGTCAGATAAAGCCGTCCCTTTTCCGCAGGAGCATCAGCATAGGGAGCACAAAGAGCCGCTGTGCGCGATCCTAAAGACCCGTCGATAAGGATGCATCCGCCGATACGCGAAAGCCCCCGATCCGTCACCCCCTGCACATCCATAATTTGAGGATAAAGGAGAATATTCAAAAGGCTTTCTTTTTGATGAGACAGCATCGCGTCAACTCCGGAAAAATCCTTCTCCACCCCTTCCATGGTATGAACCCCGGTCACTCCGGCTCTGAAGGCTGTCTTTTCCATTTCCTTCAACCCTTTTCTTTTGTCTTCAAAAGGGACTTCTTTCGCCAGGCGGGCGACCATGGCATCATAGGCTTTCCCCCGGATAAACGGAGAAGAGCTCTCCATATTGTACTTTTTAGCAAAAGCGGAATTGACCATCATGGAATGGAGATCGATCCGGACAATATAAAACGGGGTATTTTTCGTTACCCCATCCAACTCTTCAAGAGACGGAAAGCGGTTTTCCTTGAGGCGGGTCTCATCAAAACGGGATGCAAAGGGCTGTGCTAATGCGGTCTTCTCCACAAAATCCTTTATCCGGGACAAGACATCATCCAGAGAAAAGGCCCCTGAAAGATCCGCTCCCAGGGCATAAAGGCCGGCAGAGAGAAAGTGCAGATGAGAATCGATAAATCCGGGGACAACTGTTTTCCCTTTAAGGTCTATGGTCTTTTCCGGGAGGCCGGGTTTCACGAAATAACCCTCTTTCACATAAAAAGAGTCTGTAAAAGAATCTCCTGTAAACACATGACCGTTGACAAAGGCTGTTACCCCCATGAGCGCCTCCTTTTTACACAGTGTATCGGGAAATGATCGTCAAATCAAGAAAAGAGAAGGGAGCGGTGTTCCGCCCCCTTGATAGCAAGACTACTTCAGCATGATCATTTTACGGAAGCTCTTGAATCCTTCTTCGCCTCTCACCACACAGTAGTAGATTCCGCTGGGCAGCTCATTACCACGCTCGTCGCGTCCGTCCCAATGACGTTGATGCTGTCCCGCACCCAGGTTTTCATTGACAAGTTCTTTGACCATGCGTCCGTTACGGTCAAAGACCTGAACAGTGACTTTCCCTGATGAAGGAACCTGGAAATAAATATCCGTTTCCGGGTTAAAGGGGTTCGGATAATTTTCCACACCCTTCGCTTTAATAGGAGCACCCGGGACAAAATTGACCGATTCTGCCGCGGTGATCTCTTCCTGAGCCGGAAGGGCCGCCAGGCTGAGCGGGCCTTCACTGAAGTAGGCCACTTGGTCGATGACATAACCGTATTTGGTGACAGAATAATCTGTCACTGTCTTCACGGTAATCTTATCCCCGTCGACAATAGCCCAAAAGGCGCTTTTAACTCCGGTATAAACAGCCTTTTGCGTTCCGTTTTTATCCAGGATGTAGACTTTGTCATAATTGGTCTCAAAGTTAAACGTGGAAAAATGAACAGCGACCTGCTGTGCTCCCGTTTTCTGATAATAGATGGAATTCGTCCAGTTGTTAGGATAATTATGCGGAGTCTCTGCCGGGGTAGAAAGAGTCTCAACATACCATTGAGCCTCTCCGCCACCGCCGCCGCCGCTTCCGGCAAAGGCAATGGCCAGAGAATACATGGTCGCCGTGCTGTAGGCCCCGTTATAACCGTTGACCATGATATAGTAGGTCCCCGCTGATGCCTCATAGGTGATCTTTTCCGGATTATTGGATGTGTAGGCCCGGGCGACTTCTGTCCCCGAAGAGTTGTAGAGGAACATGTCATAATCTTTAGGAAGATTCCCTAAGGTCAGCGTCAATGTCCCGGCTTCGGAAAGGGCCAGCTTGTAGTAGTCTTTGTCTGAGGCTGTGTAGATATAAGACTGATAGGTGTTTCCGGCCGTGACACTGTAGGCTTGTGTCATTGTATCATTAGGCTCATAAGGATCTGTGGTTCCCCCGCCGCCGCCGGATGCCGTAAAGGCTACCGTTAACCGGTAGGCTGATGTGGTGCTGTAGGCTCCATTATATCCGTTGACCAGGATATAATAAGTTCCGGCTGTAATGGTTTTGGAAATAGTTTCAGGATTATTGGATGTATAAGCCCGGGCTAATTCCGTTCCTGATGAATTGTAGAGGAACATGTCATAATCTTTGGGAAGATTTCCTAAAGTCAGATTCAATGTCCCGTCGGATGTGGCTGTGAACTTATAGTAGTCTTTATCTGATGATGTATAGATATAAGAATCATAGCTTCGCCCGGCACTCACGGCATAAGCCTGCGCCGTTGTATCATTGGGTTCATAAGTGTCATCGGTTGTCCCGCCGCCGCCGCCGGCTGCTTCGCCGACACCTACAGCCGCCCAGGCATTCATGACCTGATTGGCCTCGTTACTGCTGCTGCCGTAAAGCTCCTGGGCAGCGGCAATACTATAGGCACGGGCTTGAGCATAGTTGGTCGTGGTGGTGAACTTTGTCGTCATACAGCGGTACCAGATATTCAATGCCTTTGTGCGCCCGATCCCTGAAACAGAAATGGTTGCACTTCCGTTATACCAGTTTCCCCCATCCACTAAAAGCTGGAAGAATTTTGATCCGATGGACATATTGATATGAACACCGCCGTTATCATCGCTTCCGGTATACCGTTCTGCATAGTAACGGGGCAGAGGATAACCGTAACTGTTTTGGGGGTTGGCGATGTCTCGCAGGGGAACGGACCCTATCATCACATCTTCACCCATCTGCCAATCCTGGTCAGGATCGATCTGGCTTCCGAAAATATCCGAATTGGCCTCGTTTATGGCTCCTGATTCATAAGAGTATTGCAGGTTAGCCGTTGATGAACAGAAGGCATGAGCAAATTCATGGGCCACCACATCGATAGCTCCGAGATATCTCATGGTGCTTCCGTCACCGTCGCCGAAGACAAACTGGGCCTGGTAGGGAGACCAGTAGGCATTGGCATAATTGCGGCTGTATTCTATCGTCGCCGTTAACGGTGCGTCGGCATTGTCATAGGAGCGATAGTTAAAGTTATTATAAAAGAAAAGGTAGGAACGCTCCAGTGCATAAAGCATCTGAGCCGCCTTTGAGAGCGTCGTTGTCCCGGAATTCAGTGTCACGTAGGATCCGGGTAGACTGGTTCCGTTGTTGGCTGTCATAACCCGGATATAATCGGCCCCGGTCTCGGTGTCATACATGTAGGTCGTTCCGTCTTGTGTCGTTGTATAGACGGTCACATATCCTTCATAGTATGAGTTCATGTTGCGGGCTTCATTATGAATATCATTGTAGCTGTGAAGGATCTTCCCCGTATGGGCATCAACGAAAGCCACATAAGCCATATCACGGCCCAGGCTGACAGTCTTATAGGCTAAGACATACAGCTCCTTTTCCACCGGGTAGACAAGAAGCTCCGGATCCAGAGATTTTTCCACCGGGCCGGGGGCTGTCTTGACCGCTACCTGAACGGCAGATGCCTCCGAAAGCGAAGGAACAGTATTGACACGTACTGCAGGAAGAAGGTTTCCCGTAAATCCGGTGACTTCATCACCCTCCACTTGCAGATAAAATTCGGCTCCGTGTACCGGCAGCCCTTCATAGGTCTGCTGCATACGGATATGCCGAATTCCTGACTCGTCAAGGACAACACGCGTTTCCTGAGCATTCTCGATAAGGTTTTCTACCCGAAAGACATTATCGAATGAACTCAGAAAAACACGGACAGGGTCCGCTTCTGTCTTTGTGGGACGGGCCAGGACTCCTCTCATGACGATGGGAGTCATATGCTCGCCAGGTTCAAAATGTTCCACAGAGGAGAGATCCGCTTTATCTAAAGCGTACCCCCCTGTGAATAAGATCAACACAAACGCTGTTACGGCCAAAAGCCGTCTCCAATTTCCCATACATAACCTCCTTTGTTATCCTAAAATGATAAAGACAAAAAAAAACGTGTCAAGAGAAAAATGAAAAATATTCAAAATTATCATAAAAAAATAACCGTAAACAGAACAAAATTAGGCAAAACTAAGGATTATACTACAAAAGATAAGATTTGAAAAAATATGTGAAAACTTGTGGAACTCCGTTTATATATATATACGCCTGAAGAGAAAAAATGTTGCAGGAAGGGGGAACCCTTCCTGCAAAAAAAAACTATTTCCCCAGAATAAGAGGCATTCCGGTGGCCGTAGGTGATGTCGGCATAATGACAAAGGTCGTATTTTGTGAATTCGCCAGTTTTTCGTAGGCCATAATCGCTTCATGCTGAAGATATTTGTCCGAAAGCGTGCTGTTGATGATCCGTTGGGCATTGGCCAGGCCACGGGCTTCGATCTCCTTGATCTCCGCTTCCCGGCTTGCAATATTCTTTTTATACTCCATCGCCTCTTCCTGCTGCTTTGACCTCATTTTTTCTTCGATGGCATTTTCCACCAGTTTAGGAAGAGAGAGATTGCGCACCAGCACTTTATCCACAACGACACTTTTTTCGGAAAGCAAAGCAACTAATGTTTCTTCAATCTTATTGGTAAACTGCACGCGATCTCCCGTGTAAAGGGAATCCATCTTATAGATAGCGGCCGTATCCCGGACAGTCGTCCTGATCGCCGGCCGTATGATCTTCATCTCCAGCTCATAGGTGCTTTTGGCCAGGTTTTCATAGACTTTGTTGACTTTTTCGGGATCGATTTTCCACCATACGGTCAGATCCACCCCCACTTCCAGTCCGTCAAAGGTCCGGACCTTCACGCTGTCATCTCCGCGACGCCCCCCCTCGTCGATACTGATGCTCATCGTATACTCCTGGATCCGTGTCGGATATTTCACGATATTGACAAAGGGGTTGACCACATTGATCCCGGCTTTCAGAGTCCTCTGCTGAACCTTTCCGAAAAGAACCTGCACCCCGACTTCTCCGGCATCGATGATGACAAAGAAATGGCTCAACGTTAACATCACAAAAACAATAACAGCAATAAGAAGAATATTCTGCATCCCCTTAGCCCGGGGATCGACCGCCCCCTGTTTTTTTCTGGACACATAGACGACAATTAAAATCACAGTGATGATAAGAGTAAATAAAACTCCCATGATGACCTCCTTTTTTTTATGACCCTATATTATATATAAACACCCGGACAACCGTAATAAGAATACCGGCAGCTGCCGCTCCAAACCCCAAAAAATAAGAAAGCGGCCACTTTTTCCCCTTTGACGGCATAAGCCGTGCCCCGTACCAGACACAGGGGACAATAAAGACAATAGCCAGACTGGGATTCCATAAGGAAAAGAGAAGAGCCCCCGGAGCTGTGACCAGAAACATAAGATTTTCTTTTTTTTCTTTCATACAAGCCTCCTTATCACTTTATGATTATAAAACCCTTATTACCTTTGTCAATTTTTCTCTTTCTTTTTTCGGAAAACTAAAGCAGCCTTAAAACAGGCCGCCTTTCCGGAGCCCGGAACAAAGATCCGGCTACCCAGGGGCCCCCTTTTCGAAACATAAAACGCAGCCGACCGGGTCATGGGAAGCGGGGTAAAGGACTGCACCGCTTCCGCCCTGATCTTGTATTTTCTGATAAAAGCCGCAGCCGCCCTGTTGGCTTCAGCGGTTTCCCCGGGATGCCCTGCGATAAAATAGGCCCGCAGCCGGAAGGCCCGGGGAAACGGGTATTCTTTTTCCAAATGACGCATAAACATGTTCACCGTTTCCGGAGTGTATTTCCCCATGGCATCCAGAACCGAAGGATGACAATGCTCCGGAGCTATATTCAGATATCCCGACAGATAACGACCGATAATGGCTTTTCTCCATTCAGGGCGCGACAGGGAGAGATCCAACCTCAAACCGCTTCCGATACTGACCTTCCTGATTTTCCGGGAAGCTTGCTCCAGCAGACGCAGATAACGCGGGACATCACTTTTAAAAAAAGGGCACGGGCGGGGATAAAGGCAGGACTCCCTTTGGCATTTTTCAGGTTCAGCCAGGCAAACAGCCCCATACATATCCGCTGAAGGCCCGCCGATATCCGTAATATGCCCGGAAAAATCTTTTCTTTGTTTCAGGATTTCGATCTCTGCCATAAGAGAGGCTTCTGAACGGGATACAATCGTCCGGCCCTGATGAAGGCTTATCCCGCAAAAGCGACATCCTCCGGCACAGCCCCGATGAGCCGTTACAGAATCTTTGATCATTTCCCAGGCCGGGATCCTTTCTTCATACATGGGATGAGGCCGGCGGGTAAAGGGAAGGGCATACAGAGAATCCAGCTCTTCGGTGGAAAGGGGCCGCGCCGCCGGGTATTGAATAAGATACCAGGCCCCGTCCTGCTCATACAAGACCTCTGCCCGCCTGCTGTGAAGAAGTTCACTTTGAAGAAAAAGCTTTTCAGGGGCTGAAGACAGATCTCCGTGGGAAGGAAGGCATACAGCCGTTTCATACGGGGAAACGTTTTTCCGGATCACTGTTCCCGGAATCCCTTCACAAGACATAGTGTTCTCCATGCGGAATGCAAGCTCTTTGACAGCCCGCTCTCCCATGCCATACACGAGAATGTCGGCTTTCGTATCCACGAGAAGAGAGCGCCGGACTTTGGATTGGACAAAATCCCAATGGGAAAAACGCCGCATAGAGGCCTCTATCCCTCCCAAGACAATAACAGCCCCTTTATGAGTCCGCCGTATAGCCCGGCAATAGGCCGACGCCGCCCGGTCGGGACGCGCGGGACGTTTCACGCCGTCTTGGCCGACAATCAATGCCGTCCCCCCCGGGGTATAGGCATCATCCCTTCGCAGGCGCCCGGACGCTGTATAACGGGCCACCATTGAGTCGACATTTCCCCCTGTGACACCCCAGAATAAACGGGGATGTCCCAACTCATTTATGGAGCCCGAGCCCGCCCCTTCTGCTTCGGGTTGGGCCAGGATACCTACGCGGTATCCCAAAGATTCCAAAAAACGGCCGATCAAAGGAGCTCCGAAAGAGGGATGGTCCACATAGGCATCCCCGGTCACTAAAATCACGTCACATTGTTTCCATCCCCGCTCTTTCATCTCCCCGCGGGTCGAAGGCAGCGGCGTGATACTCATCGGGTCCGCCGACAGAGGTGCTCGGCGATCTCTCTTAAAATACCGGCTTTTTCAACAGGAAGACCTTTTATGGCGTCAAACGCTTTCTGTGTCGCCGTATCCGCCAAACGGCATGATTCTTCCAAACCGTAAAGAGCCGGGAACGTCGCTTTATGAGCGTCATTATCTTTCCCGACGCTTTTCCCCAAGGTATTCGAAGTCCCGGTGCAATCCAAAATGTCATCCCGAATCTGAAAAGCCATTCCCAACCATTTTCCGAAGGCATCCACAGCCTTTTTCTCAGGCTCCGGCGCACATCCTAAAAGGGCTCCCAACAGACAGGCAGCCCTGATCATTTCCCCTGTTTTTTTCGAATGAATGTATTCCAAAAGGGGTTGTGAAAGCTCTTTCCCTTCAGAGTCAATATCAACAAACTGTCCTCCGGCCATTCCTTTAAAGCCGGCTGCTCCGGCGACAAGACCAATAGCCCTCAATGTCACTTCAGGAGGAAAAGAAGAACAGGTAGCCATGAGTTCAAAGGCATAAGTCAAAAGGGAATCGCCGGCCAGGATCGCTTTTGCTTCCCCGAAGACCGTATGATTTGTGGGCTTTCCCCGGCGCAAAGAATCATTATCCATACAGGGGAGGTCATCGTGGATCAGAGAGTAGGTGTGAATCATCTCAAGAGCCGCAGCAAAAGGAAGAGGCCTTTCGCCATCGTCCTGATAAAGGCCATAGACAGTATCCGTCAAAAAGGGACGCAGCCGCTTGCCGCCTACAAAGAGGCTATAGCGTATGGCCCGATGAAATTCTCCGGGGAAAAGGTCTTCCGGAGGAAGAACATGGGTAAGATAGGCGTTCAGCCTCTCTGCATACTCCTTCATTTTCTTTTCAATATCCATAATCCTCCTTAGCAACCGCCGACTATTTTCAGACCCTTCTGAATAATCCGAATGGCAAAGGGGCCGTATCCTACAGATTCACCGTCACACTCGCAAAAAAGTCCGGGCGCCTGCCCAAGTTTAGCCGACGCGGCTCTGCGATACTCGATTTTGGGATGCTCTGCCAGTTCCCCGCGGTACAGCCTTTTGATTCCGGAAATGAGCTGCCAAAAAGACATCTTCTTATAGAGGACGATGTCAAAAAGCCCGTCATCCATAACCGCATCAGGAAGCTGTTTCATCCCTCCGCCGTTATATTTCCCGATGCCTATCCCTAAACTGAAAAGATCCACTTTTTGTGTTGCCCCGTCTGTCATTAAAGAAACAGATACGGCCTTATAAGAGGCCAGTCCCGTCAATAATCCGGATAAATAGGCAAGGCGCCCGCCTTTCCCCCTGTCTTTGGCTCTGTTCGTCTTTTCGGCTACCCAGGCATCGAAACCGAATCCGGCGATATTAACAAAATACCGCTCTTTCTTTTGATGTCCCTCTCCATAAGTGACAACCCCGACATCCTGATAGAATGTTTTCCCTTTCGCAAGACATTCTGCCATCTTTTCATAGGCTAGAGGGTACTCGGCTGTTCTGGCCCAGTCATTTCCCGTCCCCACCTGGAACAGGCCTATGGTGACATCGGCCGGAGAGACTTCGTTTTGGCGGAAAAGTCCGTTTACTGTCTCGTTAAGCGTCCCGTCACCCCCGACGGCCAATATCTTCCTCCACCCTTCTTTCACCGCATTTTCACAAAGTTCCGCCGCATGCATCCGGTATCCCGTAAAAAGAGGAACAGCCTCCACCCCCGCCTCCGTCAAAAGACGCTCAATTCTGTCCCAATGGCGCAAACCCTTCTCGGAGCCGGCATGGGGGTTAATAAGGGCCAGCCATCGCTTATCCATTGTCTTCTCCGAAATACTGATAGAGATATGTTTTTAAATTACCATTGTAGAGTTTTCTGTTCCGGCGGGCCCGGGCACCAAATATTTTTTGAAATCCGGGATAGCCGGTAATAAGGCTGAGATCCCAATGAGAACAAGCCTGATAGGCCCGCCCGAAGTCCCGATAAAGAGATGCGGCCTCCTTTTGGCTGAGAAGGCGCTCACCATAGGGCGGATTTGTGGCAAGAAGTTCTTTTTTTCCGCTGCTTATAATCTTCCGGGCATCCCCCTGCTCAAAATGAATATACTCCATGACTCCGGCCCGCCGGGCACATTCCCGTGATAAGGCAACCATGTCGGGGTCAATATCTTTCCCTGTGATGAGACAGCCGCTTTTTTTCTCTTCTGCGACAGCATCCCCACGAACCTCATCCCAAAGGGCTTTGGAAAAGGAAGGCCAGTGCTCGGCGTCAAAATGCCGGTGTCTATTGGGGGCGATGTGATTGACTATCATAGCCGCTTCAATGGGAATGGTGCTGCCGCCGCAAAAAGGATCTGTTATGGCTTCTTTTCCTTTCCAGGGGCTCAAAAGGATAAGAGCGGCCGCCAAAGTCTCCCGCAACGGAGCCCGGCTTCTTTTCAACGCATATCCTCTTTTGTGCAAACCCTCTCCCGATGTGTTGAGGAAAAGACGGGCCCGATCCTTTTTAATCTTAATATGAATACGCAAAGAAGAACCCTTTTCAGGCCAGACGTTTACGCCCCGGCGAAGAAGCAGCCGGTCGATCACGGCCTTCTTCCCCACACTTTGTATCGCCGGTTCTGAAGATAGTTTTGAATTTAAACTTTTAGCACTTACAATGATCTTTGACTCTTTTTCAACATAGGCATCCCATTCAATACCATACAGCGCTTCATAAATATCGTCAAAGCTTAGAGCCTCAAACTCTTTGAGGACAAGAGAAACACGGTCCGCAGTTCGAAGCCAGACATTAGCCGCTGCAATATCAGCCTCTTCTCCCCGGATAAAAACCAAGCCGTCTTCCCCCCCTGTTTTTTGAAATCCCAGAAAAGCCGCTTCTTTGGAGACAGCCCCCTCCAGCCCGAATGTCGCAGACAATGCTATCTTCACATTATCACCGGATTTCGTCCCCCTCGTCCCCTTTTCCGGTTTCATCCCAGGGCAGCTCTTTTAGGCGCAGATCTTCCATTAGCATCCGAATTTTCCCCTCGGCTCCTTGTAAAATACCGTCCAGCTCTCTCACCAAAGCGACCCCCTCTTCAAAAAGAGAGAGCGATTCTCCCAGAGGGATCTCACGCTCTTCCAACCGCTCGACGATCTCTTCCAGCCTTTTCATTTTTGATTCAAACAGGTCCATCATTCTCCTTTCCGAAAAAAGACATCTGTAATACGGGCTGCAGCTTCTCCGGCCTTCCACTCTAACATGACATCACTGCCGGGGGACAACCGCCCGGGATCTTCCACCGCTATGCCGTTTTGACGCACGATCACATACCCCCTTTGTAACGGGTCCAGTGGGCTGGCTCCCTGAAGGCGCCCTCTTTTCTCTGTCAAGCGTCCTTTTTTTTCATTTAAAAGAAAAAGGATCCGCTCCTGAAGCTGCCCGGCCCGCCTCTCGTTTCGGGAAAGCATCCGCTGAACAGCCATAAGAGGGGCGACACGTCCCAGATGAGCGTGAAGCGTCTCCTTACGCTGTTGCTGCCGCAGGAAAAGCTGCCCGGCCCGGAGGGTCATCCTTTGTTCAATACTTCGTTTTTTTTCTTTTTTCTCTTTGAGCGTATGATCAAGCCGCCTGGACAGTCGAAGTGCCAGCTCATCTGTCCGCAATGCAAGATTATTTAAAATAGTTTCCGGGGAACGGCGGAAAAGTCGGCCGGAGAGCTCTTCTATTGTCTTGTCTTTGAAGGAGGCCGTGTTCAGGATTGCTCGGGTCAGGGCATAATGCAGTTTCAAAATTTTTTGGTTTAAATCCTCAAAAGAGGGAACAGCCGCTTCAGCAGCGGCAGAAGGCGTCTCGGCTCTGAGATCTGCAGCCAAATCTGTCAAGGAGATATCGATCTCATGTCCTACCGCCGATATGACAGGGCGGGGCGAAGAAACAACGGCTCTGACGACCCGCTCATCATCAAAAGCGGAAAGATCCTCTTTGCTGCCTCCTCCGCGGCCCACAATGATCACATCGACTTCCGGACGGGTATAAAGCCGCTGAAGAGCCTCTGTAATACGTGCGGGAGCTTCTTCTCCTTGAACAATACAGGGGGAAAGAAGGAGAGAAACAAAAGGATTGCGTCTTCGGGCGACTTTAAGAATGTCTCTCAACGCCGCTCCTGAAGGAGATGTCACCACTCCGATGGTCCGCGGGAAAAACGGGAGGGAACGCTTCCGGCCGGAAGAAAACAACCCTTCTTTTTGAAGTTTTTCCTTGAGCTCTTTCAGTTTCAAACCCTTCATTCCCACTCCGGCGATATCCAACTCGTCGACCACAAGAGAATAGCGCCCCCCTTCACGATATAGATTGAGTCTTCCCCGGACGATGACACCTGTCCCGTCAGCCATGTGTTCAGGAAGCAAAGCCGCCCGGCTTCTCCACAGGACGCATTGAATCAGGCTTTTATCATCAAAAAGAGTGAAGTAGATATGACCTGCAGCGCTTTTTTTATAATCCCCGATCTCCCCTTCGACATAAACCGGCCCGGGGAAAGAATCTTCCAAAAGATTTCCTATGAGGGCGTTGAGTTCAGAAACGGTATAAGTCTTACGCTCCATACTGCAGCCCGTGAGCCTTGACAAGATTTTTGAAGACAGCCGCTGTGGTCACACTCCCGACTCCACCGGGAACCGGTGTGATTGCCGAGGCCCGGGTTGATGCTCCCTTAAAATCGACATCTCCTGTTGTTTGGCCCTGAACCAGGTTATAGCCGGCATCGAGGATAACAGCGCCCTCTTTGAAATAATCTTTTTTTAACAGGTTTGCTTTTCCGACAGCCGCTACAACAATATCTCCCCGCCGTACGACTTCAGCTAAATTCTCTGTCCGTGAATGACACACAGTCACGGTGGCATGACGGTGAAGAAGGAGCAGGGCCGCAGGCTTTCCCACAATATTGCTTCGTCCGACGACAACGGCTTCTTTTCCTTTGGGGTCAATATCATAGTAATCCAGCAGACTCATCAAAGCCTCCGCTGTTGCCGGGAAAAGCCCGGGTTTATTAAAATAGAGTCGCGCAGCGTTGGCTGAGGTCACCCCGTCGATATCTTTTTCGGGGGCAATCAGCTCCATAAGAGCCTGGGCATCATACTCGCCCGGCAAAGGCTGTTCCAAAAGAATACCGATGATCTCCGGGCGTTTATTCAACCGGTCGATCAACGATTCGATCTCAGCCTGGGGAACATACGAATCAAAAAGGTACTCTTCAAAAATAATACCCAATTTATGGGCTTGTCTGGTTTTAAACTCACGGTAGGCAAGTGAAGCCGGATCATTGCCGGCCTGAATGATCGCCAGGGTCAATTGATGATTACGGGCATACTCAGCCGTTTCTTCATTAAGCCTCCGGGCAAGAACTTTCCCCTCTAACAAAGTAGCCATTCTTTTCCACCCCCCTGTGTTGAATCCGTTGAATAGACAACGCCCGGCCGGTTTCCGGATCTGCCTCAACAAGGACTCCGTTGTACCAGACATCTTCGCAGGCTTCTTTAAATCTGTCAGGCAATGCCGTGGTAAACCTGCGCAAAATAACGTCTTTATCCACCCCGATGACAGAATCATAACTGCCCGTCATTCCGGCATCCGTCAGATAAGCAGTAAACCCGTTTAAAATCCTCTCGTCAGCTGTAGGGATATGGGTATGCGTCCCGATGACAGCCGTTACTCTCCCTGCCAGAAACCAGCCCATCGCCATCTTTTCCGAAGATGCTTCCGCATGAAAATCACAGAAAATCAACGTTGTCTCTTCTGCCGCCTCTTTCAGGATCATTTCAGCTTTTTGAAAGGGAGAGTCCAGAGGCTCCATAAAGATCCGGCCCAAAAGATTGAAGATCAGGATCTTGTAGCCCCGTATTGTCAAACACAGATAATCGCGCCCGGGCGCGCCGTCGGGGTAATTGGCCGGACGCAAGACCCGCTTGTCTTCTTCCAGGACTTCATAAGCTTCTTTTTGACGCCAGACATGATTCCCGGAGGTGATACATCCGGCCCCGGCTCTGAAAAGCTCATCCACAGTCTTCCTGGTCAGCCCGGTCCCCCCCGCCAGATTCTCTCCATTGACGATGACCAAATCCACTCCGTGCTCTTTGACAAGCAACGGGGTCAGGGCCCGAAAGGCTTCCCTTCCGGGCCCGCCATAGACATCTCCGACAAAAAGAACTCTGAACGGTTTACTTGGCATATTCAATATACCGTTTTTCCCTGATGACATTGACTTTGATCATTCCGGGATAATCCAATTCTCCTTCGATTTTCTGCGCGATCTCAAGGGCCATCTTGGATGCGTTCATGTCATCCACATCATCCGGAGAGATAATAATACGGATCTCTCTTCCCGCCTGAATGGCAAAGGCCTTTTCGACCCCTTTGAAACTTTGGGCGATTGCCTCGAGATTCTCAAGCCGCTTGATATACGATTCGATGCTTTCTCTCCGGGCTCCGGGACGTGCCGCCGATATGGCATCGGCTGCCATGAGCAAAACAGCATAGGGAGAATCAGCTTCTATTTCCGCATGATGGGCCGCGATGGCATTCAGGACAATTGGCTTTTCTCCATATTTCTTTGCCAGATCGCTTCCGATCTGAGCATGAGTTCCTTCCATTTCAAAATCCACCGCTTTCCCGATATCATGTAAAAGCCCTATTCTTTTGGCAAGTGCAATATTCAGTTCCAGTTCTCCGGCCATTATTCCCATGACAATGGAGACTTCTTTGCTGTGATTAAGAACATTTTGGCCATAGCTGGTCCTAAACTGAAGTCGTCCGATCAGTTTTACGATCTCTTTGTGGACATGGGGAATATTCAAATCGATGACAGTCTTCTCCCCTTCTTCACGTATTTTTTTGTCGATCTCTTTTCTGACCTTTTGAACGACATCTTCAATGCGTCCGGGATGAATGCGGCCGTCGACCACAAGCTTCTCTAATGATTGGCGGGCTACTTCACGCCGGATGGGGTCAAAACAGGAAAGCGTCACCGCTTCCGGCGTATCATCGATAATAATGTCAACGCCGGTGACACGCTGCAATGTTCTAATGTTTCGTCCTTCTCGTCCGATGATGCGCCCCTTCATCTCATCGCTGGGCAAAGCCACCACAGAGACTGTATGATCACTTACTGTGTCGACCGCCGTCCGTTGAATGGCTTCGACAATGATCTTTGTGGCCTCTTCATCGGCCTTTTCCAGGATCTCCTCCCGGACTTTTTTCGCCAGATGTTCAGCCTCTTCGCGGGAATCCACCGAGACCTTTTCCATGAAGATCTCCCTGGCCTCTTCACGTGTCAGAGAAGCAATGGAGCTTAATTCGTCCATTTCTTTTTTCCACAGCTCTTCCACTTCCGCCATCTTGCTCTGAAGAATTTTCTCTTTTTGGGAAAGGTTCCTTTCGGTCTCAGCCAGATCGTTTTCTTTCTTTTCTAGGGACAAGATCCGTTTTTCAAGATTCTCTTCTTTTTGCATCAGCCGCTGCTCGAACTTTTGCAGCGTTTTGGTTTTCTCATCCTTTTCCTGCTCGAATTTATTACGCATCTCGTACAGTTCGCTTTTTGCCAGAAGCTGGCCTTCACGCTTGATCGATTCCGCTTCCTTTTGAGCATCGCTCAAAATATGGGCGGCTTGCATTTCAGCGCTTTTTTTATTAAGCTTTCCAATGAAGATACGCAGAAAAAACCCGAGGAGAATGCCTGCGGCGACGAAGACAATGTAAAGCAGTATCTCTTGCATGTTCACCTCCATCATGTTATTCCATGAGGAGCAGCGAGAAAAAATGACAGAGAAAAAGCCCGCGACAGAGTGGCGTCCCTTTTTAGTTGAGTCCCTTTTTACAAGTGGGCGCCCTGAGAACGGCTTCCTGTAACCATTCCACCGCCCGAATGGGGCTCCCAAGGGAAAAATGTTGGCTCAACAAAAATAGGCATCCTCTCATGCCGCAGGCAATTATATGATAACACTTTGCCGGTGCTAATGCAATATAATTCATAGATGTCTCTCTATCGTTTTCTCTATCTCGTCAATTTCATCAACGATCTTTCGATGCTCCTCTTTTAACTCCCAATATTCTTCTATTACCGTCAGCAGCGCCAAAACTAATACGTCTTTGGAAGTGCCGACACCGGGAACAGACCCGGCTGTTTCGATCTTTTCCTCCAAATAGCGGATCATCGCCGCAATCTCTGTGCGGTTCTTGTCCGAACTCACTTTATACGTTTTTCCCAAAATATCAAGTTCTAAGGTATTCATCGCCTCAAACTCCAAGGTTCTCCAAGGTATCTAAAATCTTTTTCAGGCGCAGTTTGTCTTTTCGCTGTTCTTCTTCTGCCGCCGCCAGGGATCGCCGCGCTTCGGCTAACTCACTATCCTTTTCCCTGAACTGACGGCGAAGCTCTTCACATCTCTCAATCAGTCGAAAGACTTTTTCTTCAAGAAGAGCCAGGGACGGATCCATTCTTTACCTCAATTCCGCTTGAAATTTCTTTTTCGCACGGTTAATAATTCTTTGGATTATAGCATCGATTTCTTTTTCCGTCAAAGTCCTTTCCTGAGAACGGAATGTCAGGGCAAAGGCCAGACTCTTCTTCCCCCGGGGAAGGGTTTTCCCTTCATAGAGGTCAAAAAGCCGGCAGTTCTCAAGAAGAGAGCCGCCTTCACTGATAATTTCTTCGGCCAACGCCCCGGCAGGAAGAGCCGAATCGGTGACAAACGCCAAATCATAATAGACCGGAGGATAGATGGAAAAGGGGACAAAAGACCTTCCTGCCCTGACCTGAGAGGCCAATATCCCGACATGCCCGTATCCGCCCCAGACATCATGACGCAGGTCAAAAAAGCCCGTTAACTCATCGCGCAAGCGCCCTGTCTCAAAGATCTTCTCATTATTTATGAGATAGACAAAGCCTGTTTCCGGGGCCCACAACGAACGCCGGCTTGCTCTTTTTTCAATATTTCCCGGAAGAAGTTCACCCAGCAGCCCCTCAAAAACAGCCTTCGTATCATAAAAACCAAGCTCATAGCCCTGAGAAAAGACTGTTTTGGGGGCGTCCCCTGTACAGAGGAACGAAAGGATCTCTTCTTCACAGTCCGGTGAAGGATAGCCCTTCCCCCACTCGTAGAGGCGGATCTCTTTCATCCCTCTCTTCATATTCAATTCCGCCGCTTTCAAGAGCCCCAATAGAGGCTCAGGAGTCATATATTCCATCTCCCGGTTCAGGGGATTGGTCACTCTGGGCACTTGTCCGGGTTCATAACCACTTTTTTTCACCAATTCCTCAGAAATCAGAGGATAAAGATAGACTTCATAAAATCCGTTGGAAAGAAGATGTTTTTCAGCCTTCTCCTTAAAGAGGCTTTTTTTATCTGATCTCCCTTTTTTCATCGTCATCTGCGGCAAACTTTCCGGAATCTTGTCATATCCGTAAAACCGGGCCACTTCTTCAATGAGATCGATTTCACGGGAGATATCCCAATAACGATTTGATGGGACCGTCAGGAGAAGAGTCCCCTCCGTCTTTTTCTCAACATGATACTCCAAGCGCGCAAAAATATCCCGAACCTCTTCTTCGTTCAGAGAAACTCCTAAATGCCGGGAAACCTGCGAAAGCCGCAGCGGGACGATTCGATGCGGCTGAAAAGCCTCATTTCGCCTCTCCGCAACTCCCTTGCATACCGACCCGCCGCTCCATCGGGCAATAAGCTCCGCCGCCCTTAAAGAGGAAACGGAGGCCAAATCAAAATCCATGCCCCGTTCAAACCGATAAGAAGAATCGGTTTTCTGATTGTGTTTTTTCGCGGTCATCCGTATCGAAACAGGATCGAAAAGGGCGGCTTCCAAAACAACATCCTTTGTCTGCTCTGAGATCTCGGAATTTCCACCACCGATAACCCCGGCTAAAGCGATTCCCTGCTTTGTATCGGCTATAACCAGGTCATCGGGAGAAAGCTTTAGTTGCTGGCCGGCTAAGGTCACAAAAGATTCTTCCGAACCGGCTGTCCGCACAATGATCTTTTCTCCGCGTATTTCATTGCGGTCAAAACCATGAAGAGGCAATCCGTACTCCCACATCACATAATTCGTAGCATCGACAATATTGTTGATTCCCCTCAGGCCCACAAGGCCCAGACGCGCCCGGATCTTCAAAGGTGAAGGCTTGACAGTTACGCCTTGGATCACCCGGGCGGTATAGCGGAGGCATTTTTCCTTCTCCCGGAGCTCAACATCAATACAACGTTCCACAGGAATATCACTTTCCCGGACTTCGATCAGCGGCTTTATCAAAGACCGCCCGGCAGCCATCGCCACCTCCCGTGCAATACCGTAAACGGAAAGGCAGTCCGCCCTGTTGGATGTGATCTCGAAATCAATGACTGTGTCATCCAGGGAAAAATAGGGATGAGCCGGATCACCGGCAACAGGCTCCGGGAGATCTGTCATAAGGCATATGCCGTCTGAATGCTCTGCCAGCCCAAGCTCCTGAAGCGAGCAAAACATTCCTTCCGATACGACGCCCCTTAATTTGGTCCGTTTAATCTTCAACCCGCCCGAAAGCACGGCTCCGTGAACGGCCACCGGCACATAAACGTCCGCCTGCACATTCAGGGCAGCCGTAACGATCTGCAGAACCCCCCGCTCCCCCATGTTCACCGAACAGACCTTAAGTCTATCCGCATCGGGATGAGGCTCTATTTTTGTGATATACCCGATATAAACGTCACGGATCTCTTCTCCGGGCCGGAATATCTCTTCTATGTGAAGCCCCTGGGATGCCAGGCGCCCTTCGAGGCTTTCTATATCCAATCCTTTAAGGTCAACAAATTCATTCAGCCATTTCCAGGTCACTTTCATGATTCTTTTCTCCTCAGTCAAATAGTCTTCAGCATGCGTAGATCATTCTCATAAAAATAGCGGATGTCAGGAACTCCGTACATAAGCATTGCCATCCGTTCCAGGCCGAACCCGAAAGCAAACCCCGACCATCGCTCGGGATCGATGTTCACAGCGCGAAAGACTTCAGGGTCGACCATTCCGGCTCCCCCGATTTCCAGCCAACCGCTTCCCTTGCATACCGAACAGCCTTTCCCGCCGCAAAAACAGCTCATATAGACTTCAGCGGAAGGTTCCGTAAAAGGGAAAAAAGAGTTATCAAAGCGTGTCTTCACCTGAGGGCCGAATAATTCCGTCAAAAAGGCATAGATCACGCCTTTCAGGTCTCCAAAGGTTATTTTTTCGTCCACCGCCAACGCTTCTACCTGATGAAAGACAGGAGAATGGCTGGCGTCAAGAACATCATTCCGATAAACCCGCCCCGGGGCGATCATATAGATAGGTGGCTTCTGTTCCAGCATGGTCCGGATCTGCACAGGAGAAGTATGGGTCCGGAGAACCATATTCTTCTTATTAAGGTAAAAGGTGTCCTGCTCGTCCCGGGACGGATGGGTCTCCGGGATATTCAGCGCATCAAAACAATGCCAGGCTGTCTCCATTTCGGGGCCCTGCTTGATATCGAAACCCATGCGGATAAAAATATCTTCCATCTGGCAACGCACCGTGGTCAGAGGATGTACTTTGCCCGGAATCTGTCCCCGTCCGGGCAAAGACCAATCGGGCAGTTTTTTTTGCTCATCACGGCCTGCCTCTTTTTTTTTCTCTTCCAGGCATCGTTCCATATAAGCCTTGGTGTCATTGATCGCTTTTCCCAAAGCCTTTTTTTCTTCGGGAGAGGCTTCCTTAAGCTGTTTCATCAGGGCTGTCACAGCGCTCTTTTTACCAAGAAAACGTACCCTGACTTCATTCCACTCTTCGGAAGAAGTTACGGCGGCACATGATCGGTCAAAATCATCGATTATATTTTTTATTATCTCTTTTGCTTTCATTATCCTTCATTGACTTTCTGTTTACGTTCCCAGGCTTCTTCTGCCAACATCGCCATTTTATAATTTTTAAGATACTCATCCAGTATCACGTTTAATGCCTTTGTCCGGTTTTCAAAAAAATGATCCTCTTTGATAATGCGGTCCAATTCTTCGATCAAATAGGTTGAAATAGCCACTGTCGTCAATCTGTGCATGGCAATCACCTCCGTTTATTTATGACATCACCGCCCGGTGTGTCTCCTCCATTATACAGGTGGGGGTAAAGAGATTCAAGAGCAAATAAAAGGGCTGATTTACTGTTTTTTTAAAAAAAGGGTAATGATTGCTGCATGATCAAAAGCTAAGGGAGGAAGCGCTGAAAAAGAGAACCAACGGCAATCATCAGCATCATCACCGGCCCGGCAGGAACCGTCTTCGGTCAGGCGGCAATCGTAGACAAGAGAAACCGTGCCGCGGCCCTTATCACGTTCGGGGCTGTCAAAGACGCCCACCAAAGAAAGAGGCTCCACAGACAGCCCGGTTTCTTCCCGGACCTCCCGGACCACAGCCTCCCGGGCCGTCTCCCCCCAATCGATGAAACCGCCCGGCAAAGCCCAGTCCCCCTTATGAGGATCCCGTCCTCTCCGGATAAGAACGATCTCACCTTTTTGGTTCTTAACGATCCCGTCGACAACAGACGGACGGTTCCTCCAGCGTCCGCAGTAAGGGCACGCTCCCGGAGGTTCAGGCACATGAAGGCCGGACAACCGATTGAATGTAGCCAGACTCCCGGGGTGAATAAAAGCTTTTTTTTCCGCCAGCCAGGCGATGACCCTCCCTAAAACCTCATGGAAAACTTCTGACGGGTCATAAAGCGTTTTTTTTCTCAATACATCAGCACCGTTCCAACCCCTTCCAGGCTCTGCCTTATCGGCCACATAAAGCAAGCGGGACAAAGGAGACATGGGCCACGGGGCGGTGACATGCCGGGACACGGCATCCAGGATCTCTTGGTCTCCGCTGATTCTTTCCTGTTCCATGATCAGTGCCCCGACTTTACCGTGAAGAAGAAGAGGCCATTGTTTCTCCCAAGGCTCAAGCGGAAGAGACGCTTCCCGGCAAAAGCGGAGAAGAGCGTCCGGCTTCATATCCCGCGCAATATCATGATAAAGGCCCGCAAGAAATCCCTTTCGCGAGGAGACTCCCCATAAAGGTGCCAACTCGGCCATAAAAGCCGCCGTTCTCTGTGCGTGGCGGACCCGTTGAGCCGAAAGGCCGTATTTCTCTATGAACTTCTCTTTCATATCCCTACTTTATCCCGCCGGGAAAAAAAGTCAAGGAATGCGCTTCTCTCTTTACAATCATTTCGTAAGGCGTAAAATAAAAGAAACAAGGAGGTTTTTATGACGCAAAAAAAACCTGTTCAGGCGGAGGATCTCTATCGTCTGGAAATCCTTACCGGCCTTTCTCTCTCCCCCGACGGATCTCATGTCGTCTATGCCCGTCAACGGACAGACAAAGAAACGGAAAAAAAATACTCCGATCTTTTTGTGGCTCCAACCCGTAAAGGAAAACCTCTGCAATATACATTCGCTCAGACAACAGATCTCTCTCCTTTATGGTCTCCCGACGGACGTTTTATCGCCTTTCTCTCCAACAGAGAGAATGAAAAGCAATTTCAGATCTATCTTCTTCCGGTCAACGGAGGGGAAGCCCGACCGCTGACAAAGATGAAAGGGACATTTTCCTCTCTTTCCTGGAGCCCGGATTCCACACATCTGGCCTTCGCGTTCCGTCAAACCGATGACGAGGAATCGGCACGGGAAAAAGATGAACAAAAGAAAACCCTTGGGCTGACTCATCGGCATATTACATCACTATTTTACAAACTGGACGGGGCAGGCTTTCTTCCTCAAAACAAATACCATATCTGGTCGCTTAATGTCTCCACCGGGTCAGCCAGGCAGCTGACTACCGGCCGGTTTCAAGAAGAAGACCCTGTCTGGATGCCGGACTCGCAATCGCTCCTTTTTTCATCGAACAGAAGTGAAGAGCCTCTTCTCCATCCCTATGACGCACAGATCTTCCGCATCCCCTTTAAAGGCGGCAAGCCAAAACAGCTTACAGACTTTAAAGGACAAAAATCATGGGCTTCCCCTTCCCCGGACGGAAAACACATCGCTTTTACCGGGTTTACGGGAGAGGAGCCTTGGTGGAAAAATCAAGGATTATGGCTGATGCCTTCAACAGGAGGAACCCCGATAAACCTCACAGAAAAATATGATCTCACCGTAGCCTCATTGACCCTTAATGACACGGGCGGAGCCCCGGCTTTTCGTCCATGTTGGTCCCCGGACGGATCGGCTCTTTATTTTCCTGTTCCTGAAGAGGGCAAAAACAGCGTCAAAAAAATCGATTTGTCCACAAGACAGATGACCGACTTTTTAGCCCCGAAAGGAGTTGTCGGAGCTCTTTCTTTCGACAAGAGCCACAGCGGCGCCGCTTATTTCCTTGGAACAGTCTCCGACCCGAATCAAGTCGCCTTTGCAGATTTGAAAAAAGGGGAGACAAAAATTCTGACATCGTTGAATTCTTTTTTAAAAAAACGCTTTTTCAATGAGCCTGAAGAGATCTGGTTTACATCAGGACCGGCGAAAATCCAGGGTTGGGTCTTAAAACCTCCCGGATTCGATTCTAAGAAGAAGTATCCCTCGATCCTTGAGATACACGGCGGCCCCAGGATGCAATACGGCTTCCATTTTATGCATGAATTTCACTTTTTAGCAGCTTGCGGCTACGTTGTTTATTTTTCCAATCCCCGAGGAAGCCGGGGATACAGTGAGTCCCACACAGCGGCCATCTGGAATCAATGGGGAACAGTCGATTATGAAGACCTTATGGCTTTTGCCGACCTCATGGAGAAAAAGCCCTATATCGATAAAAAACGTATGGGGGTCACCGGAGGCAGTTACGGCGGCTACATGACCAACTGGATCATCGGCCATACAAAGCGCTTCAAAGCGGCCGTCTCCCAACGCAGCGTCAGCAATCTGCTGAGCATGTGGGGATCCAGTGATATGAACTGGTCTTTTCAGACGGAGTTCGGGGGATCTCCGCCCTGGGATGATTTTGATAATTACTGGAAACAGTCCCCTATGAGCGCTATGGGCAATGCCGCCACCCCGACGCTGGTCATCCACAGTGAAAACGACCTGCGCTGCGACATCGAACAGGGGGAGCAGGTCTTTACCGCCCTCAAATACAATGGGGTGGATGCAGAAATGATCCGTTTTCCCGAGGAGCCTCACGGCCTTTCCCGAGGGGGGCGGACAGACAGGCGCATCATCCGTCTGAACCATATTCTGCGGTGGTTTGATATTTATTTGAAAACTTAAGTCCTGTCAGGGAAGACTGTTTTCTTCATCGGCTCCGGCCCATTTTCTGAGAGCAGGGAGCAGCCCTGTATGAAACGGCACATCCGGAATCCTTATGATCAACGATTGCCCCTTAAGAATCAGCGTGCAAAGCCCGGCCATCCTTTGACCGGGCCCTCTTTTCAACACGACATCTTTGATCACATGACGGGGAACCTCTTTGCTTCTCTTTTCCCGAACCGCCGTACTAATAACAACGGAATCCTGAAAAAAAAGAGCTTTGCTGGCCTCATACGTTTTTTTTGTCAACACGACCTTGACAGCAGGTAAAAGAAACAAGGCCCCCATCAAAAAAAAGTAAAGCGGAAGAAAAGCGAAAACATGACGGCTTTTGGCCAGCGAAAAGATCATTCCCGGGTCGCTGATCTCCACGGCGGCAATGAACAGACCAAAGGGAACAAGCCCGGCCGGCAGGGCTCTAAGCCAGATCAAATAGGCATTAAAGACGGAATAAAGGAAAAAAAGAGGTTTTTTTTCTTTTTCAATACCCATAATTCACTCCGATAATAACAAAGGCAGAAAAAGAACTCCCTTCTCCGTAAAGGTTCTCTCCCAGATCATCCGGACGATGATAGGTACAATGCTCAAATTTCATGCCCCCTTTTGCGCTTATCTCGTAAAAGGGAATCTTTACGTTCTTTTTCATAATGATTTTTTCAACGGAGGCTTCGATTCCCTGCAACTCTTTTTTAGCCCCGCCGAGAAATGCATACTCTTCGGGCACATCAGAGCTGAGCAGGTCAGGCCGCTGCACATCTCCGCCCACATTCACATAGATCATGCTGTCATTGATATAGTTCAATCCGAAACGAATCCTGAAGACAGAGGCCGTCAGAGACCACCCCGGAGCCGGCCGGAGAGAAACCCGGGCCCGCAAGTCGTCGCTGTTCGGCCCCAGAACATGGCCCAGAAGAGAGCCGTAATGGGTATAGTTATCAATATTATACCGATGTGTATAGACAAGAGGGTTGATCCGTGTGTAGAGGACAGAAAAGAACGCATTATCAAAAAAATGAGGATAATAGCGCATCCCCACGGTATAGGCCGATTTTGTGCGCCTGAAATCACTGAGTTTTTTCACGCTAAGATCATCCAGAAGAATTTCTCCGTGAAGAACGAGCCCTGCCATTACGGTCACCCGTCCGTCCATACCCATGATCACATTATCTCTGTCTCCTTCATAATGCTGTTCGCTCCAGAAAAAATTAAAAGGAAGGGCATACCCTAACTGCACAGCTTTATCGGCGTAAATGACACCCTCCTGAAAGGCAAGATGATGCTTTCCCCCTATGGCGTATTCCAGCCGATGAGCGGCCAGATACTTTTTCCGGTACCGGTCCTTGGGATCGGCTCCGGGTTCGACGATCATTTCTTCTTTTTCATGGGAACGCAAACCACCTGTCAGGGAAACCAGGCTGAGAGGTCCCCAATCGAAAACAAAACGGACCTGATTATAAGAGGTGGCATGAGAGGAGAGAAAAAGCGAACCGCTCTCTCCGGGCCCCCAGGCATTAGTTTGTTTTCCGGCTGTCACGGAAATGCCCGGAATGGTATAAGACACATAAGTGTCAGCACGATCGAAGTAAAGTTCTGAAGCATCTTCATTGAGATTCGTCCACCCCCATCCTCTGTTATTTAAAAAGAGATCTTTGACCGTTCTCTGCTCTGTCACCCATTCTCCGGTTTCATCATAAAATGATCGGGTCATATTTTCCTTCAATATATCCAGGTCACCGTGCATTGTTTCATCATTAAAGGAGAGCCCGAAATCAAAATGACCTGATGCCCCTTTTATGCGAATCCCTCCCGTATAGAGGAGATAATCCAGATGATGTGGTGTGCCCTCAATTTTTTCTCCGCTGATATATCCTCCACGACCCTGAAAGGACAAAGAGAGCCCTCCCTCCGGGATAGAGATGTTCACAAGGCCCCTGTCGAATGCCCGTTTCCCCCCGGAAAACAGGCGAGCGGCGTATTGATCGAAAAGTTCTCTTTCTGTCGGCGTAAAAAGCTCTTCTTTTTCCCGCCCTTCTTCTATAAAGAGCTTTATCCGTTGGCGGCTCCAAGGATGAGCAAACCTGTAAGATTTGATATGGTACTTTTCAGCCAATTCCCGGGCAAAAGGATAAAAGGACGAATCCGTTCCTTCCAAAGAAAAGAGCAGAAGAGGGGTTAATACTCCTATAAAAAAAATCATAAAGCCTTTTTTCATTGTTTTCCCTGCCATCCCTGCTGGTCCAGCCGTTGCTCAAAAGGAATCTCTTTGATAAAACGGGCGGGGTTCCCGGCCACGACTGTCCCGGCATCCACATCTTTGAGCACGACGCTTCCTGCCCCGATTAAAGCGTCACGTCCGACAGTGATCCCCGGAAGTAAAACCGCGCCGGCACCGATACGGGCTCCCTCTTCCATAATCACCCCTTTAAAATGTTTAAACCTTTCCTTTGTCCGTCCCACAAAATTGTCATTCGATGTCACGACACAAGGGCCCACAAAACAATAATCCCCGATTTGAGAATAGGCCGTGATATAGGCATTCGTCTCGATTTTACACCAGCCCCCCACCGTTGAATCATTTTCCACGGCCGTTCCGCGTCCAATAATACTTTTTCTCCCGATACGGACATTTTCTCTCAGAGTGGCATAATCAGCGACAAGGACTTCTTCCCCGATCTCGGATCCCCGGTAAAGGACAGCCCCTGTTCCGACCATCGATCCCTGCCCGATCTTTAAGTGAGAAAGCGGCCCTGAGTTTGTCACCGCGCTGTTGGGGCTTTTCAAAACCCTTTTCCCCAGATGGACAAAAGGATCGATACGGACATTTTCTCCGATAACGGTCCCCTCTTCAATGACAACATAGTCACCGATGACCGACCCGTCCCCGATTTGAACATTGTCGGCGATGTGACAACCTCGTCCCACGACAGGCTCATTTCCTTTACGCTCTCTCATACACTCCTCCTCGAAAAATAAATGATCATCTTCGTCCCGCCCTCTTTTTTCGGCTCCGCATGAAGCGTGCCGCCGGCAGCAAGAACAGCTTCTCTGGCTAAAAAAAGGCCCATACCGGTCCCCTCTCCCGAACGACGGGTTTTATCAGAACGGTAAAATGCATCAAAGATCTTCTCCGTATCTTCCGTCCGAATACCGTCTCCGTTATCTTCAACGCTCAGCATGAGGCCCCCTTCATCCTGCTTTCCCCGGATGACACACAATTTTTCCCTTTTTGAATTATAACGATAGGCATTAGAAAGCAGATTATCGAAGACAGTAGTCAAACCCGCCTCACCCAGCGGAAGAGTAAAACCCTCAGGGATCTCCACATGGATTTCCATAAGGGCCTTGAATCTTTTTTGGAAAACCGAAATCAGCGGCAAAACAACAGTCTCCCCTCGGCATTCTTTTCTCATTTGATCAAAGGCTTTGATCCTGCCGATATATTCTTCCATGAGGGCGACTTCCTCCAGCATTTCTTTAAAACGGTTGTTATCAAGAGACAGGACCCCGTCTTCCAGTCCTTCGAGAATGCCTTTGATGATCGTCAAAGGCGTTTTCATGTCATGGGAAAGATTAATGATAAATGAGCGCTTGACCTCTTCCTGTTCTTTCAGCTCGGCAGCCATTCTATCCAGCCCTTCTTTGAACGGGGAGAGCTCGGCATAAGGGATCTTCAGGTCCAGATCATACTGCCCCCGTGCCAGGCGGTCGATCTCCCGGGCATTATCACGGCTTTGCCGAAACATTCTTTTTGAAAAACGCACGACAGTCAAAAGATAAAGAAAACCCAGCAGGACAAGGACCCCTGTTGCAAAAATCCATAACTGGCGTATAAAATTTCTTTCAACAGGTGTCAAAAAATTAGGGTCTATAATATAATAATCTGCAGTTAAACCCGTGCTTTTATCCTGAAAAGGCGTCTCATTGATCCTTCTCATTTTTTCAGGATTCAGGCGTTGAGGATAACGCATCAGGACCACTCCTTTTTCATCTTTGACGATGACACCCACATTTCTTCTCCATGTCTCCGGCGGGCGGAGCATACGGCCGCGCCCTCCTTCCAATCGGGAGAAAATCATCCGACTGACAGTAGGAAGTTCTTGTTTAAAGCGCTCCAGGACATTTGTTTTATAACGAATATTCAAAAAGAGCATCATGGCGGCATAAAGAAGGATTATTCCGGCCATGGCGGGGAGGACAAAACGAAAGAAAAGAATATGTTTTAAGGTCTTCACGAGATCTCCCTGAATTTGTAGCCCGCTCCGTAAACAGTAATGATATACCGGGGATGGGCAGAATCAAATTCAATTTTTTTTCTGATATTTTTAATATGAGAATCCACAGCCCGCTCAAAGGCCTCCTCTTCTCCCCCGAAAATATGATCCAATATCATCTCCCGTGAAAAAACACGACCGGGATGACGGGCCAAAAGATAAAGAATCTCAAACTCCCGGTGAGATAGAACAGCCGTTCGATTTCCCTTTTTCCACATCAAGTCTTCCGGCCGGATCTCAACATCTTCAAAATAGATCTTCTCTCTAAAAGACGGGCCTGTGCTTCTCTTCAAAAGAGCTTTGATGCGCGCCATGAGCACCCTGGGGCTAAAAGGTTTCACAACATAATCATCTGCACCCCGTCCGTAACCGTCCAAAATATCCGGCTCCATATCCTTGGCAGTGACCATGATCACAGGAACACCCGTCCTCTTTTTTATCCAGGACAGGACTTCTTCTCCACTCTTTTCCGGAAGCATTCTGTCTAACAAAACAAGATGAGGAGCAAAAAACTCAAAATCGCGGATCGCTCTCTTCCCGTCCGGTGAGTGCCGTACTTCAAAGCCCTCTTTTTCTGCATATTGCCGAATGATTCCGGCGATCTTTTCTTCATCTTCCACGATCAGAATGCGTGTCTTTTCCATTTCGGTCTCCTTCACCCTGCCTGAAGTATACGCTTTCTATGGCTTCTTGTCCAAAAGATTGACAGAGGCTTTTTAAAAGCGCTTCTTTTTTTCGGCTCATTTCGAAAAGCCAGGCCGCCGAATCACAAACAACAGTCAGGCGCCTTCGGACAAGGAAGCGGGGACGACAATGAGCGGCCGCCGCTTTGCCGGCGATCTTTTCCCATTGCTCATCGACAGAGCTTAAAAGAGCTGCTTCGGAAAGGGGAAGAAGTCTATGAATCAAATCAGAGAGCGGCCGCATCTGAAATAATCCCTTCCTTAATTTGGAAGATCCGGCCTTCTTCACCAAAAGGCTGTTTTCCCTGGACCATGGTGAAAAAGACCTGACATCCCGAGCGTATGATCTCATCAAGAATCCTCTTCTTCCGGGATGGGTCAAGCTCTTCAAAAATATCATCAAGAAGAAGGATGCCTTTAACGGAAAAGCGGTCATTGAAAAGAGTGAGCAAGGTCAAAAAAAGAGAAAGGACAAAGCTTTTCATCTGCCCCTGAGATGCCTGAGCAGACATCTCTTTTCCTTTTGTTCTGAACAGAAAACGATCCCGATGAGGCCCCACGGTCGTAAAGCCACGGGCCCGGTCTTCTTCTCTCGCCCGAAAAAAATCCTTCTCGTTGAAAGAGGAACGATAATCGATTCCCGCATCATCCACAGACGGGAAAAGTTTCTGAAAAGCCTGCGGAAGATTTGCATCGATTTCACCGATAAACCGTCTGCGGGCATCGCTGACCTCCGATGCATAGCGAACAAAATACTCATCCCAGATCTCAAGCTCTCTGACACTGAAAAACCGGGATTTCAAAAGAGCATTTCTTTCCTGGAGAACCCGGTTAAAACGGAGAATACGCTCACGATACCCGGAATCAAAGATGAGGAGATACATATCAAAAAACCGTCGTATCTCACCTGATGAAAAATAGAAAAGATTAAATACTTCCCGGCTCAATAAAAAAGGACAGATCTGGAGAAAAAATTCAGAATAAGCCACTTCTTTCTGTTCGATTCCGTATTTATAATTTTTTTCCTGATCGTAGTAAAGAAAACGGGGGTGGGACAAGCTCTTTTCTTGAAGCAGTAGCCGAAACCATTCCTTTTCCCAGGAGATCATATCCCGCCCGCGGGCTTTTCTAAAGCTTTTTCCGTTAAAAAAAAGATAAAGGGCTTCTAAAATATTGCTTTTCCCCGATCCGTTGGGGCCGCTGATAACATTGAAACGGGGGGAGAACTCCATCTCCCCCCGAAGAATATTGCGAAATTGTATAAGTTCTAATGATTGCAGAAACATGGGGGTCAGTCAAGCATTACAAGAGGCATAACGACCCAGAGATAATCCGTTGTGGTTTCCGGTGTTATTAAAACAGCGCTTTCATTGTTGTACATTGTCACAAAAACGTTCTTGTCCTCCAGGGTGGAGAGAATGTCTTTAATATATTTATAGTTAAAATCGATGCGGAGGTCTTCATCTTCATACTGCACGGCGATGACATCCTCTGCCAATCCGATATCTGTCATGCGAGAAGTGATTTTAAGTTTATCTTTTCCGAATTGAAGGGACGCCCGCCCCGATTCACGGTTAACGAAGACAGAGACACGGCGCAGAGAATCCAGTAATCCAATACGCGGAACAACTGCTTTTTTGTTATTTACCGTAGGTATCACTTTATCATATTTAGGATATTTGGCATCGATCAGACGGGAAACCAAAACGATATGTCCCAAATCAAAATGAATATGCTGTTTGTCAAAAGAGATCCTTACGTCTCCTTCATAATCGATCTTTTGAATTTCATCCAGCACTTTTCTGGGGACAACGACCCGTGTTCCCTCTTCTGCTGAGGCTGATTGGGGTTTTACAGTGGCTTTGGCCAGAATATGGGAGTCGGTAGCCACAAGGTTTAAAAGGCCGCCTTCATATTCAAAGAGAATGCCTCTGAAAACATACCGGGCCGCATCCACTGCCGTTCCGATGATTGTCCTTCCGATCATCTCCCTGAGCTTTTCAAAAGGAACCGTCAACGCTGCCGGTTCTTCCGCTGCGGGAAATTCCGGGTAATCGTCAGCCGGGATGACCGACATTTCAAATTTTGCACTTCCTGAAGCGATATAGGCTTTATCGTCTTCGACCATGACGACGATCGTCTCTTCCGGTGATTCTGATATGATCTTTACAAACTTTTCAGCGGGAACCGTTGTCTTTCCGGGTGATTCTGTCCCGATACCCCCCAAACGATATCTGATGCCTACCTCAAGGTCAGACCCTTCGATGGTCATCGCTTCTCCATCCATTTCTACAAGCATGTTTTGTAAAATGGGCTTCATCGATTTCGCATTGATGATATTTCTGACAATATTCATGGGCTTTATGATTTCACTTTTCTTTAACGTAAACTTCATCATTTGAAACCTCCGTTATTTAAGTAGCCGATGACCTTATCCACTTCGTTTCGGAAGACGATATCTTCCTTCATCCGCCCTTCAATTTTATTGCAGGCATTGATAACAGCCGCATGATCCCGGCCGCCGAACGCCTGTCCGATCGATTGTAATGTTTCATTGGTAAAACGACGGCTCAAATACATGGCAATAAAACGAGGCAAGACGACTTCCTGGTTCCTCCTTTTGCCTTCCAGCATCTTGACCGTCATGTTAAAATACAGCGCGACCTGTTTTTTAATATTTTCCACAGACATATCTTTAAGATTGTTATCAAAAAATTCAAGCAAAAGAGCCGTGACATCATTTTTGCCGAGTTTTTCCGTATTATTGGATATTTTCTTATAAAACTTGATACGCCTAAGGCAACCTTCCAGTTTTCTTACATTGCTGGTCACATTCTCCCCGATAAAAAACATGAGTTCGGAAGGAATGTCCACCCCCATGTCTTCTGCCTTTTTCCGGAGGATGGCAACCCGTGTTTCAAGCTCCGGCTTTCTGATATCTGTGACCAATCCCCATTCAAAACGTGTGATCAGGCGTTTTTCAATATTTATGTCCGCCGGAGGCCTGTCACTGATTATGACGATTTGCCTTTTCAGTTTGTAAAGATCATTAAAAGTATGAAAGAACTCTTCCTGAACCGCCTCACTTTTCTCGATAACGTGAATATCATCGATAAGTAAAACATCCACATTCCTGTATTTTTCACGGAAAAGATCGGTTGTTCTGTTTTTAATAGATTCGATCAGCTCATTTCTGAATTTGTCCGCTGTCACATAGAAGCATTTGAGATTTTTGTCATATTGAAAGACTTTATTTCCGATCGCCTGCATAAGATGGGTTTTCCCTAATCCCGAATCTCCATAGATAAATAGAGGATTATAAATAGATTTTCCGTGACTTTGGGCCACAGCCAAAGCGGCCGAATAGGCCATCTCATTACTTCGTCCTATAACAAAATTGGAAAAAGTGAAATCTTTGTCAAAATTATTGACGACTGTCCGTCTGTCCCCAGCAGCCTCTTCATCAGCCGCTTTCTCCACAATATTAAATTGGACATCCACACGGCCGCCGATTCCCTCTTTTAAAATAAAATTAAGGTCTTCTCCAAAAAGAACACGAATCCGATGAAGGAATATTTCATCGTAAGACTCTAAAGAAACGGTATTTCCCCGGTGATTCACGTGGACTGACTGAAAGAGATTTTCCAGGTTTGCCCGGTCCATCTTCTCAGAAAGACGATCCATAATATATTCCCGCAAATTATTCACCGCTTTAACCAACCCTTTCCTCTTATATTTATTTTTCTCTACCTTCAAATTATGATATCCATCCTCTCCTGTTTCGCAAGTCTTTTTTCTTAAAAAAATATCTTGTGATATATCTATAAGATAGAAAAATGTTTTGATTTACAAACATTTTTTTTCCTCTCCTTTTCTTTTTTTTCTCTTCCTTAATTCGCTTAATATCTATCAGATGCTTCTTTATTTCCCTTTTTTTTCCTCTTGTTTTTACACATAAGACACAATATATTCACATTAATACTCTTTTTTCAAATGGTGTATTGTTCTCTTTTTGTGCTTCTTTTCTTTTTCTTTGTGTCTTTTTATCCCTCTTTTTTTTTTTTTTTTTTTTATTTTTTTTTTAAAAAAAAAATAAAAACATTTTTTTTTTTTTTTTTTTTTTTTTTTTCTTTTTTTCTTTTTTTTTTTTTTTTTTTATCCCTTTTTTTTTTTTTTTTTATTTTTCCCTTCCTTTCGCAAACAAAAGTAAACACATTTTTTTTTGCCTATCTTCCTTCTTTTTCCTTTTTTCCGTTGCTTTTTCACATACACACAGACACTACTACTTCTTCTTTATATTTAATAGATAGAAAGATCATAAAAAGGAACTTAAAAAATACTATTGACATAGTGAACGTCCTTTGTTAACTTTGCGCAAAGGAGGAGTGGCTGAGTGGTTGAAAGCGGCGGTCTTGAAAACCGTTGTGCCGCAAGGCACCGTGGGTTCGAATCCTACCTCCTCCGCTGACAAAAATACCGGAGAGATGGCCGAGCAGGCTTAAGGCGCACGATTGCTAATCGTGTGAGGTACTAAAGGTGCCTCCGTGGGTTCGAATCCCACTCTCTCCGCCATACTGGGGAGGTGCGAGAGTGGTTGAATCGGCACGACTGGAACTCGTGTGTACCTTAACCGGTACCGTGGGTTCGAATCCCACCCTCTCCGTTTTACGGGGGAGTCAACTCCCCTCTCTTTTTCTCTTATATTGACATCAAAGCAAAGTTTGTTATTCTTCATCTGGAGGTCTTGATGAAGACATACTGTATTACAGGCGGCGCCGGGTTCATTGGTTCTCATTTGGCCCGTTTTCTTATGAAAGAAGGACATCAGGTCATTGTGATCGATAATTTTTGTGATTATTATCCTTTGGCCTATAAGATCGATAATGTTTTCCGTTCCGTTTCAGCTGAAAGCCGTCAGAGCTCACCGAAAACAGTAAAAAGGGTGATGAAGGATATAAAAGGTATCCCGCATTATCATCTTTACGCTGCTGATATCAGAGATATGAAGGCGCTTCTCGGAATATTTGATTTTCACGATGTGGATGCTGTGATCCATTTGGCAGCGATGGCCGGGGTGAGACCTTCGATACGGGATCCTTTTCTTTATGAAGAGGTCAATATCAAAGGGACACTTAATGTTTTGGAAACCTGCCGATTGAAAAATATAAAAAAAAATGTAATTGCTTCATCCTCTTCTGTTTACGGAAATACAAGAACGCTTCCGTTCAGGGAAGACATGCCTGTGGATCACCCGATTTCACCTTATGCTGCAACAAAAAAAGCAACAGAGCTTATGGCGTCAGTCTATCATCATCTTTACGGTTTGGATACGGTATTACTGCGTTTTTTTACTGTATACGGGCCGGGTCAAAGGCCGGATCTTGCAATTCATAAATTCACAAAAGCACTATTTGAAGGGCGGGAGATCACTTTATTTGGAGACGGCACTATGAAAAGAGATTATACTTATATCGATGATATTATTCACGGGACAGCAGAAGCATTGAACTATGTGGAAAAAAAGGAAAAGGTCTACGAGATCATCAATTTAGGAGAAAGTCGCACAGTATCGCTAGAAGAACTGATCAGCCTTCTTCAGGAGAAAACTGGAAAAAAAGCACGGATCAGGTATGAATCCCAACCCCCGGGAGATGTGGACACGACATATGCTGATCTTGAAAAGGCACGCCGGCTTCTTAATTATTCTCCGCAGGTAGCCATTGAAGAAGGGCTCAGCCATTTTGTTTCCTGGTGTAAAGAGTATTATCATTTTTAAAAAGGAGTTTTTATGAAAATAGGTGTTGTAGGAACGGGATATGTGGGATTGGTGACAGGGGTCTGTCTGGCTGATTTTGGGCTTCATGTCCTTTGTATGGACGTGGATAGGAAAAAAATTGAAAAGATCAAACAGGGAGAAACACCAATTTATGAGCCGGGATTAGAGACACTCATGAATAAAAATTATAATGAAGGGCGACTTCAGGTGACCTGTGAGATGGAGAGATGTGTTGAAGAGAGTGACGTTATCTTCATAGCCGTAGGTACCCCGCCAAAAGAGGACGGATCTGCGGATTTGCAATATGTTTTGAGTGTGGCTGAAGAGATAGGTCTTTATATAAACGGCTATAAGGTCGTTGTGGACAAGTCAACGGTTCCTGTAGGAACGGGACGTCTTGTTGAAAAGACAATACAAAAGGCGATGAACAAAAGAGGGGTTTCTTTTGAATTTGATGTTGTCTCTAATCCTGAGTTTTTAAGGGAAGGGAAGGCATTACATGATTTTACACATCCCGACCGGGTGGTTATAGGTACGAGAACAGAAAAGGCCGTAGATGTGATGAAAGAAGTGTACAGAGTCCTTTATTTAAATAAAACTCCGTTTCTCTTTACTGATATTGAGACCGCAGAGACCATAAAATACGCGTCCAATGCATTTTTGGCTGTAAAAATAAGTTTTATCAATGAAATAGCCCTACTATCGGAAAAAGTGGGTGCAAATGTCCAGGATATTGCAGCAGCTATGGGAATGGATGGACGTATTTCCCCAAAATTCCTTCATGCCGGCCCGGGATACGGAGGTAGTTGTTTTCCGAAAGATACAAAAGCGTTGGCTGATATAGCACAAAAAGAGGGGGTGGAACTTTATATTGTAAGGGCCGCCATCAAGGCAAATGAGAGACAGAAAATAAAAATGGTAGAGAAAATAGAAAAAGCCATGGGGCCTTTAGAAGGGAAGACTATCGCTATTCTCGGACTGACGTTTAAACCGGATACTGACGATATGAGAGAAGCTCCTTCATTGACCATTGTACCCGAGCTTGTCAAAAAGGGAGCACGTATAAAAGCTTTTTGTCCCAAAGGATTCAAAGAAGCAAAATGGAGACTGGAAGAATGGAAGGAAAAAATTACTTATTCTGATGATGAATATGATGCTGTAACCGATGCTGACGCCCTTGTCTTGATTACGGAATGGAATCAGTTCAGAGGCATGGACCTCAAGAGAGTAAAAAAGCTTATGAAGGATTCTTTTTTCTTTGATTTGAGAAATGTCTATTCGAGAGACGAGAGGGCCAGAGAAAACTTTCAATATTTTCCCGTAGGGCTTTCATGACGGAGGATCATGAAAATCATCCATTTAGACGGGTTTAAAAAATTTGGAGGCGGGCAGAAAAGATATGTTAATATTGCTTCTTATATTGCAAACAAGGGACATGGGCTTATTCTCGTCGCTCCGAACGGTGCCCGGGTAAAAGAGAGCTTTCCGGGAAAAGTCTATACAGCTCCTTTTTTAGGAGATGCCGATCTCTGGACACTGATAATAATCATACGGATCGTAATGAAAGAGAAGCCTGATATTATCCATACACATTCGCATCACGATCATTGGATGGGATCACTGATAAAATTAATATTCAGAGAAAAAATAAAATTGATTCATACAAGGCATGTGGATTTTCAAGTTAAGAATAATGCAATAAGCCGTTTTATGTATTTGAAATCACCGGATCATACTGTAACCAGTTGCAAAAGTATCAAAGAAACGATGAAAAGATCATTTGGAGAGGCTAAAGGATTTGATGAAGATAAGTTTGAGCCTATTCTTACCTTCAATTATCCGGAGAAGTGGGGAATAAAAGGAAAAATACGTAAAGAATTCGGATTGACGCATCACCATCGCTGTGTCTCTACGATTACCCGTATTGTGGACAATAAAGGGCATCGCCATCTTCTGCGTGCCATCCCTCAAATCGTCGATGTTCTGGGAGGGATGACTTTTTTTATCGTAGGAGAAGGCCCTTATCTCCCTGTGTTAAGAGAACTGGTCAAAGAAATGAATATTGAAAAATATGTTTGTTTTACAGGATTCCGCGAGAATATATGGGATTTTTACGCTGATATGGATCTTTCTGTTTTTCCCACAGAAAATGAAGGGATAGCACCCGGTGTCATGGAATCGCTTTTTTATCATGTTCCCGTTATTGCATCGGATATCGGGGGGATACCGGAAATCATCACTCATGGCTGGAACGGACTGCTTTTCCCTTCAGGCGATCACAGAGAATTAGCCCGTTTAGTCATCCGCCTCTTTACGGATAAAGAAGAATATGATAAAATCAAAGAAAACTGCAGGATATGGACGGAGAAAAAAAGAGCGGAAGACCCGCCTGGGAAAAAAATGCTTGACAGATACAAAAGGGTTCTGGCGAATCAATGAAGATATCGGCCTTGATTCTGACAAAAAATGAAGAAGGTAACATCGAAGAATGTCTGGACAGCGTCGCTTTCTGTGATGAAATCCTTGTCATTGATTCTGAATCAACAGATAGGACAAGAGAGATAGCTTCAGATCTGGGTGCCCGTATCCTTGTAAATCCCTGGCCGGGATTTGCTCAGCAAAGACAGTTTGGAATAGAGAACTGTCTTTATTCCTGGATTTTGATGATCGATGCCGATGAGCGCGTTACACCGAGACTCAAAAATGAGATTTTGAAATTGTTTTCTGAACAAGGACATTTTTATTCAGGGTATGAGATCCCGAGAAGGACTTTTGCTTTCGGACGTGAGATGAAGCATATGAGGCCCGGGAGAAGCCTGCGCCTTTTTAATAAAGAAAAAGGAAAGATGACCTTGAAAAGACATGTTCACGAAAAGATTATTGTGGAAGGGGATGTCGGCCGGCTGAAAGAACCGATGCTTCATTTTTCATATAGGACAGTGGAAGAATATATAGATAAATTAAATCATTATACATCATTACTGGCTTTGCAAAAGTTAGAATCAGATAAAGGGATCTCAATAAAAAAATCGTATCGAAGATCGACAGGAGTTTTTTGGCATCGCTTTTTAGATAAATATATATCACGGGGAGGATTCCGGGACGGAAAGTACGGATTCTATCTTTCCCTTTTGACGGGTATTCAGGCTATGACGACAGAATTTAAGATCGTTGATATATTAAAAGGGCGGGGGGACGAAAATGAACGCCTTTGAAAAGGAGTTAACGAAAAAGATTTCGCAAAAGAAAGCTGTTGTCGGCATTGTCGGCTTGGGGTATGTCGGACTCCCCCTGGCTGTTACTGTGGCTATCAAGAAGTTTAAGACAATCGGCTTCGATATACAAAAGAAAAGGACCGACATGGTCAATCAAGGAATCAGTTATATCGGCGATGTAGATGAAAAAGAATTAAAAGAGGCCGTCCGCACCCATTATTTAGAGGCCGGAACTGATTTTTCACGCATCAGGGAGTGTGACATCGTCTGTATTGCCGTTCCGACACCTTTGGATAAATATCATCAGCCGGATGTCCGCTATGTTCTCCAATCCACCAAAGAGATCGCTAAAGCAGTAAAAAAGGGCACTCTTATTATTTTGGAAAGCACAACCTATCCCGGAACAACAGAAGAAGTCGTTGCCCCGATATTTGAAAAAAAAGGATTAGCCCCGGGAAAAGATTATTTTCTTTCTTTTTCCCCTGAGCGCGTGGATCCCGGCAACGACATATACAAGACAAAAAACACACCGAAAGTCGTCGGAGGGATGACGGCCTCCTGCAACAGGGTGACCGAAGCCTTTTATTCAGCGATTCTGGATGCTCCGGTCACGGCCGTCAGCAGCCCTAAAACGGCGGAAATGGAAAAAATACTGGAAAACACCTTCCGAAATATCAATATCGGGCTCATTAATGAGATGGCGATTCTTTGTTATAAAATGGGCATCGATATCTGGGAAGTCATTGAAGCGGCTTCTACAAAACCCTATGGATTTATGCCCTTTTATCCGGGGCCGGGGATCGGAGGGCATTGTATTCCCATTGATCCCTTTTATCTGACATGGAAAGCCCGGGAATTCGATTATCATACCCGCTTGATCGAAACAAGCAGCGAGATCAACAATTATATGCCTGAATTTGTCGTCGAACGAATCTTCTCACTCCTCAATAGAAATAATAAGACTCTTCAGGGGGCCGTGATTCTGTTTTTGGGAGTCGCTTATAAAAAAAATATCAGTGATATGCGGGAAAGCCCCGCATTAAAAATATTGGATCTTTTGAATAAGCATGGTGCAGATGTCCGGTATAATGATCCGTTTGTCCCTTCTTTTATACACAGGAAGAAAACATATGTTTCGGTTCCTTTGAAAAAAGAAGTTTTGGATTCTGCCGATCTTATTGTGATGATCACCGACCATTCTGTCTATGACCCCGCAGATATTATTCGAAAAGGACGCCTTATCTTCGACACAAGAAACATTACAAAGGGATATCGGGGGGAAGGAGTGGAACGGCTGTGACAGCTTTGATCTTTTACTCTGCAGCTCAAGCCTATCACGCCGTAAAAGAGCGTCTCTTTTCAAAAAAGAGCCTTTGGCAATGGCCTTTGTTGGCTTTTTACCTTTTTTTTGTCTTTATTGATGCCCGTATCCCGCTCTTTTCTTCATCCGTTTCTTTTTTTGTCATCTTATGGCTATGGCCGCTTCTTATTATGATCGACCGCTTTTTTGAATATCTTTTGATTCGAAAATTGCATAAGAACTTCAATGCACCCTCTGATAAAATATTTTTCTTTTTCAAACCGGCTCTGTTCATGACCCTTATTGATATCACCTATTACAGTATATTAATATTATTAAACCGCATCGTCTTTCCCTGGATGATGCAGGCATCCTTGCAGGAAGGGTTCACTTCACTCAACCGTCTTGTCGCCAGCGGGCTCTACTATTTCATAGTCATCCTTTTTCTGGCCATACGATGGAACATTTTTATTCTTCTCTATCGGGAGAAAAAAAATTATGGAACACAACTAAAAAAGGCGTTGAATATTCTGAGGGAGAATTTCGGGACGTATGTTCTCTTCGGCGTATTATTTGTCATTTTATGGGCGGTAACACTTTGGGGAGACAAAAATATAGCCCGTTACCTGGGACATTTCATCGCCCTGAAAGAAGGAAGCGGTTTTTTCTGGTCGGCAGGGAAGTTCATTATTATTAACTATTTAAGGCTTCTTTTTCTTCTTCCCCTTCACATTTATTTATACTATAATCTGATCTATGTTTTTTACAATATAACTCAATATCCCCGCCAGGAGGATATGCCTTTTGTCATGCGTTTTCTTGTGTTAAGGAGAGGTGGCTGAGTGGTCGAAGGCGGCAGACTCGAAATCTGTTGTACCTCTTGTTAGGTACCGTGGGTTCGAATCCCACCCTCTCCGTATCTTCGGAGGTTTATGAGCATTCTTTTTTTTGATTCAGGGATGGGGGGTATCACGGTTCTTGCTGAAGCGATGACCCTTCTCCCCGGCGAACACTATTGGTATTACGCCGACACCGCCCATGTCCCGTACGGTAACCGCAGTCCGGAAAATGTCAGGAATCTTGTGATACAAATCATGGATAAGATCATCCCTCTTATATCCCCGGAAGCTGTCGTTATCGCCTGTAATACAGCCACAAGTGTCGCCATAGACAGTCTCAGAAAAAGATTTACCATTCCTGTCATAGGAATGGAGCCGGCCGTCAAACCGGCGGTGGAAAAGGAAAAAGAAAGAGGTCGAAGAGTTTTGGTTCTGGCGACATCTCTTACCCTCTCACAAAAGAAATATTCTCATCTTGTATCGCGACTGAACAGTGAAAGGATTGTGGACTCTCTGCCTTTGCCTGAATTGGTCAGAATGGCTGAGGAGGAGCTCTTTGACAGCGATTCTGTCATTTCTTATTTAAAAGAATCTTTTTGTTCACTTGACCTTATTCAGTATGGGACGGTTGTTTTGGGCTGCACACATTTCCCTTTTTTCAAAGATGAAATCGCTTCCTTTTTTACAGAAGGGACCCCTGTTATAGACGGCAATGCGGGAACTGTCAAACAGCTCAAACGCGTATTGAACAAAGACCGCTCTCTTACAGCAAATGAAAGAAACAAGTGGCCGGAATTTATGTCCAGCGGAGACGTTAAAAAGGATAAAGAGAAGTTCTCCCGGCTTCTTCGTCGGTTCCGGGAGGAGCGACGTGTACGCTGACATTGTTTTTCCGGATCTTGAAGGGAAAGCCTTTACGTATCTTCTGAGCGAGGAAACAAACGAATATGAATCAATTTCCGGTGCCCGCGTCCTTGTCCCCTTTCGCAAGGGATTGAAAAGGGGTTATATTCTCAGGGTATTCAAGGAGAAGCCGAGAGGAATAAAAGGAATAAAAAAAGTCTCACATATTATCACGCCCGTTATTCCGCCACAGCTTTTTAAATTGGCTTTGTGGATGTGTGAGTATTATTATATATCGGCAGGCAAGATGCTTCACGCTTTGTACCCGGCACCGGCCCGTATTTCACATGAAGAAAGGCTTTATCCGGGCCCCCGCTTTTCCAAGGCATCTGATCTTCTCAAAAAAAGTGTCCCGGCGAGGGGGATATCAAAGGCTGTGCTTATGAAGAAAAATCAAAACAGCTTTTCTCTGGTGGAAGAGGCTTTGAGAGAGGCAATATTGATCTCTGAGATCAAAGTCAAGGACGGGAAAAGAAAAAAAAAGATGCTTTATTATCAAGGGCCGGAAGGAATGCCCGAAACTATTTCTCCGCAAGCAAGGCGTCAAAAAGAGATCATACTCCGCCTGCAGGCTGTCGGCGGAAAGCTTCCTTATGAGGAGATCGGGCCATCTTCTGCACTCTCCGCCCTTGAAAAACAAGGGCTTGTCGCCTTTCGGGAGGAAGATACCAACGATGGGCATATGCAGGAAAGGGACAAAGAACAGCTCCTGTGCATCAATGAACTTTCAGATAAGCAAAAAGAAATTTTCAGGAGTATTGACCAGCAATTATCCAAGGGCTTTTCTGTTCATCTGATTCACGGTATCACGGGAAGCGGTAAAACCGAGATTTATTTGCATCTGATGAAAAATGTCCTCTCCCGGGGGCAAGATGTCCTTTATCTTGTTCCGGAAGTGGCTTTGACAACACATTTGACCCGCAGGCTGGAGGCCGCATTCGGACAGCGGGCCACAATCCTCCATAGCTATATGAATTCAAAAGAGCGATACCAGTCCTGGTCAAAAGCGTTCTCTTCCAGAGGAGAAATCTTTATAGGGCCCCGATCCGCCCTTTTTACCCCGTCTTCTTCATTGGGACTTATTATTATCGACGAAGAACATGAAAGTGCTTTTAAACAAGATGAATCTCCACGGTATCATGGGCGTGATGCCGCTATTTACAGAGGGAAGATCGAAAATATCCCGGTTGTTTTGGGAAGTGCCACTCCCTCTGTGGAAAGTTATTATAACGCTGTCGTTTTGAACAAGTATAAGCTCTATTCTCTCAACGAGCGCTTTCAAACGGCGGTTTTGCCCCGCGTCTCTGTCGTGGATATGCGAAAAGATGTCTGTGAGGGAGGAAAGACCTATCCCTTCTCTACAGAGATGATCCGCCATTTGGAAGACCGTTTTCACAAACAAGAGCAATCAATCCTTTTTATAAACAGAAAAGGATATCATACGGCGTTGATCTGTAAAGAATGCGGGGCTCCCTTAGAGTGTCCGCATTGCTCTCGGCTGATGACTTATTATAAGGAGCGTCATATTCTTCAATGCCATCTCTGTTCGTATTCATATCCCCGCGAAAACGCCCGGTGCGCTACCTGCGGGAAAACAAGTTTTGTTGAAAGCGGCATGGGTACAGAAAAGATAATGGAGAAAGTCAAGCAATTGTTCCCTGACATGAAAGTGATGCGGATCGATGGCAGTATTGTGGCGCGCCATGAAACAGTTCAATCCTTATTCGGGGAATTTGAAAAAGGTAAATCCGATCTTCTTATCGGCACACAAATGATCGCCAAAGGTATCGATTTTGAAAATGTAACGTTTGTCGGTGTCGTATCAGCAGACGCAATGATGAATATGCCCGATTTCAGGGCGAATGAACGAACATTTCAGTTGATCAGCCAGGTTGCCGGACGCTCCGGGCGCGGGAGAAAAAGAGGAGAAGCGCTGATCCAAACATGGATGCCCGCCCATTATGTGATAAAAAGTGCGATCCGCCATGATTATCGAATGTTTTTTGAAAAGGAGATCCTCTTCAGAAAAGAGTTGGGATATCCGCCTTTTACACGATTTTGCCGTATTATCTTTGAAAACAGGGAGAAAAGCGTTTTGGAGAAAGAGATCCGTGCATTGGAGCGTGTTCTACCCTCTCTGACAGGCCCCGGGGCAGAAGCATTTTTTCAGGAGTTTGAGAAAACTCCGAAACGGGCAAATCTATACAGAGCGTTCTTATTGATCAAATCAAAAGAGATCGGAGCTCTGCGTCAAACAGTGGCCGCTGTTCAGAGGAAAGCAGAACAGAAAAGAACACGGGTCTTTATAGATATGGACCCGTATTATTTAGGATTGTAATTTGCTTTTGAAAATCTGATAGAATTTATCTATCAAATTATAATGACCCTCATTGTATTCTGTTTCCGTTGTCGGAGATGAAAAGATCAGAAATCCAGAACCGAATGATTCTTGAAAAACAAAAATAAGATCATAATGAATCGGGCCGGTTTTTTCTTTCAAATAACGCCAATTGGCCAGGATATGATAACCGGAATCCAGCGAACGGATTTCTTCGGGGTCGAAAAGGCAATTTGTCTGGATGAGATCGATATTATTTCCCGAAGAGGGGTGAAAAGAATAAGCATAATGCGTATGGGGAATGGCGACGATCAGCCGTTTGACCATTTCTTCAAAAAGGGCCCCTGCCTTTTTATATGGGACGTCAAAAAACTCGATGAGATTGCGGATCATATTTTCTGAACGTGAAAAATCGTCTGTAATAATCCCGTAGAGAGAATCCTTTTTTTGTGTTTTAGCCCGTAAGTCCTTATTCCAAAAGACGACACGGTTTCGCCCTCTGTTTTTTGCCTCGATCAAAGCCGAATCGGCTTGGTTAATTAAAATATTGATCCATTCGGAATCGTCGGGGTAGAAGGAGCATCCGATGCTCACTGACAGAGGCATATTGTGAATGATTTTGGCCTTTTCAATGGAACGGCGAAGTTCGTCGCTCTTTCTCTCGGCTTCTTCGCGGGTAATATTGAAAAGAACGGCGATAAACTCTTCACCGCCGTATCTTCCTATTAAATCGTTCCGGCGAATCCCCTTTTTTAAAAGAGAGGAGATTTTAAAAAGGATTTCGTCTCCCTTCTGATGACCATGACGATCGTTGACTTTTTTAAAGAGATCGATGTCAATCATAAGAAACGCACATTGGCTGTCCAACGACCGTTGATGTTTAAGACGCATTTTTAATTCTTTCAGAAAAGCGTGCCGAGTCAAAAGATATGTTGTCTTATCCAAAATAATATCTTCGTGAAGTTCGTTATAGTGGATGATAAGCTGTATCAATTCTGTATAGGCTTTAATCGTCTCCACGGTTTTCGGGGTAATATTGGAAAGGGGGTACTTTGTGTCTACATAAAGATATCCTAAATAGATATCCGAAAAAGAGATGCTTTTTACTCTTTTTTCTCTGCGGTAGGAGACCGTTTTTTTCGTTGGATTGATCAAGGGAATGACCAATGACGTCAGCGGTGTGCCGAACCGATGGCTTTGACGGATCTCAAAATCTCCCTTGATATAGGCGCTTTGTACGAGCGTTTCATCCCGCGGTTCATGAACGCTGTAGAGACGGGGATTTACAGATTTGATCGTACCGAAAGAATTTTGATAAGGTGTATTCAAGACAATCATAATACGCTCTGCCAGAAAATACTTTTTAAGAAAATGCATGATTTTTGTAAGTGATTCTTTCAAGCCTGAATTCATTAATGCCCGGTTCAGGCTGCGGGCTTTACGAAGATTATCCTGTGTGACATCCTGATAAAGAAGTGACTGGATCTTTTTGATGACGGATGTGGAGGATCGTGAAAAGAGGGATTTTCCAGAGGGCAAAAACGAGAATGCGTCTCTGAGCTCCTGAATGATTCCGTCAATATACGGGAGGGCCGTCCATGGGGAGCGTAATGATCGGGGGAGATTTGTATAGACCATTTTTACCGATAAATAGAGAAGAAGAGACGTATTGTAGTATTTCACCGAATGGAGTTCTGCGTGTCTCATCAACTCGCGGGCAATGTGGTCGATATGCCGGATATCCTTTTGTCTGATGGCTGAGACAAGGCCTTTTTCGAAGAGCGATAACGCCTTTTTTTTGTCGTCGCAGACAAGCCCTTTGTAAAAAGCCCAATTGAATTCATTATCTTTCCCGATAAATTCTGAATAGTCCCGCAGCAATATTTCCCACAAACGCATTTTATGTTCATCGTCTCCTGAACGATGATACGCATAAAGAAGGCGAAGCATCGCTTCGATGATTTCCTGGGGAAGAGACGGGGGGCTTTCCGGCTCAGAACCTTCCGAAGCAGAATAAAGGTATTCCTGCAGACAGAGGATCTCTTTTTCCGTACATCCTGTGTAGAAATAATAAAAGCTTTTATCAAGGAGATAGAGTCTTTTCCAATGCTCATTTTGTCTGGCGGGAGAACGCATCATATGTCTTTTTAAAAGAGAGAGGCAATGGTAAGCCAATCTGCGCTGTCCCATCCTGATATAGAGATGCGTGCCGATGGAGAGAAAGCTGAGATACTCCGACAGGTTTTTCTTTTTATTGGGGCCTATGACTGAACGGGCATAATCGCGAAAGGTCTCCAAAGCCTCCTTGTATTGTCCCGAATCCTGATAGGCTTCGGTCAGATTATAAAAAGCTGTATTCGCAAGAATCGGAACTTGATGTTTTTTCGCCACGGCGATCGTTTCTTTGAGGTCTTCGATGGCTTTCTCGTTATCAAAAGAGATGAAATATTTGGCAATAAAACGATTGTTCAGAATAGAAATCATCTCTTCAAAGCTTTGTGTCGATTCTGCCAATACATAGGCTTTATCTAAATATTCAAGAGCTTTGGCATAATCCGCTTCAGAGATCAATGATTGAGACATTTGAATAAGAATATGAAGTTTGGCTTTGGTGACCTGATAAAGGTTGCCGTGCACCCGTTTGAGCAACTCTTTTCCACGTTGCATGAGAAGAGTGTGTTTTTTTTGAATGAGAAGGAGGTTAAAATAATTGCTGATGAAATTCGAAAGCTCACTGGTGATCCCGTGTTGGAGAAGAAAGCTGAAAACGGCATCATAAACACGAAGTGCATGCAGGTCTTTCATAAGTCCGGTCAGAATCAGCCCCTTAACGTTGAGGAAGTAATAACGAAAGGGCCGGTTCTGTTCTTTTTTAGCCAAAAGAGCTCCTTGACGGCACAGTTGAAGTGACCGGTCGAAATCATCGATAAAAAAGAGAAGTTTGCTAAAATTTAAATAATAGGTCAGAAGATTTTCTCCGCGGAGTTTGGAACAGTCGATGGATTCAAAAATATTGAGAGCTTTATCGTCTTGATTGCTGTAATAATAAAAGAGGCCTAAAGCTTCCTGCCCGCGGTAATAAAGTTCTTCTTGGGGGAGAAGTGGCAAGGCGTCTTCTAAAAGCGTTACCGCGGACTGTATCTCAGGGCGATGGGTCTCACGGGAGTATTTTTGTAGAAAATGAATCGAAGAGAGAACAACAAGATGCGGGATCCCATCTTTGACGAATTGCATTTTAGTAAGAAGAAAAAAATGTGATTCCAGAGAAACAAATGAGTCCGGGTTTTGTAGAAGGAACGCAACGGCGCGCCGAGCAAAGGGGGGAGGCGGAGGGAATTCTTCAGAAAGAAAATTAATAAACAGCTGTCCTCTTACACTGAAAAGGGGGCTTTTCCCTCCGGTTACTGTTAAAAAGTTTTCTTTCACAAGACGGTGAAGCTTTTTTTCCAGTTCAGGAATACCCGAGAAGAGCGCACGTGCATCGTCCCAGGGAAGAAACTTTTCGTAGAAAGCCAATGTGGAAAGAATGATTTTTTCTTCCTGGGAGAGCCGATTGACCCGTTGATGCCAAAGATTGTCATAAGAAAAAGAAAAAGGATAATTGAGAAGTGCCTCTGGAGAAAAGTGATAGGAACCGTTTTCAAAGGTAATAAGGCCTTCCTCTGCAGCCGAACGGGTAAGATTAGCTAAAAGGGCGCATTTCCCCTTTGTCTTCTTATAGAGGGTGTCATAAAAGGACGTGTAGCGAGGGTATTCACTTTCAGGAATAAGATAGATCCGATTGACCGATTCTATGAAGATGTCTTTGGGCAAAGTCTCAAAAGTAAAAGACGCAACAGCATTATTTTCATGCTGAATCTTTTTTCGGAGATCTAAGGGATAAGATAAGTCAAAGAAAACCCATGTCAGGGAATTCCCCTGAAGTCCGTTGATCAGATAAAGGAGAAAGGAGACGATCTCTTCTCGCTTTGAGGTGATGTAGGTAACGGAAAAAGTCAGTTTATATTTGTCGGAAAGCGATTGAATCACAGTCAGAAGCCGGTTGTAGGCAATATATTTATTATCGCCCGCTAAGACAGAGTCATCCCAGTCCAGAATTTTTTTGATTTCAGGAGATTCGGCATCCAGGTATTTGCCCTCGACATCAATATGCTGTAAGCTCTTAATGAGAGAGTTGAGTGTGTCCATGATCGTATTGGCTTTAAACCGTATCAGAAAAGGGGAGTCCAGTTGAAGGATTTCCAATGATTCATAAAAAACCGGGATGACTTCACAGTAAATATCTCCTGTTAAAAAAAGAACACGATTTTTTTCCTGCTGCGTGGCTAAAAATCCATTTACAGGCTTAATAATCCGCTGCAGGCCCATTGTACTGACTGTGTAATAATGGTCTATAGCCGTATGAGCGGGCATGATCGAAGATCCCGGAGTATGGGCATTAAAGATGTCGAACAAGCGTTCTATATTATCGCCTGTCTTAAAATCGACCGAGCGGTGTACTTCTGAAAGAAAGGGTTCCAGGGCAGGAAAAATGTTTTGGGGAATCTCTTCTAAAAGATGGAACAGGTCTTCAAAATCACCGGCCCTTTTCATTCTGGAGAGCGGGTCGTTGCGGTCCAGGAATTCAGACAAACTGAAATCAAGCAGTTTAACCGAGCGCTCTTCCGACGTCAGGTAAATATTACGGCTGTTGATGTCATTGTGAAGGATTCCGCAAAAGTGAATATAATACAAAACACGAAGAAGTTCTCCGATGATCCGGAAAAGCTCTTTCTCGTTTGTCAGTGTTTTAAGGCCAGTCATCAGCTCATCCCCTTCAACCAGATCCATGGAAAAAAGATAATACTGAGGCGGGACGAGATGGCCGTCTAAAGACCAGATGGCGCTGAAGTCATAAACCCCGACAATATGAGGATGGCGTAAAGAACGAAGGATTTCAAATTCTTGCTGAAAATGTTCTAAATGAGGTGTTTCAGGCATATCAAAATTAATAATCTTCAGAATAACATCATGGGAGAGAGTAAGGTCACGGGCCCTGTAGACGATCCCCATAGCCCCTTCCCCCATTTTCGAGAGAATAGAGTACCGATTATTGATCAGTTTCATATACTTTATTATAAACCAACCCAGGGGCTGATTCAAGTAAGATGTGTAATTATTTCAATTTTGAGAATTGATCAAAGAATCATAGGCTGTATAGTTTTTTCTGAAAATATCATGTCCGATCTTAAAGACTCCGTATGTAATAAAGGGCGCGGCGTACACATCAATAGTATAGTGAATCTTCATCAGCAGAACGCCGGAGGCTTCCAAAAGTGTCGAGAAAAGAAAAAAATAGCCCAGATATTTGGCCTTTTTCTTTGTGATCAGATAACATAAAAAAGGGAAAGCTGTATGCCCTGAAAAAAAGAGGTCATTATAAATAGTATCCCAACTTTCATGGATCGCCTGGGCGGGATACGTTAACGCTGTTGTGGGAAGGATGATAAATTTTGAAAAATACATCAAGGTAAAGAGTTTAATATAAAAGGGAATCCGTTGCGGTTCTTTGATGAGGGCCCATGCCACAAAAACAGCAAAAAGAAGGTAAATATAATTGGAAGCGATGAAATCCATGTCGACAGAGGGCAGCGCATTGAGCAGTTCGTCATTAAGGGGTGTATTCGGAAGTTGGGCCAGATAATCAGATAAAAGGACATTGAAGTAATATAAATAAAACCATAAAAGAACTCCGGTTGAAAGAAGAAAATCACCCATGTAAAAAGGATTTTTCAACAACGGCTCATATTTCTTAAAAGGGATAAACAAGTTCATTCATTCACCTCAATATTCAGCAGATCTAAAATACGGGTCAGGTCATCATCGGAGTAATATTTGACGGAAAGAGAGCCCCCGCGGGGGGAATGTGTCAGCGAGACTTTGGTGCCGAAAAACTCCTGGAGGCGGGATTCGATAAGAGCGATCCCGGGTTCTTTGTGAGGCGGGTCCGTGTTCATCTTTTTGTGGGTGACTTCTTTTTTCGATGAAGCCATCTTTTCAAGCTCTCGGACACTGAGCCCCTGGTGAAGAACCGTATGAAAAAGCTTGAGACGGGTAGAGGAGTCCTGAAAAGAGAGAAGAGCGCGGCCGTGACCGGATGAAATACGGTTTTCCTCTAACGCTTTAATGATTTCAGGCTCTAATTTCAAAAGACGCAAAGTATTTGTTATGTAGGCTCGGCTTTTTGAGACTAACCGCGAGACATCCTGTTGAGTCAATCCGTTTTCCTCAATAAGGCGCTGATATCCTAAGGCTTCTTCTACGGGGTTTAAGTCTTCCCTTTGCAGGTTTTCAATAAGGGCCATCACCAGCATTTGGCTGTCGCTGGAGATTTCCCGGACGATGACAGGGATCACCTTATAACCCAGTCGTGACATGGCCCGAAAGCGCCGCTCTCCTGATATGATCTCATAGCTGTGATCTTCAAGACGGCGGACGGTGACCGGTTGAAGAAGGCCGTTTTCCTGAATGGAATCAGCCAGAGACTGGATCTCTTCTTCATGAAAGAGATTGCGAGGCTGAAAACGGTTTGGGCGAATCTCTTCAACAGGGACTTCAAGATAAATGCCTTCTCCTTCTTGAGGGGTAGGCTCTGTTCCCGGGATTAAGGCCCCGAGGCCTTTACCTAACGCTTTCTTTTTCATGATGCAGGACCTCCTCGACAAATTGCATGTAGGATGTGGCTCCGGCGGATTTGATATCGTAAAAGATAATAGGTAATCCGAAAGAAGGGGCTTCACTTAATTTGACATTTCTGGGGATGACGGTTTCATAAACCTTTTCCTTAAAATAAGCCCGGATATCATCCACCACCTGTTGTGCCAGGTTGATACGCTTATCAAACATCGTCAGAAGGATCCCCTGGATATAAAGATGAGGGTTCAGGTTTTTTTTGATGAGATTAAAAGTGTGAACCAATTGGGCAACACCTTCCAAAGCATAATACTCACATTGTATGGGAATAATGAGACCCTGAGAAGCGACAAGGGCATTAATCGTTAAAAGACCCAGAGACGGAGGAGAATCGATAACAATATAATCATAACGCTCTTTCAGTGGGGTCAGAATATTCTTCAACTGCATTTCACGGGCCATGACACCGACAAGTTCGACCTGAGCACCACTCAAATCAGCATGAGACGGAAGCAAATCTAAATTTTTAATCCCTGTTTTGACGATGACATTCTCCACAGATTCGTTTTTAATGAGGACATCATAAACAGAGACTGTAATGCTATCTTTGTTGATTCCGATTCCGCTGACTGCATTGGCTTGCGGGTCGATATCCACGAGCAGAACGGATTTTCCGTAGATAGCCAGACAGGCTGCCATATTGACTGCAGTTGTGGTCTTTCCCACACCGCCTTTTTGATTTACAATTGATATAATGCGTCCCATAATCACCGCCTCAAGGGGATTCAATGTTTCACGTGAAACACAATGTTCTTAATAATACCATTCTTTGAAAAAACGCGCAACGTTAAATTGGGGTTCGATGTTTCACGTGAAACATCAAAGGTCGGCATTTGCCGCCCTTTGATGTTGTTATCGTTTCTCTCTAATATCCTCAAGAAGAATACGAGAGAAGTCGCTGACAGAAAGGGCTCCCAGGTCTTCCCCTTTGCGATTTCGAGCAGAAACAGCGTTGTCGGCCTGTTCCTTGTCCCCGACAATAAGCATGTAGGGGGTTTTTTCAACGACTTGCGCATCGCGAATCTTTTTTCCGATCTTTTCGTTGCGGTTGTCGATATCTGCATACAGGCCGTCGGACAAAAGGGTTTCTTTGACCTTTTGGGCATAAGGGATATGCCTGTCGGCAATAGGCAGGATTTTGACATGCCGGGGAAGGAGCCAGGCCGGAAAAGAGCCGGCATAATGTTCGATGAGAATGCCGAAAAACCGTTCCAGTGATCCCATAAGTGCTCTGTGGATCATAATAGGGCGATGTTGTTCTCCGTCTTCTCCTATATAGCTCATGTCAAAGCGTTCGGGGAGATTAAAGTCGACTTGAATAGTCGTGCATTGCCAGCTTCTGTTCAGGGAGTCCCTGATTTTAATGTCTATTTTGGGCCCGTAAAAAACCCCTTCGCCCGGATCTATAGTATATGCCATTCCTGTTGCCTCAAGGGCTTTTTCGAGGGCGGAGGTGGCAATGTCCCATTGTCTCGGCTCACCGACATATTTATCCGGCCTTGTTGAGAGGTAAACGTCAAATCGGTCGAACCCGAAGGTGTGAAGGACTTTTTTTGTAAAAGAAATAAGATCGATGATTTCATTGTGAAGCTGATCCTGGCGGCAGAATATATGTGCGTCATCCTGGGTAAAGCCACGGACCCGCATAAGCCCGTGAAGGACTCCTGATCGCTCATAACGATAAACGGTCCCGAATTCGGCCGTTTTAAAAGGCAGGTCTCTGTAACTTCGTGTTTCATTTTTGTAAATGAGTATATGGAAAGGGCAATTCATCGGTTTTAACAAATACTCGTCTTCATCAACGGTGATAGGGGAAAACATATTCTCCCTGTAGAAATTCCAGTGGCCCGAGGTTTTCCATAGGTCGGATTTTGCTATATGGGGTGTGTTGACGATAGAATAACCCGATCGGATCAGCTCGTCGATGAGATAATCCTCAAGCTTGCGGCGTATGAAAGCTCCTTTGGGAAGCCAATAGACAAGACCGGGCCCATACTCCGGTTCGATGTGAAAAAGCCCCAATTGTTTCCCTAATCTTCGGTGATCGCGCAGTTTGGCTTCTTCCATCATCTGAAGATGTTGATTCAGTTCATCAGCAGAGAAAAAGGCTGTTCCGTAAATACGCTGAAGCATTTTATTCTTTTCATCACCTCTCCAGTATGCGCCGGCCAAAGACATCAGTTTAAAATGCTTGAGCCGTCCGGTGGAAAGGAGATGAGGCCCCCGGCAAAGGTCATAAAAGTCTCCTTGGGAGTAAAGGGTGATGGGTTGGTCGTCAGGGATGTCTTGCAACAATTCGAGTTTATAAGGCTCTTTTTCTTGTTTGAAAAGGGCCGCAGCCTCCCGAGCTGTCAGCTCTTTGCGATCCAGAGGGATATCTTCTTGCACAATGCGTTTCATTTCTGATTCGATTTTGAAAAGATCGTCTTCGGTAAACGTATGGTTCAGATCAAAGTCATAGTAAAAGCCGTTATCAATAGCCGGCCCTATGGCTACAGAGACAGGGGAAAAAAGGCGCTTGACGGCTTGAGCCATGACATGAGCAGCTGTATGCCGAAGAACTTCTAAAGATTCTGGGTCCTTTTCTGTAAAGATCACAATATGGGATGAAGCGGTAAGCGGTGTTGATAAATCAGCTTTTTGCCCGTCAATGGTTCCGAAAACGGCCTTCTTTGCTAATGAGTGGCTGATAGCACGGGCAGCCTCAATAAGGGAGATCCCTTGTTCCGCCTGAAGAGTCTTGCCGTCGGGTAATGTTAAGGTAATCATTGCTTCTCCTTTCTTTCAGGCTGCACAAGAGAGGACAGCCGGACTTCAACGATGAAGGCCTTTTGCTTTTTGTCCTGAAAACTATGTCTGTAAATGTAGAGACTGCCGTCAGAATAGTACCCCTGTCCCAATGGGTAGCGGATAAGCGCATAAAGGCGGTGATTAGAAGCATAAAAGAGCTCAAGGGTTCCCCCGTTCTGCGTGTTCCAGTAGGTGGCAAAATAGTAAGACCCGATTTGACCGATATTGTAGACCATGCCGTTTTTTTGGAGCGTCGGGCTCTTTTTGTCAGGAACTATTTTTTGAGAAAGAGAAAAAGTCTCCAGTTTCTTGGGTGTCAGACGATAGAGAAGAGATTCATATTGAAAAGCAAACATCAAATTGCCTGAAATGTCAGTGCTGAAAAGAATGTTCCCCGGGACAGGAGGGGAAAAAGAGCGGATTTCTTTAAGAACGGTTCCTTGATGAGCACATTGTTTCAGTGAAAAGTGATTGTCCTGAGAGACTCCGAAAACATAAAGATAATCGGATGTCGCGAATATTCTGATGATCTGGCGCATGCCGGGAATATAGCCCACGCCTTGGTAGTTCAAAGAACCTCCGGCCAGCCGGAAACGGGAAATACGATTCCCCGAGTCAGCGAACCAGAGTGTGTTATCAAAAGAAGCGACGGTATTGAGCCGTGTCAATTCCCCGTCGTTGCGTCCACGAGGAATGGAGATTTCCCGTTGCAATTCCATGGTCGCTTTATCGAAAAGAAGCAGGGCATTGTCTTTGTTATGGATGAACAGGTGGTTGTCATTAAAAACACCTTGATATTCCATCGAAGGGTGATCATAACCCGACGGGAGATGATGTAAAACCAAATAGGGTGTGATATCCGGCTGATAAGAAGCGGTTTTTTTGCTGCCTCCGAAACAGATACCCGGAAATAAAAAGAAAGAAATGAAAAGCACAAAAACGAAAAAATAGTTATTCTTCCACTGGAATATCATATCCCATATCCTCCTCTGTAGATAAGACGATAAATGTCTCGACATTGCGGATCGAAGGAATAATAAACGAGATCCTTTTCATGAGAAATTCTTCTAAAGCCGTTATTGAATCCATGGAGACATTAAGGATAAAATCATATTTACCCGTAGTAAAATAGTAAGAGCGGATCTCCTTGCAGGTGATGATCGCATCGCGGATCTTGTCCAAAGATTCCATGTTTTTCCTGTCAACAGTAATCGCCATGATGGCCGTAATCTGTTTGCCCAGTTTTTCCGGGTCTAAAATTGCCTTATATCCTTTTATAAAACCGTTATTTTCCAGTTTTTTTATGCGTTCCAACACAGCCGGCGTCGAAAGGCCGATACGTTCGGCAATGGCTTTATTTGTTATGCGGCCGTTGAGTTGGAGAATATTCAATATTTGTTTGTCGATCCTGTCCATAAATGCCTCCTTACAGGCCTTTAAAAAAACGGTGCACTGTGTCGATGACGTTATCTGATTCCTCTTCAGTGAGATCAGGAAAGAGGGGAAGGGCTAAAATAGACCGTGCAGCTTCTTCTGCAACAGAGTAATCCCCGGGGAAATACCCTAAAAATTGGAAACATTCCTGTAAGTGAAGAGGAAGGGGATAATAAATAGCATTGCCGATGTCATTTTTGTCTAAAAAAGCTTTTAATTCATCGCGGTATGGAGTAATAAGAGAATATACGTAGTATACCGGCTTGCATTGTTGTTTAATGACAGGTAATCGGACATTTTCCAATGCTGCAAATGCATTATTATATTTTTGTGCCCAATGTTCCCTTTTTTCAATATCTTGCTCCAGGCTTTGAAGTTTCAAACGAAGGATGGCTGCCTGAAGGGTGTCCAGGCGGCTGTTATAACCGATTTCTTTGTGATGATAACGGGATGTTTCTCCGTGGCGCCGAAGAATGCGAAGACGTTCTGCCAGGTTTTCGTTCTTTGTTACAGCCAAGCCGGCGTCTCCGTAGGCTCCCAGTGTTTTTGTGGGGTAAAAAGAAAAAATGCCGATATCCCCTAAAGTGCCTGCTTTTTGACCTTGATATTCCATTCCAAAAGCTTCAGCGGCATCTTCCAGAAGAGAAAGGCCGTGATTTTCAGCCAAAGTGAGAAGAGGCTGCATGTCAGCTGTTTGAGTAAAGAGGTGAATAGGTAAAAGAGCCTTTGTCTTTTTTGTGATCTTTTCCTCAACAAGGGAGGGGTTCATATTGAAGGTTTCCGGATCAATATCCACGAAGACGGGAGTCGCTCCAAGGCGGGTGATGGCGCTGACGGAAGCGAAAAAAGTAAAGGGTGAAGTAATGACTTCATCCCCGGGCCCTATGCCAAGTGCATGCAGAGCCAAAAGAAGGGCGTCGGAACCGCTGGCTAACCCGACAGCATGCGAGGTCCCGAGATAAGAGGCCGCCTCTTTTTCAAAGGCGTCGACTTCTTCCCCTAAAATATAGTCGCCGCGAAGCAGGACCGTTTCTATGGCACGGTTGAAAAGGTCTTTGTTTCGGATGTATTCACGGACTCCTGTAAAAAAGGGAACACTCATAGATCTTCCTTTCTCTTATCGGGGATAATTCAGCGGGAGGCTGACCGCACAATTATCCATATGACTTTGATAGATGGCTAAAATCAGTTCCAGGCTTTTTTTCCCTGAACGGCCGTCAGTAGAAGGATGGGCCCGGCCCTTAAGGACCTCCAAAACATTTTTATAATACTGAAGATGGCCGAAGCCGTAGACATTTGGGGGGGTGTAATCGGATTCCAGAATCTCCTTGTCTTCAGGGCGCATTTCTTCAAATTCCCATTTTTCCACTGCATTCAATGCCATACCCCCAATACGCACCGTCCCCTTTTCTCCGATGACGGTGATGGAACCTTCAAGGTTTTGCGGGTAGGTGAGCATTGTCACCTGAATGACGCCCATTGACCCATTTCGAAATTTCAAAATAGCTGCTCCGGTATCTTCTGTTTCGATTTTACGGGCCATGGTCGCTGTCTGGGCCATGACACTATCCACGGGGCCGCCGATCCACTGAATAAGGTCGACATAATGGCTGGCCTGGTTCATGAAGCAGCCGCCGTCAAATTCCCAGGTGCCTCTCCAGGGAGCCATGTCATAATATTCCTGTGGGCGTGTCCAAAAAACAGTCGTATTGATAAAGTAGATTTTTCCAAAGCGGTTTTCATCTACGGCCTTTTTCAATCCGGCAATCCCGGGATTAAGGCGGTTTTGCTTGACGACAAAAAGATGGACATTATGCCGGTCACAAGTTTCGATAAGGGCTTCGGCATCGTGAAGACGGACGGCCATGGGTTTTTCACTGAGAACATGAATCCCTCTTTGTGCAGCTTCAATGCCCATAGCCGGATGGAGGCCGGAAGGCGTACAGAGAGAGACAAGATCCATAGGTTCTTTATCCAGCATTTCCCGATAATCGGTATAATAAGGAACATGAAAAGCCGCAGCGGCTTCCCTGGCCCGTTCTTCACAAATATCACAGACAGCTGTCAATTTAACCTCATTATTAAGGTTTTTGATTGTTTCTAAATGATTTTTGCTGATACGGCCGCAGCCGATCAATCCGATCTGAATTGTCATAGCATTCCTCCTTAAGAAAACTATAATCAAATTTGTTCAACTTGCAAGGGAAAGTTAATTTGATTAGGAAAGTGAGGGGAGTTTCTTAATAAATATCAGCTTAAAAAGGTTTGTCAACAGGAGCTTTCTTCCGTAACGCCTGAAAGACATGATGAAGGTAGGTCAACTCCTTTTTTGAAAGAGGCCATTTCTGAAAAGCGTTGTGAAGCAGTATTTTGTTTTTTTTGGCTGTTATCGCTTTCTGAAAAAGATGAGAGGCAATCAGCTGATAAAGAGAAGAAAACAACAACTCTTTATCCCCGGAGGTCGCCAAAGGGGGGCCGGAAGTAAAGGCCTCTGAACCGGAAAGTGTATAGGCGGCCAGAAGGACCGCCTGGGCCAGATTCAAAGAAGAATGTTTGTGTTCTGTAGGAATAAAAACAGTTTTGGATGCGAAATAGAGTTCATCGTTGTTTAACCCGTTTGTCTCATTGCCGAAAAGAAATCCGATATGACGGGCTGTGCTCTGATTAACTTCCGATAAAAGCTCATTTAAAGAAATATGAGGATAGTCTTTTCTGGGGCGGGCGGAGAAAGCATAGATCATTTCCATTTGTTTGGCAAAGTCATGGAGAGAGCCGGCTGTTTTTAAATGTTTTAATTCTTTTTTGGTTCCCGCAGCCATCTTTTCGATCAGATCAGTGTTGAAGTGAATGGGTTCGATGACCCAAAGGTGATGAAAGCCCATGTTCAGTAAGGCCCGGAATGCGGAGCCGATATTACCTGAGTCGAAAGTTCGGACAAGAGCGAAATTGAACCGTTCAGAGGGGTGTTTCATAGATCTCCTTTCCGTCGGTGTAGAGAACTCCGGTCTCGTGAATGTAGCGGGGAAGGAATTTTAATATTTTGACATATCCTTTTCCTGCAAAAACAGCAAAAACCGCAAGAATGAAATAAAAAGAAAGAGAATTTAATAAACCGGTGTGCAGCAAGGTAGAGGCCGTAAGATGAACAATAAAGGCCGGTAAAAGGCCGGTCAAAAGTGCGGTTGCGGATGCCAGGGCCGGGGGATAATGAAAACGGCCGGGAAGAGTGCCGTAAAGAATATTTCCGTCTGTCCCGTCGAAAAGAAAAAAATAACGGGCTCCACAATACCGGTATTCCAGGATCCGAAAAGGATAGTAGAGAAGAGAAAGACGGGTATCTATTCCCGAGCGAAGCAATGTTGAAGACGTCGTGCGGGTCTCTTTCAAAAAGTGATGCTCCGTGTCAGGAGGGGGAAGAGACGGAGAGATAAAGCGTCCTTCTGCAGGAGGGGTTGTCATATGGGGCTTTAGTGTGCCGTAACCGTAAAGGGATTTTCCTGAAAAGAGCTTCAGGCCGGAAGGAAGTGGAAATGTGGCCGGCCGGGCAGCGGGGATGATGTCCCGGACCGGAGCAAGGTCAAGGGTTTTTTTAGTTTTTTTGAAAGAAAGATGAAGATAAATACCTTCTAAAAGATAAAAAGGAATAAAGTATAGTTTGTCGGATATAAGAGATATTTTCGAAACTTTATTTTTAAGGAAACGAAAAAAATGATTTTGAGCTTGCGAAGTCGAAAGTGTGTTTTTCAACCAGATCTCAGGGAATTCATCCTTACAGGAAGGGCGAAGAAAAGTCCCGCAGTAAAGACAGGAGATCTTTCGGTTCCATTGATGTTCGCTGATCTCTAAATCGGCACCGCATCGGGGACAACGGACGATATTGACCGAAATCATGGCCGGCCTCCCTGGAAAAGGGCCATTCCCAAAAAGAAAAGAGCGCTTAAAGAGAGAAGGGCTGTTAACGGGTGGTCAAAGAGGAAAAAGGCTGTAAAAAATGAAAAAAGGGAAAGAAGGAGAATCACATTCCTGTTTTTTCTTATCATTTGAACCGCATTAAGATCATTGATGTCGCAAGAAAAGACGATTCCCGTAACCCGGTCTGTAAGAAAGCGCATCGGCCGTCCGTTTAATTCCCCCTGAGATATAAAAAAGGGGATAAGAAGAAGAGTATGAGGGAGAAAGCCGCCGGGAACATAAAAAGGCGGGCATTCTGAAGCCGGTACCGGGTCTATGTTTTCAGTCTTGGGCTCATAAGAGTCAAGCTCAGCATAAAACTCTTCTCCGGCCTGAATACAATCCCCTTTTTTGTTTAATATAAAAGGAAGAGAGTGAAAACCAAAGGTAGTCTCCCGGTATGCAGAAAAGGAGTGCCCTTTTTGTTGAAGAAAGCGGCCCAAAGCCCTTTGGGACTCTTTCCGGGTTAAAAGAGGAAGGGCCCGGTAAAGGAGGGCGTTTCCCGTAGAAAAGGGATAGCAGGTGTTTGAGCACCATGGGCAGCGAAGAAGGGTATGGTAAGAGGTAATGGTCAGAGAAGCGCCGCAGGCAGGACAAGGCCGTTCCATGCTATTTAAGGAATTTTTTTATATTTTTATGGTCGCTTTTTCGGATCTTTGTATTGAATGTCTCATAGAGGGGTGAAAAATTCTGTTTCAGATGATTCATCAAGAATTCCTTTAAAAGCTGAACATGGTCTTCTTTAAAAAAGGCAACGGGGTGGTCCCATTCAAAAACCGTGAAAAGTTTGACGGCAAATTCGGAATTTTTTTGAGTAAAAAGAGCAAATTCCTTTAACGCCTCTTCGCAAAAGGGGGTAAAAGATGCGTTTTTATAATTTTCTTTTACAATTTCGAAAAGGATATCCATCGATTTTCTGTCGGCTGCTTCAGCAATACCAGGAATCATCGCTGTTTTGGCTTCAGGGGATGATTCTTTACGGATCATTCCTAAAAGCAGCGGGATAGCCTGCGGATGAGAGATGTTTTTCAATGCTGTGGCAAGCTCTTCCCGGACTCTTGGATCTTTATGCTCGGTCAGAGGGGTGAAAAGAGAGAGGTCGTCAAAAGAGCCGATCTCTCCAAGGATCTTAATCCCGTTACGGATGACAAACCAACGGCTGTCACGCAGCATGCGTTTAAGAAAAGGAATGGCTTTTTTCCCGCTTTTCACAAAAAGAGAAATTATTTGACGCCGCACATCCTTATCTTGCTCATCCATAAGAGCCGTAAGCAGCGGCGTAATAGCCAATTCGCCGCATTCAAGAAGCAGATTTTCAACCTGTACGTGTTCCGGGCTTTTAATGAGATTCCGCAAGAGAGTGATCAGGCTTTCGACCATGTCAAAAAAATCCTTTTTGCTGAAATGTTCCGTTAACCCGGTTTGAATCATCGAAGGGATCCAGCTGTTTAGCGAAGCGAGGTCCTGGAGTGTTGCCGCCCTTTTTATGGAATAAAAAGTCAACTGGGAAAAAAGATTAAAACAATGCGATGTGTATTCATTCTGATGGGCTGTGATATACAACAATAGATTTGTGAAAAGAACGGCATAGGCAGGGAAAGCCGTATCAGGAAGCTGACGGGATAATGTCAGGGCTTCTTCCAAAAGTTTATGTTTGACATCAACACGGAGGTCACCGATATTATAATCAAAAAGCCAGGTATAGTATTGAAGGACATCATTTTGCTTGGCATCGACGACGTCGTTATAAAGAGCCATGAGATCCAAGTGATCAAGGCTGTCAAAAGGAAGAGCCGTTAAAGTCCCTAAACGCTGGGTTTTTTCATAGGAATTTAATGATGAAAAAGGAAGAAGGTCATATTTTTTTTCCATCTCTTCTTCTGTCATTTCATTGTTGAGAATGGCGGCGATGTCTTCTTCATTCAACTCCACTGTTACATGACGTATGGGTTCTTCTTTTTCAGGAGTCTCGGGTTCCGGCATTGCAGAGGGCTTTTCTTCCGGAGAATAGTCTGACCCCAGGCCTATAAAATGACCTTTCTCCGGAATGGGGATCGAACCGGTTGCAGAGCCGGGAGCGATGTTTTGAAATTCATCTCCCGGTCCCCCGCTGCCCTGCCCGCCTGAACCGGCTCCGCCGCTGCCAATACCGCGTCCTTTTCCGCCTCCAAGTCGGGGCTGGTAAAAAATGATTTTGGCGTGTGAAATATCATAGGAGGTCAGTGAACGGTCGATGTCAGCCAGTTCCATGCCTTTGGAATCCGAAAGAATATGAATGAAAGCATGGTGCTCTTTGAGCGTTAATCCGGGAGTCAATACGATTCCCGTGTAACTGCGTTCAGAGAAAAATTTAAAGAGGTAATCAATAACATGCGGGTTGACTTTTGTTAATTCGGAGTTGATAAAAGCCGCATCCCGGGTGACGGTGAAAATAATATTTCCCTTTTCCTGAAAGATCTTATCGGCAAACTGGTAGTTACGTTCTACAGCATGAGCGGTCTCGGGGTGGCTGAATGTATAATAGAGTCCGTTCTGCAGTGCCGTTCCCAGTGTCAAAGCAAATAATTTGTATTCATTCACAAATCTCTCCTTAGATTTCAATGACCTTTAACATATTCGTTGTTCCCTTCACACCCATGGGCATACCGGCTGTAATAACGAATATATCGCCCGGGCAGGCCACCCCTCTCCGGATAAGAATATTTCTGGCTTCTTCGATCATGCGGTCCGTATTGTCAAAAAAAGAGGTCGTAATCGTCGTGAGGCCGAATGCTCCGGAGAGTTTTCTGGCAACATGTGAATGAGGAGTAAAAGAAATAATCGGTGCCGGAGGCCTGAATTTTGTTACGCGGAGGGCTGTGGCGCCGGAGGAAGTGAAGCAGATAATGGCTTTTGCCTGCAGAGAAAGAGCGGCTTCAACAGAAGCATAACTGATGGCATCGCTTATATTTTTCTTGTCGACAGGAATGGTGTCTTTTATCCGGCTGTAGTCGATATGAGCCTCTGTATTCAGAGCGACTTCATGAAGAGTCCGCACGGCTTCCAAAGGATAACGTCCGGCTGCTGTCTCTCCGGTGAGCATGAGGGCATCCACCGATTCATAAATGGCTGTGGCGATATCGGTGACCTCCGCCCGTGTCGCTCTTGGGTTTTGACGCATGGATTCTAACATTTGTGTTGCGACAATAACCGGTTTTCCTTTTTGACGAGCAGCGGCAATAATGCTTTTTTGAATAACAGGCAGAGAAGTCAAAGGCATTTGAACACCCAGGTCTCCGCGGGCCACAAGGATCATGTCGGCGCTGTCTGCGATAGAATCGATATTTTGAGCCGCCAACGGATGTTCGATTTTTGCAATAATGGTAACATGATCTGGGACAAGGGCCCGTATGGCATCAATCTCATCACGGCTTTTAATCATCGACGCGGCGATAAGGTCAAGCCCCTCATCAAGTGCAAAAGTGATGTCCTCTTTATCTTTATCGGTAAGGAGGGGGAAGGGGATGTCAAGGCCGGGAAAGTGAACGCTTTTGGCGTTTTCGATCGTGCCGTCGGTGAGTGCCCGGAGGGAGGCTCTTTGTGAAGTGACTTTTTCGGCGACTAATTCGACATTGCCGTCATCGATTAAAATCAGGCTGCCGGGGACAAGTAATTTATGAAGGGCATCGACGCCTGTCAATGCAAACTCCTTTTCCCCGTCAGGAGGGTCCTGGAAAACGATTGAAAGATGTGTGTCCTTACGGAAGTGCAGTGTCTCTGAACAGACGGTTCTGATTTCAGTACCCTTCAAGTCGGCCATGATCGGCATATCGGGAGATAGCTTCCGTATGCTCTTAATCAGCTCTCTGTAGGTATGATAGTCCCCATGGGAAAAATTAAGCCGAAAAAGATCTGTTCCCAGATGCAGAAGTTCTTTGAGTACAGATTCGTCATAGGACGAGGGTCCGAGAGAGACGATGATCTTTGTTTTTCTGGCGGCAGGGTTCATTTTTCCTCCGGGGGTTTCCTTTACTTTATCGCAAAAAGGCTCCTCTTTCAAGGTAATTAAAAGAAGGAGCGGTAAGTAATAGAAATATTGCGGCCGATTTTATTGTATGGGGCGGGAATCGCTACGCCGTCTTCAGGATCGGTGTTAAAATTACCGAACACATTGATCAAATGAAAATCGATGATCAGTTCCGGTACGAAGGTCCACCGGGCGCCGAGGTTGAAATAGCCTTTCCCGTCTCCCAGGCAATTTTCTCCGTTATCATTCAGTCCTAAATCCCACTCGCCGATAATCGAGAGTTCTTCGTTCAATCTTTTCTCACCCCCGAAGAAGAGGGTGATGCCGTCTTTGTCTTCAAAATCAGCAGCTTCCCTGGTATAGCTGATTCCGCCATGGAAAACCATTCCGCCGAAAAGAGAGATCTCTTTACTGGCGACACCGTAAAATCCTCTGGATTTGATGAGATAACGGTCCGGCGCGGCATCAAAAAGTCCCCAGCCGATAGAAGAGTAGCCGACGGTGATGGCGGGAAAAGCATAACGTTCTTCAAAAAGATTATATTTAATGAGAAATTCAACACGGGGGTACCAGTCGATTTCTTCATTTCCGATGACATTTTCGCCGCCGTAAGAGACTCCTAACATCAGCCTGTTGGTCAGAGAGACGGCTGCGTGTGTCCGAAAGGGGGCCATTTCGATATGGAATTCATATTGGCCTTTTTGCCCGGTATAAGCTGAGGGAAAAAGAATAATATCTGTCCCCGCAGGAGCTTGGGCCGGCATGAAGGATTGGGCTGCGGCGCTAAGAGCTGCAGCGGCAAAAACAAGCAAAATGATGAGTCGACGCATATAAACCTCCTAATTTTTAATCTCAATGGTGTAACGGTTTTCTCCCAAAATATGATTCAATTCTAACATAAAAGTCTCTTCAAGGGAAACAGTATATTGAGCATCACTGCGGAAAATGATCTCGCGGTCATCGTAGCTTACGTGGAAAAGGACAGGGGAGGGCCCGGGAAAACGGGTGAAAAGAGCAATCAGTTTTTGAGACAATTCTTTATGGGTTTCTCCGGAATGGAGATGCAGATGCAATACTTTTGTGCAGCTTTGGTAAAGTTCATCGGGAGTTTGGATTTCTTCGACTCTGATTTTCAAGGCCGGCTTTTCTTCTGAAGCTTCATCTGAGCGGAATTCATCGAGGAGGATCCTGCCTGTAACAAAAAGGAGTTCTTCCTCTTTAAAAAGAGCGGCGTATTTCTCTAAAGTCCCGTTAAAGGCGATGCAGGGGATTTCCGCACTCATATCTTCAAAATTCCCGGTCAGATAGCGTTTTCCTTCTTTTGAGATCCGTCGGGAGAGGCCTGTGAAAATCCCGCCGAGAGTGAAGGTCTGTGTTTGAAGGGTGCCGGGAGAGAGGCTAAAAAGAGAGCGGATATCGGTTTTCGTATACCGTTGGATGATTTCCTGATAATCTTCCAGCATATGTCCGCTGAAATAGACTCCCAAAGCCTCTTTTTCAAAGCGGTATTTATCCCAATTGCTCCATTCTTCCATATCAGGAAGGACCATCTCCTCCACGTCGTCAGTTTCTTCAAAAAGGGAGATCTGGCCGCGGGCTTTGGTTTCCTGTATATTGCGTCCCACCTCCATAAGATGGTCCAGTTCCGCCCAAAGTGTGCGTCGCTTTTCCCCTAATCCGTCAAGCGCCCCGCTGTAGATAAGATATTCAAGCACCTTTCTGTTGACGGCCCGATAATCGATCCGCTTGAAAAAATCCGAAAAGGAACGGAAATCTCCGTTAGCCGTTCGTTCTTCCACAATCGTGTCGATGGCATTTCTTCCGACATTTTTTATTGAGCCCAGGGAATAGCGGATCGCACCCCCTTCTGTTGTGAAATCAGCAAAACTTTTATTGATGTCAGGTGGTAAGACTTCAATTCCCAGATCGCGGCATTCTTTGATCCCTAAATCGATGCGTTCTGTATTGCCTGAGTCGTTGGTCAATTGAGCAGCCATGTATTCCTGGGGGTAGTAAGCTTTTAAAAAAGCTGTCTGAAAGGCGACATAGGCATAACACGCCGAATGGGATTTGTTAAATCCATATTCGCCGAAACGTTCAATAAGATTCCAGAGTTTTTCCACTGTTTTACGGGGATGTCCTTTGCTGACCGCTCCGTCGACAAATTTTTTCCCCATTTCCTCAATAAGGGCCTGTTTCTTTTTTGATACGGCTTTTCTGAGACTGTCCGCCTGCCCCATAGTGAATCCGGCTACGAGGTTGGAAAGGCGCATGACTTGCTCTTGATAGACGATAACTCCGTAGGTCTCCTTCAAAACTTCTGCCATCATGGGAAAAAAGTATTCGACCTTTTCCTGACCGTTTTTCCGCAGAATATAGGTGTCGATGTTTTGCATAGGGCCGGGGCGGTAAAGGGCATTCATGGCAATAAGGTCTTCCAGCCGTTCGGGTTTCAATTTTTTTAAATATTCCCGCATCCCGCTGCTTTCAAATTGAAAGACCCCGAATGTCTTTCCGTCTCCCAGCATTTCAAAGACTTTTTTATCCTCATAATCAAGGGCATTCATGTCCAGATCCAGCCCCCGGTTTTCTTTAATGCGCCGGACAGCATCGGCGATGATGGATAAGTTTTTCAATCCCAGAAAGTCGATTTTTAAAAGGCCGATACGGTCAGCATCCACCATATCAAACTGCGTCGTGATATTACCGTCTTTATCTTTATAAAGAGGGACGATGCTGTCCAGGTTATCTCTGGCAATAACGACACCTGCGGCATGCTTTGAGACATGTCGGGAAATCCCTTCAAGTCGGACAGCAATCGTATAGACTTTTGTGTATTCTTCATCTTCATGGATTAATTTTTTTAATTCCGGATCATTTTTCACGGCATCATCCAAATTTTTGGCTGATTCAGGGATGAGTTTAGCGAACTTGTCGATTTTTGAAAGGCTGACATTCAGAACGCGCCCGACATCACGGATAACCGCACGGGCTTTCATGGTTCCGAATGTGGCGATTTGACAGACTTTTTCCTTTCCGTATTTTTCGGTGACATAATCAATGACCTGCTGACGTCCGCTGTCGGCGATATCGACATCAATATCGGGCATGCTGACACGCTCGGGGTTCAGAAATCGTTCAAACAGAAGATCGTACCGCAGAGGGTCGAGGCCGGTAATGCCCAAGGTGAAAGAAATAATGCTTCCTGCAGCCGAGCCCCGCCCCGGGCCTACGGGAATGTCATGGTTTTTGGCGTATTGAATAAAATCCCTGACAATAAGAAAATAGCTGGAATAACCCATATCCTTGATAACACCCAACTCATAATCCAGCCTTTTTTGTATTTCGGGTGTGATTTCAGAGTATCGCTCGGATGCCCCCCCGTAGCACAGCTCTTTCAGATAGGTATCAGGATCATGCCCTTCGGGGACTTCAAAGTGGGGAAAATGAGTATTGCCGTCATGGTCCAGTTCATCCTCCAGCGCATAATGGCACATATCACTGATATAAAGGGTGTTGCTCAGGGCCTCGGGTATATAAGAAAAGAGATCATTCATTTCACGGGCATCTTTGAGGTAAAAGGCATTATGTGAAAAAGAAAGGCGCTCTTCCTTCGGGTCGTCGAAAGTTTTTTTTGTCTGAAGGCAAAGAAGAGCATCATGAGCTTCGTAATCGTTCTTAAGAAGATAATGTGTATCGTTGGTAGCCGCCAGGGGGATGTCCAGCCGAGTGGCCAGAGAGATAAGCTCCGGAAGAATTTCTTTTTCTTCGGGAATGCCGTGATCCTGGAGCTCAATAAAGAAATCACCACAGAAAAGGTCTTTGTAAAGGGCCGCTTTGTGCTCTGCTTTTTCACGATTCCCGGAAAGGAGAAGCTGGGGGATCTCTCCCTGGAGACAGGCCGACATTCCGATAAGCCCGGCTGAGTGATCCTTGAGAAGTCCGTCATCAATACGGGGCTTGTAGTAAAATCCGTCAATATAGGAAGAAGAGACCATTTTAATCAAATTTTTATAGCCTTCCCTGGATTTTACCAGCAAAATCAAATGATAGTTTTTATCTTTTTCACGCAATATCCGATTACCGGTAACGTAGACTTCACATCCTAAAATCGGTTTGATGCCGTTTTTCTTCATTGTATCGACGAATTTGACGGCGCCAAAAAGGTTGCCGTGATCGGTTAAAGCAAAAGATGGCATATTCAACTCTCTGAGACGCTGAGCCAACTGTGGAAATTTTGTGGCCCCGTCGAGCAGACTGAACTCAGAATGATTATGCAGATGGACAAAAGGAAGCGGAGACATCGTCAAAAAAAGGTCACTCCCATTCAATGGTGGCCGGAGGTTTCGAACTGATGTCATAAACAACACGGTTGACGCCCCGGACTTCATTGATAATGCGGTTGGAAATACGTCCTAAGAGCTCATAAGGGACTTTGGCCCAGTCTGCTGTCATCCCGTCTATGGATTCCACCATACGTATGGCAATGGTGTTTTCATAGGTGCGTTCGTCTCCCATAACTCCGACCGACTGAACCGGAAGGAGAACGCAAAAGGCTTGCCAGATCTTGTCATATTGGCCCGCTGAACGGATTTCGTCCAAGGCAATGGTGTCCGCTTCTCTGAGGATATTCAGCCTGTGGGGGGTCAGTTCTCCGATAACACGGATGCCCAGCCCCGGGCCGGGAAAGGGGTGGCGCCGGACCATCTCTTCGGGAAGTCCTAATTCGCGGCCTAATTCTCTGACTTCATCTTTAAAGAGTTCACGTAAAGGCTCAATGAGTTTGAGGTTCATCTTTTCAGGCAGCCCGCCGACATTATGATGCGATTTGATCGTCGCTGAGGGGCCTTTGAAAGAGACACTCTCAATGACATCAGGGTACAGGGTGCCTTGGGCTAAAAATTCAGCGCCGGGAATACTTCGGGCTTCCCGTTCAAAGATCTCCACAAACAGCCGGCCGATGGTCTTTCTTTTTTCTTCCGGGTCAGTGATTCCGGCTAAAGCTTCTAGAAAGTCAGAAGAAGCATCCACATATTGCAGATTCAATGAAAAAGCGTCGCGGAACGTGGAGATGACCTGGTCGGCTTCATTGGCCCTTAAGAGTCCGTTGTTGACAAAGATCGGAATCAGTTGACGGCCTACGGCCTTATGCAGAAGAAGGGCGACCACAGAAGAGTCAACACCGCCGCTTAATCCTAAGATAATGGTTTTTCCCCCCACTTGTCGGCGTACATCGGCGATAGTGTTTTCAATGAAGACTCCCATGGTCCAATCGGGGGAAAGGCGGGCTACGGAAAAGAGAAAATTTCTGATAAATTGTTTGCCATAAACGGAATGGGCGACTTCAGGGTGGAATTGGACTCCATAGACAGGTTTGTCTTTATGTCTCATAACGGCAAATTCAGTATTGTCTGTTTTGGCGATTTCCAAAAAGCCGCCCGGCAGTTTTTTGACTTTGTCTCCGTGGCTCATCCAGACCGTGCTGCTGTCCGGTAATCCCCGGAGCAAGGGGTCTTCAGGGCGAAGGATCGCCAACCGCGCCGAACCGAACTCCCGCTTGTCTCCCTGTATGACTTCACCACCCCAGGTATCGGCCATCAGCTGCATTCCGTAACAGATCCCCAAAAGCGGGAGAGGAAGGGAAAAGATCTCCTCACGGCAGCGGGGGCCATCTTGAATGACAGACGAGGGGCTTCCTGAAAGGATGACGGCAGAGGGGTTTATCTCCCTGACCTTTTCAAGTGAGATATTGTAGGGATGTATTTCGCAGTAAACATGCTCTTCTCTGATTCTGCGGGCGATCAGCTGTGTATATTGAGAACCGAAGTCTAAAATAAGAACCGTTTGCCGTGAAGACATGGTATCCTCCCTGTTTTATGCGTTCTGAGAAAATGTGTCTTCAGTATATCAGGGAGAGAGAAAGATGGCAATATATATCAGGCAAAAAAAGAGGGGAGCGATGCTCCCCTCCCGGCTACAGGCCTAAGGCTTTGTCGATTTCAGGCTTGTTGAACCCGATAATGATTTTTCCGTTGATATCCACGACAGGGACACCCATTTGTCCCGATTTTTGAACCATTTCCTGGGCTTTCGTCTGATCTTTTGACACATCAAAATCAGTAAAAGCCATGTTTTTTTGCTGCAGATAGCTTTTAACCATTTTGCAATAGGTACAAGTCGGGGTAGAATAGATGGTGATGTTCATGGAAGAACCTCCTTTGTTAACAGGGTGATAAAGGCTTTGACTTCATCATTAGGTATGGCATAACACATGGTCAGCCCTTCGCGGCTGCAGCGGATCATCCCCAGGCGTCTCAGAATCGAAAGATGTTGAGAAACCGCCGGTTGACTCATCCGGTACTTATCCATAATTCCTTTAAGATCATAACAACCTTGATGAAGGTCGATGAGGATCTCCAGGCGAACGGGATGTCCCATGGCTTTTAGCCGCTCTGCCCAAATACGAAGTCTGTTTACATCTTTTGTTTCCATGGGTTAAGTATATAAGAATATTCTTATATGTCAAGAAAAACTTCCCTTTTTCCCGGATTGCCGGTATTAATTCCAAATATCCGTTGAGATCTTCACAGAGCTGGCCAGCTGATAAAGGATCGTCGTCCAGTCTTTCAAGTGTTGGACAAAAGAGATCCTGGGTTCTGTAGGGGGGACAATAACCGTGTCGCCCGGGAAGATTCTGGCGTTCAGGAATTTATTTCTGAATAATGTGGTCACTTGTGATTCGTCATCCACGAAGTAAGGTGAAATAATGCGTCCGTTGGCTTTAATGACAAAGGCGCGGGAAAGGTCTCCGCGGGTTGTCGCTCCCCCTGTCATTCGGACATAATCCTTGACGCGGCTTTTCTTTTTATCATAGACGAAGGTTCCGGGGCTGTTGACTTCTCCCATAACGGTAATCGATTCGGGGTTGCGGGGGACATGAAGAAGATCTCCGTCGTTAATGGGGATATTGAAAGGAGAACGGGCGAGTGTCTCCGTGTTTCTGGATAAATCCATGATAAGGCGCCCGGTGACTTCGGCCTTTTTCATCTCTTCCAACCGAGTCCGATAAAGCGGAAGAAGGGTTTTTGTCATCTCCTCTGTCCGTCCTTCCATAACAGCAATGGTGTTTTCCATGGCTCGGATAAGATCCTCAAGATGTTCTTTTTGCAGGGCTTTGACAGATTCTCTGGTAAACAGGGCACCCCTGATGTAAGCTTCCTCGGTAAATCCGCCGGCGCGTTTGAGGATATCAGCAAGTCTTTCGCCTTCCCGGGCATAATAGACTCCGGGGTAGACGACTTCGCCTGATAAGGTAATGGCCCTGTTTTCTTCGAAATCAGCTAAGCGTCGGACAAAGATCTTATCAAAGGGGTGAAGGGGAAAGTTTTTTTCGGGATCATGGGGATGAGCCAAAACGTCTGCCAAAGAAAAGGAATCAACACGGATCTCTTCGACACGGTCATCCGAGAGGATCAAATAGACATATTCTGATTCTTGCAGATTCGCCGTTTGGGTAAGGCCGCGGCCCAGATGGATAAGGTCGATCACCGTCATCCCGTCGATAAAAGCAAAGGCGCCGGGTTGGCGGACTTCTCCCAGGATAAAGACAGGGGGGCGGTCCTGCATTTCATCTTTACTGTAAAGTGTAATAATGTCTTCAGGGTGAAGAAGCAGGTCTGCCTGGGGATCAGACTGAAAAAGAACTTTTCCCAGATCAACGGGGATGATGTACTTGATGTTTTGGGGGTATTGGCGTCTGGTGACTGTCGCATAATCCATATAAGTCTCAGGAAGAAGGAATTCCGGGCGTATCAAATCGGTGAAAGTCATTCCCTCGGTCCATTGAAATTTGCGCGGTGTCGAAACATAGCCTTCCAGAGTTACGGCATTGATTTCGCTTTTTGTGCGGGGAATCGGGTAGATACGGAGAATGTCACCGTCTCGGGGAGCATTTTGTGAGAGGTCGCTGCGGGATAATGTGGACAGTTCCCGTCCCCGGTCCGGTGCAAAGCGTTCCAATGAGATATTCAGTCCGTAAGCGGAAGCTGTCATGCCGCCGGCTAAACGGATCATGTCTTCCCATGTCTCGCCTTCTTTTACTTCATAAAGTGCCGGACGGCGCACATTACCGGCGACGGCGACCAAAGGCCCTACCGGGCGGATATGGATTAAATCTCCGTCCATAAGATAGGTGTCCCCCGATGAATCTCCGTTTAATATAAAATCATAAAGATCGATTGTTTTAACGGCCCGTCCATTGCGCTTGAGCTGAATATGCCGTAAAGACCCTGTTTCAGACGGCCCTCCTGAGGAGAACACAGCATTGATGACAGTGGACAATCCCGAAAGTGTATAAGAACCGGGGGCGTCGGCGTCTCCTGTGACAAAGATGCGGACTGTCTTGACATCGATCAGGGCGATTTCAAAATCTGTCCCTGTGGAGACTGCTTTCTGAAGACGCGCTTTCAACCCGCCCAAAGTCATGCCGGCCACACTCAGCCGTCCAAAATGAGAAGAAGAGATGTTTCCGTTGGCATTGACCGTCACATCGATTTCAGTAAGAGCCGTTCCCCAAATATTGATTTTAAGTTTGTCTCCCGGGCCTAATATATAATTATCATTCACCGGAGCATTGGTGACAGGAGCATAAGTGGAGGGGGCTTCAAAAAATGAGCGCCCGAAAAGAGAAAGGGAGGAAATATCCAGGGGATAGGCGTAGCCTTTTTCATTAAAATAGTAACGTTGAAAAAAAGACTCCTCTTGAGAAGAGTTGTTTCCCTCTTTAGTGGAAAGGGAAGCATCTTTTTGATCAGGCAGAGCTTGGGGGCGGAAGGGCTGGTCTTCTTTTTCGTAAGAGCTGAAAGCTTCGGAGAGTTTTTGCAGTTCTTCCGGAGTGAATTCTTCTCCGGCCATATATTTATCCAGCAAAAGCCGTTGTTCGTCTGATGTCAGTCCAAGGGAGAATGTGATCGTCATCATGCAGAGAAAAATCAGAAGAAGAAAACGCTTCATCTCGAGCCTCCTTTATCTTTTTTAGTCAGCCTCAGAGCTGATTTGAGAGCACTTAAATAGGGGGCCGTCTCCGGGTCTTCTTTCATCCGGTTGAAATATTCAACGGCAAAGGCGGCCAGGATACCGGTAAAAAAGCCTAAGAAAAGGGCCATGGCCATAATGAGTTTGCGTCGGGGGCGGACACGGCGGTCGGGCTGGTAGGGGCTTTGGACAACACGATAGAGGGTGTTCTGATTGGTGCGGGTGAGAATGATCTTTTTTGTCTCCATGGCCCAGATAGAAGAGAGTTCGGAGCGGAGCAGGGGGTCTCTGGTGGCACTGATCTCTTCTCGCAGACGAACGATGAACCGCCGGCTTTTATTTGTCTCATCCTTAATAATAAACTCATTCAGAGATGTCAGGAGTTTGTTCATGACCATATAGGAGAGTTCGGGGCTGATGGTCTCCAGTGAAACGGTCAGCGTATTATTCAATGTGTCCTCTTTTATCATAACCAATTCTCGCAGTTGTTCCAGGCGTCGGGAGACAGAAGGCTCTTTTTTCCCCAAGAGACTGCAAATATCATGAGTGGAGTCAAAATAAAAAAGAAAGTCTGCGCTGTGCAGTGTCCGTTTTACATTTTGGAGGTTTTCTCCTGTCAAACTGGACATATTGGCGCCCATAATCTGGGCAAAATCGGAGAAGCGGTTCAGCGTAGCCATGACGGGGTTTTCATCAGAAGGAGCGATAACAGCCGAAGTCCGGTAGATCTGCGGGGAAAAAAGAGCTAAAAATAGTCCGAGAAGAAGGAAAAAAAGAGTAAACCTGAAAATGAGCCCTTTTCTCCGAGCCAGAATAAGCAGCAGCTCCCATAAAGAGATTTCATCATGATTTTCCGGTTTCATTATTCCTCCCTTTCTATCGTCAGGCGGACCACGACAGATTCATCTGTCCGGGAGTATTCTTTGACAAAAAGCCCGGCTTCTTCAGCCATTTTCTCCAAAGCATGTAATGAGCTTTTTATTTTTATCTCCCCGTTTATAAGAAAAAAGCGTTTCTGTCCCCGGCGGGTCAGTGTGAAAGCCGATTTCTTTAAGGTGTTCTCTTTCCCGATAAGGATCTCACGCTGAAAGAGAAGCGGAGCTTCTTCCCATGTTGAAACAAGGCGGGCCGCTCCATTTTCCATCGTTGTGGCCGTTTTTCCGTAATAAGCCGTGAAATGGCTTAACGCGTCCAACAAAGCGATGAGACGGCTCTGTTCGCCGGGATACCGGGCCGGTTCATAGCAGGCCCCTTTTAAAACAACAACAGGCCCGGGAGGCCGGCGGTGAACTGAAGGAAACGTTCTACAAGCCGTGACGGATAAAATCAACAGCATTAACAAAAAGCGCAAGTCCTTCTCCTTTCCCGGGAAGATCTCCCCTCCTGGAGCGTGAAAGAGCCTGAGGATGAGTCCATGGGAGAATAGCAGCTTCAGGATGGGGCATAAGGCCGAAAACGCGTCCCGTAGAATTGCAGAGGCCTGCAAGACCCCCTTCTGTCCCGTTGGGATTGTAGGGGAAATCTTCTGTCGGCTTTCCGTCGGGTCCTGTGTAATGCAAGACATCCTGATGATTTTCTTTTATCCGGGCTGCTACCGTGTCGTCTTTAAAAAGAATGCGGCCCTCTCCGTGGCGGGAAGGAAGCTCCAGAGAGGGGAGTCCTTTGGTATAGATACAAGGGGAGAGCGGGTTGATCTTCAAATGCACCCAGGCATCATAAAAGCGGCCGCATATATTTTCGGTAATGGTGGCTTTTTGAATAAATCTTCCTTCCCCCGAATCCGGGAGAAGCCCCAGTTTCATAAGGATCTGAAAACCGTTACAGACACCGAGGATGAGTTTCCCATCAGCAATGAATTTTTTAAAAGGGGTTGCCAGAGAATATTTTAATCGGGTGGCGAAAGCGCGGCCTGCGGCCACATGATCCCCGTAGGAAAACCCGCCGATGAGCATAAGAAGATGGGCGCTGTCCAGGGGGCGGGGGTCGGTAATTAGATCGTGAAGATGAATCAAACGGACATCATGTGCTCCGGCATGGCGGAAAGCGGCGGCGCTTTCTTTCTGACAGTTAAGTCCATAGCCGGTGATAATAAGAATACGGGGTTTAAGAGACATGGGGGCTCCTTTGATAGGATTGCATCAGAGAGTCTTTTGAAAAAGCAGCGATCTCTTTTTCATTTTTCAGAAAACGCAAAAGCCCTTCTTTATTGACGCGTCCCGCCCTGGCCGGAGTAAAAGAGGATAAGGCATCCTCAAAGAAAGCGGCTTGTTCAGGATCGACGGTCAAAAGGATGCGTCCGCAACTTTCTGAAAAGAGAAGATCTGTGTCTGACAGGTCTCCGTCTGTGGGAAAGGCATCCAAATCGACATCCAGGCCCAGAGGTCCGGCTAATGTCTGTAAGGCAAGAGAAAGAGCCAACCCCCCTTTCGACGGGGCATGGGCCGACTGGATCATTCCCTCTTCAGCACATTGATGGTAGGCCCGGTACATGTCCATAAATCCTTCCCGGGAAGGGGCCGGAACGATGCCTCCTTTTTTATTCAAAGCGCGAAAAGCAGCGGATCCTCCCAGTTCTTTGGCGGTGATGCCCAAGATATAAAGAATGTCTCCCTCTTTGACCGGGGCCGGAGTCATTGTGTTTCGGTAATCATTGACTTTGGCAATGACAGAAAAGAGAAGCGTATAGGGAATGGAGATCTTCTTCCCGTCTAAAAAGGCATCGTTCTTCATGGAATCTTTGCCGGAGATGCACGGAGCTCCGTACAGCGGGGCAAAATGGGCTAAAGCCCGGCAGGATTCGACGAGTGCCCCCAGTTTTTCTTTTCCATCGGGATTTGTCTCAGGATGATAAACGGGGTCGGGCCAGCAGAAGTTGTCCAATCCGGCCATATGTCCGGGATCAGCCCCTGCGGTTACGGCTTTGCGCACGGCTTCATCAATAATGGCCGCAGTACCCTTGTAAGGGTTCAAATCACTGTACCAGGGATTGATGCCTTCGGAAAGAAGGATCGCCTCAAAGCTGTCATAATCCACGGCGGTGACAGAAACATCGCTGTGAATATAAGGGCCAAGCCCCGTAAAGGGTTTGACAATGGAAAGGCCTTTGACCTCATGGTCATAGGAACGGTAAAGCGTTTCCCTGGAAGCGATTTCGCGGAATCGCAGAAGAGTATGAAGCAGTGTTTGTAAATCCTGTTCTCCTAAACCGGCATCAGTTTCGTTTTGAGGGGGAGAAAGGGCTTCCAGCTCCATCTGAGGCAGGCCGTCATGAAGAAAATCCATTTCTAAAAAACAGACAGGACGGTTGTCGTGAACAGCGTGGAAAAATCCGGAATCGGTAAAATGTCCCAGGGCTGTGCAAAGAACCTCTCTCCTGGAGGCCAAAGCTAAAAAATCATCCAGTTTATCCGGAGCGACGGCCAAAGTCATGCGCTCCTGAGCTTCGGAGATGAGGACCTCCCACGGTTGAAGCCCGTGATATTTCAAAGGAGCGAGGGAAAGGTCAAGGAAAGCCCCGCCGGTTTCACGGGCCATTTCTCCCACAGAAGAGGCTAAGCCTCCGGCCCCGTTATCGGTAATGGCCTTAAAAAGGCCTTTGTCACGGGCCTCTATGAGAAAATCAGTCATCATCTTTTGAGTGATGGGGTCCCCTATTTGAACGGCCTGAACCGGAGAGGTCTCATCCAAACGGCGGGAAGAAAAAGTAGCTCCATGGATGCCGTCTTTTCCGATGCGTCCTCCGGCCATGACGATAATATCTCCGCAGGATATGGACTTGAAAGCGCCGTCTTCTCCGTGAAGCGTGCGGGGAAGAAGCCCTACGGTCCCGCAGTAGACCAGGGGCTTGCCCAGATAGCGTTCATCAAAAAGCTCCCAGCCCCGCCCGTAAGGAATGCCGCTTTGATTGCCCCCGTCGATGACGCCCCGATGAACTCCTTCCCGGATACGTCGGGGAGGAAGAAGCCCGGAGGGAAGGGCCGCTTCATAATCGGGCGGGCCGAAACAATAACCCCACACATTAATATGGGGAAGGGCCCCTTTTCCTGTGCCTAGAATATCACGGTTGACCCCCACAATGCCTGTCATGGCTCCGCCGTAAGGGTCCAGGGCAGAAGGAGAGTTGTGGGTTTCCACTTTATAGCAGATATGATAAGAATCGTTGAAAGCGATAACGCCGGCATTGTCTTCAAAGACCGAGACGATAGGATTCTTTTTCTCCATAAAGCGTCGGGTGGGGTCTTTGATCATGGTCTTATAAAGAGAGTCGACCACAGTTTTCTGATTCAGAACGGAATCGGTGTAAGTGATACGTGAAGCAAAGATCTTATGCTTGCAGTGTTCACTCCATGTCTGAGCAAGCATCTCGATCTCGGCGTCATAAGGATTTGCCGAGAGTCCTTGGGCCTGTCTGTTTTTTTGTACTTCTTCACGGGAGTAAAAAGCGCGGATGGCACGGAGTTCGTCCAATGACAAAGCCAGATGGCGCTCTTCATTCAAATTTTGCAGCTCGTTTTCATCCAGAGAAGCCACAGGGATCTCTTCCACGCGGATGTGATCCTTTCCGGCAACAGCGGGAATGGAAAAAGCGTGAAGACGTTTCCACTCTTCCTGTGTAAAGATCTCGATCTTCTGGATCAAAGGATTAGCTAAAACCGTGTATCCCCATTGCTCCAGGAAAGTTTTTTCAGGTAAAGATTGTCTCGAAAGAAAGACAAGGTAAAGAGAGGATGTGTAGACATGCCCCTCTTCAAAGAGCCGTCCGGTAATGGCAGACGCCATTTCCAGGGCTGTTCGGCCTTCGTTATCTGTGACTCCCGGAAGAAATCCGACACGATAGACAAAGGACGGAGTCTCTCCGCCATGGGACCGGGCCTCTTCTTCCAGTACGGGATCGACAAATTCACGAATACAGCCTTCCCACTCTTCATTGGTCAGAGGGACATCAAAGGCATAAAGACGGCGATGTTCCACCCGGACCGGATTCAACGGGGTATGGCGGCGTAATTCTTCTAAGACTCTTCCGCCTTTATAGTCGGGCCGCATAGGCTGTAACTTTATTTCAAGAAAGCGTGTCATGATCAGCTCCTTATTTCCTTCGGGAAAAACCTTGTTTCAGTATAAAACGGGCAGAGAAAAAGTCAAGGTCTTATGGGGCGGCGTAAAGAATATCGGAAGTCCGGCTTTGAGTAGAAAAAGCACCGCCCCCCGGAAGCGGAAGAGTGATGTAAAAGGCCGCTCCGTTGGAACGGTATTGCAAAGAAGAGCTTTTGAGAAGCAGCGGAAAAGTAAAATCCTCCAGGCTTTCCAATTGAGCCGATAAAAAGGGTTCGGAATTGACAGGATAACGCCCGTATAGGGCAAAATATTCTTCCAGGCCGCGGCGGACATCCTGTAAAGCGTTCCGGTACAATGTTTTTTCCAGATCCCTCTTGCGTGTGCGGCTTTCCGGCAGGGCAAAAAAAAGGAGAAGAACAGAGATGAACGAGAGAAAGAGAAGGTCGGTTATAGAAACGATGCGCATCTGTTATCCGCCCAGAGGTAAAAGCCCTGTATACCAAGCCAGAAGGGCCTCTCCCCAAAAATAGGCGGCAAAAGCCCCCAAAGAGAGAAAGGGCCCGAAGGGAAGGAAAGTCTCACGGACATTTTTTTTGCTGATGAAAGCGTAGAGATAGCCGGCCAGAGCGGCGCTGATAGCGGCCAAAAGCAAAAGAAGGACACCGCTTTTCCAGCCCACAAAAAAGGCCAGAAAAGCAGTGTAATAAATATCGCCCCCGCCCATGGCTTCTTTTTTATAGATGAGCCGTCCCACAAAAGCGATCAGCCAGATCAAAGCGAAAAAGAGCAGAAAAGAAAGGGCCCGCTCCCCTAAGATACCCTTGTCAAGGTTATAAAAGAGACGCCAGACAAACGCCGGGACCAGGACTTCCCAGGGAATGATCATATGGGCGAAATCGATTACTGTGACAAGAAAGAGAGCGGAGACAAAAAAGATCATATCGCATGTTTCAAGGGAGAGCCCTCCGTAAAAATACCCCGCCATAAAGATCAAGCCCCCGGCAAGTTCCACCAGCGGATAACGCACAGAGATCGGAGTCTTGCAGGAAACGCATTTTCCTTTTAAAAGGAGATAGGAGAAAAGGGGAATATTCTGATACCAGCGAATAGCGGCGGCACAAACCGGGCATCGGGAGCCCGGAAAGACAATGGAGAGATTCCGGGGGACACGGTAGATGACCACATTAAAGAAGGATCCGAAAAAAAGGCCGAGAAAAAAGAAAAGAAACGCCATGGGAAATCCTTTCGGTTAAAAAAAAGCCCGCCTGCAACAGCGGACGGGCTTTTTTTTGATCATTTGACCTTCTTGCTTTTACAGGTCTTCCATAGTAATGCCATTTGGAGGATTGTCAACGACGATATTCGCTGTTTTACCGATATCAGAAATAACGGCATAGACATCTCCGCGAACACCATTGACTTTTCCGACCAATGTATAACCGCCGTCGCCGTCGCCGGCAAATCCGATTTGGGTCAGGTTGCCGGATAAATCCTGCCAGTCAAAATAGGTTTCTGTTGTGGCTGCAAGCATTTCCAAGGTCTGCGGATAGTCTCCCGGAAAATCCATAGACGCATAAGATTCCATGGCCTGGACCAGAGAGCTCAATGTGGCTCCGGCCGCACGTTCCGCTGCCCTTTCACGCACCTTGGTGAAGTTAGGAATAGCGATAGCTGCCAGGATCCCGATGATCGCGATGACGATCATCAGCTCGATCAGTGTAAAGCCTTTCTTATTCATAAAACACCTCCCTTTTCTCATGCTTTAAGCATGCCCCGTGCCAAAGTACGAATCTTTGGCAATTCATTTTATATCAACCAGTTACGACCGTTAGCGTCTTCTTGCCTTTCTTAATGACTGTTTCCAATTCTCCCGCATGGCGTTGCAGTGTAACTAATAGTTACATTACAGGGGCATCCAGGAAGAGACGGCCGGTTGTGTGGTGACAAAGCGGGGGCTTTTCATCACATCGGTATAGACGGCCCAGGTGTCTTTACGTGTTCCCCGTACTTTGGCGGCAATGGTATAGCGGCCCGAGGGGGTCCCCTGATAACCTAAGACTTCTACGGTCTCCCGCACCCGGGTGATGTCCAGATAAGACGCCGTGACCTCGACTAAGCCTTCTACGGTTTCGGGATAGACGAATTCCAGGTCCACAGAGGCATAGGCTTCCAGCGATTTTAGAATCGATTGGATGGTGGAAGAGGCCGCATGAACAGCGCTTTGTTCTCTGACCCGGTTAAAGTTGGGGATAGCAATAGCCGCAAAAATGCCGATAATGGCAATAATGATCATCAGTTCGATCAGGGTGAAACCGTTTTTTTTCATGAAAAACTCCTTCTTTTTATCATAACACTTTAAGTGTAGCGGATGAAATAAAAAATTCAAGAAAAAAATGAATGAGCCGCAAAACCTTTTTTCTTTGTCAAGGGGGGAGTTTTCTTATAGAATAAAGAATGAAAAAAGGAGGGGTGATGATGTCAGGACTGAAAGGGAAAGTCGTGCTGCTCACCGGAGCCAGTGCCGGTATCGGAGCGGCCATCGCCCGGGCGATGGCGCGGGAAGGAGCTCATCTGATTGCGGCAGCCCGGCGGATGGAGCGCCTGACAGCTTTGAAAGAAGAGCTGGAAGGGGACTGGGGCGTCAGTGTCCTTCCCCTGAAGTTGGATGTGCGCGACAGGGACGCTTGCAGGAAAGCCCTGGATTCCCTGGGTGAAGAGTGGCAGGCCGTGGATATTCTGGTGAACAATGCCGGCCTCTCCCGGGGGTTAGGCGGCCTGCAGGAGGGGGATTTTAAAGATTGGGATGAAATGATTGAGACCAATATTACCGGGCTTTTGACTGTCACGCGTCTGATCGTGCCGCAGATGATCCGGCGGGGACGGGGCCATGTGATCAATATCGGATCCATCGCCGGCCATGAAGCCTATCCGGGGGGCAATGTCTATTGCGCCACCAAACATGCCGTGCACGCCCTCAGCCAGGGGCTGCGCATGGATGTGGTCCATACGCCGCTGAGGGTCACGGAGATCTCTCCGGGTATGGTGGATACAGAATTTTCAAAGGTGCGTTTTCACGGCGATGAAGAAAAAGCCGCTCATGTCTATAAGGGGCTGGAGCCCCTGCAGGGAGAAGATGTGGCCCGTTGTGTCGTATGGGCGGCTTTGCAGCCCCCTCATGTGCAGATCAATGAGATCGTCATCATGCCTGCTGCCCAGGCCTCGGCTACCGTCTCCTACCGAAAGAGCTGACGGATGGCTCTGGTCCTCTTTTTGTCGCTTTTGATCCCGGGGCCCATGCCGGCTCAGGAGTATGATTTTTGCGGGGAAGCCGCCCTCGTCTATTGGCTGGCGGCCGAAGAAGGGGTGCAGATGAGTCAACGAGAGATCCATGAGAAGGTTTTAGGGTTGACAGGAGTGAGACGGGGTGCGTATAGCCGGGAGATCATCGCAGGGCTGCGCCGCCGGGGCTATACTCTTCATGTGACCGAAATCTATGATGAAAAAGAGCGCCGCCGGGCCGATGCCGGAGAAATGGAGCGGTTGAGCCGGGCCTTTGAACAGTCTCTGGATCAGGGACATCCCCTTTTTATCGGCTGGTATCCCTGGGAAGAAGGGAATGAAGAGAAAAGAGGCCATTTCAGTGTGATTGTCGGGTATGACGAAAAGTTTTTTTATCTTTATGATCCCCGTTTTGAAGAACGTCTGCTGGGCCTTTCCCGGGATAATTTAAGCAGGCATCTTTTCCTTCCTGCATTGAACCGGGGGCCGTGGGGCCTTTTCTACTTTCATGCCGCGGAGCAGCCATGATCATTTTTCTTTTTGTAGACGGCTTAGGCATCGGTAAACGGGATGAAAGCAATCCCTTCTATGTCGGGTCTTTTCCCTTCTTTGAAAAAGTCTTCCGACAGAATACGTCTTATGTGGACGCGGTCATGAGTGTGGAAGGATTGCCTCAAAGCGCCACAGGACAGACATCCCTTTTTACAGGGTATAATGCCGCCCGCCTTTTAGGCCATCATAAAGAGGGGTTTCCGGGAAGCCGTCTCAAGGACCTGATTAAAAAGGAGTCGCTTTTCAAGAAACTGGCCGATCAGGGATACCGGCCGACTTTTTCCAATGCCTATCTTATTGACGATATGGAAGCTTTGAACCGGCAGCGTTTTCTTTCCGTGACATCCCTCATGGCCATGACAGTGGAGAAAAAGGTGCGCGGATTGAGACAACTGGCCAAGGGAGAAGCGGTTTTTCACGATATCACCAATCAGTCCCTGGCCGACGGAAGTGTTCCCGGCCCCCGGCAGGAGGCGCTTTTGGCGCGATTCGGGAATCATGTGGACCGTTATCTCATCAACGCCGTCCCGGAGATCAGCCCGGAAAAAAGCGCCCGGAACCTTTTTGAAATAGCCAGGGACCATCACTTTACCCTTTTTGAATTTTTTCTCACAGACAAAGCGGGGCATGAAGGGGACATGGAGGGAGCTTTTGCTGTGCTTAAACGCCTTGAGATCTTTACAGAGACATTACTGGGGCTTATGAATACGGGGCGGCAGACGTTGATCCTGACTTCGGATCACGGCAATATCGAAAACCTTTCTGTGCCGACACATACGTATAACCCTGTGCCGTTGCTCATCGCCGGGAGGGGAGAGCGCTATCTGAAGGGGATCACGTCTCTTTATGAGATCACTCCTTCACTGGTGGAAAATGCCCATTTTTTAATGTAAAAAGGCCTTTTGACTTGACGCAGAGTTTTTTTTTGTTATGATGGGCTCACATAAAAGCGGGAACGCCTGTTCCTCACCGTTTCGGCCCGAAAAGGCGCCGGCCGGTTTATGAATAAAGAGTTGAAGCAGGCGGGGTGTATAGACCCGCTTTTTTAATTTAAGGAGGTGTGTTATCGCTAAAGTATCGGGCAGACGAAATGAAAAAGAGGATGCCGTCAGGATCAACGGAGCCATCAGGGCCCGGGAAGTCCGGGTTGTCGGACCTGAAGGGGAACAGATCGGGGTCATGGGATCCCGGGAAGCGTTGGAGTTAGCCGAACAAAAGGGACTGGACCTTGTGGAAGTCGCCCCCAGTGCCCGGCCCCCTGTCGTCCGGATAATGGATTATGGTAAATTCCGGTATGAGCAGACAAAAAAACAAAAGAAAAATAAGAAAAATGTGATCCAGGTGAAAGAGATCCAGTTCAGGCCGAAAACAGACATTCACGACTATAACTTTAAACTGCGCCATATTCGGGAATTTTTGGAAAAGGGACATCGGGTCAAAGTGGGTGTCTATTTCAGAGGCCGGGAAATGGCCTATCTTGATAAAGGACGCGAGATTCTGGCCCAGGTCCTTGTAGAGCTTGAGGATATTGCAAAAGTGGAAAAGAATATCGACCAGGCCGGACATTTAATGTTTTTAATCGTATCACCGAAAAAGTAGAAAGGATGTGACATCATGCCTAAGATCAAAACCCGAAGAGCTGCCGCCAAGCGGTTTAAAGTAACCGGTAGCGGAAAAATCGTACGCAACAAAGCCTATAAAAGCCACATATTGACAAAAAAGAGCGCCAAAAGGAAGAAGAACCTTCGTCAAAGCACTCTGGTGGACAAAAGTGATTACAAGAGGGTCAAGGATATGATCCCTTATAAATTCTAACAGGAGGGACTAAGATGAGAGCAACAAGCGGAGTCGCAAGACGAAAAAGGAAAACGCGTATTTTTCGCGCCGTTAAAGGGTATTGGGGAGCGAAAAGCAAGCTTTACAGAATGGCTGTTAATGCCCATCGCAAAGCGATGCAGTACGCTTATGTGGGCCGCAAACAGAAAAAAAGGGATTTCCGGAAGCTTTGGATCGCCCGGATCAATGCCGCCTGCCGTATGAATGAGATGAAATATTCCGAGTTTATCCACGGTTTGAAAGAAGCCAATGTGGAACTCAACCGCAAGATGCTGGCGGAGATCGCCGCGACCGACGAACAGGGCTTTAAGGCTCTGGTGGAAGTGGCCAAAAACGGTTTGAATGGATAAGTCTGTTGCACGGAACAAAAAAGCCCGCCATGATTATCATATTCTGGAGACCTTTGAGGCGGGCCTTGTCCTTACCGGAACGGAGGTCAAATCCTGCCGGGCCGGGAAGATGAGCATCAAAGAGAGTTATGCCCGTTTTCTAAAGGGAGAGCTCTATTTAGTCAATGCTCATATCGCCCCGTATGAGACGGGGTCGCTTTTTAATCATGACGAAAAGAGAATGCGGAAACTTCTCCTCTCCAAAAAAGAGATCCGGCGCCTTTTAGGAAAAGTAAACGAAGAAGGCTTGACACTGGTGCCTTTGAAGGCTTATTTCAACGAAAGAAATCTCCTGAAAATCGAATTAGCCCTGGCCAAAGGAAAAAAGACCTATGATAAGCGCCAGGATATTAAAAAACGTGATATGCACAGAGAGGCCATGCGGGAATGGAAAGGACGCCTTTGATGAAGCGTGCTGTCGTTCTGTCCTTATTTTTTATTTCATTCTTTTCTGCTTTACAGGGGTTGGCCGTCACGCGCTGGGCCACGGCCCGGGAAGGCTACGCCTTTTATGTTCATATGGAGTTTTCTCAGGATCCAGGCCTTTTGCGCCCCTATGTCACATCAGGGGGGCTGGCGCTTCTCCTTAATGAGAAGATCCGCCCTTTTCAAGTTTCCCGCGGTATTACGGTGACCGGCCGGAACATGATCCTGGATGTGGATTCTCCGGTTCACGTCTATGGTTATAAAATGGTTCAAAAAGGGCGGCTTCTGAATATCGCTCTTTATACCACACCCTTTTTAGAACAGGCCGCTCAGCTTTTGCCCTCATTTGAGGAAGAAAAGCCCGCCGCCGAGACACCCCGGCCTCCCCAAAAAGAGTTTATCATACGCAAAGAAGCTCCCCCGGCAAGGGACCCTGCCGATCACAGAGAAAAAAAAGAGAAATGGGTCATTGTCATCGATCCCGGGCATGGGGGGCATTCTTCCGGAGCCGTAGGCCCCACGGGATATAAGGAAAAAGACCTGGTTTTGGATGTCTCCAAAGAGGTCCGGGACATCTTAGGAAAAGACAAACGGATTTCCGTTGTCATGACCCGGGAAACGGATGTCTTTAAAGGGCTGGGAGAGCGGACAGCTCTGGCCAATAAGATCAAAGCCGATCTTTTTGTCAGTATCCATGCCAACGCTGTCTGGGGCAAGGCCAGAAGACAAGTCGCCCGGGGTGTGGAGACCTATTTTTTGGGAGAAGCCCAGACCGATGAAGACCGGGCTTTGGCTATAAAAGAAAATGAAGATATTAAATATGAGTCAGACTATGCCGATGTCGCTCTTTTAGAATTGATCCTCTCTGATTTGACACAGTCTTTGTATCAAAAGGAAAGCCATAATTTGGCGGCATTAATTCAGAATAAATTGATTAACGCTACAAAATGGATAGACCGGGGTGTGAAGCAAAACAACTATTATGTTCTGCGCCTTTGTTATATGCCGGCGGTCCTGGTGGAAATTGGATTTATTTCTCATCCTGAAGAGGAGCAGCTTTTGAAAGGAAAAGAGAAACAGCGACGAATTGCCCGGGAGATCGCTGCCGGAATTCAGGAATATATAAGGAAACATGATGCCCTCTATGCACAGGATTAAAGATCAGGCACGGTTTCTGACATTTGAAGAGTATCAGGTAAAAGAGAAAGAGATCTCCCATCATTTTCTTCAATCGTCCCTCTGGGGGTGTTTCAAAGCCCGGCATGGTTGGGAGCCCTGCTATATGGGGGTGTTTGACCAAAAGAAATGTGTCGGGCTGGCCCTGGCTCTTTTACGGAAGCTTCCCCGAAACTTTTTATTTGCCTATATTCCCAAGGGACCGGCTTTTTCAGAGACAGAGGAGGCCTTTCTTCAAAAAAGCCTTGCCATTCGTGCGGCTTTGAAAAACAAATACGGGCGCAGACTTCTTTTTGTACGCATGGAACCGCATAAAACTGCTCCGGAATTACCCAAACACATGTTGAAAAAAAAGGGGTGGAAAAAAGCGCCCTATGATATTCAATATCGCTATACCCGCCTGATCCCCCTCTCCACAGAAGAGGCTTTTTGGCAGGGATTGACGTCAAAACAGCGCAACAAGATCAAAACTGCCTCCCGCAAAGGGGTCAGGATATACTCTCTCTCAGACAAAGATGCTGTAGCAGAATGGTACAAGGTCTATACGGAGACAGCCTGTCGTAATGCTATTTTTATTCATCCCCTCGCCTATTATGAGGACTTTTTCAATACGTTTCAGTCTTCGGGGACCCTTTCCTTTTGGGCGGCTTTTTATGAGGAAGAGATGTTAGCCGGAGCCTTTATTATTCATTACAGAGAAGAGTCTCTCTATATGTATTCAGGTTCTTCTGATAAAGAGCGGCAAAGACGGCCTAATGAAGCCATACAATGGGCCGCTGTCCGGGAAGCCGTCTCACGCGGATCCTTCCTTTACGATATGTGGGGTGTGGCCCCCCCCGAAGAGGAACATCATCCCTGGGCAGGATTAAGCCGTTTTAAGGCCGGGTTCGGAGGAGAAGTCGCCGAGTTTGCAGGGTGTTGGGATTATCCCTGCCGTCCGCTTTTTTACAGGGCCTTTATCGCGGCAGAGAAGATCCGCCGCATTCTCCTGGCTTTTCGGCGGAAGGGGCAGAGGCGGCCGTGAAGACTTATCTGGCCCCCATGGCCGGTTATACGGACAGGGCTTTCAGAGACCTCTGCCGAAAAGAAGGGGCCGATGTGGTTTTTGCGGAGATGGTCAATGCCCGCCAGGTCCTGGCTGTTCCCGACAAAGGGAAAGAGTTGTTGCAGATCACCGCAGAAGAGAAGCCCGTCGCTGTTCAGCTTTTCGGACATGATCCGGAAGCTCTTAAGGAAGCATCTCACCTCCTTGAAGAATGGAATGTGGACTATATCGATCTGAATTGCGGTTGTCCGGCCCGGAAGGTCGTGAAGACAGGAGCCGGATCCGCGTTGCTAAAAGACCTGTCCCTTTTAACACGGATCATCCGCGTTATGCGGGCCTCTGTCAAAAGGGCCTGCTTGAGCATTAAGATACGGGCCGGCTGGGACAGTGAATCCTTAGTTTTTCAGGAAGCCGGTAAAATTGCTCAGGAAGAGGGAGCCGATCTTCTTTTTTTTCATGCGCGCACACGCAGCCAGGGCTTTGGAGGGAAGGCTCATTGGCCTTGGATCGGGGAACTGGCAGGGCGCTTATCTCTTCCCGTTGTGGGAAACGGTGATATCCGGACATGGCAAGAGGCCGCCTTGCGGCTTGAAGAAACGTCTTGTGCCGGTATAATGATCGGAAGGGGAGCCATCGGGAGACCCCGGTTATTCCGTGAGATCAAAGAAGGGCGCACTTACCAAGCTCCACGGGAGGACATTTTAAATCATCTGTATGAGCATTACTGTGATAAAGCCCGGTGGGCCGGGGAGCACAAAGCGGTTCTTCAGATGAGAAAAGTGGCTCCTTTTTATGTCAGAGGTTTTCCCGATGCCAAAGAGATACGTATTCTCCTGAATAAAGCAGCGTCGCTGGAGGAGGCCCGAAAAGGAATGGGATTATGAAAAAGGTTTTTCTGATGTTTTTCTTCTTCACAGCGCTTTTTTTTCAGGCCGGGGCATTCAGCCATAATGTGGAAAAAGGGGAATCCCTTTCCATGATCGTCCTTAATTACACAGGCACAATAGAGCATGTCTCTTTTGTGGCCCGGCATAACGGAATCAAACGGCCCGACACCATTCACGCCGGCCAAACAATAAAGATCCCCCTTTCTCTTTTCTGTCCCGCTTCTGCTTACAGTGTTCCTGAAGGATTTGATGCCGGGTATTACAAAGAGCGGGGCCTTGCAGCCGTTAAAGAAAAAAACCTCTACAAAGCCTACGGTTATCTCTTTAAAGGATATCAGAAAGAGCCTACGGCAAAATCATTGAAGAATGTCTTTTTGGCTCTTTACCGATTGGGGCGCTATGAGTCCCTTTTAGCTCTTCACGGCAAAGAAAATGAAAAGTCAGGGGAGTCGTTGATGCTGGCGGCTTTTTCTGCCTTTGCCCTGGGAAAAGAAGAAGAGGGAGAGGCTTTTCTCCGGGAGGCCCGGGAGAAGTTTCCCGGCTTTTCTCAGGCTGAAGCCGCCTTGAAGTATTTAGAGGGAACGGACGGGAGACAGCCATGATCCGTTTTGAAAATGTCTCTATTTCCTTCGGCTCCTTCAGGGCGCTGGATCATGTCTCTTTGGAAATAAGTTCCGGGGAGTTTGTAGGCCTTATCGGGCCCAACGGGTCCGGCAAAAGCACTCTTATCCGGTTGATCAACGGACTTCTTCTCCCATCGGAAGGGAAAGTCATCGTCGATGGGCTGGACACGGCCAAAGATGATCTCTTCGAGATCAGAAAGCGGGCCGCCGCTCTTTTTCAAAATCCGGATAATCAGATCGTCGCAGCCACCGTAGAGGACGAAGTCGCTTTCGGTCCTGAAAACTTGATGCTTCATCCGGAAGAGATCCGCCGTCGTGTTGAAGATGCCTTAAATTTTGTGGATATGCTTCACTTTAAAGACCGCCTGACAGCTAATCTTTCGGGAGGGCAGAAACAGCGGGTTGCTTTTGCGTCTGTCATCGCCATGGAGTCGCCCGTGTACCTTTTTGATGAGCCGACTTCGTTGATCGATCTTCAGGGGCGTAAAAAGATTATTGAAATCATAGGGAAATTACACAAAAAGGAGAAAACGATTCTTCTTGTCTCACACTTTTTGGAAGAGATCTTTCTGGCTCCGCGTGTCATTGTCCTTCATGAAGGGAGTGTCGTGTTTGACGGCTCTCCCCGAACGCTTCTTTACAGGGACGATGTTTTAAAACTTCTTGATTTCCCCCTTCCCGTACATTTGGAAACGGCCCGGCATTTCGGCCTTGTTCCGGAAATCCTTGATTTAAAGAATGTGGCGCAGGCGTTGAGGAGAAAACTGCAATGAATGTCGATGTGCGGAATATCAGCTATATTTACCTTTATGATACTCCCCTGGAGACTTTGGCCCTTGATGGAGTCACACTTTCCTTGGATAGCCGGGAAAAAACAGCGATCTTAGGGCAAACAGGTTCGGGGAAATCCACCCTTATCCAACATTTTAACGGAATCCTTAAACCCTCTGCAGGCGATGTTGCCCTGGATGGCAAAAATATTCACCATAAATCTTTTTCCGGTTTGCGCCGTAAAGTAGGCCTTGTTTTCCAATTTCCTGAAATCCAACTTTTTGAAGAGAGTGTCTATGAGGATATTGCTTTCGGCCCCAAAAATTTGGGATGGGGGCCTCACGAAGTCCGGGAAGCGGTATTCCGGGCTGTAGCCCTTTTTGCCCCTGAATTGAAGGGAAAGCTGGACGTTTCGCCCTTTTCACTGAGCGGGGGTGAAAAGAGAAAAGCTGCTCTTTGCGGAGTCTTAGCTATGGAGCCTGAATTTTTATGCTTAGATGAACCGACTGCAGGCTTGGATCCTGCAGCAAAGCGTGACCTTTTCACCCGTTTAGAGGAGATCCATGCCCGGGGAGTGGGAATTGTCTTCATCACCCATGATATTAACGATGCTTTTGCCTTTGCCCGGCGTATCATCATTATGGATCATGGGCGGGTCGTTTTGGATATGCCGCGAACAGAGTTGATGACAAATATTTCCCTTCTCGGAGATTTAGGGTTTGCTCCGCCGGATATCTGGCTTCTCTCGCATTATGTGTCAGAATCGCTGAAAGACGGTCCCTTTTTTGAGAAAGAGGCTTTTTTCAACGCCTTGGAACGCCGGTTAAACCAGTTGTGACCCTTACTCATCCAAAAAAGCGATAATGCGGTTTAAAATCCTCTTTTTTTCGTTGATGACAAGGGTTTCTTTCCGATCGCCTTGAAGTTTAGCCTTATTCGCGCTGTCCCGTTCCACAACTAACCGGCTTAGAGCTTCTGTCAGAGAATCATTCTCCTTCATAAAGGCGAAGAGATCGTTTTTATGAATGAAAAAAAGCGCTCCCGGGGTGCGCATGATACAATCAGCGGAAACAGGTTTGTCTCTGAGAAGAGACATCTCTCCCAGAAATATCCCGCTCTCAGCCACTGCGATTCTTTTGCCGTTTTTTAAGACTTCCGCTTCTCCATCCACAACGACATAAAGTCCCCGGCTCTCTTCTCCGTCAACGAGAAAAGCTTCCCCCTGTCCGTAACGCTTGACCGATCCCAAGGCAGAAAAGCGTTTGAAATCCTGGGGGGAAAGGAAAGAAAAGGCCGGAAGGCGTTGAAGGGAGGGAAGAGAAGAGGGGGAAGCAGACGGAAGTTTTTCTATCGAACGTATGGGGTAAGGAATGACGATTCCCTTGCGTTGCAAAACATAAAAGAGATTCCTGTAAAATTCATGGCGGATGCGTCGAAAATGATAGCGGCTTTCGATGAAAAAGTAGATGATATAATTAATGGAAGACTCGCCGTAACCTTCCAGATAGATCTCAGGGCTCTCTTTTTTCGAAATATTGTCAATCCCCCGCAGTGCTTCCCGGACGGCTTCTTCCACGGCATGGGGGGGAGTGTTGTATGAGACCCCCAGGGGAAGGGCGATCTTTTCTTTTTTCAGGGGTTTAGAATAGTTCGTCAGTTTGGATTTGAGGATTTCCCCGTTGGGAATGACCACAAGATGATGGCTCATGGTCCTGATTTTCGTGTTGTACCAGTTGATCTCGACGATCTCTCCTTCATGGGGCTCCAAGCGGACCCAATCGCGGACACGGATCGGGGCATTGATGGAAATAATGATCCCGGCGAAAATATCAGCTAAAAGGGATTGTAGCGCCAGGCCTAAAATAATTGACATGACCCCCAGGGAAGCAAAATAACCTGTACTGAGTTTAGGAATATAGTTGCCTAAAAAAAGGACGATAAAAAGAGAAACTAAAATGATTTTGATCAAATTGCGCAAAAGCTGAGGGACTTCATACTTCTTTTTCTGGATAAGATAATAGTCAAAAAAGATGACATCAATAAAGGTAAAAAGGTTGTAAAAAAGGATGAACCAAAGAGAAAGAGAAAACCAGGTGTCAACATTTTTAAACGTAAAGACCGGATAGACTTTATGACAGATATAGAAAGCCAAAAGAGCTAGAAGAAGGTGGATAAGCTTAAGTTTTTTTAATATGGGAACGGCTTTCCAGAGCATTCGTTTAAAAAGGAAAAGAAAGGCAAAGAGAAAGAAAAAACCGGCAAAGAAAAAAAGATAAACGGCAAACCGATGTACTTCTGGCATGGGAAAAGTATAGCATGAGGTGAGAGATGCACAAGAGAAAAGGTGGCGGGACCCAGAATCGAACTGGGGACACGAGGATTTTCAGTCCACTGCTCTACCGACTGAGCTATCCCGCCGAAACAAGAAAGAAACGGAGCTGACGAGACTCGAACTCGCGACCTCCTGCGTGACAGGCAGGCGTTCTAACCAAACTGAACTACAGCTCCTTAAGGAAATGGGCGATGTAGGACTTGAACCTACGACCCCCTGCTTGTAAGGCAGGTGTTCTAGCCAACTGAACTAATCGCCCGCTGGCTGACGCAAGGGAATATAACATAGTCATCCTTTTTGTCAAGCAGTAATTAAAAATTAACGGCATTTTTTGTATCGGGCTCCCTTCGGAGTATCTTCAAGAATAATACCGAGATCTTGAAGCCTGTCCCGGATCAGATCTGCTGTTTCATAATCCTTTCGGCTGCGGGCTTTCTGACGCAGCTCCAGAAGGATCTCCATGAGAGCTTCAAAGGATCCGCTCGTTGCCGTGTCTTCATTTGGTAAAATAAAGAAGATCTCATCCCAGCTTCTCAGCCATGCCTTGACGGCTCCGCACAAAGGGGCGTTCTCTTTGTCTTTATAGCAGGCAGAGACAGCTTCGAAAAAGACGCCTATGGCGCCGGAAGTATTAAAGTCATCGTTCAGAAAGCGGCGGACCCTGAGATCCCATGCTTGAACCAATGGGGAGTCAGGGATTTCCTTTTCATCTTTGAAGGAGTGAAAATAATTTGAAAACCGTTCATATTTGGCATGGGATTCCTCAAGGGCTTCGGCATTAAAATCCAAAAGTTTCCGGTAATGGGCAGAAAAGAGAAAGAGGCGGAGAACCTGGGGAGGATGATCCTTTAAGAGAGCCCGGACAGTAATATCATTGCCCAGGGATTTGCTCATCTTGGCGCCGTTGAGGTTGACGTAGGCATTATGCATCCAGACCCGGGCCAGGGGTTCTTCCAGGGCGGCTTCCGATTGGGCTATTTCGTTTTCATGATGGGGAAAGACCAGGTCTTCCCCTCCGGCGTGAATATCCAGCGTGCGGCCCGAAATGCTGCGGCTCATGGCCGAACACTCGATATGCCACCCGGGGCGGCCTTTCCCCCAGGGGCTTTCCCATGAGGGCTCATCCGGTTTTGAAAATTTCCATAAAGCAAAATCAAAGGGGTCTTCCTTTTCTTCATTGACAGAGATCCGGGAGCCCGCTTTGAGGTCATCTAAGCTTTTTTTTGAAAGCTTGCCGTAATCTTTAAAACGACGAACCCGGAAATAGACTCCGTCGGAGGTTTTATAAACATAGCCTTTTTCTTCCAAAGTCCCGATCAATGCGATCATCGCCGGAACAGACTCCGTGGCCTTAGGGGAAAAATCGGCAGGACTGACTCCCAAAGCAGCCATGTCTTCCTGAAAAGCGGATGTGAAGCGTCGGGCGATGTCTTCCCAGAAGACTCCTTCGTCAGCGGCCTTTTTTATAATCTTATCTTCCACATCGGTAATGTTTTGAATGAACCGGACATGATATCCGTTTCTTTGCAGATAACGTCTGACAAAGTCAAAAAAAACAAAGGCCCGGGCATTGCCGATATGAATATAATTATAGACGGTGGGTCCGCAGCAATACATAAAGACTTCCCCCTCTTTGACAGGTGTAAAGGGCTCTGTTCGGCCGGCCAAAGTATTGTAAACGGCTATCTTTTCCATAAATCCTCCTGTTACTGGCAGAATTTTACTGTGTTTTGACAGAATTGTCAACGAAAGAGACACAGGAGAAGGCATAACGGCCTTCTCAATAGTCCTTGACAAGAAGGCCCGTCTCCTTATAGTTAGGGAAAGATAACGGAGGTGGATGATGCAAAAGATCGTAGAGTGTGTTCCTAATTTCAGTGAAGGAAGGAATGCGGAGACAATTCAAAAAATTACAGATGAGATCCGGCAAACGGACGGGGTCGTTCTTTTGGACGTGGACCCCGGAAAAGATACAAACAGAACCGTGGTGACGTTTGTAGGTTCCCCTGAAGGGGTGAAAGAAGCCGCTTTTAAAGCCATCAAGAAAGCTTCGGAATTGATCGATATGCGTCAGCATAGCGGAGCGCACCCCCGTATGGGCGCAACCGATGTCTGCCCGTTGGTCCCTGTATCCGGAATAACAGTAGAAGAGTGCGTGGCCCTGGCACGGGAGATCGCCTCGCGTGTGGGCGAAGAGCTTGGGATCCCGGTCTATCTCTACGAAGATGCCGCTGTCTCTCCAGAAAGGAAAAACCTGGCGGCTATCCGAAAGGGAGAATACGAAGCCCTGCCGGATAAAATGAAAGACGGTGGTTTCGTTCCCGATTTCGGGCCAGCCCGCTTTAACGCCAAATCAGGAGCAACGGCTGTCGGAGTCAGGGAATTCCTTTTAGCTTATAATATCAATCTGAACACAAGGGACAGAAAACTGGCTCATGACATTGCTTTGACGATTCGGGAAAGCGGCCGGGCCAAACGGGACCGCCGGGGAGTCATCGTAAAAGACCGGGAGGGCCGGACAGTAAAAGTCCCGGGCCTTCTGCAAAACTGTAAGGCTGTGGGATGGTATATCGAAGAGTACGGATACGCCCAGATCTCAATGAATCTAACCAATTATAAAGTCACAAATTTACATCATGCTTTTGAAACGGTCTCCAAAGAGGCCGCCAAACGGGGTTTGCGTGTGACCGGAAGCGAAGTCGTCGGGCTTCTCCCCAAAGAGGCGCTTCTTGAGGCCGGGCGTTTTTATCTGAAGAAACAGAAAAAAAACACCGGTATCCCCGAAAAGGAGATCATTCATGCGGCAGTTCTCTCTTTGGGACTCCATGACACAACGCCTTTTGTCCCTGAAGAAAAAATCATCGAATATCGGATAAGGCCGGATAACCGGGGGCTGTCGGCTCTTTCGCTTAAAGATTTTACTGATGAGCTCTCTTCTGATTCTCCGGCTCCCGGAGGCGGAAGTGTCGCTGCTTTGGCCGGCGCTCTTTCTGCCGGGCTTTCGTCTATGGTGGCGAATTTGACTTTCGGCAAAAAGGGTTTCGAGCGGAAAAATCATGTAATGGAAGAGGTATCCCAAAAAGCTCAGGAATATAAAAGGCTTTATTTGGGGCTTATTGAAAGGGATACAGAAGCTTTTAATGTTTACATGGATGCGATGAAAATGCCAAAAAAGAGTGATGATGAGAAAAAGCTTCGGGCGGAGGCCATGGAAGAGGCTGCAAAAAAGGCAACAGAAATCCCCCTGGAGACATTGCAAGAAGCATCGGCCCTTTGCGGCTTTGCTGAGATCGTCGGTAAAATAGGGAACCCCAACGCCGCCAGTGACGCCGCCGTTGCGGCCCTGATGGCAGAAGCCGCTGCAGAAGGGGCCTATCTGAACGTTCTTATCAATCTTCCCGGGATCTCAGATGAAATGTTCAAAGGACGGGTGGCCCGGGAAGCTGAAGAGGCCCTGGCCATGGTTAAAAAAGCGCGGAAAAAAATCGTTGCTTTGGTCAAAAGGAAAATCGAATCAGAAAAATAATGTACTCATAAACGGGGCCTGTTTCTCCGCAGGCCCCGTAATCTCCATCTTCTTCCATTTTGCCTGTTTCAGGCTCTCAACAAAAAAAAGAAATATTTGTAAAGGACACTTGACATAATCGTTTCTTCTGGTATATTTCAGATGTAAGGCGTGCTTTACATTACAGACCTGCAGGCTGTTATGAAGTGTAAGGAGGGTGATATGAAGAGCCGGATGAGATCACTTCGAAAAAAACGGGGGATGACACAGCAAGAGTTGGCGCAAAAAGCTTGTGTTTCCCGGCAGACGATTATTTCTCTTGAGTCGGAGAAATATGACCCTTCCCTTGTTTTGGCGTTTAAGATCGCCGCTATATTCGGATTACCCATTGAAGAAATCTTTCTTTATAATGAAAAGGAGTAAATATGAAGAAATTATCCCGTATGACTTTAAAAGTTTTTGTTTTCACAAACCTTGTCTATGCTCTTTTAGTTGCTGCGGCCACGCTTATTGTCCCGCATCTTGATCTTTCACCGGGAAGCGTGTCCTTCTTTAAAGGCGTAGCCACCGGAATTGCCGTCGTGTGGCTGTTATTTGTCATTTTCGGTATCCGTGAGATGCGCAAACCTTCGTACGTCTTTGATGAGCGGTTTAAAAGCATCATATTAAAATCAGGCCTGGCCTCTTTTGTATTCAGCCTTCTTGCCGTGGACCTCTTCCTTATTCTGGCCCATCTTGACATGATTCCCTTTTGCGTTGATGTGAAAGCAATAGGGTATTATATGCTGAGCATGCTCGCCTTTTTTATTCTCTCATTTGGGTATTTCTGTAAAAAGGGATAGGGGGCGCAAGCCCCCGCTTATTTTAGAGTGATCGGCTGTAAAAGGCCGTAAAGGCCTGCGTCATCAGGTTATGATCGATGACGCCGGCTGTCTCCCGGATAGAATGCATCGCCCACATGGGGTTGCCGACGTCCACGGTTTTTATTCCTAATGAAGACGAACTGACCGGCCCGATGGTGCTCCCTGAAGGGATGTCTGACCGGTTTGTCATTTTTTGACAGGGGATTTTTTCTTCTTTGCAAAGCTGTTCAAAACGGAAAGCCGTTTCAGCCGTTGTGGCATAACGGAAATTGGCATTCAGCTTGATCACCGGCCCCTTATTGACGCGGGGGGCATAATCCGGGTCATGTTTTTCCGCATAGTTGGGATGCAGGGCATGGGCCATGTCAGCGGAGATCATGAAGGAGCGGGCTGCTGCCCGGTACCAGGAATCGGAAAGAGTCTCTTTTTCTGAAAGCAGAATACGTTGCAGGGTCTCTTTTAAAAAGAAGGAGCCGGCTCCCTGAAGTGTCTGGCTTCCGACTTCTTCGTTGTCATAAAAGACAGCAACGGAAGTCCATGGCTTTTTGCCGGCCGGAAGCAGGGCTTTTAATGCCGCATGGCACATGGCCAGATTATCCAGGCGTCCAGCGGTGATCAGCTCGGTCTCCATGCCGGCATACATCCCGGGTGTCGAGTCAAACAAGAAAAGATCCATTTCTCCGATATTTTCAGGATGTGTCCCGACCTCTTTTGCCACAAATCGGCGGAGAGCTCCTTTTTCAGGATCTTGTCCGGATGCTGAAAAAATAGCCGGCAAATGGGATTGTTTGTTCAGTTCAACTCCTTTATTGACCTCCCGGTTCATGTGAATAGCCAAATTTGGAATGACGGCTACCGGGCGTTTTGTCTTTATCAGGCGCTGAAGGGTCCGGCCCTTTTCGCTGATCATGACGCGTCCCGCCAAAGAAAGCTCCCGATCCAGCCAGGTGTTGATAATGGGGCCGCCGTAGACCTCCACTCCGAGCTTTAAATAATTGCCGGATATGGTTTCACTTTCGTTTTTGATCTTAAAAAGAGGACTGTCTGTATGGGCGCCGATGATCTTGAAACCGGTTTCAGCCGGATCTTCTGTGCCGGTGATAAAGGCCACAACAGCGGAGCTGTTCCGTGTGACGTAGTATTTATGCCCGGGCTTGAGGCTCCAGTGTTCATCCTCTTGAAGCGCCTGAAAACCTTCTTTCTCCAGGGATTGAATCAAGGCGGCTGCAGCATGGAACGCCGTAGCGGACTTATTAATAAAACTCAGCAGGTCATCTGTAAGTGCATAGATTTGATCCATAATACTCCTTTCCTGGACTTATGGTAATCTGATTTTGGAAAGGGTCAAGAAATAAAAGAGAAGAGGGGGGATGTCATCCCCCCGGAAACTTATTTTTTGCTGTCGATGCTTTTCAGTGTTTCGAAGATCTTAAAGAGAATAATAATGATCTCCATATAAACACGTACTAAAATAGTGCTGATCAGTATAAAGAGGGGAGCACCGATGATCAAAGCCAGAAGCCCGGGAGCAAATCCGCCTTGAAAACCTGCGACGATGATGCCCAGGGCACCGAGAACGATTCCGATAAGGCTCAGGATGTAGAGGAATTTGATGATCTTCCCTGTGATAAATTCAGTGAAATTAAAATCCAACAACGCTTTGAAAAAACTTTTACCTTCCATAATCAACCTCCATTAGTTTACTATTTTTTGATTATATCTTATAATCTCAAGTTTTTCAAGACCTTTATAAATTTCCTTGATTTTTTGCACCCGCCGATTAGTATGGACGAAAATGGGAGGTTTATATGCGGCGCTTGATTCCTGTAGCGGGGTTGATCTTCTTGACCCTTCTTTCCTGTTCCCGTCCCCATAAGTTTTCTACCATGGGGACTGAATATCAGATCACCTTATTCAGTGATGACGAGGTGGAGGTCCGTCATGGCCGCCTCATAGAAGAGGAGTTGTCCTCTCCCCTTTATTTTACTCATCGGGAGAGTGTTTTTGAAGTTACCCGGCGCGACATGGAATCCGTGGGCAAATTTATGAATTTTAAAAATATCGTCTTTATTGATGATGTCTCCACAGAAGATGCTGTTACCGTTTTTTTGAAGGATGTCCTGGGGGAAACCCTTCTGAACAACGTGAACAGGATCTCTGTGGCCCATCAAAAAGATGTCTGGACAGAGGGGCAAAGTGTGCTTTTTCTCCTCTTCAACGGATCCGGCTACACAGAGGATGAGGTCCGGCAGGCCATGGCCGGGGGGCATAACCGTCTCTTTGAGTATATCGGAGAACGGATTCAGCGCGACCTGGAAAAAGAGAGGACATCAAAAAAGGCAGCCCAAAAAAGCCAAGAGCTTTTTGGCTTTTCTTTCCGGATTCCGGCCCGGTACGCCCTATTTAAGGAAAGCGGGGATTTCCTTTCGTTTGTAACACGATCCCCGGACAGGCTCTTTTTTGTCACGGAACTGGAAAATACGGAAGAGCCGGTGACCCGCTCGTTTATGATCGGGGCCCGGAATGCTGTCACAGAAGAGTATTACGGGGGTGACCGCGTCTTCGAAGAGCTTTATCTGTGGAAAGAAAAGGAGCCTGACGTCCCCTATTACGGAGGTTTGGATATTGTCACCGTCGCCGGGCATCCTGTCTATAAACTTACGGGATTATGGGAAAACCCGGAGACCATTCACGGAGGCCCCTTCATAACTTATTTAGTCGAATATTCGGGCCGGCGGTTCTTGCTTGATGCCATGCTTTTTCATCCTTCAGGAAATAAATGGCCCTTTTTAAATAAGATGGATGCTTCACTGAAGCGGTCTATGGAAGACATCTATTCGGGAGAATCCCGATGAGGGGGGGGAAAGGGCTTTGTTTCCTTTTCTTTTTTTGTTGTGTTTTCTTTTTTCAGGCCCGGGGGAATGAATGGAGTCTTCTCCGGGATAACCTTTATCCGTGGAAGGGACTTTCTCTTCTTGACCGGACAGATTCCGCTCGAAAAGAAGCCTTGGTTTTGTGGGGGGAAACAACCCGGTTTTTGTGGGAATGGTCCGATACAGAAAAAGGGCCGGGCAAAGAGGCGCTCTTTACCCTTTACAGTACGACAACACTTTTTGATATTGATGTCTTTTACGGACGGGAAGGTTTTCCCGAAGGAAGACGTCTTCCTCTTTATAAAGGGAATAACCATAATCTGACCTTAAACGGCACGTTCCTTTATTCTGACGATTACCTCTATCGGGCGGGGTCGGTTAAAAGCGCCTTGGATCTCTTTGTCAATAAAGAGACAGAACATTTCCATGTGGAGGGAGCGCTATCTCTGGAATCGGGAGAAAACTTTCAAGGGGGAGAGACACGGCTTTCTTTTGATCATCTTTCCCTGACCTATCGAAAAGGAACGCGGCTCAGCGTGGGAAAAATACGGCCCTTTTTCGGGCCCTTTTTGCTGGACAAAAGGGATCACGGTATTGCGGGATTTGAAGTCGAAACGGAACTGGCCGGAGCCCGTATCCATTTTGTGGCCGCCAGGCCGGATATTCCTTTGGATTTTACCGGGTCTAAGGCGGAACAAGTCTTCCTTGACAAAAGCAGCTGGACATCGGGGGATGTGATCTATCATTTTCCGGAGCCGTTTCACTATTTTGAAGTCGAAGAACTTCCTGTGCGCGTCTTTGAGATCCGGAGCGAAGGAGGCGAGGTCTTCACAAGAGATATCACCGCTCTGTGCACCATAACACATAGCGATGTCATTATTCCTGCTTCTATTCTTCTTCCAGAAACGGTTCAGGTAGAGATCCGCTTCAATACTCCCCGAAACGGAGCCCGGCAGCAGATGTATATCAATGCGTTTCAGATTGAAAAAAGTATTATTCCGGAGCTCGCTCTGACACTCTCATATGTGGATCTTCACAATGATACGCATTCTGTTGAAAACACACAGGGATTAAAAGGGCCTTTGGACTCCAATATCTGGAGCCTGAAGGCTTTTTTCGAGAAGGATATTTTTGAAGTGAGTTGGCAGTATGCCCTTTCAAAAATAGTCCCGGATGACAATCTCTTTGATGACAGGGAAATTGATTTCATACATCGTATCACAGCCAAGGCGGAGCTGCCTTCTTTTGCCATTCAGGGAGAATACGGACGCATGGGAGCCGATTATCTGCCCCATGTCCTCTCCTTGAGAGATAAATGGAAACTGTTTACGGACAGAGATGCTGACTTTCGCTGGAATTATGAAGATGAAGCCGCCTTGGGACAAGAAGGGGGGCGCGTGAGCCTTTCCATAGAGGGGATTGTCTCGCAGCATCTGGTTTTCTCCGCTTTTAAAAAACTCCCCAGTCCGTATATGCAAAAAGAAGCCTATGCGCAATATGACCGGTTTTACCTTCCCTATTACAGTTCCGCCGGCAATGATTTCCGCCTTTACGGCCCCGGAATCGACGACGGGGAGAAGGTCTCCTCTTTGTCCTGGACCGGGCAATGGCGGCAGTTTAAGGCCGGCGTCATGTATGAGACACACTGTGATGAGGATCTGGTGATCTCTCCTCTGGAAAAAGAGATCAAGACTCTCCGCTTTTCCGGAGAATGGGACGGGAACGGGCTTTTTTTGAGCGCCGTCTATTCTTCTACCCGGGATAAAATCTATTACAGCCCTCATGAAGGCGGCTTTGTTTTCCAGGGCGATGACAAAACATTGCATCTGTCGGGGGAAGCTTTTTATAAAGCGGAATTACCCTACGGATTTGCTTTAAAAGTCATGGGAGAAGGAGAGTATATTGATGATGCCGACTCTTTTTATGAGAAATGGGAGAGTCAAATGTTCCGGGAAATGATTTTTCCCGCTGACAGAGTCGATGAGAATGTTTTTCGTCTCCGCTCCGGGCTTCAGCTTTTTTATACATTTAAGAATAAAGGGTATATCAAGCTTTATTATCAGAGAGAAGATTATGCCGGCGGCAACTCATTGGGCGGTCTGCCTTTAGATTATCTTTCCTATGAGCGCGGGATAAAATTCTTTAGTGATTTCGGCGAAGAAAACTTCAGGTTTGCCGCATTCTATGATGAATATGAACTTCGATTCAATCACTGGGCTTCTTATGATTATTCGTTTAAAAGAATCGGGGCGTTACTGGAGATGAAATTTTAGGGGCAATAATCCAACGCTTTTTTCAGATCTTCGACAAAAGAAGGGATGAAAGAGGACCCATTGGGCCGGACGAGAAATGAGGGATGAAAGGTCAGAACAAGCGGAATCCCGGAATAAGAAGAGACCCGTCCGTGTTCTTTTGTGATTTTGATCTCCTTTTCCCCGCTGAGTATCATCCCGGGGACTTTTCCCAGGGAGACGATGACGCGCGGTTTGATAAGAGCGAGTTGTCTTTGCAGGAAGGGGAGGCAGGCTTGAACAGCTTCTTCTTTGGGGTTTTCATTGTTAAAGGGGCGGCATTTCACAATATTGGCAATATAAAAGGAAGAGGGGCTTTGTCCCATCTCTTCCAAAACTTTGCGCAGGAGACGCCCTGCCCGGCCTACAAAGGGGCGGCCGGATTCATCCTCTTCTCTTCCGGGACCCTCCCCGACAAAGACAAGCGAAGCAGAAAGAGGACCTTCCCCTATCACAGGGTGAATGCGTTTTTCTCCATAAGGACATCGCCGGCATGCAGCGATTTCATCTTCAAAACAGGCCCAGTCATCAGAGCGGGGGGTTTTTTCTTTTAAAGGGGAGTGTTCAAGCCCGTTCGATTTCAGCCATTTTTGATAAAAATAAAATTGTTCCATAATGTGAAAGGAGTATACCCTAAAAGGGCTTGATGCGCAAAAGAAAAAGCCCGCAATAAGCGGGCTTTTTCAGGGAGGCTGTTTTGTATCAGCCGACGGGCCTGTTTTGTTTATGAAACAATGAGGAAAGCGTCAGATCCCCGGAAACGCTGGAAAAGGAGCGGTCTTTGATTTCAGACCTTTTGAAATCCACATCTCCGCTGACAGAACGTCCTTTGAAACCTCCCCACGTACATCTTTCACAGAAAAGGTCACCGCTGGTGGAGTTGAAATCAACGGAGTCTGAGTCCATATCCCGGATGCTAAAATCTCCGCTGACAGTTTTCAGAGCTGCTTTACCGACAGAGATCTGTTCTCCCCTAAAATCTCCGCTTGTCGTTTCAACAATGAGTTCTTTAGAGATCATGTCTGAGCCTTTGACATCACCGCTGATTGTAGAAAGTTTTATCTCGTTGCTGAATTTTGCATTTTTAAGATAAATATCCCCGCTTGTGTTCTTCAGTATGAGAGAATCTCCTTCGGGGCCCAAAAGACTCATGTGGCCGCTGAGATTTTGCAGTGACAGAGTCCGGCTGTTAATCTGTCGGAGCTCTATCGATGAGGAAAGTCCCTTGATATGAACAGTTTCCATGGGAGGGATCTCGATGATGAAGTGAACAGACAAACGGCCGGCAGAGTGCTTGATCTCTTCTGCTATTTTAAGGGAATCTTCTTTTTGGTTCATGAGGATCTTATATCCGGATTCCGGGACGTTTTTTTTGATGATTTTCACGAGAACATCTTTCCCCGCGGCGGGGGAAATCACAACAGAGGAGGAAACCAGGGAAAGATCAAGATGGCGGATGTTTTTATAGATATAGGTCTCTGTTGATGTTTTCTTCGATTTTTCCTGGCGGTCTGATTCTGTACGGAACGAAATACCGGTATCGCTTTCCAAGACGGAAAAATCGGGGACTCTGTTTTCTAAAAGATCATTGAGAGACTGATGCAACATATCTCGTTCCTTGAAAGCCGATTCCAATGAGCGGGTCACGGCTTTCCGGGTGAAAAAGCTGATGATTTTGCCCAAAAGGCCTAAACGGACTTCTCCTTCATCGCCTTTAATGTGAATCCCTTCGTCTGAAAGGCTGACATGCTCACCATCCGAGGAAACAAAAATACCCCGATCCGTGATTTTGACGATATTGTCATCATGGCGCACAAAAAGCCCGTCGGGGCCTTTTTCCACAAGACTGCGCCCTTCCTGAGTTTCGACTTTATACTCTCCGTTTTGAAACCAGATCCGGGCCATCGGGCGTTGGATGGTAAACGCAACACCCCTGGGAAGTGAGAGGCGTTCAATAATCGTTTCGGAATCGATCCCTTCCAGAAGAATCCTGTTATTTGAAAGGGAAGCTTTTAACGGGCCACTGACAATGATCAAATCTTGAGTGTCTTCGAAGGCCATGTTTTCAATGCGTGCGATATTTTTAAAGTCGAGGTCATAAGAAGACCGTGACAATGTCAGGGTCGTTTCATTGCCGAAAGCGGCTGTAAATGTGCCAAGAAGGATAATAATAAGGAATATTTTTCTCATACCCGCTCCTTTCTGTTCTTGCTTATAGGACAAAAAAGGGAAAGGGTTTGTTTCATTTTGAGGGAGAGAGCCATTCTAAGGGAGAGAGCGGCCGGGCTTCTTTGCGGATTTCGAAGTGAATCAAAGCGGTATCGGAAAGGATGTCGCGCCCGGCCGATCCGAGAACATCGCGGGGCGAAACCAGGTCTCCTTCCTGGACGCCGGCTGAGTAGAGATTGGAGTAAATAGTAAAGTAGTTCTCTCCATGATCAAGGATGACCATGGTTCCGAGGCTTTTAAAAGGGCGTGAATAGATGACTTTTCCCCCGGCCACCGCCCTTACCGGAGACTGAAAGGGAGCAGCGATGTCGATCCCGTCATTGGTCAACACTGTTTTATAGACAGAGTCTATGTTTTTACCGAAATTTTTGTAAACATTTCCCTGAGCAGGCCAGGCCAAAACACCTTTCAAATCAGCGAAGCGCACACCGGCGTCGTAAGTAGAACCCTTTTTTTCAAGGTCACGGATCAGTCCGGTCAATGCGTCCTTTTGTTTTTTCAATTCCGACTCCAGCTGGGTGTAGTATGTTTTTTTTGAGCGGATGGAAGAGAGGGCGTTAGATTTTTCTTTGTCCAGGCGCACAAGCTTTTTTTCGGCGACTTTTGCGCTAAGAAGGTGAAGAGTAAAACGCTCCAGGACTTCCGCTTTTTCCACACGGACCAAACCCAGTTCTTCCATGGTCTCAATATTTTCTTTTAGAATATAATAATTAAAATGGCCCAAAACAGAAAGAAGAAAACGGTCCCGGCCTGACTGCACGGCAGTGCCGGGCATCAACGGCTCCATCGCGGCTTTTCGCCAATTGAGAAAAGATTGATAAAAGACGGAGTTTAAAAAAAGGGTAAGTTTCTTCTGTTTTTCGGATAAGCGGGCCCCGCGTTCGTCTAATGTCTCGACGTCCTCTTCTGCTTTTTTTACGGCATTCTGAAGACGGAGTTTTTCGCTGCGGGCCTGATCGATCTGCTTCTGAAGGCGTTGAAGCTGCTGAAGCATATCTCCTTCCTTATCGGAGAAATATTCGCTCTTTTCGCGGCTTTCTTTAAGCTGTTTTTCAATCTCATCCAATTCCTTTTGTTTTGCCCTGATCTCATGTCCCAGCCCTTGCCCGTGAGAGGGCAAGACGAGGAAAAAAAGAATGAAGACAACGCTGAAAATACGCATATTATTTGAAAAACCGGTTAATGGCTTTTTCCGTTCCTAACAGGGCCAGAAGGATGATCAGTACGCCTGCGGGAAGTAGCTCTTCCGTGGTAAGAAAGCGTAAGTCGGGGAAATAATCACGCAGTGAATCGAATAAAAAACGGAGAAGGGCAAGTGCCCCTGCCAACGAGAGAAGAGCATAAAAAAAAGATTCAAGATAAAAAGGGGTTCGGATATAAAGTTTTGTCCCTCCCACAATCTCCATAATTTCAATTTCATCGCGAAGAGGATAAAGAGTCGCCTTGAAAATCGAGACCCAGAGGATAAACGTTACTAAAAAGAGAGCTCCCAAAAGGATAAGAAAAAAAACATCCGCTCCCCGGGCCATCTGATAGAGCCGGGCGAACCAACCTCCGGGGTAAATGACTTCAGAGACCCCCTCTTTTTTTTTCAGGTTTTGGGCAAAAGAAGAAATATGCGGCAAAGATTCCATGGCCATCACGCATTGAATCGTCAACGTCGGGGGCAGGGGGTTTTCTCCGAGAAGAGCGACCGCTTCAGCCAAAGTCTCATCCTGGGATGCGAAGGCGTTGAGGTTTTCTGTTTCATCCCGGTAGGTCATGCTGCGGATCTCGGTGAGGCTCTCTTCTTTGAGAGAAGAGATAAGCTGAGAGACGGCCTCGGAAGAGAGCCCTTTTTCGAGAATGACTTCGATCCGGGCGTGGCTTGTAAAAAGGTTCAATGCCAGGTTGATATTACCTCTGGCCAGGAGTATCCCCAAATTGATAGAAATGAGAATAAAAAGGGAAAGGACCAGGGGCCAGGATGTGCGTCTGTGCCGAACAATGTTTTTCAATCCCATCTTGATCAGGAAGAAAAACCTAGTCACGAATCCGCCCTCCATCGATTTCAATTGTTCGAAAAGGATAGCGGCCGACCAAATGATAGTCATGTGTCGCCATAATGACAGTTGTCCCCTGGGCATTGATCTGTTTCAGCAGGTCCATGATCGTCGAAGAGAGAGACGGGTCCAGGTTCCCTGTTGGCTCGTCAGCTAAAAGCAGCCGGGGGGATGTGACCAATGCACGGGCGATGGCTGTACGCTGCTGTTCCCCGCCTGAAAGTTGATACACTGGCGTTTTGATCTTATGGGACATATGAAGATCTGACAATGCCTCTAAAATGCGTTTGTGAGCGACTGAGGGAGAAAGTCCGACAACATTGGCGGCCAGAGCCATATTTTCATAAACGGTTTTTGTCAGTATGAGTTTAAAATCCTGAAAGACAACGCCGATTTTCTGCCGGAGCAGCGCCCTTTGACGATGAGACATCTTCCGCACCCTTTTGCCCAGGACATAGAGTTCTCCGCGGGTCGGGCGTTCCTCACCGTAGATGAGCTTCAAAAAGGTTGTCTTGCCGGCTCCACTCGGCCCTGTGAGAAACAGGAATTCACGGTCATTGATCGTGACATTGATATCTTTCAATGCCGGCCATGTTTTTAAATAGGTCTTGTAGAGATGGCTCATCCGGATCATATTGTTATCATAGCAAAAAAGAACTTATCTTCAAGAGAGAATAGACCCTTTACCTTTTTTTATTTTTTTTTATAATAGAGAGACCTTGTGAAAGGAGGCGTCATGACATTTTTGATTTTAGCCGGTGGAAGCGGAAAGCGTCTTTTCCCGTTAAGCCGGGAGACATTCCCGAAACAGTTTTTGCCTTTGTTTAACGGACGCTCTTTGTTGGAAGAGACTCTTTCCCGGGCATGCGGAAAGCGTTGTCTGATCGTCGGAAGTTCCGAAAGCGCCCATCTTTTGAAAAATGCATCGGAAAAGGCAGCGGCTGAGGTTTTAGCGGAGCCCTTCGGGCGGAACACCGCTCCGGCTATTTTGTTCGGCTTGACATGTGTGGATGACGAAGAGATCGTCGCTGTGATGCCGGCCGACCATTATATCCAGGACAGGCCGTTGTTTCAAGAACGCTTGCAAGAGGCGGAAAAGCTGGCCGGAGACGGGTATATTGTCACCTTGGGGATATGTCCTGATGCTCCGGAAACCGGGTATGGGTATATTAAAAAAGGGAGGCCGGCCGGGACAGGTTATGTTGTTGATTCTTTTACGGAAAAACCCGATGAAGAAAAAGCCCGCTCCTATTTGGATTCCGGGGACTATCTGTGGAATTCCGGGATGTTCATCTTTAAAAAAAAGACTCTGTTAGGGGAGTTCAAGAACCTTTCTCCACAGCTTTATGACTTTTATGAGGCATTGAGTTGTTCCCGGGAGGAGTCATTTCAGGCGATCTATCAAAAAGCTCCTGATATCTCTATTGATTATGCCGTTATGGAAAAGACAAAAAAAGCTGTCGTTATCCCGGGTGATTTCGGCTGGAGCGATATCGGGAGCTGGCGAGCGCTCAAGGCCCTGTTTGACCCCGGCGAAGGCAATGTTTCACTGAATGCCGAGCTTTTCCCTTTGGAAAGTCAGAATAATATTGTTTCAGCTCCGGGGAAAACAGTTGGCCTTTTGGGTGTTGACAATCTGGTTGTCGCCGACACAAAAGATTTCCTTTTTATCGGTTCTTTAGAGCGTTCACAGGAAGTCAAAGAGATCGTCTCCATCGTCGGGAAGAAATATCCTGAAACAGTGCGATCCCATAAGGACGAAATACGCCCATGGGGGGAATTTACGACTCTGGAAGAAGGGGACGGCTTCAAGGTGAAAAAAATTACCGTATCCTCCGGAGAAAAGCTTTCACTTCAGTATCATCATCATCGAGAAGAGAATTGGATCATTGTTCAGGGGGACGCTCTGATGACCCTTGGGGAACGCACTTTTTCCGTAAAGGCGGGAGATACAGTCGCTATCCCCCGGGGGGAAACCCATACCATTGAAGGGGTCTCTCTGACCATTTTTATTGAAGTGCAGCGAGGAGACTATTTGGGTGAAGATGACATCGTTCGGTTGGATGACCGCTACGGGCGAATGAAATGACTGAATATTGGACATGTGTAGTTTTAATAGACACAGTGTCCAATAATTAAACATTTTTTTAGAGGCTGTGTTTTGACGCCGCATTTTCAAGTTCTGTAACTGGCTATATTTCTTCCCGTTAGCTTTGCATGGTATTAAAAAGCATTTTGGCACGTCTCTTGCTTTATACAAAATAAAAAAAGGAGGTGTGTTATGAAACCTGTGAAACGAAATGAGGAGAACAGACTTGATGTCGTAAGGCGTAATGATCCGTTCCGCAGCTTTTTTGATGAATTTGAGTCTATGTTCGAGGACTTTTTCAGACCCGGCTTTCTTAGTGAATACAAAGACTATCCTGTCGCTATTCATGCTGATGTCGGAGAAGACGATGAGAAATATATGATCAAGGCCGCTTTGCCGGGAATGAAAGAAGATGACATCAAAGTCTCTGTCGAGGACGGCGTCCTCGTTCTCCGGGCGGAGCGTCGGGAAGAGGAAAAAGAAGAAAAGAAAGGTTATTTCCGCCGGGAGATAGGGTACGGCAAGTATGAGCGGCGGTTCAGGCTGCCGGATAATGTCAATCTTGAAAAAGTGGATGCCCGCTACAAAAACGGTATTCTGGATATCGATCTGCCGAAAAAGGAAAAGGGGTTGTCCCGGAAAGAAATCAAGGTCAAGGGGGCCTGAGCCCCCTTTGATCCTCTCAAGGAGGAAGAATGACACTTATTACTTTGGGGCGTTGCTGCCCTCCGGATATACAGGGATTCGAAACACATGTCAGGCGCGATGCTGATGATTTTGTTATTCAGGCGGCCTTGCCCGGTGTTGAGAAGGAGAAGATACAGGTGACAATGGAAGAAAGAAGACTCCATATCAAAGCGTTCCGCGATGATTCGTTTTCGCGGGGGCGGTCTCTGCGAAGCGAGTTGCCCCGAGGTGAGCTGGAGAAAAATTATTCGCTGCCTGAAAATATTGATGCTGAAGCGGTTACCTCTTCATATGACAATGGCATATTGACAGTTCGTCTGCCGTTAAAACAACAACCCGGCCCCCGGGCCGTTCCTATAGATTAGCGAAATCCCTTCGCTTAGGGGCGGGTTCTCCCCGCCCCGACATTGTCAACTCTTTTGACTTGACACACGTCTTTCATCATGATAATCTCCTTTTCATGAAAACGGAATATATGCGAGAATACACAATAGAGCTCTATGAGATCTACAAAGAACTGTTGACATCCAAGCAGCGCAAATACTTTGAAAACTATTATTTCGAGGATCTGACTTTGAGCGAGATCGCGGAAAATTTCCGGGTAAGCCGGCAAGCCGTGCAGACCGCGTTACAAAAAAGCAGTGAGAATCTGGGACGTTTTGAGAGGGCGTTAAAAATCCATGAAAAGCGTTCCTACAGGGTACAGGTTTTAAAAGAGCTGGAAGAGGCGGTCCGAAAGACGCCTTATTATTCCCGGGTCTCAGGCCTCACGGAAAAGATAAAGGGATCATAATGTTTGATGCGTTATCCTCTAAATTGGATGTGGCCTTTAAAAAGCTCTCACGCAGAGGGGTTTTGCGTCCTGCTGATGTCAAAAACGGTTTGCGGGAGATCCGTATTGCTTTATTGGAGGCGGACGTTCATTATAAAGTCGTCAAAGATTTTATTCGCCGTGTGGAAGAAAAGGCCGTTGGAGAAGACGTCCTTAAAAGCCTGACTCCGGCTCAGCAGATCATCAAGATCGTGCGTGATGAGATGCTTGATGTTTTGGGTGCACCGGCCCCAGTCAACAGCGACACCTCGCCCACGGTTATTTTATTGGTGGGGCTTCAGGGCGCAGGGAAAACGACAGCAGCGGCAAAACTAGCGAAGAAATTCAAAAAAGAGGGCTTAAAGCCTTTTTTAGTGGCAGCGGATCTGCAACGGCCGGCAGCTGTCGACCAATTGGAGCAATTAGCTCGTGACATCGATGTCGGGATCTATGCCACCAAAGAGACAAAAAATGTGCTGAATACCGTTCAAAAGGGGATCGAAGCGGGCCGAAAAAATTTTGCAAAAATAATAATTGTGGATACTGCAGGACGGCTTCAGATAGACCGATCCCTTATGGAAGAACTGGTTCTTATTAAAAAAAAGGTCTCTCCCCGTGAGACTTTGCTCGTGGCCGATGCTATGGCCGGGCAGGATGCCGTCAATGTCGCGGCCGGCTTTCATGATCAAATCGGTATTGACGGTGTCATCTTTACTAAAGTGGACAGTGATGCCCGCGGGGGCGCCCTCCTTTCTCTGCGCATGGTCACCGGTACGCCGATCAAGTTTGTCGGCGTAGGCGAGAAAAGCGATGATTTAGAGGCTTTTCAACCCGAGCGCATGGTGTCGCGCATCCTTGGGATGGGGGATGTCCTGACACTTATTGAAAAAGCCGAGGAACAATTCAGTGATGAAGAAGCCCGTGATATGGAGGAAAAATTCCTCAAAGCCCAGTTTACCCTCGAAGATTTCATGAAACAGATCAAGATGATAAAAAAAATGGGGTCTCTCAGCAGCCTGGTGAAAATGATCCCCGGCATGCCCCGTGATATGGATGTGGACGAATCACAGCTGATACGTGTGGAGTCGATCATTCAATCGATGACACCGCGAGAGCGCCGGTATCCCGCGATCATCAAAGCCAGCCGGAAAAAGAGGATCGCGGCGGGATCAGGAAGAAGCGTGGCCGAGGTGAATCAGCTGCTGCGACAGTACGAAGTGAGTAAAAAAATGATGAAAAAGATGGGAAAAGGCGGATTAAAGGGAAATGTTCCCGGCCTTTTTTAGGTTAACACGGATAACAGGAGGTCACTATGGCAGTGAAAATCAGAATGAAGCGTATTGGCAAAAAGGGACAACCCTATTACAGGGTCGTCATCGCAGATTCCCGGACAAAAAGAGACGGCCGGGTCATTGAAGAGGTCGGATATTATAATCCCAATGCTCAGCCGGCCGATGTCTCTATCAGAGAAGAGCGGGTTTTGGAATGGCTTTCTAAAGGAGCCCAGCCTACGGTCATTGCCAGGAATCTGCTTAAAAAATGCGGAATATGGGCTAAGTTTGCCGAAGGGAAAAAATAAGGATATGAGAGAGAGAATGAAAGAAAATCTGGCCTTCTTTGTCCGGGAGCTTGTGGAAGATAAAGAGTCTGTCTGCATTGACCTGGAGGAGGACCGGGAAACGATTACCCTGAAGATCCGTCTGGCGGAAAAAGACCGCGGAGCTGTTATCGGGGTCAACGGGAAAAGAATCAAAGCCCTGAAAGAGGTCATCCATATGGAGGGCTTCAAAACGGGGAAAAAGGTGCGTCTGGAAGTCATATGAATTATTATCGTATCGGCCGCATTATGAAGCCTCATGGGATACGGGGAGCCTTTAAAGTCTTCGTGGAGACCGATTTTCCTCAGCGGTTTAAAGATGACAAAGTCATCACTCTGGAACATAAGGGGGAAAGAAAAGATTTCCCCTTAGAGGATGTCAAATTCCTCAACGGCGGGGTGGTTGTTTTGAAAGTCACCGGAATCGAATCTCCTGAAGAGGCGACGCTGTATAAAAATGCTTCCCTGGTCATTCCCGAAGAAGAGCTCTTTCCTTTGGACGAGGATATGTTCTATGAGCATGAACTGATCGGATGCCGGGTCTTAGACGGCGAAAAAGAGATCGGTTCTTTAAAAGAGATTTTTTTCAATGGAGGGACCGATGTCTATGTCGTGGAATCTTCTGAGGGAAAAGAGATCATGATCCCGGCTGTAAAGGCTTTTATAAAAGAGATCAATACAGATGAGCGGACGATATGTGTAGAGCTTATTGAAGGGATGATGGAATGACCGTCGATGTGCTGACCTTATTTCCCGAGATGTTTGCCTCTCCGTTTGAAGAGAGTATTTTGAAAAGAGCTCGGGAAAAAGGGCTATTGTCACTGAATATCCATAATATCAGGAATTACACATCAGACAAACATCAGGTAGCCGATGATTATCCCTACGGAGGCGGGGCCGGCATGGTGATGAAAGCCGAGCCGGTGGTCAACGCCGTGGAAGCGCTTCAAAGCGGTCATTACCGGGTTTTAATGACTCCCCGGGGGACACCTTTGACACAAAGTGTCGTACGGCGCCTTTCCCGGCAGAAGAAGTTGATGTTGGTGTGCGGGCGATACGAAGGGGTCGATGAGAGAGTGTCGGAGCTTGTTATCGATGAGGAAATCTCTGTCGGTGATTTTGTCCTCTCCGGAGGAGAGTTGCCGGCGATGATGCTTATCGATGCTGTAACTCGCCTGATTCCCGGGGTCCTGGGCAATGAAGCCTCCGTCTCGGAAGAGAGTTTCAGCGGTGATCTGCTTGAATATCCCCAATATACCCGTCCCGCCGAATTTCGGGGGATGAAAGTCCCTGATGTCCTTTTGTCAGGTAATCATAAGGAGATCGAAGCCTGGAGAAAAGAGAGGGCCTTGGATAAAACACGTAAAATACGACCCGATCTTGCGGCACAGGTGTCTGTTTACGGAGCTCTTGTCCATTACCCGGTAACGGACAAGAGAGGTGACGTGATCAGCACATCCATCACACCTATCGATCTTCATGATATGTCCAGGACATTTCACACATACGGCTTAAAAAAGCTGTTTATCGTATCGCCGCATCCGGCTCAAAATGAGGCGGTAAGACAGATGCTTGATTTCTGGCAGGAGGGAGCCGGAAAAGCCTATAATTCTAACAGGGCAGAGGCCCTTTCGCTGACACGGCTTACAGAAAACATTGATGAAGTTGTCAGCCGCATAGCCCGTGAGGAGGGACAGACGCCTGAACTTTGGGTGACAAGTGCCCGGCTTCAGGAGCCGGTAACAGGCTACAGCGAAGCCCGGGGTCGTCTGGCGGGTTTAAAAGAGAAACCTCTTTTAATTCTGTTTGGAACCGGTTGGGGGTTAGCCCAAACCATTGTAGAGAAAGCGGATATCAGATTGGCGCCTGTGAAAGGCGTCGGTCATGATTTTAACCATTTGTCGGTACGCAGTGCCGCAGCTGTCATATTGGACAGATTATTTGGAAACGGGAGGTCGTTATGAATGAAATCATCAGACAGATCAACAGCGAAAATCTCAGAAGTGATTTGCCTGAGGTCAAAGTAGGGGACACAGTAAAAGTCTTTGTCAAGATCACGGAAGGAAACAAAGAAAGGATCCAGTTCTTTGAAGGCTTGGTTTTGAAACGTCAGGGCTCCGGATTGAATACGAATTTTACTGTGCGCCGCGTAACAGGGAAAATCGGTGTCGAGAGGACATTTCTTATGAATTCTCCTCTTATCGATAAGATCGAAGTGAAAAAAAGCGCTAAAGTCAGGCGCTCTAAGCTCTATTATATGCGGGAGCGCTTCGGTAAAAAGGCTCGTCTCAAGGAGAAACGCGACTTTTAAGGCTTCATGAACGATAATGTTGCCTTTGATCTGGAAAAGTTAAAGGAGAGGCCCCGGGCCCGCTATATCATCGGTCTTGATGAAGCCGGGCGGGGGCCTTTGGCCGGGCCCCTTTCTGTCGGCCTTTTTCTCCAATGGGAAGACGCTGTTTTTGTAGAAGGAGTGGGCGACTCAAAAAAACTGAGTCCGAAGAAGCGGCAGACCTTGTTTGCGAGGTTGAAAAGAGAACCCGGAACGTTGTGGAGGGTCATCTTGATCTCTCCACGCGAAGTCGACCGGCTGAATATTTTAGAAGCAACCCGCCGGGGCATGGCGAGTTTGATCTCTTCGCTTCCTGCAGGGGTTCTAGCCAAATCAGTGATCCTGACGGATGCCGTGAAACCGGGACTTCCGGGAATAACCGTCAGGGAAGTGATCCGGGGTGATGCTTTTTCCTACGTCGTAGGATGTGCTTCTATTGCTGCGAAAGTGATCCGGGACGATTATATGGACACGGCTGCTTTACGGTATCCGGACTTTCGCTTTGAGCAGAACAAAGGATACCCGACACGGCATCACCAGGAAATGCTCCGGACTCTGGGACCTACTCCTCTACATCGGAAAAGCTATCGGCCTGTGAAAGAAGCTTTAACTGCGCAAATAAAAGAAGTGTTTATCTCCGGCCTCAACAAGGAGGGAAAAAGATGAAACGATTCTGTATTGTTGTTTGGATGTTGATCAGTACCGTAGTCCTTTTTTCATGTACCCGCCCCATGGACCCGCTCTTTTATGCTGCCCGTAAGGGAGAGAAGAATGTCTATCTCTTCGGATCCATTCATGGCGCGGACAAAAGTTTTTATCCTTTGCCTGAAAAAGTGGAGCAAGCCTTTTCAGAAGCACAGGGGCTGGCGGTTGAGGTGGATCTCCGGGAGATGAATGCGATGTCCGGTGAAATGAATCAATTTATCCTTCAAAAAGGGTTTTACCGGGAAGGGATGACGCTGGAAAAAGCTTTAGGAGATAAAGCGAGTGCGTTTAAAGAGTATTGCAAAACAGAGGGGATCCCCTGGCAGCAGGTTAACCCTTTGAGACCCTGGATGGTGACGATGGTCATCACACAAATAGGGATGAGAAATGCGGGTATTGACACGCAGTTTGGCATCGACCTCTATTTTATGGAGAAATGGGAGAGAGAAGAGATCATCTCTCTGGAATCCCTCCAGGGGCAGTTAGAGATGATGTCCGGTATTCCTGAAGACGTTCAGTTGCTTATGCTTATGGAAAATGTCGAAGAGAATAAAGGCCTGAAAAAAGCGCTCAAAGAGCTGGCGGCTCTCTGGAAAAAAGGAGATGAAGCTGAGCTTGAAGCGGCTGTTTTCAAAAGCCGTTATGAAAACAAAGAACTGGAGCCTTACTATGATGCTCTGTTTGACCGAAGGAACCGGCAGATGTCCCTTGTTATCGATGATGCATTGAAAAGAGACGATATCAGCACTCTTTTTGTTGTCATCGGTGCAGGACATTTGGTGGGAGAAAAAGGGGTTCCCGCTTTACTGGAAGAGATGGGTTATCATATCGAGCGGTTATAAAACCCTTGAAACCACTTGAAAGGTATGGAATAATCATCATCGTGAGCAACCGTTGCTGAGCAGGGAGGAATAATGACATTTCAGCAGATGATCAGGACTTTAAATGATTACTGGTCGGATCAGGGGGCGCTGCTCCTCTATCCCTATGATATGGAAAAGGGGGCAGGGACATTTAATCCCCATACGTTTCTTCGCTCATTAGACAGACGGCCCTGGAAAGCGGCCTATGTGGAACCCTGCAGACGGCCGAAAGACGGCCGTTACGGAGAGAACCCTTACCGGGGGCAGCATTATTTTCAATATCAAGTTGTCTTGAAACCTGTTCCGGAGAATATTCAGGAGATGTATATCGAGAGCCTGTCCCGTTTAGGAATCACCCCGGATGAACATGACATCCGTTTTGTCATGGATGATTGGGAATCGCCCACTGTCGGTGCTTGGGGCCTGGGATGGGAGGTCTGGGTCGATGGTATGGAAGTGACGCAATACACCTATTTTCAACAGGTCGGGGGGCTGGAAGTCGATCCTGTCACTGTGGAATTGACCTACGGCCTGGAACGGTTGGCGATGTATATTCAGAAAAAAGAGAGCATGTTTGATCTGCAGTGGAATGAAGAGACCACATATGGAGATGTCTATTACGATAATGAAGTGGAAAATTCCCGGTATAATCTCGAAAAAGCAGATACGGCCTTTCTTTGGTCAGCTTTTGAGGCCCAGGAAAAGGAATGTCTGCGGCTGACAGAGGAAGGGCTGGTCCGTCCCGCCTATGACTATGTCATAAAAAACTCCCATCTTTTTAATCTTCTGGAAGCCCGGGGAGCGATATCCGTTTCAGAACGGACGAATTTCATCGGGCGCATACGCAGGCTGGCCCGGGCCTGTGCCAAAGCTTACCGTGATGCGGAAAACCGGGGTGAAGACAATGAGTGATCTCCTTTTTGAAATCGGTGTCGAAGAGCTTCCGGCCGGCTATATTTTCCCGGCGGTATCATTTTTTTGTGATTCTATCAAAGAGGCCTTGAAGGAGCATGGGATCCTGTGGGAAAGGGACGCTTCCTTTGCAACTCCGCGCAGGCTGGTGCTTTTTTTTAAAAATGTTGCTGAAAAAGAACCGGACAGGTGTGAGAAAATTATTGGGCCGCCTCAAAACATATGTTTGAAAGAGGGACAGCCGACAAAAGCCTATGAAAAATTCATGGAGAAAAATATCCTCACAGAGAAGGATGTTTTTTGGGAGGAGACAGAAAAAGGGATCTATCTTGCGGCTAAAAAGGATATTTCGGGACGCATGACGAAAGAGATCATTGCTGAAGCTTGGCCTCGCATCCTCACGGCGATCCCTTTTCCCAAAAAAATGAAATGGGATGACAGTGGCTTTCTTTTTGCCCGGCCTGTGCGCTGGCTTTTGGCCCTATGGGGAGAGGAGCTCCTTCCGTTAAATGCCGGTTCCGTCGCTGCAGGACAGGAGACCCGTCTTTTGCGGAACAGCGTTCCGGATCGCAAAACGATTTCCTCACCCAAGGAATATTTTACAGTTATGGAAAAAAGCGGGATTGTCCTCTCACCGGAAAAGCGCAGATCCGTGATCCTTGACGGCATTAAAACCAAAATGAAAGAATACGGAGCTGATTCTTTCTATTCAGAGGAGCTGGCTGAAGAAGTCGTCTATCTGGTTGAAAGCCCCCAAGTTCTGGCCGGATCTTTTCAGGATCAGTATCTTTCACTGCCTCCTGATGTGATCTCTGCAGCCATGAGCCAGCATCAGCGTTATTTCAGCCTTTACAAAGACGGCAAGATCCTTCCTGTCTTTGTCTTTGTGGCAAACGGAAGTTTTCTCAAGAACAGTGAAGTCGTCAAAGGAAATGAGCGTGTTCTCAAAGCGCGACTGGATGATGCCATGTTCTACTGGAAAGAGGATGTCTCCCGGGGCCCTGAAAAGCTCTATGAATTATTGGATTCGATCACCTGGCTGGAAGGGCTGGGTTCTTTAAAAGAGAAAACAGATCGTCTTGTGGAATTGACAGCAGGACTTTCAAACAGCGACCCGACGGCCCTGGAAGGGGCCCGGTATGCCAAGATCGATATCGCTTCGGAAATGATCAAAGACGGAAAAGAGTTTACAAAACTGCAAGGACTCATTGCCAAGTATTATCTTCTGGAGCATCAAATTGAGGAGAAGGTTGCTGATATTGCTGAGCAGCATTATTGGCCCCGTGTCTGGGGGGAGGCGCTTCCGAATCGCCGGGCCGCAGCGGTGAGCCTTGCAGACAAGGCGGATAATATCGTAGGGGCCTTTATCAAAGGCTTTATCCCTACGGGGACGAAAGATCCCTATGCACTGCGCCGCCAGGCCAACAGTATGATCGCCCTTCTTTTGGGGTATGAAGGAAGTACTGTTCATCCGGAAAACGGGTTTCCCCTTCAATCTGCAGATGAACTCTTTGAGCGCTGTGTAAAACTGTATTCTGAAGAAATGCTGCCTTCCGGAGAAGTGTGCGGGATTTTAAGTCAGGTCAAGGCTTTTTTTGATGAGCGGTTCAAGGCTCAGTTGAAGGCTTTGGACATTCCCTATGACATTGTTGATGCTGTCTGCGACACTCCTGATAAGAGTTTGACCGAAAAATATACAAAGGCGCTGGCCTTTAAATCTTTATCCCGGCGGGAGGAGTTCAGAGATGTGGCTGCGACGTTTCGGCGTGTTAATAACATTGTAAAAAAAGCCAGAGAAGAGCTGAACAGGGATGATTTCGGGACTCCTGACCCCAAAGTTTTTGTGGAAAAAGAGACCATTGCGATGTATGATCACTGGCTGAAATCAAAGAAACTCATTCGGGAGGCGGGCAATCGCTATGAAAAGATCTTTGATATCATTCTTGAGCTTAAAAGTGTCGTTGATGTGTTTTTTGATACAGTCCTGGTCATGGATAAGGATGAGCGCATGCGGAATAACCGATTAGCTCTTCTTCAGGATATTTCTGCTCTGTTTAGTGAGATCGTCAATTTTGACCATATTGTTGTGACATAAAGAATAAGGAGGATAATGATGGGTAAATATGTTTATTATTTTGGTAGCGGCCAGACTGAAGGAAAGGCCGATATGAAAAACCTTTTGGGCGGTAAAGGTGCGAATCTTGCGGAGATGGCCAATTTAAACGTCCCGGTCCCTCCGGGGTTTACTATTACCACGGAAAGCAGTGTGGAATATTACGGACATGGTGAAACATTGTGGGACGAGCTCAAAAATGAGGTCATGGGGAATCTGGAAAAATTGGAAAAGTCCATGGGAATCAAATTCGGAGATAATAACAATCCGCTTCTTGTCTCTGTGCGAAGCGGTGCCCGTGTTTCTATGCCGGGAATGATGGATACGATTTTGAATCTCGGACTGAATGATGATGCCGTAAAAGGAATGGCTGACATTACATCGAACCCTCGGCTGGCCTATGACTCCTACCGCCGGTTTATTCAAATGTTTTCTGATGTTGCCATGGGTGTGGACGGAAGCCTCTTCGAACACGCTTTGGAGTCCATTAAAAAGAAAAATGGGTATAAAATAGATACGGAATTGACCGTTGAGGACTTGAAGAAGTTGGTGGAAGAGTATAAAGCCATTTACAAAAAAGAGCAGGGACAGGAGTTTCCTCAGGATCCCATGGAACAATTATGGGCGGCCATCGAGGCCGTGTTTAAGTCATGGAACACAAAAAGGGCGGTTCATTACCGCAAACTCCATGGTATTCCTGATACCTGGGGAACGGCTGTCAACGTGCAGGCCATGGTTTTCGGGAACATGGGAGATGACTCGGCGACAGGTGTCTGTTTTACCCGGGATCCTGCCACAGGTGAAAACGTCTTCTTTGGAGAATATCTTATCAATGCCCAGGGAGAAGACGTCGTGGCCGGAATCAGGACGCCTCAGCCTATTAATAAAAGCAAGAAAAAAAATGAAAATGAAATCTCTTTGGAAGAGGCGATGCCTAAAGCCTATGCCCAACTGGTGGAGATCTATAAAAGACTGGAAAAACATTACAGAGATATGCAGGATCTGGAGTTTACTATCCAAAAGGGAACGCTTTTTATGCTGCAGACCCGAAACGGTAAAAGGACGGCTCAGGCTGCCGTAAAGATTGCTGTGGATATGGTGGACGAAGGGTTGATTTCCAAAGAAGAAGCCGTGCTTCGTGTCGCCCCCGATCAGCTGGATCAGCTCCTTCATCCCATGATCGATCCCGACGCGGAGATGAATGTCATCGCTGCCGGCCTGCCGGCTTCTCCGGGGGCTGCCGTAGGAAAGGTGGTCTTTGATGCCGAACATGCCTTTGAAGAGGCTGAAAAAGGAGAAGATGTCATCCTCGTCCGTATGGAAACATCTCCTGAAGATATCAAAGGAATGGCTGCCGCCAACGGTATTCTCACGGTCAGGGGCGGCATGACCTCGCATGCGGCTGTCGTGGCCCGGGGCATGGGGAAATGTTGTGTCTCCGGAGCTGAAGCCATTAACCTGAGCTATCAAAAAAAAGCCTTTGAAGTGAACGGCACAACCGTTAAAGAGGGAGAGTGGATCACCCTTAACGGCTCGACCGGTGAAGTCATGCTGGGGAAAGTCCCTACCATGGATCCGGTTTTAGCCGGGGATTTCGGGAAACTCATGGAATGGGCCGATGCGTTTAGGACAATCGGCGTAAGAACAAATGCCGACACTCCTCATGATGCAAAAGTAGCCCGGGAATTCGGAGCCCAGGGTATCGGTCTTTGTCGGACAGAACACATGTTCTTTGAAGGCGACCGTATACGCGCGGTCAGGGAAATGATCCTTTCTGAAGAAGAAAGCGGAAGACGAAAAGCTTTAGCTCAAATCGAGCCCATGCAGACAGAGGATTTTGTCGGGATCTTTGAAGCGATGGAAGACTTGCCTGTGACGATCCGTCTTTTGGATCCTCCTCTTCATGAGTTTGTTCCGCATGAAAAAGAGCAGCAGGAGGCCATGGCCCGGCAGATGAACGTGAGTGTCGAAAAGATCAGAGAAAAAGTAGATCAGCTTTCTGAGTTCAACCCGATGTTGGGCCACCGGGGGGTCCGGCTGGGGATCACTTTCCCGGAGATCTATGAAATGCAGGCCCGCGCTATTCTGAGGGCGGCATGCCTCGTTCAGAAAAAGGGCAAAAAGGTCTATCCCGAAATCATGATTCCGTTAGTGGGGACAAAACCGGAGTTTGATATTATGAGAGAGATGGTAGACCGCGTGGCCCAAGAGATCTTTGCCACAGAAAATGTGAAGGTCGGCTATACTGTGGGAACGATGATTGAAATCCCCCGGGCCTGTCTGATCGCCGATAAGATCGCTGAGAAAGCAGAATTCTTCTCTTTCGGAACCAACGACTTGACCCAGATGACTTTCGGGTATTCCCGTGACGATGCCGGGAAATTCCTGAAAGAGTATGTGGATAAAAAGATTTTGCCCCGCGATCCTTTCCAGGCTTTGGATCAGGAAGGGGTCGGTGAGATGGTGGAGATCGGTATTGAGCGGGGACGAAAAGAGCGTCCCGAACTCAAGATCGGGATTTGCGGAGAACATGGCGGGGAGCCCTCCTCTGTGGAGTTTTGCCATAGAGCGGGGATGAATTATGTCTCCTGTTCGCCGTACCGTGTTCCCGTGGCCCGGCTGGCGGCCGCCCATGCAGCTTTAAAAGAGAAAAAATAATCATCTTTTCTTTTCTCTTTAGGGGGCTTTGGCCCCCTTTTTTCATTTCATTTTCATCACATCTTCATCTCCTATTGATTTAACGCCCGTATGGTGAGAGAAAGGAGATGAAATGATCTTTTTTGGAATCATTCTGTTTTTAGGCTTAACGCTGACAGCCGTCGTGTTATCGGAGCGCAACAAGAAGAGATAAAAGTTTTGCTTGAAACCCGACTTTTTTATGTGTATCATCAGAGTATTATAGAAAGGAGGCGTTATGGCTAAAACAGGCGCTGTTACTTTAGGGGAATGGATTATCACCTATCTTTTGATGTTGATTCCTATTGTGAACCTGGTTCTCTTGGTGATCTGGGGATTCGGCGGGAATGCTAATGAAAGCAAAGCCAATTGGGCGAAAGCGACATTGATCTTTATTGCCGTCAGCTTTGTTCTTTCCCTGATCATGGGAAGTGCCATGGCCGGCATATTTGCCCGCATGCAGTAAAATTTATGAACCGGGGGCTTCGGCCCCCGCGTTTTTGTTATGAAAATCATCCGTGTTATTTGTGTCAACCCGTCGGCAGAAGAGCGGCAGAAAGTATGCGGCATTCTGAGGACGTTTCCCCTATTCCGACTCATCGAAAGTTTCTCCTCCATGAGAGACGCTCGTACTCTTATGGAAAAAACGGCCCCCGAGCTGTTGATCTGTCATGAAGATAACGACGTCACAGACATCTCAGGTTACACGAGGGATCTCAAGAGAAATCCGGAATATCTGATTCTCTCCCACGACCCTGCCGTGGGTATTCGCGCTTTGGAAAGAGGGGCTGTGTTTTTACAATATCCCGTGACTCCGGAAAAGATGGCTCTGGCTCTTTGGCGGGCCTATGAAAATCTTTTATTTAAAAAAATCCAATGATTTGAAAAAATGTGTTGACTATTTCTAACATCATGTTAGAATTACCTAACACTTAAGGAGGTTTTCATGAAATCATTTTTTGTTCCCCTGTTGGTTTTGGCCATTCTTCTTGCCGGGATCCTTTTGCTTTTCTTTACCGGTCCTCTGTCGACCCTTGACCTCATCCAGGTGGCTGCACTTTTCTTCATTTTAGCAGGGACGGCTCTTTTCGTTGCAGACAGGTATAAAAGTTACAGGCGCCGGGAGCCGGCCGAGGACGAGCTTTCTAAGGCCTTATGCCGTAATGCCGCTTCAGCGTCCTTTTATGTTTCCCTTTTCCTATGGCTTTTTCTCAAAATACTCAGCAGGCGCATCGCTTTAAGCACAGGAAATTGGATCACTTTGGGGATCTTGGGCATGGCCCTGTCCAATATTATGATCTGGTGCTTCATGAAATGGAGAGGCATGAGAAATGGATAACAAAATCAAAGAGTTCCGGGCGAAATTCAATTTGACACAACAGGAGCTGGCAGACAAGGTCCGGGTACGCAGGGAGACGATCGTTTTTCTGGAAAAGAATAAATATAACCCTTCGTTGATGTTGGCCCGTCAACTCTCCCGGGTCTTTGATGTTGTCATTGAAGAGCTTTTCATCTTTGATGAAGAGAAGGGAGAATGATACGGAAATTAAAATAAATTGACTCTTTGACGGAAAAGTGTAAAGTAAGGAGAAATTTTAACCGTTTGAAAACGGGGAAGGAGTAACGTGATGAAAAAAGCAACAGTCATTATTTTTTTGGGGGCCCTCATGCTTCTCTTCGGAGGCTGCGGGTCGAAGGCGGTCCCTGTGGAGACGGTGTCCGTGGTCAAGGCCTGGATGCCCGAGTATATGGCGCCCAATGACCCCCAGGGGAAAGCAGCCCTATACCAGAAAGAGATCTACTATCCCGTGATCGAAGGCAATGCCTTCGGGCTGCAGTTTTACTCACTCACCGGGGAGAAGGGGCGGCGGATCATGTTTCCAGCCGGAAACGGCCCGGGGGAGGTCCAGCCTTTTACCGTCTCGGCTCTCAAGATCGTCAATGAACGGATCTACATTGTGAACCTGGCCACGCGTACCCTTTCCCTCTATGATACTGAAGGGGAGTACCTGGACGATATTCAGCTCAATGATGAGATGGGGTTCATCTATTCACTGGACACGTTCAAAGACCGATTCTATTTTACCGGACTCTTCAAAAACAGGATCGGAGCCATCGACCTGAAGGACGGCTCTCTCATCAAGCGTGTGGAATATGAGGACCCCATCACCGATATGACAAAGATCATGGGTTCAGACCTCAAGACCGGATCCCTCAATGTGGATCAGTCCAACGGTCATATCTACCTGGGGTATTTCAACGCGCCCTACCGGGTGGAGGAGTATGATGAGGACCTGGATCTCGTGCGCACCATGACCCGTCCCCTGAAAGAGAAGTACGAGAACTTGAAGGTGGGTGGCCAGGGGGGAGGGCACATTCTCATCGCTTCTGTGAAGAATGACGAAAAATATATCTACGCCTGTTTCGGAGGAGGGCAGAAGACAACCCGCGACGGCGGGGAGATGCAGATCGAAGCCTTGCCCCGCCCCTTCTTTGTCTCTGTCTTCGACAAGGCGTCCGGACAATGCGTCAAAGAGATCCGGATCGACAATATCCCTGTTCTTGAAGGCGTGGCAGGGCTTGTGGGCGTGACGAAAGAGCATATTGTCTTTCTCTTCGCCGATTTTAAAGACACCCTGAAAGACGTTGTTCTAAACGGGGAGGACGAAAAACAGGTGGATCTCCTGGGACAAATGGGGTTGAAAATGCATTTTGCCTTTGTGGTGACGGACAATCCCCTGTATGAACACGGTCAATGACCTGATACGGAAAACGGCCCGGGAGCTTTTCCCCCGGGCCGTTGAGTTGCGCCGCTCTTTTCATCGGTATCCCGGAACAGGGTGGAATGACTACCGCACAGCCTCTTTAATCAAAACGGATGGAAATTCTCCTGCGGGAAAGAATTGACGGGAGGAGCACAGCGTTTGGGGTTGCCTTCTGAACAGAAACAGAGTGAAGAATGGGAGCGGGCCGTATACCTCTCTTCCGATTTTGATTTTAATGAGAAGGCTTTGGAAAAGGCTCTTGGTGTTTTATTGGCCTTGCTCCAGGTATCAACGGAAAAAAGGAAATGATGTGAAAAGAATCCGATATTTTTTATTCTTTGTCCTTCTTTTCTCTTATTCGTATTCTTCTGCTATGGAGATCCCGGTTTATTTTTTTACCGACGAGCATTGTCCGGATTGCCGCCAAACCGGCGCAACCCTGGAAGGGCTGAAAGAGGATTTCCCTTTGAAGATCCGTTATTTCCGGGCAGATGAGTCCCTGAAGTCCTTGCGGCCTCTTTATCAAAAGCGGCAGTTTGTCCCCCGGGAGATTCCCATTGTCCTTATCGGAGAAGAGATCCTGGAAGGGAGCCACCCGGAAGAGACTTATCGAAGGGTTTTAAGAGGCTACAAAGAGGATACATTTGCTTCTCTTTTCAACGGAGAAGGGGATAATGGCCCAAAGGAAATAAAAGTTGCGTGGAAAACGGTTCTTGCAGCAGTTTATCTTATCGGTATTTACCCCTGTGCTTTTTCCGTTTTTCTCCTTATGATTTTTTGTTAAAGAATTACTGCAGAGTCCGTGTTTGCCCAAAAGAACACAAGCCGGGGTTAACACATGGCTTTTGCCGCTTATCGGGAAACGCAGGCGTCGCATTGCTTATCGCCGGGCGGGGCGAACAGCAAAAGCTTATTAATGATGAAATAATCAAAGAGAGTTATCTTCCCTGCATAAAAAAAAGGTCCGCTTTTTTGCGCTTTGCTGTATCTTTTTGAAGCAATCGGAGAAAACTATTGTGAGGCAGGTTGCGTTGGTTTTTTTCGGAAAAGAGCGAAGAGAAGAGCACAGATGCCATAGATCATTGCGAAAGGCAAAAGAGCGGGGATGATCAGCGGAAGCAGGGCCGCCAGAGGGATCAAAAGAAGAACGGCGATAAGAGAAAAAAGGGCGGCGACAAGACGGATGATGAAGGCTGCCAGAATGAAAAAAAAGATCATCGTTAGGAGTCCGCCTGTAAATAAAAGTCCCGCAAACGGGGGAAAAATGATAAAGAGGAGAAAGGCCGTTATCACTAATGAGAAGAACAGTCGCATAATACCTCCCTTTTGTAATAGGACGTGATAATCGGTAAAAATGTTTCAAAAAAAAAGGCGCCCGAAGGCGCCTTCAGAGTTCAGTTTACTTTTTCAGGAACGGCTTGATCATATCCAGGGGGATGGGGAAGACGATCGTCGAGTTGTTCTCCGATGCGATATCATTAAGAGTCTGCAAATATCTTAATTGCAGGGACATAGGAGATTTCGTCAGCATTTCAGAAGCTTCAGCCAGTTTTTCGGCGGCCTGTTGTTCTCCCTGGGCGTTGATGATCTTCGCTCTTCGGATACGTTCGGCTTCAGCCTGACGAGCCATGGCGCGCTGCATTTCCTGAGGAAGATCGACATGTTTGATTTCGACTGCAGTGACTTTTACACCCCAGGGGTCTGTCAGCTGGTCCAGAATCGTCTGGAGTTCGTCATTGATCTTATCTCTCTGAGAGAGGAGTTCGTCCAGTTCTACCTGGCCCAAAATAGAGCGCAAAGTCGTTTGAGCCAGCTGCTGAGTCGTATAAACATAGTTTTTGACTTCAATGACGGCTTTCACCGGATCGACAACACGAAGATAGACAACGGCGTTGACACGGACAGAGACATTGTCTTTGGTGATAATATCCTGTTCAGGGACGTCAATAGTCAGGAGGCGCAAGCTGATGCGTTCCATCTTATCCAGCACGGGGAAAAGAAAAATCAACCCGGGCCCCTTTACGGGGATGACACGGCCTAAACGGAAAATAACCGCCCGTTCATATTCACGGATGACCCGGAACATGGACGGCAAAAGAATGAGAAGGATAAACAGGACAACATAAATATACATACCGACCTCCTTAGATAAGTGAAAAATGTGTTTCTTCCACAATCAAAACCATGTTTCTTATCCCTTTGACAATGACAGGAGCCCCTTTTTTTACGGGATCCCTGCTGATTGCCTGCCAGATCTCTCCATGAACAAATGCCCGGCCTCCTTGAGGGGAGATCGCCGTGCGGGCTGTCCCGGTGACACCGATCAACCCGTCAAACCCGGTTTGTGTCTTTCGTTTGTGGGCTTTTACCGCCAGAACAACCCCAACAGAAGCGATGAGAAGAAAAATGACAGTGGCAGTGACAATAAAACCCTGAGAAAAGAGCTGAAAAAGCAGATTAAGGAAATGAACATCTAACTCCATAATAAACCTCCATAAAAGGTACTATAGCGGAAAGAATAAAGGATTTCAATAGAAGAAGAGTAATCATTGAAAAATTGATAGAGATGGACTATAGTCAATCAAAGAGGTTAAGATGAGACGTTTATGGATTTATTTTTGCCTGACATTGCTTTTTTCGGGGGGCTGTTCTCAAAAGGCGCCTCAAGGGAAGTCTATTGCGGAGAGCGGAACTGCCGAGCCCGTGTTGGTGGATTCTTCGGATATCGTCCCGTATTTTAAATATTACGTCAAGAGGTATACGGAGATGTGGGAGGAGGGGACTTTTGTCCGAAGTGTCGTTGATGATGTCGGCCGAAAGTTGATGTATTTGGCCGAATCATACCCCGATTCCCGTTATGCTGACGATGCTTTATTTTTGGCGGGAAAACTTTATTTGGATATGGGCGATTATGACCGGGCCAAATCCTTTTTTGAAGAAATCGTGGACCGTTATCCCCGCGGAACAGTCAGTCCTCTTTCCAATAAATCAGGATACAGCTTCCATATTGCTCCTCTGGCTCATCTGCTGATTGCCCAGATCTATCAATATTATCTGGAAGACATTCCCATGGCTTATTGGGAATACAGCCGCATTCACAAAAAATATGCACATTTCATCGAAGAGTATTATCTTCTCAATGACACAACCGGGCATGTCCTGGCAGAGGCGCAACTGAATATGGGGGAGCTGAGCGCTTCTCTTTTCGGGGTTAAAAGCGCCATTGAAAACTATCAGAGAACTGTGCTCCGGTATTCCGGATTCACCTGGGAGAATGGCAGCGGAGTGAAATTCGACTACGGGATCCATGCCTTGGAGCGTATGTATCAGATGAGTATGAGGAACAGTATCGCCGCTGATTGGGCTCTCATTTTTTTCAATGAGATGCTGCGTCAACAGATCTATTCTTCCGTTCACACCACCATTCTCTATTATCGGGGCCTTATCGAATATGAGAGAAAACAGTATAAAAAAGCCGTGGCGACGTTTAAAGAATTGATTTATTCCTTCCCGGTCGAAAGCGATAATGATGTCATTGCTTCCATGAAGGCCCTTGAAGTCTTAAAAGAAATCGAAGTGATGAAGCTGGAGTATCTTAAAGCGGAGACAGAAAACCTCCCGGAGCAAGTGGCCCGGACAATTGTAAAGGGCAAGGAAAACGAGCTGCTTCAGGTGGAAGCCCTTCTGTTTTTGGGGCGTCTTTATTTTGAACAGGGGAAAACAACGGATGCTCTTGACGCTTTAGGAACCATTTTCAGGAGATATCCTTATATGATGGCATTATCCGGAAAAGAAGCTGTTCTGGATGCCGCATCCATTGTCAAAGAGTTGGGATCCCCGGAAGAATATACCGCTTTTCTTCAGAAAAACATTTTCTATATTCCTGAAAAATATGGAGCTAAGGGGTTTCTCAGAAAAGAGATAAAGGCTTATGGATCTTGACCGTTCGATGTTTTTCCTGTTAGGCGGAAGTCAATGGGCCTGCCCCGGCAAAAGGGTGAGTTTTGAGCGGTTGACCTCAGATTCCCGTGCCTGCCGGCCGGGCGTCCTCTTTGTCGCTAAAGCCGGGGAGAAAACTCATGGAGAGCAATATGTTCGGGATGCTTTGCGGCATGGCGCACAAGCTGTTGTCGCAGAAAGAGAAGTACCCGGGGTCTCTACGTTAGTCGTTCCGTCCATGGAACATTTTGAAAAGCGAATGCTCCCGGCCCTTTATGCCGAAGCCTTGGGAAAGATTGACCTTACAGGGATAACGGGCACTAAGGGCAAGACGACAACGGCCTTTTTCTTCTATCAGGGGGCCTTGCAAAATAATATCAAAGCAGCGTATATAGGCACTGTGGGGTTTTATACGGCAGAAGGGTTTTACAAGCGGAATATTTTGACGACTCCGGATATCTATGACCTTTATGCCTGGTTGAAGTTTTTTGCGGACAGCGGCCATACCCATTGTGTTTTAGAAATTTCTTCTCATGCTATAGCACAGGGAAGAATAAGGGGTTTGTCGTTTCAAAGCATAGGGTTTACCAATCTTTCATGGGATCATTTAGATTATCATCACAACATGGAAGAATATTTTGAAATCAAAAAAAGTCTTTTTACTCATTATCGGAGTCATCACGCTTTTGTCAACTGCGATGACCCCTGGGGAGCACAATTGAAAACATCGGTCAGTGAAACCACGGGTTTTGGGCAAACAGCCGGTGAAATCCGGTTTTCTTGGAAGAAAAACGAATCGGAAAGCCTCATCTCTCTCTCAACAGGCGAAAGCGTACGGTTAGGGATGCCGGGAGAGTTCAATGTTTATAATGCTGTCCTGGCTGCTCTCCTTTTGAAATCGGCCGGATGTCCCGAAAAGAAATGGCAGATGGGTTTCAGCGGTGTTCCGGGGCGTTTGGAGCGAATCGACCATGACGGGATTATCATTTATATAGACTATGCCCATACTCCGGACAGCCTGGAAAAAGTTCTGGCGCTTCTGAGCCAAAAAGAACATAAGCAACTGATTACTGTCTTTGGATGTACCGGCGACAGGGACAAAGGGAAGCGCCCTGAAATGGGCCGTATTGCTGCCCGCTTCAGTGATTTTGTGATCATTACATCAGACGATCCCCACAGAGAGGATCCCCTCGCCATCTGCCGGGATGTGGCAAAGGGCATACAGAAGGGTGTTCCTTACGAAGTCCGCCCCGGTCGGGAAGAGGCGATTTCCTTAGCCTTGAAAAAAGCACAAAAAGGGTCTATTGTATTAATAGCGGGGAAGGGACATGAGCGGTTTCAGATATTTGACGGATACGAGGTCCCGATGAATGACAGGGAGACTGTCGAATCCCTGCTTAAAGTAAGGAGAGATTATGGGGAAGATTAAAACGGTGATTATCATAATTCAGCTGATTGTCATTATTTTATTGTTAGCTTATATTATCAGGCTTAAATCTCAACCTTCTCCCACAGAAGAGGAAAAAATCATCAACACCCTGATTATCAATGATATAAAGGAAATATTAAAGCTCTCTGTCCTTGAGGTCAATGTGTCGGATATTGTGGAAAGCCGTAAAGAACAATTTGTGAATATTCTTTCTTTTCCGGTCTATGTGGGAAACAAAGAGATGGATCTCCTTGTGCGGGGAAAGATGAGTGTCGGTTTTGATCTGAAAAAAATGAAAGATGATGCTTTCCTTCTGGATAAAAAGTCAAAGACGATTACCGTCACTATGCCTGCCCCCGAGCTTATCGCCACCGATATTGATTACAGGTTCATGAATGAGTCAAAGACTTTTTGGCTTTCTATCCGGGAAGAAGAGCGCAATCAGATCATGGCATTCGGCAAATCGCGGCTTTATCGTATCGCCAGGGATAAACGGATATTAGATAAAGCGGAATTTTCGGGGGTCGAAACGATACAGTCGTACCTTGAGAAACTTTTTCCGGGATACAACGTGAGCGTCATTGTCACGGCCCGGGACGAAAAATAAAAAAGTGTTGAACTCCGGGAACAGCCGGGGTATAATAGATGTTAATAAGAAAAGAATAATTTCCATTTTTTTTATGATTTTCTATTGACAATAATCTTTGACGTGTGTATATTGTCTTTCGCACCGCAAGGTGTTTGCCTGTTTAAGGGCTGTTGTAGTGAAATGGAATAGATAGCAGAGCGGGTTTCAATTAAATTAATTTCTTTTGAATTATAATCAACTCAATGAGAGTTTGATCCTGGCTCAGAGCGAACATTGGCGGCGCGTTTAACACATGCAAGTCGAGCGAGAAAGTTTC
>OMKS01000002.1_pt1 | contig 207544 bp, 201 predicted proteins | sample 1674721 | NCBI WGS metagenome assembly OMKS01 (sample SAMN06264996, study PRJEB25208) | sediment metagenome | isolation source: hot spring sediment | place: USA: California | collected 2014-09-02 | reverse complement strand
GGGAAGCATCGGGGTCAGGTCTCAAAAATGAAAAATTGACAATCCGACGGGGCTTAGATAGGATTTTTTTATGGCGCGGCCCTTGCGAATTGAATATGAAAACGCTTTTTATCATGTCATTGCCCGGGGCGAGCGCCGCGATGTTATTTTTACCTGCCCGGCCGATAAGGATAAATTCCTGATCAAGCTCGGTGAAACAGCGGAGAAATATCGGTTGCTTGTTCATGCCTATGTGTTGATGGACAACCACTATCACCTGTTGGTGGAAACACCATACGCCAACCTGAGCCGGGCCATGCATTACCTGAACGCCAGTTACGGCAACTGGTTCCGACACAAGTATGATATCGTCGGCTCCGTGTTTCAGGGGCGCTACAAGGCGATATTGGTAGAAAAGGATGAATACTTAAAAGTATTGAGCGCTTACATTCATCTGAACCCGGTGCGAGCCGGAATTGTAGAAGAGCCATCCAAGTATGAGTATGGCAGCTGCCGTTTTTACGCTCTAAAGTCAAAGAAGCCGGACTTTTTGCGGGTAGACGATTTGCTGGGTATGTTCCATGGCAATAAAAGTGAATACGGGAGATTTTTGAAAGGATACTCCGAACATGGGACGGAAATCGACTCAGAGTTGATATACGGGAAGAACTCGCTGCTGGGCAGTGAAGGCTTTTTGCGCAGCGTTTTCAAGAAGGTCAAGGATACCGGTGGGTCGATAGACGACCGGGAGCAGCCCGATGTTCGCGATATGAGCCTGGTGAATGCCGATGATATTATGGAGATCATGCTAGTGGAAATGCGCATTGCGGAAGATGTGATATGGAAACGGAAGCGCGGCAACGTGTATCGCAAGTTGCTGATCTATGGCTTGTGGCGCCATACGGCGAACAGCCTGAAGCAGATCGGGGACATCATGAAAATGGATTATGCGGCTGTGTCGGCCATGGTGAGGATATTCAAGAAGGAAATTACTGAAAATAAGGCTTCCCGGCAATTAGCGGAACGGCTGGCTGGGGAAGTGATGAAGCGCCGGATTAGGAAGACGTAATGGTAAAATGGTATTCGAGTTATTTTCAAATTTGAGACCCCGATGGTTTTTGTGCCAGGCGTATTTGTCTTTCAGGGGAATCCTTGTGGTTTTTTTTGGAATGGGGAAAGACACGATTCATCTGCAGGGGCAGAAGTGGGGATTTCCGTTTTGAATCCGACCGCCGGGACGGAGGTCCAAGGATTGAGGCAATGCGTTTACCATGGATGAGTAAAAAAATGGGCCGCTGTACAATATATCTACATGAAGTCGGGATGAAACAGCATCGCGGTCTACGTGCCTGATGCAAAGGAGGTTTAATGAAACGTTTGATTGTACCGATGGGTTTGTTGTTTGGGTTATTTGCCATTCTGGGTGTTGTCAGGGCTGATGACCACTCACCCGTTTCCTTGACGGCCAGGCCGGCCAAAACCACTTTGCGTCCCGGCGAAACGGTGACTGTTGTCTTGTCGAATTTTTGCGACTCTGCGGGAAATCCGGCGGATAAAATGGAACGGATCGTGGTTGTGGCCAATGCCGGAGAAATTTTGGGTGGCGCTTCCGCAGAGATGCCCATGACGCCCACCGGCAATCAGCAGGCATTCCAGGTTGGCGAGGGAACCGTTGAGTTTGATTATCGAGCCCCGCTTCATTGTCAAAAAGATGAGGTAAAAATCACTTTTCTCAATTCCCTGGCGTATGGAGAAATCGACAAGATTCCCATGAACTTGACGGAGCCTTACCAGACCATTGCCACGCTGACTTTGAAACTCAATTGCGCCCATTATCTGTTGCTCGAATACAATGAAGATTATCTGCGCCTGTATGGAAAAGAGCGCAAGGACCATCGTATCCGGGCCATTCTGCGCATTGATTTAGAGCCATGGGTGGCGGATAACATGTTGCGTGTAACCAATTTGTCCCTGCTTGAGTTTCAGGGAAGCGCGAACCGCGTGAGCGCTACCGATCAAGAGCACATGCAGGCGGATACGGCCAGTCCTGATTTTTACAACCAGTTGCTGTTGTTGTTTCTGGATCCTGAGAGTGATGATGTTCAGGGGTTGATCTACGAAGACGTACCGCTTTTAATTGATTGGCATGGAGATGAAATTCCTGAGGGTCCGCCGGATAGAATAAATGTCGGTCCGGTCAGCGAACACCGTCCGGACAAACGTGAAGCCAGAAAAGCCGGCCAGGATTTGGCTGGGGATTTCCCCACTGATAATGAAACCGCCCGCCGCTTGAGGCGCATGCAGCGTTCTTTAACGCAGCAGTTCAGCGCCACTCAGGTTCATCCAGACAACCGCGTCAAAACCACTCAAGGTGAAACGTTTTTCGCGGGAGAGGGTAGCTGGGAGAAAAAATTCAGCAACGGCCATCATCGCAAGACCTACCGCTGGGAGTTGTTGCTGGATTAAAGCGGCTACGGATACACGCAGTTTCAGGCGAACGGCACGGCGTGTCGAGCGGGAGGCATGCGCCGCCAGCCCCTCTGTTCTTGCCTGTTACTCAAGGGGTGGGGACAACCACGTGTTCACAGGAAGGATTGATTAATGATCCCTTGGCGAACACAAAATGGCTGCTGTTCATGATAATTGTGTAACGGCATTTTTCCTTAATGTCCTGGAAGTTGCCGGCCGTATCCATGGCGGGGTAAACAAAAAATACCACCAGTTCCAGCCGTTCCTCTTCATCAAGGTTCAGAATCAGTTCCTGTCCGACCGCCAGCCGTTTTGTCTCCCAGACTGAGGAATCTTCGAACTTCCAGTCAAAGCGGACCACCGCGGCGGAATTGTTTCTCATTTTCAAAAAATTGGTTTTGTTGCACTGGAAAGCCAGTTTAATGGATGACAAGCCGTTGTTTCCCAGGGTCGTGGTGCTTAGATCGGCAATATTGCTCTTCATGGTATGGCACACGCCGTTGTAGTTTTCACCTTTGAACAGCGCGGCGGACTGCATGTTGAACATCTTGATCGAAGACACCTTGTTTTTCATGTCGCCCCAGAAGCGGTTGCTCAAGTCCGGCGCGTTGGCTTGCAGTCTCACGCTCTTGCCTTTGAAATTCGGCTTGCTGTAAATGATGATTTCCGCGGCGCTGAGGGATGCGGCAAATACAATCAGGACAAATGCGGTCAAAACAATTCGGCGAACAAACAAAATCATTTTTTTCTCCTTTTCGAATCGGCGGCAAAACCAACCGGGTTCAATTTGTCTAATAGGACAGAATGCAGAAAAATCTCAAGAAAACTTGGTAGCAAATAGAGCGGTGAATTGGGGAGGACAGGTTTTTGGGTTTCAATAAGCTGGGCGGTCAGGCGAATGGAAAATCAGAAAAAGTGATAATGCAAGACCTGATCCCTTGAATTTTCAGTTGCATTAGGCCGGTTCTGGGAATATAATCTATCGGCAATATGCACCAGGGTCAATATGTCAAACCAGGGCAAGGAGAGTACCATGGCCAAAGGCAGGGACGCCCGGAAAACAACCAAAAAGAAATCTGAAAAAACCTTGAAGGAGAAGCGCCAGGCAAAAAAGCAGAAAAAGCAGGAGAAATCCTGATCCGGCAAGGCTTTGCTGAGTGAAAGTCCAGCCAGGGCGCGTGGTATTTTTCTATTCGGATTGTTTTTGTGAGCCGTGATAGTCCACTTTCAGAAACGGGATCAGGTGTCCTTTTTCGGTTACCGATGAGTCAATCTCTTTACCGACGCGGATGACGGCCTCGCTGCGCTGGTACATCATGCTGGGCCAGAAGTGGGTTTCCACGCGTACGCGGTATTCGCCCTGGGGCACGGTGTTTTCCTGGAAATCTTTCAGGTTCCATACGTAGATGTGGTGTCCGCGGTCAATGCTGGCGCCGGTCACGCCGTCCACGTCTCGGAATTCGGAGCGTTTGGACCACTGGGGCAGGTTGACCTGCTTTTCTTTGGCAAAGCCACTGAACCCGGATACGTAGACGGTTTTGACGAATTCGCCCTCGGAGTTTTCAATCCAGACCGCGGTCTGGGGGGCGAGTTCGTCCCTGAATCCGAGTACGAAATCGATGGTCACGCATGGCTTTTTCAGATCTTTAGCGGATAAGCGGGTTATGGCCGGGCGCAGGCCGGCGAAAACCTCTTGGGCGGCTTGGGTTTTGCCATACTTTTTGGCCACCTGGATCCAGTAGGTGGTCATCTGCTTCTGGTGCGCCAGGCCCAGATAGTAGAGGGCCTGGGCCTTTTGCTCGTCCGTGCTGTCGCCATTCAAGACCATGTTCAGGTCATCAATCCCCTGGTCCAACTTGTTGACGAAAAAGGGCATGCTCACGTTGATCGCGCCTTTCTGCAGCCGCATTTCCATGTCTTTCGGGTCTAGTTCGCTGATCTTTTCCATCAGGCGGACCACGTCAAAGGCCAGGTTGGTGCGGTAGTCCTGGTCGGCGTAGACGTTATTGTCGTAACCGATGTTGGCCAGGCTGGAGATCGTTTGCAGCAGCATTTTGTGTGCCGGAAGGTGATCCGGATTGCGATCCACGAACGGTTCAAGCAGCTTGCGGGCCTCTGTCCACTTGTTCTGTGCCAATAGTTTGCCTGCCTGGGCCAGGACCGCTTGCGGGTCAGTGGTTTCAGCGGCCGGGGCGGAACCTTCCACGGTTTTCCGGGCCGCCTTATCGCGGTCGGCGATTTTCTGTTTTACCGCATTGATGACGCTCTCCAGTTGCTGTTTTGCCTGCGGCGCGGTGGTTGCGCCAATGGCTTTCTGGTAAGCTTTTAAGGCTTTGGACAATTGGTTTTGCTTTTCATATCCACGGCCAAGGTAAAGCAGGCCGGTGGAACGCAATCCCGCAGATTCGTCGCCGGCGGATTTCGCGGTCAGGGTTTGCAGGTGTTCAAGGTCCTTTACCGCCTGTTCCAGCTTGCCCAGGAAAGGGGGCGTGTTTACGCCCAGGATGCCACGGTAAAAGCGGGGCAGGGGAGCGTCCGGCGCCGTTTCCACGGATTTGTTCAGCAATGTAAAGGCCTCGTTGACCAGTTGTCCCGCTTCCATGAAATCCTCGGCTTTGCCCGCCTGCATGCCCTTGAAAAACCCCAGGGTGGAACAGAGCTCAACATTTTGCGGAAATTTCTGAAGGGCCGTTTCCAGCAGGGTCACCGCTTCCTTTATTTTGCCGGATTTTTCCAGTTCTTCGGCCCGGCTGATTGCCTGATTCACTTCATTTCCAAAAAGTCCGGCGGCACCGAACAACAGCATGACAACGATTAAGACTCTGGCGATGCGATTCATTTTTCCTCTCCGATGCAATTGTCGATTTATAAAATTCCGTCTAAACCGGCGGTATTTGACGCAGCCTGGTCATATCCCTTCTACGATGTGTGAAGCACTCAGGTTCTTTAAAATATTTTTAACTCACATCCCTGTGATGGGAATTTTTCGTGCGGGTGATGAGAAAGCCGGTGGGCTCTGTGATGATTGCATTTTTCTACGCTCTACAGGTCGGTTCGCGAACCGACCTTGCACCTGTGCCACCTGCCTCTCGCCCCCAGCCGCTGGCCTGTTTCCTCCTGCCTCCCTGCCACCTGTCTCCTGCAAGCTTCTTTTCTCCAACTTTTCAACTTTTCTTATTCCCTGTTGTTCGTATACTTCACGATCAGTTCGTCACGCAGTTCAGTAAACATATGCGTGACTTCACGCATCTGCCGGTTTGAGAAATCGGTTAAGAGTCTGCGGGCCTTTCGTGGATTCTTTTTGTACATGGCCGCGGCTTTCTGTTCGATTGCCGCCATGTCCACGAACATCTTTTCCTCAAAGGGATCGCGGCGGGCGCGCACGTCCTTGATGGCATCCTGGAACTGCAGGCGTGCCAGGTTGTCCACGAAGTCGATGGCCCAGCGCGCGGACTTCTGTTCATACTTCTGCGGGTTGTAAGTGTGGTAGGTGGGATCCACGGAAAGGTTGCCCGCATAGATGGGGACGTAGGGGGAAAAATAGGGGTTGTCCAGGTAAACGTAGTAGATGCCGCCGATGGCCGCGGGCAGCCAGCTTCGCAATTGCGCCACCATACCGTAATGACCCCGGTGCCGCGCCACCGGCCTGCGATTGGTGATGCGCAACAGGCGGCGCAGTTCGTTTCCGGGGAATGGCGTGGCCAGGGGGCTCTTTTTGAACCCGCCCTTGCCGTCCAGAACGTACCAGGCCGGGTCTTCGCTCATGTCGTAGATGGATCCCTCGTGCACCGATCGCTGGAACGCCATGATGTCTTGGGGGGCAAGGGGTTTTTCCGGTTTTGCGGAGAAGGGGTAGAGGGCCAGGGGTTCCACTACCTGGTAGTACTGGTTCAGGCCTTTATGGGGGTCCTTTTCAAGCATGCGCTCAGGCAGGTTGACGGCATCGGGGGCGAAAACGTGGAAGAAAGACCAGTAGCGGCTGGTGGCCCATTCCAGCGGCGGCGGCGCGTAGGCGTCCTGCCAGATAAAGGGCAGGCCGGATGCCGGATCGTACCATCCGCGCTCGATCGCCTCCTGCTTGTAGTTGGCGGAAGCCATGAACTCGGCCGGGTTGTCGATGTGGATCTGTTTGATGGTGCTCCAGTTGGGTATGATGATCGCCTGGTCGTCGGGCAGGCGCCGGGCGGCCCAGATGGCGCCGGGTCCGCCGCTTTCAGGTGTCCAGCCCGGGCCCACGGAAAACACTTCGAACACCCAGGCTTCATTAGGGTCGGCAATGACCAGGGCTTCGGCGCCGTCCGCGCCGCTGGACGGCAGAAACCCGTATTCAGTACACAGGCTTCCGATAAACGCGGTGGCTTCACGCGCGTTTTTGTGCCGTTGCAGCGCAAAGATCATGGCCTGCTCAATGGTCATGATCTGTTTGCCGGTTTCGTGGGTGACGGCCAGTTCCGGGCGCATGGAGGTGGTGCTTTCGCCGATGGCCAGTTGGTGCTCGTTGATGTGGGAATAGGCGGAATGAAAGTAGGCATAGGTTTGTTCCACCTGGGGGACGTAGCCCAGGATGCGGCCGTTGTCACCCAGGGGCAGGGAGGCGTCCTGGATGTCCAGGTACACCGGGGCCATGGCGCCGGGCTTGAAGGTTTGGGCCGGGACCCGGAAAATCCGCGAGTCCGCTCCGGTATCCGTATGTGAAACCAGTACCGATCCGTCTATTGTGGCTTTTTTGCCGGCCGCGATCAGGGTGCAGGCGTCCAGAACGGCTGGTCCCACGGCCAAAAAAAGCGTAATCAACGCAACCATGATTTTCATGATCTCTCCTGTTGGAAACGGTTTGTTGTCTCTTCACTGTAACGGGATTGATGCGAGAAGTCAAAGGTGCCGGCAATCGGTCGAAAGTTGCCTGGTGAGGATGGATCATTTTGAATGGACCGGCATCAAGGTGATCAATCGCTTTTAGTCTGCGTCTTTACCGCGACTCGGGAGCCGTTTTTCTTGACTTGGGTGGGGGCGAAGGGTACAATAACCTGTTCTCAGGAAATATTCATGTCTCAAATAGATCTTTTGTGTGCGCCTGTTGACCGGGAATTAACCGTGGTGGATATCCTGGCCGGACCCCATCCCCGTCGCCGCCTGATCTCCATGGGCATTCATCCGGGTGATCGCCTGATGAAATACAAGTCCGCCAACTGGGGGCCCGTTCTGGTGCGCAACGTCACCCAGAACGCCACCCGCATTGCCATCGGCAGGGGCCTGGCCCAGAAAATCATCGTTACCCCATGAAGAAGGCGTTCACCATCGCCCTGGTGGGACAGCCGAACTCAGGCAAAAGTACGCTCTTCAATGTTTTGTCCGACCGCAAGGTCATGGCGTCAAATTTTTCCGGCACTTCGGTTGAAATCAGCCGTAGCGACATGGTGGCGCGCGGGCGGGTATTCCACGTGGTGGACCTGCCGGGAATCTATTCGCTTAATCCCGGTGATGAAGCGGAAAACGTTACCTTGCGTTTCCTGATGGAACAAGAGGTGGATTTAATCGTCAACGTGGTGGATGCCTCGCTGTTGTCGCGCAGCCTGGAACTTACCGTGGAACTGGCCGAATTAGGCATTCCCATGGTGATTGCCCTGAACATGTGGGACGAAGCCGGGCGCAAGGGATTGCAGATTTACCCGGAAAAACTGGAAGAACGCCTGGGCATCAAGGTAAGACCCACTTCGGCTTTGTACGGCAAGGGAGTCGTCCGTTTGGTGGAAACCTCCTACCGTTGCCTGGTGGGGGAGTGTGATCCGCCCCGCCGCCTGCTTTATACGTCGCACATAGAAGAACTGGTGCGGGACCTGGAAGCGCGCATCCGGCCCCGGATTCGTCCCCCGCTGCGGGGTTCAGCCCGCTTTTACGCCATCAAGCTGCTGGAAAACACCGATTTCCTTCCCGATACGGTCATGCGGGGCCTGAACCGTTACGCCAAACAGTTGCACCGGATAATCAGGGATTCGCATCATATCGAGCCCTACGAAGCCGTGTCATACGAGCGCCATCACCTGGCCATGAAGCTCACCGAAGAGATTTCTCATTTCGTGGACAGGCGCAGCCGATCCCTGCGCGAGCGCCTGGACCGTTTTCTGTTGCATCCCGTTGCCGGGCAATTCTTCATGCTGCTCTACCTGGTGCTTTTTTTTGTGGTGATCTTTCAGGTGGGGAATCTGCTGAGCGGATTGATGGAGCCGCTGCTGGAGCGCATTCCGCCTCTTTACGCGGGGTTGCGGAACGCGGCTCCCTTCTGGTGGCACACCGTGAATGGGGCCTATCAAGGTTTTGCCGGCGCTTTGGGCATCGTTCTGCCTTACTTTCTGCCGTTGAGTTTCCTTACCGCCCTGTTCATGGACACCGGGTACCTGGCACGAATGGCCTTTCTTCTGGACGGGGTCATGCACCGCATCGGTCTGCACGGCAAATCCGTGGCGCCGTTTATCATGGGCATGGGGTGCTCGGTTCCCGCGGTGTATGCCACCCGCATCATAGAGAATCGCCGCGACCGCACGCTCACGGCCATTCTGATTCCCTTTATTCCCTGTTCCGCGCGCACGGCGGTGATTTTCGCTTTGACCGCGGCGTTCGCCGGCCCGCTGGGAGCGGTTTTCGCCTACCTGCTGGTGGCGGTGGTGATCGGCGCCAGCGGCAAGTTGATGACGCTTTTTTTGGGCAAGCCCACGGGCCTGATACTGGAGATCCCGGATCTGCGCGTACCGTCCGCGGTGGTATCGTTGCGCAAAACCTGGACCATGATCCGCGAATTTCTGTTTGTGGCCGTACCTTTCCTGGTTGCCGGCAGCATCGGCATGTCCTGGCTGGAGCTGGCGAAAATCGATCGCGCGGTCAATGCTTTCCTGGCGCCGTTCCTGCAGTCGGTGCTGGGTCTCCCGGCTGCGCTGGGAGCGGTGCTGGTTTTTGCGTTTTTCCGCAAGGAACTGGTTTTGATCATGGCTACGGTGGCCCTGGGCGCCGCGACCCTGTCGACCTTGCCCCTGACCCCGGAGCAGGTGATGGTTTTCGTGGTTTTCGTGACTTTCTACTTTCCCTGCTTTTCAACCTTCGTGGTGATGTGGAAAGAGTTCGGCGCGCGTATCGCCTGGGGTTCGGCCGCGCTCAGCCTGGTCGTGGCCACCCTGGCCGCCCAGCTGGTGCGGGTGTTATGGTAATGGCGGGGGATTTGCCCGTGTCACGGTGCGGCTGAGTCCGGCCGGAATCTTTTTCACGCGCATGACCGGATAGCTCCCGGGCCGGTTCGACCATTGGCGTTGAATCACGCGGTTGAAATGTCCCCATTGCAGCAAACCGTGCGCGGCGTCGGGTTCGAGAAGTTCGGGTACCAGGCGGGCGAGGGGCTGGCTTAATGATATCCACCAGGTTCCGGCGGGGATCCTGCGCGTTGCGGTTTTGTATTCGCCTTCAACGCGAATCGGCACATGACCTTGGAAAAGGTTGGGCTTTAATTCCACCCGGCTCAGCGAAAACACCTCGACATCCATCTCGATCTCATGATCCGTTTTTTCAACCACCAGGCCATGGCTCCGGAGCAATTCGGCGCTGTGCCTGAATGCCGGCTCCAGCAGGTAGGCAAGGGGCAGGTCGCGGGTGCGGGTCGCCCGCGTGTCGGCAAAGTATTTGAGTGGGTAGTCCCGGTGCTCGTCCGTGGGGCGTACGATCGAATCCCCGTACCAGGGCGGGTATTTGCTTTTCTCTTCCGGGGGAATGGGGGTGATTTTGAAGCGATAACTTTTCAAGACAAAATCCAGCAGCGGGATCACTTCGTAATCCAGGACAAAGTCTGATCCTGGAAACGCGTTGAATGTGCGCTGGTCCGCTTCGGCCGTCAGGCGCCGCATCGTGGGCAGGTGTTGTGCGGTGTACGCAATGACCGCGCGCAGGAACGCGTGGCAGGACAGCACCCGGGTGCGGAAATCGGCATGGGAGTAGTTTTCATCCAGAATGGTAAAGCGGTTGCGCAGTCCCACGTAGTTGGTGGAATAGAGTGCTCCGAAAGCGTGGTTGGCCCAGCCCTCTTCCGGTTTGGCGCGGTTACGGAAATTGCCGTAGGGAACGCTATCGAAACCGAACTTTTCTTTCAGGGTTTTCTGAACTGCAGGAAACATCGTTTTCCACATATATTCACGCAGGGTCGGATCGCTGTTTGGATTGGACAATGTAGTATAGGTAACCGGTTCACGATGGTACGAGCCGTTCGTGGTGTGCAGATCCACGAACAATACCGGATCCCAGTGGCGGAGCACTTGAATCAATCCCTGCATTTCCGGGCTTTCCATTTTCAGAAAATCACGGTTCAAATCCAGGTTCTGTGCGTTTGCCCGTATTCCCGCCAGTTCGGGGCCGTTGTCTCCGCGGTTGAGACCGAAGCGGTCATTGCCGTCGGGATTGAAATCGGGGACAATCAACAGGACCTGTTGTTCCAGCAAATCCGCGGAGGGGGAAAGCGCCAGTTCGCGGATCAGCATGAGCGAGGCGGTTTTGCCCTCGACTTCGCCGGCATGGATGTTGGCGTTGATCAATACACAGGAACGATTGTCCAGGCGCATGGCCGCGGGAGATGCGATGCCGTCACGGCTGACCACGACCATGGGAATAGTGCGGCCTTCCGTTGACGTGGCCATGTGGATTACACGGACCCGTGAAGAGGATGCCTGCAGGCGCGCCACCAGGCTCATGACTTCCGCGTGGCTGGAAGTGCGGGAATACTCGCTGGACTCTGCAACGGTCTGGAAATGCACTGCAAGGTTTGCCGGCTGGAGGGTTGATAATAAAACAAACAGCGCCGGTATCAGATAAAAAGATTTGGGGGGCATAGAGGTCCTCCGGTTGTGGAATAATCGAATTCTGGCACGGGATTTGCGGGCTGTCAAGCAACTATTCAAAACAGGTGATAACAGGGCATCTCCCCGAAAAGCATAGTATATAGGTCATTCCGGGAATCGAATATTGTGCAAATCAAGAATAGCATGAAGGGACTTGGATTATCACTCCCCCGGGAGCTAGTTTTCCACAAGATTCGTGAAGAAGTGGTTAAGAAGAAATGGGAAAGTTGGAAAGTTGGAAAGGTCTGTGAGTCTAAAACAACGATTGCTGGGTAAACAGGTTGGGATATCTTCCCACCACCTGCTCAATAAAGTACTCTTCGGCGTCGGAGCGGGAAGAGAAAGCGGTGAGCTTGCGAGCGACCCGGAGGATGAATTTGTAGTGGATGTGGGTGAAAAGCCGCTTGATTTCAATAATGGAAACCGGGTTCATCGAGAAGTGGGTATATCCCATTCCCAGAAGCATGAGCGCGGTAAACCCCTGGCCGGCCAACTCCCCGCACACATTGATTTCTTTGTTGATGGCGGCGGCGGACGCACTGATTTGCATGAGGCTGCGGATCACTGCGGGGTGGAAGGGGTTGTACAAGTGGGAAACCGAGGGGTTGTTGCGATCCACCGCCAACAGGTACTGGATCAGGTCGTTGGTTCCCACGGAAAGGAAGTCCACGGCGTTTTCGAGGTGAGGGATCAGGTGAACCGTTCCCGGGATCTCAATCATGATGCCCAGGGAAGTTTTCCGCAGGTTGGTTCTGCCCTCCTTCACCAGTTCTTCTCGACATTCATCCACGATGCGGCGAATGGAGTGGATCTCTTCGATCTCGGTTACCATGGGGAAAAGCATGCGCAGATTGCCGCTTTCATTTGCCCTCAAGGCGGCTTTGATCTGAATGCGGAAAAAGGCCGGGTCTTTCAGGAAAAGGCGTACCGCCATGGTGCCCAGGGCCGGATTGGGTTCGGGGCGTTGCGAAAATGTTCCGTACTGCTTGTCTCTGCCCACGTCAAAAGTGCGCAGAATCAGGGGCTTGGGATAAACACGCCTTGCCAGGTTGCGGTAGATCTGAAATTGATCTTCTTCAGAACGGGCGACTCCGGGATCAGTAAGCAGAAATTCCGTGCGAAACAAACCGATGCCCACTGAGCCGTATGATTGGAGCAGGTCCACTTCCATGGGAAGCTCGATATTGGCGGAAAGGGTGAATTCCCGCCCATCCAGGGTGCGGTCGGGCAGGGTCAGCACCTGACGGCTGCGCTCCAGATAGCTGGCGTATTTCTCCTGCTTGACGTGATAGGTCTGGCGTGTGCGCATGTCCGGGTTGATGAGCACTTCTCCGGACAAGCCATCCACAATCAGGGCGTCGCCGGAACGGATTCGTGTATGTGCCCGCTCGACATTCATTACCGCGGGGATCTCCAGGGTGCGCGCCAGAATCACCGTATGGGAGGTTTCCCCCCCCTCCGTCAAGACCAGCCCCCTCAGGTTGCCCCGGGACATCAGGTAGGCCGCTTCCGACGGGGCGATATCGCGGGCGACCAGGATCACATTGCCTGGCGTGGGGGTGGGTTTATCCTTGTTGCGCTTCAGGTTGCGTTGCAGGCGTTGCAGCAGATCCGAGATATCGTTTACGCGCTCGCGGAAAGTGGGGTCTTGAATACCGCGGAAAATCCTGGTGTACTTGTCTTCAATCCGGGTCAACGCCCACTCGACATTGACCCGATCGGAGCGGATGGTTTTTTCGATTTCAGCCACCAGGTTGCCTTCATCGAGCAATTGTGATTGGGTGCCGATAATCAAGGCGGAATCGTTCCCCATGGCTTCTTTGAGATTGCCGGCAATGGCCTTGAGTTGCTTGCGGGTGGCCTGAATCGAGCGTTGCAGACGCCGCAACTCGGCATCGCATTCTTTTGCGCTGATGGAACGCCGGGAAACGATGTGGTTCCCCGGGTTGTACACGAGGGCTTCAGCCTCCGCGATGCCGGGGGAAACGGATTTTCCTTTCAGTTTCAACGCGGCCTCGGGCTCAGCATTTAGTTTTCCTCGTCGAATTTACGCTGGAACAGGTCGGCGAGGGTGGTTACGGCCTCTTTCTCGTCTTTGCCGGAAGCGGAAATGGTGATGGTGGTGCCCACGGATGCCGCCAGGGTGAGGATGCCGAGAAGGCTCTTGGCGTTGACTCGGTCACTGTTGTAGACCAGAAATATATCGGAGTGGAAACTGTTGGCCAAGTGGGAAAGTTTGGCGGCCGCGCGGGCATGGAGCCCCAGCTTGTTTGATATTTCAACCTTTGCTTCGACCATGAGATTTTTCTCCTAGGTATTCACCCATAACGTTGATGCCGTCGATTGCGCCTTTGCGGATTATGCAAACCAGTTCCTTGAAGGGGATATCTTTTTCGCGATATGTCAGGAATTTCAGCAGTCCCGGCAGGTTGATCCCGGTGATGACTTCAACATCCGGGCTGATATAAGGGAAACAGACGTTGGATGGAGAACCCCCGAACATGTCGGTGAAAATGATGAGGGGTCCACCGGAATGATGCCGCATAAAAGTTTCAATCTTGTTCAGGATGCGGCTGCCGTCTTCTCCCCAGGTAATGGTGATCGTCTCGATATCCGAATCGCGTTCCAGAATCTTTTCCGCAACTGCCTTTAGTTCCTGCCCCAGTTGACCGTGGGTGATCAACAGGCTGCGGATGGTTTTACAGGTTTTGTTGCTCATCTTGTTTCTCGTCCAGGTATTCAATAAACGACTTGCTGCCGTTTTTGCGGGACATGAAGTATTTGACCGCAACTTCAACGAGGGTGGATACGTTGCGTCCCGGGGCCACCGGAATCACGAACATGGGCATTTCTTTGCCCAGGATGTTGAAAGTCAGGCGGCCCTCTCCCAGGCGGTCGTATTTTTTGCGATGACTCCACTTTTCGAGTCGAATGACCAGGTCCAGTTTTTTTTCCTGCAGTAAGGCGCCGATGCCGAAAATATCGACGATGTTGATAATTCCCAGGCCCCGGACTTCGATCCATTGCTTGATTTTTTCAATGGATCTTCCCACCGGCTGGTCATAGGGATCCAGATAGAATTCGATCAGGTCATCGGACACCAGTTGATGGCCCTTGTTAACCAACTCGAGTGCGGATTCACTCTTGCCGATGCCGGAATCACCCGTCAGCAGCGTGCCCACGCCTTTGACATCCAGAAGAACACCGTTAATGCGTATTTTCTGGGAGAAATGGCGGTACAGGAAAGAAGAAAGCCTTGAAACCAATACCGAGGTTTTCAAACCCGAAACCATTACCGGTGTATGGTAGCGTTTGGCTGCATCCACCAGTTCCTTTGAGCAGGTCTGACCTTCAGAGACGATCAGGCCGGGAATGCGGGCGGCGAAAAATTGCCGCAGGCGTTTTTCCTGTTCAGGCGCATCCAGTTGCTGGATGAAGCCGACTTCGGTTTTGCCGAATATCTGGATGCGCAATTTGTTTAAGTAGCGGTGGTATCCGGCCAGGGCCAGGCCCGGCCGCTGGGGGCGGGGATGACGTGTCAGGTTGTCCAGCCAGCGGTCGTTGTGGCTCTGGCGAATGTCCAGATCCTTGTGAATGGCGATTTCCTTGATCTCAATCCCGGTTTTTTTAATCATTTTGGTTTTCGTTGCGGCGGATAATCTGCACGACCGCCTCGCGGGTGTCGGCGTTCAGGATGTCGCGGATCAGGTTCCTGGAGTGCTTGATCAGTGACGCGGCGGCTGCCAGGATCTGGAGGTGGACAATCGGCGACTCGGTGGGTGAGAGGATAAGAACGGCGAGGTGGACCCGCTCTTTGTCTGCTTCACTGTAATGAATGCCTTTGCGGGATATGGCGATAAAGACGATGGGGGCCGGCAAGCCGTGTACTTTGGTATGGGGAACCGCGGCGTGATTGCCGATCGCTGTGGAACCCATGCTTTCACGTTCCAGCAGTTTGCGGATCACACGCTGGTCTTCAGCCACCAGTCCCATACCTGCCAGTTCAGAAACCATCTCCGTCAGTAACGCTTCCCGGCTGTCGGCGCGACAATCGACCTTGATACAATCGGGTTTTAGAATGCTGGTCAGTTTCACGTTTCCTACTGGTTTGCTTCAATAATCGAGAGCTTGTTTTCACGGTTGCGATACAGAACGGCAACGTTGTTTGTATCCGCATTGATAAAGAGATAGGCGGTATCCTTGCTTTCACGCAGGAAGAACGCGGCCTCCTCCAGTGACAGCGGTTTGGGCGAGAAATTGCGGGAAACGGTGATGGCTTCGGGTAGTGATTCGCTTTGCGCATCCGGGGGTGTGTTTTCCGCGGTGATCACATTGTCAGAGCGCCTGGCCCGCTTTTTTTCTTCCTTGATTTTTTCCTTATTTTTTTTGGCCTGGGCTTTGAATGTATTGATGGTATTGCGCAAAGCCTGCTTCAGGATGGGGTCCTGATCATCGATATGATAGGAGAAGTTCTTGGTCTTTACGCTCAACTCGGCGCGATAGCCCAATTTTTCCCCATAAACAATGATGTCAGCCTCCATGATGTCACCGCTGATGCGTTCGACGCGGGCGAGGCTCTTTTCGACGTATGCTTTCACGGGTCCGGGAATTTTGGTGTTCTTGGCCGTAAAAGTAATGCTCATGTTATTCTCCTTTTAACTTGTATTCTTCACGCCGCTTTGAGGAGTTCGACAAATTCAACTCCTCGCGGTAATTGCGAACGGTTCTGCGCGAAATATGGATGCCCAGGCGGTTCAACTGTTCTGCAATCAATTGGTCGGATAGCGGATGGGCATGGGGTTCGGATTCGATGATGCGCTGAATCTTTTCCCGGACCGTTTCAACCGAGTGTTTAAAACCGAATTCGCCTTTGATTCCATAAGAAAAAAAACTGCGCAGGGAAATCAGGCCGCGATCCGAGGCCATGAACTTGTTTTTTACCGCCCGGGAAATGGTGGATTCATTGTAATTGAGCGCTTGGGCCACTTCCTTCATGGTCAGTGGTTTTTTCCATTTGGGGCCGAAATCCAGAAAATCTTTCTGCTGTGTCACCAGGAATTCGGCGATGCGCACAATCATTTTTTTGCGCAGTTCCAGGCCGTCGATAAACAGAGTGGCATTGCGTTGACGGTCCTTTAAATAGGAACGGGTTTTCCGGTCCAGTGGTTTTTCCAGCATTTCCTGGTAATAGGAAGAGATGAGTAGCCGGGGCATACCCTCTTCGATATAGCGAACCTGGTATCCGTGTTCGTCTTTGATCAACAAGAGGTCCACTTCGGCGTATTCAATGTCATCATGTTCAAAGCGGGAAGCCGGCCGGGGATTCAGCCGGCGCAGGCGTTCAATCAAGCGGTTCAATTCTTTTCGGTCCACCTCGAGTTGTTTCATGATCTCTTCATACCTAGAACGGGCAAGGTCGTCCAGGTGAGAGTGGATCAACCGACGCAGTTTCGTGTTGTCCGGGTTTTCCGGAACCTGGGCCAGCAGGCATTCACTCAGCGACCTGGCAGCCGATCCCTGGGGGTCAAAGCCGGTAATGCGGCGGCGGATCTCTTCAATGGCTTCAGGTGTGGTGTTTAGCGCACTTGCGGCGGATTCGATCAGCAAGTCGAGATAGCCGTCACTGTTCAGGTTAAAGATGATGTGACGGGCGATGCGCAATTCTTCCAATGAAAATTCGGTTCTGGCCTGCCCCATGAGGTGATCGGCAAGGTCTTCTTTCTCAGCGCTGAAAAGCTCGATGGCGCGGTTTTTATCAATGCGGTCCGGGTCCGGTTTAAGGAACCCGTTTTCCTCGTAATGAGAGACAAAAGAATCGTCGGCTTTATTTAATTTCTGCTCCAGGAGGTTGGTTTCGTCGTCTCTTGCGGAAGTCTCGGCGTCTTTGGAGAAAGGATCCTCAACTTCCAGCATGGGATTCGAATCCACTTCATTCTGGATGCGATCCATGAATTCGAGTCGATTCAGGGGGAGGAGTTCCAGAAAAGTGTGGACCACGGGGTTGAGGACAAGGCTGGTGGTCTGTTTTAGATGAAGTCGCGTACTCATATCAATTCCACCGGAAGTCACGCCCCAGGTATTCCGATTTTACCCGCTCATCGCGGATCAGGGCGGAAGAATCTCCGTGAAAAATCACGTTGCCGCGGTTAATGATATACGAACGGTCCGTGATTTTCAGGATCTCGCGAACATTGTGGTCGGTGATGATGATTCCAATGCCCCGTTCGCGCAATTCCAGGATCATGCGTTGCAGTTCCGTGATCTGCAGGGGGTCGATGCCGGCAAACGGTTCGTCCAGCAAGAGAAAATCCGGTGTAAGGATCAGGGCACGGGCGATTTCCAGTTTGCGGCGCTCTCCGCCGGAGAGCAGGGCGGCACGTCGATGTTCAAGCCGGGTCAATTTCATTTCTTTCAGGGCATTGTCGACCGCGGTTTTGTTTAGATGGCGGTGCATTTCCATTACGGCCAACAGGTTGTCCCGTACCGTCATGTTGCGAAATACCGACGGCTCCTGGGGCAGAAAGGCGATTCCCAGGCGGGCGCGGGCATAGACGGGATGTCTCGTAATATCTTTACCGTTCAAGTGGATTGAGCCGGTTTCGGGAGTCAGCATACCCAGCATGAGCCGGAATGTAGTGGTTTTCCCGGCGCCGTTGGGACCCAGGAGGCCGATGACTTCCCCGGCGCTGACCACTAAATCGACCTGGTTAACCACCTGTCTCCCCTTGAACGATTTGCTTATGCGTATCCCTTCCAATGTCTTCATTGATCACAGTTGAAGTGGCGCGAAACAGATGTCAATTCTATCATTGGGCCCCATTCCTGTCAACAAACCAACCCATGGCGGTTGACGGCTGCGGGTGGTTCAAAAAGTTCTGAAAATGGTCGCTGAACCGCGAGTACCATTGTATCTATATAACCTAATCCGTTGGAAATATCTACCCGGTGATGGTTTGAGAGTGATCCGGGATGCGTTGACGCGGTTCCCCCGGGGAAACCTAGGACGTAGCCATATTGTCCACAAGCAATGACGCGGCGGAAAAAGAAAGCGGCCGACAGTTCATGCAGTCCGTTTGGTTGGATCAGGAAACTTCCGTTTCGGTGCGGCAGGGGGTGTTTGCGCGATTCAGTCCGGGCACGAAAGGCAGGGAGATCATGAACATGAAAAGAAACTGGATTTCCGTATCCCCCCAATTGTATTCAAACATGCCCGCAACCAGAAAAGCGATCACCACGAAAAAAACGGCTGTCGCGGCGCGGCGTTGAAGGGGGTTTCCCTGTCGCCTTCGTTGCAGCAGGGAAAGCAGCAGGGAAATGAAAAACATCATTAACACAAGGGCGGCCGGCAGTCCGCGTTCCGCCAGTATGTGCAGGAAGTTGTTATGCAGATGCGGGTTATCCTGCGTGGCGTCGGGATGGCGGTAATGGGGGTACACTTGCTTGATGGTATCAGGCCCGGAACCCGTGAACGGGTTATCCAGAAAGACTCGCCAACCCGTATACACCATGTGGATGCGATCTCGGTTCGTGGAGTCAGACGGGTCGGCCACGGAGCGGATGCGGTTGGATAAGGATTGAGGAAGCAGGATCCAGGTGATCACCATCAGGGGGGCCATTGCCAGCAGGATCCTGGGGCGTCTGATTACAATGTAGAGAGCGAGTGAAACGGCTGTGCCCACCCACATGGAACGGGTCAGGGACAACAGGAGCGCCGTCAGCACCAAGAGCAATGCGGCCGTGATCAGACCGCGGCGGCGCAACAACGGTTCTTTCGGTGGCATTATCCATACAAAGAAAAACACGAAAACCATCATCAACAGTCCTGACCAGGTCATCCAGTGCGATGTGAGGCCGCGCAACCGGTGATCAAGGTTGATGCCGCTGCGCGCCGCCATGATAATGCCCAGCAAAGCGGAAAAAGCGGCCGAAATGAGCACTGTCCCCAAGCAGATGCGCAAGCGCCGGGGGGAATTGAGGATTTTCTGGAAAATAGGGATCAACAAAAAAACCAGCAGTTCACGGTTGTCCGCCAGGCTGGTTAAGGGAGCGCGGGAAAACATGGTGGAGATCAGGGTGATAGCCGCAAACGCCGACAGCCAGAAGGCGTAGGCGGGAACGGGAGCAAGAGATTCTCCCCGCAGAAGAGAGACGATCCATACGGCCAGCAGCAGGCTGAACAGGAGGGAACAGGCGGCCATGGAGAAAGGAATCAGGAACATGGCCAGCAGCAGGGTCCACCACGCGGGTTCAGCTGATATATTGATAAGCGGCCTGAAGGACATCATGGGGGGTAATCTCCTGCATGCATCGGATTGTATCATAGCGGCAGCGACGCTGCGAACAGGGTCGACACGGCAGTTGTGTCTGAAGAATGGTTACATTTCGGTTGCGCCAGGGACCGCTGACGGCGGGCAGGCTCGGTCCGTACAAAGCCACCAAGGGGGTTTCAGTCAGTGAAGCCAGGTGAAGCGGTCCCGAATCGGCGCCAATGTACAGACCGGAAGCGGCAACCAGGTAGATAGTGCTGGGCATGGAAAGTTTTCCGGTCAAGTCGTCCAGGGGATAGCGAGCGGCCAACCCGGCCGCGGTGGTTCTCTCAGCGGGTGAATGCCCGGTCAGCGCCACATGCAGTCCTTTGTCAACCAATCCTTTGACCAGGGCGTGAAAGTGAGATTCGTTCCAGATGCGGAAACGGTTTCCCGCTCCGACATGGACCACGACCCGGTGGGGGTCAAAAGCAATGCGATTGCGGCCGGACTGTTTTTTCATGGGGATGCGGGGGTAAGCGGGTATGGGGCGATGGGGAATGCCGAGGTGTTCCAGCAGGCGGACCTGGTTGGCCACGGAGTGACGCGGTGCTCTGTGTGGGTGGCGGGCGGTCAATCGCGTATACGCCCAGTTGCGGTTGCGGGAGCGATAGCCGATGCGGTGCGGAACTCCGCTGATTCGGGTAAGCAGTGCGCTGTGGGGACCTGAGTGAAAATCAACGGCCACTCTGCAGCCCAGGTGACGAATGCGGCGACGGAACGCCGCCAGCGAAACCGGACCGGGGCGACGATCCATAACCAGGACTTCGTGGACATGGGGAAAGATGCGCACGAGGTCCACAAATGGGGGTTCCGTAAGGTAGGCTACTTTAACCCGGGGGAAATGGCGGGCGAACAACTCCAAGGCCGGCAGGGTAAAGACGATATCTCCCAACAGCCGGGGGCGTGCAAACAGAATGCAATCACCAATATCTTCTAGAGAAAGCGGACTGGAAGCCAAAGCACCAGCCGGACGGGTATGGTTCACTCGTCTTCGATTCGGGCCTCTTCAGGCAGCATGACGGGGATGCCGTCCCGGACCGGATAGATCCGGCGGCAGGTGACACAGCGCAATCCCGGCGGCGGGCCCGGGACTTCATCCAGGTCTTTGTGACATATCGGGCATACCAGGATGGTAAGCAGTTCTTCTGCAACGATGTGGTTGTTCATCGGCATTTATCCTTGGGGAAATCCCGACCCATTTTCGCATGACCCGTCAAAAGAAGTCAAATGCGTCGGCAAACGAAAATTGCGCGGAATCAGAAACGGTAGCGGGGGGTGACAATGCGGTTAAACAGGTTCAAGGCATAGTTGTCGGTCATGCCCGCGATAAAATCGATCATGCGGCGTTGCTCGGAATCATTTTCCGGCCAGGGATGAATGTAGGGGCCGGGGTTATTGGTGAGGTGATGGTGGATGGTAGATAGAATATGCTGGATTTTATCTATCTCGGTTTCCGTGCCTTTCACCCAATATACACGTGCAAAGAGGAAGTCGCGCAGTTGTTCCAGCGCGTTGAGAATCTCGGGGCTCACGGCGATGTGATCCAACTCGACATCCAGTGTCCGATAGATCACGTCCTTGACGATGGTGTCAATGCGTTTGGCGAATGTATGGCCCAACAGGAACCGAATCTCTCCGGGTATCTCTTCACGGGAAATCATACCCGCTCTCAGTGAGTCGTCCAGATCATGGTTGACATAGGCGATAATGTCGGACACCCGGACCACCTGACCTTCGAGCGTGGCAGGCATATCGGAGTCTGCGGGAGTCAGGATGGGGCCCTTGCCTTTTGAATGGCGCAGAATACCGTCGCGGACGGGATCGGTGAGGTTAAGTCCTTTACCGTGGTACTCAAGGAGGTCCACAACCCGCAGGCTCTGTTGATAATGGCGAAAACCATCCGGGGACAGCTCGTCCAAGACGTGTTCTCCCGCATGGCCGAATGGCGTGTGTCCCAGGTCATGGCCCAGGGCAATGGCTTCGGTAAGGTCTTCGTTGATGTTGAGGGCGCGCGCAATGGTTCTGGAAATCTGGCTGACTTCCAAGGTATGGGTCAGCCGGGTACGGTAATGGTCCCCCTCAGGGCTGATGAAGACCTGGGTCTTGCGTTTCAGGCGGCGAAAGGCCTTGGAGTGAAGGATGCGGTCGCGGTCGCGCTGAAATTCGGTTCTGACCGGAGATTTGCTTTCATGCCGTTGCTTGGAGGATTCACTGCTGCGCGCGGCCCGGGGGTGGAGGCTCAACTCCCGTTCTTCGAGATGCTCACGGATAATCATATTTCATTTTAGCTCAATCCGGCCAATGGGTAAAGGTCGCGTGGTTTTGAAACGGCCCCGGGATGCACTATAATCACTAGTATGCTGCTGACGGTAGACATCGGAAATTCAGCGGTGGGGGCAACCGTGTTTCGCGGAAAAGCCCCCATCCATGTGTTGTGCTTTGCCACCCCCGTCCCCGGTGCTTATCGTCCATGGTCATCGCTGTCCGCTATGTGTCAAAAGTTCGAGATCGAAGCGGTCATGGTTTCTTCGGTGGTACCTTCTCTGAACCGGGGATTGGAAGAGTTCCTGCGGAAGAAGGGATTGTTCCCGCGCTTCCTGGATCACCGCACACCCCTGGAAATTACGCTGGCTGTTGATCATCCCCACGAAGTGGGGGCGGACCGTATCGCCGATGTGGTCGGGGCCCTGGAGTTCACGTCTCCTCCGTTCCTGGTCATCGATTCGGGAACAGCCCTGACCGTGGATGTAGTGGATGCCGGTTTCCGCTACCTGGGCGGGGTGATTGCTCCCGGAGTGGAAATATCCATCCGGTGCCTGGCCGCCAATGCCGCCCGCCTGGAGAACATTGAATTTGTCGTGCCGGTCGACCCGCTTGGGCGCAATACCGCTGATTGCATTCGTGCGGGGGTATTCTACACCCACCTGGGAGGCCTCGATTACATTGTGCGGGAGTTTCGGAATATGGTGGGAAAAAGCGCGACCGTGATTGCAACCGGAGGCGCGGCTGAATTGTTCAATGATCGTCTGCATGTAATCGATCGCCTGATTCCGGACCTCATCCATCATGGTTTACGCCGGATTCACGCAGGCTGGATGGCCGTGGACCGGGGCTAGAGATCATGGCCGCAAACAAAGATTACGATTACATTATCTCAGTTGTTGAATACCTTTCCTCCCGGCACGGGGTTCAGTTTTCAATTTCCAGCGGAGATTTCGACCTGTTGTACGCATGGTGGGAAAAGGGCGTTTCCGCGCAGGTTGTGAAATCAGCCATAGACCGGGTTGTTGAACGACGGCGCACACGACGCCAGCCGGTGACCTCTTTTTCACAATTCCGTTACGAGGTAAACAAACAGCATGCGGCGTGGCTGGAACGGGGAGTCGGGGGGGGCGTGGTTACCCGTCCTCTTGTTGATCCGGTCCAACATTTTATGGAAAACTTCCCCCATGAACTGGAGACGTTGCGGCCGCGTTTTGAAGCTGCGGCGAAAAAGCGCAGGTGTGGCGAAAAAGTGGACGAGGACGGGTTGCGACGGGACGTGGCGGCGTTGTTTCATAAAGACCGGGAACTGAATTTTCGCGTACGGGTGTTTATGCAAAACCTGTCGCCCGAATTGCGCCTCGAATCCGTTGAATGGGTTTACCGGGCCAATTTTCTGTGGAATCGCTTTCATATTCCCGATTTCACACTCCTGGAGGAGGAATCGGGGTGAAATCCAGTGGGTCGCGCCTGGATGTGGCGCTGGTCGAACGCGGGTTGGCTCCGTCGCGTGAGAAGGCCCGGGCGCTCATCATGGCCGGGGAGGTTCTGCTCAACGGGCAACGTTGTGACAAATCCCATCGCCAAGTGCATGCCGCCGATGGCATCGAGGTCCGTGCCAGGTATCCATTCGCGTCGCGGGGTGCATACAAACTCGAGCGGGCGCTAAATGAATTCGATATGGATCCCCGGGGGAAAGTCGTCCTGGACATCGGAATTTCAAACGGGGGATTCACTGATCTCATGCTGCAAAAGGGTGCCCGACACGTTGTCGGGGTGGATGTGAATGTGGACCAGGTGGACTGGAAACTGCAAAAGGATGAACGGGTTACCCTGTTGAAACGCAACGCCCGTTACCTGAAAGAGAGTGACATCGATCCGCCTCCCGAAATCATTACCATGGACCTGTCTTTTATCTCTGTCAGCAAAGTGGTTGAACGCATGTCCGTGTGGCCCCAAGCGGTTATCCTTTGTTTGATCAAGCCGCAATTTGAAGCTGAACGACACCGGGTACACAAGGGTGGGGTGGTGCGGAGCCGCCACGAACGGTTAGAGATCCTTTCCAATGTGCGTTCAAGATTGGAGGTTCTCAATTGGTGGGTTACCGGGGTTTGTGCAGCCGGAATCAAGGGCAGGCGCGGTAACCAGGAGTATTTTTTCCGCCTTGAATATGGAAAACCTTTGGGCGTAGATGCTACAATACTGGCAAATGTCGTTTCCACCTGAACGAGTTGGCATTATCGCCAAGCCCCATCCCGCGGCCTTACCCTTTATCCAGGCGGCAATCAGGGTTTGTGAATCTCGGGGTGTTTCCGTGGAATTGGGAATCGAGGCAGCCAGGATTCTGGGCTGGAAGGGAGGGCTCGAGCGCAATCACCTGGCGGCTGAATGTGGCCTGGTTGTTGTTATTGGTGGAGATGGAACCTTTTTGTCTGTTGCTCCTGCTGCCATTCAACATGGTGTCCCCATTGCCGGATTCAATCTGGGTACGATCGGCTTCCTTACGGAACTGAGCACGGATTCCATTCAGGTCGAGCTGGAAAAATTGCTTTCCAGGAAAACGCGTGTTTCCGAACGCAAGGTGTTGCGGGTGGAAATGGAAGACGGTCATTACCTGGCACTGAACGACGTGGTGACCTCAAAAGGCAATATCGCGCGCATTATTCAACTGGAATTAAAAGTGAATCACTCGCATATTGCCCATATCCGCGCAGACGGTTTGATTATTTCCACGCCTACGGGTTCTACCGCCTATTCCCTCTCCGCTGGAGGCCCGATAGTCAATCCTGAAGTAAACGCATTGGTGATCACCCCCATCTGCGCCCATTCACTCACCCTGCGCCCGCTGGTGATACCCGACGGGTTGCGTTTAACCGTCACCCGGGAAGAGAACGAGAACGAAGTTTTTGTCACCATAGACGGGCAGAAAGTGCTGCCCCTGAAAGCGGGGCAGGCCATTCACGTGAGTGTGGATAAAAGACGGCTGAAGATGATTGAGTCGCCTGATATGAATTATTTCCGGCTGCTGGCGGAAAAACTCAATTGGGGATTCAACAAATGTCATTAAACGGCCCAGAGAGGAGAGAGATAGCCATGAGGCGATGGTTTGTTTTTGCGTTGTTGTTATTGTGCTGGCTTCCCTTCCAGTTGCAGGCGGCCGAAGAAGACGATCTGTTGAGGGGGATTGTCTATTTTCTGGTGGACGATCACGCCACGGCGCGCCTGTTCGTGGAGAGACATTTTCGCGACCACCCCAACCCGCAGGTGCGACAGGGGTACATGCTGCTGCTGGATGGGAAAGCCTGGGATGCAACCCGGCGTTTCAGGTCCTATCTGGAGATCAACCACCGCTCCGCAAAGGCATTGGTGGGGATTGGACTGGCGACCCGGAACACCAAAAACAGCAATTCCATGGAAAATTTTGAGCGGGCCGTCCGGATTCATCCAAAGTTTTTCACGGGAACCATCTGCCTGGGGTGGCATTATCAAAAAATTCGAAATTATGAGCGGGCCATGGCCAATTACCGCACGGCATCAACCGGGTCCAAAGTGGCTGAGGTAAAGATCCTTTTGGCGGGATTGCACGTGCAGATGGGCCGCCCGGATCTGGCGGCGGGACTGGTGCGTGAAGAAGCCGATGCGCATGTGGACAATTTCCATTTCAATTACATGACCGCACTGGCATTGGTGAATTCCAACCAAAACGAAGCGGCCGGGAGGTACATTCAGACGGCCGTGGAGATTCAGCCGCACCACCGGGAACTGGGTATCCTGAAAGCCCGCTATCTGTATGGCAAAGGCAAGTTGGCTGAAGCCCGTTCCCTGCTCACCGGATTAAATGTGACCGATTTTCACGCGGACTATCTCAAGATCTACTCACGGGTTCTGATTGCCTTGAAGGAATCACGCCGGGCCCGGCCCATGCTGTACCAGTTGTTCCGCGAATTACCATGGGATGTCGACATCAACCTTTTGATGGGACAATATGTGCAGGCGTTTGATTCCGGAAATGCGCAACAGTGCCGGCACTGGATGCGACGCGCCATACTGGCCGGTGCCGGCCAAAAAGATGTCGCCGGCGTGTTTGCCGAAAATCTAGTCCTGGATCCGCTTTCCGCCATTTCTTTCTTCAGCGTCCGCGCCATGACATGGCCGGCCGCTGAGTACCTGGTGCTGGTGGGGAAACGATCAAGCGGGGCATCCGAGCAGCTGTTCGTGGTGGATGCGGAAAAGATGCGCATTGCCGCGACCTTTGGATTCAGCGGACGTTTCCATGGTTTTCACCGATTCAGGAAAGACGGGGGGGTTTTTTTCAGCACCACTCAAGTCGGCGGGGATCGGACCTTTCTCTATCTGCTGGATCTGGATCCACCCGGAATCCGCTCGCGGTTGCTGACGCCCAAACCCCTGCCTTTGCCCTCAATCATCCTGGCAACCAATGCGGACGGAAGCCTGGTCTACGTCACCGATTCCCGCTTGGAACAGCTTGCATTTGCATCTCCATTCGCGGTTACCTCCCAGTTGGGGCATAAAACGCCGCTCTATCCCGATTGTCCCTTTCCGGTACTTATGCTAAACCGGCGCATCGGGCGCTGGACGCAATTGAAATCAGAGCAGATGCTGGATGCCGTACCGATTCCGAGTTGGACCCGCTACCGTCTCGTGCAACGCGCCCTCAGAAAGAGCCGGGCAGTAGACAAACTGATTCGGCGCGGCATGGAGTTTGATATCTCTTCTCCGGAAATCGTGCGCATCATGGTAGCGCAGGACAACCAAACCCTATTGTTATACCTGGCTGACCTGGAAAACGCATTTCAGGCAGTGATTTACAACGCGTCCACGGGCGATACTGTGCATTGTGATCAGCGTATGTTTTTAAGCGGGAAGTCTTTTGCGGATGTGGATGTGAAAGGCATCGATCCCCAGCGCAGCCGCATCCTGCTGGTCACGCGGGATAAGGACCGCGAAGCCATCCTTTTTCATTACCGTTCACGGTTGTATTTGAGACTGGGCGGGGGGGTGCTGGATACCCGGATCGATCCGGGCTGGCAGCGCCTCTATCTCTTGCGGGAGATCGGCAACCGCATGCATGCAGTAGAGACCCGCCTGGATAGAGTCAACATCCTGCCTTACGTGGTAAGGAACCTGACCCCGCGCAGCAACTTGACACGCCTGGTAAGTGTAAACGCGCTTGGTGAGGTTGAAGCGTTTACATATGACGGGGAACGTGTGCGCATTCACTCACATGATCAGGAGCAGGTGGAATACCTGGGTGTCAGTCTTGAGGGTGCATTGCACGCATTTTCCCCGGACCGGGGGTTTCAGGCCGCGTTCATCAATGGCCGCCTGATGCGGCTTTCTCTTACGGACGGTTAACGGCATGTCGATTCCAAAACCGTTTCCCAGGGTGAAACCTTTCTGTGGAATGATATTTTCTGAAAGGCGCTTGCTGGACCAGGCCCTGAAGTGCCTGGAATCGGAGTTGTCAACCCTGGATTGCGAATCCGATATTATGCTGTTTCACTATACCGACTACTACGCGGCGGAGATGGGATCGCCGCTCTACCGTTATTTTGCGGCCTTCTCCGAACTCAGGGACCCGCTATTCCTGCCGCAGTGCAAACACATCACCATGGAGTTGGAACAGCGGTTTTCTGTAAAAGGAAAGCGGCGGATCAATCTGGATCCGGGTTATCTTTCACTCTCCTCAATGGTGATTGCAACCGCGAAAAACCACTGTCATCGTATTCCTTTGAGCGCCGGGGTGTACGCCCAACTGGAGTACGTGGTTCGAAATGGCTGCCTGCAACCGCTGGAATGGACCTATCCGGATTTTCGTTCTGCTGAATACATGGCTTTTTTCAACGCCTTGCGCGAGAATCTGAAACAGCAGTTACGGCGACTGGCGCCTATTGAAGCGGATTGACACCCAATAACCCCCATGGTAATGTGGGGCTGATTGTGCAGTAAGTGAAAGGAGTCTCTATGGAGGAAAAAACCAAGGCAAAAATCATGGATTCCAGGAAAATGGAACGCGCTTTCGCGCGCATGTCCATGGAAATTTTGGAACGCAATCGCGATGCCGCTAACCTGGCATTGATCGGAATTCAGACCAAGGGGGTCTTTGTGGCCCGGCGGATACGTGCCCAGATCCAAACCCTTGAAAAGGTTGAGTTGCCCATGGGCATCCTGGACATCACCCTTTTCCGTGATGACCTGCATTTGCAGGAACAACATCCCAAGGTTGAGAAAACCGAGATCGATTTTTCAGTCGAAAACCGCCATATCGTGTTGATCGATGACGTGGTTTTTACCGGCCGTACCATTCGAGCGGCCATGGATTCGATCTTTGAACTGGGGCGCCCCGCCAGCATTCAACTGGCGGTATTTATTGACCGCGGCCACCGGGAACTGCCCATTTGTCCTGATTTCAAAGGCAAATACCTTCCAACCGCCCGCAGGGAGCGTGTCAACGTCATGCTGAAAGAAATGGACGGCTCCGACCAGGTATTGATCATGGAACCCATTAGGTTTTAATGGAAACCGGCGGATTCAATCAACGCCACCTGCTTGGCATCGATCACGTGAGCGCTTCCGAGATCGATCTCATTCTGGATACGGCGGATTCTTTTGTTGAAATCTCCACGCGCAACATCAAGAAAGTACCGGCCTTGAAGGGCCGAACCGTGGTCAATCTCTTTTTCGAGAACTCAACGCGTACGCGCAGTTCTTTTGAGATCGCGGCCAAGCGCCTGAGCGCGGACCTGATAAACTTCAACTCCTCTGTTTCCAGTCTGAAAAAAGGAGAATCGCTCAGGGATACGGTGCTGACCCTGGAAGCGATGAATCCCCATGTCATCGTGATTCGTCACAGCGCCGCTGGTGCGCCCAAATATCTAACCACTTTCGCCCGGTCTTCCATAATAAATGCAGGCGACGGCTTTCACGAGCATCCCACCCAGGCATTGCTGGACGCCCTGACCATCCGCCAGCGCTTTGGCAAGCTCCGGGGGCTGAAGATCGCCATTGTGGGAGACATTCTCCATTCCCGCGTGGCCCGTTCCAACCTGATCCTGCACCTGAAGATGGGCAACCCGGTCCATCTCGTGGGTCCTCCCAGCCTGGTTCCCCCGGAGTTCGAGCGCATGGGGGCCAAGGTGTTTTATGATCTGAAAGCCGGCGTAAAAGGGGTGGACATCGTTATGATGTTGCGGGTTCAGGAAGAACGTGGAGCCGGCAACTATTTTCCGTCAATCCGAGAATACAGGCGCTTGTTTGAAATCAATGCCGAGGTATTCGCCACGGCGGCGCCTCACGCCATTGTCATGCACCCGGGACCCTTGAACCGGGACGTGGAAATCGAAACCTCTCTGGCCGATTCCGATCGTTCCGTTATCCTGCAACAGGTAAACAACGGCATTGCCCTGCGCATGGCCGTGCTGTATCTGCTCAAGGGAGAATTCAATGAAGCTGCTCATTAAAAACGGAAGACTGGTAGATCCCCACAGCCGTATAGATGACACCGTGGATATCCGCATCGATGGGGCTTTGGTCCAGGAGATCCAGCCCCGGCTGGAACCTGAAAAAGGCTGTCGCGTGATCGATGCCGCCGGCCTGGTTGTTTGTCCGGGATTTATCGACATGCATGTTCATCTGCGCGAGCCGGGAAACGAAAACAAGGAAACCATCCAATCCGGAGTGGAAGCTGCTGTTCACGGCGGTTTCACATCCGTGGCCTGTATGCCCAATACGAACCCGGTCAACGACAACCGGTCCGTGACCGAGTATATTATCGCCAGCGCGCGAAAGTGCGGTCTGGCCAATGTTTTTCCCGTGGCCTCCATTTCCAAGGGACTGGAGGGAAAGAACATCACGGAGATGGCGGATCTGGCCGCCGGCGGCGCCGTGGGTTTTTCCGACGACGGTCGCTGTGTCATGAGTGCCGACCTGATCCGCAAGGCGCTCGAGTACTGCCGCATGCTGGATCTGCCCATTATCGAACATCCCGAAGACCACGCCATCTCCGGCGAAGGCCTGGTCAACGAGGGTTTGATTTCATACAAGTACGGCATGAGGGGGATCCTCAACGCCTCGGAAGAGGTGATTGTGGCCCGGGACATCATCCTTCAGGATCGCATCCGCTCACGCCTGCACTTGACCCATATTTCCACTTCACGAGCCGTAGAGTTGATTCGCGACGCCAAAGCCGGCGGAATCCCGGTTACGGCGGATGCCACCCCGCACCACCTGTTGCTTAACGAAGAGAAAATCACCACTTATGACACGGTTTACAAGATGAAGCCGCCGCTGCGTACGGAAGCGGACCGACTGGGTCTGGTGGAAGGATTGAAGGACGGCACCATTGACTGCATCGCTTCGGATCATGCCCCGCATACCCGGGACGAGAAAGACAGAGAGTTTGAATACGCGCCGTTCGGCGTGATCGGCCTGGAATCAACGGTTTCCGTAATCTATGACCGGTTGGTGCGTACCCGGATCATTTCGCTCAACCGTATGGTCGAGTTGCTGAGTACCAATCCTGCACGGATACTTAACCTGGAGGGCCGCGGCCGGGTCACCCCCGGAAAGCCGGCGGACCTGACGGTGCTGGATCTCAATCGGCGTTTTTCCATCAATGAGGCGACCTTCCGTTCCAAAGCCAACAACTGCCCTTTTCTGCAATGGGAGGGGATGGGCAGGGTGGCTTTTACCATTGTGGGCGGAAAAGTGGTTTATACATCAGGGGATTGAAAAGGCGCCTGAGGCCAGATCCCGTCCATTTGAATCTTTAAACGCGGAGTATTCGGCCCGGGTTTCACATGAGCTGCCGCGGCGTGGCCGGGAATCCAGATTGGCTGGTCGGATGCGTCGCACAGGAGGGGGCGCAGCGGACGTAAAGCCGCGGGTAACCCGGCGGCCCTGACCATTTCAAAAACGCGCTGGGAAAAATCGCTTCCCTGTTTGCGATAACGATCCGTGCCGCGGACCGAGCGCACCCGCAGGGGAAAACGCAGTTTTTTTGGATTCATTTCCACCGTGAAAGCAGGTGAATCGCTTGGATTCAATTTATCTCCTGCCTCAGCGCGGCACAAGCAAACCCGTACCCGTGCGCAAATCTCCGGGATCATGCAGTCGCCGTCAGTGGGAAGAACGTGGCTGTAAGTAGGAGCCGAAAAGTCTCTGGGGAACAGGAAGTCTTTTTGCCGGGTCAGGGTGATTCCGGGAAGGCTCAAGTGACGGGTAGACGGGTTGGGCGGCATGAGGGCTTCAACGTGTGCCAGCGAGATCTCCAGTAAATCCCCGCGCAATCGTCGCAGGTATTCCCGCAGCACGTGGCGTTGCAGGGCCGGGTGAATCGAATCCAGTGCGCCCGGGGGGATGACCTGTCCCAGGATCGTGATGTGATTCAGCAAATGCCGCGCCTGCATGACAAAGCAGTCGCTTTCGTCTTTGAAAATACGCGTGGCATCATGGATGCGTTGATCCATTTGGGGAAATTGGCGCCGTATTATCGGCAGGATCTCGTGACGAAGGCGGTTGCGCAGCAGGGTGAGATCCTGGTTGGAGGGGTCCTCGTAGTGGGAAAGATGCCGGCGTTGGAGAAAAGCGCGAATGTCCGCTTCAGAGAAAACCGCCAGGGGCCGCAGAATGCGCCTTCCCCGAAGCGGAAGAATGCCTGCCAGCCCCGCCGCTCCGCTTCCCCGCATCAGGCGCATAAAGAACGTTTCCACCTGGTCGGACAGGGTGTGCGCGGTGGCCAACCAGCTGGTGGGTGAAAGGTTGACCAGACGCTGGAAAAACGCATAACGCCTGCGGGAGGCCGCTGCCTCTAGATTGATACCTTCACGGCCGGCCAGTTCTTTCACGTCGGCTGATTCCGTGACCAGGGGGATGGTTCGCTCTGAACAGAAGTTAAAGACCCACAAGGATTCCCGGGAAGCATCTTCGCGGATGCCGTGGTTCAGGTAAGCCGCTTTCAGGGTGAATTTCAGTTCACTTTCCAGGGCAGACAACAGGGTCAGCAGCGCAACCGAGTCTTTTCCACCGGAAAAGGCAGCGTATATGATAGCCCCCTGGATATCGGGAATGAGTTGAAGCAACCGGTCCCGGAAAGGCGGAAGAAGGATTTCCATGTTAAGCGGTTGGAATAGCGGTGGAGGGACTTGAACCCCCGACATATCGGATATGAGCCGACTGCTCTACCGGCTGAGCTACACCGCCATTCAACCGCATTGTAACCCAAAACCGCCACTGAATCAATAGCATGGCGGCATAGCATGGCGGCGTCAGTTCGTGATTCGGGATCAGTCGCGCGCGCCCAATTCACGATCAAGCATGAACAGTCCCTGGCCGCGTTCGCCGATGAGTTTGAGTTTCTCTACGATTTTAGTCACGCCGGCTTCTTCTTCCACCTGTTCGTTGACGAACCATTGCAGCATGTTCATGGTGGCATAATCCTTTTCACGTGTGGCCAGTTCTACCAGGTTGTGGATGCACGTGGTGATGTGTTCTTCATGGGCCAGTGACTCAGACATCATTTTAGAAGCTGAATCCCAGTCTTTTTGTGGGACCTTGATGGCCTGAAGCTCAACTCGTCCACCCCGTTCATTGATGAAGTGGTAAAACTTCATGGCATGTTCCAACTCTTCCTGAGCCTGTTTCTCCATCCAATGAGAAAATCCGCCGAGGTTCATCTCATCAAACTGTGCCGCCATGGAAAGGTACAGGTATGCAGAAAAAAGTTCTTCGTTGATTTGCTGGTTCAACGCGTCCTGAATGGTTTTTTTAATCATTATGACCTCCTTGTCAATCGTGTTTTCAAAAAAAGAACGGATCAGTCTTCCATGGGTTCGAAATCTTCTTTTCCGACTCCGCAAAGCGGGCATTCCCAATCGTCCGGAATGTCGCTGAAAGCGGTGCCCGGAGCGATACCGGAATCCGGGTCACCTTCGGCCTCATCATACACATAACCGCAAACTGTGCAAACGTACTTTTTCATTGGTTATCTCCTCCAAATTCAGGTTTTGACATTATAGAAACCGCGTACGGCAAAATCAAGCGGGGCGACGTTAAAGGACCGTTCGAATCTTTTCAACCAGCATCGATTCCGGCGCCGCTCCTTCCAAAAAAGCGGATTCATTGATCACCGTGCGGGGAACCCCCATCACATTGTATTTCTGGGCCAGATGGGGAAATTCAGTGGCCTCCACCATGTCCGCCGTTACCCGGGGACTGTAATGCGCCATGCGATGTGCCAGGGTAACCGCAGCGGGACAATAGGGGCAGGTGGGTGTAACGAATACCTGGAGGTGGATCTCTTTTTGTAGGTTGTCCAGGAAAGTTTGGGTTTGCGGGCTGAGTTCAGTTTCAGATTGCGATACCATATGAATCGCATCCAGCATGGAGGCAAATTCATAACCTCCGGGAATGCCGAAAAAGCGGATTCCAAGGTTTTCATCGGCCATCACGACGGTAGCGGGAATCTTATCCACTCCCAGTTCCCGGGCCCGCGACTGATCACCCTGAAAATCAAGTATTTCCAGGTTGATGCCAGGCGATAATTTGCTTATTTCGGTAAGCAGGCCACGGGTTTCAACACAAAAACGACACTCTGTCTTCTGCGTAAAAAATACAAGGTTAACCGGCCTTTTCAAACTGTTCAGCATGGGTTCCATCTCTTTTCTCAAACTGTCGTTTATAAATGTCATGATTGCCTCCTTGTCCATGGTAATGACTATAACATATAAATGATGTAATTTCAACAATTTTGTATTTGTTACAAAAGAGGTGGTTGCGCTTGAACCTGATTTGCCGGCGTGTTAAAATCCGTCATCCTGTTTTTTAGAGACTGAAATCGGTACCACTATGATTGTAGAGCAATTTCTTCCGGCTTTTCACTGGGGAGATGCCATTGGCACTTCCACCCTGCGCCTGCACCGTTTTCTGATATCCCAGGGAATAGATTCCCGCATTGTGGCGTTGTCCAGGGACGAAGGTTTGGAGGATATGGTTACGGATTTTGCGCATTACCAGGAGTCGACGGATTCCATAAAATTGCTTCACTTTGCCGTGCCCTCGATATTGACTGATTTCTTTATCGGCGCCCGGGGGCGCAAAGTCATGATTTATCACAATGTCACTCCGGCAACGTTTTTCGTCCACTTTTCACCTGAGTTGACACGTTTTACCCACGCGGGCAGGGATCACCTGGCCAGGCTGAATGGTGTTTTTGATTTGTGTGTGGCGGATTCCAACTATAACGCTCGTGAATTGACGCAATTGGGTTACAAGTGTGATATACGCGTTTTTCCCATCATGATCGACACCACCGAGTACGACCGTCCCCATGCGCCGGCATACCGCAAATTACTCTGCGATGATCGCCGCACCATTATTTTTGTGGGCCGCATATCTCCAAATAAGAAAATCGAGGATCTGGTTAAAGTCTTGTTTTATTACAAGAAATACATTTCCGCTTCCATTCGCCTGGTGGTTGCCGGCAAAACCTCTTTGTTGCCGCGGTACTTTTACGCGGTACGGGATCTGGCCGGCCGGTTTTACCTTGATTCCGAAGATATCCTGTTTACTGGACATATACCTTTCAGTGAATTGCTGGCTGTCTATCGATCCGGAGACGTGTTTCTGTCCATGAGCGAGCATGAGGGGTTCTGCCTGCCGCTGATCGAGAGCCTGCATCTCAATGTACCCGTACTGGCCTACAACGCCGGTGCCGTGGAGGAAACGCTTGAGGGGGCAGGCATCTTGTTTCAGTACAAGTCCGTAGAGAGGGTGGCCGGGATGGTGGAACGCATGATCACGGATGCGGACTTGCGTTCCCGGCTGAGCCGGGCCGCGCGGGAGCGGATGCGCACCTATCAGGAACAATCGCATCCCCGGCGCCTGGTGGAGTGGTTGAAAGAAACATGATCCGGGTCGGAGCGGTTGTGCAGCGCTACGGCGAGGGAGTTGTCGGCGGCGCTGAAACTCTGGCCCGGGATGTGTGTGAGCGTCTCAATGCGTCGGGATGCGATGTGACCGTCTTTACCACAACGGCTCTGGATTACGTTAGCTGGGCGAATGAGTTTGTTCCGGGTGAATCCATTCTGCGGGGGGTTCGAATCCTGCGATTCCCCGTGGTGAAACAACGGGATATTGATGCATTCAACCGGTTCTCGGCGGAATTTTTCGAAGCTGTCCCCCAGGACCGGGATGAGCGGCAGTGGATTCTGGAACAGGGTCCCCAAAGCCCGGATCTGCTCCGGGCCCTGGAAACCGATTACCGGGATTACGATGTTTTCCTGTTTTTCACCTACCTGTATTTGCCTACTGTTTTGGGCATGGACAAAGTGGATCGTCCCATCGCCCTGTTTCCCACGGCTCACGATGAGCCGCCGCTGTACCTGAAAATCATGCGGCGGGTCTTTGAGCGTCCGGAGCGCTTGTTTTTTCTGACCGGGGCGGAACAGGAATTGGTTCAACGCGTGTTTGGGCGTAGCCAAGGTATGGAACTGGTGCGCACCGGAGTAAACCTTCCCGCAGACATTGATCCCGAGATGTTTCGCAGGAATCAATTTATTTTCGGTGCATACATGTTGTACGCGGGGCGAATCGAACGGGGCAAAGGTCTGGAAGAAGTGTTTGACGCTTACTCATCGCTGCGCCGTCACCACCTGGTGGACCTGGTTCTGCTGGGTCGCCGGCTCATGGAGATTCCCGAAGTGGAAGGCATTCGTTATGCCGGGTTCGTTTCTGAACCGGAGAAACTGTCGGCTTTCCGTGGAGCCGTGTTTTCGCTGCAACCGTCCCCGCTCGAGAGCCTTTCCATCACCACGCTGGAGTCCTTCGCACAGGGAACCCCGGTATTGGCCAATCGCCGCAGCCCGGTGTTGGCTGAACATGTCAACCTGTCAGGCGGGGGACTGCTTTACGCGGATCCCGGTGAGTTGGAAAGCGAGGCTTCCCGCCTTTTTTCCAGCCCCGGGTTGCGACGGCGCATGGGCGAAAAGGGGCGTGCTTATGTGTATCGCCACTTTGATTGGGAACGGGTGATTCAGTCCATCCGCGCCGCAATCGTTCAACTTGCCGAAAACTGAAGTTGCTTTTCGCAAAGCAATCGCCATGTAACTGAAAATGTGGTACACTATATTTTCCCTTCTGATTGTCCGTTGACGCGGATCCACCAGGAGCAAGGAACCCCAAAAATGCATCAAATCAGGAATATCGCCATTATTGCACATGTAGATCACGGCAAGACCACATTGATAGACGCCATTTTGCGCCAGACCGGAGTGTTCCGCCGCAACCAGCCGGTGGTTGCCCGCGTCATGGACAATACCGACCTGGAAAGGGAGAAGGGGATCACCATTTTTTCCAAAAACGCCGCCTTTGTCTATCGGGATTGCAAAGTGAATGTGGTCGATACCCCGGGTCATGCCGATTTCGGGGGCGAAGTGCAACGCATCCTGCGCATGGTGGATTCGGTGTTGCTGTTGGTGGACGCTTTTGAAGGACCCATGCCCCAGACCAAGTACGTCTTGAAAAAATCGCTGCAACTCGGGTTGGCGCCGATCGTGGTGATAAACAAGATCGACAGGCCCAATGCCCGCCCCGCAGAGGTGCTGGACGCGGTTTTTGACTTATTCGTGGAATTGGAAGCGGATGACAAGCAACTGGATTTTCCGGTTGTTTACGCTTCAGCGCGGGACGGTTTCGCCAGGTACGATCCGGATGGTGACAACACGGACCTGACCCCCCTGTTGGATACAATCATTCATCACGTGGCCGAGCCCGGAGGTGACGCCGACGCTTCGCTGCAGGTACTGGTTTCGGCCGTCGCTTACGAGTCCTTCCTGGGAAGGATCGGCACCGGCCGCATCCACAACGGCACGATCCGCCGCAACCAGGATGTCGTCCGCATTCGCGGTGCCGGTGAATGCGGCTCCTTCCGCGTTTCCCGCTTGTTCACTTACCAGGGTTTGGAGCGGAAAGAAGTTGAATCCGCTCACGCGGGCGAGATCGTGTCGGTGGCCGGTATCAGTGATATTGACGTGGGTGAGACGATTTGCCAAATGGAATCTCTAGTGCAGATCCCGGTGATCCACATCGATCCGCCGACCATGGCCATGACATTCATGGTCAACGATTCCCCATTCTCCGGGAATGAAGGGCGATTCGTGACATCCAGGCATCTATTGGCCAGGCTGAGGCGGGAACAGCGCGACAATGTGAACCTGCGCGTTGATGAGACGAATACCCAGAACGCATTCCAGTTGAAAGGGCGGGGGGCTTTGCAGTTTGCCGTACTGATGGAAAAAATGCGGCGGGAAGGCTATGAATTCCAAGCCTCCCGCCCGGCGGTCATTTTCCAGGAGTCGCCCCAGGGGTTACTGGAGCCGGTGGAAACAGCCACCGTGGATGTGGCGGAAGAGTTTTCGGGAGTGGTGATTGAGATGTTCGGTCAACGCCGGGGTGAACTCATCCACATGAGTAACGGCAGCGGAGGGTACACCCGCCTGGAGTTCCGCATTCCGGCCCGGGGCTTGATCGGCATGAATGGAGATTTTCTTACCGCAACGCGGGGCACAGGGATATTGAACCACGTGTTTCATGCGTACGAGCCGCACAAGGGAGAAATCAGGCGGATCGTCAAGGGTGTACTGATCGCATCGGAAGCGGGAGTTTCCGTTGGCTTTGCATTACATAACCTCCAGGAACGGGGAGTTATATTTATTGATCCCGGGATGCCGGTTTACCCGGGCATGATCGTGGGCGAACACAGCCGGGAAAACGACCTCGTGGTCAATGTGTGCAAGACCAAGAAGTTGACCAACATGCGTGCCGCGGGTTCTGATGACGCCGTCCGGCTGGTACCGCCGCGGCGGTTTTCCCTGGAGCAGGCCATTGAATACATCAACGATGATGAGTTGCTGGAAATCACACCCGCCAATGTCCGCATGCGCAAACGCCTGCTGGATATCCACGCGCGTAAGCGGGAAAACAAAGCCCGTTCCGCATGATGCATACGGATTTGGCCTGATTCCGTATTCATGTTAATCTGGGTTCGCAGCGTCGCACCGGCTGTAAACGCAAAGAGAATATGAAAAAAAAACTTATCACTGCAATTGTTGTATGCAACGGCGTGTTATGTGACGCAGAATGTGTCGCGCAACAGATACGGCGGGCGGATCTGGTGTTGGCCGCCGACGGCGGCGCCCGCCACTTGGCCGCTCTGGGTTTGATCCCGGATGTGATCATCGGTGACATGGATTCCCTTGACCCTGATTTGCTGGACCGTTATTCTGCGGCGGAAGTGATCCGGCATCCCCGGCGCAAAGACAAAACCGATACCGAACTGGCGGTGGAACTCGCTCAAGATCGCGGCGCCGGCCGGGTCTTATTGCTGGGGGCTTTCGGCGGTAGACCGGACCATGTGCTGGGTCATATCTCCTTGCTGTCACGGTTTCCCGGCATTTTGGAGATCCGCGAAACCGGGATGCGCATCCGTGCCTTGCAGGGCCAAATACTTACGTGCATCGATGTCCCGCCGGGCGGGCTGGTGTCCCTTGTGCCCTTTCCCGAGGCTTGGGGTGTGACCACCCGGGGACTTGAATTTTCCCTGAACAGTGAATCTTTGACGCCGGGAACCCGGGGAATCAGTAATCGAGTATCCGGCACGCCGGCGTGGTTGCGTGTAGAAGGTGGCGGTTTGCTCTTATGCAGCCGTGAAAATGGTTTTGATTAAAATGAATTTGAAAACAAGCTTTGATTTCGGTGCGGTGGCGGGCCGATACGACGAATGGTACGAGAGTTATGAAGGCAGGCGCTTTGATATCCTCGAGAAAAAGGCCGTATCGCGTTTATTGAAACGCATTCCCCGCGCAGGGACTTTGCTGGAAATCGGTTCCGGTACCGGCTGGTGGAGCCTTTTTTTCGCCCAAGCGGGATTACACGTGACCGGAGTAGATATCGCGGCGGAGATGGTTGGCATTGCCCAAAAGAAAGCCGTTCCGGGGGCGACTTTTCACCAAGTCGATGCCCATGATCTTCCCTTCAGAGACGATTGCTTCGATGTTTCCGCGGCCATAACCTCACTGGAGTTTGCCGAAAACCCGGAAATTGTAATCAGAGAGATGATTCGTTGTACGCGATTCGGCGGCAAATTGATTCTAGGGGTATTAAACGCGGAATCACCATTCAACCGGGCACGTATGCATCAACCCGATTCGCCTTATGCGGCAGCGCGTTTCTTTTCTGCTGAAGAACTTCTCAATCTCCTGAGACCCCTGGGCCGGGTACGGGTAATTCCCTGTGCATATCCATTTTCTTTGAAATGGCCGCCGTTGGTCGGGAAGTGGCTGGACCTGATCCAGCAACGGCTCGGGTGTCACGATGGCGCCTTTCTGGCTGTGGGGGTGAAGCTGTGCATATCCAGGCTGAATTGAATTTCTACCCACTGGGATCGGATGCGGTGGGTGAACGGGTTAAGTTGTTTGTTGATGGGTTATCTGTGCCGGGAATTGCCGTGTATCCCGGTCCCATGAGCACCATGATCGCCGGGGAGGACGTCAAAGTGTTCCAGGTGGTGCATCAATGTTTTTCGATGTCAGCCCAGGCGGGATCCGTGGTGTTGTGCGCCCGTTTCTCCAATGCTTGCCCCGTTCCCTGCACGCCGGCTCGGGATGGGTGATTCAAGGAATCCAAAGCGGAAATTTTGGCAAGAGAGCGGCAACAAAAAAAATCAGGCATGGTGGTCAAGGCTGCGGGATCAAGTCAAGATGTCATAAAACCTCTTTCTTACCAGAATAAAGCGATTCTCCCAATTGCCGGAACAGGGGGAATCGTCTTTGCCAACTTCACTGAATGGTGCTACAATCAACGATATTTGGAAATCCATGCACAGAAGCCGCAAAACCCATATCCCGCCCCGCAACCGGTTGATCTTTGGATTGGCGAGACGGTTCGGGATTTGGGGGTTTCGCTTGTGGTGCCGCCCCCACCTGGAGTTTAATCCGGAATTGAAAAAAACAGAGGACAAGGGGGCGGTATTTCTTTACGCCGCTTTGCACAAGAGTCTTTGGGAAACCACGGGCATTCAGGTGGCATTGACCATATCCGGAATGGAAGTGCCCTGGGTCGGCATGGGCGACAATCTGGTTCGCGGTCGTTTTTTTCAGGGTATCGTGGAGCGGGCCGGCGGTTTCCTGATCCGACGTCCCCGCAATCGCCGGGATCTGATCCTGTCTGCCCGGCAATTGCGGGACTCCGTTTTTTCTTTGCTCGAAACGCGCAGGTCGGTTCTGGTGTTTCCCGAAGGCACGCGTCGGTGCATTTCCGACCATCATTGCCACGGACCTTTTTTTCCGGCGGTTTTTGAAGCCGTGCTGGAATATGCCCGAGTACAAAAAGGACATGGAGATGAGAAGATACCTCCGGTTTTTATTGTTCCGGTGAACGTAGATTACGCGAAGGTTCGAGAAGACCGGGAAATGATCCGGCGCCGCAGCGGACCCTTGACCCTGCACGTTCGAGATTCATTGAAGATGTTCCGCCATATAGGTGATGTTTATGTCTCTTTCGGGATGCCCCTGAACGTGTCCTCGTTGACGCATATCGACCGTCGCTCCCTGGCGGAACAAACCCGCAAAGCATGTCTGGACTTGGTGAAGATACTGCCGGTCAATGTGGTGGCTCACGGCATGCTGCGGGCCTATCGGGATGGCCGTATCGAATCCAAACACTTTCATGACGGCATCGCAGCTGTGATGGACGATTTGAGTCCGTATGAAAATCGCCTGCGGGGAATGTCCCTGGGGGATGAGCCGACGGAATTGATCCGCCGGGTCGCACGTTTCAACCCGCCTTTCCGTGACTTTTCCAGTCGAACATTGCCCGTTGTGCGTCTCTATGCCGACTACATCGCCCACCTGTTGCAGCCTCCTGTTGTGGCTTGAATTCTGACAAGATGCGCTCGAGGAAGTTATCGACATGGCGTTCCGCCCACGAGTAAATCCAGTGGCCGACTTCGTGTAAAAACCTTGTCGCCTGTGGTATACTGGCAGGCAATATGACAGCCAAGAGGATCGTGTTTACCGGTGGCGGGACCGGCGGTCACGTATATCCCAACATCGCCATCTACGAAACAATCAAAGCCGCACATCCACAGGCATCTTTTCTCTATATTGGAACACGGCGGGGCGCGGAGGCGCGCATTGTTCCAAGAATGCCCCAGCCGATGGGTTTTGTGACCGTACCGTCCATGGGTTTGCCCCAAAAAGTACGTAACCTGAAAACCGCTTGGGCATTGGCGGTAATATTGGCGGGAACGGTAAAGAGCTTTTTTATTCTGAAGCGTTTTCGTCCGGATGTCGTGGTGGGCAGTGGTGGCTACGTGGCGGCCCCGGTGATGCTGGCGGCCTCCATATTGAAACTCAAGGTGTTTGTCCACGAACAGAATGCGGTTCCCGGGCGCTTGAATCGCATGATCTCCAGGTATGCCAGTCGAATCGGGGTGTCATTTGCGTCATCAGCCCGTTTTTTCCCCAGTGAAAAAGTGGCGGTTACCGGTTATCCCCTGCGCCTTGCCATTACGGAATCAGCTGTCGGTGATATCCGGCGCAAGTTGCTGATTCCGGACACCAACCGGGTGGTATTTGTATTCGGCGGCAGCGGTGGAGCCCGTACCATTAACCAGGCCATGATCGAACTCATGCCCATGTTGATAGCCAGGAGAGATCTGACCGTGATTCTTTCCACCGGCAGGGGGTATTCCCGGGAGTACAAGGCTTACGACGACACCATTCGCGGGCTTGAACGCATCGGCTGCCCCATCGAAATTCCCGGCCGCCTGATCATTCGTGAATACTTTGATAATATCGATGAGATTTACGCGGTGGCCGACCTGGTGGTATGCCGGGCCGGAGCGGGAACCATTAAAGAGATCACCACCGTGGGGTTACCGTCGATTGTTATCCCCAAAAGCGATCTTCCAGGTGACCACCAGATCCTGAACGCCATTGAAGTCGAAAAGTCCGGCGGCTGCCGCGTTGTCTATGAAGTCGTCAACCCATCGGAGGTACGCAGAGAGCTGGAAGTTCCGGAAGTCGCGCTGTTTCAGTCGATCACTGAATTGCTCGATGATGATGCGGTTCTGCAATCGATGCGCAATGCCCTGAAAGTAACAGACCCGCGGGAAAGCAATTTAAAAATTCTTGAGGAGATTGATACCCTGGCGAGCGGCCATCCGCAAGCAGAGGAAAGGGAAATTCGTGTGTTCTATCTGCAGGAATCCGAGACCGAACTCACTCATGAGCTGGTGTTTGAAGCCACCACGGTAGGCAACACGCTGTGGAGTGATATCAGCCTGGATTCCGGGGGAGTCGAAGCCATGGCGGAAATCCGCCAACTTGGCGGCGGGGAACGACTGGTCATTAAACCCAAGCGGGGTCCGGTGCGGGTGAACAAGGAGCCGGTCCAGAAATGGGCTGAATTGGTTGCCGGGGATATCGTCGAGGTTGGAACGCACACGCTTTTACTCAAAAGTTACCAGGAGAAGATCACAAGTATTCGTGACTTGAAATCCACCACATCCATGATGATGGGTTCATCTCTGGGGATCATTTTTTCACGGCTCAGTGGTTTTGTTCGGGAAATGGTCTCCGCAGCAGTTTTCGGGGCCGGCCGCGCAATGGATGTATTCGCCGTGGGGTTGACCGTTTCGAACTTCATGCGCCGCATTGTGGCGGAGAACGCCCTCGATAACGCCTTTCTGCCGATTTTTCTGCGACTTTTTCACCGCAGTTCCCGCAAAAAGACCTGGGAGGCATCATCTTCTCTTATCAACTTTACCCTGCTGATTTCCCTGTTGCTGACCGTCAGCGGTATTCTGGTCACCCCCATGCTGATCCGTTTGTTGTACCCGGGTTTCGTCGCCAAGGGCATCGTGGGGCTTACCGTGAATATGACGCGCCTGATGTTTCCATACCTGTTTCTGGTAACCGTGGCCGCCATACTCGGGGTGTGGCTGAAAGCGTTCAGTCGTTTTGGATTGGCGGAATCATCCGCCGCCCTTTTTTCAATCGGCACCATCGCAGGAATTCTCATGGGACACGCATGGCTGGGTGTATATTCCCTGGCTGCCGGCGTATTGCTGGGCGGACTGTTGCAGATCCTTTTTCTCATACCGTTCACGTTGCGCATCCTGCGCCAGCCGGCCCTGGGTTTTTTCCATCGGCCCAGGATCCATCTCTCCAGTACCGTCAACAAGAAATACTATCGGCAACTTGGACCCATTTCCCTGGATGTGTTTTTGTCCAATACCTCTGAAATCGTGAATCAATCGCTGGCTTCTGTCCTGCCGAGTGGTTCAATCTCTTTCCTGTATTTCTCACGCCGCATATTCAGCTTGCCTTTTGCCGTGATTTCTCAGGCCATAAACAGTGTCATCCTGCGGCAGTTTTCCGCAAAAATCGCCCTGTTCGACCGTGAGAGGGCTAAGCGCCTTTTCGTAGACGGCATCCGTATCAATCTGTTTCTCTTGGTTCCGGTATCCATTTTAATGATCTACCTGGCCAATCCACTGGTTTCATTGCTGCTGCAGCGCCACAGTTTCGATTCGCTGGCCGTAAGCCGTACGGCATACGCCTTGCAGTTTTACGCCATCGGTCTGGTGGGGTGGGGAATCCATTCTCTCACGGTACGCATATTTTCTGCGCGTCTGGATATCAAGACTTCCATGAAACTCAACTTCTTTATGTTGGCCGTCAATATCATTCTGGCCATATTGCTGGTTAGAACATCACTGGGTTATGCCGGCCTGGCGCTGGCCGCATCCATTTCCTATATGGGGTTTGCGCTGATCCGCATCGTGGTGTTGCGCCAACGCTTACTTGGTGACGAAATCCACGTGGAATCGAAGCAATTGGTCACCAGCCTGGCCAAGACCGCGGGGGCGGCACTGATGATGGTGATCGTTCTGGCGGAGTCCCGCCAACTGTTTGCCCGCATTGTTTTTGAATCCCGGGTCCTGGAACATACAGTGACCCTGCTTTCACTTTCCTTTGTCGGCATAGCCGTCTATTTTCTCTCCTCGCTGTTGTTGAAGAACACCGAGATCCTTTTCTTTCGCAATCGCTGGTTGCGGCCATCCGTTCAGCCTCCCATTTCCATGCTCTCGCCTTTCCGTTTCCTGGAAAGGGTTTCCGGCGATCCCAACACCTATCGCCGTGATTTCCATTATAAGATCAATCTGTATTGTTCCAGCCCGGAATGGGAAATACGCAACGTGGGCGTCAAGCTGATCGGCTTGTTTCAGGATACATCAAAAGTGTCTCTGCTCGTCAACCTCCTCCGCAATACCCGGGAGAAAGGGTTTATCCGGCGTAATGCCTTGACGGCATTGTCACAAATGAAGAGTTGGGATCCGGAATGGCAGCAACTGTTTCGCCGCCTTCTGCAGGACTCCTATTACGAGGTGAGGGTGGCTACACTCAAGCACCTGACACTGACATTGTCGGACGAGGATTATGCGGATTTCAGCGACCTGGTGAGAGAACGCTTGCGTCGCGGCGGGGTAGAGGAGTGCCTTGCCGCCATGAAACTGGTGGCCACTCATGGAGCAAAAAAAGATCTGGATAGCATGGAAGCGTTTTTCCTGCATCCCAATTCATGTGTTCGCGAGGGATTGCTGGAATTATTGCTCTCCTTTCATCGCCGTGGCCACCTGACCGGGGAAGAGGTAAAAGAATTGATTGCCCGCGTGTTGATCACGTCCAACAACCTGCAGCCCGAGTTCCGGCTCAAGGCCTTGATCCGCCGGATTTATGAGGAGATCGGTTAAACATGGTTCATTGGCTTATTGATTGGATGGGATCGATTCCCGGGCAGCGCCTTTTCGGCTACATCAGTTTCCGTGCCCTTCTGGCCATGTTGACGGCATTTGTCATGGGCGTGTTCCTCGGCCGGCATTTAATCAACATCATTTTTCAGCTTCGTTTCCGTGACCGTATCAGGGATTACGGAGACATATCCAGTCGTGATAAAGAAGGTACTCCCACCATGGGGGGGCTGATTATTTTTCTGGCTTTTCTCGTGGCGGTGTTGTTGTGGTGCCGATTGGACAACATGTTCGTGGGGATTGTGGTGTTTGCTTCCTTCTGGTTTGTTTCCCTCGGTTTCTTTGACGACTACCTGAAGCACATGCGCGGCCACAGTGATGCCGGGCTCAGCCGCGCCGCCAAGTTGTTTTTTCAAGCCGTGTTCGGCTTGATCCTGGCATGGTTGGTCCTGTCCCCGGAAAGCACGCCCTTTCCAGCCGAAATCGCCCGAGGCCTGTTTGTTCCTTTTTTTAAAAACCCCGCCGTGGACCTGGGATTTTTCTATTATCCTTTTGTGATTCTCACCGTGATCGCCATATCGAATTCAGTGAACTTCGCGGACGGACTGGACGGCCTGGCCACGGTTCCCGTGGCTTTGCTGGCGGCGGTTTACGCCATATTCGCTTACATTATCGGGAATTCGGTTATCGCGGATTACCTTTTATACCCATTCGTTCCCGGATCAGGGGAACTGGTTGTCGCCATGGCTGCGCTGGTGGGAGGGCTGGCGGCGTTTCTGTGGTTTAACACTTATCCGGCTCAGATTTTCATGGGGGATACGGGAGCCATGTTTCTCGGCGGAGTCATTGGAACCACTGCGGTTATGCTGAAAAAGGAATTGCTGTTTATTATTGCCGGCGGGATTTTCGTTCTTGAGTTTCTTTCCGTGTTTATCCAGGATTACGTGGGGATTAAGTGGCTGAAACGTCGCATCTTTTACCGTGCGCCCATTCATCACACCTTTCAATTCCTGGGCATTGCCGAGCCCAAGATCGTGATCCGCTTCTGGATTGTTTCCGTGTTGTTTGCCCTGATCAGCCTCATCAGTATCAAACTGCGATAACGGGAGACCCCACATGAAAATGAGTGATTCACCCCTACAGATCGCGCTTCGATTTCTCAGTCATCATATCCGTGAATTGATTACCTATATGGGAATACGCGCTGTAGTGACACTGGCTGCCGTGCTTGCGCTCTCCGCGATGTTGGTACTGGGTAGATTGGTATCATACGAGTGGTTTTTCTGTATGTTGCCGATCCCTGCGTTGGTATATGGTTGCGCCGGGCCTGCGCTGCGGAGCAGAGAGTGGCGTCTGGTTTCGCTTTTTCTTTATGAAACCCCCAAAGCGCTTCCGCGCCGTAACAGGATCTTTCAACCGTGGTGGCCGGCCGCACTGGACTTTCTGGCCGCAGATTTTGAAACGCCCTTGTCCTCTGAAAAACGCCGCCGGCTTGTGAGGAATTGGCGTATAAAACGGATGGGCCTGGAATTGCTTACGCTGTTGCCGTTTGTGGCAGTGGGCGTTGTTCTGGCATGGCAGGCACCCTGGCCGATAATTGCCTACGTGATGATGACCGCGCTGGTGGTGGGGTGGGGATTTGCCGCCGGAAGTCTGGCGCCGGTATTCGTCCTGATGCTTGTGGTTAGAGCTTTTCCCGGGGTATGCCGAAAAGAATTCAATCATTGAATAGGGGCTGCGAGCGGTATTGCAGGGCCTCTTGGATATGACGGCTGCTGATTTGTGCCGCATTTTCCAGGTCCGCAATGGTACGGCCTGTTTTAAGAATGCGAAAATAGGCCCTGGCACTTAAGCGGAAGCGCTCCACCGCTGTTTGCAGAAAACGTTCCGCCTCTTGGGAAAGCCTGCAGTGGCGCTGAATCTGCGGGTTTTCCATCTGGCCGTTGGCAAAGATATGTACTGCATGTTCCTTCTGGAAGCGTTTCAATTGGATATTTCTAGCTTGATCCACCCGTTGGCGAATCAGGCTGGATGCTTCCGCCGTTTGACCGGCGGCGATGTGCTGAACGGGAACCCTGGGCACTTCGATCTGTAAGTCGAAACGGTCCAGTAAGGGGCGGCTGATGCGGTTGTGGTAATGACGCCGGTTCATGTTGGTTCCCGCTTGACTCACGTCCGGGCTGCTTTCAAACCAGGGATTCATGGCTGCCACCAGCATGAAACGGGCGGGGAATGTGGCTGAAGTCAGGGCACGGGAGATGGTGATGCAACCATCTTCCATGGGCTGGCGCAAGACTTCCAGCGCTGAGCGGCGGAAAAGCGGCAATTCATCCAGGAACAGAACACCATTGTGGGCCAGGGAGATTTCTCCAGGGGCGGGGTGTTTTCCCCCGCCGCTGATGCCCACAGCGGAGATCGTATGGTGAGGCGAGCGAAAAGGCCGCTCACTCTTCAGACCGCCGCTGCGGTTGAGGAGGCCGGCAACACTGTAGATCAAAGAGGTTTCCAGGATTTCTTCCCGGGTCATTCCCGGTAGTATGGATGGCAGGGATTTGGCCAACATGGATTTTCCCGATCCCGGGGGACCGACCATCATCACATTGTGAAATCCGGCGGCTGCAATCTCCAATACCCGTTTGGCAGCATATTGTCCGTGGATGTATTTGAAGTCAGCTTTTGTGTTGCCGCAAACGCTTATGATTTGCGCGGATTCAGGAGTGAATTCTTTTTGATTAAGCAGAAAGGCCATGACCGTTCTCAAATCATTCAAGCCGTAGACTTCAATGCCGTTTACGTGAGCAGCCTCAGCGGCATTGGCCCTGGGCAGCACCACGCCACGCAATTCATTTTTGCGCGCAAACATGGCCAGGTTCAAAGCGCCGCGAATGGGCTTGAGGCATCCGTCCAGGTCGAGTTCCCCGGCGTAGAGGAAGTCGGTTAATCGTGAGCGGTTATGGATGCGGAATTGGTGGGAAAGCACTGCGGCGGCCATGGGAAGGTCGAATGAAGATCCTTCCTTGCGCAAATCAGCTGGACTGAGATTGATTACGATCTTTGTCCCCGCGGGAAACTCGTAACCCGCATGGCGGACTGCGAAGCGGATACGTTCACGGCTCTCCCGTACCGCACCGTCCGGTAGTCCCACAATGGTGATCCCCGGAATGCCGCGGGAGAACCCGGCCTCAACATCTATGGGTACAACCTCGAGGCCGCAGATCGAAGCGCTGCGAATACGGCTGATCATTTTTCCTCCCCCGGTCAGCCGCCGTGCGTCAAAAAAAATATAGGCAAGGTCAAAACAGATGTCAACCCCGGGGCTGTGGGAAAGTTGGAGAGGGAGGCAACGGCCCTGAACCGGGATGTCAGCGTTTCAGGTCGAAAACCAGCGTTACTTTGCGGGTTTCCGGGTCCAGGTTCAGATCGATGCTGTGAATGACACTTTCCTTGGAGTTGCGGATATCCACCGTTAAACGCGAATCCGTAACCGGTAATTTCTGGATCAGGGTCAAGCGTGATTTATCCTGGTCCTCATTCAGAAACTGGGCCGCCAACTCTCGGATGGAGTCCAGAACCGCGTTGTCTCCTTTTCCGTTTGATGGCTCTTTTTGGTTTCCCGACACAGCGGGGGCGGAGGCTTCCAATTCGGCTTGATAAAACGGGCGGGTTTTCGGTTCATCCAGGCGTTCCACGGAAAACTTGCGCATCGGCAGGGCGGATTTATCAATGATCTTCTGGCTGTTATTGGTGTCGAATTGGACAGGCATGCTGACGGAGGTGGAGAGGCCCTGTTGGGCGTGGATCGAGGCTTTGATCAACGCCAGGGTTTTGCTGGAAATCTCACGCAGTGTTTCAATGACGCCGCTTCCCGAGGTGGCTACCGCCTCAAAATAGGGAGCATTGAACACATTCAGGGTCTGGTTCAGTACAACCGTGGGGATGATGCTGCCCAGGTCGCGTTTGTTGTATTGAAAAACCAGCGGCATCTTTTCAATACTCTTTCCGCAGGCCGCAAGGTTGACCTTCAGGTTCTCCAGGCTCTGGGTATTGGCCTGTCCCATTAGCTCCTGTGAGTCCGCCACAAAAACCACACCATCGGCTCCTTTGAGTACCAGTTTGCGCGTGGCGTCGTAAAAAATCTGTCCCGGTACGGTGTATAACTGGAATTTGGCTTGATAACCCTTGATCAAACCCACGTTCATGGGCAGAAGATCAAAGAACAGCGTGCGTTCAATGTCGGTTTCGATGCTGACGAGTTCTCCGCGGCTTTTGGGATTGGTAATGGAAAAAATATACTGCAGATTGGTGGTTTTCCCGGACAGGCCCGGACCGTAATAAACGATCTTGGCGGTCACCTGCTTTGCGGCATGGTTTATGAACATGAATGACTCGCCCCGATTTTGCCATGATCCGGCAGGCGTGTCAAGATAACCGCGTCTCTTTGGTTGTCAGGAACCGTTCATATGTACAGGGATGATGCTCTTGCACCCAAGCCAGGTAACGGCGGGCGACCCGGGCGCCGAGCTTCCAATGGCCGGTAATCAATCCGTCCTTTTCCATTTGCAACAATTTCTCTCTACCCTTGATTCCGGGAAACGAGGGCAAGGCGTGTTGAAGGATGGTTCCCGGCAGCGGCATGAAGTGATGAACCTGGGCGTGGATGCGGTGATTGCGGTGCAGGCGGCGAATGAAATTCAGGGTGGTAATCAATTCCTGCAGCGACTCATTGGGGAAGCCGACCATCACATCCAGGTTCACCCCGAATCCAGCCTGGTTGGCCGCAATCACTGAAGCCTCGACATCCTCAGGTGTGTGTCCGCGCCGCAGGCGGCGCAAGCGCTCGGGACAACCACTCTGAGCCCCCAGGGTAAGACGGGTGTGGGAGACGTGTTCGCGCAAAAGGCGCAACCACTCACGATTCAGGGAACCAGGGCGGATCTCGCTGGGGAAGATGCCGTATTCGATGTGACGAAACCCGATGTGGCGGGCGGTTGCCAGTAAATCCGCTACCGATTCCAGCGGGTCTGTGCCCGTATGGGAATCTCGGTATTCCAGCGCTGAGGGCGAGATGAAATTCACACGCCTGGCCCCATAGCTGTGAAGCTGCTCTAAGTAATCGCGCGCTGAGTCCAGGGAACGGAAACGGAGGGGCCCCGACAGGGGGACGGCACAATAGGTGCAATTGTGAGCGCATCCCCGCATCAGTTCCAGGGGCGGCAAGGTGCGAACAGAGCGTGAATAGGGCAGCCACTTGGAAATGTCGTTTTTTCGACCGCCGGTGTATTCCGGTTTCAACTCGAGACCGGCCTCCAGGTTGCGTGCGAGTTCGGGAAGCGCCGCCTCACCGTCGCCGGTGATTGCGGAGTGAAACCCGATCCGGCGCATAAATTCAGGGTCAGCGGCGGCATGAGGTCCCCCGGCCACCAAAACCACGCCCTTTTCGCGCAGGCAAAGAATCTCGGTATGCAAATCCGGTAACTGGGTTGTCAGGAATGAGTAGAGCACGGTATCGCCTCGTCCTGCACCATCAGGCGGTCCGTTCACCACCTGAATGACAGGCGCCCCAGGGATGGTTTCCCAGGCATTGAGAAGCAGGGGAACACTCAGTCGCGTCAACGGGGTTATCCGGAAGAACACACGCGGAGTCGGCATTAGACCCATTCTAACACACGCCGGATCCGAAGCGGTTTGCGCATGCCTCATGTGTAGGCGGAGAAGCTCTGCCGCATTGACAGGCGCTTGCGTGGTAGGGTAGGATAAGACACCGGTGGGTTTGCTTTTCCGGAATTCCATTTTCGGTTTGAGGAAGTGTGTATGGATGTCTCCATCGTAATCCCCGTACGCAACGAAGCCGGCCATATCGAGGCATGTTTACGGGGCGTTTTTCTGCAGCATACATCCATGAACATGGAAATCATCGTCATCGACTCCGGGTCCAGCGATGGAACCCGGGAAAGGGTCGCCCACTTCTCCGGGGTTCGCCTCATTCGTCAGACCGAAGCGGATTTTGGTCATGGCCGTACCCGCAACCTGGGCGCCCGATTGGCCCGGGGCAAATGGGTGACATTTTTGAATGGTGATGCCGAACCGGTCGGCCCAAACTGGTTGGAAAACCTGGTACGCCCATTGAGGCGTGATCACGGTTTGGCCGGTGTGTTCAGCCGCCACTTGCCGCGTCCGGATTGTCCCATTTACATGCAGCGGGACCTGCTGCGTGCATTGCCACCGGGCACCGGTGTTGTGCTGAAGCAATGGGATTCCCGAAGGCCGATGCATTTTTCAACGGTCAGCGCGGCAATACCGCGCGCTTTGTGGAAAGAGTTCCCTTTCAGTGAATCCATTGATATCGCGGAAGATCAGGAATGGGCGCGCAGGATGCTGCAGGCGGGGTATCGGATCCTGTACGAACCCCGTTCCCGGGTATTCCATTCGCACGATTATTCACCCGGGGAAATGCACCGGCTGAAACGGGCCATGTCCCGCGCGATCCCCCGCTTCCACAATCGCGCATCCGCCTGGATCATGGGGTTGCCTCTGTGTCTGGGCGCTGCGCTGATGCGGATCCTTGGGGATATCTGTTTTATCAAAAAACAGAAGCCGGGGTTCTTTGGCTTTTTTTGTGAGATCGGCCAGGCCGTTACGGCTCGGATCTCTGGTTTTTCGGGTCGTTTCATGGGCTGGCTGATCGCCGCACGTTACGGGGGAAACGAAAAATGACCCGGGCGCAATTGTTGCGTAGCCTGGCCCCCGGCTTTCTGCCCCTGATCGTGTTCATTCTGGCCGACTCCATCTGGGGAACACGGGTCGGACTCGTGGTGGCGGTGGTTTTCGGGGTTGTTGAACTGGCTGTTGCGTGGCTGAGAGAGCATGTTCTTGATCGTTTTCTGTTGTTGGACATGGGGCTGATCGTATTGCTGGGGTTGACTTCCCTCTGGCAGGGTAATGATCTGTTTTTTAAATTGAAACCGGCTGTGATTGAAGTGTTTTTTGCCGTTCTGTTGGGGATATCCGCGTGGTCCAATCGTAATATCGTGTGGATGATGTCACGGCGCTACATGAAAAATCTCTACATGGACGCGACTGCCTTGAAACGCATGCAACAAGCCATGCGGCCGTTGTTCTGGTTTTTTTTGGCGCATGCGGGGCTCACGATTTATGCGGCCCTTGCCTTGAGCCGGCAGGCATGGGCCTTTATCAGCGGCGGCCTCTTTTACATGGTGTTTGTGGGGTTTGCCCTGGCGCGCATTTTGAAACACAGATGGAACAAATTACGCTGGAAAAGAGATTATAAAGACGATGAGTGGTTTGATTTGGTGGATGAATCCGGACGCGTGAAGGGCCGGGCACCACGGGCGATTTGTCATTCTACGCCAGGTTTGCTTCATGCGGTTGTTCATCTCCATGTACTGGATGACCGGGACCGGATTTTCCTGCAGAAGAGACCCATGTGCAAAGAGATCCAACCGGGAAGGTGGGACACTGCGGTTGGCGGACACATCCACTCGGGGGAGAAGGTCGAAGACGCCTTGAAACGGGAAGCATATGAAGAGATTGGATTGAGAGAATTCCGCGCAGTATTGCTGGGCGTCTACCGCTGGGATTCAGCGGTGGAATCGGAACTGGTCTACCTGTTCCTCACACGCCATTGCGGTCCATTTTCTGTAAACCCCGATGAAGTGGATGATGGCAGGTTCTGGCGTATCCGCCAGATCCGCGAGCAACTCGAAAACGGCATTTTCACGCCCAATTTCAAGACAGAATTTCCCTGGGTAGTGGAAAACCACCAGAAACTCCTGGCCTGAATCGTTTAGCCATCTCAGAGGCAAAGAAAAATGTCTCGAAGGATCTATTCAACGTCAATGATGCATTCGCTGATGAATTCTTCGGAAAGATTTAGATTCAGGGCGGTGGCCACAATTCGGTTGACGTGTTTTTCTACATTCCCATCCCGCAGAATCACGCTGAACAGGGCTCCCAGTAGAGTGTCCTTGTCGCGATTACTCACCACCGGGATGTTGGATGAAGTCAACTTGTCAATAACGAATTTTACATCTTTGGGGGTCAGGATCGAATCGTCCGCCATGATCACGACCACGACGCTTTTCATGCGGCGGATGTTGAAAACCGCATCAGAGATCTCACTCATGCGACTGACATCGTAAATGCTGACGTTCTTGCGGGTGACCACCTGGGCTGTCTTGGCTTCGGAGACGTACTTGGTTTTCATATGTTTGGGATAAAGCACCGCGATGTTCTCCACGTCGGGAATGGCTTTTTTGATAATGAACCCGATCTGGGTCAGGGTTTGGGGTTGGAGAACACTTCCAAACAGGACCAACGCCATCAAGATGAATGTGGTTTTCTTCATTTTTCCCTCATATCCTCCGAAATCTATGCAGAATGTATAGCACTACCAAAAAAAAGTCAACAAGTATGGAATTGGATAATTGTCTTTTTTTGGTAAACGCTTACTTGTTGAAGCGGAAATGCACGATTTCGCCGTCCTTTACGGGGTAGTCTTTGCCTTCCAGGCGCAGTTTCCCCTTTTCCTTGGCTTGGGAAAATCCTCCGGCGGAAAGAAAATCACTCCAGGAAATCACTTCGGCACGAATGAAACCCTGTTGAATGTCGCCGTGGATTTTTCCGGCCGCATTCCAGGCGGATTCGCCGCGAGAAATCGTCCAGGCCCGGGTTTCATCATGACCTACGGTGAAAAAAGAGGCCAGGTTCATCAGCTCGTAGCTGGTCTGAATAAATGAATCGCGAAGGTATTGATAATCGCTCAGACCGAATTCAGTCTGGAAAAGGGCGCGCTCACGGCTATCCAATTCCAGCAGTTCCGTTTCCATGCGGCCGCAGAAAACCTGGACAGTGCGTTGGTTTATTGCAGGACGAGCCAGTTTCAAATGTTGATGATAGTTGTTTTCGTCTGCGTTGACCAGGTGGAGCAGGGGTTTCTGGGAAAGAAAAGAGAAACCCCTTACCCGGGACGCCTCGATTTCATTGAGCGCATATTCACGCAAGGGGCGGTTGGCTTCAAGGTGTTCCTGGAGGCGGAGCATCAGGTCATGTTCTTCTTTTAATTCACGTGACCCGGTGCGGCGCATATCCGTCTCCAGTTTTTCCCTGCGCTTGTCCATGGAGACGAAATCCACCGCGATGATTTCCGACTCCATGTGGTCGATGTCTCTTTGGGGATCAACGGAACATGCGGGATGGGGAATCTCGGGGTCCGTGAATCCTCGCACGATGTGGATCAGGCCGTCTCCCCGACGCAACAGGTCGACGAAGGCACTGTTCTCGATTTCACCGTAGCCCATGGAGCCGGTGTCCAGGTATTCGATTTTGGCAAAAACCGGGGGTGTATCAAAATGGGCGGCCAGGTTTGCCAGGCGCGAATCCGGAACGTCAACCACGGCTTTGTGCAACTCGTTGTGAGACGAAGAAAACTTGGATACGGTTTCCCGTTGTCTGGCCAAGAGATTGAATAACAGTGTTTTTCCGGTTTTGGGATAGCCGAAAATAGTCAGGATCATGATTCAGTATACTCTAAAGCTTGCAATACGGCAAGGCAGGCGGGTTGACAGGCGGACGGGTTACTGAACCAGGGAACTCAACTGCAAACGGGTGCCGTTGAAAAAGAACAGTTCAATGGCGTGATAAAAAAAGTAGAGGGAAAAGGCCAAAAGCAAAAAGCCCAGAAAACGAATGATTTTCCGGGTACGGGATGGGGAAAAAAGCGCTTTCATGCGACTGGCGATAAACACGATCAGAGAAAAGTAGGTCATGGCGCCGGCGGTGACGACAACGAAGAATATGACCTCATAGCGTAGTTCCATGGGGATAAAGACATTTACCCGGCTCAGAAAGGAAAGACTGACCATCCAGGAAACAATTCCCAGGGGATTCACCAGAACCATGGCCAATCCCTTGAGCACCGCCCAGCGTTTGCGGCGGATCTTGGTCACGAGTTTCTCTTCTTTTTTTTCGATGAAGCGCGCGTCTTTGAGCGCGACCAGTCCCAACACCGCAGTAATGATGGTGGTAAACAAGAAAAAGGAAGCCTCCATGTAGCGGGAAGACATGAATGGAGAAATTCCGAAAAAGGCGCAAGTGGCCCAGACTGCATCCCCGAGGGCCGCTCCGGCGGAAATGCTCAGGGCCTGGACGTAATGTTTCTTCAGGGCCGTGTGCAGGATTTCCAGGTTGACCGGACCGATGGGAATACATAAAAAGAAAGAGATAAAGAAACTGGCTACGTAAAAGAGGATAGTGGAAATCATGAAGGCTGATTCTAGCAAAAGACCGCAAAAAGTCAACCATGCCCGTTATCGGCCGTAACCAGGCAAAGCCGAGAAAGAGCGAAGATTGCCGGGAGCGGGAATCGAACCCGCACAGGGATTGCGCCCCGAGGGATTTTAAGTCCCTTGCGTCTGCCAGTTCCGCCATCCCGGCACCAATGAACTCTAGCACATTGCAGGGTCCGGATTCAAGTCGGGTAGTTGCGCACAGGCACCTTCAAAGGTCAATATCAGAGGGAATCCCGCTGTTCGGGAGCGCTCTTGATTTGCCCGCGTGAATAGGCTACACTGCCAGCAAAGAGATAACCATGACGCAAATGGGACTGGCTCGGCGGGAAAAGATATCCCCTCAGATGATTCGGGTCGCGGATCGCGAAGGTCTGGATGTTGAGTTCATTCGTCGCGAAGTGGCGGCCGGACGAATCGTAATCCCGGCAAACCGGCGGCATGAGCGTCTGGATCCAATCGGCATCGGTAAGGGACTGCGTACAAAAGTAAACGCTAATATCGGTACATCCAAAGATTTTCCCCATGTTGAAGCGGAATTGAGAAAGCTGGAGATCGCTCTCCGCTATCAGGCGGATACGGTTATGGACCTTTCCACCGGGGGAGATATCACCGCCATCCGCCGCACCTTGCTCGCTCATTGTACCATCCCTTTCGGCAACGTTCCGGTGTATGAGATGGTGGTGGACGCCAATCGCAGGCAAGTTCCGTTTGTGGACCTGAAAGCGGATGAAATGTTTGCCTTTATTCGACGCCAGGCGGAAGACGGCGTGGATTACATGACGGTTCACGCCGGTTTAACCGGGCGAGCGGTGGAATACCTGCGCAACCAGGGACGCACAACCAACATAGTGTCCAGGGGTGGATCGCTGGTAACCGGTTGGATGATGCACAACCAGAAAGAGAATCCATTTTTCGAAAGGTTCGATGACCTGCTCCAGATCGCCGAAGAACACGATGTCACCCTTTCACTGGGAGACGGACTCCGACCCGGTTGCCTGGCGGATGGCACTGACCGTGCGCAGATCGAGGAATTGATCACCCTTGGAGAACTTGTGCGGCGTTGTCGCGCGGCCGGAGTCCAGGTCATGGTGGAAGGCCCCGGTCATTTGCCGCTGGACCAGGTCGAGACCAATATCCGTTTGCAAAAAAGCCTTTGTGAAAATGCCCCCTTCTACGTTCTGGGTCCCCTGGTTACCGATGTGGCTCCCGGGTATGACCACATCACTTCCGCTATAGGCGGAGCCGTAGCCGCCGCTGCCGGGGCCGATTTTCTTTGTTACGTGACCCCTTCCGAGCATCTGGGACTTCCCGATGAAGATGACGTACGCATGGGAATCATGGCGGCGAGGATCGCGGCGCATGCCGGAGATATCGCCAAGAAAGTCTCCAATGCCGCTGAATGGGACCGCAATATGGGTATGGCGCGGCGCAACCTGGACTGGGAAACCCAGGAACAATTGGCCATGGACCCGCAGCGTTTCCGCGAGGTGCGGGGGCTGCGTGCAACCGCCACCAATGCCTGTTCCATGTGTGGTGAATACTGCGTTTACAAAATTTTGGAAGGTAAGCTCTGATGGCGGGGTTCGCTTTCACTTTTTTCGGAGTGCGAGGAAGTTATGCGGTGGCCGGGCCGCAGTTCCTCAAGTACGGCGGCAATACCGCCTGCATACTCTGCGCTTTTGCGGAGGCAAACATCATATTAGATGCCGGTACCGGCATTATCAATCTGGGGCGGCAACTGGTGGAGCAAAAAGCGCAACCCCGCGACATCCATGTTTTTATTTCCCATTATCACATGGACCACATCCAGGGCCTGCCTTTTTTCCCGCCCCTGTACGAACCCGGGATCCGCGTGGTAATCCATTCCCCCCCTTATTCGCTTAATGACGGCAAAAATCCGCTTCACCAACTGTTTTCATCTCCCTATTCTCCCATCGGATGGGATTCTATCCAGGCAAAAGTGGAATTTCGTTCCCTGGAATCAGCCGGAACGGCGTTTTGCGCCAAAGGCGTCCGGGTGCAGGCGGAATCGTCATCCACGCATCCCCGTGAGGGTGTATGGGCATTCCGGGTCAGCACGGATGAACGCAGCCTGGTGTATGCCACCGACGTGGAATTCCCAGAGGGGATGGATGCAAAAATGTCACGGTTGTGTCGCGGTACGGACGTACTGGTGCATGACGCACAGTATCTGGATGAGGAATATTTCGATACATCCCGTCCACGCGAGGGATTCGGACACAGTACCGTTTCCATGGCCGCGCGCAATGCCGCCGGCATGGATGTGGAAAAACTCTTTCTGTTCCATTACGATCCCGGGCACGATGACAATTCCTTGGAAGCAGCCCTGGTACGGTGCCGCGAGCAGTTCCCCGCATCCTTCCTGGCACGGGAAAATCAACGTATCGAAATCAGCTAAAGGAGTTAAAGCATGTCGGGTCATTCCAAATGGCATTCCATTAAACACAAAAAAGCCGCCACCGACGCCAAGCGGGGCAAGATCTTTACGCGTTACATCAAGGAAATCACCGTGGCCGCCCGCCTGGGGGGTGGTGATCCCGAAAGCAATGCGCGCTTGCGTCATGCCGTAGATGGGGCCCGTGCCGTCAACATGCCCAGCGACAACATCAAAAAGGCCATCATGCGGGGCACCGGGGAACTGGAAGGGGTCAACTACGAGGAAATCACGTATGAAGGTTATGGCCCCGGCGGCGCGGCCATTTTGGTTGAAACGCTGACGGACAATAAGAACCGTACCGTTGCGGAAGTGCGCCATACTTTTGACAAATATGGAGGAAAATTCGGAGAATCGGGTTGCGTGGCCTGGATGTTTAGTCGTTGCGGTTTAATCGTGGTTTCACGGGAAGCGGTTGAAGAGGACGCGTTAATGGAAGTGGCGTTGGAGAAGGGCGCGGAGGATTTCCGCACAGATGAAGATGGCTTTGAAGTCGTGACCACTGTCAAGGAATTCGACGTTGTGTGTGCCGCCATCGCAGCGGCGGGAATACCGGTGAGCACTGCCGGGATCTCCATGTTGCCTACCACAACGGTAAAGCTTGAAGGCAAAAACGCCCAACAGATCCTGCGCCTGACCGAAAAGCTGGAAGATCTGGATGACGTCCAGAATGTCTGGTCCAATTTCGACATCGACGACAGTGAAATGGAAGCCTATCAGTCCGGTTCATGATCGTTGCGGGATTTGACCCCGGTTCGCGCCGTTTCGGCGTGGCGTTGCTCCTGGAACGACAGGGGACAATCCGGATGTTGCATTGTGAAACCATCTCATTGAAACAGATGGATTTTCTGGAACGCATGCAGGCCATGTGGCACAATTTAAATGAAATTCTGGAGCGCTTCCGTCCGGACGAAGCCGCGCTTGAAGAAGGTTTCCTGGGTGCGAACGCCCGTTCACAAAATGTGCTGGCACAGGTCAGAGGGGTGGTAATGGCAGCCATGATCCACCATCAGGTGCCTTTGTCCCTCTATTCGCCCCGCACGGTCAAGCAGGCCGTAACCGGCAGCGGTAACGCGGGTAAAGATCAGGTGCAACGCATGATGGGGCGGTTGCTGTGTCTCGAATCCGGTGCTTTTAAAGAGGATGAGAGTGATGCCATGGCCGTGGCCTATTGCCACCTGTTGAGCCGTCCCAGGGGCGTGATGAAAAGCGCAAGAACAACTGAGAAGAGGAGGCGGAAATGATTGCCGGAGTACGGGGGCGCATCCGGTCCTGCGAACCCGGGGTGGTTTCAGTGGAAACAGCATCCGGCCTGTTCATGCGTGTGATGGTACCTGTTTCCATTTTTTCGGATTTCGCTCCCGGCCGGGAAGTGGAGTTGTTTACCACGCTGCGTTTAAAGGATGATACTTTCCAGTTGTATGGATTCTCTTCCCGGGAGCAGCGCAGCTGGTTCGAAGAGCTGATCACCATATCCGGAATTGGCGGAAAAATCGCCCTGGCGCTGATATCGGCTTTCTCCGCCGATGAATTGGCGGGAATCATCGATGCCGGCGATTTTGTCCGCCTGAGCAGCGTTCCGGGAATCGGAAAAAAAACAGCCCAGCGGGTGGTTCTGGAAATGAGTGGGCGATTGGGGCGGGTGGTTGATGATAGTGGCGATACCCGAATTCCGGCTGTGGAAAACGACCTGGTTTCCGGGCTTGTCAACCTCGGGTTTTCTCTGCGACCGGCGCGAGATGCCGTATCCAATGTTCTGAAATCCCCTGGTGGAGCGGAAAAACCGTTCAACGAGCTTTTTAAACTGGCGTTAAAACGGATCAGCAGGCAATGAAAATCGAAAACGGTGCAGAGGAAGGCATTCTCGACAGCACCCTGCGCCCGCAGCAGGTTGATGAATTCATCGGTCAGAAGCGCAAACTCGCCAATCTGATTACCTATATCCGCGGTGCGAGTGAGCGCAATGAGCCCCTGGATCATGTTCTTCTCCACGGTCCGCCGGGGTTGGGAAAGACAACCCTTGCGCATATTATCGCCAGGGAGATGTGCGTGGAACTGCGCAAAACCTCGGGGCCGGTATTGGAACGGAAAGGCGACTTAACCGCAATTTTAACCGACCTTGAACCCCACGGCGTACTATTTATTGATGAAATCCACCGACTGCGCACCGCTATGGAAGAGATCCTCTACCGCGCAATGGAAGACTTCCAAGTGGATGTGATTATCGGCCAGGGTGTGGGCGCCCGCAATGTGGCCCTTGATCTAAACCCTTTTACCCTGGTGGGCGCGACCACCCGTGCCGGACTGCTTTCTTCGCCTTTGCGGGATCGCTTCGGAATTCTGATGCACCTGGACTTTTATTCAAACGCGGACATGCTGCGGGTGATCCGGCGCAGCGCCAATATCCTTGGGGTGGAAATCTCGGAAACGGCGGTGCAAAGTATAGCCGGCCGCTCCCGGGGAACTCCGCGCGTGGCCAACAAGTTGTTGCGGCGGGTGCGGGACTTTGCCCAGGTAGAGGCGCGGGGTGGTATTGACGACCAGATCGCCGAGAAAGCATTTTTTGCGCTGGGCGTTGATGAAGAAGGGTTTGATGAGATTGATCGGCGCATCATCCACGTGGTGATCGACAAGTTTTCCGGTGGCCCCGTGGGCCTTTCCACCCTGGCCACGGCTGTAATGGAAGAAAAGGATACCATTGAGGATGTGTACGAGCCTTTCCTGATTCGCCAGGGATTTTTAAAGATCACCCCCCGCGGACGGGTGGCTACTGAAAAGGCCTACATCCATTTCAAACGCGAAAGCAGCGAAAAACCAGGTCCGTTATTTCGCGAAACAGAGTAGGCGGGAACGGGGATGGACGCGCCAAAGCACCTGATTGGAACCGCCGGGTTGGTGATTCGGTCCATGCGGCCCAGACAATGGATCAAGAACCTGTTTGTTTTCGCCCCCATCCTCTTCTCCATGAACATCTTTCAGCCGTCCCATCTGTTGAGGGCATCCGCCGCGTTCCTCTTGTTCTGTGCATTGGCGGGCGTGGTCTATCTTATCAACGACATTGTGGACCGAGGTGAAGACCGTCATCACCCGGTGAAGCGCCATCGACCACTGGCCTCCGGTCTGCTGCGGGTAAATACGGCATTGTTCTGGGCGGCGGCGATTGCGCTATGCTCCCTGTTGGTGTCATGGGTATTCAGCAAAGCTTTTTTCTGGACGGCATTGACCTATATGGCGATCAACATAGCCTATTCACTGTGGTTGAAGGCGGTGGTGATTCTGGATGTGATGCTGATTTCAGCGGGATTCGTCTTGCGCGTGATGGCCGGGGGATTTGCGAACGATATCCCGCTATCGCCCTGGATCCTGCTGATTACATTCCTGTTGTCGATCTTTCTGGCCCTGGTCAAACGCCGACAGGAGATGATGCGCTCTCAAATGTCTGAGGAGGGTGGTTCCCGGTCGCGGGCCATTTTAGATAAGTACAACCTGCCGTTTCTGGACCAGTTGATCGCCCTGTCAACCGCCACCACCTTGATCTCCTATTTCATGTACGTGCTGGATCCGCGGGTAAAAGGAAAGTTTCACACCGATTGGTTGATTGTAACCATTCCTTTCGTGGTTTTCGGTGTATTTCGTTATCTGTTCCTGGCATATGTAGACAACCGGGGAGAGAATCCCGAAGAAGTGGTGATTACGGATCTGCCTTTCCTTATAAACGCCCTCTTGTGGCTGGCCGTGTTTGTGTGGATACTGTATGCCTGAAGAAGTCAGACAGGATGAACTTTCCGTTTTGCGGCGCCTGGCAAGCGGTTTTCTTTCCGAGGATGAGCTCAGTCGCCTGAGCGAAGAATTCGCTCATCGACAACGGATTCAGGTCGCGTTGATCCAACACCCGCGCTTTCCTCAGAAACGCGCGTTGAATATCCTTTCCACGTTGTTTCCCGGTGATCTGTTGCGGGTCATTCGTAACAAACGAACCAATCCCCTGGTTCGCAAGCGTGGCGAGCTGGAATTTGTAAACAAGTTTCAACGCCTGCCGCTGGGAGAGAAGATCTCCTGCTTGAAAGCCGCGCCCGCGGATTTGCTGCGCCATTTTCGTTCTTTACGGGATGTGCGGCTGTTGCGGGCGGTATTGACCAATCCCTGTTGTACGGAGCAGGTGGTGTTGGACATGTTGCAGGCCGGCAACGATCGTCATGGTTTGTACCGGGCCCTTGATGGTTTGCCATGGATTAAACGTCCGGCGGTGGCTTCCGTGATCAGCCGGGATCCCCAGGCAACTGTAAAGGTTTTGCTCTCACTGATCCCCCTGCTCAACCATGCGGATCGTGAGCGATTATTGCGCGGGAAAAGTACTCACACATCCGTTCGCGAACGCATTCGCCAATTTTCACAGCGTTCATGAACGGCCGTATTGCCTAAATCCGGGTGTTGGAGTAAGATAGGGGATCATGAAAAAGACGCTGTTGGTAGCCGTGCTGATTCTGGGTTTTGGCCGATACCTGCCCGGTGTGTTTCCCGATTTCTATGGTGCCCGTTCTCTTTCCCTGGGGCACAGCGTTTTCGCATCCGGTTGGGATGTGTCCGCGATCTATCTCAATCCGGCGGCCCTGGCCGAAGTTCAAGCCGCTTTGTCGGCTTACCAGTTTCAACAGTCCTATCGTGATTACCTTGGATTTGAAGATAGTCTGGGAAGCGTTCTGGCAAAGGACTTGGCGGGATTTTTGTCTATGGACCCCGCTGAAAAGAGAGAAACCGTTCAGGGTCTCAAGCAACTGTGGTCTTTAGAGCACGGAATCAGCGGCTCAACTGCGCGAATGCCGGCGCTGGTCAGCCGCAATTTCGGTTTCTCACTGGCCTGGATTCGTGCCGGCCGCATGCAGCCTGCCGCGTCTTCGATTTTTGATGTTCCCGCTGAAGCCTGGGGTTCCGAAGAGTTGAATGCGTTGCGCATGCGTTTTTTCGGTCTCGATTATCGACAATTTTCCCTGGCTTATGCCCTGGATCTTACTCGAGAAATCCGCCTGGGAGTGGGACTGCATTACCTCACAGGCAGGGGATCGGTGTTCGATACACATTTGATGGCTGAGCCTTTTGGGCAAGATGTAGGAATTCGTGATCTGGCCGCGCATGCGTGGGGACAAGCGCAAGACAAATTCAACCGCATTCTGGCGGATCTTTCACTCGTGATGAACATGGGGCAGACTTTCCAGGGGATATTGATGGTCAAAAACCTGGGAAATCCAGAGGTCAAGCTTGAATCCGCAACCCTGAAGTTGCCGCAGCAAGTGATTGCCGGTTTGGCGTTCCGGCCCTCCAGACGGCTGGCCATTTACCTCAACATGGATCTGAAACCCACGGACATGTGGTTTGACGGCCGCAAGGTCCAGCCCATCTCTCTGGGAATGGAAACGGCGTTTTATCAGCAGCGCATTTTTCTTCGCGCGGGAATCTGGAACGACTTGCAAGAGAAATACTTTCTCGGGAATCGCTCCAACGTTCAATACGGGTTTGGATTGGGGTTCCGCATGAACCGGCTGGTGCTGGATGTCGGCATGGCATTGAACGCCTCCGGATCCGTAGCGGGCTTGGCCGTAGGTGCGGCCGTCTGGGTGCAATAATTGGCTGAAAGTCCATAGACAGAGGAAAATTTGACTTTCCCTTTGACATCAAATACAATGAGGCCAAAATGAGCATGAAGATCGGGGAGTATCTGCTCAAGGACAATCGCCTTACACAAGAGCAGTTGGACCACGCCCTTGAAGTCCAGAAAACAGAAGCGGGCAAACTCGGGAGTGTGCTGATCCGTTTGGGATATATTTCAGAAGAAGATATCGCCCAGGCATTGAGCAAGCAGTTCGGTTATCCATCCATCAACCTATCAAAGTTCGATATCGAAGAAAAAGTCATTCACTTGATCAAGCCCGATGTTGCCCGCAAACACATTGTGATTCCCGTCCATCGCATTGGATCGATTCTTACCCTGGCAATGGCGGATCCATCCAACCTGTTTGTTCAGGAAGAGATCCGCTTTTCCACCAACCTGCGCATCCAGGCGGTGATTGCCCCGGAGAACTCCATTATGGAGGCCATTGATCGTTATTACGGCTCTTCCCAGGGGATCGAGGCCCAGAAATTCCTGGATGAGATCGAGATGAACGACGACGCCTCCATTGAATTGCTGGATGAGGCGGACGAGGAATTGCTTGAAGCGGAAATGGATGAAGATGCCCCGGCCATTAAGCTGGTGAATCTCATTTTCCAGGACGCCATATCAAAAGGCGTGTCCGATATCCATTTTGAACCGTACGAAAAACAGTTTCGCGTGCGTTTCCGCATTGATGGCGTCCTGCATGAATACATGACGCCGCCGATGAATCTACGCAACAAGGTGCTGGCCCGCGTCAAACTGATTGCCGGAATCGACATCGCCGAACGCAGGTTGCCCCAGGACGGCCGTATCAAAACCAAGCTCAAAATCAACGATCAGATCAAGGTGGTGGATATGCGGGTCAGTTCACTTCCGACCATTCATGGAGAAAAGATCGTAATCCGCATCCTGGACAAAGATAACTTGATGTTGGATATGACGAAGCTGGGTTTTGAACCCCTGTCGTTGAAACGTTTTGACTCCAATATATCGGAACCCTGGGGCATTGTCCTGGTCACCGGCCCCACCGGATCGGGAAAGACCAACACATTGTATTCCGCCATTTCCAAGCTCAACGATGAGGGCGTGAACATCCTTACCGCGGAGAACCCCGTGGAGTTCAACATCTTCGGTATCAACCAGGTAAACATCAGGGAGCAGATCGGTTTGACATTTGCCGCTGCCCTGCGTTCGTTCATGCGCCAGGATCCGAACATCATCCTCGTGGGTGAGATCCGGGACTTTGAAACCGCGGATATCGCCATCAAGGCGGCCTTGACCGGTCACCTGGTCCTGTCCACCCTTCACACCAACGACGCGCCCTCCACTATCGCGCGCATGATCAACATGGGGATCGAGCCCTTTCTGGTTTCCAGCGCGGTGCGTCTGGTGGCCGCGCAACGATTGGTCCGCAGGCTGTGTTCAAAATGCCGCAAACCCGCGAAAATCCCTGTCCAGACCCTGATCGATATCGGATTTGCTCCGGAAGAGGCCAAAAAAGTGGATATCTTTGAACCCACGGGTTGCGAAAAATGCAACAACACCGGTTACAAGGGAAGGGTGGGCCTGTTCGAAGTCATGGAGATCGACGAAGAATTGCGGGAGCTGGTAATGGTGGGAGCATCCACTTCGGAACTGCGCCAAAAGGCCAAGGAAAAGGGAATGCTTACGCTGCGGCGCAGCGGGATCGAAAAGATCAAGGAAGGAGTCACTACCATTGAAGAAGTCCTGCGGGAAACCTCGAAAATCTAGGAGAATCGGATGGCCTTGCCGTTGCCCCAGTTGCTGAAGCTGATGGTGGATGAAGGAGGAACTGACCTTCACATTACCACGAATGCGCCTCCCATCATTCGTGTTCACGGAAAAATCCGTCGCATTGAGCATCCTCCGTTAACCCCGGGAGAAACCAAGCAGATCATCTACAGCATTCTGAACGACAATCAAAAACACAAGTTCGAGGACAACTGGGAACTGGATTTCTCTTTTGGAATCAAGGGGATCGCTCGTTTTCGCGCCAATGTGTTTATGCAGCGTGGCGCCGTTGCCGGGGCGTTCCGGAGAATTCCATATGAGATCTGGGGATTTGATCGCCTGGGAGTGTCACCGGTGGTGGCCACGCTCGCGGACAAGCCCCGCGGGCTTGTGCTGGTGACCGGTCCCACGGGCTCGGGTAAGACCACCACTCTGGCCGCTTTGATCGACAAGGTCAACCAGGAACGCCTGGTCCATATCATCACCATTGAAGATCCCATTGAATACCTTCACAGCCACCGCAAAGCGGTCGTCAATCAGCGTGAACTCCATGCGGATACAAAGAGTTTCTCCTTGGCGTTGAAATCCGCCCTGCGGGAAGATCCAGACGTGGTATTGATCGGCGAAATGCGTGACCTGGAAACCATTCAGTCCGCTTTGACCATTGCCGAGACCGGTCACCTGACCTTCGCCACCCTGCATACCAATTCAGCCGCCCAGACCATCAACCGCATTATCGACGTGTTTCCACCCCACCAGCAGGACCAGGTCCGGACCCAACTCTCCATGAATATCGAAGGCATTGTCACCCAATCGCTTCTGCCCAAGGCCGACGGACGCGGCCGGGTTCTGGCCAACGAGGTGCTGATACCGAATCCCGCTATCCGTCATCTCATCCGGGACAACAAGATCCACCAGATTTACTCCTCAATGCAGACCGGTCAGGAAAAGTACGGAATGGTGACGTTCAACCAGTCCCTGGCCAAACTCTATTTCAAGAAAGACATATCAATGGACACCGCAATGGGAGCATCCCACAACCCGGAGGAACTGGGCGAATTGATCCGTCGCGGCCCTTCATCCCTTGCCGGCCACATGCGACAGGGATATGCCGGGGGCGCGTCCGGGGGCATGCAACCGGGAAGGTTTTAAGGGGGATTAAATGCCGGTATTCAAGTACAAGGGCAAGAACCGGGTTGGAAACGTGATTACGGGCGAAAGAATGGCACGGTCCCCTCAGGAGCTTTCCCGTGCTCTTGAACGCGAGCAGATCCAGGTTCTCAACATTGAGCGCAAACGAGTCAGTTTCAAACTGCCTTTTGTGGGCAAAGGCGCACGACAGAGAGTCTCCATGCGTGAGCTTTCCGTGTTTAACCGCCAGTTATCCGTGATGTTCAACGCGGGCCTGCCGATCACGCAAGGACTGGGCATTCTGGGGGAACAACAGAAAAACAAGTACCTGAAGGAAGTGATTCTGGATGTGCGCCGGGATGTGGAAGCGGGAGCCAATTTTTCCAACGCGTTGCAGAAACATCCAAAAGTGTTCAATGAGCTCTACACCAGCATGATTCAGGCAGGCGAAGCTTCGGGAAACCTCGACACCATCCTGTTGCGTCTCTCGGAATACATTGAAAACATGGCCAAACTCGTGGGGCGGGTCAAGTCCGCCCTGGCTTATCCCGTGGCCGTTTTGATTGCGGCCGTGGTTCTGACGGCTGTAATTCTGTGGAAGGTTGTGCCGACTTTTCAGGGATTGTTCACGCAACTGGGGGCGGATCTGCCCGTTCCCACGCAGATTGTAATCGCGGCCTCGGAATTCCTGCAAAGCAATTTCTTTTTAATGTTGATTGCGGCCGTAGGGCTGGCGCTGGCATTCAACTCTTACAACAAGACTTACAAGGGCCGTCGCGTGGTGGATCGGCTCAAGCTGCGTCTCCCGGTTTTCGGCGATTTGTTGCTAAAAACCGGTATCGCCCGGGTGACCCGTACGCTTTCCACGCTGCTGAATGCCGGTGTCGAAATCATTGAAGCCATTACCATTACCGCCAAAACCGCGGGAAATGCCATTATCGAGGATACGATCATGCACAGCCGGGCGTCTGTCCAGGAAGGCAAGCCCATTTACGAATCCTGGGAAGAAACCAAGTTGTTTCCCTTTATGGTTACGCAAATGGTGGGCGTGGGTGAGCAGACCGGTTCTCTTTCCAATATGTTGGAAAAGATCGCAGATTTCTATGATGAAGAAGTGGAACAGGCGGTTTCAGCTTTGATCTCGTTGATGGAACCTATTATGATTCTTTTGCTGGGTGGTCTGGTGGGTTCAGTGGTCATCGCTATGTATCTGCCCATGTTTGCGATTATCGGCCAGTTCTAATCGGGACACACATTGATTCTGTTGGAGGACAAGCAGCTCGCGCGCAAGTTTGTTCTCACCAATTCAATTCGCATCGCCATACTGAGCGGTCTCTTGTTGATCTCACTGTTCGTGGGATTGTTTTTCAAGACGCCCTTTCCCACGGTTCCCATCCTGGTGTCTCTTTCCATTGCCCTGGTTTTCAGCCTGTTGGAATTTTTCCTGATACGGGTACTGCATTACCGGACCGCTATTTACCTGCAACTGGGAATGGACCTCATGGTGGTGACTTTACTGGTCTATTTTTCCGGCGGCATCAGCAGTCCGTTCTATTTCCTTTACATATTGCCGATCATCGTATCCGCTCTCTTTCTTAGACGCACGGAAACCGTTTACGTCGCCACTTTCGCATTCATTATCTTCGGCTTGCTGGCGGATCTGATGTTTCTGGATCTGCTTCCCATGTATCCCGGGCTTTCGTTGGAACGGGTCTCAACGGCCACTTTTATCTACAATCTATTGATGAGTTTTATAGCCTTTTCAGCCGTGGCCATGATCTCTTCCTTCTATTTCGAGAAAATACGCTCCGCGGATGAAAAACTACGCAATGTTCGGGAGAACTTTAGAGATCTGATGCAGTTAAACAACACCGTTCTAGAGAAGATGCACAACGGTTTTGTTACCTGCAGCGCCAGCGGCCGGGCCATTTCGTACAATGAGATCGCCCGCCACATGTTGCGTCTGGATAAGCGACGCAATGTGTTGGACCTGTTGTTGACCGCTGAAGAACAGCGCAGCGAGGATGGGAATTCTTCCCGGCCGGCGGGCAAATACCTGGAAAAGAGTATCCATGGGCGAATCCTCGGCATTACCATGACCCGTCTGTCCGGTATGTACGCCCTGCCGCAAGTATTTGTCTTTATCCTGACTGATTTGACGGAGAAAAAGCGCATTGAAGCCGAGTTGAAAGAACGGGAGCACCTCGCCTTGATTGGTGAAATGGCGGCGGGACTTGCTCATGAAATCCGCAATCCGCTGGCTTCCATATCCGGTTCAGTTCAATTCCTCTACCGGGAAATGCGGGTGGCGCCCGAACACAAGAATCTCATGGAGATTATTGTCAAGGAATCTTCCCGCTTATCCGGATCCATCGAAAATTTCCTGGACTACACCCGTATCCCCCCATTGGAGATCGAAAGATTCGCGTTGGCGAACCTGGTGGATGATGTGGTTGAGTTGTTGCAGACCGCTCATGCGGGAATCCGTTTCGAGCGTCGTTGCGATCCTTCTTTGGAGGTCAGTGCCGACCCGCGCCAGATTTCCCAGATGATCTGGAACCTGCTCAACAACGCGGTAAAGGCTGTGGGAGAAGAAGGCGTCGTGCAGGTGGCGGTGTTTCGCGCGGAAAACGAAGTGCGCCTGAGTGTCCGGGATAACGGTCTCGGCATGTCTTCCGCGGACAAAGAAAAGCTGTTTTCGCCGTTTTTTTCCCGCTTCAGTTCCGGAATCGGATTGGGAATGGCTTTGGTGAAGCGCATCCTGGATGCCCATAAAATCGAAATCCAGGTTCAATCGGAAAAGAACGTCGGTACTGAGGTGACGATATGCTTTCCCCTGTAGTTTCAACCATCTTGATTGTTGATGATGATGCCAGTCTGCGCGATATGTTGCAGATCATCCTGAAAAAGGAAGGCTATGAAGTGCTATGTGCCGAAGACTCCCGCGCGGCCCTGGACATATTGAAGCAAGGGAAGACCAGCCTGGTTATTTCGGATATCAAGATGCCGGACCTGAGCGGGATTGAATTGCTGAAGAAGATCAAAGGCATAGACGCGTCCATCCCCGTAATCATGATTACGGCGTATGCCTCAACAGCGGATGCGGTGGAAGCCATGAAACTGGGGGCGGAAAATTACGTGACCAAGCCCTTCAATATCGATGAGTTGAAAGTGGTGGTGTCCCGGGCCATGAGTCGGCGCATGATGGAAGATGAGAATACCCAACTGCGTCGCGAGTTGTCCGGACTCCGCAGCTTCGGCAACATTGTTGGTGGAAACCGCCGCATGCTGCAGATTTACGATCTCATCGATACGGTATCCCAGACCGATTCAACCGTGCTGATCAGCGGTGAAAGCGGAACGGGTAAAGAACTGATCGCCCGGGCCATACACGATCGCAGTCCACGTGCAAAGAACCGTTTCGTGTCCATTAACTGTGGCGCTTTGCCGGAGACTCTGCTTGAAAGCGAGTTGTTCGGGCACATCAAGGGCGCTTTTACCGATGCCTACCGGGATAAACCCGGTTTGTTTGAACAAGCCCATCAAGGTACACTTTTCCTGGATGAAATCGCTGAAATGTCACAGAAAATGCAGGTTAAATTGTTGCGGGCGATCCAGGAGCGTTCCATCCGCCGCGTGGGTGGGGATCGTGAGATTCCGGTGGATGTTCGCATTATTTCCGCAACCAATCGCGATCTGGCCCAGGAAATGAAAAGCGGTGAGTTCCGTTCAGATTTGTTCTATCGCTTGAACGTCATTTCGATCCAAGTGCCCGCCCTGAGAGAGCGCAAGGACGACATTGTGCCCCTCATGCACTACTTCCTGGCTTTGTACAATCGCCGTTTTGATAAGCGGGTCGCGGGATTCTCCGATGAGGTGACTTCCCAGTTCATGCAGTACAATTGGCCGGGAAACGTACGTGAATTGGAAAATTTTGTGGAGCGATCCGTGGCGTTGGAGAAAGGGGAGTTGATTTCCATGCGCTCACTTCCCTCTGAGCTGCTTTACCACGTGTCCGCAACCACGGTTGATCAGCAGGAGATCCATACGATCCTGCAACAGGAAAACTTTTCATTCTCGGACTATATTGATGATCTCAGCCGGCAAATCATCTTCGAAGCCCTCGAAATGAATCAATCCAACATCAAACGTACCGCGGAAATGTTGAACTTGAGTTACCGTTCCTTGCGTTATCTGATTGAAAAGTTTCACTTGAAATGACGAAAAACAGAGAAAATGGGTTCACCTCAAGAATTGTTCTGGCCTCCAGTTCCCCCCGGCGGCTGGAGTTGATGCGTTTAATCAACCTGAACCCCGAAGTCCATCCCCCCCGAATTCCCGAGATCATTAGGCCCAATGAGTCCCCGGAGGATTTTGTTTGCCGGTTGACTTTAGAGAAAGGCCGGTTTGTGCGCGGCAACCTGGAAGGCGAGGCCCTGGTGGTCAGTGCCGATACGGTTGTGATCCTGGACGGTGATATTGTGGGCAAACCCGGTTCCAGAGACCATGCCAGGCAGATCCTCTGTTCTTTGTCCGGGCGCATGCATGAGGTCTGGACCGGAATCGGCCTTTTGCATGCCGGCCGGGAATGGGTGGAAATGGCCAAAACCCGTGTCTGGTTTGCCGAGCTCTCTGCGTGGGAAATTGATCGCTACCTGGATCTGGCCCACTACCAGGATAAGGCGGGGGCGTATGCCATTCAAGGCCTGTCCGCCTTGTTCGTGGAACGGATCAGCGGGTGTTATTTCAACGTAATGGGGTTTCCCCTGCGGTTGTTCTATACCATGACCAACCGGGCGGGGATTGATTGCTTTGGGATTCAACCATCGCGACGGCTTAATGGCGAAAGTGACGCATCCCGGTAAATAAGAGGGTCATGTTGAGGTGCCGGGCTGCGGCGATCACTTCCTCATCGCGGATGGATCCTCCAGGCTCCACAACCACGCTGATGCCTTTTTTTGCGGCGAGTTCAATGGAATCGGCGAAGGGGAAAAAGGCGTCCGACAACAGCACGGCTCCCTTTGAACGGTCGCCACATTTTGCCAGAGCCAGCCGCACAGAGTCAACCCGGCTCATCTGGCCGGCGCCAACTCCCACGATTGCGCCATCCCGAACCACCAATATGCCGTTTGATTTAACGAACTTGATCAGGCGCCACCCCATTTCAACATCACGCATTTCCCAGGGCTCCGCAGGCCGGTCGGCATGGTTGATAAACCCGGCGGCATCAGCGATGTCATGGTCCGGTTGTTGCCAGAGGAATCCTCCGGGTACGGAGCGGATATCGTGGATCTCCCGGTAATCCAACGGCATCTCCAACAGGCGCAGACTCTTTTTGCTTTTCAGGATCCGTTGCGCTTCATCTGAGAACGCTGGGGCCACAACCACTTCGAGGAATACCGGCTTCAAGCGTTCCGCGGTGGCGGCGTCAACCGCCTTGTTGAATCCCACGATGCCACCGAAAGCGGACACGGGGTCTCCTTCAAGGGCGGCTGCAAACGAAAGATCCAAACGATTGCGCTTGGCGGCGCCGCAAGGATTCTGGTGTTTCACGATCACACAGAAGGGATCGGCATGCTGAAAGCGCGAAAGTACTTCCCACACCATGGAGGTGTCCAGAATGTTGTTGAATGACAGGTCCTTGCCCTGGAGCTGACGCATATGCTTTAACGGGGATTGATGAGAATAGAGATAAAGAGCGGCGGCCTGGTGCGGGTTCTCTCCGTAGCGCAGGTCCAGGTGTTTGCGGCCGCCGATGGCTAACGTGGAATGTGGAGATGCATCACGGCTGGAGAAGTAGGCGGCAATCAAGGCGTCGTAATGTGCGGTGGCGGAAAAGGCTTTGTGTGCGAGTCTTTTGCGCAGAGCGGGACCCAGGTCTCCGTCTTCGGCCAGGCGTCGGCACACCGGAAGGTAATCATCCGCGTCAACCACAACGGCAACGCGGGCGTGATTCTTGGCGGCGGCCCGCACCATGGATGGACCGCCGACATCGATTTTTTCCACCATCTCGGTTTCTGTCGCGTCGGGGTCTCTCAGGGCGGTTTCAAAGGGATAAAAATTCACCACTACCAGGTCGATAAAGCAACTGTTTCTCGCTTCCAACTGGCGGCGGTGATCGGCATCATCCCGTGCCAGGATCGGGCCGAATATCATGGGGTGAAGGGTTTTTACGCGACCATCCAGGATTTGCGGGAAACCGGTTGCTTCCGCTACATCCGTAACCGGAATGCCATGTTCACGCAAGTGAGCGGCGGTTCCACCCGTTGAAAGAATTTCCCAGCCGCTTTCACAAAGGATTCGGGCGGCATCCGCAATATTTTGTTTATCATATACACTGATCAGGGCACGCTTGCGTAACTGTGGCATTGTGACTCCTCTTACCGGCATCGATCTAAGGGTTCAACTCCCATGATTTTAGCACAATCGATACCGAGCCGCATTATTTCCATTTTATGACATTTTTATGCAATCAATTCCGTAAGGCGAGGATGCATTAAACCGGCGTGAATCCGACAATGGCTTGAACGCAAACGCTAGTTGTGGTATAGTAATGCATCAGCCGAGTTTTCAGGCAAACCCCCAAAACTTGACATATCTAGTGTGTTTTGGTAAAATTCACACTATATTTGTACCAGAGGGAGAGAAGAAGGGAGGCGTTCATGAGGAAAAGCAAATTTCTTTACATTTTTATACCGATGGCAATGGCCATGGCCGTATTGTTTTCGGCGTTGGTTGATGTGGCGCATGCGAATGAATCCAACCACTTAAAGGCGCAAGCGTTGTCGGCCCGTATGCAAAAAGCGGAAAAAGAGCTAACCGCGCTTCGTTCTACGGTGGCCCAAACCGGCTTGATTCGTTACCGTGACGGTGTGTTTCGCAAGCGCGAACCGGAATTCGCAAATATCGTTGAAGTCGTTTACCACAAATGCCGCCAATACGGTGTAGATCCCGACCTTGTCATCAGCATGATCCAGGTGGAAAGTGATTTTCGTCCCAACGCGGTCTCTAATGCCGGCGCTTATGGGCTGATGCAGATTAACTACGCGGTATGGAAAAATGAACTGGCCATTAATTCAAAGCGGTTGTTCGAGATTACTTACAATATCGACCTGGGTGTCCGCATTTTAAAGCATTACCTGCAAGTGGCCAGGGGCGATGTGATGCGCGCGCTCCACTTGTACAACAACGGTTATCTATTCAACAACGAAGCCTATAAGCACAAAGTCACCCGTTCCCTTTACTATTGAACCTCCGGTTCGCCCATTGACCGGGTCGCGGTTCCGGTTCGAGCAGAAACCGTTGCAATTTTTTTTACTCCCGGCTTAGTTGCCGGTTTTCACCCGGGGAGATTGCGTGAATGTGCCGTTGGAGTACACGATATCGTAACTGAATTGCCACAATTCAGTTACCCGGTAGAAATCGGTCGGGGGTTCCGGTCCTGTCCGGCCGTCCCTCCCCAGCGAAATGATTGAATAAGTCAGTTCAACCGCCGTGTAACGCAAAGCGTATCCCCAGGCATCACGGGTGGGAAATGTTTTGAGATAGTAGTTGTTGAACCAGGGCTGGTTCAGTTCCGCCACGGTACCTGAAATATTGGGAACGCCGGCATGATCGGCCGCGTAAGAGGTTACGGCCTGGCCGATGGTGCGGATATCGCTCATGGTGGCGGTTTGACGTGAACGCTGCAAGGCCACCAACAGGTTTGGAACGGCCAGGGCGGCCACGATACCAATGATCGCCACCACAATCAACAACTCAATCAAGGTGAATCCACGGTTGCGCTTGGTCACAGTTATGACTCCTTAGCGGATCAACCTATTCCAGCAATTTTTCGGCCAATTAAGGATTCATCAATTATATCGGGCAATTCAAAGAAAATCTGCTGGCCAGGGTTGGCGTGTAGTGACGATTATTGTCATTTTGACTGCGGGTCTGCTGTGGTATAATGACAAAATCATGTACAAGGTCGGCATCGTTGTGCAGCGCTACGGTATCGAGATCAACGGTGGAGCGGAATACCATGCGCGACTGATCGCGGAAAAGATCCGCGGGGATGTGGAAGTAGAAGTATTTACCACCACCGCCTTGGATTACGTCACCTGGGAGCACCATTACCCCGCCGGCATTTGCAAGATAAATGGTATTCCGGTTCACCGTTTTACGGTTGAACGCGAACGGGATCCCCATCGCTTTGGACAAATTCAAGCCCGGGTATTTGAGCAGGAACACAGCATGGAAGATGAGATGCGCTGGCTTGAAGAGGAAGGTCCGCTGGTTCCCAAGTTATTGGATACCCTGCAAACCCGTGCAACCGAATTTGATTGGTTTATTTTTTTTTCTTACCGCTATTATCATTCCTGGCACGGAATAAGCCGCTTTCGCGATAAGACCATCCTGGTGCCCACGGCTGAGCATGATCCGGTACTCTACCTGCGATTGTTTCGAAACACCTTTCGTTTGCCGGGGGCCATTGTGTACAATTCACACGAAGAGAAGTTCCTGATCAATCTTGTATCCGACAACCAGCATGTACCGGGCCTGATCGTGGGGGTGGGTTCGGAGATTCCTGAGCGCTTTGACGTAGCCGGTTTTTTGCGCCGCCATGAGATCCAGGCGCCTTATGCGTTGTATATCGGGCGTCTGGATGAAAACAAAGGCGTGCCCGAACTCCTGGATTTCTTTCTGCGCATGCAAAATCAAACCAAAAATGAATTCCATCTCGTTCTGATCGGCAAGGCCTGGATTCCGGTTCCGGATCATCCCCGCATTCACTACCTGGGGTTCATGCCGGACGGGGAAAAATTCAATGCCTTGAAAGGAAGTGCATTCCTCATCAACCCGTCGCAGTTTGAGTCTTTATCCATGGTGGCGCTGGAGGCGTGGGCGCTGGGAAAGCCCGTCATGGCAAATGGGCGCACCGAAGTGTTGCGCGGGCAGTGCCTGCGCAGCAATGCGGGGCTGTGGTACACCAATTACGCTGAGTTCATTGCCATATGGGAGCGACTCGGCGAAAATGAATGCCTGCGAAAAAAACTGGGTGAAAACGGGCGGCGCTTTTTCCTGGATCACTATGCATGGCCCGAGATCCGGCGTAAGTACAATCAAGTGTTTGCCATGCTTGCGGGAAATCAAAAAAAATCCAATCAGCGTGATTCCGCTGATGCGGCCGGATAAACGGAGACAACGGTAGAAGACAACCCTCCCCGGGGAGTAAACCTGGCCTCGACTTCGATCTCCAGCGGATCCAGAAGCGCGACCAGATGGTCGCGGATCAGTCGCGTCAAGCGCTCGTAAAAGATCCCGGTCTGGCGGTATTGCAGAAAGTAATATTTCAGCGACTTTAATTCCACGATCTTTTCCCGGGGGATATAGCGAATGCGGATGGTGCCGTAATCCGGAAGTCCTGTTTTGGGGCAGAGGGATGTAAACTCCGGATTCAAGATCTCGATGCGGGTATGTGAATCCGGAGGCTGGAAAGGCAATGCCTCCAGTACATCTGGATTTACATGGCTTTGCGGACGCCTCAACTTTATCAGTTCTTCGGTAATGCGGTTCATGGACATGCCGAACTCCCGGTTGAAAACCAATCGGTTTTCCGCCGCAAAAAGTGTACGTAATTTGCCGACCCAATTCAAGTGCCCGCCGAGGTCAAGCCTGGGGATTTACGCCGGGAAACGGCGAATTACCTTGACTCCATGGCGATATTCTGCTATTCTCATCACCCTGTGAATACGAAATGGGCGTAACGAAATCGGCTGAAAAACAGGAGTAATCGGGAGTGATCAGAGTCTTATTGGCGGGAAAATTGGATGCCGGTATGGCGGACGACCTGAGAACCGTTCCTGAATTTGAGATCCATGAAGTGGAGGTCATTCCGCATTTATGCACGGCCGGTGAATTGCACCACATTGATGCCGCGGTTGTGGATGCCCGCATCCCGGTTGACCGGAAATTTCTGCAGCAAACTGAGAATCTGCGTCTCCTGATCCGACCGGCGACAACGGCGGGGGAAATGGACCTGGATTACGCCCGTTCCCGGGGAATTGACGTTCGTTGCACTCCTTTTGCCACCGCTGAAACAGTTGCCGACTATACATTGGCACTGATCATGGCCTGTCGCTTCCATATCGGTCCCGCCTACCACTGTTTTCACGCCAGCAAGGATATCGGGCAAAGCACACCCGATGCTTTTCGTTCTGAACGGAAATTAACCCTGGGTATTGTGGGATTCGGACGGATCGGCTCTGAAGTGGGCAAAAGGGCATTCAACCTGGGAATGGAAATCCTGTACAGCGATATCGAGGAAGTTCAATGCGTTTTTCCAGCCAGAAGAATTTCATTCGCACACCTGCTATCCTCGGCGGACATCATTTCTCTGCATTTGCCCTTGACTCGTGACACCCGTCACATGTTGGATGCGGAACCTATTTCCAGGATGAGACCGCTAAGCATCCTGGTGGACTTGTCCGCACCCGGAGTTGTAAATACGGCGACGCTGCTGGATGCCATGCTTGCTGGAAAGCCGGCTGCAGCGGCTATGGACATCAAGGCGATTCCCGAGGGATTAGAGAGAAAAGCGCGCGGCATCAGTGGAATCTACCCCGTGAGCGGCGAAGTGTTCATGCCCGGAATCGATTCAAAACGATCGGGGAATGATGTGATTTCAATACTCAAAGAGTTCTTTAATGTTTAGGAAGCAAGCACAATGATCACCATTATCGGCAACTCACTGAATTCAGGCAACAAAAAAGTTCTGGACAAGATGAACAAAATGGATATGGAATACATCCGGCGCGAAGTCCTGCATCAGTTAGAGAGCGGGGCGGAGTATGTTGAACTCAACGCCATGCCTCTATTGCACCAGGAAAGACCCTTCCTCTGCAAAGTGATCCCCATTGTCGAGGAACTGGGCGCAAAGGTTTTTGTTCGCAGCGAAAACACAGCCACCCTGGTTGAGGCCATCGAGATTTCTGGAAACGACATTATCGTGGGAGACATTGAGTTTAATCCCGAGAAGATAGAGACCCTTCACAAGGCCATGCAAGCCTCAGACAAAACCGTACGCATTGTGGCTTTAACCCGCGAAGATCCACGTGACAACGATATTTACCCGGAAAAATCCCTGTTAATCGCGCAGAGATATGTGGATACCCTTCTGGACAAAGGCATCAGCCGCAAAAACATCCTGCTGGATGCGGTCATTCAACCTTTGGAAGAGAATTTTTCTCACGGCAAGACATTTCTCAATACCCTCGAGTTGTTTAAGCTGGATTTCCCTCAGGTTAAAACCATCGGCAACCTGACCAACCTTTCATACGGATTGCCCCGTCGTTTTATGCTGACATCCTATTTTCTATCCCTGGCCATTTCCCGGGGGCTGGATTACATTGTGCTGAACGTGATGGACAAATCCGTCCAGGAAGCAACGGTTTCCACTTTGTCGATTATCGGCAGGGATCGAAACCTGCAGAATTACCTGAAATTCTGCCGCAACAAAAAGGAAGCCAAGCAACGGCAGATGTAGCCATGGAAGACCAGCGCATCAAGGATATCCTCATCAAAAAAGACGGGATTTTCCGGAGTTTGTTTATTGAACACCAGGAATTCCAACAACAACTTGATGATTTGTCCGGAACGGGAAACGACAGTGAAATTCAGGAGGTCCGGGTACGGGAAATAAAAAAACGCAAGCTTCAGTTAAAAGACGCCATGCAGCGCATGATCAGCGTCTATCGCAGGCGGATCGACTCTTCTCTGGACAGGCAGTCATGATTCCCAGGTCCAAGCGGAATGATGCCGGTCGCAGAAAGGAAAAACGATTCCCCAATGAGCGCCATCGCAAAGTGCGCATTTCATTCCTACCATCTGTGTTTACGACTTTCAATTTGTTGCTTGGGTATCTCGCTTTGCTTCAGATCCTGAAACGGGATTTTGCCCAAGCGGTATATTTTGTGATTATTGCAGTGGTTATGGACGGGTTTGACGGCACGATAGCGCGCTTAACCAAGACCGAATCGCGATTCGGCATGCAGCTGGATACACTGGTGGATGGCGTGACTTTCGGCCTGGTTACTTCGGTGATGGTATATGTCTGGGGCTTTCACGACACCTATCCCCAGATCGGCCGGGTGGTCGGGTTTCTCTTTCTCAGCGCGGGTATCATGCGCCTGGCCCGTTTCAACATGTTGCGGGATTCCAAGAGTTCTCAATCGCATATGTTTGTCGGGATTCCCATTCCGCTGGGGGCGGCCTGTGTGCTCTCGGTCGTGCTGATTTTCGACCGCCCGCCGATTCAGCCGCTGCATGTAATGCTGTTCGCCGGGTATGTTCTGTTGGTGGCATTCCTGATGATTTCCAACATTCGCTACCAAACCATGAAGGGCATCCAGCCGCGACACAGTCTGATTTTTCTTTTTGTTCTTGCCGGACTGATTGCTTTCGGCAGCATGTATCCCAGGCAGACCATCCCGGTCTTGACCGTGGTGTATATGTTTTCTCCTGTTCTGGTGCGTTTGTATGATCGATATCAATCCGAATCCTCCGGGGAATCATCTCTTGAAAAGGACACCAGCGAATCGGTTGGAGATTCCAAATCGCGATGAACGCCGGTTTAACCCTTAAAGCGCATATTCGCCCTTATTCCAAGCGCTTCATACTGGCTTTGTTTTTCATGTCCCTGGTGGCGGCTTTCACCGCCATGTTTGCCTTTATCATTCAACCGCTGATGGACGAGTTGTTTATCCAGGGAGCCGGAGGCACCGCGGCCATGGCCCAGAAGGGCCACATGGTGCGCAATTGGATCCAGGATCTGTTTAACGTGGATCGGCGGGGCATGACGCTGCTATTGCCGCAACTGCTCTTTGTCTCATTTCTCGGTCAGGCTGTTTTTCAGTTTTTTTCCCTGTATTTCATGAAAACCCTGGGTCTAAAGGTTGTTCGCAATATCCGGGACAACCTGTATCGTAACCTCATGTACCAGTCCATCGATTTCCTATCCAAGTCACGCACCGGAGACCTGGTATCTCGCCTGACCAATGACATCGAAAAAATCAAGTTTGCCGTTTCAGAGACCCTCGCGGTCTATGTACGCGAAAGCCTGACCATGGTGGCGCTGCTGGTGGTGATCTTTTTCCACGACTGGTTTCTGTCGTTGATTTCGTTAATGATTTTGCCGGTTGCCACATTCTTCCTGACACTGTTCGGCCGGCGCGTAAAAAAACAGGGTGTCCAGTCTCAGGTGGCGGTCGGCCGCTTGTCCAATGCATTTACCGAAACCATGACGGGAAACAAAATCGTCAAGGCCTACAACATGGAAGAAGAGGAGATCAGGCGCTTTTCCCGTCTCAATCATGAGCATTATCGCATCAACTCCCGCATCGCCCTGGTGTACTCAATGGCATCACCGGTAATGCACACCATGGGAGGTCTGGTAGCTGCCATTATCTTTACGCTGGGCATGCAGCGTGTCGTCGACGGTATCATGACACCCGGGCAGTTTTCGTCTTTCCTGGCCGCGCTTTTCCTGATGTACAACCCCATTAAGCGATTGTCCCAGGCCAACAACGATTATCAACAGGGAAGAGCCGGATATGAACGGGTTCAAGAGATCATGAATACCGACTCCGGCACACAAGACTCAGCCAAAACCAAGAGCCTGGACCGGGTGAACGGCAAAGTGGAATTTCGCGACGTCTCTTTTGCATATACCCCCAACATTGCGGTGATCCGCAATGTCAGTTTCACGGTTCAGCCCAACGAAGTGGTGGCTTTGGTGGGGGCCAGCGGTTCGGGCAAAACCACCTTGATGAATTTGCTGATGCGCTTTTACGATCCAGACAGTGGCAGGATACTGATCGACGATCAAGATATCGCGTTGATTACACGCGAATCCCTGCGAAGGCATATTGGCCTGGTGACTCAGGACGTGTTCCTGTTTAATGATACCATTGTCAGCAATATTGCTTATGGGTCCGGTGAACCCTGTATGGAAGAGATCCGCCGCTCGGCAAGAATCGCCCGCGCTTCTGATTTTATTGAGAAGCTTCCCCAGGGATATGAGAGCCGGGTGGGGGAAAGGGGCGTCTTTTTATCGACGGGACAACGACAGCGCATCCTGATCGCCAGGGCCATTTACCGTCAACCCCGGATAATGGTTTTTGATGAAGCCACTTCCGCTTTGGATACGGAATCTGAGAAGGCCATTCAGGAAGCCATGCTGGAGGTAATGGAAGGCCGCACGACGTTTGTGATCGCGCATCGTCTGTCCACCATTATCGAAGCCGACATGATCCTGGTCATTGAGAACGGGCGTATTCGCGAATCCGGTAATCACCGGGATCTGCTGAAGCGTCGCGGACTCTACTATTCCCTGTATAATTTGCAATTCCCGGAGATGGACATTATAATGTGACGCATGAAAAGCATGACCGGATTCGCCCAGGGGCGGTTCGATTTTAACGAATTTTCTTTTTCCGTTTCCATAAAATCCCTGAATCACAAGTTCCTGGACCTTAATTTCAAAGGCACCGGTATCACACCGAATTCAGAGAAACTGATCAAGGAGATCATCAAGGACCGGGTTCATCGCGGAAAAGTGGATATCGTTTTCAACCTGTTTGAACGCGATCCCTTAAAGTGGAATATTCAGTTTAATGAATTCCTGTTGGATGAGATCCTGGAGAAGATGGCCCCCTTTAATCGCAGGCACAAATTCCCCATCAACCTTTCCCTGGATTCGTTAATGAAAATCCCCATGATTTTCCACCTGGATTACGAGTTTGAGAAAATCTCTCCCGCCAGCCTGGACCTGATCCGCACTTCCATCAGTCAGGTTTGCGATGATTTCGTGGTTAGTCGCGCGGAAGAAGGCGAATTCATCCAGGCAAGTATTCTCGACTCTTTGCAGCGAGTGCGGCAATACCTGGAAGAAATTGAAGCGGAAGCGGACCAGGCTGAAAACCTGGTGTTCAGCAACCTTCAGGAAAAGATCCGCAGATTTGTTAAGGAGTACGAGTTGGATGAGAGGCGCATTGCCCAGGAAGCCGCCCTTTCGGCGGAAAAGAGCTGCATCCGTGAAGAGATCCAGCGCCTGGAAACCCATACCCAAAGACTGCAGGCCCTGGTAAAGAATCCGGAACCATGGGTAAAGGGGCGCGAAGCGGATTTTCTTTCACAGGAAATGCTGCGAGAAACCCACACCATTGCATCCAAAACCGCTTCGCTGGACATTCATCACATGATCCTGATGGTGCGCCGGGAGATCGAAAAAATCCGTCAGCAGGTACAGAATGTCGAATAGGATTCTGCTGCACATTGGTTTTGGAAACAGTGTGACCCGTAGTCAGGTTTTGGCCATCATTCAACCCGGATCCTCACCGATAAAGCGTTTTGTCCGTGAAAAACGAGATGAAGGCAGGTTGATTGACGCCACCATGGGGAAAAAGATGCGGGCATTGGTGATCAGCCGTTCCGGCCCGGTCTTTTTATCGGCGATTTCGGTGGCTTCACTGGTCGCCCGCATGCAGGAGGGCGGGGGAGAAGAGCCGACAACCAGGCCTTTACGACCTGAAGCAGGGGAAGACATTGATGGCTCTTGACGCAAAATCCCAATCAGACGGCCAACACCTGCTGGTTGTTTCCGGGCCTTCCGGATCCGGGAAAACAACTTTGATCCGTCGCCTGATGATGGCCGTCCCTGGGTTGTATTTCTCCGTCTCCCATACCACGCGCAAGCGCAGACCCGGGGAAACTCCCGGTGTAGACTATCATTTCGTAAATTATGCAGAGTTTACGGCCATGATTAAAGCCAAAGCGTTTGTGGAATGGGCTGCCGTGCATGGTGAACGTTACGGCACCAGTTGGTCTGAGTTGAGAGCGGTTGAAAAAAGTGACCGCACCATGATTCTGGATGTGGATATACAGGGCGCGGAAGCGGTTCGCAAAATGATGCCCGCCAGCATATCCGTGTTTATCATGCCGCCCTCCATGCAGGAATTGCGACGGCGCCTGATGCACAGGGAGTCACAATGGACCCACACAATGGAACAGCGATTGGAAACCGCCCGGCATGAGATGTCATTGCACCACTGTTTCGATTTCATTGTAATCAACGATGTCCTGGACAACGCGCTGGATGCGCTGGTGCATATTGTAAACGCCATGGAGTTACGAGCGCAAAGACAACTATCACGGGTAAAACGCATTCTTGGAGGGCAGTGATGAACGTTTTACTTGCAGTGACCGGTTCCATTTCCGCGTACAAGGCCGTTGACATTTTGCGCGCTTTCCAACGGCTGGGCCATGATGTCAGCGTTGTATTGACCCGGAATGCCTGTCGCTTTGTCAAGCCGTTGACGTTTGATACCTTTGTGCCTGGACGCGTGCACACGCAATGGTTTGAGGATGCCGATGACCCGCTAGAGCATATCAACCTGGGACGAAAACACGACCTTTTGCTGATTGCCCCAGCCAGTGCGGCCACCATCGCGCGCATGGCCGCCGGCATGGCGAATGATTTGCTGAGCGCCACTTACCTGGCTTTTCCCGGGCGGGTTGTGATTGCTCCCGCCATGAACGAGGGCATGTACGCTCACCCGGCGGTAAAACACAACCTAACCATACTGAAAGAACGGGGTGTGGAAGTGATCCCTCCCGATTCGGGAGAATTGGCCTGTGGCGGCAAAGGCGCCGGTCGCCTGCCCGAACCGCAACACATTGTGGAACACTGTCTGGGAGTGATGCGTGTGTAAACGTGTGCTCATCACCTCAGGCCCAACCCGGGAGCCGTTGGATCCCATCCGTTTCCTGGGCAATCGTTCATCCGGTTTAACCGGACTGTACCTCGCCAAAGTTTTTGCTGAAAAATATGCAAGCGAAGTTGTTTTCATATCCGGGCCGGTTTGTCGCTACCCGTCCGGGGTAAAGTTAATTAAAGTGGAAACCGCCCAGGAAATGCATGAAGCCGTCTTTGCCTGCTTTTCCAGCGTTGATGCCATCATAATGGTTGCGGCCGTTGCTGATTTCCGTCCAGCCCGCAGCAGCCCGCACAAGATCAAGAAAGCCGGATCTCCACTGTTGCTGGAACTGGAGCGCAATCCGGACATTCTGAAAGAGGCGGGAAATCGCCGCACGCCGCGACAGGTCCTGGTGGGATTCGCCGCTGAGACGGAGAATGCCCTGGAAAACGGCAAGCGCAAACTCTTTGCCAAGAACCTTGATATATTAGTAATCAATGAGATTTCTGAGCAAAACCCCGCCTTTGGAGCGGTTCCAAACCGGGTCACTTTAATGACCCCGGATCAAGTCATCCCCTTACCGAGCCGATCCAAAGCGGAATTGGCCCGGGTGATTGCCGCTCAGGTCGTCCATTTGTCAATACTACGGGAAAAACAGTGAGGCGGCAAATGAATAGAACGGGATTGGCGGAATGGTTGCACTTTTTTCGCGAACTCGGGGTGGACAGCCTGAATTTGCCCGCCATCGCCCTTGTGGGCAAAGAATCGGTTTCTTTGGAGTCTCTGCATCAACGGATCCATTCCTGTACCCGTTGTTCCCTGCACCAGACGCGGCGCCAAAGTGTTCCCGGTGAGGGGGCGCCAAAGCCTTTGATCCTGTTTGTCGGTGAGGGCCCCGGCGAACAGGAAGATCGCGAAGGACGGCCCTTTGTGGGCAAAGCCGGCCAACTGCTAGACCGGCTGATTCAACGCATGGGGCATTCCCGCGAATCCGTGTTCATCGGAAATATCGTGAAATGCCGGCCGCCCGGGAACCGGGATCCCAACGACAGTGAAGTGGAAGCTTGTTTGCCCTACCTTTATCAACAGATTGACTTGTTGTCTCCCCGCGTGATTGTATGTTTGGGAAAGGTGGCGGCCAACCGTTTGCTGGGGAACCATGCGGCCATTTCACGGATGCGGGGTCGAATCTTTTCGTTCAAGGGTATTCCCGTTGTTCCCACCTTTCATCCCTCCTACATTCTGCATCAACGCGGAAAAGAGTCCATCTCCAAGGCAAAGTGGGAAGTATGGGCTGATATGCAGGAAGTGTTAAAGCTTCTCAAGCCCTGATCCGTGCAAGTTCACATCGCCTTGTCCCTGAACCTGATCGAACCGTTGACCTATTCTATTCCTGAGTCCGGGTTGGATCAGGTCGGATTGGGGAGCCGGGTGATCGTTCCCATCGGCAATCGCTTGGAAACGGGATGGGTTGTTTCATTTTCTTCGGATTACACCGGGCGTATCCGTCCGGTGGTTGGATGGGTCCGGGATTCCTTTCGTTTACCGCCGCTTTACCTGGAGTTTGTTCTGCATGCGGCGCGACGTTTTCTCCTGCCTCCGGGAATCCTGCTGGACTCGGCGTTATCTCCCCGTCGACGTAACCGTCGTCAGCTGCGCATGATGGTGGATGGCGAACCCGGACCTGCACTGCCGGCACTGAACTTGCAGGGAGTGAAAAAGACCAAGCGGCTTTTGCCGGTTGAGTTCGGCGTTTTTTCCCGCAACCTGGGTGATCCCGGTTCTGTTTTCCCACAGAAACAAACCGGAGCGGGATTTTCTGAGCGCTTGATACTTGATTATCAGCGAAGTCCCCATTATCAGGAGATGATGGACGCATGTCTGGAAAAGGGCTTCAGTGCATTGTTTCTTACCTCGGATATCCGCACTGCCAAAGAAATGATAGCCCAATCACCGGGCATGGTCGCGTACCATTCTCTATTGTCCGCAGCCGACAGAGAGCATGCCTGGACGCGGGCGGTCGGCGGAGAGCCACTTGCCGTTGTTGGTGGTCAAGCCGCGTTGATGCTGCCATTTCCCCGCTTGGGTATTGTCGTGGTTGAGCAGCCTACGGCCTGGTTGAGCCGGCCTGGCGGGCGGGAAACAGAGCCCGTCCCCGAATTGGCGCGATTGCGTGCCGCCATAGAGCGGATCCCTTTTGTTCAGGGTGATCATTCCCATCCACTGGCGGTGTTCCGTCGCCGCTCATTTGTGGTTGTAGAAGACAGCCGCTGTAAAAAAAAGGTGGAAACGAAAGTAATCCCCTTGCCGCCGGGATCACCGGGGATTCCACTAAACCTGCTGCAACGAATTTCAGAACATCTGGATGCAGGGCGCCGGGTTCTGGTTATGGTGAACCGCTTGCAGGGAGAAGATTATCTTTTCTGTCCCCATTGCCGCATGATCGCCAGGTGTCCCCATTGCCGGGAAGTCATTTTGCCGGGAAAGGGGCCGGAAACGGCAAAGACCTGCCCGAATTGCGGGGGAGTCTGGAAAGCGGAAACCACCTGTTATCGGTGCAAAAAAGAACTGGTACGGGTTCCCCGGGGTAACCTGATATCCTTGCGGGACCAGGTACAAAAACGCATCCTGGGCCAAAAACCCCCGGTTATCACGGCCGAGTCCGATTCCCGGGCAATGGAGGCGGCGGCATCTCAAGATGGGTGCCGTGTGGTGATGGGGACCTGGGCTGTATTGCGACCGGAATTCCGCCAAGCGTTCACGGCCGCTATCTATTTCCGTCCCGAGTCGGATTTCCACTTTACGGAGTACGATGCCGCCGAGCAGATCCAGGTCGTAGTGGGGCGCTTGCGCGAATGGGTCGTAAATGGGGGTCACGTGGATGTTTTTTCCACTTTTCATTTTCATTACGGCTTGAGGTTGCTGCAGTCAGAGGAAGCGTTCCAGAGGCGGGAATCAAAATACAGGCGCTGGTTCCACCTGCCGCCGCATGCGGACCTGTTTGACCTGGTTTTTCGCGAATCATCCCAAAGAAAGGTTGCCGCGCGCATGCGCTTGGCCCGAAAACAGATCGGTGAGCGCATGGTTGTTATGGACACCCGCCTGGAGTCAAGGATTGCCAAATACGGCAAAATATCGGGTCTGATGGTGGTCAGCGGTAGCGTTGCCGCATTGAGAATGACGGGTATCCTGAATCAGCGAGATGTGCGCGTTATCCGGAAGCGCTGAAAGTGATTGCGGTCAATGGCCGGGCTTTGAGCTGTCCGTGCCCTTGTCGGGAGTTTTTTCGGAAGGGGGTTTATGAGATTGTGCCGGGGCGGGTGTGTCCATGGTGACGTGACCTTTAAATCGGGCGCCCTCTTCGATGATCAGTTTCTCAACCGAGATGTCTCCACAAAATGAGCCGGATGCGCTGATAAGCAGTTTTTGCGCAGATATCACTTTGCCTTTAACGGTTCCGCGGATGGTGATAACCTTGCCGTTGAGGTCACCCGTGACTTGACCGGACTCTTCCACAACCAACGGCTGTTTGCTGTGAATGTTGCCCTTGACTTTGCCTCTGATCACAAGCGCTTCTTCCGAGTGGATTTCACCTTCAACCGTTAGAGATTCGCCGATCATGGATTCGGAATTTTGTGAACGGGATGAAAACGGGTTGAAACTGTCCTTGTCGTCTTTTCTGTCCGTGTTGAACGCCATGATTGTCTCCTTTTTTTTGAATGGGTCCCAGGTTGGTATCGGTTCTCCTCGGGTCGGTTCCGATACCGAAAGGCATTATGGGATGATCCGCACAGGTTGTCAAGCAACTGCGCGGGATCCTTTCATTGAGACGCTGGATTACGGGGATATGCCGTGAACCCCAGCAACAACCGGTCCGGGAGGTACGACAACTTGGCCCGGCGCAAACCGGCAATACCCAGATCTTGTTCACGATTGATCCATCGAGCCCATGATATCAGGTGCCGCGCGGTTTCGCGGTTGATCATTTGTGCCGCGCCTTTCACTGCAGGGTCAAACTTTTCAAAATGCACGGTGGCCGTGTCGCGGTTCTGGCGCGACCAGATCGAGAAAGCGACCAGTTTTTGAGCAACAAACAAACCGAAGCCGCGGATACCGAGTTCACGGCAATTTTGAAAGGCTCTTTGCAAAGCATTGTATTCAGGAGACTCGTGCAAAGCGACATCGTGTCTTTTGTGGCTCCATTCAGCAGCGAGTTGGCGGCAGCGGGGCCATTCCTCCGGTTGAAGTTCACGGCAGACATAGTGGGGATGGTTGGAAAGAAACTGATGAATCTGGTTGCGTTTGCGGGACAATTTGCGACCCCTGAGTTCAGCCAGTTTGTGCGCGGAATAGATGTAGTCCGCATTGTCCCGGTCAGGGCGGATGCAAAAATGCTTTTCCAGATCTGCGTGTTGTTCGATATATGTCGGGGGGACCATTGCGATGGTTCCCGTTAATGCCTGGGATCGGAGGCTCTGAGAGAGACGTAAGAGATCGTTTGCAGACAACTCAGGGCCCAACGGCATCAACAGGGTTTGGGTTTTGCCGTTCAGGAGCAGTAGATGGTTGTCATTGATTTGCCAGCAAGAGTTGTATGTATCCTGCCAGCAAAAAAGCGCGGCGAAGTTATAATGAGAGCTGTCGGTGGGAAACTTGTCCAGGAGTGAATGGAATTGAAAGCTATCTGAAACATGAAAGGCGGAGAAACTCGCAACGTCCACCAGCATGGGGTTATTTCCCGGTAAAACGCATGGGGACATGCCCACTCAGGCTGCTGAATCCCAGTCCGCGGTAAAATTCCGCCGTACCCGGCGCTGAGATCAGCCCGATCCAGCCGATATTGCGGCTGCAAAGGTCTTCCAGAATGGCATTCACAATCCGCCTGCCCAAGCCGAGTCCGCGAAAGGAATCGTACACCACCACATCCTGAATGTAGGCGTCGGATATGGAGTCTGAAATGGCGCGTCCGAAACCGACCAGGCGCTTTTCGTGAAAAGCACCAAAGCAGCACAGGCTGCCGGCGATAAGGCCGGGAACCCAATCGCCGCTCCGGCCATCATGGTTTTCCAGCCAGCCGGCGTGGCGGTAGATGTTTACCAGTTCCTGTGGCGGCACGGGATTAAACTTGTCAATGCGGTTGACGCGAACGCAAAGCGCCGGGGTCGGTCCTTTTTCGGGCATGGTTAGACCCTAAACGCTATAGACGACGCTGTCAAGAATTTCCGGGCATCGGTTCTTTACGAAGCAGTTGCGTGCGCAAGCAAAGAAGTGGTATGAGTGTTAATCGGCGACAGGTGATAACCGGCGCAGTTTTTCAACCACCTTATCCATCTCGGTTTGAAGAATACGCGACAAGACTCTGGGAAGCAGGCGCGAATCACGGCGGGCGAGGCGATCCATGCGATCAAAGCGGTGTTCTGCCAGGACACGCTTACCGTCATGGGTGGTAATGCGGATGGACATGGAGAGGCGGGCGAACCAGACATCTCTCTGATCGCATTCTTCAATGGCGTTTAAGCGGCTGTGCAAGACCCAATCCGGTTCGGCTTCGGCGGCGGATTGGATCACCCGGGCGAATACATTGCGCTGGTTGAGATAATTGATCAGGGCCTCACGGATCATTTGAGAGGGCTTCTTTATCCAATACTCGTAGTTATAGAAATCCAACTGGTAAGGCGAAAGCCGGTATATCAGTCGATAGCCTTCGTAAATCTGATCAACCATTGCATCGCTTACCAAGATGGTTCCCGGAAAAGGAGTGACGCTGATTGGCTGCGGCGGTGGAGAGATGTGCAGTTGATAATAACGTTTTTCAGTAGCGGTGGTACATCCCAGCCACAGCATGACGACGGCAATTACAGCGGGAATGATGCGCTTCATGGTTTGGACCTCCGGCGTTTGCTTTTGCGGATCAGGATATTGGGATCTTCGTCCAACCGGCGCGTAAACGATCTGAGGTCGGCAAAGGCATCGTGGATCATTTCAACAGCCATGCCGATTTCGTGTTTCAACTCCACAATGGCGTTGCTGATGCGTTGAACTCCGGTATCGGTATTGCGGATTAAGCGGCCGAATTCATTTGCCGAGAAGCGTTGGGAAAGACTGTTAAGTGATTTTTCCAAATCCCGGCCGATTCGATCCAGGCGATCCGCGGGCAGGGCGCGGTTGAGGTTGGCCATGAAAAGGTTTAATTCCTTTGTGGAACGATCGAGATTTGCGGAAGCGCTGTCCAGTTGAATCAGCAATTCCTCGAGGTTGACGCGGCGAATGTTAAACACTTCGCTCAATACCGTGGCGGTTTTGTTGAGATGCTCGACAAATTCCTCGATATTCTGCTGATTGCGGGGACTGAGTAATACGTTGATGCGTTTCACCGCCTCATCAATGTTTTGCACGATGTCTTCGGCTTTTTCCCCCATGCCCGGTTCAGTGGGAATGCTGCCCCCGGGGGCGATACAGGGGGCTTCGTTGCTGCCTCCATAGAGTTCAATGTACTTCAGCCCGGTAATGCCGATAAACATGAGTTTGGCTCTCATGTCGGACTTGATTTTGAATTGGCGCTGAATGCGCACGGTAACCAGGATGGATTTGAGGTCATCCGGGTTGACGTTGATCTCTTCCGTGTTGCCGACACGTACGCCCTGATATTTTACCGTGGAACTTTTTTCCAGTCCGCCTACGGAAATTCCGGTAAAGTTTATCGAATACAGATCTCCACGGTGTTGAACCAGGGGAATGATAAATGCGCCCAGGGCCGCAATCAAAAGCAGCGAGGAAACAACCAGAAATATGTGCAAGCGGTTTTTTTGTTCCTTTGTGATCATGGTGAGATTCCCTTGTTATTCGCATTGCCCCAGAGAAAGAACGCCCGTACAAATGGATCAGATGTATTTTTCAACTCTTGAAAAGACCCGTTGAAGCGGATTCTGCTTTGCTGCATCACCAACACATCATCAGCGATGCGTTCAATCGATCGCAGTTCGTGGGTGACGACCACGAAAGTGATTCCCAGCAACTCTTTCAGGTTGAGCATCAATTCATCCAGGCCGGCGGCGGTAATGGGATCAAGGCCGGCTGACGGTTCATCACAAAAAATGATTTCCGGATCCAGGATCATGGCGCGCGCCAGGGCGGCCCGCTTTCGCATCCCCCCACTGAGTTCGGCGGGATAACGCGCCAACTCCGGGGCCAAACCCACCTGGTGCAAGCGATTGGTTACCATCTCTTTGCGGATCTCGTGGCTGATGGCGGGATGATGCATGGTGATGGGCAATGCAATGTTTTCGTACAGGTTGAGGGAATTCAGCAGGGCACCGCTCTGATATAATACACCGATGCGGCCAAAAAGCCGCTGCAGGGACTGTTCTGAGCTGAAATCGACCGGGCGCCCGTCGAATTCAACTGAACCGGCTATGGGGGGCAGCAGGCCGATCATGGTTTTCAGCAACGTGGATTTGCCGCAACCGCTTTTTCCCAGCACGACAACGATGCGGCCGCGTTTTACCGTTAGGTCGATGTGTGAAACCACCGCGGTTCCGTGGTAGCCAATCGTCAGGTCGCGGGTTTGAACAATGGTTTCCTGTCTCATTTCAATACAGCAAAAGTGCGAATATGCTGTCCAGCACGATAATCAGGGAAATGGACAACACGACCGATTCCGTGGTTGCGATTCCCACCCCCAGCGCGCCGCGGGATACGGAGAATCCTTTAAACCCACTGCTGATCACGATGACCCAGCCGAAAACCATGGTTTTGCCCAGACCGATCAGCAGGTCTTCCAGTTCCACAATGGTCAGCATCTCGTCGTAGAAGGCTTTGAAAGAGATTCCGGAATAGAATTTTCCCACCAGCATGCCGCCGAAAATTCCCACGATATTCGCCACGGCGACAAGGAGGGGAACCGCCAGGCCGATGGCGACGAGCCGCGGAACCATGAGGAATTTCTCAGGGTTCAGGCCCATGGTGTGCAGGGCGTCCACTTCCTCCAGCACTTTCATGGAGGCGATCTCGGCGGTGATGGACGCGCCTACTTTTCCGGCCAGAATGATGCCGGTCATAAGCGGAACCAGTTCACGAATCATGCCGAATCCCACCACGTCCGCCAGAAATATGTTCGCCCCGAAATCATTGAGTTGCTTGGCCGTGGTCAGGGCGATGGTGACGCCCACCAGGAAAGTGATGATGCTGACAATCCAATAGGAGCCATACCCCATATGGTAGAGTTGCTGGCGGATCTCACCGGGGTACACTCCGCGTCGCCGCCAAAGGTAATGCCAGATATGAGCAAATTCATCGGCCATGAGTACCAGGAATTGCTTTGCTGAATCGTACCAGTTTGGCTGGGGAAGGTCGGTTGCCGGTTCTCCGGAGTCGGGAGCGGGAGCATCGCTGCCGGTAAACACATCCAGCATGCGTTTCAGACGGGGGGAGAGTCCATGCATGCGAATGTCGGGCCGCGTACGCGTCAAGTGACTGATTATGGCCGCACCGGTGGAATCCATCTGTTCAACCCGGGAGAAATCCAGCGACACCGGCCGCCCGGGGTTCAGTTTGCGCAATTGATTCTGGATTTCGCTGTAGTCTTCCAGAACCAGCCGGCTTGGCAATTGGATATGTTGTTGGTTATCGGGACCCATTTGCGACTCAAATGGATTGTAGCCGATTTGAAACCCAGCGTCCACCACACACGGCAGGAACCTTTGTGAATTGACAAAACGCCCGGCGTCCGGCATATTGAGGAGGGGAAGCCTCGGGCTTAATCCCGATGCAGAGAGGAGGGGAAATGAAGCCTTGTGAAAAAAAAAGAATTCTGTGGTGCGGAGCCATCTTGATTCCCGGAGTATTGCGAATCATGGCGGAACTTTTGCCGCCAAACTTTATTTCGGGATGGTTGTCAGCGATGGTTGCCGTGACCGTAGTGGTCGCGGCGGCGGCCGGATCAATTTACATGGCGGCCTCGGCCCTTGATAGCGGCAACGCGGTTTAAAAAAGTGGTTCTCTTCCATTTAGTGTGGGTAAGCCCGCATTAATGATTGGCGAGGGGTTGTGGAGAGGGTACTCTACTGCAGTCTTTCTCTTTTTTCGAAGAATAATAAACTCCAGACCCACAAAACCCACACAAAATGGAAGAGAACCAAAAAGTCTTATGCGGTTTTGACCGCGGTTCCGCTGACCGACACCATCAGCATGCCGTTGTTCTGGCCCAACACTTCGTAGTCGATATCCACACCCACTATCGAGTCCGCTCCCAGGGCGGCGGCGCGCTCCTCGAGTTCTTTTAACGCCACCTGGCGTGCCCGGCCCAGTTCCCGTTCGTAAGCGGCTGAACGGCCTCCCACCAGGTCGCGGATTCCCGCGAACAGGTCTTTGAACAGATTGGCTCCCATAATGGCCTCTCCTGTAACCAGGCCAAGGTAAGCGCGGATTTTTTTGCCCTCAATGGAGGGAGTGGTGGTAACAATCATATCGGCACCTCCTGGAAAGACATTGTGATCTGTGGTTTCCCACCTGGAAAATACGTTCCATTCCAACTGTTTGTTCTCACCTGGTTGAAGGCACGCCATGAATCGCTATTGCCAAGCCTCGTCTTTTTCCCTTACAATTTGGAATTGCGGGACTTTTCACAGCTGGTTCCCGCTGGGAGAACTCATGCAGATGAAACACCTTCCGGCTTGCCTGTTGTTTTCGTTATGCCTGTTAGCGTTTGTGCCGACTTTGAATGCCCAAACTTCACCAAACGATTTTTTGGGTCATGAGGTCGGACAGGACGGAAAACTTGCGGATTACGCTCAGATTCTGGAGTACTTTCGCATTCTGGACAAAGAGTCGGAACGCCTGCAATTGCTCCAAATCGGAAAAACCGTTCAGGGGCGTCCACTGGTCATGGCCGTTGTTTCATCGCCGGCCAACCTGAAAAACATGGACCACTATCGTGAAATTGTCCGGAAACTGCGGGATGCCCGGGACTTAACCAGGGAGGATGCGTCGAAACTGGCTCAAACCGGTCGTACCATCCTGCTGATCACCTGCAGCCTGCACGCCACCGAGATCGGGGCGTCACAGATGAGCATGGAACTCGCCTGGAGGCTGACAACGGGAAAAACCCCTTTTCCCGGTCAGGACGTATTGGACAAAGTAATCGTGTTGCTGGTTCCCACCATCAACCCAGACGGTGTTCAGATGGTAACGGACTGGTACAGAAAGTATCGGGGAACCCTTTACGACGGCGGACGCATGCCCTGGCTATATCATCACTATGCGGGACATGACAATAACCGAGACTGGTTCATGGGCAACCTGCCGGAAACACGGGCGCTAATGCAGGTTCTTTTCCACGACTGGATTCCCCAGATCCATATCGATGAACACCAGATGGGCTCTTCGGGGGCGCGCCTGTTCATACCTCCCTTTAAAGACCCCCCCACCGGACCGGTCCATCCGCTGGTATGGCGGGGGATCGCCCTTTGCGGCAGCCATATGGCATATCGCCTGGAAGAAGAGAACCGGGCCGGAGTGGTACACGGTCGCAGCTTTACCGGATGGTGGATCGGTGCTTGCGATGATACGTCCTGGCTTCACAATGCGATCGGCATCCTGAGTGAAATGGCTTCCGTGAAGATCGCGACCCCGGTTTACGTTGAGCCGGGTGAGATCAGTGACAGTTATTATCAAAAGAGCATGCAGTTCCCCCATCCATGGAGGGGTGGGTGGTGGCGTTTGCGGGATATCGTGGATTACGAGCTCACGTTGTCATTCGGTTTGATCGAAGCCGCCGCTTTGTATCGGCAATCGTTTTTAATGAATTTCTACCGCATGTGCAAAGACGCGGTCGACGGCCAAAGAGAAAATGGAGTCACCGCGTTCCTGATTCCGAATATTCAGCACGATGCTCCAGCCGCACGGCGCATGCTCCGCATCCTGCAGCTCGGAGGCGTCGAAGTTCATCAAATCACTGCGGATTCGCAATCGGGGCAACGAATGGTGCCGGCGGGAACCTGGGTGATCAACATGAATCAGCCTTATCAACCTTATGCCCAGGCTCTGCTGGAGCGCCAGCGTTATCCAGACATGCGCCAGTATCCGGGCGGTCCGCCCATTCCCCCATACGACAATGCGGGGTGGACTTTGCCTCTGCAGATGGGAGTGGAGTGCATTCCGGTGGAAGGTCCATTTGCAGCCGAGATGAAGATGATTTCCGATGTGTCGGATCCCCGGGTTGATATTCCGGAAGAGAAGGTGTGGGCTGTGTTGAAAGGCGGCGAAAATGCAGCTCATCAAGCGGTTTTTGCTTTACTGGACGGCGGAGTGACGGTATGGCGAAAAACCGAACCGGGAGGCAATGAGGGCCCGGAATCGGCTGAATGCGGTGATTTCCTGGTGCGCCTGAATCCAAAAAGTCGTCGGGAAATCGATAAGTTGCAGCAGGCACTGGGCTTTTCTTGCGGCTTTGGCGATGGTGAGCTTCGCGCCGGAATGGTGCAATTGGTTTTTCCTCGTATCGGCGTGTACCAGTCCTGGAATGCCAGCATGGACGAAGGTTGGACCCGCTTCATGCTGGACGATGCCGGCATTCGTTTCCAGACCCTGCACAACCAGCAGATCTCAAGCCCGAAGGGAAAGAACGGGTTGAATACTGATTTCGATGTCATTGTATTGCCGTCGGAAAGCAAAGATTTGATTGTGAAAGGCGAGCCGGCCCCTGATTCGCCCTGGAAACGGTATTATTCTCCTCTCCCGCCCGAATACCAGGGCGGAATCAAAAAACAGGGCATAGAGGCTTTAAAAAAATTCGTGCGCCAGGGAGGTCACTTGGTTTGCCTGAACCGCTCTTCAGAGTTGGTTCTAAAGGAGTTTGAACCCCCGGTCCGCAATATTTTAAAAGGGCTGAAGCGCGACAAGTTTTTCTGTCCCATGTCCATTCTTGGAGTCGAAGTGGATATCGAGCATCCCCTGGGTCTGGGAATGCAAAAAAAAGCGGCAGTGATGTTTTCAGACAGTCCGGCCTTTTCGACCTGGATTCCCCGTCAACCCTGGCAGCGGAGAGTGGTGGCCCGGTATCCCGAAAGGGAAATTCTGGAGAGCGGGTGGCTGCTGGGAGAATCTCACCTTGCCCGCAAAGCCGCCCTCGTGGATTTAGAGTACGGCAAAGGCAGGATTGTCCTGTTTGGATTCCGTCCCCAGAGCCGTGCGCAGAGTCATGGAACCTACAAACTCCTGTTTAACGCTTTGCTGCGATCCGCATGGAAAGACGATATCAAAAAATGAACGCAGGGATCAGTTAAACGCCGTACAGGATGGAGTCCCGGTCCCCGGAGAGCGAAAATGTTTTGGCGAAAAGCGCGCCAGGGTGCAACGGGGGTGATTTTTTGAGTGGAGGAACGATATGAAGAAGTTAAAAGCTTTTGACAAGCTGTGGCGCTTAAGTTGTTTTTGCTGGGCAATGGCGGCCATCCTTTTCACTTCATGGAGTTGCACAAAGTCTCAAAAATCAGCTCAGGATTGGATTCAGCAGGGGGTTGAACACTTCAAGGCCGAAAGATACGCACAGGCGGCAAGCGCTTACCAACAAGCTGTTGAGAAAGAGCCCGAAAATGCGGTGACCTACAATCTCCTGGGCATGGCCTATCGTTTCCGGTACAATCAAACCGGTGATCCAGCCATGCGCGAAAAGGAAACCGCGGCTTTTCGCAGGGCCGTGGAGTTGAATCCCCGGTTTGTTGTCGCCATTAAAAACCTGGCCGCCACCTCTCACCGGGATGGGAATCACAGAGAAGCCGCCGCATGGGCCCGTCGCGCCTTGGAGCTGTTTCCCCGGGATCCGGAAAAGCCCCTGCTCGAGTCCTGGATCCGGCAACACGCTGAAAATGGGGAAGCGCCGGTTTCACCGTAGGAGTCGACCATGGAGTGGAGAGCCAGTCACATTCTGGTGAAAGACCGCAACCTGGCGGAAAGGATTCGTCGCGAAATCCAAGCCGGCGCCCCTTTTGCCGACATGGCGCGGCGATATTCCACCTGCCCCAGCAAATCCAAAGGTGGAGATTTGGGATGGTTCGGGCCGGGAAAAATGGTCGTCGAATTTGAGCGTGCCGTACAAAAACTTGCAAACAGCGGCATCAGCCCCGTGGTGCAAACCAGGTTCGGTTATCATGTAATCCGCAAAACCGGGCAACGGGATTAGTTTAAATCAACGTCCGTGTCCGCTGCAGGCCGCATCCGGGGTTAAAGACTGAAGTTCATCCGCCCGCCAGGCTTTGAGCGCTTCCGCCACGGTATTGCCGGTAAAAAGGAAGGCTTGCGTCCCGGATTCGGCCAAACGCGCGATGGCGCGATGTCCCATTCCGGATACAATGAGTACGTCTACGGAATGATTCTCCAGTCCGGCCAGGGGTTTGCATGCGCCCTGGTTGTGATCGATGCGTTCGTTCACAATCCCCCTGGTTTCCATGGTTTCACTGTTCACCAGGGTAAAATAGGGTGCCATACCGAAATGGGGGCTTACCGTTGATTTCAGGCCCTTGTTGTCAACAGTGGGAATACAGATGTTCATGTGGGTTTCTCCTTTGATGCGAATGGTGTAATGATTCAGCAAGGCGGCCACCATTTTACGGCGCCCGGTTCGCAGCAAACGCTGAAGCGTGGCCCGGGAGACATTCATAATAGCCGCCGCCGCGGTCTGGTTGCAGTTGTCGAGGTCGCACAGCCGCAACGCCTCGAATTCATCGGCTTCCATGAGCGCAACGCCGCACACTTCTTTGGCTGAAGTGGGACCGATAATGTGGTCCCGTTGCAGCAGCCTGCAGGCGCGGTGTTTTTTTCTACGACCCATGGAGAGCCTTTATTTTGAGCATATGCACATTATACGGGGGATGTGTGCGCGTGTCAATGCTTTCGGGAAGGAAAGCGATATGCCGTGCGGGACTCAAAGAAACAGTGAAAAAAAGAGGGAAAACGGCGTTATGATAAGGCGGGTTGTGAAAGGTTGAGCCGGGAAAGGACACGAGTCCTTTCCCGGCGCACAATCAGTCTTTGACTTCGGGAATCCGCAGGACCTGGCCCGGATAAATTTTATCCGGATCCTTGAGCAGTGGTTGGTTGGCTTTAAAAATCACCATGTACTTCATTGGATTGCCGTAAAACTGTTTGGCAATGGCTGATAACGTGTCGCCGCGCACGACTGTGTGAAACAGCGCCTGTGGGGATTCCTGTTCGACTGTCAGGTTGTCGTCGACTTTTTCAACCCCGGCCACATTGCCGGCGGCCAGAATGACCTTCTCGCGCATTTCCTGGGTTTTTACGCGGCCTGAAATTTTTGCCAAACCATCGGAAAAATTCACGGAAAGATCTTCCACATCCAGATCCAGAGAACGGATCTCTTTAACCAGGCGCTCACCCGCGCCGGGTTCGTTAACCAAACCGATGGCTTTGCCTGCATCTTTGATAAAATCAAACAATCCCATGTCTTCCTCCCGGAATAAGTATCTGTTTTTTAGCGTTTGAACAGTCGTCCCAACAATCCCGTGCCGATCTGAATGACTTCCCCGCTGATATCCCCGTCTCCATCCTGATCCAGAAACTGCAACAGGGGAGAGAGGCGTTTTTTTGTCCGCGGCCGCACCTGCTCATCCTCTCTTCCCAGCAGTTTGCTGAGGGCGTCGCTGTCCAGGTTTTTCTGGTTGCGGAGTTTGCCCAGCAATCCCAGTACAATCGGGGCCACGGTGACCATAAGGCGGGTGATCTGCCCTGTGTCCAGGCCCGTGGCGCGGCCGACGCCGGATTCCACCGCCCTGGTTTTGGATCCGAACAGGTGCCCCAGGATTCCCATGCCGGCGCTTTCATTCGGTCTGGATATGGCTTCTCCAAGGCGTTCAAGGATGCTGCCGTCATGATCCCGTTTCAAGGCATTGAGCAGGGAACCGGCGCCGTCACGGCTGTTGGTATTGCGGTTCATGGCATGGATCATCGAGGGCAATACAAGCTCCAGGGCGGAACGGGTCGCCCGCGGTGATCCCCCGATGGTTTTGCTTAAATTGGAAAGGCTGTCCCCTTTCCCCAGCATATGCACCATTTGTTTGACTATTTGCTCCATTCATTTCCTCCTGTCATCCTGAATATAACACAATTTAAACAATAAAGGGACTGGTTTTCCACTATTTTTCTGCGGTTTCCAGAACAGGCATAAGACCGCTTCCGGGTGTATCCAGCCAGCGATTCACCGTGGTTGAGTCCATGCCTTTCTGTTGGCTCCAGAAGTCGCGGAAATCCTGCGTTTCTGCGCCTGATTCCCTGAATTCAAGGTAAAAGCGGCGGCAGGCCGCAAAAAACGCCTCATCGCCCATCAGGCTGCGAAAATGGTGCAGCATCAACGCTCCCTGGCAGTAACGGATCACATGGTTATGCCCGGTATTGTCTGCCGGAACTTTTGACAGTGCACCGGCACTCTGCGGTAGATTGCGGACCTGCTCTTCGCAACTTTTTAAGTAGGCGGCAGAGTCCATGGCGTTTCCGGCGGCTTCCAGGACCAGCAGTGAGAAATACTCCGCGAAAGCTTCGTTGATCCAGTCCGCCTGGCCACGGCCGGAATTCCACCAGAAGTGGGCCAATTCGTGGGCATTGCCGCGTATAAAGGAAAGCGCCGGGCGGGACTCGAGGGCGGCGCTGATGCGTCCCTCTGAAGAGATGATCAATCCCGGCCTGGAGTAGCCGCCCTGACCCTTTTCACGGGGAGAGTAGACATGACGCAGGCTGGTTCCCGCGTGCAGGGGAGGGCCGAGCCATTGGGTATGGTATTCCAGTGCCCGCGCCATTTCACGGGCTTCGCGATTCACAAAATCAGCAGGTAAGCGGGTGTGCAAGACTGAAATGATACCGAAATCACTGCCCGCGGGCACCTGAATTTCCTTGAAATCCGGAGAGGCCACAACCACCAGGTCGTGGTCCCGCGCGGACTCCCATGTGGTGTGAATTCTGTTTTCTTTCAAACGGGTACCGGTTTTTTCTCCCGAGGCAATGACTTTCCAGTTATCCGGGGCGATAATTTCGAGTTTCAGGCTGAACCAATGGCGTCCCGGCCACTGGGGATGCCAGCCTGAATAGGCGGCCAACTCCACCCGTTCAGGTCCAATGGTGTCGTCCATTGATAATTTGCCCGGCTTCGCTAAACCCCACTGCGGAAGTTTTTTCAGCACGCCGCTGTAGCGCACGAAGAGGTCGATCCGTGACGTTGTGCCCGTTTCTCTGTTTAATTGGATGTCCACGCGCTGGCGTGCGGGGTACAGTTTCTCCGGTGGGGCGGGGGTCATGGAGAAAGGCATGTTGCGCCCGTTCAGGGCCAGCTCGTCGATGCGGAAGGTCTGGTGCAGAAAGAACGAGAGGGTCGGTGACGCGGGTTGCTCCAGGAAGAGGCGGATGGCCGCGTTGGCCTGCAGGAAACCCTGGTCGGGAAAGACCTCTACGGACACATCGTAATGCTCGGGGCCGATGCGAAAAAGTGTTTGAACACGGCCTTCAGCCTTACCCGGACAGGGAGTACAAAACGAAAGGATCACAAAAAAACACGCAATCAATGGGCCGGTTGGTTTTTGGGGTGGTTTTCTTTTCAAACCGTGCAAGGATTTGGAACGCATCTGGATCACCATATCTCATTCATAACCGAAATCAACAGGAACGGCAATTGCGAACTCTGGAAATGATCCCTCTGCAGCGGGTGCGCACCGCCCGGATATCGCTGCCGGAGTAGCCGCTGGTTTGCAGCAGGTGAAAGAGCTTGTTGGTATGGCGGGGATCCAGGGATCTGCCCAGGCGCCCGGAATCTTGCAGGCGGATGCAATCCGGGGTCCCCGGAACAGGCGAGTAATCCGCCAGGCGGGGGATGATGCCCAGGTTTTCCACGAAATCCAGGGTGGCGTGCACGGAATCGAGCGATTGTCCCGGCAAACCCCACAATACGTAGGTTTCCATCTCTGCGGCAGAGAAACCGGCTTCCAGCAGGTGATCAACGGCCCGGCGCATGGTATCTGCGTCCGCCTTGTTGGAATCCCGGACGTGGATGTCGCATGAAGTGGTTTCCAGGCTCAGGCGCAGGGTGCGGGTGCCTGCATTGCGCAGGGCATGGGCGCTAACGGAATCGATTTCGCGCACATGCAGGCCGTTGGGTGTATGCAGACACAAATTCATCTCCGCCGCGGCCCGGGCCAGTGGCAGAAATCGGCTTTCTTTGTTGATCAGTAAGGCGTCATCAAAAAAAACGAAATGGCGGCGAGACCGACGAGCGCTACGGACTTCGCGAATGACCGCGGATACCGGGCGTTCACTGAATTCAGGATTCAGCAAGCGGGATGCGCAATAACTGCACTGCATGGGACATCCCCGTGAAGTCAGCAAGGGATAGGCGGGATCAGCAGCAGAGAGGAAATCTTCAATGCGGATGCGGGATGGTCGGGGTTTAAATAATTTGCGCCCGCCGATGCGCTGAATAAGCTTGAGCAGCAAGTTTTCTCCAGGGCCGGAGATATAATAATCGGCCCTGATTTCGCGCTTGCTTGCAGCCGGCATCAGCGTAGGCAGGATGCCCCCCACGACCGTAACCGCATCCGGGGAATGCCGGCGCAGCCTGTCCAGGGTGAAGCTCGCCCCGTCCACCCAATAGGTCATGAGTGTGGTCATGCAGATCATGTCCATTGGCGGGAGGGTTTCCAGGTATGCGTCAAAAACAGTCAGCGGCCAGCCGTAGCGCGCGAAAAAGCGGGGGATGGACTGAAAACATTGCGGTTTGGCAATAGGGGAGCGGTAAAAATGACCGCGACCGTCATCCGGGTCGTAAAGATTCTCGAGACCGGCGTAGCGGTCCAGGGGATTGAGCCAGAATACGCGGCAACTGGTACGTGATTTAACCACAGCCGCCAGTTGCATGAGCCCGAGCGGGCGAAGCCAGAGATCATAAGCCGAGAAATCGGTGATATAGGGAGTCAGAAAAAGAACGTTCAATGCCGCCCCATCACCACGCGTTCAATGCCGGCAAGGTCCGGGATGATCTGAATGTCGTGGAAGCCCCGTGCCTTCATCTCCTGCGCGATGCCTCGCGCCTGGTTGTATCCGGTTTCCAGCAGCAGCCATCCGCCGGGATGGATTCTGGAATGGGAGCCGTGTATGATACGATGCAGGATTTCCGTGCCTTCATGACCGCCAACCAGGGCCCTCCGCGGTTCAAACCCACGGATATGTTTTGGCAGGGCGTGGTATTCCTGACTACTCAAGTAAGGCGGGTTGGCCACAATCATCCGCCAGGGTCCGCCGTGGCGGGGGAAAAGGTTTCCCCCACAGACACGGACCCGCGTTTCAACCCTGAATCGATCAAGGTTACATTGCAACAGGCGCCGGGCGCGCCGGTCAATCTCCAGGGCGGTCACCCGGACATCCGCTTCCAATGCCAGGGTGATTGAAACACAACCGGAACCGGCGCCGATATCGAGAATAGTGTCTTTGGGACGGATGCGGGCCAGGGCCTGCTCAACCAGGGTTTCCGTTTCCGGTCGCGGAACCAGCACGCGGCGATCCACGCAGAAACTGCGTGAGAAGAACTCGCGTTTCTTGAGGATATAGTAAAGCGGCTCACCCCGTAAAAGCCGCCGCAGATTCCTGGAAAAGCGTTTCTGACCTTGCTTATCCGTGATCTCATCCGGGCGGATTGTCCAGTAGCGGCCGCGGGAAATTGCAAAGGCGTCGCAAAGCAGGAGCTCAGCATCGAGTGGCTTGATTCCCGCCTGACTCCCTTTCAACAGGGCATCGGCAATCAGTTCTCCGTAGCGCACGGTGCGGAGAGTTCGCGGAATCGCTGTTGCAGGACCCGCTCTTCATGGCGGCCGGCCAGTGCGGCCAGAAGGTCGCTGATGTTGCCGTCCAGGACGCTTTCCAGGTTGAAGTTTCGCCCGGAAATGCGGTGATCCGTGGCACGGTTCTGGGGAAAATTGTAGGTGCGGATCTTTTCGGAACGTTCACCGGAACCCACCTGTGCGCGACGATCCAGAGCAATCCCCTCTTCCTGTTGGCGCATCTCCTCTTCGTACAGGCGGGATTTGAGTACGGCCAGGGCCTTGTCACGATTTTTGTGCTGGGAAGACTCGTCCTGGCAGGTGACCACGATTCCCGAGGGAAAATGGGTGACGCGGATGGCGGATTCGGTTTTGTTGACGTGTTGTCCTCCGCTTCCGGAAGCCCGGTACGTGTCAATGCGGACATCCGCGGGATTAAGGGTGACTTCCACATCGCGCACTTCAGGCAGCACGGCCACGGTGGCGGTTGATGTGTGGATGCGTCCGCTGGATTCGGTTGCCGGAACCCGTTGTACGCGGTGTACCCCGCTTTCGAACTTGAGTTGACCGTATACGTCATTACCACGCAAGTGCAGAATCACTTCCTTGATGCCGCCGATGGAGGAGTAGGTGGTGGAGATGACATCGGCCTTCCAGTGGCGGCGTTCCGCCACACGGTGGTACATGCGCAACAGATCCGCGGCAAAGAGGGAGGCCTCATCACCCCCGGTGCCGGCGCGAATCTCCAGATAGACATTGCGGTGATCCGCGGCCGCGTCCCGAACCAGCAAGCGGCGGACCATGATTGTGAGTTCCGAGATTTTTTCATCCAGTCCGTCCACTTCATTACGTGCCAGTAAAGCCATCTCCGGGTCATCCTCGATTTTCGCCATTTCAAGGGCTTCGGAACGCTCTTTATCATAGCGGCGCAGATCCAGGTACAGATCGCTTACGGGTTTGATCCGGGATAACTCGCGTGAGAGGTTGCGGAAATTTTCGGAATTGGAGGTTACATCCATTTCCGCCAGGCGCTGCGTCAGGGCTTGCGCTTTTTCGTAAAGGTTGTGCAGACAAGAGAGAAGGGTGTCATTGCTCCTTGTAGCCATACTTTTTCTTGAACTTCTCGATACGGCCTTCTGTATCCACGTATTTCTGCTTGCCCGTATAGAAGGGATGACAACTGGAACAGATTTCCACTTCGATCCCTTTGACCGTGGCCCGGGTCTTGAAGGTATTGCCACAAGCACAGGTGACGGTACATTCCATATATTCGGGATGAATTTCTTTCTTCATAATGCCTCCGAAGTGGGCATTTTAGCATGATTGTCCCGATGGTGTCAACGGATCCACAACGGATGCGGTCGCGGTTGAGGCCGGATAGCGCATAGCGTATAATCGCATTGGGAGTTGAACACATGCAGACCGAAACCAGCGACATGAATACAACCGCAATCGTTCTGGCGGGCGGCAGGGGAGTCCGACTGGGCGGATCCGATCCAAAGCAGTTTCGCGAAATAGACGGGAAAGAGATGCTTCGCCACAGCGTTGAGCGCTTACTGACCCATCCCCGCATCCGGGATGTGATTCTGGTTGTACCGGAAGATCGGCTCTCACGCACCCTTGTTATGATGGATGGATTTAGTCGCGAGCGTATTCGAGTGGTAGCGGGCAAAGACACCAGGCAGGGATCATCACGCGCGGGCTTGGCGGCCGTGGTGGCGGGAAGGACCCACGTGCTGATTCACGATGCGGCGCGTCCGTGGATCGACTCCGCTCTTGTGGATCGCATCCTGGATGCCCTGAAAAGGGCGGATGCGGTAGCGCCCGCAATCGCGGTCAGCGACACATTGGTACAATTGGACCCGGAAGGAAAAGTGGCGGATTTTCCGAACCGCTCCATTTACAAGAGGATCCAGACACCTCAAGGTTTTCGTCTGAATGTGATCCGTGAGGCGCACGAGCGGGCCCGCAGAGACAACGGAGTCCTGGTCACGGATGATGCCGGGCTGGTCCATCATTACAGCCTGGCCCGGATCGCCCTGGTTGAGGGAGATGTGCGCAACATCAAGGTTACCTTTAGAGAGGATCTGGAAGCTTTTTGAATAAAGCCGGTTAAGTTGAAAAGGGGATCTATTGCCTTTTGTGAGTGATCACACAGAAGACCGCAAGGGTTTGGGGGCAAGAGGCGAGGGGCAAGGGTAGGGGCGTGAACCGCCCGAGAAAAATGCGTAAGAGAGTTGGGTAGTTGGAAAGAATGAAATGCGGTGAACCGTCAGGCCTTAAACACACAACTCAGGTGGCAGAGGGTAAGTTCATCTTCGTTGTTGAGTTCGTACTTAACCCCGGTCTTCATTTTTTCCCCGTTGATAAACGTGCCGTTAATGGCACCGGGCTCCTCTGAAATGTAGAACCGATCGTTGGTGAACTGGATCTTGGCGTGTTTGCGGGAGATGTATTTTTCCTCATCTTCCTTGGTCAGGTCGATATCGGGTGTAAAGCCGCTGGTGTAGTCGCGGCGCCCGAGAAAGGTGGTCTTATGCGTGAGTTGCACCACCCGGTTGGAACGTTGAATCACCAGGTATGCCTGGATGGCCGGATCCAGCAGGTCCTGATTGTCCTCTTCAAGCGATTCTGAGGCGGGTTGTTCGTCACTGGTGATGTCTTGTCCTTTCATCTGAAACAGGTATTCCAGAATCTTAAGGTTTTTCTCGGAAAGTTTTTTCACGATTTTCAGTGAGATCTCCCGGCTTTTCTTCATCATCTCCACCAGGGCGGAGTAGGGGATCCTTATTATGGAAGCATCTTCCATGACCTCAACGGTAAACATGGCTTCCTGGCCGTCGTTCAGGCTTTCTTCACCGAAAAAGTCTCCTTTGCCCAGGGAAATGAGGATCAGGTTGTTGCGGTTGAGTTTCAACTGAACCCGGCCCGAGTTGATGATGTAGAAGTGGTTCTGCTCATCCCCTTCGGTAAAGATGATGTCGCCTTTAGAGTAACTGTAAACAAACTGTTTAAAACCTTCCATTTTAAACCTCGGCCAAATCCCGCCTGTAGAGAAGGTTATTCTATATGAAGGCGAGAGTTATTGTCAACAGCCCCGGCGGACCGGGTGGTTGCCGGGTCTCAGATTGACATCCCCCCGGCTTGCCCCTATAATCAGCCCCATGCTGGTTGATATGGCGGATCTCGTTCAACCCCGATCACAAGAGGAAAAGTTGCTGCAGGGGCTGGATCCCAAACGCATGCCCAAACATGTGGCCATTATTATGGACGGCAACGGCCGCTGGGCCCAAAGCCGGGGTTTGAGCAGGCTGGAGGGCCACCGCAAGGGTGCCGCGACCGCGCGGCTGATCGTAGAGGCATGCGCACGCATGTCCATCCCCATACTGACGCTTTACACTTTCTCAAGTGAAAACTGGAAGCGCCCCCCACGCGAGATCAACGCCCTGATGAACATGTTGTACGAGAACCTTGAACAGAAAGCCGAACTGTTGAAGCGGCATCGTATCCGCATGCGCATGATCGGAGAACCGACACGCCTGCCGGCCAGGTTGGGTCGCAAAATAAAAGAAACAGAAGAAATGTCACGTGATTTCACTGACATGACTGTCAACCTGGCCATCAATTACGGCGGCCGCCAGGAAATACTCCAAGCTGTACGCTCCATGATAAAAGCGGGAGTGAATGCCGAGAGCGTCAGTGATGAGACTTTGAGACAGTATCTTTACACCCAGAATGACCCCGATCCGGACCTCGTGATTCGCACATCAGGTGAACAGCGGTTGTCCAATTTTCTGGTTTACCAGTCAGCGTACGCGGAATTGATTTTTGCGCGCGAATTGTGGCCCGACTTCCTAATGGGCCCCTTATTGCGTTCATTAACGGAATTTCAATCACGGCAACGCCGTTTTGGAGGCATATGAAGGAATTTGCCGCGCGCAACCTGACCGCACTGGTCTTGATTCTGTTGGCCTATGTCTGGATCCGCTTTTCCTCCGAGTTGGCATTTTCCATTGTGCTTTTCCTGTTGATCGGAGCGGCCGCATTGGAGTGGGTGCGCTTATGCCGGCCCGTCATGCACCATTTCGCCGTCACGGGTACGGCTGCCCTGCTGGTGGCGTCCAGCTTTACGTTTAAAACACCTGAACTTGCCGATACCATTTGTCTACTGGTGTTTCTTTTCGGAGCCTATTTTTTAGTGCGCATCCGCCGCACAGAGCAGTTGGCCTCGTTTGTTCGCGATTTTGCGATCCATACCGGGGTGGTGTTTTATCTTTTTATCCCGCTGTATTATCTCTTGCGGTTAAAACAACTCGGTCCCAACTACCTTTTCTTTCTGTTGGCCGTTATCGCGGTCGGCGACTCCTTTGCCTATTTCGTGGGCAGCCTTTGGGCCCGGTACGGCAAAAGGATTCCCATCTATCCCGTGGCATCACCAAAAAAATCCCTGCAGGGACTGATCGCCGCCGTTTTATTCGCCGCCGCCGCGGCAATTCCCGTTCTGGCCATTTTTCCCTTGCCGGTTGCCCAGTCCACCGCGATATGGAGCGCGGCCATTCTGGGATTGCTTTCCCAGTTGTCCGACCCCGTGGAATCACTTTTTAAACGCGCGGCGGGACGCAAGGACTCCGGATCCATCCTTCCCGGTCATGGGGGTGTACTGGATCGGGTGGACAGCTATATCTTTTGTGCCCCGGCCCTGTACGCGCTGGCGCGTTTTGTGTGGGCATAGGGGCCGGCCGTGAAAAACGTTGTGTTATTGGGATCCACCGGATCCATTGGCCGCAGGGCCCTGGAGATCCTCTCGGCTGAAAGCAACTCTCACTTCAGGGTGACGGGACTGGCCGCCGGGGAAAACATCCAACTTCTGGAGCAGCAGATCTTAAAGTTCCAGCCCCGTATTGTATCCGTGGCCAACCGGGAAGACGCGGACCGCCTGCACAGACATTTTTCCGACATGCAATTTTTTTCCGGCGCATCGGGCCTGGAGCAGCTGATTCATGCAGCGGACCCGGAGGTGGTGATATCGGCAATCAGCGGCACTGTATCGCTGGCCGCCAACCTGGCGGCTTTGCAAAAGGGCGTTCGCCTTTGCCTGGCCAACAAGGAAACCCTGGTTGCGGCCGGAGCCCTGGTTCAAGAGGCTTTAAACCGCTATGATGGAGAATTGATTCCCGTTGACAGTGAACACTCCGCCGTATTTCAATGTCTTCAAGGACAAACGCGTGAATCCGTATCGCGAATCCTGCTGACTGCCTCAGGCGGGCCTTTTTTTCGTCGCTCCCGCGCGGAGTTGGTGAACGTCTCGCTTGAGATGGCCTTGAACCATCCCACCTGGACCATGGGGCGCAAGATAACCATTGATTCAGCTACGTTGATGAACAAGGCCCTGGAATTGATCGAGGCCGCTTTCCTGTTTCAAATCGGGGAGGATCGGATCGGAGTGTTGATCCATCCTCAAAGCGTGGTCCACTCCATGGTGGAATTCTATGACGGCTCGATCCTGGCCCAGTTGGGCATTGCCGATATGGGAATCCCCATTCACTACGCTTTGAATTATCCGCAAAGAAGTTTCCTGGACGTTGAGTCCCTGCGCATGGAACGGCTGGGCAATCTGGAATTCTTTGCGGAAGATTCCATGGACGTCCCCTCATTGTCACTGGCGCGTTCCGTGCTCAGGACGGGAAAAAGTGCGGGTGCGGTTCTAAACGCGGCAAATGAAGAAGCGGTGGAAGCGTTTATCGAAAGACGGATTTCCTTTGTGGAAATATTCAGTATGGTTGAAGAGGTCCTTTCCCGGTCATGTTTCCACCCCATTCGTACCTTACAGGACGTGACCGCAGCCATTGATGCGACGCGCGCACAATGCCGGGAATGGTTGCAGCGAAAATTTCGGAGCTGATTCATGAGCATTCTATACCAAGTGTTTGCGTTTTTACTGATGTTCGGCATTATCGTGTTGGTCCACGAGTTCGGTCATTTCACCGCCGCCCGCCTCATGGGGGTGCGCGTGGAAACCTTTTCGTTCGGTTTCGGCAAACGCTTGCTGGGACGCAGGATGGGCAAGGGGGGTACGGAATTCCGCCTCAGCGCCATTCCCCTGGGCGGGTATGTCAAAATGGCGGGTGAAGAGAGTTACGATCCCGCGGATTTAAAAGCAGATGAATTTTATGCCAAGAACCGGGGTCAACGGATTTTCATCCTGTTAATGGGACCGGCCATGAACATCCTGCTTGCGTTTGTGATTCTGGCGGTGATTTTTATGGCTGGAGTCAACGTGGAGCGATACCACCAGGACCCGCCGGTTATCGACTACGTGCAATCGTCATCCCCGGCTGCAAATGCCGGACTGAAAGCCGGAGACCGCATTCTGGCGATGGATGGGCGTGAAATCAAAAACTGGCAGGATCTGGAATACGCCATTGGCGCCAACCCGGATCAAACCGTTGCCGTAAAGTACCTGCGTGACCAACAAGTCGTTGAGACCCGGATGCGGATTTCTTCTTTTACGGAGTATTCCCTGGGCTACGCTGGTCTGCATCCTGAGTTTCGAACCCTGATTGAAAACGTGGAACCGGGAAGCCCGGCGCAACGGGCCGGCATCCGTGCCGAAGACCGCATTCTGGCGGTGGATAACCAGTCCGTCAACTACTTTGAATTGCCGCAACTCATTCAACAGGCGGGCGATTCACCGCTCCACTTAGATATCCAGCGGGGTCAGGAACAATTAAAGATAAAGGTGACGCCTGAGAAAGCCAGGGATGAGGAACGATATCGCATCGGCATTGCCATGAAACCGTTTGCGCCATCGGTCAAGCGATATTTCGGGCCATTGGCGGCCACGGCACGCTCAGCCAAAGAGTTGGTGCGGCTGACTACCCTGACATTTGACGCGTTCCGCAAAATGATTGTCGGCCGCCTTTCCCCCAAAAACCTTTCCGGCCCCATTGAGATTGCGCGTTTTTCCAGCCGCGCGCTGTCATCGGGGTTGTCCAGTTTTTTCATGCTGGTGGCCTTCATTTCATTGCAACTGGGAATCATCAATCTGTTTCCCATTCCCGCCCTGGACGGAGGCCATTTAATGATCTTTTCCCTGGAAGCGATTTTGCGCCGGGATTTCAGCATGCGCCTGAAAGAAGGATTGATCACGGGCGGATTCATCCTTTTGATCGCCTTAATGGTTTTCGTGATCCTGAATGATATAGCCAAGGCGTTGCCCAACGGATGGGATTCTTTGCTGCCGTTTTAAGCATAGGGCGGTTGTAACTCCGGATAGCATGTGCTACATTGAATCCATGTCCGGGATCCGTTTCGGCACTGATGGAAGGCGGGGTCGGGGGATTCTTGGCTGAAAAAGGCGCTTTTATTCGTTCCAAGGCCTTCCTGTTGCTCCTGACCCTGTTGCTGTTTATCTTGATCCTGACTTTCTTTTTTGGTGACAGCGGTATTATAGAGATTGTTCAGGCGCAAAAACGTATCGAGGAACTGGAAAAACGCATTGTTGTACTGGAGAAGCGACGAAACGAACTACAGAGCGAAATCGAGCAACTGCGCCGCGATCCACGCTCGCTTGAAGCCGTGGCGCGTGAAAAACTCTGGCTGATGAAAAAGGATGAAAAAGTAATCGTGGTCATACCCGAGAAAGAATCCCGAAAGCGCAATCATGACGGTTCAGGCAAAGAGGTGGAAAAATGACGGCATTCTGGCAGTGGTGGCAACAGATTCCGCATCAAATCGACCCGGTGCTGGTCAGCATCGGGAGTTTCGAGGTCCGTTATTACGGTTTGATGTATCTGGCGGCGTTTGCTGTTTCCTGGCTGGTGATGCGATACCGGGTAAGGCGGGGAGAGGTTGGTGTATCGATGCCCGAGGTAAACGACTACATGTTCTGGGCGATTCTGGCGGTTTTAATCGGGGGCCGCCTGGGATATGTTTTATTTTATGACCTGAATTACTTCCTGGCCCACCCCCTGGCCATTATCCTGCCCTTTTCCACCGAACAGGGAATCCATTTCACCGGTTTCCGGGGCATGTCTTTTCATGGCGGCGCCCTGGCCGTGGCCCTGGTTACATTCTGGTTTTGCCGCAAGCGGGGAAAAAGCCTGCTCTCTTTTGGTGACCTGCTGGCCAGCAGTGTTCCCCTGGGCTACACATTCGGCCGCCTGGGCAATTTCCTGAACGGAGAGCTTTACGGTCGCGTAACGCAAATGCCCTGGGGTATGTCTTTTCCCGAAGCGCCGGGATCGGCGTTGCGCCATCCGTCGCAATTGTATGAAGCCTTTTTCGAAGGCATTCTGTTGTTTTTACTGATCTGGTGGTTGCGCCGTCGCGTGAACCGCCCGGGGCGACTATTGGGAGTTTATCTGGTTGGTTACGCTGTTTTTCGTTTTCTGATTGAGTTCCTGCGCGAACCAGACGCCCACCTCGGTTTTGTGCTGGGGTCGCTTACCATGGGCCAGGTGCTTTGCCTGGTGATGGCAGTCATGGGATTCTTTTTGATACTGTTGCCGCGAAGGCCGGAAAGAAAGCGAAAGGCATGAAAAGCGCTTAAGTGATTCCAAGATCCCGCAGCAGTTCCAGGCCTTCTCCGCGGCGCAGAATCCGCGGGGGAGATACCGTTAGATCCAGGATAGAGGAACCGCGCGATGGGGGCAGGCGCCCGGCATCGATCAACAGGTCGATCTCGGGAAACTGACCCAGGATCTCTGCGGGGTCCGAAAGCGGCGGGGAGCCGGATCGATTGACGGATGTGGAGATCAGGGGGATGCGGATTTCCGCCAGCGCTTTTCGGGGAAACGGATGGGCGGGGATGCGAAGACCGATGGTGTCGGCACCGTGAAGCAGATTCCGATTGAGGCCGGGGTTGGCCGGCAGGATCATGGTATAGGGTCCGGGGAAAACACGTCCGGCATTTCGGCCAAGCCATGAAGGCAGAGCGGAAGACAGTTCTGTGAGTGCGTGCATGTCCCAAACCGCAACGGAATAGGATTTATGGGCGCGCGCCTTAATGCAGCCGATGCGGCGATGCAGGTCAAGATTGCGAAAATCTCCTCCCATGCCGTACAAGGTGTCGGTGGGATAGACCACCAACCCGCCCCCTTCCAGCAAGCGCTGCAAGCGGCGGCGCCAGTTGGATGAGTTCAGTCGCGAAAGCGGCCATACCCGGTTCTGGTGCAAAGGGGGAGGCGGCGTCATTGAAACCTATTGAAATTGCACGCGGAAAGGCATGATGGCCGCGGGAAAACTGCGCTTGAACTTTTGCAGCAGGGCTTTCAGCTTCGGGTTTTCCATCGCACTGACCCCGGCGGTCATTCCGATCAACACGTCCAGGAGGGACTTGCGCCGGGGAAGAATCAGCAGTCCGGCGGGATCTTTATCGCTAAAGCCGGCCAGGCTGCGGGCTGCGGCAAGGGCGTCCAGCAAGCCGCCGCATTGATCCACCAGGCCGAGCTCAAGGGCCCGGGAACCAGACCACACACGGCCGGCGGCAGCCGCTTCGGTTCGTTCCCTGGTTAAGTTGCGACTCTCGGATACCAGATTGACAAAACGATCATAGGTGCGTTGCAGCAGTGATTGAAAGCGCCGGCGCTCCGCAGGGGTAAAGGGGCGGATATCTGAGAACATACCCGCGAAATCACCGCTTTCCACCAGTTCTTTTCTCAAGCCGATTTTGTCGTAGAACCCTCGATTGATGAACTTTCCTCCCAACACCCCGATGGATCCGGTCAGTGTCGTGTTCAGGCATACAATGAGCCTCGCGGGCGTGGACAGCCAGTAGCCTCCGGATGCGGCCAAGGGGCCCATGCTGATCACCAGGGGTTTCTGCTTGTCCAGTAACTCCAATTCGCGGCGGATTGATTCGGAAGCCGTAGCTGAGCCTCCCGGACTGTCGATGCGCAGCACGACCGCTTTGATATCATCTCGGCGTCGAAGGGAGCGGATCTGGGCGCTTAGGTCATCAGATCCCAGTACCGAGTCACCAAACATGGAGGGGCCGCCGCTGCCACCCGCATGGATTTCACCTCCGGCAAACAAAAGGGCGATGCGGGGGGGGCCGGGGAAAGGGTTGGGCCGTGAAGTTTGCACGTATTTAGAGAAAGCCAGCCGTTTCAGGCTGGAACCGTCCTTGAAAAAAATATCATCCGCATAACCAATGGAATCGAGCAACCCTTCTTTTTGATAGGTTTGGTTCGACATAGACAAATCATCGATCAGCGACCTGACTTTTCCTGCCTCCATTTCGCGGTTATGCGCAATGGTCCGGATGACATGATCGGTGATATCCTGAAGCAAAGTAGTGAGCGATTCCTTGTGTTCCGGGCTCATGCCGTCGCGGGTGTAGATGCTGGCGCCGGTTTTGTGTTCACCGATGTGATAGAATTCCGCTTCAATGCCCAACTTGTCCAGAGTGCCCCGAAGGAACAGGGCTTCAGAGGCGAAGTGTTTAAGGAAAAGGTCGGACCCGGGCATGGCCGTGATGGACTGGGCATGGGAAGCCAGCACGTATTCATTCAGCCCCCCATCCTCAATAAATGCGTGCACGGGCTTGCCCGATTCACGAAAATCACGGATCAGGAACCCCAGTTCTTCAACAGCGGCTGGGCCGGCATGGATCCAGGAGATTTTCAGCAAAAGCCCTTGAATGCGCTTATCCGTCTTGGCACGTTGCAGGTGAAAAAAGACATCTTTTATCGTGGTTTTGTGCGCGACAGGGGATGTTTCCAGGTCGCAGACGCGACCGGAAAGGGGTAGAACCAACAGGGCATTTTCCGGGATCTCCGGTTCACGGGTGAACTGCATATAGATATATCCCCCAATAAGGGCGATTGCGGCAAATATCAGGACCAGCACGAGTATCAGGATCAAAACGCCTCGTTTCATGTAATCTCCTTCGAAGCCGAAAACCAGCCCCGGCGGCTGCGGATTGGTCACACTCCGGAGCCGATTTACCGGGCCGGGTTTTCGGGTTCTGTTTACAAAGGATTATACTTGGAATTCCCGCGAAAGGTTTTTTGTCCTTTTTTAAAGAAAGACGCGGTTTTGTCGGAACCTACACGGCGAAAACTTCGTAAAAAAGCATACAGGCATATACAGGTATTGACAACGACTGAGCCATTATATAGAATTTACCGTTAGTTAAATATTTTTACCGTGAGTAAAACTATATGAAGGAAGCAGTGCGTGCGTTTATATTGTCCCGGGCCCGGGATGTGTTCCAGGAAAAAGGGTTCGCCAACGCCACCGTGGATGATATCGCGGCCGCGGCGGGGGTTTCCAAGCCCACATTGTACAACTATTTTTCGGGAAAACAGGGCATATTCATGGCTGTTCTCGAAGACCTACACGCCCGGGTTGCTGAGTTGATTCGACCCCATATCGGTAATTTCCGGGAAGATTTCCCGCTGAGGCTGCGCAAAATGTCGGTTGAAGTTGCAAAAAATTTTTTTCGTCAACAGGGCCTGGTGCGCATCATGTTGTCGGAGCGTCGTTTGATTGTGGAACTGTTTGACCAGTGCGGCAAGAATGATAATGGGAGCAAGCCGCCTTTCTGGCAGGGAGAAACCTATCTGGCCTTTGTCGCCTTTTTTCAGTTCGCTGTGGAGGCCGGTGAACTGAATCGGTGCTGCAAACCGGAGCTTCTGGCCTCGATCTATATCGGCATGATGACCCAAATCAACTTGAACCAAATGTTTCATACCTGGAGTGAGAATGAGTACATGAATGCGGTCCAAACCGCAGTTGATGTTTTATGCAATGGTTTGCTCAATAAAATACAATGATTCCGCGAAACAGCTAAAGTGATGGATGATTCAGGCAATTGAGGAGGTACTAATGAAACGATGGTTGTGGCTCTTGATCTTAGTGGGAATTCTCGCCGGTCCGGTCGCCGCCGGCGACGGAACCAGGGAATTGACATTGGACCAGGCTCTCAAAATGGCCCTGGAGAACAATACCGGGTTTGAGATTCAGCGTCAGGAAGTGCGCATGGCCAAATTCCGTTTGCGCCAGAACCTGGGTTTTCTTCCGAAAGTGAACTTGTCCGGGGCAAAGAACCTGGACGAAAAACTGATGGTACTGGAAATGCCCTCCATGGTTCCCGGTGGGGAGCCCACCGAGGTTACTCTGGACTTTACCATGGATTACGAGTTCACCTTTCAGATCGTGCAACCCGTATTTACCGGAGGCAAGATCTGGCATACATTCCGGAACGCGCGCCTGGATGTGGAAATGTCCCAGGAGAAAGTAAAGGCCGGGCGGGATGAACTGGTGGTGAATGTCACCAAGACGTTTCACAACCTGCTGGTGCTGAACGAGTTGGAAAAAGCCCACCGGGAAGCACGAAAATTGGCGCAACGGAACTTGAAAAACGTTTCGGTCAGAAATGAGCTGGGAATGGCCTCAAGATATGACCTGTTGCGCGCGCAACTCAATCTCCGCGCCACGGAGCCGGACCTGCTCAATGTGCGCAAATTGATCCGCCTTACGCGGGAAAATCTGAGGCATGTCGTGGGCCTTGCACCGGGAACCGAAGTACGGGCAACGGGAAAATTGAGTTTTCAACAGATCAACGTGGACCAGGCGGAGTTGATCCGGGCGGCTTTGCAAAACCGCTCGGAAATCCGTCAACTGGAATTGGAGCGCCGCAAGGCGGCCAATCTGCTGAAGATTGCCTATGCCGCCTATTTGCCAGACCTCTCCATTGTGGCTCAGTACAACTACCGTTCCAATGCCTTCCGCTTTGTCGAGGGAAACTGGAATGATTATTACACCATCAACCTTTCAATCAGCCTGCCGATTTTCACGGGCTTGAAAAGAAGTGGTCAAGTGGGGGAATTGCGGGTGCTGAACAAGACCCTGCGCATGCAGGCAGAAGAACTGGATGAAGCCACCCGCATTCAGATCCAGAACCTGTGCTTGACCCTGGAGCAGGAATACCAGAATATCCTCAGCGCGGAAAAAAGTGTGGAAACCGCACAGGAGGGTGTGCGTATTGCTGAGTTGAATTATGAAGAGGGGATGATTACGATCCTGGAACTGAATGCGTCATACAACAGCCTGACCCAGGCGAAAGTCGCCCGCTTGCAGGCAATGTACAATTACACGGTTGCGGCCACTGAACTGGAAAAACTGACGGGAGTCAGTCTCAAGGGAGGAGAGCAATGAAAAAACGCATGATAGTGGTTGTGGCCGCGGCGCTGTTGGCCGCGGCCTGCGGTCCGGATAAGCAGGAGCAGACGGGACCGGAGAAACTGGCCATCAACGTGGCGGTGGCTCCGGTGCAGAAAGGTGTGTTCACCCGGGTCCTGAACTATACGGGAACGGTGATGCCCTGGAAGCAGGCCGGCATTATTCCCGATGTGTCCGGACGGGTGGAACGCATCCTGGTCAAACAGGGCGATACGGTTCGGCGCGGCCAACTTTTGGCGGAGCTGGATACGACCAGCCTGGAACTGCAGCGGAAGCAGGCAGTCGCCGCCGCGGCCATAGCTGGTGCGGCATTGAAAGATGCCCGCGTCAATGCCGAGCGCATGCGCAAACTGCATGAACGCAACGCCGTTTCCAGCATGCAGTTGGAAAAAGCTGAACTGGCCCTGGAATCCGCATTGACCCAGAAACAGAGCGCAGAGGCAAATTTGAACCTGGTGCGGCACCACCTGAAATCGGCCCGTATGAGCGCGCCTTTTGACGGCATCATCACCGCCCGTCACCTGGATGAGGGCGACATGATCAATCCTCAGATGGGAGGGGGTTTCGGTGTATTGACCCTCATGGATCTGAGCCGTGTCAAAGTGAAAATCGACGTTGTGGCCGAAGATATCGAGAAGATCTCTGTGGGCATGCCCTGTTCAGTGAAAGTGAGTACGCTGGCAGACCGCATGTTTACCGGAACGATTTACACCAAAACCCTGGCCGCGGACACGGCTTCCAAGACCTTTCAGGTAGAGGTGCGTGTCGAAAATCCGGACATGGCGATCAAGGCGGGGGTATTCGCCGCCGTCGCCATTGAAGTGGAAAAAATCGAAAACGTTTTCATGTTACCCCTGTCGGCGCTGATCGGCGAAGACCGGGTGGTTGTGTACGACAACGGCTTTGCCCGCCTCACCCGCATCCAGGTCGGGCTACGTAACGAGACCTATTTCGAGGTACTCGGAGGCTTGGAGCCCGGCGCCCAGGTGGTTGTGGACGGTAACTACGATTTAACTGACGGAGCGCCGATCCGTATTTCCGGAGAAAAGCCATGAAGATCGTTGAATTCTCATTGCGCCACAGGGTCACGGTAACCATGGTGGTGGCGGTGATCCTGATTTTCGGCTATATGGCTTTTTCCGGACTGGGTCTCGATATGCTGCCGGATATCGACAGCCCCTACGTTTCGGTGGTGACTTCTTATTCCGGGGTATCTTCGGAAGATATCGAGGAAAGCGTCACCCGTCCGATGGAACAATGGATCGCCACGGTCAGCAACGTCAAGCAATTGAACTCGATATCGCAGGAAGGGATTTCCACCATCATGGTGGAGTTTGAATCGGGAACAAACCTGGATTTTGCCGCCCAGGATATCCGTGACCGCATCGGCCAGTTTCAGCGATACCTGCCCACGGATGCCGGTCAACCCATGGTGGTGAAGTTTAATTTCGCCGATATGCCCATCCTGATGTATGGCATTACCGGAGGCAAACGCGACCTGATTGACCTGAAGGATTACATCGATGAGGAGGTTGCCACGCGCCTGGAAAGGCTGGACGGAGTGGCTTCGGTAGTGGTGTTTTCTCCGGAAGAGATGGAAGTACTGGTCAACGTGGAAAAGGGTAAGCTCGAATCCCGCAGGTTGTCCATCACCCAGGTAGTGGCTGCCATCCAGGCGTCCAATATCAACCTGCCATCCGGCTATATCGATGAACGTCACGGTGAATATCTCATCCGCACCCTGGGTGAGTTCAAAAGGGTTGAAGAGATCGGCGGGGTGATGGTGGGTGCCGGACGCCGCGGTGAACCGGTATTCCTGCGAGATATCGCTACGGTAAAAGAGACCCACAAGGAGATCCGCAACCTGGCACGCGTGCAGGGCACCAAAGGCGTTCACGCCATTGTTACAAAAAGCTCCGGCGCCAACACCGTGCTTGTGGCCAGGCGTGTCAAGCAGGCCCTTGAAGAGATCAAGCCCACGCTGGATCCGGACCTGAAATTTTCCATCGGCATGGATTTTTCCGATATCATCGAGCGCATGGTCAGCAAGAGTGCCAATACGGTTGTTGTGGGCGGCATCCTGGCCATGTTGCTGATCTTTCTTTTCCTGCGCAATCTGCGGCCCACCATCGCCATCGGCATCGCCATTCCCCTTTCCGTAATCGTTACCTTTATCGCCCTGTACCTGTCCGGGTTCACCCTGAATCTGATCACACTGGGCGGCCTGGCTGTGGGGGTGGGCATGCTGGTGGACAACGCCGTGGTGGTGATTGAAAACATCTTCCGTCACCTTGAAGCCGGGAAGTCTCCCTTTGATTCGGCCCGCATCGGCACCTCGGAAGTGGGCACTGCCATCATCGCCTCCACCCTGACCACCATCGCCGTGTTTTTCCCCATGGCGCTTTCGCAAGGCATGTCGGGGGAAATGTCGCGGGAACTGGCCGTGGCGGTGTCTTTTTCTCTGCTGGCATCACTCTTTGTGGCCCTGACCATTATCCCGTTGTTGGCTTCATGGCTGTTTAAAACCGGCCATGGCACCGGCAGCAAAACCGTTGACCTGGGCCGCAAACACTTTGCCAAGGCCAGGGAATGGTACCGCGTCCGGTTGCGCTGGGCCCTGGGCCGCCGGCGCATTGTGGTTGTTTCCACCGTGATTCTGCTCGCGTTGTCTATTGTTCTAGCGGCAAATCTCGGCGGTGAGTTCATGCCCCAGAGTGATCAGAATATGATTCTGCTCAAAGTCAGTATGCCCGTCGGCACGAACCTTGCCGAGACCGATCGCGTGATCCGGTACGTGGAATCACAGGCCATCAAGGATTCGAATGTGATCTCCACCATGGTCCAGGTCGGGGCGGATGACAGTGAGAGCGGCGGCGCCTCGGAAATGAGCGCTGCAGGTTCACACGAAGCGATCTTATTTGCTTTCCTGAAGACCAGCAGTGAACGGGATATTTCGGACCAACAGATCCTGGAGGAGTGGCGGCGTCATTTCCCGGACCTGGAAAAAGGCCGCGTGCAATCGATCAACATGGGCTCCGCCATGATGGGCACTTCAACCAGCCCCATTGAGTTTGCCTTTTTCGGGCGTGATCTGGATGTTCTGGATTCCCTGACCCATCGTGTGGCCGATGCCATTAAAAATGTCGAAGGGATTCGCGACGTGCAGACCAGTATGGAGGAACGCAAACCCGAGATGCGCTTGTTGCTCAGAAAAGAAGAACTGTCACGCCTGGGCCTGACGCCTTTCGATGTTTCCAGCCAGGTACGCGCCATGACCATTGGCACCGTGGCCAGTCGCATGCACCTGAAAGGCGAGGAACGCGATATCCGCGTACGCATTCGTAAACACGACCGGGCCACAGTAGACAACTTGCGCGGTTTGCCCATCATGACCCCCGCGGGCGGCAAAGTCTACCTGGGCCAAGTGGCCGATTTCGTACGTTCTACCGGCCCTGTGCGCATCAACCGCGAGAACCAGGTACGCAAAGTCAGTGTTACCGCCAACTACGTTGACCGGGATCTGACCCGGGTGGTAGGCGACATCATGGCAGCGGCCGGTCCCATTATCGGCAACCTGCCGGAAGGCTATTTTTCAGAGATGGGCGGCCAGTTCAAGGATATGAAAGAAGCGTTTTCCACCATGCTGCTGGCCCTGTTGCTGGCCGTGGTGCTGGTGTATGCGGTCATGGCGTCCCAGTTCGAGAACTTCAAGTACCCCTTTATCATCATGTTTACCATTCCGCTGGCGTTTATCGGAACCGCCGTGCTGTTGGCCCTTACCGGAAAAAACGTCAACCTGCCTTCCATCATGGGCTTTGTAATGCTGGCCGGCATCGTGGTCAACAACGGCATCGTGATGGTAGACTACATCAATCAATTGATCCGCGAAGGCGCAGATACGTTGGAATCCGTCATCGAGGGAGCGGTGGTGCGGTTGCGCCCCATTCTCATTACCGCCCTGTCGACCATCCTGGGCATGCTGCCCATGGCCCTGTCCACAAGCGAAGGCTCAGCCATGCGTTCGCCCATGGCCATCGCCCTGATCGGCGGGCTGCTGGCATCGACCCTGCTCACCCTGTTCGTGGTTCCCATCCTCTACACCTACTTCTCCCGCGTGCCCAAAAAAGAAATCAACGTCCTGAAAAGCTGAGTAAACAAGCGCGGTCGAGGTATGGGTTCTCCCATACCTCGATCGGCCGGGCTGGATGTACCGTTTGACATGATCCGGATGGTACCGTAGAATATGGTCTGATATGAAACGTTTTGTCAGTCGCACTCTGCTCGAAACGCTCTTGATCCTTGTTGCCGGCCTGGTGGTCGCCCTGGTGGTCAACGCCCTGCGCAATCAGGGCTTGCCCTTGGCCACCGCCTATCAGCCGCAGCCTGAGGTTGAGCAAGCCGTTTTGCGCGATATCTCAAGGATCGACCTGGATACCCTGAAAGCGTTGATGGAAGCGGACATGGTGCTGCTGGTGGATGCCAGGGAAGAATCGGCTTACCGGATTGGACACATCCCCGGAGCGCGGAACCTGCCGCTCAGCCGCAAAGAGTCCGCTTACGATGAGTTTCAGGATGAACTGAATGCCGGTCTCACCGTAGTGACGTATTGCATCGACCCGGAGTGCCTGGATTCGGCTTTTCTGGCTTCCTGGCTGCAAGACAGGGGGATACACGACGTAATGGTCTATGATGGCGGGATCGAGGGCTGGCGCGCCGCTGGAAACAGGATTGAACTCCCGGGAGGCATGAAGTGACAACCCGAACATGGAAATGGACCCTGATGGTATGCCGCCTGCTTCTGGGAGGTGTTTTTATCTACGCCAGCCTGGACAAGATCGCACATCCCGCCGCTTTCGCCGACATTCTATACAATTACCAGCTGATTCCCGCCTGGATGATCCACCCCCTGGCTGTCTGGCTGCCTTGGCTGGAACTCTTGGCGGGGATATTCCTGATTGCCGGTGTGTTTGCTCAAGGCGCCGCGTTGCTGTTGGGCGGCCTCTTGCTGGTTTTTGTCGCCGCGCTGGGAATTAACCTGCTTCGCGGCTTGAGCATTGATTGCGGCTGTTTTACCACCACGGCTGGCACGCACACTGGCGGAATGATCGAGCTGATTGTTCGCGACCTGCTGCTCCTGATCCCCGCCTTGCTGATTATTCGCCGGGGATTGCCGCGTGTTGGGCAACGCGGGGAATAATCCCTTCTTCCGGTTTACTCTTCTGCTTGAATCTGGTATAATTCAGCGGTTGGAACACGGTTTCCCCCTCTTCCCCCCATTCGGAGAATTGATCTTTTGAATCGTTTTCCCGTGGCGGCTGAATCGAGTTTCAAGCAACAGGGCTGGACCAGGAGAAAAACATAAATGGACACACCCAGGATACAGAAGATCCGCAATATCGGTATTGTCGCCCATATCGACGCCGGCAAGACCACCACCACGGAGCGCATGCTCTTTTTTACGGGGCGCACGCGCAAGATGGGGGAGGTCCATGACGGGCAGGCGGTGATGGATTTCATGAAGCAGGAACAGGAACGTGGAATCACGATTTCATCCGCGGCCATCACGACTTTCTGGAACGACCACACCATCAACATCATCGATACGCCGGGGCACATCGATTTTACCCTGGAAGTGGAACGGTCCCTGCGCGTGCTGGATGGCATTATCATGGTGTTCTGCGGCGTGGGCGGAGTGGAACCCCAGAGCGAGACGGTATGGCACCAGGCGGATCGCTACAAGGTGCCCCGCATCGCCTTTGTCAACAAGATGGACCGGCAGGGTGCTGACCTGCTGCAAACCATCGACATGATGAACGAAATGCTGGGTGCCAACGCCATTGCTTTCCAGCTCCCCATGGGCAGTGAGCTCGATTTTTACGGCATCATCGATCTGGTAAGCCTCACGGCGCATGAATACTCCGGTCTTGAACGCCACGAGGTGCCGATACCTGAGACATATCGGGAAACCGCGTTCAAGATGAGAGAACGGTTGGTGGAAACCCTGGCCGATTTCAGCGATGCGCTCATGGAAAAATTTCTCAACGAGGAGGAAATCGCAGCGGAAGATATTCGTGCCGCCGCTCGGCACGCGGTGCTGAACCTGTTGATTACTCCGGTTTTCTGCGGATCCGCTTTTAAAAACAAGGGAATCCAGCTTTTACTGGATGCTTTGGTGGACTACCTGCCCTCTCCCATTGACCGGGGCATCATCCTGGGTCATGATCCGGTGGACCCGGTCAAGACGTTAAGTCGCAAGCCCGCATCCAACCGGCCTTTCTCGGCCCTGGCGTTTAAAATCATCAACGACAACTTCGTGGGTCAACAGACCTTTATCCGTGTCTATTCGGGTGAATTGAAAGCGGGATCCTACGTCTACAACTCAACCACGGCCAAGCGGGAAAGAGTGGGGCGTATCATGCGCATTCACGCCAGCAAGCGTGAAGATGTCGAGGTCCTGGGCGCAGGATCGATCGGCGCCCTGATCGGCATGAAGTCCACCATGACGGGCAACACCTTGTGCAGTGAGGACCATCCCATCCTGTTGGAGGCCATTCATACGCCCGACACCGTGCTGGATATGAAAATCGAGCCGGTTACTCAGAAGGACCGCGATCGCATGGCCGTGGCCCTGAACAAGATGTCCATGGAAGACCCTTCGTTCCGCGTGCGCTTTGATGATGAAACCGGGGAAAGCGTGGTTTCCGGCATGGGGGAGTTGCACCTGGAGGTCGTTGTGGATCGCCTGCGCACGGAGCACAAGGTTGACGTGGAAGTGGGAGAACCCGCGGTGGCTTTCCGGGAAACCATTACCCGCGAAGTCAGCCACGCACACAAGTTTAAAAAGCAGACCGGCGGGCACGGTCAATATGCCCACGTGGAATTCCGGCTTGAGCCCAAAGAAGAGGGCGGACTGGAATTCGTGGACCATGTCAAGGGCGGCAATATCCCCCGGGAATACATTCCGGCGGTGGAACGCGCTTTTGTGGATACAATGGCCAAAGGACTGCTGGCCGGATATCCCATGGTGAATGTGCGTTTTGTTCTCACAGACGGGTCGTACCACGCTGTGGACTCCAGCGAGATGGCGTTTCGCGCATGTACCCAGCAGGCATTGAAGCAGGCGGTAAAAAAGGCCGGCGCCCAATTGTTGGAGCCGATGATGAAAATCGAAATAAACACCCCGGATGAATTCATGGGCGATATCATTGGTGACATCAACCGTCGTCGCGGACGCATCGACAACATGCGCCGTTACCGCAAGGGTTCACAGAAATTGTCGGGCAGGGTTCCCTTGATGGAGATGTTCGGGTATGCCTCCGTACTGCGGACTTTGTCAAGTGGGCGGGCCAACTATTCCATGGAGTTTCTGAACTACAATCCCTTGCCGCGCACCATAGAGGAAAAGATCCTGGAAGAGAAAAGGGCACGTGACCGCCGCGACCTGCATTGAAAAGTTTTTAAAGTTTTTTCTTTCGACTTTCAACTTTTCACTCGTATTTCTTCTCCAACCCTCCAACTTTCCAACTCATCATCATTGAGCCCTCACGTCAACATTGATACAATCTAATTCGTATCGCGATCTAAAGGTTTTACACAGGATGACTTCTTGATAAACATTACGGATAACGCGAATCTTCCCATTCGGCCAAAATTGTCCATGCTGATTACCGATCTGGATGGTACGTTGTTGCCCCGCGATCAGCGGTTCCATGACCGGGACATTCAAGTCTTGAATGAATTGGGGCGCATGGGGATCAAACGCGTCATTGCCACCGGGCGAAATCTCCACTCTTTGCGCAAAGTGGTACCCACTGATTTCCCCGTGGATCACATTGTGTTTTCATCCGGAGCGGGAATCATGGATTGGCCGCAACAGCGGCTGATTTACCAGGCCGGTATGGCGTTGGGGCGTACAAAAGAAATCATGCAGGTTCTGGATCGGCGGCGCTGGAATCACATGATTCATCGCCGTGTGCCCCACAACCACTGGTTCTGGTACCGCAGATTTATGAATGAAAAAAGCGATTTTTCACTGCGCTTGCGTCGCTATCGGGGCTTCGCCTGCATGCGTCCGCAGAGTCTGAACGGATTGGGGGTGGGCGTATCGCAGTTCATTGTGATCATGCCGCCGCTGCGAAACCGCCTGAACCGGCTGCGTTGCATTCTGGGCTCCCGTTGTCATGTGATCCGTGCCACCTCGCCGTTGGACAACCGCTCCATGTGGATCGAACTCATGCCCCGGGGCGTATCCAAAGCATCCGGCATAGAAGAGTTGTGTCGGCGATTGGGGATTACACGCAAAGCCACTGCCGCTCTGGGCAATGATTACAATGATTTGGACATGTTGCGGAGCATGGGCAGCGCGGCGGTGACATGGGATGCACCCGAGGAAATGCATCGGGAGTTTCCCGCGGTTGGCGCCGGCCGGGAGGGCATCCTGAATGCCTTTCTCTGCGACATCAACCATCCGCGAAGCGGGAACGGGCTTTAGCGAATGCGGGTGGGGGGCAATCCCCAATCGCGCAGGTGGCTGCGGATATGGAACAGGGTCTGTTCGTGCATTCGCGCGGATTCCAAAGTCGAGTCCAATGGGGACGCGAAGGCCATAAAGATGGTGCGCTGCGGATGCAGTTTGCCCAGCGGTCGTATCAGCAAGCCGTTGCCCCAAAAATCGGTCTTTAATGCCAGGGGAATCAGGGGGACTCCGGCACTGCGTGCCAGTTTGACTCCCAATGTGTTGAATTGCCGGGAATCAAAAGCCCGCGAACGTGTTCCCTGCGGAAAAAGAACGATGGAAATGCCGTTTTTCAATTTCTGTTTGCCGTCACGCAACACTGAGATCAGGTCGGCGCGGGCATTGCGTCGCGTCACTACCACGGGGTCTCGCGAGCGCATGATGGGGCCGAAAAAAGGGCCTTTAACCAGTGATTCCTTAACCACGAAGGTGACCGGCATGAACAAGTGAATGAATCCGGGCAGGACCATGGTTTCCAGTGTACTCATGTGGTTGGAAACAAACACGGCGGGGCCGGAGCGTTCACGCAGGTAATTCAGCCCGGTCACAACGAAACGGCCGCCGCAGTGTTCAATGCGGCGAATCACATCCAGTGAACGTGCGGGAAAGTAACCCGTACCGGCGGCGCCGCGGCGCACGTCACGGCGGTAACGAAAGATCAGCCGCATGTACCAGGGATAAAAACAAAGACTGGGAAAGCGGGGAGCAACGGTTTGCGGGCTGGTGTAGGCATCCATATATCGAAACGGGTTTTTCATGTTGGCTTTCAACGTGATTATACCCATTCAAAGCCGAAGAGACAATCAGAAGCACCGGGAACGGACCATTTGCTTGAAAATGAAGCCGGCTGAAAGCCGTAAACGAGGTATTCCCGACTATTGCAATTGACGGGTTTTCCGGTTACAATGCCTCTTTGCGGAGAGGTGTCCGAGTGGCTGAAGGAGCACGCTTGGAAAGCGTGTGTGCTGGAGACGGTACCGTGGGTTCGAATCCCACCCTCTCCGTTGCGCTCTATGTCATTCTTGAGATCCAGGAGCCTGGCGGTGCCGTGCCTTGAACCGTGTCAGGCCCGAGAGGGAGCAGCACTAAGGGGAATCCGGCAAGTGACCGGGATCTCCTGGATCTCTTTTTTGATTGGGCATGGATTTGGACATAGATCGCCGCGCAGTGACGCCAACGTGATCATGAAGATACCGTAAACGACAATGTACCTGGCACTGGCACGAAAATACCGCCCCCAACGTTTCAGCGATCTGATCGGACAGCCCCACGTGGTCAAAACACTTCAAAATGCCGTGGAAATGGATAAACTCTATCCGGCACTGATCTTTTCCGGCATGAAAGGCGTGGGCAAGACGTCCGCCGCCCGTATTCTGGCCAAGGCGTTGAATTGTGAAAATGGACCCTCCCGGGAGCCCTGCAATGAGTGCCGCTTCTGCAGGGAAATCACGGCGGACCAGTCGTCGGATTATATTGAAATCGACGGTGCATCCAACAACGGCGTGGAAGAGGTACGTCGATTGCGTGAAACCGTAAAGTACAAGCCGATGCAGAACCGGTATCGCGTCGTGGTGATCGATGAAGTGCACATGTTGTCGAATTCCGCCTGGAATGCGTTATTGAAAACCGTTGAAGAACCTCCGGAGCATACCTACTTTATCATGGCAACCACGGATTTTCACAAGATCCCCGCCACCATTGTTTCCCGCTGCCAGCATTTGGAGTTTCGCCGCATTCCCTTTGAAGTCATCGCGCGCCTGTTGCGGGAAATCTGCAAACGCGAGAGCGTGAAAGTATCCGATTACGCCGTTTTTCTGATTGCGCGTTCATCCGAAGGCAGCCTGCGTGATGCCAAAAAGGTTCTGGACCAGGCCATAGCCTTGTCCAACGGAGATGTGCGCGACGAGGATGTGGTCGATATCCTGGGGGTGATCGAAGAAGAACTGTTTATCCGCTTGACCGAAGCCGTGTTGCAACGCCGTCGCAAGGACATTATCCTGTCCGTGCAGGAGCTGGTGGAGCGTGGCGCCGATTTGCGCTTTTTCTACGGGGAATACCTGAAGTTTCTGCGGGACCTGATCGTGGTCCACAGCATGGAGGACCCGGGCAGTTTGCACAATCTCAATCCGGAGAACCTGACACGGATTCGTGAAATCCTCGCGGCTGTTAAAGAAGAAGAACTTTTGCGCTATTTTCAAGCCGCCAAGGAAATGGAAATGACCGTGCGGCACACGGAAAATCCGCGCATCATTCTGGAATACCTGTTTTTAAAGCTTTCTTACTTCCCGGATCTTGTTGCCATTGAAGAAGCCATTCGGGCAATGAACACGCAGGCATCGATAGGGGAAACTCCTGTCCACTCAGTTATTTCCGATCTGCCGCCCGCAAAAGCCGGAAACGGTTTCTCAGGGGATAAAAAAGCAGAGCCCCAGGCGGACGTACCTGATATCAGCGCAGAGACCATACGCGTCTGGTGGATTGAAGACCTGGAAAGAAACAATCCCCGGCTGGCGTCCCATATTCGTGCGGCGAGTGTAGAGTGTGATGGCAACCGCGTCCGCGTTGTGGTGGACGGCGGCAACGGCCATGTGAAATCCGTACTTGACGACAACCTCGAAGTACTCGAACGCTCGTTGGCCAAACGCTACCGCCGCCGCCTCCCCATTCTGGTGGACGTGGGCCGCGACACCCGCGCGGAAGTCGAGAAAGAGATGCGCAGTGATCGCAATATCAAGGACCTGGCGGAACAGATCCGGGCGCAGATGATCAGCGTCGACAAGATTCAAGGAGGAGGAGATGGCCAAGATTCCGAACATCAACCAGATGATACAGATGGCTCAGAGCATGGCTCAGGAAGTACAGGAGAAAAAGAACGCTCTTGATGTTGAGGGGAATGCGGGTGGTGGAATGGTGCAGGTGCACATGAACGGTCACAAAGCCATTACATCCTTGCGCATCGCTCCGGAAGTGGTGGATCCCGAAGATGTGGAAATGCTTCAGGACCTCATTATTGCGGCCGTTAACGATGCTCAGGCCAAGGTGGACAGTGAGATTGAGAATCAAATGGGCGGCATGGGCATCCCGGGTATCCCCGGTGGTCTGCCCTTTTAGGTGCTTGGGGAGCAATACATGAACGGTTTTTCCCCGCCATTGGAACGGTTGCTTACCGTGTTGAGCCGGTTGCCGGGAATCGGGCGTAAATCCGCCCAGCGCATCGGTTTTTATCTTTTGAAATCGGACCCCGAGAAATCCCAGGAATTGGCGCGCGTCATTCTCGAGGCGCGCAAAAGTGTGCGTTTCTGTTCCCAATGCCGCACCTTGACCACGGAAGAAACCTGTGAAATCTGTCGTGATCATCGCCGGGACAGGGGTTTGATCTGCGTAGTGGAAGAACCGTTCAACATCCTTTCAATTGAAAAAACCCATCTCTACCATGGGTTGTACCATGTATTGCATGGGAATCTGTCACCGGTGCAGGGTGTGGGTCCGGATGAGTTAAAGATCCCGGAACTGGTACAACGTGTCGCTTCCGGTGGCGTTCGCGAGGTCATTCTGGCTACCAGTCCAACCACTGAAGGCAATGCAACCGCACACTACCTGAGTGAACAACTCAAGTCCAATGGGTTGCGCATTACCCGCATCGCCCTGGGTTTGCCCGTGGGCGCGGACATGGACTACGTGGATGCGTTGACCATCGCCCGTTCCATGGAGGGACGCAGGGATGTTGAATGATATGGTTGACAAGCGATTTGAGGCGTTTCATAATGGTTAGACCATGCAGGAAAACTTTGTCATATACAACGAAGAATATGTGTTGATCAAAAAGATCCTTGATGAGCTCAAAGAAAATTCGGGGTCAGAGATCGTTTTTATTACCGATTCCGAGGGCCACTGCATCGCCTCCACCGGCGATCTGGATGACTCCTATTTGAATTCCATCTCTTCGTTGATCGCCGGTAGCATATCGGCCGTCAACAGTATCGCCCAGATGCTGCAGATCGACAAATTCACCAGTGTGTTGACTGAATCCGATACCAAGAGCCTCTACGTGTCACTGATCAATGAACGCACCATGTTGATCAACATCTTTCGCAGGGAATCCAACCTGGGCCTGGTACGTTTCCGGGTGAAAAACGCCACGTCGGAGCTGGCCGGAGTATTTCAAACCATTAATCAAAAATTGAAGTCAAACGTTTTCAAAGATGATATTTCTCCCTTTGAAGGGGTTACGGACGCAGACATTGACGAGATATTTGGAGACTGATATTGTCATTTTTAAACTATTCCACTCGCGAGATCAACTTTAAGATCGTCTACTACGGGCCGGGGCTCAGTGGAAAAACCACCAACATCAAATACATATACGAGAAAATCAAGAGTGATAACAAAGGCAAGCTGGTCAGCTTGGCCACTGAAACCGAGCGAACCCTGTTTTTTGATTTTTTTCCCCTGGATCTTGGTCAAATCAAAGGCTACAAGGTCAAATTCCATCTGTATACCGTGCCGGGACAAATCTATTACAGCAGCTCCCGAAAGCTGATTCTCAAGGGTGTGGACGGACTGGTGTTTGTGGCTGATTCACAGCGCGAGCGTTTTGAAGCCAACATCGAGAGCCTTGAGGACATGATGGAAAACCTGCGTGAATACAAATTGAATTTCGACCAGATGCCTTATGTATTGCAACTGAATAAACGGGACTTGCCCAATATCACTCCAGCCGATGAGTTGATTCCGGTGTTGCGCAAAAAAGGGGAACCCGTAACGGAAGCCGTCGCCACAAAGGGAGATGGGGTGATCGATACCCTGAAACAGATCTCCAGGTTGGTTATGATCGATGTGAAAAGGAAACTGCAATGAGCGGAAAAACGGTTATTGAAAAGATTTTTGCTCGGCATACCCAGGAAGAGGTAGCGCCGGGAAAGATTGTCTGGATCGACCTGGACGTGATTTCCGCCCGGGATTTTGCCGGGCCGAATGTGGTCAAAAACTACCGAAGTCACTATGGAGATGCCCCGGTGGTGGACCGGGAGCGGGTGTTGTTTACTTTTGACTTGACGGTTCCGCCCAAAACCATCCAGTATGCGAATAACCAGCAGATCTGCAGGGAATTCGCCCGGGAGCAGGGAATCCGCGTTTTTGACGTGGAGCGCGGCATCGGTACCCATACCATGATGGAAGAGGGAATCGCCCTGCCGGGTACAATTGTGGTGGGTACGGACAGCCACATGAACATTCTCGGAGCCGTGAACTGTTTCGGCCAGGGGATGGGGGATGTGGATATCGCCTTTGGGTTCCGCAGGGGGCGCACCTGGTTTGAAGTCCCCCGCACCAGATTGGTTCGCATACAGGGAAAGCCCCGAGTACCAATCAACGGTAAAGACCTGGCGCTGTGGATATTGGGCGAACTGAAAACCGACCGCGTGTTGGGTTGCGCGGTTGAATTCGTGGGCGAGGCTGTAGAGAAACTGGATCTGCCTGGTCGCATCACCTTGTTAAGCATGATCACGGAAATGGGTGGAATCGTGGGCTTTATTCCCTTTAACAACCACACCATGGATCAGATTCCGGCCATGAACGGGATGGGGGATTGTCCCGGTGAAGTTCGTGCCGACCCCGACGCGACATATGATGAAGAGATTGTTGTCGATGTCTCTGATATTGAAGCCATGGTGGCGGCACCGCCGGTTCCACACAATGTTTGCAAGGTTTCGGAGCTGAGCGACGTCAAAGTGGATTTTGGGTTTATCGGATCCTGCACCAATGGGCGGCTCAGCGATATCGAGGCCGCCTGGAAAATTCTGAAAGGGCGCAAAATCGCCCCGGGAACGCGACTGGCGATTGTGCCGAGCACGCAACGGGTTTACAAAGCGGCCATGGACCGGGGCATGTTGAATGACCTGTTTGATGCCGGCGCGATCATATCCAATCCGGGATGCGGCGGCTGCGCCCAGGGTCATATCGGTATGACCGGGCGCAATGAGGTCATGCTGTCCACCGGCAACCGCAATTTCCCGGGTAAACAGGGTGACGGATTCAACTACCTGACTTCTCCCGAAGTTGTGGCTTGGTCGGTGATGAAAGGAAGATTGACCGCAAAGGAGGGCTAGCGCATGTCTGAACGTCAATTTGCCGGCCGGCTGATCCTGTTGACCTCTGCGCAGGGAAGGTTGATTCCGGATATCGACACGGATCAGATTTTTCACAACCAGCATCTGCATATCACGGAAGTGGACGAGATGGGTCGTTATGCCCTGGGTAACCTGGAGGGTTGGACCCGTTTCCCGGAACTGGTTCAGAAAGGTGATGTCGTGGTGGCCGGCGCGAACTTCGGATCGGGATCGTCGCGCCAGCATGCAGTGGATTGTTTTCGCGCCCTGGGCATACGACTGATTATCGCTGAGTCATTCGGGGCCATTTACAAACGCAACGCCATCAATTCCGGCATGCCCATCATTGAATTACCACAAGCCGGGGAATTGGTGAAAAACGGCGGTTGGACGCATTTAAAACCCATTCACGTGAACCTGGATACCGGGAAGGTGACAGTAGAGGACACCCAGGAATGCTTTTCCCTCCCTCAACTCTCAAGGGTCCAACGAGATATCATGGCCAAGGGGAGCCTTCTGCGCATCTGAGACACCTACGGATCCGTGTGTCTGCAGCAACCCGTGAGGCGGCGCGGTCACGTGGCTTTTTTGCCCGTCAGTATTGACTTTGCAGGGGATATCATGTACATTTACGAGCGTCAAGAGGAGGATTGTTTATGAACAAGAATGAATTGGCGGCCGCTATGGTCAATAATACCGAATTCACCAAAAACGATGCCTTAACCATTATAGACAATTTGGTGGAAATCGTAATCGACCAGATGAAGCGGGAAAACGGGAAATTGACCATCGTGGGATTCGGTACATTTAAATCCACGATGAAAAAACGCAAGAAGGGCCGGAATCCACGAACCGGGGAGACTATTGAAATCCCGGCGCGGCGGGTCGCTAAGTTCATTCCCGGCAAAAAGCTGAAAATCCAGTTGGATTAACCAGCTGTGGAATTTGTGGTTCAGGCGCGTAGCTCAGTTCTGGTTAGAGTGCTACCTTGACACGGTAGAGGTCGGCGGTTCGAGCCCGCCCGCGCCTACCATCCCCCTCCCGGACCAACCATGAGTAACAAAAACGGCAAGCCTGTTTTGATGCGCCTGAACGGCGAGTTGACCGATCTTGGAGCTGCAACCGTCGAGGCGGATCGATATGAATTTGTATATCCGAAGCATGCGGATGCCCTGGATGTGTTCCGGCACTCTTGCGCGCATCTGCTGGCCCATGCCGTGTTCGAATTATTCCCCGATGCCCAATACGGCATCGGACCCGCGGTTGACAGCGGGTTTTATTACGATTTTTTAGTTAAAGAGCCGTTTACCCCGGGGGATCTGGAAAAAATATCCCGCCGCATGGCTCACCTGGTTAAACAGAACCTCTCCATCAAGCGTGAAATACTATCCAAGAAGGCTGCCCTGGAGCTCTTTTCGCAAATGGGGCAGTTGCTGAAAGTGGAACTGATTCATGAAAAGGTTGATGGGGACAGCGTAACCGTATACCGCCAGGGAGAATTCATTGACCTGTGCCGCGGGCCGCACCTGCCGTCTACGGGATTCCTGAAGCATTTCAAACTCATGTCCGTAGCGGCGTCACACTGGATGGGAGATGAATCCAGCCATTCAATGCAGCGGGTCTATGGCGTGGTATTCCCCACGAGAGAGCAACTGGACGATCATCTGTGTTTCCTTAAAGAGGCCAAAGCCAGGGATCACCGTAAGTTGGGCCGGGACCTGGATTTGTTTTCGATTCAAAATGAGATCGGCGCCGGTCTTGTGCTTTGGCATCCCCGCGGCGGCATGATTCGCTATGAGGTTGAAAAGTACTGGAGGGAAGAACATATTCGTTCCGGCTATGAACTCCTGTATACGCCGCATATCGCGCGCGGTGAATTGTGGGAAACCAGTGGACACAGGGGGTTTTACAGTAAAAACATGTTTACCCCGATCGAGTTCGACAACACCGAATACCAGCTTAAACCCATGAACTGCCCGTTTCACCTGGTGGTGTTTAAATCCCGCACGCGGAGTTGGCGCGAATTGCCCCTGCGTTGGGCGGAACTGGGAACGGTATATCGATATGAGCGCAGTGGCGTATTACACGGATTGCTGCGTGTGCGCGGTTTTACCCAGGATGACGCCCACATTTTCTGTACCCGGGAACAGATCCTTGACGAATTAAAGGATCTGATCCGTTTCAGCCTGAACATATTGGGAACATTCGGTTTTACCGACCTGGATGTTTTTCTTTCCACCCGCCCGGAAAACTTTGTCGGCGATCCCGAGGAGTGGGACCTGGCCACGCACGCACTGGAAAGGGCCCTGAGTGAATCCGGAGTCGCATTCACCGTTGATCCGGGTGAGGGCGTGTTCTACGGACCCAAGATCGACATTAAAATCAAGGATGTACTAAAACGTTCATGGCAATGTTCCACCATCCAGGTGGATTTCAATATGCCTCGCCGGTTTGATTTGCGTTACACAAGTGAAACCGGGCAGGTAGAAAGGCCCATCATGATTCATAGAGCCCTGCTGGGCTCTCTGGAGCGCTTCTTCGGCATCCTGATCGAGAATTACGCAGGCTATTTCCCGGTATGGCTGGCTCCGGTTCAGGCTGCCGTGATTCCCATCAACGATCGCAATACCGCGTACGCCAGGCAGGTGCAGAACGAACTGCAAAAGAAAGGGATCCGCGCCCGTCTGGAGAGTCGCAGTGAAGGTATGGGCCGCAAGATTCGTGACGCTGAAATGGAAAAGATTCCCTACATCCTTATTCTGGGTGATGAAGAGGAAAAGAACCAGGACGTCTCCCTGCGCATCCACCGCAGCGGAGACCAGGGTAAGATGGCGCTCGAAAAACTGGTTCAATCAATTTTAAACGCCATCGAGGAGAAAACGTTTGCGAAGAAGGTACAGCACTAGAAGACCTGTTCAGAAGATCCGGCCTCACCGTATCAACCGGGAAATTCGTGCCCAGGAAGTACGGCTTATTGATGAAGAAAAGAATCAATTGGGGATTGTCCCGATGCGTGAAGCATTGGCAATCGCCGAAGAAAAGGGCATGGACCTGGTTGAGATTTCCCCGAATGCGAATCCCCCGGTATGTCGCCTTCTCGACTATGGCAAATACCTGTACAGCATTCAAAAAAAAGCACATGAAGCCCAGAAACTGCAGAAAAAAATCCAGGTTAAAGAGATCAAGTTCACACCTGTAATCGGGGAGCATGATGTCGAAGTCAAGTTAAAAAAGATCCGGCAATTCCTGGATGAAGGCAATAAAGTCAAGATTACGGTGTGGTTGCGTGGCCGCCAGAAACGCAAACCGGAAATGCTGCATATCATGACGGAAAAGATTCTTGAGATCCTCAAGGACTTTGCCGAGATTGAATCCATGCCCAAGAGAGAACGGTTTTCCAACCATATACTGATCGGCAAGAAGAAAGGAGGAAAAGATGCCGAAACTAAAAACCCATAGAGGCGCCCGGAAACGTTTCCGGTTCACCGGCAGTGGTAAGATCCGCCGCAACCGCGCGTTTGCTTCACATATCCTGACCAAAAAAAGCGCAAAACGCAAACGCAATCTGCGGAAATCCACCATTGTTGTCAAGGAAGAAGCCAAGCAGATGAAGAACCTTTTGCCCTATGGCTGACGATTTCTCTGCTGAAGAATCGCAATGGGGCAAATGAAAAAAGCCTTAGACGGAGGATGAGATGCCCAGAGTAACACGCGGAAATAAAAAACTGAATCGCCGCAAGAAAATTTTGAAACTGGCCAGTGGCTTTTTTGGAGCCAAGAGCCATAATTATCGCACAGCACGCGAGGCTGTCGAACGCTCGCTGCAATATGCCTATCGGGATCGGCGCAACCGCAAGCGCGACTTCCGGCGCCTGTGGAACGTGCGCATCAATGCCGCCGTGCGCCAACACGATCTGAATTACGCTACATTTATCCATGGTTTAGACAAAGCGCAGATCCGCCTGAACCGCAAGGTGCTCTCCAATCTTGCAGCTACTGAACCCGACACATTCACAGGTATCGTTGAGAAAGTCAAAACGTACCTATGAGCCGGGAACTCAGTCATGAGATTGATGAACTGATCCAGGTTTTCAAAGCGGAGGTCGAGCAGGTTCAATCTCAGCAGCAGCATCGCGAGTTGAAGGAAAAGTACTTCAGCCGCCGCAGGGGGATTTGTACGCTCCTGATGCAGCGGTTGCGCGATGTACCGCCGCAAAAGAAAGCCGAAGCCGGTCGTCTCATCAACCATTTCAAGCAAACGGTGACGCAAAACCTGGATCAGGTTTCCGCCCGCTTGAAAACCGGCCGAGAAAAAACCGTTGATTGGACTTTACCGCCTGTTTACCGTCCCATCGGCGCGCCTCACCTGATCGAGCGCACCCGCACCGAGTTGGAGGATATCTTTATCCAGATGGGGTATGAAGTGGCGGAGGGACCGGAGATGGAGAGTGAATACAACAATTTCACCGCATTGAACATCCCCGCTCACCACCCCGCCCGGGATGAACAGGACACTTTTTTTATCCAGGGGCGGGAAGATACGGTTTTGCGCACCCATACATCTCCGGTACAGATCCGTTATATGAAGTCAAAACGTCCCCCCTTCAAGGCGATTTTTCCCGGTAAAGTGTTTCGCAAAGATGAACCGGATGCCACACATACGCCGGTTTTCCACCAGATTGAGGGCTTGCTGGTAGATTGTGGCGTCAATTTTTCCCATCTTCGCGGTATTCTTGAAACCTTTATCCGGGCTTTTTTCGGCTCCGAGATTGTCACCCGGTTCCGTCCGGGCTATTTCCCGTTCACCGAGCCCTCGGCGGAAATCGATATCAGTTGTTTCTTGTGTTTCGGCCGGGATCCCGAATGCCGCATCTGCAAGGGAACCGGTTGGTTGGAAATCCTCGGCAGCGGTATGGTGCATCCCAAGGTTTTGGAAAACTGTGGTATCGACCCGGAGGTGTTTTCCGGTTTTGCTTTTGGCATGGGCGTGGACCGCATCGCCATGTTGCGACATGGTGTTCCGGATCTGCGCATGTTTTTTGAAAACGATCTGCGCTTTTTGCGCCAATTCGGATAATTCCCATGCGCGTAAACCTGCGATTCCTGCAACAGTTCATCGATGTAGACATGCCAGTGACGGAAATCAAGGAGTTGCTGGCTTCCCTCGGAATCGAAGTGGCTGAAATCCACTCCGGCAGCCATTCCACAACTTTTGACGTAGAGATCACTCCCAACCGGCCGGATTGGCTTTCCCACCTGGGCATTGCGCGTGAAATTCATGCGCGCATGCCGCATCTGCAGCTGGATCTTCCGGAATATCCACATCCGCAGCAAACGGTGGGGGAGGGTGGCGACTCCGTCGAAGTGCAAATCGAATCCGCAACGGATTGCCGCAGGTACACGGGATGTGTGGTTCACGATATCGCGTCTTCGCCTTCTCCCGCAAAAATCGCCACCTTGCTGGAATCCCTGGGGATGCGTCCCATCAACCAGGTTGTAGACGCATCGAACCTGGTGATCGCGGCCATGGGGCATCCCTTGCACATGTTTGACCTGGATTGTCTGGAAGGAAAACAAATCCGGGTTCGGCGGGCACGACCCGGTGAACGATTGCGACTTCTGGATGAGCGGGAAGTGCAATTGGACCCGGAGGATATCGTAATCGCGGATGCCCTTCGACCGGTCGCCCTGGCCGGAATCATGGGCGGGATTGAATCCGGAATCACGGCCCGCACCCAAAGCGTATTCATGGAGAGCGCGTGGTTCGACCCCGTGCGCATTCGCCGTACGGCCCGAAGACTGGGCTTGCAAACCGACGCGTCATACCGTTTTGAGCGTGGAACCGACATCACGGCAACGCCCCATGCCCTTGGCATGGCATTGGGATATATGCAAACATGGTCCGAAAAGCCGGTGGTTACCAGTGGATATCGCGATGAATACCCCGGCCGCTTCCAGGAAACCGTTGTCCGCATGCCGGTTGATTTTCCCAGCTGCTATGCAGGCATAGAAATTCCCCGGACTGAGGCGGCCGCCATTCTTGAACGCCTGGGTTTCCGGGTGGACTTGAGCAGCAATGATTCCTGGGCCGTAACCGTGCCGGCCTTTCGCGTCGATATCACCCGCAAACAGGATCTTGTGGAAGAGATCATACGCATTTACGGGTACAACCGCATACCAGCGGCCGTGCCGCGAACCGTTAACCAGGATTTCACTCTGAATAGACAGCGGAACCTGCGGCTGAAAGCGGCTCATCACCTGATTGCCAACGGCTATTTCCAAGCATTGAATTACTCTTTTCAGAGCCTGGAAGACAACCTGATGATGGCACAAACGCAATCCACTGCCGCGGACTCTATCGCCCTGCGAAATCCGCTGGGAATGGATTACGCTGTTTTGCGCAATTCGCTTATACCCGGCCTGTTGCGCGCCACGGTTCTAAACGCCAATCAGGGCGCGCCGGGCGTTAAGTTGTTTGAGACGGGAAAACGCTTTTTCCGCTACTCCGACAGCGACTATCGCGAAGAGGAAGCCCTGGCCGCTACGGCATGGGGTGAACACGAACCGCTGTCCTGGCGCAATCCCAAGGCCGAAGAGGTTGATTTTTTCGTGTTTCGCGGGGAAATGCAAGCACTTCTGTCGGGGCTGGGAACGGAATTTTCTCTAAAGCAGAGCAATCTGCCCTGGCTGCACCCGGGTTGCTCTTTTGAAATCCGAATCCGCAATAAACCGGCGGGATGGATGGGTTGCCTGAAGCAAAAAATCATGCGATGCGCAGGCTTGGAAAAAATCCTGCCCGCCATGGAGATCAGGCTGGATTCACTGATGCCGGCACACGCGGTTCAACGCTTTGTTCAATGGAACCGTTTCCCCATGGTAAAGCGTGACCTGTCGGTTTATATTCCCAGTGAAGTCGCGTTTGCGGACCTGGAAAAAGCCATTGCCATGCATCGACCAAACGAACTGGAGTCTTATCAACTGTTTGATTGCTATCGGGATCAGGCGGATTCAGGGCGGGAGCGGGTCAGTATGGCCCTGAGTTTCTATTACCGCCACGCTTTTCAGACATTAACCGGAGAAAGGGTAAACCACATTCACACCGAACTGGTAGACAAGCTGGTAAAAACCCTTAAGTTGGAACTCAGAACGTAAGGAGGAGGGAAACCATGCCGGAGAATGATTTTTCCCGCCTGGAAAAGCGGGTAATGGCATTGGTGGAAGAAATAAAACGCCTGCGCGAAGACAACCGGCGCTTGCAAAATTCGCTGGCTGAGATCGAGCAGGCCAAAACCCAGATCAACAAGGAAAGGGAGGAGATCAGACGCAAAGTCAACAGCCTGTTGGCATTGGTTGATTCTCTGGAAGACGATAATGGTAAGAACGATTGATGTAAAGATTTTGGGGCGGAATTTCCGTTTTGATTTACCTACAGAAATCCACCCCCGCACCTTTATGGAAATCATTGCTTACGTGGAAGATAAGATACGCGCCGTCCGGGGCCGGTCCATCGATATGGATTCGTTCCGGTTGGGATTGTTGACCTCGATCAACATTGCGGCCGAGTTGTTTTCCCTGCGCCGTGAAAACGATGATCTTCGTGCTGTTTTGCGCAGGATCGACAAGGTGATTGCGACATTGGATAATATGGATGCCGATTGCGGACGCGCCCATGAAAAATCAAATTCCCTGCAAAATCCGCTGTCGAAGTAGCATGTCCTGTTTAAGGAGGAGACATGTCGATACTTACATATATGGTTCCGTTCCTGGGCGGAATCGCTTTGACCGCTGTAGTGGTTTTCCTGTTGCGCAAGAAGCTGTTTTCCGGACAATACCGGAGGCTTGAGCAGCAGCAACAGGAATGGAAACGTCAGGCTGACCAGGAGTTGGCCGCCCAGCGCACGAAAACCAATCTTGAACTGAAAGAAGAGTTTATCAACTGGAAAAACGAATACAATCGCAAACAGAGCCAGAAAATAAACAAAATCAATGAAACGGAGCGTCGCCTGGTACAGAAGGAAGAGAATCTGGACCATCGCTACATCAACCTGGAAAACAAGGAAAAAGACCTGAAAAAAGTTGAAGTCCAACTGGGGGAGCGTGGGCAACAACTGGACCTGGCGCGCCGCGAATTGGAAAACACGCTTGAAGAACAGCGCAAAAAGTTGGAAACTATTTCCGGCTTGACCGTTCAGGAAGCCAAAGAGTTGATCGTCAGCCAATACGAAAGCGAAGCCCGCATGGAATCCGCTCAGCGATTGCGGGCCATTGAAGAGGATTTAAAAGAAAAAAGCCAGGTCATGGCCAAGGACATTATCGGCACGGCCATCCAGCGGCTGGCTTCCGAGCACGTGGTTTCTTCGTCCGTAGCGGTAATCGATCTTCCCAATGACGAGATGAAAGGGCGGATTATCGGTAGGGAAGGGCGCAATATCCGCGCCCTGGAAAACGCGACCGGTGTTGACTTCATTGTAGATGATACCCCGGAAGCGATTATCGTTTCTTCTTTCGACCCCATTCGTCGCGAAATTGCCAAGCGGGCTTTGGAAACACTGATCCAGGACGGCAGGATTCATCCCGCGCGCGTGGAAGAGATCGTGGAAAAGATCGAAACGGGATTCGATGACTTTCTCCGCGAAGTCGGCGAGCAGACCGTCGTGGAATTGGGAATCAAGGACATAAACCCGGAGTTGTACTACTACCTGGGGAAACTGAAGTTCCGTACTTCATATGGCCAGAATGCCCTGCAGCATTCCCAAGAGGTGGCCCTGATCGCGGCGTTTATGGCACGGGAACTGGGGGCGAATGTAAACGTCGCCCGCCGCGCCGGACTGCTGCACGATGTGGGCAAATCCATTGACCGCGAAACTGAAGGCACCCATACCCAGTTGTCGGTCGACCTGGCCCGCAAGTTCGGCGAGTCCAAACAGGTGCAGGAGGCCATTGCTTCTCACCACATGGACGTGGATTTTACCGCGGTTGAGGGTGTGTTGATCCAGGCGGCGGATACCATGTCCGCAGCCCGGCCAGGCGCCAGGAGAGAGATCTTTGAAACCTATATCAAGCGCCTGGAAAAACTGGAGGAAGTGTGCGCCGGTTTTGAGGGTGTGGAAAAAGCCTACGCGCTGCGGGCCGGCCGGGAAGTCCGGGTTATCGTGGATTCCAATGAAATGAACGATAACAAGGTGTTTTTCGTGTCCAAAGATATTGCCAAACGCATCCAGGAGGAATTGGAATACCCCGGCCAGATCAAGGTCACGGTGATACGAGAAGTCCGAGCAGTTGAATATGCCAAATAGGAAAAATACAAGTAGCGAATCCCCAGACCTGCGCGTGGTGTTTATCGGGGATGTGGTGGGACGCGGGGCCAGGAGATTCCTGGCTGATGTGCTGCCCAAAGTGCGTTATCGCATTCGCCCTGATTTTGTGATTGCCAACGGCGAAAACAGTGCCGGAGGCTTAGGTATCATTCCCAAAACAGCCGTAGAGTTGTTCCAGGCCGGCGTGGACCTGATCACTTCGGGAAACCACGTATGGGACAAGCGTGAAGCCGTTGAATTGCTGCGCGAAAATCCCCGCATCCTGAGGCCGATGAACTATCCACCAAGTGTTCCCGGAAATGGCTGCTATAAGGCGAATCTGGCAAATGGAGCCAAACTGCGCGTAATCAACCTGCAGGGGCGGGTTTTCATGGAACCCGTGGTCGACAATCCCTTTCTGATTGTGGATCGCCTCTTGAAAGAAGACCCCGAGAAATGCGTTTTCGTGGATTTTCACGCCGAAGCCACGGCGGAAAAACAAGCCATGGGCTTTTTTCTGGATGGGCGGGTGAGTGTCATGGTGGGCACCCATACCCACGTGCAAACCAGTGACGTGCGCATTCTCAGCAACGGCACCGGGTATCAAACCGATGTGGGCATGACCGGATCTCTCAATTCGGTGATCGGCATGAAGCGCAAACCCATTATTGAACGCTTCCTGACCGGAATGTACCAGCGTTTTGAGGTGGCCCGCAACAACCTGGTCATGGATTTTTCCGTATTCGATGTCAACATCCGCAGCGGCAAGTGCAACCAGGCATCCACCTGGCGGATTTTCCAGGAAAAAATGGACCAGGGACTAAAGAATTTGAGCGAGTCATTGGGCCGAAACACATAGCGCAAGCAAAATTTAAAATGTTCGCGCCCAACCAAAAACCGCCTCAGTAAGTCCAGCGCAGCAACTGTACAATCAGCCAAATAAGGCATATTTCTAGCTGAATATCCCTTATATAGGTTTTCCGAAAAACAAAACACTATTTCTGCTGAGACAGTTCTGCCGGTAACGGCGCAGTAAAAATTCCCGTTTACCGTCAATTCGGGATTACCGACACGGAAACGCAAGGGATCTATAGTTGAAAAGATTGGTTTTCTTCCATTCTGTGTGGGCGGACGTTATTCTAATTTAAAAATGGGTCCCAGGAACCTACGCTTGCGTTCGCTTATGCTTTATGTCCTACGGGTATTTATGCCCTCTGGGTGTTCTGAAGCTTCACTCCAATCACCAACGTAACAGAACCAAAAGATTCAATTCAGGCCGAAACGGGAAATCCCCAATTGGGTCGCGGCTGCATATCGCCAGCACAAAACCAGGCGCCTGGCCAGGGAAGAAAAGCAACTAATTCCAGCGGGTCCCGGACAGTTGCAATGGCGGATGAACGATATCGCGGGAAAACAGACGCGAACTGCCAGAAAGCCTTCACAAGACATACACAAGAGTTATCCACAAAGATGAAAATACTGCCATATCGGCGCGATAGATGCATAGCGGATGTAACGTCGGATAAGATATATTATGTAAACTTAACAACACATTCCTTAACCAAAAACCGAATTTTCAATTAAATCAGGTATTGATGCCCTTGATCCGCCCGCTCTGCAGATCCTCAAGCAGTGTCTGCAATACGTCAATAAGGCGCTCGCGGTTGATCTCACCTTCGCGAAAACGGAAATCGATTTTCAGGGATTTGTCGGGCGCCACAAACTTGAAACTCTGCGCTTTTGCGGCAGCGGGCCGGCCCTTTTCTTTGCCCTCCGGCGTTTTGCGCCGGCGGATTTCCTTGACGGCATCCCTGGAAAACGGCGATTTTGCATATTGATCCAGTACATGCATCATCTGCTCGATATTTTCCAGCTTTACCAGTTCAAGCAGGAATGACTTAGACTCGATACCCATTTCCTGGCAACGGCTGACTACCTGGGGCGGCATGTCACTGAGGCGTATCATTTCCGTGATGGATACCCTTGAGTTGCCGACTTTTTTGGCGATTTCTTCGTGGGTGTATCCATATATCTCGTTCAGGGACTTTAGAGAAAATGCCAATTCAAACGGGTTCAAGTCTTTTCTCTGGGCATTTTCCACAATGGACAGTTCCAAAGCTTCATTGTCCTGAATGTCGTATTCAATTCCGGGAATTTCAGTTAAACCGGCCAATCTGGCCGCGCGGTAGCGTCTCTCTCCGGCAATGATTTCGAATCGACCATCCCTTGAACGCAAAATTATGGGTTCAATAACGCCTTTTTCGCGGATCGAAGCCGCCAGCGCTTCGATGTCACCAAAATCACTGCGCGGCTGCTGCGCGCCGGCCACGATCCGTTCCAGCGAAATATAGCGGATCACGCAGGTGCGGCTGCGACTTGAAAGCTCGTCTACCAGGTGATGATCATGTTTCAACTTGATGGATTCAGGCAAGCCGATCTTTTTAGCCATGTTTCATAATCTCCCTTGCCAGGTTTTTGTACTCCCCTGCCCCGCGAGAATTCGGAGCGTGGGTGAATATGGATTCTTTAAATGCCGGGCTCTCTTCCAACCTCACATTGCGTGAAATCACGGTTTTGAACATGCGATCCTTAAAGATCCCCCGGATGTGTGCCGCGCTGTCACGTGCGATTACGATGCGTCGATCATACAGGGTGATGAGGACACCCAGAATGGCTAATTCCGGATTGCTGCGCGCTTGGACTTTTTCAAAAGTATCCAACAGATCATCCGTGCCTTCTAAAGCAAAATAGGATGCCTGAATGGGGATGAGTAAGTGGGTAGCCGCCACTAAACTGTTGATGGTGATCAATCCGAGGGTTGGCGGCGTATCGATCAAGACATAGTCATATCGAGGAAACACGGCATCCAGGCGATCTTTCAGGCGGAAATGGCCATCAATTTCGCCGATCATTTTGGATTCAAGTTTGGCCAGGGAGATGGAAGCGGGAAGCAGATCAAGGTTTTCAATTGACGTGGATTGAACCACATCCTCAAACGCGGTATCGATGTCTTCCAGGTAATGAAATACGCTCAGCTCGATGTCACGCGAGTCCAGAAAAGACACTGTGGAGTTGGCCTGCGGGTCCATATCAATGAGTAGGGCGCGTCTTCCGGCCAAGGCAAATGCAGCCGCGAGGTTTACTGCAGTGGTGGTCTTCCCCACCCCGCCTTTCTGGTTGGCAATGGTAATGATCACGCTGTTCTCCTGATTCCCGTCATGGCGTTTTAGGGTTTGTTTCCTATGGTTTCCCAACGCTTGAATGCATCCTACTTTATGGTGAAATCGATGTCAAGGAAAACATAAAGCTGGGCGGCGCATGCGGTCGAACATGCCTTTGCAACAGAGATGTCGACGCGTCGACAATGCTCAGTTCCGCGCGGATGCCGTGACTTTGACAAAGATGGGAATGCCCCATAAATCAAGCTTTTCTGTAATACGCTTTTTGAGAAAGGTTTCATCCGAAGGTTTCAGGTGCTCGGAATAACGAGACTGCAGGCGAATAAAGAATGGCCGTCTGGATTCTATGGTCGCGTATTTCGATTTGAATGCCTTTCCGCTTTTTGTCACCAGGCGTTTTTCCGCGTAGGCTGAGTTAATGGCGCGGTTCAGGACCGGTGTGCGAACCCCCTCTTGAAGTACCATGTGAATTCGTTCCGCATTGTCCAGCAAGCGGAAAACATTTTTCCCATTTAAGGCGGATACCAGATGAAAAGGAGCGAAATAAAATGCGTGCAGGCGTTGACGAATCGATTGTTCGAGTAAATGCGGGGCCTGTGAGGCCGATACCAGGTCCCACTTATTGGCGGCCAGGATGACCGGTTTGGCTGATTTCAACACCTGGTCGGCGATAAACAAATCATTTTGACTGATTTTGCGCGAAGCATCGATAACCAGGATAATGATATCCGCGCTATGGATATCTTTCTGCGCACGGAGTACGGCGATACTCTCCGTGTCTTCGTGAATTTTTTGCATTTTGCGAATCCCGGCATTATCTACCAGGATCATGTCTCGATTGTTGCGGCTGAGGGCCAGGTCAATTGAATCGCGTGTGGTTCCGGGAATCGGGCTTACAATCAACAAGTCATCCCTAAGGATGCTGTTGATCAGCGAAGATTTGCCCACATTGGGTTTGCCCACTATACTGATGCGCGAGGCGTTGCCCGGTTCTGTTGTGGGCTTGGTGACGGATTCACCTATTTTTTCGCCAAGAAGAAAACGGAGCTGATTGATTCCCAGATCGTGTTCAGCGGAGATCGCCAGCACATCGGTCTTTAATTCATAATACGATTGGGGAACGACATGGCGTTCCGGGTCATCCACTTTGTTTACGACCAGAATAAGTGATTGTGCACGGCTGCGCACGGAAAGGTAAAAATCCTTTTCATATCCGAGGATATCCCGCTTGCCATCGCACAAAAAAACAACCACATCGGAGCGTTCCGCTTCGCGCAACACCCGGATGTTTATTTCTTTAGATATATCGGACTTATCGGGGAAAAACCCGCCGGAATCCTGAAGGAAAACCGGCCGTTCATCCAAGAACATCGGCATGCGAAACACGTCCCGCGTCATACCGGGTTCCGGATGAACCAGGGCTTTGCGGCGGCCGGTCAAGCGATTGAACAGGGTCGATTTCCCTGTATTGGGAACACCGATAATGGTGATGATGGGGATGCGTTTCATGATTCAGCGCGTGCGCGGATCATGCAGATACAGTAACATTCAATGGCCTCGCCGCGACCCACCGCGCCCAGGCCTTCACGGGTCTTGGCTTTCACCCCGATCGCATCGGCGGGGATTTTCAGCATTCGCGCCAGGTTTTCACGCATAGCCGGCTTGAAAGGTTGCAGAAGAGGTTTTTGGGCCACGACGGTGCAATCGATGTTAATGATTGTAAAACCGTTTTCATGTAAACGTAAAAGGACATTTTCCAGCAGAGTGGAGCTTGAGATATTGCGATAGCGGGGATCGGTGTCCGGGAATAATTCGCCGATGTCCGGTTGCCCCGAGGCGCCCAACAGGGCGTCTATCAAAGCGTGCAGCAGCACATCACCGTCCGAATGGGCCACGAAATGCAAGTCATTGCTGACTTGGATTCCGCCGATCATTAACTTCCCTCCCCTTTCGAGGCGATGGATGTCGTACCCTGCGCCCGCGCGGATCTTGAGCATCAGGATTTTTTGCCGAAAATCATTTTGCCCGTGGTGGACTGAAGCACGGAAGTCACCTCAATGCGCAAGGTTTTTCCGATATCCGATTTGGCGTCATCCACAACCACCATGGTTCCGTCCTCGAGATAGGCGATGCCCTGGCGTTTTTCCTTGCCTTCCTTGAGTATATTGACCGTCAAATGTTCCCCCGGATAAACAATGGGCTTGAGGCTGAATGCCAACTCGTTGATATTGAGGATGCTGACATCCTGCAGTTTGGCGATCTTGCTCAGGTTGACGTCATTGGTAATCACCTTGAAATTGCTTTCCCGCGCCAGCAGAACCAGTTTCTGGTCGACTTCCTTGACGCCGGATACAGACTTGTTGAGGATGGTGACCGAGATCTCGGGAGTCTTGCGCAGCTGGTCGATTACATCCAGGCCGCGTTTGCCGCGAATCTTCTTGCTGGGATCGGATGAATCTGCAATGGACTGCAGTTCAGCCAGCACGAATTGGGTGATGATCAATTCACCGCTGATAAAACCGGATGCGGCAATGGGAACGATGCGTCCGTCGATTATGGCGCTGGTATCCAGCAGAAAGGAATCCGTGAAAGCACTGCTGCCGCGTAGGAATTCCTTGATGTTCAGTGGTGAGAACATGTTGGGCTTCTGCAGGCCGATAAAAAGTCCTGTAATAGGAAATCCGAACAGGAAAACCATCTGGAAAAACACCTTGGCGGAAAAGAAAAGGCTGATCGATTCGGTTAATGCATAAAGCCCCAGCCCCACAAGGATTCCCAGCAACATGCCGATGGATGAGCTCCAGATGTATTTCAATTCGGTGACGCGGACACGCAGCGCCAGGATCACCAGGGCCAGGGCGGTAGCGGCACCGATGACCGCTCCCATTTGTTGCGTGGTTCCCAGAAACGGCGGATGGTGATACCCGATAAACGCAAATACGGCGACAAAGATGAGTTTATAGATATAAATCACGTAAAAACTCCTCAATGGAAATACAGATAATATACCAGATCAGGGCCTGAAAAGCCAGCAGCTATATGGATGTCAAAAAGAACGGTCGTGATTATTTGCGGCGGGGCGCGGCCAGGCGGGCGATTCCGATACTGAGCAGGTAGAGCAGGATCATGGGGCCTGCAAAAAGGGATTGCGTAACCATGTCGGGTGTGGGTGTGATTACCGCGGCCAGAATAAAAATCAGCACAATTGCCCACTTGAAATAACGAATCAGCATGCGCGCGGTAACAATGCCAAGCCGTGACAAGAGAAATACCAGTACCGGAAGTTCAAACACAACGGCAATGCCGAAGATCACCCGGAACGCCAACGAGAGGTATTGGTTGATGGTCAGCATGGGTGTAAAATCCTGTCCGACCTGAAGAAAGAAACGGCATGCCCAGGGAAAGATGGCATAGTATCCAAAAGCGCCGCCAAGCAGGAAAAAAACAGTGGTAAATAATACAAAGGGAAAAACCAGGCGTCGTTCCTTGGGATACAGGCCTGGAGCGATAAACAGCCATAACTGGTGGAATATCAATGGCGAAGCGCCAAAAACAGATACCATGAAGGCCAGTTTGATGTACATCATGAACGGTTCAGTCAGAGCCGTAAACACCAGTTTCTGGCCTGGAGGCAGGAATTGCTGTACGGGTTGGGCAATCCAGGCGTAAAATTCGTCCACGAAGTTCCAGGACACCAGAAAGAAAACCAGAATAATGGCTAAAGATATGAGTATCCGTCGGCGCAATTCGCCGAGGTGTTCAAAAAAAGTCATCTCATCCGCTTTTCTTTGGACCATTGTGATCATCATCCTGGAGTTTTTTCAGTTCACTGTCCATATTGCGGATATCCTTTGTGATATCGTGTCGGTCAACCTCTTCCTGAATTGTATGCCTGGCATCGTTTACCGTGGAGCGGAAGTCGCGGATGAATTTTCCCAGTTCACGGGCAAAGCGTGGCAATTTGTCTGGTCCGAAAACCAGTAGAACGACAACAAAAATTAAAAGAATTTCCTGAAAACCTATTGAGCCGAACATCTTACCTCATGTGTGGGAATGGAATTGAAGTTCATCCCGGGTGGAATAGAGCCGGATGCGTCCGGCCGCGGCCTGTTCATCCATCCTGGTAATGATTTGAGAAAAAGGCACTTCCGTGAATCCTGGCCCGGGATCGATTCCCACTGAAAGATTGCGACCGTTCAGTTTGGCCAGATACATGGCGGAGTCTGCGAGTGAGATCACTTGCTGCCAGGAGACCGCTCGAATATTTCCTTGAACAAAAGGATAGCGCGCGAACCCGATGCTGACGGTGCGCCGGACCGTTTCACCGCTGGAGATGTGGAACGCCCTGGATTCAATGCTCTTGCGCAGGCGTTCAGCCAACAGGTAGGAGTTGTCTGCCCGCTTGTTGCGTGTGACCACCAGGAACTCCTCACCTCCCCAACGGATAATGATATCCGATGTGCGCAACTCCCGCCGCAGGGCCTGAGCCACTCCCACCAGAACCCGGTCACCCGCAGTGTGGCCGTGAATATCATTCACGCTTTTAAAGTGGTCGATATCGATCACATAAAAGGTCAGGATCAAATCTTCGCGGCGGTAACGGCGCCCCGCGGCCGCGGAATCTTTGCGCGGAAAAAGACTGCGTTCGATCATGTGTACATCGTCACCGATGCGATCGTTCAGGTAACGGCGGTTTTTGAGGCCGGTGAGGGGATCGGTGATGGATAAGACCACCAATTCATGGTTTTTTCGTGCCAACTCACTTGTGTGTTCGTATACCCGCTGCTCCAGTTTGCGTTTCTGGGTTTCCAGCATACGCAGGCGTATGAATGTAGCCAGCCGGATCAGTCCGAAAAACGCCAATGCGGTCAGACCCCAGAACCACCATTGTCTCCATAGCGGCGGAGTGACTTCAAAAGAGATGCGTTGACATTGTTTCTGAGAGTCTTCCTGGAAAAAACCGTTATCCGCCATGACTTCAAATGTGTAAAGACCCTCCCTGAGGTTAAGGAAGTGAACACTGGTTTTCTGGGAAGGGGGCTGCCACTCTTGCTGACGGGGCAAAAGGCGCCAGCGATAATACAAAGGCTGGTCCCGGCGTGTGGAAACCGTAAAAAAGGAAAACTCTACTGAATTCTGGCGGCTGCTGAGTTGGATGGGTTTGTCCAGGGGGATAGGCTGATCATCTACACGTATACTCAAGTTGGGAACCCTTGGAGGAACCGGGTCCAGGCTGCGCGTGCTGGGAGGCAGTTCCACCAGGCCCGGGGATACGCTGAACCACAGGCTGCCGTCGCTGGTTTCAAGGGTGGTATGGATGAATCCCTCATCTCCAAACAGGCCTGTGTTTTTGTTGAAGTGAGAGAAATACCCGTTGTGGTATCGATCCAGAGAGACACTGGTGTTGAGCCAGATTTGACCTTGAGAATCTTTGAGCGCGTACCATACATCGTTGTGCAACAGGCCGTTGCGGGTGGTGAAGTTCAGTAGATCCGTTTCACGGTAGATGAACAGGCCATGGACCACGGAGGAAACCAGGATTTCCCCCGAGGATGCCACGTGAATGTCGGTTATATTGATCGGTCCCAGGCGGGTTTCCAAGTCACTGGAAACAAATCGGCCATGAGAGTAGACTTGAAGGCCGTTGCCGGTTCCAAGAATCAATACTCCGGGAGACCATTCGGCCATGGCCCAGACCCGCTGATGGTGAAGCCCCTCAAGAATGGTCTGGAACGAGTTATGGCCGTCGTAGCGCAACAATCCGTTGTCCGTTCCGAACCAGAACACACTGTTGCTGTCCCTGATGGCGCTTAAAACCCGCACATCACCCAGAAGGAGCTCCAGGCGTTGGTTGCGGTCCCAGCGGAAGATGCCGTTGTAACGAGTGCCCACCAGGTAATTTCGCGGACCGACCTTCAGTAAAGCCCGCACCTGTTTGTTCTGCAATTGCCGGTTCACGGCAAACGCTCGACCGCGCCCGTTACGGATCTCAGATATGCCGTCGTATCCGCCGGCCAGGATGGTGCCGGGTGTATCTTCCAGCAGGCTGCAGATGAATTCGGAAGGCAGGCCGTCGTCTGTCGAATACATGCGGAAAGTGATTCCGGACAGGAATGACAAACCGTAACGGGTACCGGCGAATACCGTGTGTTCACGATCCACGAATACGCGGTTGACTCGGGAGTAGTTCAACCCGTTTCCGGCGTGAAAATGTTGCCAATCACCGGGTCCGGGGTCATAACTGAACAAGCCCTTATCTGTTCCCAGCCAGATGCCTCCACCTTGATCTATATCCAGGTCACGCATCTCTCCACATGCGGCCGGAAGGTTCACGGAAACGATCGACTCTCCCGGTGCGGCGATACTGAGGACCCCCTCTCCAGCCAGGTATAGCTTGTCTTGACGGTAAATCAGGAAATCGATGGCGCGGTTGGTATCAAATGGAATCCATTGACCCTCGGACGTGAGCTGGTACACTTGCCGGTTGGCCAGGACAGTCAAGGTCCCCCGGGTGTCCAGGGCAGCGTGACGGATTCTTTGCTGTTTGTCATTTCCTAAAAAACCAACGGTAGCCGGTTCCTGCGAATCGTCCACTCGCAGGAGGCGGCCGCCCCCCAATGCAAAGAAACCCAAGCCGGTTCCGGAAACGGGAAACAAACGCTGAATGCGCGTTCCCCGGGCCCATACATGGGTGGTTTTCATGGACTGCATCAGGGCGGCGCCCTCGTCGGTCGCCACCCACATTTGGTTGTTTGGACCCGCCACCAGGTCATTGATGTAACTGCCCGGAAGCCCCTCCATGGTTGAAAGTGTGCGTATAAAGTCATTACCGTCGAAGATGCCGATTCCACTCTGGGTCCCCACCCAGATAAATCCGTCCGAGTCCTGCGCCAAAGCGGTAATGTAGTTCTGCGGAAGTCCGTCGGAAGTTTTGTAATGAATAATGGGGTACTGAACCCCGCGAATAAAAGTCCACATTCCCAGAAGGAGTAGACCTGAAAAGGCGATCCGGCGCATCATGGCCGTTCAATCATAGCATAAACCGGGATCAAAAGACAGCACGGGCAAAATGGTTATGGCGGCTGTCAAAAAGGATGCACGCAAGTCGCATACAAGCTCGCAGATATGGTTCAATGGCGGAAGAGGCCGGGACGAAGACGCTGGTAGCCGTCAAAAGCCCGCCGGGAGGCAAACACCATGCCCAGGAAAGCCGAAACCGTTGCCGTGGTAAAGATGGCGACCATGATCAGGATCTGGTATTGAATAGCCACGGACGGAGAGTTGCCGCCCAGAATCTGCCCGGTCATCATGCCGGGAAGGGACACCAGTCCCATGGTGGCGACAGTGGCGATTTGGGGGGATACGGCGGCTTTCAGGGCGTCAGCCATAAAAGGTTTGCGGGCCTCCCAGGGGGTGGCCCCCATGGAAAGATGGGTGATGAACTCTTCCGGGCGCTTCTGCAGGCCGTGAAAATATCGGTCCAGCGTAATGACATTGCTGCGCAGGATATTGCCCAGGATCATGCCTCCCAGGGGGATCAGATAACGGGCCGAAAATACGGTCCGGGGTTCAAGTACAATAAAAAAAGCGCCGAAAATTGCCGCCATGCTGATCAGGTACGCCGTGCCCAGTGGAAGAAAAAACCGCCTTAATCGCAGGCCGCTCTGGCTGGTAGCCGCCGTGCAGGCAACGGCGATCATGATCAGGATCCAGGCCAGATTGATCAGGGGATGGTTGATGCGGAAAATGGTTTCCAGGTACAGGCCGACCAGGAAGAGCTGCGCCACCATACGTATATGTGCGATCAACAGTGCGCGGATACGGGGAATGCGCAGAAACAGGAACACGCTGATGGGTACCAGCAACAACAACGAGAATGTCGCCAGGGAAAACAGGTTGATCGCTTTGGCGCCCATGGCTATTCTGCCTGCAAACTGCCGGATTGCATGAACAGGGAACGGGTAGAGAAGGTTTCCCAATCGCGATTGTGAGACACCGATATCACGGTCCGGCCGGGAGACGCGGTCAGCAGACGTACCACGTTTTCGATGTTTTCCGGATCCAGGGCGGCCGTGACTTCATCCAGAAGAAACACCGGACGGTTCACGAGCAGGAGCAACAAAACCATCAGGCGCTGTTTTTCACCGCCGGACAGGCTGGGAAACCGTCTGGACAACACATCCTGCTTGAAGTGCAGTTGCGCAAGCAACTCCATTGCCCGGTCTTGGGGAAAGGAGCGATGACGATTGGCGCGAAATTGGAGGGGATAGCGCAATACTTCGCCAACGGTGAGATCGAAATCCGGGATGCGTTGGGATACAAATCCCAGGTGTGAGCGGTAATGCGTCAATTCCGGAGGCGTAACCGGGCGATTCTCATGAAGCAGCCGGCCTTCAAAATACTCCGCGCAAAACAGCACTTTTAACAAAGTGGTCTTGCCGCTGCCTGAGGGTCCGTGGATCCAGATCTTTTCCCCTTTGGCCACAGACAGGTCAACGTCCCGAAGGATCGGGTTACCGTCATGTTGGACACGGATCCTTTCCAGTTGCAGCATGGTTGCTTCTTTTACCGGCAAGAGGCCAATACCTTACCGTTTCCGGCAATTGGAATCAAGGGCCGGCAACAAATCGGCATTATAAGCCGGGTGGCTGCTCAAGTTCGAATAACCGTACCAGTTCACGGGCCGGCCCCTGATGGGATGCTGCCGCCACTTGCGGAAACAGGTTTCGCAACTCCGCCAGGCCATCCGCAACCACCCTGGGAAATCCCACCATCTCTAATGCTTCCAGATCATTCAGGTTGTCACCGAAATAGATTACTTGCTGCGGATCCACGCCCAGTTCCGTACAAAGGCGACGCAAAGCCTGATCCTTACGCGCACCAACAGGGGTGACTTCAAGCCAGGTGCGGCTATTGCCCCGGGAAGAGATCAAGCGGGATTTCACTGGCAGGCAACTGTTCAGAGCGGTTTTCACCTCCCCCACCCTGTCGTTGGCGATCCGGGTTGATACCCCGGTGATGTCGGAAAAGTCGGAAAATTCCTCCACGGTCCGAAAGGGAGTGCTGCGACTGAACATGCCGAAGCCCCGGTATTCAGGGCTGCCGCCTCGGGACAGGCTGCGGTAGACCACAACCGGGACTTTCAGCGCTTCCAATGTGCGCACCAGTTTTTTTGCTTCATCCGCCGCCAAACCATGTTCCCAAACGATCTTGTTATTCTTCAGAGCCAGGGTGCCGTTCTGGACCAGCAGCCAGGGCGATCTCTTCAGGCCGGCCGCCATGCGCCGGGCCGTGTAGAGGTTGAAACCCGTCACCAGAGCGACGGGAACACCCAGGGCCATGATCGCGTCCAGGACGGCAAGGGTTGCGGGTGGAACGGCCTCTTCTTTGAGAGGAACCAGGGTGCCCCCCAGGTCGGAAGCGACCAGGCGTGGAGTTGTTCCGGTTTTCATGAAAGAGATTGTAACAGATCGATCTGCAGGAAACGAGGATCCGGTTTGCGGTTGTTCAGCCTGCCGGGTTCGAATGGCGGAGGGAGTAGGATTGATGAGCCGCTGCTACGTCTCACCCTGCGGGCCGTTCGCTGCGCTCACGGTCCAAATTCGCAGATCGCGAATTAGTCGAACCCGGAAAACGTGGGTTCGAATGGCGGAGGGAGTAGGATTCGAACCCACGGGCCTCGTTAAAGGCCAACGGTTTTCAAGACCGCCGCATTCGACCGCTCTGCCATCCCTCCGCGCAGTCCACGATTGTAGCAGAGGTCCCGTAAGGCGTCAACGGCGTTGCTTTGTCCGAATGCCAGTGGCTGTGGTTTCAAGAATTTGAGAACGGACTACAGGTAGAAGTGATTGATTAGGAAGAGGGAGAGCGCGGCGATCAGCACCTGTAAGGGCAAACCAATCTTGAGGTAATCAGTGAAGCGGTATCCACCGGGTCCATAAACCATGAGATTGGTCTGGTAAGAGATGGGAGTGGCAAAAGTCGCTGCCGTTGAAACCAGCACCGCCAGGGCAAATGGATGAATATCGGCGCCTACGGATGTGGCCGCGCTCACGGCGATGGGGAAAAAAAGCACCGCGGTGGCGTTGCCCGTAATCACCGAATTAAACAGGCTGGTCAACAGGTACACCGCGCACAATACGCCGAAAGTGCCGAAATGGCGGCCAAGCTGGACGATTTTCCAGGAAAAGTATTCCGCCAAACCGGAGTTTTGCATGGCGGCGGCGATCCCGAACATGGAGGCGATAATGATGAGCACCTTCCAATCCACCATTACGCTTTTTCCAGGCAAACATCCGCATAAGCTCAGGACCACCGCCGCCCCGGCGGCGGCAACCACCAGGGGCAGAACGCCCGTGGCGGACATCACGATCATGGCCGCAAAAACACCGCCGGTGACCCATTTGCGATAGGGATGCTTGCCGTCAAGGGGCGTAGGCAGGGAAACCAGGTAAAAATCGGAAGACTGGGGCCAGCGCTCAGAGAACTCATGATCCGCCAGCATGAGCAGCGTATCACCGGGATGCAGGACGATGTTGCCGATTTTTTTGGCAATGCGTTCGCCGCCGCGGTGAATGGCCAGGATCACCGCTCCATAGCGACCGCGGAAGTCTGATTCCCTGACTTTCTTCCCCACCAGGGCGGAACTGGCGGGAATCACGGCTTCAAATGCGCAGACGCGGCCCGGACGGTCCGATTTCAGGTTAAAGTGAATGGTTTTGGCTGGTTGCAGGCCGGGGATCCTCTGAAGTTCCAGAATGGTGTCGGGGATCCCCGTAAAAAACAAGCGGTCTCCATCCCGGACGGTTTCATCCGGGCGGGCGGGAGCCAGCACCGTTTCTTTACGCTGGATCTGGAAAAGAAACAATCCCTGAAGGTGGCGCAACCCGGCCGCTTCCACACTGCGGCCGATACCTTCAAAACCCTCCCCCACTTTCATTTCCACCACGAATTCGCGCAGTTGACGCGTCAGTTTACTCATGGGTTCACGCCGCTGGGGCAGCAACCTGTTTCCAACCACAACCAGGTAAACCAGACCCAAGAGCGCAACGGGAATACCAATGCGTGAAATTTCAAAAAAACCCAACCCCTTGTAGCCGTTCTCGAGCAAGAGTCCGTGGATAATCAGGTTGGTGCTGGTGCCGATCAAGGTGCACAATCCCCCCAGGATCGCCGCATACGACAATGGAAGCAGGAAGTGTGACACGGAGATGCCGTGTTCCTGGCACCATTTTTTGATTGGCGGGATCAACATTGCCACTACCGGGGTGTTGTTCATGAAAGCGGATAGCAGGGTGACGGGAAAGAGCAGGCGGGCCAGTTTGCGGCGCATGCCGTTTTTAGAGGAGTTTCCCAGGATCAAACGGTTGATTATGGGCAATAAGCCGCTGGTCTGCATGGCCCCGGCCAAAAGAAAGAGCAAGCCGATCGAGATCACGCCGATGTTGGAAAACCCTGCTACAGCTTCGCCCGCGCTGACAACACCGCCGATTGTGAGTAAGAACAAGACCGTTACAACGGTTAGCTCGATATCGATCCATTCGTCGATCAGGACAATGATCATGGCGACAAGCAGGGTCAAGGTGTACCAGAAATCAAACCCCATCTCTGTCACTGACCTCCTTCCAGTAACCGTTGTCGGCGCAATGCTGAACGCAATCAAACCGGACCTTACCACAAGGATCATACAAGGTTCAACAGATCAATCCCATCCCGTGGTTGGCGGAACCGCACGAAAGTCCAGGGTTCCATTCCGGCCGGAATTGCGGTCCAGATTTTCCAGCATGCGTGAAAGATAACCGGAAAGGCGGGAGATTTCCGTTTCCAGAAATCCCTGCAACATGATTTCATGAACGAGGCGCAAGCGCCGCTCCAGGTCCGGCTTCAGCGAACGGGCCGAATCTGTGGGAAACAAGCGCCGCAGCCTGCGGTCGGTTTCGTCTTGCAGCCTTTGTACGTATCCCCGGGCTTCCAGGCGTTTGACCGCCTTGGCCGTGGTGGTCTTGTCCACACCGGCGTGAATGCTCAGGCTTTCCTGGGTCACTCCGGGATTTTGCAATATACCCAGCAGCAAACGCACCCGCCCGCTGCCAAGGCCCAGCGACGCAAGGTCTCTGCCGGAAAGGCGTTCCAGTTGCCGGGCGCAACGCATCAGGCGACGGAGAATTCCTTCATCCATTTTACCCCCTCCCTTTATAGTTGGCAAGCCAACTTGTAAGTCTGGTTTTGGTTGGCCCTCCAACCATAGCATGGGTTCAGGTTCAAAAACAAGGTTCTCCCTGGTTCTGTATGGGTAAACTCACATTGGTGATTGACAAGAAGCTGTGGTGATGAGTACCCATAGGGCATACATACCCGCAGGGCATACAGCATAAGCGAACGCAAACGTAGGTTCCGGGGACCCATGGTCTGAGACAGGATGGTCGGCTGAGGGGTATTCATCGAGGACGAAAGCCGGCCGCGGTCACATCCCGAACAACCGCCGTGGTCGGCTAAATACGCAAAAAGACCGCAATGGGTCTGGACCGAAGTGGTGAGCGATGCTTTGTGCCCGGAAGGGTACTCTCCTGGAGCCTCTATATTTTTTCAAATTGGAATAACCTTTAAACTCACACAAAATGGAAGAGAACCAAAAAAAACAGCTTTATGGGCTTTTTGAACAGACTTCAGTGCGCGCCAATACCAACGCGGGATTGTGCAGAAACGTCATTTTTAATGAAATTGATCGGCCATGTTGTGTTGACATCCAAGGAATTTTCATTGTAGAATGTGAATCTTTTCAACTCAATTCTGTAATACGAGGCAACAGATGAGAAAACAACCTTTATTGATAGCCATCCTGCTCCCGGTTTGGGCCGCAAGCGGCGCATTGGCGGCGGATCGCGTTCCCAGACGAATTGTACTGAACTGGTATGGGGATCCGGCAACCACCGCCGCCGTGACCTGGCGGACACACGCTCCCGCCGCCGACGCGGCCGCCCAGATTCAAACAGCTTCGCCCTCTCCCCTGACTCCGGCCGGAGCCTTCGTGGTGAAAGCCGCCAGCATGGAGTTGGATACGGGCAAAGGTGAAACGGTATGGACACACAGCGCGCGCTTCTCTGCACTGAAGTCCGACACGTTGTACGCCTATCGCGTGGGTTCCGGAGAGCATTGGAGCGAATGGAACCATTTCCGCACAGCCGCGGATGATCGGCGCGCTTTCCGCTTTGTTTTTCTGGGTGATTTGCAAAACGAGTTGGCATCTCAATGTGGCCGGGTTGTGCGTGCCTCCATACTCCAGGCCCCCGATGCGCTTTTCATGTTGCACGCCGGTGACCTGGTCTCCCGTGCATGGCGGGACGACAAGTGGGGGGAATGGTTTACCGTGGGTGAATGGATATTCCGCAGCATTCCCCAACTTATGGTTCCGGGCAACCACGAATACAGGCGCACGCCCTCCAAAAAAAGTGCGGACTTGACACCGTTGTGGCGCCCCCACTTCACCCTGCCGGAGAACGGCCCGCCGGGGCTGGAAGAAACCGTATATACTTTGGATGTACAGGGCGCGCGCCTTGTGGCCCTGAATCCGAATACCGCCGTTCGTGAACAGGCCGCCTGGCTGGACCGGGTTCTGCGAAAAAAACGCTCCGGTGGCTGGACCGTGCTCTTGATGCACCAACCGATTTACTCAACGGGACGCGATCGCGACAACCTGGAGCTGCGGCAACAACTGCTTCCGATTATCGACGCCCATGGCGTGGATCTTGTGCTTCAGGGACATGATCATACGTATGGGCGAACCTTTCGCCTGCGGGCCGGTCGCCGGGTCCGTTCCACTAGGGGGGGAACCGTATACGTGGTGAGCGTGGGCGGTCCCAAGCAATATCCCCTGAACCCGTTATACGGTTCCATCATGGCCCGTATGGCCGCAGACCGCCAATTGTACCAGGTGATTCAAGTGGAAAAAGATCGCTTGCGTTTTGACGCCTGGACCGTGGACGGTGTTCATTTTGACGGTTTCGAATTGCGCAAGTAATGCCGGGCTGCTGCTTGCGGGATTTCCCATTTCCATCTACAATCAATACCAGCGACCGGTTGCGGCTTCAATCGTAACCGGATCCGGGAGCCATAATGGACGTTGTCCGGCGATCAGGTCGAAACAAGCGCCAAGTTAAACGCTTGATCTCGGTGGTCTTATCGGGTGTCGCGTTATTGTGTCTGGCCGCTTGCCACTCAGCTGCCGGCGAAGCGGATACCCCGAGCATAGCTGTTACCATCCTGCCACAAAAAGAGATCGTGCACCAAATTGTCGGCAATCGCTTCCACGTGGAGGTCTTGATTCCCCCGGGATTTAATCCAGCCACGTTTGCTCCGGCCCCCAGCCGGATCCGTCGCCTGGGACGTTCCCTGGCCTGGTTCCGCATTGGAAAGCTTCCGGTTGAGCGAACCTGGACAGATCGCATCCGTTCCGTCTATCCCAACCTGGAAATAGTGGATACATCCAGAGGAGTGGAGTGGATTGTTCCACAAGGACACGACCACCGGCATTCCAACGGCGTGGATCCCCACATCTGGCTGTCTCCAAGGCTGATGTTGATACAAGCTGAGAACATCATGAACGCAATGGTGCGTCTGGATCCTGAACATGGCGAGGAATACCGCCGTAATTACAGGCAATTGGCAAGAAAAATCAAAGCCCTGGACAAACAAATCCATGACATGCTGGCAGACCTGCCCCGCCGGAGTTTTATGGTTTTTCACCCTTCCTGGGCATATTTTGCCTGCGATTACGCATTAGAGCAGGTTGTGATTGAAGCGGAGGGCAAAAGCCCGGCACCCGGGGATTTATCACGCATCATTGCCCTGGCGCGCCGTGAAGGACTGCGCACAGTCTTTGTTCAGCCTCAGTTTGACACGGCAGCCGCAAAAGTCGTGGCGCGTGAGATCAACGGCCGGGTTGTGATTCTGGACCCGTTGGCGGAGGATTGGGCTGAAAACTTGATCTCGACGGCCCGGAAATTGCGTACCGCTCAAGAGGTTTCACTACGGTGACCACCCGTAACCTTATTCTGAAACTAGAGAAAGTCCGGACCGGCTATGGTCGGCAACCGGTACTGCTGGATGTGGATTTTTGTGTGCATTCCCATGATTTTATCGGGATTGTCGGACCCAACGGAAGCGGCAAAACAACCTTGTTAAAGGTCATCCTGGGGCTGCTTCCCCCGTGGAGCGGCATCATACGCTATTTCCGGGGCGGTAGCGAAGTGGAGCGGTTTTCCATGGGATACATGCCCCAATCGGCCCAGGTGGATCCCGATTTCCCCATAACCGTTAAAGACGTAGTCCGTTCCGGCCTGATGACAAGAGACGCGAATGAACCCGGCGACATTCCAGTACAGAGAGTAATGCAGCGAATGGGCATTGCGGCGCTGGGACGCCGTCCTTTGGGAGAGTTGTCCGGGGGACAACGGCAGCGGGTATTCCTGGCCAGAGCGATTGTGGCTTCACCTCCCCTGCTCTTGCTGGATGAACCGGACACCTACGCGGATCGTGATTTCGGCCGGAATTTTCACGAATTATTGACCGAGTTAAACCGGGATATGGCCATTCTGATGGTTTCTCATGACCTGGGAATGATCGCTTCCCAGGTACAATCGATTGCTTGCGTAAACGGATCACTTTACCATCATGAATCCAGCGAAATCACCCAGGAATTAATGGAATCTTATCGATGTCCCATTGACCTGATCACGCATGGACGGGTCCCCCATCGGGTGCTGAAATCCCATCAAGATAACAATTCGTCTCTCCCCAAGCGGAATCACCATGATTGAACTGTTTCAATACCGATATTTTGTTCATGGTGTTCTGGCAGCCGTGCTGGTCAGTATTTCCTGCGGATTCATCGGCACCTATATCGTCAGCCGCAGGATTGTTTTTATCACCGGCGGAATCAGCCACGCAGCTTTCGGCGGGGTGGGAATCGCTTATTTTTTCGGCTTGAACCCCATGGCGGGAGCCGCGTTTTTCGCCGTGTTCTCCGCTGTTATTCTTGAATCCATGGGTGCGCACATGCGCGTGCGCCGGGATTCCCTTATCGGCATGATCTGGTCTTTCGGCATGGCATTGGGGGTGCTGTTTGTTTTCTTGACCCCGGGTTATGCCGCCAACCTCATGACGTTTTTGTTTGGTGATATCCTGACCGTTTCCCGATCAGACCTGGGCTTGATGGCGGGGTTGGCCGGTCTGGTAGTCAGCGTTTTTTGGTGGCGTTTTCGCCGCATTCTGTACCTTGCTTTTGATGCGGAGTTTGCCCGCACCCGAAACGTCCCGGTCAGCGGCATGCAATCGTTGATGATGGTACTGACCGCCCTGACGGTTGTGGTGAACATCCGGGTGGTGGGCATTGTGCTGGTTCTGGCTCTGATGACCGTTCCCCCTGCAACCGCCAACCTGCTGGCCAAAGATTTTCGTTCCATGATTCCGCTGGCGATCCTGTTCAGCCTGATGGCCACCCTGGGGGGGTTGGCGGCTTCTCACATATTGAATGTTCCTTCGGGTGCAACCATTGTGTTTACTTCGCTGCTTGTATTTTTTCTGGTGCGGATCACTGCGGCTCTATTCCTCAAGAGCCGGCGATTGCCTTGATTCTTTCCAGGGAAACAACACTGCGATGTATTCGAAATGTCAACCCGGCAACGGCATTCCGGCGCTTGACTTTACCTTTTCGGCTGGCCTACAATGCCCTTAAGATGGACCGGAGATCGGGAGAGATGAACGTGACGGCGCGGCGTGATTCCGGGCGTTACCCCGGATGATATTCCCGTGGCAGAGGAGAAACTCATGAACAGTCCTTTTCAGGAAAAGCAAAACCTCATTGCCCAATGGGCATTCGACACCCGTCCCATCCTGGGGCGTTTTCATTTGTGGCTCGAAGATGTCGAGGTGCGCTGGACCCGGGGTGAACCTGTTCAGGAATTTACTTCTGAAATCTCGTTTCTAAACGGGCAAATGGAGCGTTTACTTGCCATGACCGGTGCGGTAACCGCATTGGGAACTCAGTTGTTCGGCCGTTTTGGCGCGGGTGCCGGCTTAGACAAAACAGGCTTAAACGAGGTCAAGAAAGATGCGGACGCAATTTCCGCCTACGCCATGAGCGAAAGCCTCTGGTACCTGTCCAGGCAATTGCCTGAGAACCACGCCATCATGGTGTGCATGGGAGAAGGACTCATGCCCAAAGCCGGGGAAACCCCGGAAATGGGTTCCAACCCCCTGCTGGGTTTCGGTCGTGTCTATGCCCGCCCCGAGGTGGCCCACTGGCTGGATCGGCGTATTCAGCGACTGTTGAACGAACCCGGCTACGAATGGGACCGGTTTTACAAAGACCTGAAGGATTCGGGCATCACGGTTTGGGGCGCGGCCATCGATACCCTGGAGAACACGTCCCGTTTCGCCAAAGGCAAAGAAACCGGGCCCATGACCGTGCTGCACCTGTTTGATCAACCCCTGCACATCTCACGTCCCTATGAAGGTTACATGGGCAACCTGTTTTTGCCGGGCGAAGTGGTGGAATATGCTTGCCGCCGGTCTCTGCTCATCAATTTCCGCACCCCCCGTAAACTGGTATTGGAAGCCATCGAAGCCACTTACCCGGGTATTCAGCGCCGCAACATCCATGTCTGGACCCTGCGCGGCAGCAGCCGGCAGGGCCGCATCGGAACCTTATGGAGTCAATGGCTGGAAATGGGCGTTCACCTGGTGGATGATGACTGGGTTTTGCCTTCGGGGTTGAATGCCTTTACCGAATCCGGAACATACGCACCCACCTTTCGTGTGGGAACCTGGATAGACAGCGCCGGCGATTTGCATCTTTTTATCGTAGACGGTTACGCGGCATCCGCGGAGGCCATGCAGGCGGCCAGCCTCGCCCCCATCATGGGGCTATCTGCATCGTTATGCGTGTTTACCTCCAATTTCAAGCTCTCTTTTGAAAAAGAGCAGGACATCATGCTGCTGAATCCGGATAGCGCGGATTTCAATGAAAAGTTAAAAGCCGTGATGGGCAAACCATTAGGCGATGGCGATGCAATGACTTATGCGGCCATGATCCGGGAAGGCAGGCAAGCGGGCATTCCCCTAAAAATCAACTGTATTGAAGCCAATGACTTCTTTCCGGAAAAGCAATGGGAAGTACTTGCGGTATGCGGCTACATGCGGCCCGACCCCTATTCCGGAGTAAAAGGCGTTGAAGCGGTGGCCGACGGAGTATACCGGGTATGTGTGCGTCTTTCTTGCAAACGCGGCGACAAAGACATCACTTTCACCCTGCGGTTGATGGAAAGCATGGAACAGAGCCGCCTGGTGTTTAACCCCCTGCTGAACCGTTTCCTGGCCGGAGAAGACTATGAGAGCCGGCCGGTCAAGATATCAGATTCCGGACGCATCCGCAATGAACTGCAAACATTGTGCTCCGAAGCATTGGAGTTTATCGGCGAAGACAGGATCCGCGTCCATTTCGAACGCATTGCTCCGGAAGTGATCTCTCTGGAGAAACAGCGCAAACTGAAACAAATCCTCGTGTGGTACAAATCTCATCACCCCATATGGTTCAACTGGCTGGACATTATTGCGTCTTCAAGCCAGTGACCCGGTCAAACGCAAAAGACCGGAAAAGGAGAAGAAAAATGAAAGCATCCATTGCCATAACTTGCCTGGGCTTGTTGCTGATTACCGGGTCTTTGGTCTCCAGCGCCGCCCCCCTGCCTGAAAAAGATGACAGCCTCAATCCGAGGCGCAACCTGATCATCTGTTACGAAATCAAAAACTATGACTCAAGGATCCGCAGCACGGTAAACACCATCTTTTATGACCTGATCCGTCCGGGAGATAATCTTATTGTATACTCCCCCGCCCGGGTATACGGCTTCTCCGAGCAGACGCTGTCGCGTCCCAAGGCGGAACTCTCACAATGGTTGCAGGATAAGTTGAAGACGGACAGCAATATGGCCGCCACCGGCCACCGCCAGGCCTTTAACGAATTGAAAGGGCTTTTAGAGGAGATGCTCTTCGAAGCCAAGGGGAGCGATACCAAGAGCCTGCTGAACCAGTATCGCCAGGGACTGGCCAACCTGCAATCCCAACGCCGCATCAATCAGCCCCTGCTATTGCAGTTCGCCGACATGTTCCGCAAGACGCCGGGAGAAAACCACGTGGTGGTGTTTTTCCAGAAAGAGTTTCGTCCCATTCCCGATTCCACCATGATGGACGGTTTTATGCAGAATGTGGACCTGGCCTTTATTGCCCGCGAGATATTTCTGGAACCCACTCAGCATGAAAACCCAAAGAAATTAGAGGCGGTGATTGACGCCTTCCGGGATGCAGGCGTCACACTGAATTTCGCTTACCTGCAAACCGGAAGTGAGCGCGTGCCGCGCCGCATGGAGCTGCATGAACACTCCACCGACATGTACCAGTTCTTTTCCCGGCTGGCAAGAGAAACAGGCGGAATCATACTGACCACGGCCAAAGCCCAGGAAATGATGAAGGCTTTGCAGAAAAGGCTGAAAAACTAAATAAATTCGCCACTTAACCCATGGAAAAAGTCATGGGTACGAACTGGATGTGGTTGTCAACTTGTTGAACTCCCTTTACTTCCGCAGCCGCGCGGGTGGCGCGGTCAATATCCGCGCGAATGACCGTTGACCCCCTCAGGCTCACACGACCGTTGCGGGCTTCCGCTTCCAGAAACTGAATGGGAATATGGGCATGATACAAAATGGCGGTCGCTGCCCGGTGCCCCAAGCTCAAGTCGCGGATCAACTCCTGTTGCCGTTGGGCCTGTTCCCGGAAAGGGGGAGAATCCACCAGACTGCCGATCATGGCCACCGCGGTTTCCGCTTCCACTTCCCGGGTGTTGATCACCAGATCGTGCAGATCCGGTGAATCCCAGTCCACATTAAAAAAGAATCGGTGGAATCCGGAGCGCTCACGGTCACTCTGGCGGAGCATGGCCATGGCCTGGTTTTCTTCTACGCCGTAACGCTTCATCAGGCGATCACGGCGTACCGTGATCGGTGCGGTTACTTGTACCTTGATTACACCGGGGATCCCCGCCAGGATGATCTGTCCCCCGCGGCCCAGTATCAAGGCGTTCCCGGTACCGGCAAACTCGAATATGGCGGTTTTCAGAAAATGCAGGTAGCGGTCTTTTTGCGAGGAAAAATTGTCCCAGAATGAGGGGCGCTTTTCATCATAGCGCTCCAGGTTTTCCAATGCCTCACCGTAGTCGGAAAAAATGCCTTCCAGGGAAGATTTGTCCAGGCGGGGCAAATCCATCCGTTGCTGCAGGATTTCCGCCATTTGCGTTCCCAAGCTGCCCAGGCTGCGTGAAAGTGTCACAACGGCCATCTTGCCTCCTTCCGGGAAGATCTGAAAAAACTCCCCTGCATCTCTTAATAACAATATAAAGTACTTCAGACACTGTTTCAACTGGCGCCGCCATATTGGCGAGAGGTTTGAATTTTTTCTTTATTTGCTTAGAATGCATTTGGAAGAGTTGCTTCATGGAGAACAAATGAATCCCCGCAAGGAAAAACGCCTGTATGGCCTGAAGAACGTTGTGGTTGTCATGGATGGGGTTGAATATCCCGCCGTGGTCGTAGACATCTCCCCCCGGGGAATCTGTCTGCGTTGCGAAAAAACCCTGCCCACATACCGGGAGGTAATGGTGCGCCTGGATATCGACGGCAAGCCGGTAACCCTGAAAGCTTCTGTTCGCTGGGTGCATGACCCGATCCAATTAAAGGGCGCCCATTTGAGAGAAACCGGATTGGCCGTGATCGATCCGCCTCAGCTTTACCAGAAATACCTTGAACGCATCTTGGAAAGCAAATGAGCCTTACTTCCTGGCGCAAAGCCCGGGCAATCGTGGTGTTTACCGGCGCCGGCATGTCGGCTGAGAGCGGTGTACCCACCTATCGCGGCAGTGGCGGCATTTGGAACCAGTATCGCTGGCAGGAGTACGCTTGCCAGGAAGCGTTTGAAAACAAGCCCGAAGCAGTACTGGATTTTCATGAGAAACGTCGCAAAGCCGTGCTGGATTGTATTCCCCATGCCGGACACAAAGCCCTGGCTGATCTGGAAACCATCCATCCCCGGGTGACGTTGATTACCCAGAACATCGACGGCATGCACCAGCGCGCGGGCAGCCGCAATGTATTGGAGATACACGGCAGCTTGTGGCGGATGCGTTGCCCACAACACGGCGTTCAAAAAGACCTTGAACAGGCGGAATTCGCCCATCGCCAATGTCCCTCTTGCCTTGCATGGATGCGCCCGGACATCACCTGGTTTGGTGATACCATGGATACGGGACTGATGGAAACGGCCGCAGGCGCGGTAAAACGGTGTGACTTGTTTGTTTCCGTGGGCACTTCGGGAGTGGTCTGGCCCGCGGCGGGATTTCCGCAACTTGCCCGGGAATCCGGTGCCGTCATGGTGGAGATCAATCCGGAAAGCACGCCCATGTCCCATCTATACCAACACCACTTGAGGGAAAGGGCCTCTTTTGCGTTGGTATCTTTGTTTGCACGCGATTAACGATTCAAACAGGGAATGGGCGGCATCATTCAGTATCAGTGGGAAAGGAACCGGGATGCGCCCGCCATTGTGCGGTCCATCATTCGAGTCACTTGCCCGGAGTGGGATGATTGTAATGGAAATGGGTTTTCATGGGTGTATGGATAAGGAAAATCGGTTTGGCGGATACGGATGGGGATCTTGCGATGACGTCCTTGAAGGGTATAGATCACTTCAAGGGGAGGTATGACAAGATCCCGCTTCAGTACCAGCGCGCGGATGCGGCTTCGCAGTTGATGCAGGCGTAGATCTCTGAACTCGGCCATTTGGTTTAAATCCAACAGTGAACGAAAAAACATCCCCTCGGGATGCATCGAGGAGATGAAGTGGGCCAGACGGGGGTTGGTTCGAATTTCCGTTTCCAGGTACTCGACATACATTGCGTACAACGCGATAGTGGCCTCGCTGTCCATTATGTAGCGTGAGGTGGGGTTCGTGCGGTTCAGGACGCAGCCGCCGCAGAAACAAAACAGGCGGGACGTGGAATAGATATTCCCCGGATTGGTCATGATGGCGATCAAGGCAAGGAACGCGCCGATTGAATAAGCGAAGAGATCGATGCGTGGATTGGGAAGGATCCCGGGATGAAGCCCGGCGCGGATGCGGCGGCAAAGGTCGAATAGGTCGTATAGCGATTGCAGCCCCGACCAGGCGAAACGTCTGGGATCGGCCTCCAGGCGCTCACTGATTGCCGCATTGGCCAGTGAATGGGCATGGATGGCGGGGTGGCGTGCGGCTCGCTCTCGGCTGAGAACCTGCATGGAACGCGGTTCTATCCACTCTGCGGGGGCGCGATCCATGTGAAATGCCAGAGGAAACAAAATCACCGGCTTTCCGGTTCCACGATGGAGGCGAAGCGCCCAGGGCAGGTATTTCTGCCAACTTTTTTCGTTCAGACCATGAAACAGCAGGATTACTCCTCTGGCGGGCTTGGCAGGAATCGGGCGGCTTGTCACCATGAAATACGCAAACGACAGGTTCTCGGGAATCAAGGCGTCCGCAAGTTGGTTGGTTTCGTGATGAAAACGTGAAGCCGATACCGGAAATTCATAACCATGAATCGGACAGCAAGGCTTACCCCCATGCTGTAGATAACCGTTTTTTGATTCCATCTTGAAGCGGCGGACCCTGATATCCAGTTCCGGTATTTCGATTTCGTTTTTGCAATGCCTGAGCGCTGCGAACATCAGGTGGGATTCTCTTGCCGGGTTCAATGGCTTTCTCCTTTTGCGGCTTTTTTGCGTTTGTGATTGCGACGCTGCAAGGTTGTGATCTCCCGGCTTTTTTTACCCAAAAGCCCTTCCCAACGGCGTATACCCGTTTTCAACATGGCCATGCGTTCGTCCAGGTTGGAAATCTCCCGCAGCATGGCGCTGAGGTGCTCATTTACCGACTCCCATGGAAGTGCATCCAATGATGCCTGGAGTGTCATGAACATGCGGAACATATCGGAAACATTTTTGATTTCATCCAGGCTGTACCCGAACAGCTGCAGGTCGCGGACCAACTGGCACAGATAAACAAAAGATTCGGAGTAGAGCCTGAAGCCCCCCTCGCTGCGCATATCCGGTTCAATAATGCCTTTTTCCTCCCAGTGTTTGATGGTGCGGGGACTCACACCGACGCGATCGGCCAGAGCGCCCACGGTTAAAGGCTGGTGGTTTTTGATTGAATCGGGTTTGGGGTTTTCTCCAGGAATACCGACTTTGCGGACAATGCGCCGGATCTCGGCCTGGTTGTACCCCATAGTCGCCAAACGACTGATTTTTCGTGCACGTTCCACCTGCAACATTGAAAAAACCGCTTGGCCGTCTTCGGATTGGCCAATGGGATGCAGGAGTCCGCTTTCCATCCACTCCCGGACCCGGGTTTCTTCTACACCGATCATACCGATCAACTCGTCAATGAAAATTACATTTTTGGGTGTCATTTCATACCTCTACGTGAACGTATAGTTATCGTAACGTGCACGTACAGAGAATTAGCACAGCTGTTTTGCATTGTCAACCACAATTTTTTGTCACAGGCTTTTGGAGCGCTGCCTTTGTATGCTATAATTTAATTTCCCGCCCGCCTTGCCGGGTTCAGCGCGGGCGCGCAGGAGTTATGCAGATGATTCAAACGGACTTTCTCCCCGCCAGGTATGAAGAAAAGTGGCAACGCATCTGGACGGAAAAAAATCTTCATCGCTGCGACACGTCCAAGTCTGAACACAAGTATTTCTGTATGGACATGTTCCCGTACGCCAGCGGCAGCGGCCTGCATGTCGGACACCCACGCGGCTATGTACTGAGCGATGTGTGGAGTCGATACATGTCCATTCGCGGCTACAATGTGTTGCATCCCATGGGTTGGGATGCATTTGGGCTCCCCGCGGAAAACGACGCCATTAAGAAAAAAATCAACCCCCGCGTCAGCGTAAAAAGCAACATCAAAAAATTCAAGCAACAACTCCAGCGCTTCGGGTGCATGTACGATTGGGAACGGGAGATCAACACTTCGGATCCCGGGTATTACCGTTGGACACAGTGGATTTTTGTAAAAATGTTCAAGGCCGGCCTCGCCTATCGCCAGATGGTACCCATTAACTGGTGTGACAGCTGCAAAACCGGTCTTGCCAATGAAGAAGTGATCAATGGCGGTTGTGAACGATGCGGCAGTCCGGTTGTCCAGAGAGATCTCATGCAATGGATGTTGCGCATTACCCGCTATGCAGATCGGCTGCTTAAGGATCTGGATGACCTGGATTGGCCGGAACGGGTTAAAATCCTGCAACGCAACTGGATCGGCCGCAGTGACGGCACCGAAGTGGTGTTTCGCATTCATGAGGCGGAATCCAAAGATGCTCACGATGTACGCGTTTTTACCACTCGAGCGGATACATTGTTCGGCGCCACCTACATGGTTCTGGCCCCCGAGCATCCACTGGTGATGCGCATTGCTTCAGAAGCGCAGAAAACCGGGATAAGAGAATATCTTGAACAGGCCCGGCGTAAGTCGGAATTGCAGCGCAGCGCCCTGGATAAGGAAAAAACCGGGGTTTTTACCGGCGCGTATGCGCTCAACCCGGTCAACGGAAGAGAAATTCCGGTATGGATTTCAGATTACGTGCTCATGTCGTACGGTACCGGCGCCATCATGGCGGTCCCTGCTCACGACCAGAGGGATTTTGAATTCGCGACCCGCTTCAACCTGCCCATCCGCGAAGTGATTTCATCTCCTGACACGGTAAAAAACCAAGACGATTCACTGGCGGTCGCATATGAAGGTGAGGGCGTCATGGTCAACAGCGGCAGGTTTGACGGCGTTTCCAGCCATAAAGGGCGTCGTCTCATTACGGATGAACTGACAAGCCGCGGGCTTGGAGAATCCAGGGTGAACTACAAACTGCGGGATTGGGTGTTTTCTCGGCAACGCTATTGGGGGGAACCCATTCCCATCATCATCTGTCCCCAATGCGGAGAGGTACCGGTTCCGGAAAAAGACCTTCCCGTACTCTTGCCCGACGTGGAGCACTATGAACCGACAGGCACCGGAGAATCCCCCCTGGCCGGCATTGATGACTGGGTCAATGTGGCCTGCCCGCATTGCGGCGGTCCAGCCAAGCGGGAAACCAATACCATGCCCCAATGGGCGGGTTCATGCTGGTATCATTTGCGCTACATCAGCCCCCACTACAACAAAGCCCTGGTCGATCCCGACCTGGAAGCCCGCTGGATGCCGGTTGATCAATACGTGGGTGGCATTGAACACGCCATTCTGCACTTGCTATACGCGCGTTTTTACCAGAAATTCCTCTTTGATATCGGTGAGGTTCAATGGGAAGAGCCCTATAAGCGCCTCTTCTGCATCGGCATGGTGACGCGACGCAGCGAAAAAACCGGGCGCATTGAAAAGATGTCCAAGTCCAAGGGCAATGTGGTCAGTCCCGATGAGATCATGGCTGAATTCGGTACGGATACCCTGCGCATGTATGAACTCTTTATCGGCCCGCCGGAACAGGACAGCGAATGGTCGGATCGGGGCATCATCGGAGTATACCGTTTCCTGAAACGCACCTGGGAACTGGTCACCGGCTGGATTGCTTCCGACCAGCGCCGCGAAACGGAGAGTGACGCCGTAGCCCGTCTGCGTCACCGCATGATTCACGACGTTACCGACCGCCTGGAGAGCTTCAAGTTCAATACCGCTGTTTCCGCTTTCATGGAGTTTACCAACGCCCTGTCTCTTCAACTCCGGGGGGTGGCCAGCGAAACCGTGCGCGATCTACTGGTATTATTGACTCCTTTTGCTCCCCATTTCGCGTGTGAGCTGTGGGAACAAGCGGGATTTCCAGGCCTGGTCCTGGACGCTTCCTGGCCGCAGCATGATCCGCGTTTCCTGCTTGATCAGGAAGTTGAGATCGGCGTGCAGGTAAAAGGCAAATTCCGCGGCAGCATCCGGGTGCCGAACAACGCCGATCAGGACACGGTAATGACTTACGCGTTGCGTGATGCAACCATCCACCGCCATGTGGGTGAAGGTCCTTTCCGCAAAGTGATCTTTATTCCCGGACGCATACTCAATATCATCCCCTGAACCCACGCCGAGGCATTGAGAGTGCCAGAAACGCCACCCCGATCAACGCGATAACCATCCCGGTTAATTTAAGTGGTGACGGAAAATGCCGGAACGCCAGCAAGTCCAGCACGGTGACCAGCCACGCGTTGGCTCCGGCAATAGCCGTCACCGGGCCCGCCCGCCCTACCGTCACACCGCGCTTCAGGGACCACATCCCGGCACCCAGAGACAGGCCCGCCACCAGGGCGGCCGGCAATAGGTAGATTGGTTTGAGTTGAAATATATTCGGACCCGTCACAGTGGCGACAACGATTCCAAAGGCCCCGCAGGCGCCCACGGCAAGCCAGATCGTGATCGCCGCGGACATGGAGGGCATACCCCGGTGACCCAATAGCTTGAGAACGGTGTTGGTAATACCAAAACAGGTCAGGGTGATTACACCATATCCCAGTCCACGCAAGGCGTTGCCGCCACCGGCTGAAAGCGCCATTACGGAAATGCCCGCCACCGTGACCAGGATTCCTCCCCATTGAGGCCAAAGCAACCGTTCCCTCAGCAAAAAGCGAACCAGCAGGGCCACCACAACCGCGTTTGCGGCGGTAACGGCCGTAATCGGTCCTTTGGATGCGGGGTCAGCCAGGAACCCGAGTTTCAGGGTCAGCATCCCCAGTGCCAGGCATACTCCGGCTGCCGCTGCCATCCAGAAATGTCCGGGGTTTGAAACGGCCTTCCGCCACAGGGATTTTCCCCTGGGTGACAGGAGGAAAGCCAACCCCAGCAGGCCTGTGCCCAACCACAGCACCACGGGTGCAACCAGAACAACCTGATCTGCAGCGGTGGCTTGCTCGGCAATCACGCCCAACAGGAAATTGGTGACTCCAAAGCAGGTAAAAGTAAAAAAAGCGTAGCCAAACCCCGAACGCTCAATAGTGGCGCCCGCCATATATGCGTTCATCGCTGATCTCTACCCGAACCAGTTATAGCATGAAAACCGACTTGTATATGCACACTCCTGCGCGAATCTGCAAATGGATAAGACTCATACGAAACAGGCGGGTAAAGGTTTTGCCTGGAACTCGCAACCCGCCTGTATATAATGGTGTCATGCCTCCCCCAAAAAGGCGAAAATCAATAGAGAATGGCAATGATCCCTTCCGGGGACTGGGAAAGTTACCTCCAGACATGCTGGAAGCAATGCTCTCGGACCGGATCGGTTGGTATGCGGTCCACGTCAACGCCAACGACGTGGCAACCAGCGGTGCGCGTCCCTGCTGGTTTCAAGCCTGCATCCTCTTACCGCAAAGCCGTGCCCGCCGTTCCGATGCCGACGCAATTTTTACTCAGATTCACGAGGCTTGTCTCTGCCTGGGCGTATCCATTGTGGGAGGTCACACGGAAGCAACCCATGGTCTGAATCATGCGGTGGTCGCGGGCAGCACGGTCGGTGAAGTTGAAACCGCATTTCTCTGGACTTAAACTGCCGGTCTCCTGGCATGACCTGGTATCACAGCAAATCGATCCGCTCCACGCGGTCATACTGACGGAGTTGGGACAACACATCCAGCCCCTTGTCCACCTGGGCGAAAACCGTGTAACGGTGATCCAGATGCGGGGCGGGTGCGTGGGTGATGAAATACTGGCTGCCTCCCGTATCTTTGCCCGAAAGAGCCATGCCCACGCGGCCCGCCCGGTCGTATTTCAATTCATTGTACTCGCAACGCAGGGTGTATCCGGGGCCGCCGGATCCGCTTCCACTGGGATCACCGTCCTGGGTGACGAAACCGGGCACGACCCGGTGAACCACGAGCCCGTCGAAAAACCCGCTTTTAACCAGGTTGATAAATGAGGCGCATGTCAGTGGCGCCTGTTCGCCAAAAAACCGGCATTCCATTGTTCCCTGCCCGGTATGGACGCGAAAGCCCCGGTATTTTTCAACCTCTTTTAAGGCAAGAGCATAGCGGTTCGGTGTACTTTCCCCAATCGGGGGCGTCAAAAAGCCGAAATCCGCCAGCACGGAGGCAAAATTGTCCCTGAGCCTGGCTTCAGCGGCCAGGGCGTTGCGGTCGATTCCACTTTTGCGGCCAAGCAGGTATTCCAACGCGTAAGCCGAATCATGCGTCTGGAAAAGTTGTTTGGCTTCCGCAACAGCCCGCTCTTCTCCAAAACACTTTTCCAGGTAACGGATGCGCGCACGATGGGAGAGTTTCTCTGCCAGAACCGCCTGGGCCGCTTCTTCCGGCATATGGGGCGCTGTGATTTCGGCGTAAACGCCTCCCTTTGCAAATAGGCTTTTCACGGTTTCCGCCGGAGTATGCGCTGCCGCCGCCAGGGTTTCCGCTTCCCAGGGATGCAGCGAATCGATATCTTGCGGTTGCCAATGGGGGTCGATGCGCAGCATGGCTCTCAAGGCTTCCCAACGCACCAGGGCGCTGGGATCGTTCAATAAAGAACGGACGGCATTACCTGATTGGGCTTTGCGCAGTGCAGCAATACGGACCTGCCATGACGGGTCGGCAAGGAAATCCTGCGCATGGAGGCAAACCGCGCACCCAATCTGCCGCTGCTGCCAGGGCATGCGCTGCAGTATCTCTTTGCTGAGAAATCCTTCAACCTTCATGCGCGACAAGGAGATTACGGTTTCTCTGGGAAATTTTTCGAAAAAGAGATTGAGAATTTCCTTGTTCACGCGGGACTTCATGCGCCACAGGTTTTTTGCAACCGTACGCTGGTAGGGTTTCAGCCCGAGTGCCGCCTGAAAAGCCGCATCCGTATCGAGGTACATCAGGGTCTCCGCAACAGCCTGAGAAGGTGGCAGTTCCAGGAGTGTGCCCAAAACTTTATCCCCGGGAAACTGCGTTTCCGGAAAACGCACGGCCACGGCCAATGCCCGGGCCACGTTTTCATGGTGTCCGAACTGTGCCGCCAGCAATTGCCAGGTTTGAAAACATGGAATTCGTCCCGAGGCGATGGCCAGCCGCTCCGCCAGAAAAGCGCGATCGAAGTTCAAGGAAGCGGCCATCTGCAGCAGGGCATGGCAATTTCGCGAATCTTCCGCCCGCAGGATTTCCAGTGTTCCCAGCGGAACCCCAGGCGTCTTTTCCACCATCGGCTTCTGATCCGGCGAGGTGGCGCACCCGGTCAGCACCACGATCAGGCACAAACCCAAACAAATGATTTTCATCTCGTTCCTCTCCGCGTAGTTTATTATACGAACTGCCCGGATACAAATCCAATCGCCGCAGCTGGAATCAACACGCCGACGGATGCCCGTTGAGGTCCCTGGCCATTGGGATAAGATCGTGGCTGACGTTTAATTCGAGAAGTGATGCGTTCAGCGGGGAGGAGGCTGAATGAAAGCGGAAACGGTCGAGTTTGTCGGCGTCAGCCAGAATCCGCGCCTCAATGGATGGATCGCGCAATGGATAACACCCGGACTTGCAATGGTAACGAATGCAATCCCGCAGTTTTTCCCGATCACACCCGATATCGTGCCGGCGGCAAAACTCCACTGCCATCTCCGCTGAACGGTAGGCATGCTCCGGATCGATGCCGTTGTTTCTTCTACCGCAATCATGTAACAGGGATGCAATCAGAAGCAGGGGCCGGTCCACGGGCACCGCATCCGGTGCTTCCTCGATCAAGGCAGCGATCAACTGGCTGAACAGCAATACCCGCCTGGCGTGGCCGGCACCGTGAATCCCCGGCTCCAGCCGGTTAAAAGGGTGATTGTTTTCGATAGTGACATACAAAGCGGACAAATCGATCTTTGAAGCCCGGAAAGGATTCAAATTCCGCTTCGAGTTCATGCGAAAAATTGATGGATAATCTGCGGAATGGGTTTATTCACAATCCAATTGTAGACCCCTCCCGGAAGGCGGTCAACCCTGCCGGGAGAGGTGGCACGCCAAAGCGACTACAGAGAATCAGATCGAGGCCCGCCGCCGTTTGTGTATGCGGCGCTCTTCCCAATCACGCTGCAGGCGGCGGGGCACACGGAGTTGCATGTGTTCATCTACATGCCGGGGCAGCCGGAAACGCAAGTTTCTCAATGCTTGCGGAAAGGGTGACAGACCTTCACCCGGCTCATCTTTGTCTTTTCGGAACAAGTGATAGCGTAATTCTTTGCCCCATTGCGCTTCGCCGATCGTAACCGTAAGGGTTTTGGTCTTTCCTCTCCTCATGACCTGCACCTGGACTTCTCTTCCACACTCCAATTCGTTGAGAATCCGGGTTACATCGGATGGGCGTCGCACGCGCTCGTTGTCCAATTGCCGGATCACATCCCCCGCCCGCAGGCCGCCCCTGGCCGCGGGACCATCTTTTTCCGTTTCCAGGGCCAGGACACCATCTTCAGGCGTAACCTGAAAATAAGACGCCAATTCGTCATTCATGGCGTGCAATCTGATTCCGAGCCAGGGCCGCGGCTGCATTTGAAATCCCTTGCGACCGCCCATCTCATGCCACGGCTTATCCTTTCCCAACGCCTTTCTTTCCTGTAGATGCACGGCGATCTTTTTCTCTTTGCCGTCACGGAAGAGAATCAGGGTTACCTTGTCACCCGGCTTGTGCTTTCTTACCAGAGAAATCAAGTCTCTTGGCATCAGGATATCCTGGTTGTTCAGGCTGAGGATTGCATCGTTCCTGCGGACCCCAGCTTTTTCCGCGGCAGACTCAGGCTCGACTGCCACGACTTTGATCCCATGGGTGATTCCCAGGCTTTTCTTTTCTGAGTGGTCAATGGATTGCACAACTACGCCCAGAAAAGCGGGTTCACCCTCCGCGGCTGCGGTTGGCATCGAGCCCGGCAACATCAAGATTACGGCAACCATGCATACGCCGGCCGTTCTAAAAAGAACTGAATTGCTCATAAAAACCTCCTGTTCCAAACGGAATCGCTTTTCATTTCCAATGACAACCGTAACGCGGACGGGGATTCACCAAAAGGCTTGAATTTTCTGCAGCCCGCTCAATTGTGATAGAATCAATTCTTCCCATGCGCATTAACCGCAGCATATCCATTAACGAACGCTGGCTGAATGAGCACTTCATCCGCGCATCCGGTCCCGGAGGTCAGAATGTCAACCGCGTGTCAACCGCGGTTCAATTGCGTTTCGACCTGAAATCCTGTACAGATTTGGCCTCGGAGGTTAAAGAACGGTTACATCGCATCGCGGGCGGGCGCACCTCGTCGCAAGGCATACTGCTTATTGATGCGCGGCGTTTTCGCACCCAGCAGGCCAACCGCAGGGATGCCCGCAGGCGCCTGCGGGAACTGATCCTGCAAGCCCTGGTTACTCCAAGGCACAGGCATCCGACTCGCCCATCCCTCTCCGCGGATCGCCGTCGCTTGCAAGAAAAGCGCAAGCGCAAAGAAATCAAGCAAAGCCGGCGACAGGTGAAGTCGTTGGACGGAGAGTAACGCCGCCACGCTGGTTTCAGTGATTATCGATTTCCATGCGCTTTTCTTTCAAGCGGTCTTCCAGGACATGCAGCCAATTATGCATGCGCTGAATGCGGGAATCCACGTCGGAGCGTTGTTCTTCATCCGCGGCTTTCTTGTCTTCTTCCAACGCATTGATGCGCTCCTTGAGTGCATCAATGCCTTCCACGAGGCTCTCCAGTTTGTGCGCGGCTTCGGCTTTGGCGAAAATCAACTGCTCCGGGTCGGTTTTCTCTTCACTCTTGTCCTTGATCCCCATCGGCTTTTTTGGAATAACGGGTGGAGAGGCCTCCAACCGGCGCTGGTTCATAAAAGTGGGGGAAACGATTTCCATGCCGGCTTCATGCAGTGAATCGAGCACGAAAGCGTGAAGTTTGGAACGCGAAGAAATCAGGGTTTTCACCTCTCTGAGCAGGCCGGATACCCGGTATGTAACCGCGAAGTTTCCCAATTCGGTAATGCGTACAAAGGCCTCCTCAAGCCCGGCTCGTTTCGCTGCTTCTATCAGGACGGGCTCGACATTGAGCCGGTGCAGGTCATAACCCAGCGACAGCGAACAGGAAACCAGGGTTCCCCGGGAATGCATGATGCGCGTGGGGCGAGAAGCGACCAATATGTTTGGCAGCATTACCAGTTGACTCTCTTCCGTCTGAATTTCCACATGGAAAACACCGCGCTCGGTCACACGGCCGAAATGTTCATCAACACAAATGAAATCCCCCGCGGAAAAGCCGCCCACTGTCCTGAGCATGAATCCGGCCAGCAGGTTTCCCAGGAAGGTCGTGGCCGACAAGGCCAGGGTCGCGCTGATCAAGATGCCCCAGAACCCCAGCAACTGGCCGCGAATCTCTCCGCTGACCGGCGCGGTTGCGATGATTCCGGTCACCACGGCAACGGTCATGAAAACCTTTGTCAGCTGGCGGGAAAACGCAGCCTGGCGCCCATATTTCTCTTCGCGACGCGAAAACCACGTTTTGAGCAGACGCCACAGCGATGCCGTCACCGCCAGCAGGACCAGCATGGGGATCAATGACTGCAACCATTCAATCCAGTGACCGTTCATCCGCACCTCCGTTACCCGTTTACAGACATTTGCGGCGATGAAACACCCAGATCATGGCCAACGCCACAACCGCCATGATGCCAAATATCGCGACATATCAGTAACTCCAACTCAACCCCGGCATATTCAGGGGCGATGCATCGGGATTGAAATCCATATCGTGTTCATGTCGAGTTATTCCGTTCCTGCTGTGTAATCGGCCATATCCCGTTTTCCTCAAGGGTGGCAATGACCCTGCCCTGCCAATCATGGTTGGCCGCCGGACTGGCCGGGCTGGGGTGCAAAATGCCGCTTACCCTGGTGCACAAGTGTTTCAGCGCGTTCTCGGCGCGTTGCTGCGCGAATCGTCCTACTCCCACCAGCCACTGGGGCCGGAGGATCTCGACCAGGCCAACCAGGTGGATATCACAAATGGGAAACAAAACGTCACGGTCCGCAGCGCCAAGGCGATCGGGGGTGAGGTTGCGGCCATGTTCGTCAAAGAACAACAACGGACAGTAATTGGCCACAAAGTGATCAGCAAAGAAATGCCGGGGGGTTTTGAATCGGCGTAAAAACAAGTCCCACAAACGTTGTCCGCTGACTTCAGAACGGCGGCATTCAAATCCCTGTACGGGCCTTTGGGGATGGACAACGCCGGGAACCGACACTCTACCCGAAATACCCAGCCACCGGCGCACCCGGGTCACTTCACCAAACGGAACTCCGGTTTGCCCCATTCCCCATGGTCCCGGATTCATACCCAGAAAGACGGTTCGCTTCGGCCCGCCGCCGTAAAGTCTCAGATATTGGCTATAGGGTTCCCAGGCATATTCCAGGGGATTGTAGACCACGGATACCGGGGCATGAAATTTCATTTTGGATACAGCCTCATTCAGTTCGCGGGAAATTTCCATAAGGGTTTTGGGCATTCCGGAGGATGTGGAGTCCGGGTTCATCGCGTCACCATTCCGGGTTTGCTCGTGCCTGATTCTTCTGCAATGCGCTCACAGATGAGTTCCGCCAGCTTTCGGGCTCCACTTGCGGACAAGTGACTGTTTCCACTCCCCCACCCCCCGTCGGCAAAATAATCCGCGCGTTCCATTTCGAACGCGCTCTGCTCGTGAAAATTCATACAGGTCACCTGACTGAAACGATCGCACAAATTGTGGATATCCTGATAAAATCGTTCTTTGCCCTGAAGCGTTTGATGGGTACCAATGTAATCCGGCAGGATCACCATGTAAACCCGCACACCATCTTCCTGCAACAAACTGAGCAAGCGGATCAGGTATTCGCCTTCAATGCCGGGAAAGGATGCATAGGGAATTCGCTGAAAACGCGCCGGACGGTGAACGCGCACATTGCTTTCCTGCTGACCGAGATAGGTGGATATGGCTTGTGTTTGAGAAACTGATCCCGAATGATTTGAGATCATGTCCTGAAAAAAACGCTCGATTTGTGGTTTTCCCTGCACCAACCAGGAAATTTCGTTGACAAAGCCCTGATCAGATTTTTGTGGCAGGGGAAAACGCTCGATCGCACCATCCAGGTTCAAGTCCTGCAAAAGCAGGTTCCATGAGTGAATACAGAAAATATGATAATCGACTCCGTAAATAACCAGATCGGGAGGTTTGGATAGGCGTCGAAAACGTGAGTAAAAATGATAATTGTATTTGGGGTACTTGCCTTTGAGACTGATTTGAAGGGGTTTTCGATTCAAAATATCATAAAAGTGGATCGGCAACAACCCTTTATAGCTGCGTGAGGAACCCATAATCAGCATATCGTAGTAATCGCGACGCAAATTTTTCAGCAGGGGATCCTGTTCGCTCTCATGCTGACGATACCAGTGAAACGCGGATTCGCGTACGCCCAGAAACATGAGCCGATCCAGCAACAGGAAGCATACCAGTCCGAATATGAGCCAGGCGGCAAATCTCAATAAAACGAGCTGTCTGGGATTTGTGCTTTTCGGATTCAATTGGTTCAAATGGTAACCGAGACTGAGAACAGAATCAAGTATATCCGTTTTTAAGTTCTCTTCCATTTTGTGTGGGTTGGGAAGTTCTTCTGATTTGAAAAAAGGGGAAGGCTGAAGGAGAATGCCCTCCGGGTGCTTATCCCCACAGACTCTCGCCTATCACCAATGTGTGCTAACACACACGAAACACAAGAGATCGGTGCTTTTGAACATTGCAATCAAACCTTTACAAGCCATTGCAAAGCCTTTGTGGCTGAGCTAAAATTGATTCAAGCATTGGGGCGCCGCGTGCAGTCGCTATGAGGAAAAAAAAAGGGGGTTCTTCCGGATGGAAAATCTCGGTGATATGCCTGCTGTTTTTTTTCTCTTTCCTCAACTCTGCAGAAACCGATTCCCCCGCTCCTGACGAAATCGCAGCCAAATTTGAACATGCTTTAGAGACCGCCACCGGGAAAGAACGTTTGGACATACTGCTGGAGTTGTCTGAATATCACGTTTCGCGTCATCCGCAAAAAGTGATTCTTTATGCCACCCGGGCATTGGAACTGGCGCGGGAGTTGGATAGTAAAGTGGCCATGGGTAGATCCCATATTCAACGCGCAGGGGGCTTTCTTCAATCGGGAAACCTGGACGGAGCAAGAGAAGATTACCGGGCGGGGTTGCGAATCGGCAGTGAATCAGAGCATCACGGACTCATGGGTGCCGCCCTGAACGGTGTGGCGGCCGTGGCTTTAAAGCGCGGCGATTCCACGAATGCTTTAGCCAATTTCCAACGCGCGATCCGCCATATCCGGCAAGCAGGAGACCGCCTGCGCTTGGCGGGGATTTTCAACAACATTTCCCTGATTCATTATCGTTCAGGTGAATTGCGCAAAGCCCTGGATTTCATGCTCAAAGCCCTGCGGATCTATGAAAAATTGGATCAGCAGCCCGGTGTCGGGATTGTATTAAACAGCATCGGCAATGTGTATAACCGGCTGAACAACCCTGACCAGGCCATGTCTCATTTTCAAAGTGCCCTAAAAATCGCGCTAGAGACAGACAACCTGCAATTGGCGGTTGTCTGCCGTGTCAACATCGGGGAAATTCACAAAGATCGCGGCCATTTCAGTGAGGCTATGGCAAAATTCGTTTCAGCGCATACGGATGCAAAAAAACTGGACAGCCTGGACTACATGGCGGTTTGTTTAAACAACATCGGCGATGTATTTCACCGCCGGGGATTGTGGCGAGATGCCTTAAACAGTTATCAGCAGTCACTGGAATTGTTTCAACGCATGAACGCCAAACCACGCATGGTTGCCTCTCACCTGAACATGGGCAATCTATACCTGGATCTAAACAGATTGGACCTGGCGGAAACCCACTTAAAACTTGCCGTGCGGCTGGCCGTTGATACGGAGTCACGCTCCATGCACAGGGATGCTGTATGGAGCCTGATCCGTTTATATGAAAACAAAAAAGACCTGGCCAAGGCATTAAAACACTATCGCGAATACACCACCCTTCAGACCCTTTTGTTTTCAAGGGAAAATTACGCCCAGTTGTTGGCCCTGCAGGCGGAATACGAATCAGAGCAGCGCCTCAGTGCCCAGAAGTCGGAAGAAAGCAGTATCCGAATCCGACAACTGGACCGCAAACGCCGTATTCTGGTTACACTCTTTCTTATCGCCGTCCTGGCGATGGGCATCATGATCCTGCTTTTTCTGTACCGGCGTCATCGTTTGCGTACACGCACGGAAATGGAATTGCGCGAAGCGTATGCCCGCATGGAACGCATCGCCCGTTTCGACAATGTTACGCGGCTCTACAACCGGCATAGCATCCTGGAACGCATTGACATCGAAATGGTGCGCATGGGACGTACATGGCGTCCTTTCTGCCTGATTATGCTTGACGTGGATGATTTCAAAAGTGTCAACGACACCTATGGGCATGAATGCGGTGACCGCATGCTGCGCCATCTGGCCGAGCTGGTCCGGAATCACTTGCGCCAGGCCGACGTGGCCGCGCGCTGGGGGGGCGATGAGATCTTGATCATGTTGCCGGAAACCGATATGGAGGGTGGAGCTGTTCTGGCGGGAAAATTGCGCTCGCTGGTGGAAGCGACCCCCATGGATTACCGGAACCGCAAAATCTCTTTAACCGTTACCATGGGCATCAATGTATACAACCGTCCCGGACCGGTGAACGAGTGCATCCGCGGAGCGGATCGAGCCATGTACGCCGGCAAAAAGATGGGCAAGAATACGGTGGTGCGCCTGGATGAAGTGTGTGACCCAGCGACTCCCACTGTTTCTAAAAACTGACCTGAATTCTTTCAGAGCCGCTTTTGGACCTTTTACACTCCAATCGGGAAGCTCAAGCCGTGATGACGAGAATGGAGCCGGCAAAGGCGAGCAAGGTGGCGATCAGGCGACGCGGAGTAAAGCGTTCGTTGAGAAAGGCTGCGGCCAGGATAACGATAAAGATGGTGGAGGTTTGGTTCAGGATGGCGGCGGAAGCCACGTCCGTGAACTTGAAAGCCGCCACCCACATGGTCATGGCGATCACGTTTCCCATCAACGCACCGGGAATGGCATGGCGCCAGCTTCGACGATCCAAAACTTCAGCCACAATCATGCGCCGTTTGCGATGAAGTGCCGTCTGGATCAAAAGAAAAATCAGGGCTGTAACCAGGCGCAACTCCGTTACCCAGAGGAAATCGGCACGGTCCAGGATTGGTTTCATCAGCACGATACTGAGGGCCATCAGGGCCATGGCGCCAGCGCCGGCCAAAACACCTGCCAAGAATCGGCGCCATCCCGGTCCAGGCACTCCCGGATGAATCGATGCCACCAGCACGGATACCACCACCAGGGCCGCGCCCGTGATTTTGGTGCTCCCGGGAGCATCACTGAGCATCCACCATGAAAAGAAAAGCACCATTGGGCTGTACAGGCAGTCCACGATAGCCGCCATTCCCGCTCCCAGCAGATTCAAACACACAAAAAACAGGGAGTCCGCCACGGTGATGCCGAGAAATCCGGTTAACGCCACGATACCCCAATCGCCCAGGCTGAGCCCGGATGGAAGCAGTGAAACGCCCCAAATCAACATCACGACCAGCAAAAACAGGGTTGTGATCGTGGTCTTGAACAGGTTAAGGGCTACGGGGCGCATCTGTTTTCCCGCATGGCTGAACAGAATCACCGCGATTGCCCATGACAATGCGCTGAGCAATGCGGTGGTTTTCCCCATTATATCCAGGTTATCCTCCACTTATACCGATCTATTCTAACATAAATCACCCGCATCAATGGGCATTTGACTGTATTCCAAAAGTCGCCTAGAATGGCGTTGTCTGTCCATGAGATCAACCGCAGCATGAATAACCCCAAACGCTTTTTTTGTGGATTGCTGATGGCAATGACGGTTTGTTTACCATCGGCTGAGCGCTACCGTTTCATTTACCGCTTGCAGGGGGCAGCCAAAGGGCACATCCTTTTCATCATCCCCTACCGTGCGTTCTACCGCTCCCAGGCTTCCGCTCTTTTCCAGGTGATGCCGTTGAAACCGGGCCATAGAGAATTTGTTCTCGAGACTGTCGACCAAACCGGAATCATGCTGCGCACAACCGGATTTTCCGGCCACACAATGGTGGTTTTGACGGCTGATAAAGAGTTGGAGCGGGGCATCCGCAACGGCCGGAATTTGTGGCAAAAATGGCGACAACATCTCTCTTACTATCCGCGGTTTGTGCGCCGGGTAAAAGATTTTCAGTTCCGCTTTCATGGCCCGGTAAGCGGTGGCATCCGCTTTCAGCGCACACCCGGCGGCATCCATGCCAACAGTCACTATTCAATGGATGTGCGCTTTCGCTACCATCCCGAGGAGTTACGGATCGATTTCAACCTCTATCGCATCATGGTTGAGATGATCGGGCTGTTCAACCATTCCTTCCACCCCCCTGATCAGGCTTTTGTTTTTCAATACGGAGCAGTCTTAGCGGGATTCTGGGTTTCGCCCGCCCTTGATTTCTCTCAACCCATCAACGCCATCGCCGCATTGGCTTCACGTTTTGTCAAGGGACTGAAGGATTTCAATCAGGAAAAGCCATTCCACCTGTTGTACCGTTTGGAGCCGTCTATTCCTGGAACCATTCAAATTTGCGGCACGGCTCACCCGGATGTTCCCATCTGGGGCCGCTTCCGCATTCAGCTTTTCATTCGCCGCGTGACAATGGATGCACATTCCGGGCGGCTGTTGCGGGATGAGTTGCAAACCCGGATCACCAAGGGGAACCGCGGAAGCATGACGGTTATGGCCCGGCTGGAAGCGCTCGAACCGTAAGAAAATGCAGGCATTATAACAGGCCCGCTTTGCATCTGTATTTATTTAGAATTTTTCTGAAATTCCACCGGCCCTTTACACACCGGCAGGGTCCATGATAATGTGCTTGGCGATGCGTTCAGCGCTATCGCGGGAGATATCTGCATGCCCCAAGAACTGGTAAATTCGCCGTTATGGACCTGGTTGCTGCTGCCTTTGCTGATTTTTATCGCACGTGTAGTGGATGTAACCCTGGGAACCATGCGCATCGTATTCGTAACCCGCGGCAGCCGATTGTGGGCTCCATTGCTGGGCTTTTTCGAGGTGCTGATCTGGTTGCTGGCCATCCATCAGATCTTCCGCAATCTGGACAACTGGATTTGTTACATCGCCTACGCGGCCGGTTTCGCCGCAGGCAATCTGGTGGGATTGATCCTGGAGAACCGAATCGCTGTCGGTCGCCTGGCCATCCGCATTGTTACGCGCCGGGACTCACGTCGTCTGGTGCGCTGGTTCCGGGAAAACGATTTCGGCATTACCCTCGTGGATGCCCGCGGGACCAAAGGAATGGTTAAAATCATCTACATGATCATCAACCGCAAGGACCTGACCCGGGTGGTGGATATGATCCGTCATTTCAACCCCCGGGCTTTCTACTCGGTTGAAGATGTGCGCACGGCCCGCGAAGGCGTATTCCCAGCTGCCTTCCGCATCGGTCGTGAACGTTGGCGTTCCCGTTTCCTGGACCGCAAGGGGAAATAAATGCCACCTGTTCAAGCCGTGGTGTTTGATCTGGACGGGACCCTGTTGGATTCGCTCGCGGATATTGCCGAAGCCGCCAACCGCTCCTTGAAGCAAGCCGGGTTTCCCCATCACCCACCCGGACAATATGCCATTTTCGTGGGAAACGGCATGCGCACCATGGTAGAGCGGATCATTCCCTCCGACAGCCTTGATAAGGACACAGTTGAAGCCGTGCTGGCCGGGGTACGCCGTCATTACGCGCGCAACTGGCGAAACCATACCCGCCCCTATCCTGGAATTGCGCCGTTGATCTCGGGGTTGCATCGCCGGGGCACTCACCTGGCCGTACTTTCCAACAAACCCCGGGAATTCCTGGAGAAACAGGTACAGTGGTTTTTCCCAGATAATCCCTTTTCAGCCGTGGTCGGGGCGGAAAAGGAAACCCCGCTTAAACCCGATCCAACCGCGCTTTTGAAGTTGATAAAAACCATGGATTGCCTGCCTCAAAATACCTTGATGGTGGGAGATACGGCCGTGGACATACATACCGCGCATGCGGCCGGAGCTGTTGCCGCAGGCGTACTGTGGGGGTTTCGCAGCCAAGAAGAACTTGAGTCAGCCGGGGCGGAAATACTTGTCGGCTTTCCAGCAGAGTTGCTCTCTTTTATTGATCGAGCTGAATGCGGGTGTCCGACACGCCATCGAAATCGCTGAATACGTATTGAAGTTTGCCTTTGCGGTGGGGGATTTGCTCCAGCGCACGCATGTGGACCGCAACCTGGCCACGAACCATGTTCTGCAGGCGATTACGAACAATATGTACGGCCCGCAGGGTTTGTTTTTCGTTATTGACGGGAACATAACGGATCTCCAGGTTACCCGCACGATCCTGGTATACCTGGAAAGCATTCACCGCCTCGGGAAAATCATCAAAAATGACATTGATATCCGTAATCGCCGTACCGTCCGGCAGTTGGATGGTATCCACGCTTTTTCCCTGAACCGGACCCATCAAGGGCAACCCCATGCCGCACTCACATTTCCCGGGAAGCAGGCGGCCACGGTCTCCAATGGCGTACCGGATAATGGGAAACGCGAGGTTCTCCAGGTCCGTTATCAAGAGATTCCCGATCTTTCCGGTCGGCAGAGGCTCAAAACGCGAATCGGTCACCTCAACCAGGCGCGCGTCTGCGAACAAGTGCAAGTTAGGCGCCGAGTATGGACATTGGGCAGCGATCCAATACACTTCGCAAGAGCCGTATTGGTCCAAAACCGGTGCCCGGAAAACCCGCTTAAGCTGCTCGAGGTGGGGTCCGGAAAGGGGAGAACAGGTTACCCAGACCAGCCGTGGCCGCCAGTGATCCCCGCCCCGCTTTTCCAGGTATCTGGCCAAGTGATGAATTGCTCCCGTGTACCCGTGAAGCACGGGGATATCGAGGCGCTTGCATTCTCTTACAAATCGCTCCATGGATCGCGTGTCAATTGCAGAGGCGTTCAGGCGCACCTGGCGGGAAGGCCATACAACAGCGCGGCTGAGAAATCGATGAACCAATGAGGCTTCGACCTCCCGCCAGGCCAAACCCATATTCACGGCCGGCCCGTATCCCCACCAGGAAAGCATCCGCCAACCCAGGGCGGCGTGGGGAACCCTGCGATCCAATAGGGTACGTACGGGAATGCCCGAGGTGCCACCCGTTGTAGAGGGTTTTAAAAACTGCCTGGGCACGTTCCGGGCAAGGATTTCGTGTAAGTGGTCGCGAATATCTTGGCGGGTCAATACCGGCAATTGGTGTAAATCTTCCGGGCCGTTGATGTCATTGGGGTGAATCCCGACTTCGCTAAATCGTCTGCGGTAAAAAGGGCTGTGCTCCCAGGCGTTATTCAAAAGGCGGCGGAGCCGTTTGCGCTGCCAGGCCGGCAGTTCGTCACGGCTCCAGTGTTGCGCTTGCAACAAGCGTTGTTGAAACTCCGCCGCGTCGGGGTTGATCAGGCGATATATCAGGCGAAATTTGAATCGTATCAATTGATCTTTGATTTCCATGATTCCCGACATTCCAGTCAGGGATTTTGCCCTTTAGCGGACGGTATGTCAAGGCATGAGTAAGGAATTGCAATTCGGGTAAAAAAATCGTACTCTTTGAGCCGGAAGTGAAGTGTGGAAAGCGGAATCACGGCCGGGAGTTTTCAATGGTTGGCCCTGCTTGTGGCTGTTGTGGCCGCCTTTATCATCGGCGTTCAAGTGTGGGCATACGCAAGAGCCAGGCGCATGCGCGGCCGGACGGCCCCACTGCTTAAGGATGTTTGCGGCCGGGATTTTTCTGGGGGAAAGCCCGTTCTGATTTACTTTTATGCCCCGGGTTGTCGCGCCTGTCGTTCCATGACGCCCCTGATGCGTGAACTTCAACAGGAGCGTAACGATGTGTTTGTGTTGAACGCCGCCGCGGAAAGGCATGCCGCCCAGGCTTTTGGCGTGATGGCCACACCGGCCACCGTGCGGGTGGATGATGGGCGCATCACCGATGTGATCCTGGGAGCACGTTCACGCAAGGCCCTGCTGCAAATGTTGCGGGATCAATAAGTGGAGCGGGAAAAACTTGAAAGTATCCTTTATCCTATGCCTTTTGCCTGGTTTTTACGATTCCGGCATCAGGAACCGCAACCATGCGTCGGGGATACGGACCACCTTGCCGTTGCGGTCCGTGCTTACGTGACGCGTGCTTCCCGTAGCCAGCAGTTCACTTGAATCGGCGTCCACGACTTTATAACTCACTTCCATTCCCCGGCTGCGAACCGTTTCCATGCATGTGCGTACAGTGACCCGCCTGCCGTAACGCGCGGGTCGATGGTAACGTATGCGCAACTCGGTTACGGCCAGATTAATGCCCTTGGCATCAAATTCGGCGTAATCCCGGCCCCTGGCACGCATCCATTGGGAGCGTCCCTCCTCAAACCAGACGGCATACACGGCATGATGCACCACGCCCATCTGGTCTGTTTCAGCGAAGCGCACGTGAAATGTGGTCTCGAAAAAATCGTTGTCTCGGCTCACTTCAGACCTCCCGGATTTGGAACCTTGCCTGTCGCGCGGAGCGGAAGGCAGCGGCAAAGCAGGGGGAAATAAACGACCCGGTATGCGGGATGATACGCCTGGACATATGCTGTTGAGTGATGCACCGGGGAAAAACTGTTTTCCTGCATCCATTTCGTCCAGAAGGAAATGGTTTCACCGGGCACTGCCATGGCTTCCTTTTGCAAAAAGGCTTTTAAATCGCGCAGCAGAAACCCGAACATGGCGCGGCCATCCTGACGGCCGCCGGCGCTGGCCGCCACCACATCGACGAGTCGTTCAATGTCACCTCCGGCCCGCTGCCAGGTATCCAGGTTCACGCGTACCCATCCGGTTTCCATGTCCGCCGACAGGGGTTCAATCAGGTAGACTGAATCACGGTCTTTGCTCCTGGATGCCAGTTCTCTTTCCATATGCTTGCGGATCTCCTCTAAATCCGTGCCAAGGTGATAATTTCCGAAAGCGGCTTGATAAAGTATTTTTACCAGATCGCGGGTCTCCAGCCGGGGAAAACGAGTTAAGTGCCAGCGGATGACACGTTCAAAATGGTTTGGCTGCGCATTATGCTTCATTCTGGATTGAGGGGCGGTTGATCCACCTGAAAAGTGCCCAGGAAGAGTGTCCGGCCCCGGTGTTCACCGCTCACCGGATCCCGTTGGAAAAAATCGATGTCCGCTGTCACCAAACTCTGGAAGAACACATGGCCGCCTTTGTCAAGCTCTACGTAGATACCGGGACGTCGTTCCGCAGGTGAATCCAGGGAAGCGGCAACGGATATGGGAAACATCCATTCCGCTTCGCCTTTATCTGAAAGTCCGGATTCAGCCAGAAAGTCATCGCTGAGCGGGTCCCGGTCATGAATGCGGGCGGTTATACCCCTGTCGGTAAGAGGTATGCCGGATTGTGTGAGTATGAAACGGGCGATCAGTTTTACGATCATGATGCGACTCCTGAAAAGATTATCCTCGATTCAGCAGCATCGATCAAGAGAAATACAGGTCAGGTATAAAGGCTGTTTTTGCGTCGATCCAATTCGCGTGGATCCCGGCAGACGGGAATGGCGGTTCCCTGATCATCCGTGCCGCTCACGAGAAGGGCCGTTGACAAAAGTCCGGGAGCGGGGGTAAAAATCTGCGCGTCAATTTGGTCTACCCCGAGATTCCGCAACATCGGGGCCATGTCCTTGACGTGTTTTGCCTCTTCCCCGGGATGCCCGACAATCACGTACGCGGCCAATTCCACCCGGCGTTTCAACCTGCGGTTGATGTCACCAAACAAAGAGCAGAACTCCCGGAACAGGCTGAAGCGCGGCTTTCCCATGTACTTGAGCACGTCATCATGGATGTGCTCCGGAGCCACCCGCAGGAATCGGCCGCTATGATGAAGCATAATCTCTTCAAGCAATTCGGGAAATTTCAGCATCAAGTCATGACGGACCCCGGATGCCACAAAAACCTTGCGCACCAATGGATGGCGGCGAACCATGCGCAACAGACCCAGGTAAGGCGGCCTGAAATCACGCACGTGAGCGTCCATGCCGTACATCTCGGCGGTTGCGCCGCCCACATCGCTGATCACGCCGCGCCAACGGGGATGACGAGACATGTGCTCCACTTCCCGTATAATCGATTCAGGCGAACGCGAAATCACGTTTCCACCCTGTTGGCGACAAACGGCGCAGAATGCGCATCGACCCATACAACCGCGGTGGGATGTAATGGAAAAAAGGTTCATTGCAAGCGCCGGAGAGATGGATCGATTTTTATGCTGAGAACGTTTGTACTCCCGATTGTATATGCCATCCAAAATTTTTGGAGTGTAAATTGCCCGCGGTTGGCAAACGATCCAGCGGTCATTGTTGCGTTGCAGGACACCCCTGCCCAGGGCATCAGCGCGGGTTTGCTTTTTGTAGGCACTCAACAACAGAGACGGATCGCTTTCGATTTCCTCTAATGCAGGCAGCAACTCGTAATCGCTGCCATCGGGTCGATTGGAGCGAACTACCGCGGTTCCGGGGATTTTGAATTCCCGCAGGTTCTTTTTGTCAGCGATGGCTTGCGCCGCTGCGCATATCTGGATCTCTCCCATCCCGACCACCGCCAGATCCAGACGGGCGTCAAGCAGAATGGAACGGCGGATGCGTTGTCGCAAAAAGTCGTAATGGGCAAAAAGCCGCTGACTGGTTTCCATGCCGCCGGCAATAATCAGAACGTCTTTCCACGCCTTGCGGATCTGATTGGCCAGGGTGATGACACAACGATCCGGACGCACCCGGGAAGCCGCCGTGCGGGGAGAATCCGGAAAAAACGCGTTTCCGTCCGTTTGATAGAGGTCTTCTCGGCGCCGCTTCAGCGTGGGCGTGTAATTCATGATCACGGAATCAACCGGACCCGAAACAATGGCAAAAAACAGTTCCGGTCGCCCCAGCAGGGTGAATTCGTGGGGATCCTGCCAATGCAGCGCATCCAGAACCCCAACACGGAAACCATCGGCTCTCAACGCGCTTGCCAGCAGACCTTCGGGAAAGGAAGGGTGGTCACTGAACGGGTACGGCAGAACCAGAATGATGTCGAATTGGTTTTTCATGCGCGTGGATATCGATTTCATAGTAGTGAAGTTCAAGGCGCAAGTCAATTTCAACAACCCTTTGGGACGGAACTGCGTATCAAATAGAAATTCAGGTTTGCAATCGAGGCGAGAATGAAAAAATGTCTGTCCCTGCTCTTTGCGCTCATGCTGATGGGGGTGTATCCATTGTCGACGACTTTTGGCGATACACCCGACAGAGATCCCGGAGGTTTTCACCGGGTTGATTCTCCCGTGCCCCCACCTGCCGCCATTCACGATGGCTTCGTTTCCATTACGGGCCGCGACGCCGATTCGTATCTGCGTTTCCTGGCTTCCGACTTATTGGAAGGCAGAGAAGTGGCCTCCAGCGGATATGATATCGCCGCGGAATTCGTCGCCGCCCTGTTTCGCATGTGGGGACTGGAGCCAGCTGGAGACCTGATCCACGACGCACCCCGCGCGAGAAACCTTTTATCCGCCGGTAGTGATGCCCGCAAATCCCCATCACGCAGCTACTTCCAGGATGTCGTTATGCGCGAGGTCCTTTCTACCACGGGATCCATTACCGCGGAATCCAAGCGCTCCGGAGTGAGGCGTGAGCGAACTTTCATTCATGGAATCGACTACACATCAACATCAACAGGCACATGGTCGATTACAGCCCCGGTGGTGTTCGCCGGACACGGCATAGTGGAAAAATCGTTAAAATACGATGATTACCACGGCATACAGGCAAAAGACAGAATCGTGATGATCCTGAACGAAGCCCCCGGAGCCGACCTTGCCGACAGCCCTTTTCATCAAGACGAATATGAAAAGCGCTATTTCCAGCCGCGTCGCCGCATGCACGGCGGCGATCTCAGGACGAAAACCGCGGCCGAAAAAGGAGCTTTGGCCGTATTGCTGGTGGAAAACCGGCCCCAAAAGAACCGCTACCTGGGCGCCAAGATCCTGGATCGCGATAAAGTGGATGATTCCGGGCCGGTGTTTGATCCCGGGCGCCGGCGTTTGCTGCTCCCCCACTCAAACAACCCGGATCCCCGCGCTCCCATTCCAACCTATCAAATCTCCCGGCGCATGGCCGCTGAGATTGTCGCCACGTGCGGAGAAAGCTTGGAAAACCTGCAATCCGTCATAAACACCACATATAAACCCGCGTCACGCCTGCTTTCACGTGTGCGCCTCACCTTGAACACAAAGAGCCGAACCCAACTTGTGCGCAGCCGCAACGTACTGGCTGTCCTGGAAGGAGCGGATGCGGAAGTGAAAAATGAGGTCATCGTGATCGGCGCACATCTCGATCACCTGGGCAAAAAGGGTCCATATATTTTTAACGGGGCGGACGACAACGGCTCCGGCGTTTGCGGAGTCCTGGAAGTGGCACAGGCTTTTGCCGTCAACCCCACCCGGCCCAAAAGAACCGTTCTGTTTGCCCTCTGGACCGGAGAAGAATCCGGCCTGCTGGGCTCAACTTACTACGTAGCGCATCCTACCTATCCCCTGGCCAAAACCGTGGCCAACCTTAACCTGGACATGATCAGCCGGCGTTGGACCCGCGAACAATTGGAAAGCATGCGTCGCTGGCGGGGTATGGATATTCCTCAGAAAGAGTTGGAACAAATCGATGTGGATCGCTTCATGATTCTGTCACGTGCCCGCGGGTCTTTTCCGGTTCGTGAAGCGCTGAAACAGGCCAACGCCCTGGTGGGAATGCATCTTTTGATTCGCCCGTCAACCGGTTTCGGAGGAAGTGATCACGCGCCCTTTGCTTTCAAAGGCATCCCCTGGGTCTTCTTTTTCTCGGCCATGACCCAAGATTACCACATGCCCTCCGACAGCCTGGAAAAAGTCAGTCTTGATCATTTAGAGAACGTTTCCCGCTTGGTATACGCGACCGCCTTTCACCTGGCCGGCTGGGACTCTGAAAACAAAGTCTTAGAGTAACCGCGAGGCCATGGCCTTGCCCAGGCGGCGGCAGTCCTCGAGGTCGTTATCGCCCGGTGCGAATTTGACTTCCACCACGGGTTCCACCGTTTCGTTCTCTGATTTTTCGGCAAATTCGCGGATGGCGGACACCCCGCCGCCGCTCCAGCTATAAGTGCCGAATATCCCGATCAGGCGGTTTTTTAACTTGTCGTTTTCCAACATGGACAAGAGGCTTTCCATAAAGGGAGAGGCCTTCGTATTGTAGGCGCTGCTGGCCAGCATCAAACCGCGGTAACGCCAGATATCCCGCAATACATAAGAAAGATGGGAATGAGAAAGGTTGTGCAGGCGGATCCGCTTGACGCCTTGAACAGCCATTGAGCGGGCCACGGCTTCAGCCATGACCTGGGTATGACCGTACATGGATGCATATGCGATCACTACTCCCGGCTCGGTTTCCTGAAGGCTCCAGCGGTCGTAGCGGCTGATGATGTATTCGGGGTTGGTTCGAAATACCGTCCCGTGGGTGGGGGCAACGATACGGATATCGAGGCCGGAGAGCTTTTTCAATGCCCGTTGCACCATGGGACTGAACTTGGCTACGATGTTGGCGTAATAGCGCAGGGTTTCGTTTTCTCTTTCGTCCGCATCCACCTCGTCATCGAAAATCGCTCCCCGCAACGCGCCGAATCCGCCGAAGGCGTCCATTGAAAAAAGCGTTCCGGTCCGGGTCTCAAAAGTCATCATGGTTTCCGGCCAATGAACCATGGGGGTCAAGTGAAACTCGAGGGTATGATTCCCCAAATGCAAGCGCTCCCCGTCACCGATGATCTTGATCCCGGAATCAATTCCGTAGAACCCCTTGAGAAAATCCACGGTGCGGGGATTGCATACAATTTGCATTTCCGGATAGAGATTGCGAAGCAGGTTGATTGAGCCGGAATGATCGGGTTCCATGTGGTTGACCACCAAGTAATCAATGGATGCTTTCGCGGGAAGGGCGGATTGGATTTTTCCCAGGAACTGGGGCATATATCCCTTTTCTACCGTATCGAGAATCACATTCTTCTCATCCCGGATCAGATAGGCGTTGTAACTGACCCCTTCTGGAAGCGGCCAGATCGATTCAAACAGGTCGGTTTCGAAATCGTTGACGCCAATCCAGTAGACGTCATTGGTCAATGGCACGGCATTTTTCACTGAACAATCCTCCTGATGACATGCTTTCTATGAATTTTATTCTAACCGGTACTTTGCCTAAACTCAAGCGGGAGTTGCAGACCTATCGCGGTGTGCTATAATAGCGGGTTATGGGTATATGATGCGCTGACATAGAGGAGGACCCCATGCACAACAAACGCTTCCCGGGCCGTGGGATCGTAACCATTCTAACAGTATTGATCATGTGTTTCTCTTTGAATGCCGTTGAGAAGGCGGGCGTTTTGGACGATAACCTGCTGAACAAAGCCCACCAAAACGGTTTTGTACCGGTGATCCTGAGCTTACGGGTACCCGGCATAGAATACCTGACCGCGGATTGCATCCGTTATTCAAGACGAAAAATGGACCCGGGCGATTTTCACAGGTCCATGGAAGCGGATTTAAGATTGGAAACGGCCATTCGCAATGTGAGTGAGGAAATCCTTTTTCACCTGGGAAGTTCGGACTGGGAAATCCACCACACTTTTTCCACCCTTCCCGTTCTGGCCCTGCGGGTAAATGCGGAAACCCTGGAGCAATTGGCACAACTGCATCAGGTTGCGGCCATTACGGAAGACCGCCTGATGCGCATCCCCGAATACCAGGCAAACGCTTCTCTTCCGCAGGAGGCATCTTCACCCCAGATGGCGGATGCGGTTGAACTGGTCCGGGCGGACAGCGCCTGGGCTTCGGGCTACACCGGTGCCGGTGAATACGTGGCGATCCTGGATTCCGGTATTCGCCGTTCCCATGAAGCCTTTCAGGGAAAAGCCGTCGTTGAGCAGTGCTACTCCTTGAAAGCCGATTGCCCCAACGGTCAGCGTGAAATGTCCGGTCCGGGAGCGGCTCACATGTACGCTCCGCAATACTATGGTTACGATCACGGCACCCACGTATCCGGGATCGCAACCGGCAACAACGGTGGTTCCTTCCGGGGAATCGCCCCAGATGCCAACCTGATTCACATCCAGGTTTTTTCCCGCTTTTCCGCAGCGGAGTGCAATTCAAGCGAGCCCTGTGTCATGTCCTACAATTCCGACCAACTCAAGGCGCTGGAATTTGTCTTTTCGCGCCGCAACCAGTTGCGGATTGCGGCCGTCAGCATGAGCCTCGGCGGCGGTGAATATGACAACGCCGCTGCATGCGACATAGACAACCCCAACGTGAAACATGCCATCGATAACCTTCGCGCCGCCGGGATTCCCACGGTAATCTCTGCGGGAAACGATTCGTTGTGCAATGGACTCAGTGCGCCGGCCTGCATCTCTTCCGCCATCGCCATCGGTGCCACTACAAAGAATGATCAGGAAGCCAGTTTCAGCAATTTTCATCCCCAAATGCTGGACTTTTTTGCGCCGGGCCAAAGTATCCGCTCCGCAACAGGGGGCAGCAATTCCAGTTATCAATACTGGGGCGGAACCTCGATGGCTGCGCCCATGGTTGCCGGCGGATTCGCCATTTTCCGCCAGTATTCCCGCGAAGTGCCGGTTCACGAGTTGGTAACGGCACTGGAATATTCCGGCCGCAGCGTGGTCACCAAGTGCCAGACTGGAGTAGAGAAGCCCCGCATCAATGTGGGTGAGGCCCTGATGAGCCTGATGAGCATTGCGCCACCGGTAAACATCCAGGGCAGCCAGTCTTTTAACCAGTCAATGCTACACACGGAATACATCAACACCCTGACATGGAACGCCAATCCACTGAACGACGACAAAAATGTGGTTGCATATCGCGTTTACCAGATAATCGACAACGAGATGACACATCTCGCTGAAGTAGACGCCGCCACGTTCTCGTATCGTCACCGGCGAGTGGCCAAAAGGACTGAAGTGAAATACGCATTCACCAGCGTGGACGGCGAAGGCGAAGAGAGTGGCCCCTCCATTTTCGTATTGGAATTCGGTGTGGAACAATAATCGTTTCCACAAATGATCGGCCGAGAAATGCAACAACTGGTGCGGAAGTTCCGCGGCAAACGCATTGCCGTCTGGGGAGACTTGATCCTGGACGAATACATCACCACTTGCGCGGCCAGGGTTTCACGCGAAGCGCCGGTTTTGATCACTGAATTTGAAAGTGATGATTTTCGTCTTGGAGGGGCGGGAAATGTGGCCGCCAACATCCGTGCCCTGGGAGGTGAACCCCACCCCATCGGTTTTGTCGGCCGGGACCAGAGCGGTGATATACTGCGTGATGTGCTTAGCCGTTCCGGGATCCCGGATGACGGCTTGTTGGCTGTAAAGGATTTCATTACTCCGCGCAAGACACGCATTCTTTCCGGAGATCAACATACCCGGCGGCAACAGGTATTGCGCATTGATCGCCTCAACCGCTCGCCCCTGCCGGAACAACACCACGCGAACCTGCTGGATCAACTAGAAAAAGTCCTCAAAGACAGCAGTTTCCTGGTGATATCCGATTACCTGTGCTGCTCAGTCCGCGAAAAGGACTACCACTCCGCCCGCAAACGATTTGACTTTCCGCCGGTTGCGGTTGATTCACGCCGTCACCTGCGCTCTTTTCCGGACGTTCGCATAGCCACCCCCAACCTGACTGAACTGCAACGCATCTTTCCCGCAACGGAATTCAACCGTGAAGCGGATTTTATCGGCGCGGCAATCGACCTGCACCGGGAAATCAACAGTGACGGTTTGTTGTTGAAGCGCGGTGATGAGGGCATGGTACTGCTGGAATCCAGCCGGCCGCCGACCCGGATCGGAATATACGGCCCCTTGGAGATCGTGGACGTCACCGGTGCGGGTGATACCGTGATCGCTTTGCTCTCTCTAGGCCTGGCATCGGGTGCGGATATGCTTGCCTGCGCCAGACTCGCCGCCGTAGCGGCCGGACTGACGGTAATGAAAGCGGGAGCCGCCACGGTTACTCCCGATGAACTGATTCATGCGCTGTCTACCGGTACTTTGCCGTGATCCGGGAAATTTCTGATTGCAAAATCAGTGAGCTTTCCGAGCTTGCACGGCGAATCGATGTGCTTAAAAAGGCAGGCAAAACCATTGCAATGGCCAACGGTGGCTTTGATCTCTTCCACGTGGGACACGCCCGCTACCTAAAGGCGGCTGCGGCTGTAGCCGACATCCTGGTGGTTGCGGTCAATTCTGACAAATCCCTGCGCAGCCTGAAGGGTCCTGAACGCCCCATTTTGCCCCAGCATGAGCGCATGGCCATCCTCTGCTCAGTGGAAGGAGTGGACTTTGTGGTTGCGTTTGACGCGACCACGGTGACCGAAGTGCTGTTGGCTTTGAAACCCCACTTTCACTGCAAGGGATCCGATTATACCGTCGACACAGTCCCGGAAAAGGAGGTGGTCCGCGCTTACGGCGGGCGGGTCGTGATAGTGGGCGGCGATAAGGTTCAATCCACTTCCTGGTTGGTAAAGAGATCAAAAAAACCGCTTCAACAGTGAAACTGTCAGTGAAAACCGATTTAAAAAAAGAAAGTGTGGCCATTCCGGGTCCGGGCGAGAAGATCGCCGTGGTTCGCTTGTCTGCATTGGGAGACGTGATTCACACTTTGCCCGCGGTCGTTCAAATGGCAAGGGCCTTTCCAAGTTGCAGCCTGGATTGGATCTGCTCACCTCCTGTTGACAAGCTGCTTTCCGTGTTCAATGTGGCCGACCACGTCTACTCGCTGGATCTCCGTCACAAACCCATGCGCGACGCACTCAGGGAGGTTCGCGTTTTTCGCCTCAGGAACCGCGACAGGTATTCACTGGTTGTGGACTTTCAGGGCTTAATCAAATCCGCACTGGTGGCACGCATGGCGGGGCGGAATGTGTTGGGATTTCATTCTCAAAACTTACGCGAGCCCCTGGCGTCTTTGGCCTATCGTTTACAGGCCGATCCGTGGCCGGGAAACAGCCATGTGATTTACAAGAATCTCCACCTGTTGAGCGCTCTGGGCGTCAACACGAATACGGTTCAGTACCCGAGCCTGAGTTACGCCACCCCATCGCCACGGTTGCAAGACTTCCTGGACCGTTTGTCCCCGGGTTCCGCAGGTTTCTGTCTACTAAACACGGGAGCGGGATGGCCAACCAAAATCCCGCCTTTGGACCTGTTGGCACAAATCGGACATATCGTCGCTTCGCGTGTTCCCGCCGTGCTGCTGTGGGGGAACGCGGCCGAGTTGGACCGCGCCCGTGATATTTCAAACAAAACCGGGATCCCCCTGGCTCCGGAAACCGATTTTGTGGACCTGGTGCACCTGATCCGTTCCGCCACTTGTATCATCAGCGCGGATACCCTGGCATTGCACCTGGCGGACGTGGTCGACACTCCGAGTGTCGGTCTGTTTGCACCGACATCTCCCCGGCGCAACGGTTCCCTGTTGCCTTTATCCCGCGCCGTGGTCAGCACGGTTGAGTGCCGTTTCTGCCATCGACGTACTTGCAATAAAATGAACTGCATGGCTCAGATCTCTACAGACTCCGTCTATACCGCCATTACTGAGATGCTTGATGCATCTGGTTGACAAGTTGCAGCGTTATTGTCACCCAGGCAGTAATAATGACCCGAAGGTGCATGACAATGGATTGAATCTCTTTTGCGACCGGAGCTGCTTGGATCATTCAAGTAGGTCTCTTTTAATCTCGCTCCGTCTACCAGAACCTGACCTTTCTGAATGCGGATCTCTTCTCCCGGCAGGCCGATGATGCGCTTGACAAAAACCCGATCCGCGTAACCGGGTGGATGAAACGCAACCACCATGCCCCGGCAGAGTGCGCGCGGCGGCATGAAAAACCGTTCAATCGCGTTCCATCCGTCGCGTGAGTAGACCATGTTGACCAGCACATGATCCCCTACAACCAGGTTGTTATTCATGGAGGCAGAGGAAACGACCATGGTTTGGCAGGCGAACGTTCGCACAAAAAAGAAAAGCAACAAGAAATGGACCGCCAGGCAGAGGAATCCCCTCAGGCACTCAGCCAGGGACTCTTGTTTGAAAGGGTTTAAATGCTCATGCACATGCAAATTGTACGCCATCCTCTTGGGTGAGACAAGCGATTGAAGATTGGTTCGAGTTTGGGTACAATGGGAATCCAAGCATCAGCTATTCTTTGCGGAACCATGGGAGGTGACTTGTATGCAACGTATTCTTGTTCTGGGCAGCGGTTTGGTCGGACACGCGGTTGCGGCGGATCTCTGTCGCGAATTCAGCGTTCACGTGGCTGATGCGGATTTGCACACGCTTGAAGCCGTTTCTTCGTCATTTTCCGTTACGCCGGTTCACGCCGACCTGGCGGATTCCCGTCGGCTCAAACAATTGACTCGTGGATTTGACGTAGTGGTAAACGCCTTGCCCGGACATATGGGCTTTGGCGTTCTGAAAGACCTGATCGACAACGGCAACAACGTGGTGGACATCGCTTTCAGCCCCGAAGATCCCTTTCTTTTAGAGGATCGCGCAACCAAAGCCGGAGTCACCGCGGTAGTGGATTGTGGTGTAGCGCCGGGTTTGTGCAACATGATCCTGGGATATGAATCCACGCGCCTGGACGCCATCGAATCTTATTCCTGTTTGGTCGGGGGATTGCCGGTGGAGCGGCAATGGCCCTGGGAATACAAAGCCGGTTTTTCACCGGCTGATGTTATTGAGGAGTACACGCGCCCCTGCCGCATGGTTCAGAACGGCAAGCCGGTCGTGTATCCGCCCCTTTCCGGCCTGGAACGGGTTGAATTCAAAGGCATCGGCACCCTGGAAGCGTTCCATACGGATGGATTGCGTACCTTGTTAAAAACAATGAAAATTCCCAATATGAAGGAAAAAACCCTTCGGTATCCCGGTCATGCGGCCCTGATGGAAATCCTGGGTGGTGCGGGATTCTTCAGCCGTGAAGAGATGGAAATCAAAAATCAGCGGCTGGCTCCCCTGGATGTGACCAGTGCCATTCTTTTCCCGCAATGGAAGATGCGTCCCGATGAAGCGGATTTCACCGTCATGCGCATTGATATCAAGGGAAAATCGGGAAACAACCCGGTTCACCGGGCATTCGAGTTGTTTGACCAGTTCGATTGGAAGACCCGTACCACTTCAATGGCACGTACCACCGGATACACCTGTTCCGCGGTGGTTCGAATTCTTGCGGAGGGTCGGATCCGGCGCCGGGGAGTGGTTGCGCCCGAACATCTGGGCCAGATGGAGGGTGTGTTTAAACGGGTTCGGAAACTTTTGGAAGAGCGTGGAGTCAAGCTTTCCGGAGACCTGTAGATACGGTCCCCCGTTTTAGAGAACCAAGTTCTACCCGCCTGCGTTTAATGGTTAGACGGCCTGATTGGCCCGGCAAGGAGGCATGCAGTGAAACGCTTGTATCGCAGTCGCAAAGACCGTGTGATTTCGGGAATCTGTGGTGGTATCGGAGAGTATTTCAACCTGGATCCCGTACTGGTACGTGTCGGGGCGGTTCTGCTCGTGTTTACCGGCGGTGTCGGACTAATCGCCTACATTGCCGGTATATTCATTATTCCCGAGCAACCCCTGGACAGCGAAGAAGAAACTGTGTCGATGCATAGAGAAGAATCTTCCCCCCGCGAACTTTCCACTGAAAATGAAAGCGACTCGGAAACCGCTTCCCATTCCGGTCCGGTTGTATTCGGCTTGATTCTGGTTATCCTGGGTGCTTTCTTTCTGCTGCGAAACATCCCCCTCTTCAACGATTACTATTGGTGGATCCGAAACCATCTGCGCATGTTTTTCTGGCCCGGCATCTTTATCGGCCTGGGGGTTTTTCTGATCGCCCGCAATTATCGCCGCTGATCATCAGGCTTAACTTTTTCACGCGCCGAATCGCCGTTGCATTCCCCTTGCCCCGCCCTTATAATGAAACTGGTTGTGAATCCTGAATCAGAGGAGTCCGTATGCAATTGTTTCGTATTCTGTTTTTATCACTGTGTTTGGCCGGCCTGGCGGGACCGCTTTTCCCCGGACCGGACGAACCTGAGCAACACCCGGACGGATGCACCAGCATAACCGTTGGACGCTTGGCGTCAACAGATGGCTCGGTCATGACGTCCCACACCTGCGATTCGCACAAGGATCGCACCTGGATCGATGTCGTTCCGGCAAGCCGATACCCGAGCGGATCCATGCGGCCGGCTTTTTCTGATTCCCATCTAACCCGCCATGCGGATGATCTTTCCCGGCAGAGCCGGGTGGGAACGATTCCCCAGGTTAAACAGACATACAGTTACATCAATACCGCTCTGCCCTGCCTGAACGAGAAACAAGTGGCCATCGGTGAGGCCACTTTCGGCGGAAAAGCGGAAATGCGCAGCGATCAGGGCATAATCGATTACTATGAGCTCAACCGCATCATGCTTGAACGGGCCACCTCGGCCCGTCACGCCATTCGCATCGCCGATGAAATCACAAAAGAATACGGCTACAACGATGGCGGTGAGTGCTTTACCATCGCGGACCCGCAGGAGGTATGGCACCTGGAAATCGTCGGACCTGGAAAGGGTGGAAAAGGGGCTGTATGGGCCGCCCAACGTGTCCCGGACGGGCACGTATCCGTGAACGCCAACGCATCCCGGATTCGGCAAATCCACCTGGATCGCCCGGATGAGTACATGGCTTCCGCCAATGTAGTCGAACGTGCCATCGAGATGGGACTTTTTGATCCACAGGCCGGCCAACCCTTTGAATTCTGTTACGCATACGCCCACCGTCGCAGCATGGCCGCCCGGCGCCGGGAATGGCGAGTTCTGAGCCTGCTGGCTCCCGGCCTGAAACTGGACCCGAACAGCGAAAATCACCCCTTTTCCGTCCAACCCGAAGCCAAGGTCTCACCCGGACGAATCATGGAGATCTTCCGCGACACCTATGAGGGCACCCCCTTTGACATGACCAAGTTCATGCTGGTACCGGAAACAAAAAAAGGTGAGCGAACAGGGCGTTTCATAAAAAGCCCTTATGCCAATCCCTTCATGGATTACGACATGATGCCCCTGTTTGCCATCAACGGAGGTTGGAACGAACTCGGCGAACGCTGCATTGCCCGATACTATTGTACCTACGCCACCGTGATCCAGGTCCGCTCGTGGCTCCCCGACCCCATAGGCGGCCTCGCCTGGGTGGGTTACGACAACCCCGCCATGACGGCATACGCCCCGATATACGCCGGTATCGAGTCGTTCCCTGCAGAATGGCGGGTTTGCGGCCGTTCCGGCTTTAACCGGCAGTGCGCCTGGTGGGCGTTTAACCGGGTTGCCGACCTGGCCGCACAGAAATGGGGCCATATGCGTGAGGATGTAGCCGCGGTCCGGAATCCCCTGGAAAAAGAGGTTTTTGCCTCCCAGGCGGATTTTGAAGAACGCATGATGGTTTTGCACAAAAAGACCCCGCGCAGATTGAAAAAAGCCTTGACCCGCTACAGCCAATCCTGGATGAAACGCTTAACCGATGCGTACTGGAAACTCGGAGACGATATCTGGACGAAGTACACCGGGAAATTCTAGTACCCGGCACTAAGGAGGACAGCTATGAACCAACTCGACATTCAAGAGTTGATCGGCTTACTGGCGTCGGTTTTTTCTCCCGGGAAATCCGACCGTGTACTGGGAATTCTGGTCGATTTGCCCAGGCAATCCCAATCCGACTCTCCCCGTTGGCAGGAACGCCGGCAGATCGCTGCTTCATGGAGAGATACCATCCGCCTCCACGCCGCTGTACTCGGTTTGGAAAGCGTGCACCTTTTCGCCTATCCCGATGTGGGTTCCAATAACGCCGACTTACCCGAGTCAGCTTACGATGTGGATGGAGCGCTTCCGGAAACCGCGCATGAACTTCAATCCAGTGGCAAACGCACATCTTTCGACAAGGTGTTTTCTCAATGCCAATTGCTTCTGGCGCCCACGGAGTACTCAACCACGGCGCCGCTGAAGAACGCCGCACGCAAATACCATTTCCGTGCCGCTACCATGCCCGGATTCATCTCCGCCATGATCCCCGCATTGCGTATCGACTACAATGAAGTCAACCGCCGTTGCCGCATACTCAAGGAACTACTTGACCCCGCCGTTGAGGCAAACGTGCGTTTCCGGGTGGACGATCACAAGGAATACCGCATGCACTTCGATCTGCGCCACCGCCTGGCCCATTTGAGCAGCGGCCGCTTCCCGGAACCCGGCATTGCCGGCAACCTCCCCAGCGGCGAAACCTATATCGTGCCCTACGAAGGCGAACTTTTCAGGAAATCCGGGAATGCCGAAGATGTCAGCCGCACCAGCGGCGAACTGCCGGTCGAGATCAACGGCGAAATCGCCGTGTTCACCATCCGCGAAAACCGCGCCGTGGATGTTTCCGGAGAAACAGAATCGGTTGATGCGGAACGCAATCACTTAAAGAGGGAACCCGCTTACGGCAACATGGCTGAACTCGGGTTCGGAGTTCTCGGAGATTTCGGACTCACCCCCATTAACGAGATCCTGCTGGATGAAAAACTCGGCTTTCACGTTGCATTCGGGCGCAGCGATCACTTTGGTGGAGATGTCGGACCGGACAGCTTCTCTTCTCCCGCGGAGGTAATCCATCTGGATCGCATCTACATTCCCGAAACCCAACCTCGGCTCCGCCTGTTGGAAGTGACCCTGACCGCGGGTAGCGGCCCGCCCACGCCGGTGATTCTGAACGGCGAGTACCAAATTTTCTCTTAACCCTTTCCCGGCGCAGCCGGGCAGATGGCATGATCAGGAGTAAACGTTGACCAAAGCGAAAAAAAACGATAAGCAACATGTTGAGCTGAAACCCGAGGAACTTCGCTGGCAATGCGATCCCGGAACCTTGAAATTCAAAACCACCAGCGACTTGAAATCCTGCCAAGAGATCATCGGTCAGGACCGGGCTTTGAGTGCCCTGCGCATGGCCTTTGACATCGAGAGCCAAGGATACAACGTATTCGTAACCGGTAAAGTGGGCACCGGGCGTAAGACTTCGGTGCGTCGCCTGATCCGTGAAAGCGAGCGCTTAAAGCGCATCCCGGATGACAAATTGTATGTAAATGACTTTCGCAATCACGACACACCACGCCTTTTGCGCCTGCCGGCGAGTCAGGGCCGCGCGTTCAAAGGGGAAATGGATGAGTTGATTGAAATCCTGGTGAAACAAATCCCCGAGTTGTTTGAGAGCGAAGGTTACACTGAAAGCCGCAAGGCCTTGCTCAACGAAGTCACAAAGCAGCAGAAAAAGTTGTTGGCGGATTTGGAAAAAACAGTAAGTGAAAAAGGCTTTGCCCTGGTCCAGATCCAGGTCGGCGGCATGACCCGCCCGGTTGTGGTTCCCATGGTGGACGGCAAACCGGCCAATACCGACAAACTGCGTGCCCTGGTAAACGAGGGCAAAATGACGGAAAAAAAGTTCCAGGCGATAGAGAAAACCCAGGAGAAGCTCTCCAACGAACTGGAAGATGTGTTCAAGAAACTGGCCGTTTTAGAGAAAGAAACCGCCCGGCGTCTGAAAGAGATGGATCATGAATTCGCCAAGCCGGTCGTGCATGGCAATATCAGCGAGATCCGGGAACGCCACCCCCAGGAAAAAGTCGCGCAGTACCTGGACGAAGTAACCGAAAGCATCATGGATCAGCTCAACCTTTTTCGCAAGGCGCAGGCCGCTGAAAAAGAACAGGGTGTCCCCCTGCCGCGGCCCGGTTCCCCGGATGATCCTTTCCTGGTATACCGCGTCAATCTGCTCGTGGATAACTCTAAAACCCCCCAAGCCCCGGTGATTTACGAGACCTCCCCCACTTACAGCAATCTGTTCGGTAGCGTGGAATTCAGTGCAGACGGCTCAGGCGGTTCCCGCACCGATTTCACTCGCATCAAGGCCGGGTCGCTGTTAAAAGCCGACGGCGGTTTCCTGATCGTAGAAGCGCTCGACCTGCTGACAGAGCCCGGAGTCTGGCCGGCATTCAAGCGCATCCTGCGAAACCGGCGCCTGGAGATTCAGAACTATTCGCCCATCTACCTGTTAACCGTGTCGGGATTGAAACCCGAACCCATCCGCATCGACGTCAAAGTGGCCTTGGTGGGAGACACCCACCTGTACCAATTGCTGTTTGAACGCGATCCCGAATTCAAGAAGATCTTTAAACTGCGGGCGGATTTCGACTCCGTCATGGATTTAAATCAGAAAAGCATGCTGGATTATGCCGGTTTTGTCAATCGGATCGCAAATAATGAAGACTTGCTTGCAATGAAAAACAGTGGTGTCGCCCGCGTACTGGAACACGGTGTTAAACTGTCTGGAAACCGCAAAAAGCTCTCAACCCGGTTTAATGACATTGCAGACATCATCCGTGAAGCGGATTACTGGGCACGGAAAACAGGCCGCAAACATATCTTTGGAGCGGATGTGGACAAGGCCATTCTGGAAAAACGCGACCGTTCGCGATTGATCGAAACCAAGATTCAAGAGATGATCGAGGACGGCTCCCTCATGATCGACACCACAGGCTCCGTGGTGGGCCAGGTGAACGGCCTGTCCGTCTTTAACCTGGGAGATGCGATGTTCGGCAAACCTTCCCGCATCACCGCTCAAGTCGCGGTCGGCAGCGAGGGCATCGTCAACATCGAACGGGAGGCGGAGTTGAGCGGCAGCCTGCACGATAAGGGCGTGCTGATCATCAGTGGATTCATGCGCGCACGCTTCGCGCATGACAAACCGTTGGCCGTCACCGCCAGTTTGTGCTTTGAACAATCCTATGGCGGAGTCGATGGTGATTCCGCTTCGTCTGCAGAGATCTACGCCCTGATGTCCGCTTTATCCGGAGTCCCCATATCCCAAGCGATCGCCGTGACGGGCTCTGTCAACCAGAGGGGAGAAATTCAACCCATCGGCGGCGTCAATGAAAAGATCGAGGGTTTCTTTGATGTTTGCCGTGCCCGCAAACTGACAGGCCGACAGGGTGTCATGATTCCCCACCAGAACACAGATGACCTGATGTTGCGTCAGGACTTGGTGGAGGCGGTTCGCAAAGGAAAATTCCATATCTGGCCGGTCCGGAACGTGGACGAAGGCATGCAAATCCTTATGGGGATTCCCGCCGGCTCACGCGACAAGCAAGGCGCTTACCCCGAGGGCACGATCAACCACCGGGTCAACCAACGGTTACGGGAGTTCGCTGAAAGCGGCAGACACTATTCCTCAGGCGATCAATGAACCCAAACTAATCTTTCCGGGACGAATCGCCGCCCGCTTGAGGTTTGAACAAGGCTTCGGCTTTACCTGTCAAGTCTTCAACCGTGTAAGCGGGCATCACGAACCACTGCGCAACCATGGAAGATGTGCCGGTATAACGGGTGGTTTCCCCGTTTTGCGCTTGTCGCAATTGGAGTTGATACTCCTTGCTGCCTTTCAAAGATACCCTTAAGGCAATGGTTGTACCTGTTGCATCCGGCTCAGCCTGGAGGAATTCCTGGCAAGAGAGTTCAGACAGGGACTGCAGCAGGGGATCCATGATTTTGGATTCAACGCTGTGTCCATCCGTACTTTTCCACTCTACGGTGGATGTCATTTCGCTGCCGGCAACATTTTTCTCATCATCTTTTACCCTTGGGGCAGCCGCTTGGCGCACAAAGGTGCCGGACCAATTGCCTGCCGTGACGTCGATCTCAGAAATCTCATCTTTCGAAAACGCCAACACGGTCTTATCACGCCAATCCTGCGCGCTGTACTCAAAGCGGGTGCGCAGGGAACCCGATGCATGGTAGATGCGGTGATCATCAGGGAACCTCAGAAATGTGTGACGATAGGTGGAGGCGACTTTACCCAGTATAAAAGATTGGACCACTTCTTTTCCCGCGTAGGCTTTGACTTGAACGGCGGAGTCCGGATCCATGCCGTAACGTTGAAAATCTTTGGAACTGGAAACCAGCGTGGTCAAGCTGAGGTCAACCAACGCATCCAGGGCACTGTTCAAGCGTGATGGATCCACGGCATGGTTGGAAGGCTGCAATTGCCATTCTCCCGCCTTTTTCTCTAAAACGACTTGACCTTTTTTGGATTGGATTTCAATCCGATCCATGGCCTCGCGTTCCACCATTGGGATCTGAGGCAACTCATACCTAACGCGGTCGGGGTTTCGCAACAACAGGAACAGAGTCAGCCCTATGATGACCAGGGCCAAAACCACGAATTCACTCCTGATCCGGCCGAAGTTTAATTTCATACTTCACCTCCTTTCGCGCCAGCGGGTGAAAACCGGCTGCGGAGTCGGCGTTTCCGCTGATTGCGTTTCCACCATACGGCCAACCCGGCCAGAACCACCAGCAACGGTAACCCGGCGATGTTGAATGTCTTGGCGAACGTCTTGGCGCCCTCAGTGGTGCGGCTGGATTTCAACAACGCCACAGTCTGCTGCTTACTGCGCATCATGGCGATGCCGTCACGCTGATTCAAGTGATCCAGGAGGTTGAGAACAAAGATGGCGTTCTGGCCCTGGCCGCGGGCATCGATAACGTTGTCGCGCAGGATATCCGATGTTCCAACGATAAAGATCTTGGCGCTTTTGCCGCGCCGCAGGATGCTTCCCTTATCCTTAACCTTGGACATATCGATCGCATCCGCCTTTTTGGCTGCGCCGTCTAGAGGTTGAACGCCCTCGGCATTGTCTCTATCGGCTGAAGCTTGCGTTTGCTCCGGAATCGCTTTGTCGGCGAAAAAGCTGCTGAATTCTCCTTCCAGCATCAGCGCCAGGGGATATTGCTGATACTTGGCCGGATCCTGGGGTTTGCGGATCATGAAGGGATTCAGGTTGATTTGATTGCTCATCTCCCAGGAACGCGGCGATGAAGAGAAAAGGGTCGTGGCATGGATGCTGTTTTTCTCAAGTCTGGCAGCGTCCACTTCCAACGGCGCGGTCCTCAACAACACCAGGCGATTGAGGTTCTGCATGAAGGGCAGGGAGTTGTCGATATACTCCTGCTGAATTTCCGGGGCGAAATAAAAAACCTGTTCCCCACCACCAAATTGTTCATCTACCTGCTGGCGCAGGCACTTTTCGTCCATCACATAAGCCTTGCGAACCGTAACGCCGTAATGGAACAAGAGTTTTTCCAGGCCGGTGTCCAAAGGCAGGTAAACCGGTCCCTGGTTGCGGTTCATGTAGTTCATGTTCTGCTGCGGCATGACTTCCTTAAACGGATCCAGGAATACCGCCAGGTTTTTGCCCTGCATGAGGAATTGATCGATGACAAACAACTCGTATTGCGAAAATTCCTCTTTGGGACCGGCGATGATCAGGGTGTCGAAAGCACCTCCGATTCCGTCTTTTGTCAGGTTTACGGGCTTCAACGTATAGATGTCTTTGACAAGGTTGTTGAAATTGGTGATGGTGTCAGGATTCTCCATGCGTTGCATGGAGGCCATGGGATTAAACAAACTCAATGTTTCGTGGTCTTCCAGGTATCCGATGTCGGCGTTGATGTCCAACAATGACTCGGTTCCCTCCTCGATGAGTTTTTCAATCTGTTCCGGCTCCACCAGGCGGTATTGCGTGCCGATCAGGGGAATGTTTACGGCTTGAATGAGTTGAAATTCCCGGATACTGCCCTGATGCTCAACAATCAATCCGGCCACTCCCTCACCCGCCGCGATCATTTTTCCGGAAGCATCCTGCAGGTCGGGCCACGAAAGCTCCATCAAGCGGTACTTTTTCAGGGATTCCTTTACCTGAGGATCGCGGGTGGGATCTACATACGCATACTCCAGTTTGCCGTAGTGGCGCTCACTGATTTCTTTGGTCAACCGCTCCAGGGTTTGCGGCAAACCCATGAGTTGGTTGAGTTTCATGTAAGGCGCCACGGATTGCAGAGAAGAAGAGAGGACCAGCTTGACCTGAATGGGGTCTTCAAGACCCAGCAGGGCGCCGATCTTGTTGTGCATCTTCTGAACTGCGGTTGTAATACGGTACTCGATCCCCCTGGTGGAGGTTATCTGGGGGATTTGTTCAACCATATCTCCGTGAATCAGAACCAAGCCCATATACGCTTTCAACAGTTTGATTTCATCGTTTTTGAGGTATTGAAGCTGCAAAGGATAGATGCCGTAGCTTTCCGGGGAAGTTGCGCCCCGGTCCGGCGTGTCCGCGGAACGGATATCATGAAAGCGATAGTTAAAAAAGCGGTTACCGTAAACCGCGTATTCCTTGAGTAAATCTTCCAGATAGCGCCGCGTGTTGTTGTGAGGCGCGGGCAGGTTGTCTGAAAAGAAAACGTGAATGGTCAGCGGTTCAGACAAGGTGGACACCACTTCACGGCTGATCGATGAGATGGAGTACAAGCCGGAATCGGTGAGATCCGCGCGAAAAAAAACATTCATGCCCACGGCGTTGATCAACACGACCACGATCAAGTAGAGGACAAACTTGGTGTATTTGCTGTCTGCGATATTTTTCATACTGGACCTCACTTGCGCTCCTGGACCACCAGGTGGGTGCCATACAGCGCGATGAACGTCATGCTGATAAAGTACAGCAGGTCACGGGAATCCAATACTCCCCTGGCGATGTTACGGAAGTGGAAATCCGCTCCCAGGTAGGACATGATGCTGAGTATGCCTTTGGGCAGGAAAAAGAGCATCTTGTCGATCAGGGTGAGAAAAAAACAGATGGCCATGGCGATAATGAAGGCGATAATCTGATTGCGGGTCAGGGAGGATGCGAACAACCCCACCGCCGCAAACAATCCGCCCAGCAGCACGGCACCGAGATATCCGCCCAGAACGGGGCCCGGGTCGAGATCTCCCATGCCGGATATGGTCAACGCGTATACCACCGTAGGAAGCAACATGACCACGATGAATCCGAGTGCGGCCAGGAATTTTCCCAGGACGACTTCAACCGGGGTTACTGGAAGGGTCATCAGCATCTCGTATGAGCCGCGATTGAATTCCTCGGAAAAGAGTTTCATGGTAACGGCGGGAACAACAAAAGAGAGGATAATGGGCAAAAGCGAGAAAAATCCCCTCATGCTGGCCTGGTTGTACAAAAAGAAGGTCGAGAAAAAGAACCATCCGGTCACCACCAGGAAGATGGCGATTACAATGTAGGCAATGGGAGAAACAAAGTAGCTGGCCAATTCCTTGCGTACGATATTCAAAATCTGCTTCATTGCACGTTCTCCTTGGTCAGTTCACGGAAAATATGTTCCAGTGACTTGGATTGGCGTTGCAATTCGAGAAGGTCCCAATCCTCTGCTTTGATGGCATGGTATACCGGCACACGGATATCCTTTCCCGGTTCAACGGCCAGGCTGAGATGAATAACCGAATCTCCGGGATGGGACTCCGTATCGATGCCCATTACGCCGGGCACCTTCTTTAACACGGATCTGGCTTTCCCCGCTTCCGCTTTGGCCAGGGTCACCACAATCCGGGTATCGCGACCGGCGCTTTCTTTGAGTGCGGTAATATCGCCGTCCGCCACGATGCGTCCCTGGTGAATAATGACGGCCCGGTCGCAAGTCGCCTCGGCTTCACTGAGGATGTGCGTGGACAGAATTACGGTTTTTTCGCGCCCGATTTCGCGGATGATCTCCCGGATTTCAACAATCTGGTTCGGATCCAATCCCGAAGTGGGTTCGTCCAGCACCAGGATTTCCGGATCGCCCATCATGGCCTGGGCCAATCCCACCCGCTGCTTGTAGCCTTTGGATAATTCACCTATGGGTTGATGCATGACTTCACGGATGCCGCAAATATGTGACAGAAAGTCAATACGACTCTGTTTGGCTTCCCGGTCCAGCCTCCTGGAATCAGCCACATATTCCAGGTAATCAAACACCAGCATCTCGGGATAGAGGGGGGCATTCTCCGGCAAATACCCCATGATCTGCTTTATGGAACGCGGGTTTTCCGTAACGTTCATGCCTTTGACGGTGATGTTTCCGGATGTCGGATTCAGGTAGCAGGTCAAAATGCGCATGCACGTGGTTTTGCCCGCTCCGTTGGGCCCCAGCATGCCCAGCACCTCGCCTTTATGAATCTGGAAGTTGATGCGGTCCAGGGCGCAAAGGTTACCGTAGTACTTGGTCAGGTCCATCACCTCGATCATCGCACTCTCCTCACTTGGATATGACTCGTTCCAGCCAGTCCGGGTTTTTGACGATTGTAATGCAGATTGAAATTGTATCAATCCAGACACCAATGTCAAGCTTGCGTTTGAGACGAAAACGCACATTTTGGGAAGTTTGAAAAGTAAAACCCTTTATTGATGCGGTTTTTGGAACAT